>BFBZ01000015.1_pt20 | contig 189410 bp, 183 predicted proteins | sample 1888401 | NCBI WGS metagenome assembly BFBZ01 (sample SAMD00112614, study PRJDB3348) | symbiont metagenome | host: Chara braunii
GTCTGCTCGGACTGGCGATCGCCGTTTTCGCTCCGCTGACTGGTCACGCCCAGATGGCGCATCAGCACGGCTCGGATGCGGCATGCGAGGGCACCGAGCTCCGCTGCGCCACCAAGGTCACGCCGTTCTTTGCGCAGGACGGTAAGCTCTGGCTGGCTTGGATGGCCGGTGGACGGGTCTCGGTGGCGAGCTCGACCGACGCCGGCAAGACATATTCGGCATCCGTGCCGGTCAATGAGCAGCCGCTCAACCTCGACTGGGGGCCAGACGCCCGGCCCAAGCTGGTGGTCGACGGCAAAGGCGTCATAGCGGTGGCGTTCTCGATCTTCCGCGACCAGGCCTTCAACGGACAGGTGCTCACCACCCGATCAGACGATGGCGGCAAGAGCTTCGCGCCGCCGCGCCCGCTCACGGCGAACAATGAGAGCCAGCGCTTCGAGGCGCTGGCGCTCGACCAGGACGGTACGGTGTTTGTGGCGTGGCTCGACAAGCGCAACCGCGCTCCGGCGAAGGCGGCTGGGCGCTCCTATGACGGGGCTGGCTTGTTCTTCGCGTCGTCGCGCGATGGCGGCGCAACCTACGCCGAGGCGACGCTGGCCCAGGACAACACCTGCGAATGCTGCAGGCTCGGCGTGGCGTTCGCCGGGCCAGGACGCCCGGTGGTGATGTTCCGCAACATCTTCGATGGCGGTGTGCGCGACCATGCCGTGATCACGTTCAGCGATCTCGCAACGCCCGGCGAGCTGCATCGGGTGAGCACCGACGATTGGCAGATCAARGCSTGCCCGCACCAGGGGCCCAGCCTGACCGTGGCGCCGGGCGGCACTTACCATGTCGCCTGGTTCACCAGCGGCAAGGTCCGCAAGGGGCTGTTCTATGCGCATTCGCGCGACGGCGGACGAACCTTCTCCGAGCCCCTGGCGATCGGGCAGGCCGACCGCAATCCGACGCGGCCTTATCTGCTGGCGACGCCCGAGGCCACGACGCTGGTGTGGAAGGAGTTCGATGGCGAGCGGACCAYCGTCATGGTCATGCAATCCAGGGACGATGGCGAGACCTGGTCGAAGCCGCGGGCGGTCGCCAGCACGGACAATGCGTCCGACCATCCATTGCTGGTCGCTCATGGCGGCAAGGTGTTCTTGTCGTGGATGACCAAGGCGGACGGCTATCGGCTGCAGGCGATCGGAGACGAGTCATGAAGCGGGCAGTGTTGGGTCTTGTCATCGGCGGCATGGTCGCCTGCGCSGCGTCGAGCGCCGCGGCTCCGCCAGCGCTGAAGCCGTTCGAGCGCGGCAGCTGGCGCGAGGTGCTGCGCGCCCATGCGGGGCGGCCGACCCTGATCCATTTCTGGGGCGTGACGTGCGGTCCCTGCAAGATCGAACTGCCGCAACTCGGCAAGTTCATGGCCGAACATCCCGACATCGACGTCGTTACGGTCAGCGCCGACCTCGTGCCCAACCTGAACGCCGCGACCCAGAGCATGCTGGACAAAGCGGGCCTCGCCGCCGCCGAAAACTTCATCTTCAACGACGGCTATGTCGAGCGTCTCAGGTTCGAGGTCGATCCCAGCTGGCAAGGTGACATTCCCCGTACCATGCTGGTCACCCGCGACGGCGCGATCTCGACCATCGAGGGCAGCGCCGAGATCAGCGATCTCGACAAATGGTCGTCGGAACAGGGGCGGCCGCAATAGGCGGTCCGGGGCGCGCCGGCGGCCRCCGTTGCGGCCGTCGCCACCGGCGCTTGCGGCGCGTTCATCTGCCGCTTCAGCCAAACCGGTAAAATGATTGGGAATCCGGCGGCTTAGCCGCTTTTTCTCAATCCCAGTCTTGTGTTTTGCCGCCTGATCCGGTTTGACTGCGCCAGCCCGAACCGAATCTCGAAGGCCTCGCCCATGCGTTTGTCGCGGTTTTTCCTGCCCATTCTGAAAGAAAATCCGAAGGAGGCGGAGATCGTCTCGCAYCGGCTGATGCTGCGCGCGGGGATGCTGCGGCAGGAGGCCGCCGGCATCTATGCCTGGCTGCCGCTTGGCTTCAAGGTACTGAAGAAGATCGAGCAGATCGTGCGCGAGGAGCAGAACCGCGCCGGGGCGCTGGAGCTGTTGATGCCGACCCTGCAGCTCGCCGATCTCTGGCGCGAGAGCGGCCGCTACGATGCCTATGGTCCGGAGATGCTGCGCATCAGCGATCGCCACAAGCGCGAGTTGCTGTACGGGCCGACCAACGAGGAAATGATCACGGACATCTTCCGTGCCTATGTGAAGTCCTACCGTAACCTGCCGCTCAATCTCTATCATATCCAATGGAAATTCCGCGACGAGCAGCGTCCGCGCTTCGGCGTGATGCGTGGCCGCGAATTCCTGATGAAGGACGCCTATTCGTTCGACCTCGACGAGGCCGGCGCGCGGCGCGCCTATAACAAGATGTTCGTGGCCTATCTGCGYACTTTCGCGCGGATGGGCCTCAAGGGCATTCCGATGCGCGCCGAGACCGGYCCGATCGGCGGCGATCTCAGCCATGAATTCATCGTGCTCGCCGAGACCGGCGAGTCCGGCGTGTATTGCGACCGCGACGTSCTCGACCTGCCGATCCCGCCGGCGTCCGTCGAYTATGACGGCGACCTGACGCCGATCATCAAGCAATGGACCTCGCTCTACGCCGCGACCGAGGACGTCCATGATGGGGCCCGCTTCGAGGCCGAAGTGCCAGMGGAGCGGCGCCTCCACACCCGCGGCATCGAAGTTGGCCAGATCTTCTATTTCGGCACCAAATATTCCGAGCCGATGAAGGCGCTGGTGGCGGGCCCCGACGGAGCGGAGGTCACCATCCATGGTGGCTCCTACGGCGTCGGCGTGTCGCGGCTCGCCGGTGCCATCATCGAGGCCTGTCATGATGATGCCGGCATCAAATGGCCAGAGGAGGTGGCACCGTTCCGGGCTGTGATCCTCAATCTGAAGCAGGGCGGCTCCGATACCGACGCCGCCTGTGAGCAGCTTTATCGTGATCTCCTCGCCAAGGGCGTCGACGTGCTCTATGACGACACCGAGCAGCGCGCCGGCGGCAAATTCGCCACGGCCGATCTGATCGGCATTCCCTGGCAGATCATGGTCGGACCCAAGAGCCTTGCCGAAGGCAAGGTCGAGGTGAAGACCCGCAGCGATGGCGCGCGGCAAATGATGTCGCCGGCCGATGTCGTGGCKAGGCTYGGCGGCGGAACCGTCGCCGGCTGAGCCATTCGTTCGGTCGTCGGATTATCCACCGGGCCGCTCGGCTCCTCCTGGCCAATCCGGCCACAATCGGCCCGAATCATGGGATGATCGCGCGATGGATGAAACCATGACCGAACCCCAGCAGACCGTGCCCTTCGCCCCCTTCGAGTGGATGCTGTCGGGGCGCTATCTGCGTGCGCGGCGTCGGGAAGGGTTCATCTCCGTCATTGCCGGCTTCTCCTTCCTCGGCATCATGCTCGGCGTCGCGACCTTGATCATCGTGATGGCGGTCATGAATGGCTTCCGAAAGGAGCTGCTCGACAAGATCCTCGGTCTCAACGGACACCTGCTCGTGCAGCCGCTGGAGTCGCCACTGACCGACTGGAAGGATGTCTCCGAGCGGATCTCGCAGGTGCAGGGCATCCGCCTYGCGGCGCCCGTGGTCGACGGCCAGGGTCTCGGCTCGTCGCCCTTCAACGCATCGGGCGTGTTCATCCGCGGCATCCGCTCGCAGGATCTCGTCAACCTGACGTCGATCGCCAAGAACATCAAGCAGGGCACGCTCGAAGGCTTCGACGAGRGCCAGGGCGTCGCGATCGGCCGCCGGCTGGCCGACCTGTTGTCGCTGCATGCGGGCGACAGCATCACCCTGGTGGCGCCGAAGGGCGCCGTGACGCCGATGGGCACGACGCCGCGCATCAAGCCCTATAAGGTCGCGGCGGTGTTCGAGATCGGCATGTCGGAATATGATTCGAGCTTCGTGTTCATGCCGTTGTCGGAAGCGCAGGCCTATTTCAACCGCAACAACGACGTCACCGCGATCGAGATCTTCACCAGCAATCCGGACAAGGTGGAGCAGTTTCGCAAGACGGTGACCGAGGCGGCGGGCCGTCCGGTGTTCCTGGTCGACTGGCGCCAGCGCAATTCGACCTTCTTCAACGCGCTCCAGGTCGAGCGCAACGTGATGTTCCTGATCCTGACGCTGATCGTGCTGGTCGCCGCGCTCAACATTGTCTCGGGCCTGATCATGCTGGTGAAGGACAAGGGCCAGGATATCGCSGTGCTCAGGACGATGGGGGCGTCGCAGGGCGCGATCATGCGGATTTTCCTGATCACCGGCGCCTCGATCGGCGTGGTCGGGACCCTCACCGGCTTCATCGTTGGTCTCCTGATCTGCATGAACATCGAGACCATCCGGTTGTTTCTGTCATGGTTGACCAACACGGATTTGTTCGATCCGACCCTGTACTTCCTGTCGAAGCTGCCGGCTGAGATCGATGCCGGCGAGACGAGCGCGGTGGTCATCATGGCTCTGACTTTGTCTTTTCTGGCCACGCTCTACCCATCCTGGCGCGCCGCCCGCTTAGACCCGGTCGAAGCGCTTCGCTACGAGTGAGGCGCTGATGGACGAGCAGGGGGCGGAGGATGTACCTGTTGTTTATCTCCATGAGATCAAGCGACAGTACATGCAGGGCGAGCGGCAGCTGACCATTCTGGACGGCGCCAAGCTCGCTTTATGGGCTGGGCAGTCGGTCGCGCTGGTGGCCCCGTCAGGGTCGGGCAAATCGACGCTGCTGCATATCGCGGGACTGCTCGAAAGCCCCGACGAGGGCGAGGTGTATGTCGCGGGAGTGCCGACCTCGCAGCTCACCGATATCGAGCGCACCCAGATGCGCCGCACCGACATCGGTTTCGTCTACCAGTCGCACCGGCTGTTGCCGGAGTTCACGGCGCTGGAGAATGTGATGCTGCCGCAGATGATCCGCGGCCTGAAGCGCTCCGAGACGGTGAAGCGGGCGACCGAGATCCTGGCCTATCTGGGCCTCGGCGAGCGCATCAAGCACCGTCCGGCCGAACTGTCCGGCGGCGAGCAGCAGCGCGTCGCGATCGCGCGCGCGGTCGCCAACGCCCCGCGCGCGCTGCTGGCCGACGAGCCGACGGGCAATCTCGACCCCGGCACGGCCGATCACGTCTTCCACGCCTTGATGCAGCTCGTGAAGGCGACCCGCGTCGCCATGCTGATCGCGACCCACAACATGGAGCTGGCCGGCCGCATGGACCGGCGCGTCTCCATCGTCGGCGGCAAGGTGGTCGAGCTCGACTGAACGGCTCGGCCGGGCTCAAGGCCTGATGACGGTCATCTTGAACGGTTCGCGATGGGCGGCGGCATGGGCGACCGCCTCGTTGGCGTGATCGAGATCGAAACAGGTCGGTTCGAACTGAGCGAGATCGAGCAGGCCGGCCCGGATCAATGCCACCATCCTGACCGTCGCGCTTGGCGGATACATCCAGVCGCCGTGGATGGTGACGCAATTGCGCATGATCCAGGGGTAGGGCAGTTCGAGCGCGGCRCCGCCGAGCATCCCGACGCCGCCCATCAGGACGACGCGGCCGTAAGGACGCACGGTCATCACCGCGGAGCGCACCACCGTCGTCGTGACCGACGGCGGCATGATGTCGAGCACGCAGTCGATCGGGCCGGGTGCGGCGCGCATCATGCGCTCGGTGTCCTCGTTCTCGTCGCCTGACAGTCTGACGGGACGGACGCGTGGCCCGAACCTGCGCTGCAGTTCGGCCAGCATGGTCTCGTTGCGGCCGGGTGCCACGACCGCTGCGGCTCCCATGGCAAGCGCCACCGCGACCGCGGCACTGCCGAACCTGCCGGTCGCGCCGCTGATCAGCACGGTCTCTCCGGCTTGCAGATTGGCCGCAAGAAAGCCGCCATAGGGGACGAGCAGGGTGCCGAGCGCGCACCAATGCGCGGCCTCCTGCGCGTCGATGCGGCCGATCGGCTTGGCGTTCTCCGTCGGCAGCMGCATGCGCTCGGCGAAAGAGCCGTGACGAAAATGCTGTTGCAGCTTCAGCCCGCCCGGGCCGCGCGCGCTCAAGCCCTGCAGCGTGATGTCGGGMGCGAGATCSGCATCGCGCGAGCGGACCGTCGGGTCGCAGAACACCCAGTCGCCGATCGCAAGATGTGTCGCATCGGGGCCGAGTGCACGGACCCGGCCGATACCGCCGGTCCCTGGAACGACCGGCAGCTCCAGCAGGTACTGCCGTTCGCCGCTGAACACCTCATTCGCATAGGACAGAACGCCCGCCGCGACGATGTCGACGATGACCTCGCCGGTGCCGAGCACGGGGGCCTCGACCTGCTCGATATCGAGCGGCACTCCAAAGCGTTTCAGCACGGCTGCTTTCATGACCCTTCTCCATTCCCGATGGCGGTGGCCGAGCATGGCGGTCTATGCGTCGCGCAAGAAGACCTGGTATTATCCTAGGATTGYGGAAGCCCACTTTSGGAACGCGCTGGCGCGGGAACGCATATGAGTGATCCAAGGCATGCCGAACTCGGAAACTTCCTGCGCTCGCGGCGCGAGAGGCTGACGCCGCAAGCSGTCGGGCTTGCGACTGGRCGGCGRCGGCGCACGGCCGGGCTGCGCCGGGAGGAGGTTGCCGAWCTCGCTGGGATCGGYGTCGACTGGTACATCCGGCTCGAGCAGGGYCGCGCGGTGAAGCCGTCATCCGCGACCATCGATGCGCTGGCRCGTGCCCTTCGCCTCAACCGAACGGAACATGCGCATCTCAAGGCGCTGGCGAGCAATCCCCTGCGCAAGCCGTTCGTGCGCGAGCAGGTGCCGGCCGGATTGCGCGAGCTGGTGCAGAGTCTGAACCAGCCCGCCTACATCTCCGGACGGCGATGGGACGTGTTGGCGTGGAACGCCGCGGCGGACGAGATCTTCGGGTTCTCACAGCTGGCCGACGACGAGCGCAACACGCTGCTGCTGATGCTGTGCGTGCCGGGCGTGCGCCGGCTGTTTGGTGCGCAATGGAAGGAGCTGGCGAAACGGATGGTCGCGCAGTTTCGCGCAACCTATGATCTGTGGGCGGGTGATCCTGCCTTCCTTGATCTGATCGCGCGGCTGCGACGCGGCAGTCGCGAATTYGAGGAGCTGTGGGCAGCTCACGATATCAACGGYCYGGTCGCCGGCGAGAAGCTGCTCGAACATCCGAAGAAGGGGCGYGTCAGGCTTCGCTACGCGACGTTCCAGGCCAATGACGATCCTGCGCTGAAGCTTGCGATCTACTACACGATTTGAGGGCTTCTACCGAACGAGCGGSGACGCGCTYGGTCGCTGAGTTCCGAGCTGCCGTGTAGTGAGCCACCATACAATCGTCGGTTTTGCGTATGATGATGCCAAGCATTCGCAAGGTGATCGGTTGTCGTGAAGAATTCACGACTGGGACCTCAAGGCGACGGTGATGTGACGCGGCGCGCCGTGATTTCGGCRACGATGTGCGTCTCGTATTGTGGCGTGCGCGCGACGCCGGCCACGACTCTTCCTTATATCCTGTTAGTTGTTTGTTCAGAGTGTCGCCAAGTCCTTTGAAAACAGGCGTTTGCGCCCAATCCCATAAAAGCCGGAAAGAACGCTTCTAATCTGCTCATCAAGTGATCTCGGTGAAGCGCGTTGCGAATGCACCGTCGCCTYGYCGCGCTGCATGTATTTGAGTYGGAACAGAGGGTTTGGGGACCTTGGGACAGAAGCTACGGAGTTCGATGATGAAAACGCTTTTCGGCGCAACGGTGGGACTCGGCGCGATCGCCGCGGCGACATCCGCCTTGGCTGCTGACCTTCAGATGAAGAAGGGTCCCTACACCAAGGCTCCACCTGCCGTGGTGGCGACGGTCTATGACTGGAGCGGCTTCTATGTCGGTTTCAACGCCGGTGGCGGTTCCAGCCGAGACTGCTGGAATCTGGTTCAGAACGCCAACGTCGTGGTCAACCCGGCGCTCAATCGCGAGGGCTGCTCCGGCGGCGGCGGTGCGGCCGTCGGTGGTCAGGTCGGCTATCGCTATCAGATGGCGAACTGGGTGTTCGGCGTCGAAGCGCAGGGCGACTGGGCCAACTTCAAGGGCACCAATCGCAACCTGATCCTGCCCAATGTCAGCGACCGTTCGCGGACCAACGGCTTCGGCCTGTTCACCGGCCAGGTCGGCTACGCCTTCGACAACATTCTGGGCTACATCAAGGGCGGYGCGGCGGTCGTCGGCGATCGCTACGACACCTTCACGACGAACACGAATGTCATGCTCGATCGRGCGAATACCACSCGGTGGGGCGGCACGATCGGTGCGGGTCTGGAATATGGCTTCGCGCCGAACTGGTCGGTCGGCGTCGAGTACGATCACATCTTCCTGGGCAACAAGAACCTGAACTTCGTCAACGCCGCTGGYGCRSCTGYGATGACTCATCGCATCAAGCAGGATGTCGACATCGGGCTCGTCAGATTGAACTACAAGTTCGGCCCGGGCTTCGGCATGATGCGCTGARGCSGCTCGTCGAGCGGAGGCGAGCGACACGCCTGCCTCCGTCTCGATCCTGTTCGTCAGAGCATGATCCGGAAAGCGGAAACCGATTTTCCGAAAAGACCATGCTCAAGGAAGAAAGATCATGATGCGTTTCCGTGGGAGCGCAGCATGATTGCGATCGTCTTCGAACTCAGTCCTCTTCGAACACGAAGGGATTGGGCAGCGGCGCGTAGGGATTCGGGCGCGGGGGACGTGGCTTGATGCGCTGCCGGTTCGGATAGGGATACGGCGTTGCGCGCGGATCATCGCTGACGCCGGCAAAATAAGGATTGGCGATGCAAGCGAGCAGGCGTCCCGATGCAGTCGCTTGGCACTGCGCGTAGCTGTCGAAGGTGCAATTGCTCAAGCCGGGAAACTGATCGCCCTGCAGACAGAACGGATGCCTGATGCCAACCGCCTGCGCGGGCGCGTGGGCTGCGACCACAAGGCCGGCTGCAGCCAAGGTTGCGAAGAACACACCACGCATCACCGATCTCTCCTTCATCCCCTGATGTCCTGACCCGGCATACAGCATGCGAAGCAGTGYGCGCGAGCCGCTTCGTGTGTAGTCGGTCAGCTCCCGATTGCATATCAAAAAGTTCCATCAACACACTGTGATTACAGATTAATTTCCAGTCATGTCTGAGGCGCGTTCAGCAGCGCCCTGTGACATCATGGCTACAGCAATTGTGGCGCAGATCGTTAAGAGGTGCGGCTGGCCTGGGGGCCAAATGAGACGAGACTGGATTGATGAAGAAACTTCTGTTGACGACGACGGCGCTCGTGGTGCTGGCCTCGCCGGCGCTTGCCGCRGATCTCGCCGCGCGTCCCTACACGAAGGCKCCGCCGCCGGTGATGGCSGCGATCTATGACTGGAGCGGCTTCTACATCGGTGTGAACGGTGGCGGCGGCTGGACCCACAACACGTGGGATGTCGTTGGCGGCGGTCGCGAGGGCTCGCACGATTCGTCGGGCGGCACCATCGGCGGCCAAGTTGGCTATCGCTGGCAGATGGGTCAGTTCGTGTTCGGCGTCGAGGCGCAGGGCAACTGGGCGGACTTCTCCGGTGACAATCAGAGCGCGCTGTTCGGCACCCGCAACCGCACGAAGACCGATGCGTTCGGTCTGTTCACCGGCCAGGTCGGCTACGCCTTCAACAACGTGCTGGTCTACGCCAAGGGCGGTGCGGCCATCACCAGCAACACCTACACGATTACCAACGCCGCGACCGGCGCGTTCCTCGGTTCCAACGACAACACCCGTTGGGGCGGCGTCGTCGGTGCTGGCCTCGAATACGGCTTTGCGCCGAACTGGTCGCTGGGCGTCGAATACGACCATCTGTTCATGGATCGCCAGACCGTGAGCTTCGGCGCGCTCGGTTCCGACAGCATCAAGCAGGATGCTGACCTGTTCACGGCCCGCCTGAACTATCGATTCGGCGGCCCGGTCGCGACGCGGTACTGAGTCCTTTCCTCGGACCATCGGCCAAGTCATCGACCAAGTCACAAGCCCCGGCGATCGCGCCGGGGCTTTTTCTTGCGCGAGCGGGGCGGATTAACCACGTCTCGCTGCGGCCGGTCACCGTCGCCGGCGGCGCGCTTGACCTGAGAACAGAAAAGGAACATTGTTCTTCATATGTTCTAGCTCAGGGAGGGTCCCCATGCTGAAGGTTTTCGTCGAAGAAGCCGCCGCACTGGCGTCGATCACGCTGTTCGTCGGAATGATCGCGCTCTGGGCGCAAATCATTCCGCAGCTTTGATGTTTCTGATCGGGGCGGCTGGGGAAAAGCCGGACAGCGGCGGGAGCGGCCCGACTCGCACGGGCTGATCCGTTATCATCGGCAAGCGAGTCGACGAGGGAACCACCAGGCCCGGCCGTCGGCCCTCGCACCGCACTGATCCCCGGAAGTCCTCAGAGAAGTTGCAAGGCGAGCATGTCCAGCGCCGGATTCGTCCATCTCCAYGTCCATTCCGCCTATTCGCTGCTGAAGGGCTCGATCAAGATCGGCAAGCTGGGCGAACTCGCCAAGGCCGACCGCCAGCCGGCGCTGGCGCTGACCGATACCGACAACATGTTCGGTGCGCTYGAATTCTCCGACAAGATGGCGGGCTATGGCATCCAGCCGATTGCCGGCTGCGAGCTCGCGATCGATTTYGGCGACATGGATCCCAATGCCCGCAACGCTGCGGCGGTGGCGCAGCCGTCGCGAATCGTGCTGCTGGCGGCGCGCGAGGAGGGCTATCGGCACCTGATGCGGCTGAACTCGCGGGCCTTCCTGGATACGCCGACGCACCAGGCGCCGCACATCAAGTTCGAATGGCTGCAGGAGGGTGTCGACGGCCTGATCGCGCTGACCGGCGGGCCTGATGGCCCGATTTCGCTCGCCATCCAGCACGACATGGCGGCGCTGGCGGCGCAGCGCTGCGAGCGGCTGGCGAGCCTGTTCGGCGACCGCCTCTATATCGAGCTGCAGCGCCATGGCACCGACCGCGAGCGCCGCGTCGAGGGCGGTCTGATCGACATCGCCTATGGCAAGGGCCTGCCGCTGGTCGCGACCAACGAGCCCTATTTCGCGACCGCCGATGACTATGAGGCGCATGACGCGCTGCTGTGTATCGCCGGCGGCCATCTCATCGCCGACACCGATCGGGTCCAGCTGACGCCCGACCATCGCTTCAAGACGCGGGCCGAGATGGCGGTCCTGTTCGCCGACATTCCGGAGGCGCTSGCCTCGACCGTCGAGATTGCCGAGCGCTGCTCGTATCGGCCGCGCACGCGCAAGCCGATCCTGCCGTTTTTCACCGTCGGCGCCGGCAGCGGGGCTGATGCCGTGGACGCGGCCAGCGCCGAGGCCGCCGAGCTCAAGCGGCAGGCGGAGGAGGGCCTGGCACGGCGYCTCAAGGTGCACGGCATGGCGCCGGGCATGACCGAGGAGGACTATCAGAAGCGGCTCGCTTTCGAGCTCGACGTCATCACCCGCATGAAATATGCGGGCTACTTCCTGATCGTGTCCGACTTCATCAAATGGGCCAAGGCGCACGGCATTCCGGTCGGACCGGGCCGCGGCTCTGGCGCYGGCTCCCTGGTCGCTTGGGTGCTGACCATCACCGACCTCGACCCGATGCGTTTCGCGCTGCTGTTCGAGCGCTTCCTCAATCCCGAGCGCGTGTCGATGCCGGACTTCGACATCGACTTCTGCCAGGACCGCCGCGGCGAGGTGATCTCCTACGTGCAGCAGCGCTACGGCCGCGATCAGGTGGCGCAGATCATCACCTTCGGTACGCTGCAGGCGCGCGGCGTGCTGCGTGACGTCGGCCGCGTGCTGCAGATGCCCTATGGTCAGGTCGACCGGCTCTGCAAGCTTGTGCCGAACAATCCCGCAAACCCGGTGACTCTGCGCGAGGCGATCGACGGCGAGCCCAAGCTTCAGGAAGAGCGCGACAGCGAACCGATCGTCGCCCGCCTGCTCGAAATCGCCGAAAAGCTCGAAGGCCTCTATCGCCACGCCTCGACCCACGCCGCGGGCATCGTCATCGGCGACCGGCCGCTCAGCGAGCTGGTGCCGATGTATCGCGATCCGAAATCCGACATGCCGGTGACCCAGTTCAACATGAAATGGGTCGAGCCGGCCGGCCTCGTCAAATTCGACTTCCTCGGCCTGAAGACGTTGACCGTGCTCGACGTCGCGGTGAAGCTGTTGAAGCAGCGCGACGTCCATGTCGATCTCGCGACCTTGCCGATCGACGATGCGGCGAGCTACCAGATGCTGGCGCGCGGCGATGTGGTCGGCGTGTTCCAGGTTGAAAGTCAGGGCATGCGGCGGGCGCTGATCGACATGCGTCCGGACCGCTTCGAGGACATCATCGCGCTGGTTGCGCTGTATCGCCCCGGTCCGATGGCCAATATCCCGACCTATTGCGCCCGCAAGCACGGCGAGGAGGAAGCGGAGTATCTGCATCCGATCCTGGAGCCGATCCTCAAGGAAACGTTCGGCGTCATCATCTACCAGGAGCAGGTGATGCAGGTCGCGCAGCAGATGTCCGGCTATTCGCTCGGCGAAGCCGACCTGCTGCGTCGCGCCATGGGCAAGAAGATCCGCGCCGAAATGGACAAGCAGCGCGTCCGCTTCGTCGAGGGCGCCGTCAAGAACGGCGTGTCGAAGGACCAGGCCGACACCATCTTCGACCTGCTCGCCAAGTTCGCCGACTACGGCTTCAACAAGTCGCACGCCGCAGCCTACGCGTTGGTGTCCTACCACACCGCCTATATGAAGGCGCATTATCCGGTCGAGTTCATCGCGGCGTCGATGACGCTCGATCTGAACAACACCGACAAGCTGTCCGAATTCCGCGCCGAGGCGCAGCGCTTGGGCATCAAGGTCGAGCCGCCCTCGATCAACCGCTCGGGGCCGACCTTCGAGGTCAGCGGCAACACCATCTTCTACGCGCTCGCCGCGCTGAAGGGCGTCGGACCCCAGGCGATCGAGATGATCGTCGAGGCCCGCAACAAAGGCGGGCCGTTCACCTCGCTCGCGGACTTCGCCAGCCGGGTCAACCCGCGCGCGATCAACAAGCGCATCATCGAAACTCTGGCGGCAGCGGGCGCCTTCGACGTGCTCGACAAGAACCGCGCCCGCGTCTTCGCCGGCGCGGACGCCATCGTCGCGGCCTGCCAGCGCGCGCATGAAGCCGCGACCTCAGGCCAGAACGACATGTTCGGCAATGCCGCCGATGCGCCCGCGATCATCCTGCCGAACGTCGAGAACTGGCTGCCGGCGGAGCGTCTTCGGCGGGAATATGATGCGATCGGCTTCTTCCTCTCGGGCCATCCGCTCGACGACTATGCGGCGGCCTTGAAGCGGCTGCGGGTGCAGAGCTGGGCCGAGTTCTCCCGCGCGGTGAAGACCGGCGCGACCGCCGGCAAGGTCGCCGCAACAGTGGTGTCGCGCATGGAGCGCCGCACCAAGACCGGCAACAAGATGGGCATCATGGGCCTGTCGGATCCGACCGGTCATTTCGAGGCCGTGCTGTTCTCGGAAGGCCTGGCGCAATATCGCGACGTGCTCGAGCCGGGCGCCGCGGTGCTGCTGCAACTCGGCGCCGAGCTGCAGGGCGAGGATGTGCGCGCCCGCGTGCTGCATGCGGAGCCGCTCGACGATGCCGCCGCYAAGACGCAGCGCGGYCTGCGCATCTTCTTGCGCGACACCAAGCCGCTCGATTCCATCGTCAAGCGCCTGCAGGGGCCGGAGGCCGCGGCGAACGGCGCTGGTGGGCCTGCCAAGTCGGCCGCGCCGCCGCTCGCGCCGCGKGCCGGGGAGGGCGAGGTGTCGCTGGTGATGATGCTCGACCTCGAGACCGAGGTGGAGATGAAGCTGCCCGGGCGTTTCAAGGTTTCGCCACAAATCGCCGGCGCTATCAAGGCGGTGACCGGCGTGGTCGACGTGCAGCAGCTGTGAGCGAGCGGTCCGGTGGGCCGGGGGCTTCCGGATCGSGGAACGACGCGTAGCTGCGMTCAGGAATACGACGCGGAACCGCAGGGCGAGGAACCAAAAGGCTGCCCGTGGGCTGTACGGGCRTGCCCCCGTTCAACCGCCGTTCAGCCACGCGCGCGCTGAATCCGGGGCAGAATGCCTCGAAGGGCTTGAACCGTCATGCGCTGTTCAAAGATCGTCTGCTCTGTCTCGCTCTGCCTGCTCGCGCTGGCAGCTTCGCTCGTGTCTGCCGCGGCGCAGCAGCCCGCAACCGAGAAACGCATCGCGCTGGTCATCGGCAACGGCGCCTATGCCAAGGGCGCGCTGGCCACGGCCGCCAACGATGCCGGCTTGATCGCGCAGACGCTGCAGGCGGCGGGTTTCGACGTGGTCGGCGCCCGCGACCTCGACGGCGATACGCTGCGCAAGAGCTTTCGCGACTTCATTCACAAGGCGCAGTCGTCCGATGGCAACACCGTCGCGATGGTCTATCTCGCCGGCTACGGCATGCAGCTCGCCGGCGAGAATTATTTCATTCCGGTCGACGCCAATATCGCCAGCGACGTGGACATTCCGACCGAAGGCCTCCGCCTCAGCGACTACATCCGCCAGCTTGCCGCGACGCCGCTGAAGGCCGGCGTGGTCGTGCTCGACGCGGCTCGCCAGCAGCCCTTCATCGCCAGCGGGCCGACCCTGGCTGGCGGGTTGGCGCTGGTCGAGCCCGACAACAACATGCTGATCGCCTTCAACGCCGCGCCGGGCACGATCGCACCGAACGAGACCGGCTCCTACGGCGTCTATGCGCGCTCGCTGGCGGAGATGATCCGCACCGGCGGTCTGTCGCTGCCGGAGGTGTTCGACCGGCTGCGGCTGCGAGTCAATGAGGAGACCAAGGGCGCGCAGGTGCCGTGGGATGCGCAGAAGATCCAGGCGGCCGTCACCTTCTTCGAGCGGGGGCCGGACGCGCCGGCCGCGCAAGCCTCGCCCGAGCAGACGGCGGCGCTGCGCACGCGGCCGATCCGCGATCTGCCGGTGCAGGAGGCSTATGTGGCTGCGCTGGAGCGCGACACCCTTCAGGGCTACGAAGACTTTGTCGCAGCCTATCCGAGCGACCCGCTGGCGCGACGCGTGCGCGCGATTCTCGCGGCCCGCCGCGAGGCGCTGACCTGGCGTCGCACCTTTCGCACCGACAGCCCCGAGGCCTATTGGTCCTATCTGAAGCGCTATCCGAATGGCGCACATGCCGAGGACGCGCGACGGCGTTTGGCGATGCTGTCGGCGCTGCCGGCGCCGCCGCCGACCTTCGCCATGATCGAGTATGACGTACCGCCGCCGCCGCTCGATGAAGTCGTCTATATCGAGCGTCCGGCGCTGATGTTCTCGGATCCGGAGTTCGGCTTCGTGCCGCCGCCACCGCCGCCGGTCTATATCCTGCCGCCGCCRCCRCCCGACTTCGTCGATCTGGCGCCGCCCTTTGCGTCGGTCGGCGTGTTCTTCCTGCCGCGGCCGGTGTTCGTGCCGATCCCGGTCTATTGCCGGCCGCCGGCGTTCGTTGCGCCGCCGCCGAACAACATCATCTACCAGAACATCCACAACACTGCGGTCATCAACACCGTGATCAATCGGCCGCCGCCAACGCCGCCGACCGCACCACCAGCGACGGGCCCGGCGGCCGCCGGGCCGGCCGCCGCGACGACGCCCGCCGTCGCCCTGGCGCCGGCGCTGCCGCCCGCAGCGGTGCAGCGGGCGACGTTGATCCAGCAGGGCAAGGCGCCATTGCCGGGCGCCGGCGCGGGACCTGGGGCCGGGCTCGGCGCCGGGGCAGGGCCGGGCGGCCATGGACCGGTTCCCAATTCGACACAAAGCGGCGTCGCTGGCACGCCGCCGACGCTGCCCGGTCGACCGGGGCCGGTYGCGCCTGCAGCGAATGCGCTGCCGATGCCTGGTCAGGGGGCACCTGCGATCCCGCCGGCCGGCAATGGCGGTCATGTGCGGACCCCGTTGCTGGCCGCGCCCGCACCGGGCCCGACGCAAGCTGCGCGACCGGCCGGCGGATCGCCGCCGCCGCAGTCGCCTGCGTCCGGGTTGCAGGCGAGCCGCACGCCGCCAGGCGCGGCGGCCGCGCCGGTCACGCCGGTCACGCCGCCGCCGGCGATGTCGCGTCCGGTCAGGCCTAACGCTGGTCCGCGCGCCCCTGAGGTACGGCCGCAACTGCAACAGGCCGCGCCGCCGCGCCGTGCCCCACCGCCGCCTGCGGCGGCCGCGCGCCTGAGCCAGCCGCCGGCTCCGCCTCGACCTCCGACGGCGCCGATGGTTCGCGCCGCGCCGGTCCACGTCGCGCCGCCGCCGATGATCCGTCCCGCGGGCCCGCCGCCGATGATGCGTCCCCCCGGGCCGCCGCCGATGGCGCGACCGGCTCCCCCACCGCCGATGGCGCGTCCCAGCCCGCCGCCGATGGCTGCCATGGCCCGGCCGCCGTCGCCCCCGCCGATGATGCGGCCCGCGGCGCCGCCGCCGCGGCCGGCTGCTCCGCCGGCGGCAGGCAAGCGATGTCCGCCGAACGTGCCGCATTGCTGAGTCGCATCGGGTGGTGGTGGCTCGGTTGCAAGGTCGGTCTGTTTTCGTTATTGGCCGGATTGCGGGCTGATCGAGCGTRTGACGCAGGACGTCGGCGGCCGCCGGCGTGTTGCGGGGGTKCGATTGGGACGCGGCTTTGTGAGGACTGTGTCGGCGCTGCTCTGGCGGGGCGTGATCRTCGCCGCTCTCGGCGCGATCGGCATCACCGGGGTGCCGTCAGGCGCAAGTGCGCAGKCGCTCGCTGGCGCGGACACCGTCTATGCCTCGGCKCCGCCGCGACTGCTGCAGATCCGCACCCTCCTGGCCGATGCCGGCCGCCAGACCTCGACCGGCTCCGGCTTTCTGGTCTCGGCAGACGGGCTTGCGATCACCAACTACCACGTGGTCTCCGACGCGGCGCTCGAGCCGAAGACCTATCGGCTCGAATATACCGGAGCAGATGGCACGCAGGGCGGCGTGACTCTGCTTGCGGTCGATCTGCCCAATGATCTCGCACTCGTGCGCGTCGACAAGCACGACGCGCCGTTCTTCACCTTCGACAAAGCGGCGCTCGAGGGCAGCCTGCCCAAGGGCGAGCGTCTCTATTCGCTCGGCAACCCGCTGGACCTCGGCTTYACCATCATCGAAGGGACCTATAACGGCCTCGTCGAGCACAGCTACAACGACCATATTCACTTCACCGGCGCGCTCAATCCCGGCATGAGCGGCGGTCCCGCCGTGAACGCCCAAGGGCAGGTKGTCGGCGTCAATGTCGCAACGCGACGCGGCGGTCAGCTGATCAGCTTTCTGGTGCCCGCCCGCTTCGCCGCCGCTCTGCTGATCCGCGGCAAGGACATCAGGCCGGAGGCCGCGGATCTGCGCAAGGACGTCGTTGCCCAGCTCGCCAGCTGGCGCGGCGCGCTGTACAAATCCCTGGCCGAGGAAGGCTTCCATGATCGCGTGTTCGGCTCCTATCAGGCGCCGGAAACGCATGCGGCGTGGTTCGAATGCTGGGCCAGCACCAATGCCAGCGCCTCGCCGAAGCCGCGGGCCAGCATCAATTCGACCAGTTGCAAGGCCGATGCGAGCGTCTATGTCGCCTCCGACCTCAACACCGGTACGGTCGAAATCAATCATTCCTACGCGAAGTCGATCGACCTCAATCAGTTTCAATTCGCCACCGTGCTGACGCAGCTGGCGCAGCCGCGGCTGACCTTGGGCGGCACGTTCCGCAAATGGTACACGCCGCAGCACTGCCATGAGGATTTCGTCGGCATCGCRCCGCCGGCYGATCACCCACCGCTGCGCGTGCTCTGGTGCRCGCAGGGCTATCGCGAGTTCGACGGCCTMTATGACGTCGCGGTTGTCGCGGTCACGCAGGACCGTGCCGACGAGGCGCTCGTCTCCCGCCTGAATCTGCAGGCGATCGCCTATGACGACGCGTTGCGGCTCGGCAGGAGCTTTCTCGAACGGCTGCAGGTCGCCCGATGATCTGGATCGAGATTCTCTCCAAGCATCGCGAGGTCGCCGGCCGCTTCCGCGTCGATGCGACGGAGATCAGCATCGGCCGYGGCTACGACAATCACGTCATTCTCGACGACCCCTAYGTGGCCGCGCGCCATGTCCGGATCTTTCGCGACGYTGACGGGCGCCTCGTCGCCGAGGATCTCGGCAGCGCCAATGGGCTCTATCTCGACAGGAGCAGGAGCCGAAAGCCGCAGCTCGTTCTCGACGGCGTCCAGCCGATCCGCATCGGACAGACGCTGCTTCGGATCCGCGACGCCGCGCATGCCGTCGAGCCGGAGCGGCTGGTCGGATCTGAGCGCAGTGCGCTGCCCGTCGTGGCTGCCATCGGGCTCGGCGCGGCGCTGCTCGCCATCAACGCGATCACGGTGTGGTTTGCACAAACCTCCGAAGCGCATCTGTCCGACTATCTCGTGCCGTCGCTCACGATGGTCGGGGTCGTGGCGGCGTGGGTCGGCATATGGGCGCTGTTGGCACGGCTGTTTTCGGGACGCTCGCAGGTCCTGCGCCATCTCCTGATCGCCGAGGCCGGGCTCACGGCGTTCTGSATCTACAGCGAGTTTGCGCAGATTGCCGCGTTCGCCCTGACCTGGGCCGCCGTCTTCACCTATGGCTATGTGGTCTCCTGGACGGTCATTGCAGCCACGTGTTTTCTGCATCTGCGCGCGGTCGGGCGGACSCATCTGGTGGCCAAGGGCRTCGTGGTCGGCGTTCTGCTCGTGGTGGCCATCGCAGTCCAGACGCTGCAGCGGTCGGAGGCGTTCGCCAATTCGGGGCGGCCGAATGTCAGCCATGTGCTGATGCCGCCATCGCTGCGCCTGGTGCCGCTGCGGCAGGAGCAGGTCTTCTTCGACAGCGTCGCCGCATTGAAGGCGAAGCTCGACGCGGATCGGGCGGAGCTCAAAGCGCCCGGTGTGGAGCGCTGAGCACAGTCGCACTCTCTTTGTTGCCGGAGATTGCAAGGTTCCCGGTTCCCGTCATAGCCTTTGTCGGGGGTTTTACGGGGGGGTGGAAACATGAACAGGCGGTCGCTTCTGGGGCTTGGTGCGGCACTTCTGGTGTCTGGATGCCTCACGGGCAAGGAAGGCACGGAATATGCCGTCGTGTCGCAGAAGATCGGGGCGCCCCGGCCGGGCCAYGCCCGGATCGTCATCATGAGCCTGAAGGATTCCTGGCTGGATCGCACCAATTGCGACGCCAAGGTGGACGGCGTGGCGCTGCCCCGTCTGCTGCCCGGGACCTATGCCTATGTCGACCGTCCCGCCGGTGCGCACCATGTCGTGGCCACCCAGCTGCTGTTTCCAGGCGAATCCTACCTCGATTTCACCACCGAGCCGGGCAAGACCTATTTCTACTCGATCAGGCCCAGCGARCGGTCGAGGGCGATGCAGGGCGGGGGAATCGCGTTCGGCCTGGTGGGCATGGGCGTGATGGCCGCGGCCTCGTCAGGGGCCGACAACAAGGGGCCTGTTGACTTCGTTCCGCTCCAGGAGGGCCAGGCCAAGACCGCGCTCGCCGAGCTTCTGCAGGCGGAATAGGCCCATTTTCCTTGCGTTGCGCCAGAATCCGGCTATATAGCGCGCCATCTCACACGGAAACTTGGCTCTCCTAGAGGGCGTCCGGTGGCAAGCCGGGCCTTAACGGCCTGATTTTGCTCACGCGTTTCCGGAGGACTCAACCGGAGAATATCCAATGGCGCTGCCTGAATTCACGATGCGCCAGCTGCTTGAAGCTGGCGTGCACTTTGGTCACCAGTCTCACCGCTGGAATCCGAAAATGGCCGATTACATTTTCGGAGCCCGCAACAACATCCACATCATCGACCTCGCCCAGACTGTGCCGCTGCTGCACACGGCGCTGCAGGCCGTCAGCGATACCGTCGCCAAGGGCGGCCGTATCCTGTTCGTCGGCACCAAGCGCCAGGCGCAGGACAACGTCGCTGATGCGGCCAAGCGCTGCGCGCAGTATTTCGTCAATTCGCGCTGGCTCGGCGGTACGCTGACCAACTGGAAGACGATCTCGGCCTCGATCAAGCGCCTGCGTCACCTCGACGAGGTGCTGTCGTCGGGCGAGGCCAAYTCCTACACCAAGAAGGAGCGCCTGACCCTGCAGCGCGAGCGCGACAAGCTCGATCGCTCGCTCGGTGGCATCAAGGACATGGGCGGTCTGCCCGACATGATCTTCGTGATCGACACCAACAAGGAAGACATCGCGATCCAGGAGGCCCAGCGCCTCAACATTCCGGTCGCCGCGATCGTCGACACYAACTGCGATCCGAAGGGCATCACCTACGTGGTTCCCGGCAATGACGACGCCGGCCGCGCCATTTCGCTGTATTGCGACCTGATCGCGCGCGCCGCCATCGACGGCATCTCGCGCGCCCAGGGCGAGCTCGGCATCGACATCGGCGCCTCCGCTGCGCCGCTCGAGGAAGAGCTCCCGGCTGCGACGGCCGCCTCGACGTTCCAGGGTCTGCCTGGTCCGCGCGGCACCGCCGACGATCTCAAGAAGCTCACCGGCGTGTCCGGTGCGATCGAGAAGAAGCTGAACGACCTCGGCATCTTCCACTTCTGGCAGCTCGCCGAGCTCGACCACGACACGGCGCACCAGATCGGCGAAGAAGTCGGTCTGCCGAGCCGGGCCGACGCCTGGGTCGCCCAGGCCAAGTCGCTCGCCGACGCCTAAGACGACACGACAAGAATCTGGCCGGCGTCGTACGCCGGCCATCGCGACTGAGATAGGTAGTTCCTGGCAGCGGACGGCGTCGAGCCATCCGCTGCGTCGCGCTTTGGACAGGCAAAAGGACGTTCAACAATGGCTAATATCACCGCAGCGATGGTGAAGGACCTGCGCGAGTCGACCGGCGCGGGCATGATGGATTGCAAGGCCGCGCTCACCGAGACCGGCGGCGACATGCAGGCTGCGCAGGATTGGCTGCGCAAGAAGGGCCTGTCGAAGGCCGCCAAGAAGGCGGGCCGCGTCGCGGCCGAGGGCCTGATCGGCGCGCTCACCTCGGGCAAGAAGGGCGTGGTCGTCGAGGTCAACTCGGAAACCGACTTCGTCGCGCGCAACGAGCACTTCCAGGGCCTGGTCAAGATGATCGCCCAGGTCGCGCTCGACGCCGGTGCCGATATCGAGAAGATCAAGGCCGCCAAGGTCGGCAGCATYACGGTCGAGGCCGCGATTGCCGATTCGATCGCGACCATCGGCGAGAACCAGACCTTGCGCCGCGCGGCCGCGCTCGAAGTGAGCGAGGGCGTGGTGTCGAGCTACGTCCACGGGGCCGTCATCGAGGGCGCCGGCAAGCTCGGCGTGATYGTCGCGYTGGAATCGCCCGGCAAGACCGACGAACTCGCGGCGCTGGGCCGTCAGCTCGCGATGCATGTCGCGGCCGCCAATCCGCAGGCGATCGATGCYGCCGGTCTCGATCCCGAGGTCGTCAAGCGTGAGAAGGACGTGCTCGCCGACAAATATCGMCAGCAGGGCAAGCCGGAAAACGTCATCGAGAAGATCGTCGAGTCCGGCCTGAAGACCTACTACAAGGAAGTCACCCTGCTCGAGCAGGCCTTCATCCATGACAGCGGCAAGTCGGTCGCRCAGGCGCTGAAGGAAGCCGAAGGCAAGGTCGGCGGTCCGATCAAGGTTGCCGGTTTCGTCCGTTATGCCCTCGGTGAGGGCATCGAGAAGGAAGAGACCGACTTCGCAGCCGAAGTCGCCGCCGCCAGCGGCAAGAAGTAACGACTGAAGACAGGCACGRTCCGGCGCGGTCTTCGCGCCGGATCTCAACGCGCGGATAGGGACATATTGGCACATGGCTGAGCCGGTCTATCGTCGCGTCGTGGTCAAGCTGTCCGGCGAGTATCTCGCGGGCCCTCACTCCTTCGGTATCGACCAGGCGACCGTCGACCGTATCGCCGACGACCTGATCGCGGCGCAAAAGCTCGGCATCGAGATCGCCGTCGTCGTCGGCGGCGGCAACATGGTGCGCGGCGTCGAGGTCTCGTCCCAGGGCGTGTCGCGCCCGACCGGCGACACGATGGGAATGCTTGCCACCGTGATGAACTGCCTCGCCTTGGAGGCCGCGATCCAGCGCAAGGGGGCCCCGGCACAGGCGCTGTCGGCCTTCGTGATGCCGCAGGTCTGCGAGCTGTTCACGCGCGCTGCGGCGCACAAGGCGCTCGCCGAGGGACGTATCGTCGTGCTCGGCGGCGGCACCGGCAATCCTTACTTTACGACCGACACCACGGCCGTGCTGCGGGCCGCCGAGATTGGCGCCCAGGCGGTGCTGAAGGCCACCAATGTCGACGGCGTCTACAGCGCCGATCCGAAGAAGGACCCGGCCGCCAAGCGCTTTGACCGGCTGACCCATTCCCAGGCCATCGAAGGCGGCTACAAGGTCATGGACGCGACCGCATTCGCGCTTGCCCGGGAAACATCGCTGCCTATCATTGTGTTCTCCATTGCCGAGCCCGGCGCGATCGGCGCGATGCTGCGGGGCGAAGGGCGCGGCACCATCGTCGCGGGGTGAGCGCKATACCGCCCGCTGCCGGTGTTGGACCGTGCCCAGGGCTGCGGTAGAAGCAGACGCGACACAGGAATTCGTCCGGGAATCGTCAGGTCCGGCCTTGGGCCTCCGTTCAGGAGGCCCGGCTCAGCCGGCCACGGTGCCCCGGGTTGCAGGAAAGGAAAGCGTGATGAGCACGGGCAATTTCGACCTCAACGAACTGAAGCGCCGCATGCAGGGCGCCACCCAGGCGCTGAAGCACGAACTCGGTGGTCTGCGGACCGGCCGCGCCTCGGCATCGATGGTGGAGCCGGTCCAGGTCGAGGCCTATGGTTCGCACATGCCGCTCAACCAGCTCGCCACCGTCTCTGTGCCCGAGCCGCGCCTGTTGTCGGTTCAGGTGTGGGACCGYACCATGGTCAAGGCGGTCGAGAAGGCGATCGTCGATTCCAATCTGGGCCTGTCGCCCGCCACCGAGGGCCAGGTGATCCGGCTGCGCATTCCCGAGCTCAATCAGGAGCGCCGCAAGGAACTGGTCAAGGTCGCGCATAAATATGCKGAAGCTGCCCGCGTCGCCGTCCGCCATGTCCGCCGCGACGGGCTCGACACGGTGAAGAAGCTCGAGAAGAATCACGAGATTTCGGAGGATGATCAGGAGCGGCTCGCGACCGACATCCAGAAGGCGACCGACAGCGTGATCTCCGAGATCGATCAGCTGYTGGCGGCGAAGGAAAAGGAAATCCTGACCGTCTGAAGGATGCTCCTGATGACCAAKGCCGCGGCCCCCATGACGGCGCCGGATCGATCCGACGGTCCGGCCCATGTTGCCATCATCATGGATGGCAATGGCCGCTGGGCTGCGGCGCGCGGACTGCCGCGGGCGGAGGGTCATCGCCGCGGCGTCGAGGCGCTGCGCCGGGTCGTGCGCGCCTCGCACGAGCTCGGTATTCGCTATCTCACCATCTTTTCGTTCTCGTCCGAGAACTGGTCGCGGCCGGCGAGCGAGATCGGCGATCTGTTCGGCCTGCTGCGCCGCTTCATCCGCAATGACCTCGCCACGCTGCATCGCGATGGCGTGCGGGTCAGGGTGATTGGCGAGCGCGATGGCCTCGAGCCTGACATCTGCGCGCTGTTGAGCGAGGCTGAAGAGCTGACCCGCGGCAACACCAAGCTCACGCTGGTGGTCGCCTTCAATTACGGTTCCCGCCAGGAGATCGCGCGCGCGGCGCAGCGGCTGGCGCGCGAGGTCGCCGAGGGACGGCGCGATCCGGCCTCGATCGATGCCGACGCGATCGGCGCCCACCTCGATGCGCCCGATATTCCCGATCCTGACCTCATCATCCGCACCAGCGGCGAGCAGCGGCTGTCGAACTTCCTGATGTGGCAGGCCGCCTATAGCGAGCTCGTGTTCGTTCCCATGCACTGGCCCGATTTCGACAAGRCCGCGCTCGAAGGCGCGATCGCCGAGTTCGGCCGGCGCGAACGCCGCTTCGGCGGCCTCGTGGCGAAAACAGCCTCGTGACCAAGCCCGACACCGCAGCCGTTGGTGATGCTGTGACGACCGCGCAGCCGAAAAAGGCCGCGCCGAGCAATCTTCTGCTCCGGATTGCGGCGGCYCTCGTCCTGGTGCCGCTGGCGCTGGGCGCAGCCTATGCCGGCGGCGTGTTCTGGACCGCCTTGGTCACCCTGGTCGCCGTCGGCCTGTATCTCGAATGGCTGATGGTGGTCGGCGAGGTCCGCGCCGTCCGCGTGAGCGTGATCGGCGCGCTGGCCATTGCGGCTGYCGGGGTCTGTCTCGCTTTCGGCCTGGTCGACGTCGCGGCGGTCGTGCTCGGACTGGGCCTCGCGCTCGTCGCGGCCCTGGCGGCCGGGCACCGCAGCTGGGCGGCGACCGGATTCATCTACGCCGCCGCGGCCGAGCTCGCCTCCGTGCTCGTTCGCYTCGACGTGACCGAGGGCTGGCACGCCTTGGTGCTGGTCTTCCTGGTCGTGTGGTCGAGCGATATCGGAGGCTATGTCGCGGGGCGTGGCATCGGCGGGCCGAAGCTCGCACCGCGGATCAGTCCAAACAAGACCTGGGCCGGCGCGATCGGCGGTTTCGKGACGAGCCTCCTCGCCGCAGCCTGTTGGGCGCTGGCCGGCGCCGGCGGCCTGATGGCTATGGTCGTGCTCGCRGCGGTGCTGTCGATCGTGTCGCAACTCGGGGACCTGTTCGAGTCCGCCGTGAAGCGGCRCTTCGGCGTCAAGGACTCCAGTCACATCATCCCCGGCCATGGCGGTCTATTGGACCGTCTGGACGGCTATGTCGCGGCAATTGTCTTTGCCGCAATTCTCGGTTTGTTGCGCGGCGGCCTTGAAGGCGTCGGCCGCGGTCTTCTGGTTTGGTGACCGGCGTAGCTGACCGGTCGAAATCTTTGGTGAGAACATGAGCGCAGTGCCATTGCGGAACAACAAGGCTGGTCGCGCGGAGGTGCGCAGCATCACCGTGCTCGGCGCCACCGGCTCGATCGGCGAGTCGACCATGGACCTGCTGCGCGGTGCGCCCGAGCGCTATCGGGTCGAGGCGCTGACCGGCAACAGCAATGTGCAGGGGCTGGCCAAGCTCGCCCGCGAATTCAAGCCCGGCTTCGTGGCGGTTGCCGATCCGGCCCGGCTCAATGAGCTGCGCGATGCGCTGGCCGGCACCGGCATCGCATGCGGGGCGGGGGAGAGCGCCATCATCGAGGCGGCCGCGCGTCCCGCCGACTGGGTCATGGCCGCCGTGTCCGGCGCCGCCGGCCTGAAACCCGCTTTGGCCGCCGTCGACCGCGGCGCCACGGTGGCACTCGCCAACAAGGAATGCCTGGTCTGTGCGGGCGACTTCTTCATGCAACGCGCCGCGCAGGCCGGCGCCTGCATCCTGCCGGCCGATTCGGAGCACAATGCGCTGTTCCAGGCGCTGTCCTCGGGCAATCGCGAGGARCTGGTGCGGGTGATCATCACCGCATCCGGTGGTCCGTTCCGAACCTGGGCCGCCGCCGATATCGAGCAGGCGACCCTGGCGCAGGCGCTGAAGCATCCGAACTGGAGCATGGGCCAGAAGATCACGATCGATTCGGCCTCCATGATGAACAAGGGCCTCGAAGTGATCGAGGCGTCCTACCTGTTCGCGCTGTCCCCGGACGAGATCGACGTGCTGGTGCATCCGCAGTCGATCGTCCACGGCATGGTCGAGTTCTCGGACCGGTCGGTGGTGGCGCAGCTCGGTGCCCCCGACATGCGCATCCCGATCGCCCATTGTCTGGGCTGGCCTGACCGGATCGCGGGACCGTCGGCCCGGCTTGATCTGGCCAAGATCGGCACGCTGACCTTCGAGGCGCCCGACTTCGTGCGGTTCCCCGGTCTGCGGCTGGCCTATGATTCGCTCCGCACCGGCCGCGGCGCCACCACGGTGTACAATGCGGCCAACGAGGTCGCGGTGGCGGCGTTTGCCGCCGGGCAGATCCGCTTCGGCGCGATCGCCCGGCTGGTCGAGGCCACGCTTGAGCATTGGACACGATCCGGTAATCAGGCACCTCTAACATCGGCGGACGACGCGATCGCCATTGACCATGATGCGCGAAAAACCGCCGCGGGGCTCTTGCCTCAAATCGCCGCAAAAGCATCTTAAAGGGTTCGACGGGTCTCCGGGCCCACGGGAAGGGAAGCGGATGTCCGAGTTTTTCCACCATATCTTCAATACGTTGAGCAACGGCCTTCTCGGCTATATCGTCCCGTTCCTGTTCGTGCTGACGATCGTGGTGTTCTTCCACGAACTCGGCCACTTCCTGATCGCGCGCTGGGCGGGCGTGAAGGTGCTAACGTTTTCGCTCGGATTTGGTCCGGAACTGATCGGTTTCAACGACCGCCACAACACCCGCTGGAAGATCTCCGCGATCCCGCTCGGCGGCTATGTRAAGTTCTTCGGCGACGAATCCGAGGCCTCGACACCGTCGGCCGAGGCGCTGGCCAAGATGACGCCGCAGGAGCGCGCCGACAGCTTCCACCACAAGACGGTCGGCCAGCGCGCCGCGATCGTCGCGGCCGGCCCGATCGCCAATTTCATCCTCGCCGTGATCATCTTCGCCGGCATGGCGCTGTATTTCGGCAAGCCGAACACCACGCCGCGGGTCGACGCGGTGCAGCCGGACAGCGTCGCGGCGGCGGCCGGCTTCAAGAATGGTGACGTTATCGCCGCCATTGACGGCCGACCGATCGAGACCTTCGCCGACATGCAGCGGGTGGTGTCGGTCAGCGCCGGCTCGGAATTGTCGTTTCTGATCAAGCGCGACGGCACGGAACTGACCCTGAAGGCCACCCCGGCGCTGAAGGAGGTCAAGGATCTGTTCGGCAACAGCCACCGGATCGGYGTGCTCGGCATTCAGTACAATGCCAAGCCGGACGAATCGCGCTCGATCCCGGTCGGGTTCTTCGAATCGATCAAGATYGGCTTCGAGCAGGTCTGGTTCATCATCGCGACAACCTTCAAGTTCATCGCGTCRTTGTTCGCGGGAGCCGGGAGYGCCGGCGATGTCGGCGGTCCGATCCGAATCGCACAACTCTCCGGGCAGGCTGCGAGCCTTGGTTTCCAATTCGTTGTGCAGCTGTGTGCGACCCTGTCGGTCTCCATCGGCCTGTTGAACCTGTTCCCGGTTCCTCTGCTCGATGGCGGGCACCTGCTGTTTTACGGGGTTGAAGCGGTCCGCGGCCGTCCGCTGTCCGAGCGGGCGCAGGAAATGGGGTTCCGAATCGGCCTGGGGCTGGTTCTGATGCTGATGGTGTTCGCGACCTACAACGATATTCTGCACCTCGCCGGGTCGTGATCACGGCCATTTTAAGACGTGGCGGATGGGCAACGTTTTGAAACGAATTTGAAAATTCGGAGAAATCCGGCGTTTGCCGTCGGGTTCAAATTGGCTACAAGCGAACGACAAAWGGGAATCTGTCGGTTCGGTAGGGGTACTGAACCGGCATCGGGATAAGGGCGCGTAGCGCATGAAGTTCGGATTGCGGGTGCGGGGGGGCATGCTGGCCACCCTAATCATGTTCGCCGTTCCGGTGGCTCTGCCGCTGGCGAATGTGATGATGTCGTCGCCAGCCGCCGCACAGTCGGTCAATGCGATCGAAGTTGTCGGCAACCGTCGCGTCGAGGTGGAGACCATCCGCTCGTATTTCAAGCCGGGTCCGGGCGGCACGCTTGATGCCGGCCGCGTTGACGACGGCCTCAAGGCCCTGATCGAGACCGGCTTGTTCTCGGATGTGAAGATCAACCGCCAGGGCGGACGCCTGGTCGTGACCGTGGTGGAAAACCCGGTGATCGGCCGCGTCGCCTTCGAGGGCAACAAGAAGGTCAAGGACGAGCAGCTCCARGCCGAGGTCCAGTCGAAGCCGCGCGGCACCCTGTCGCGGCCGATGGTCCAGTCGGATGCGCAGCGCATCGCCGAGATCTATCGCCGGTCYGGCCGTTACGACGTGCGCGTCACGCCGGAAATGATCGAGCAGCCGAACAACCGCGTCGACCTGATCTTCACGGTCGAGGAAGGYGCCAAGACCGGCGTGAAGTCGATCGAGTTCGTCGGCAACAACGCGTTCTCGTCCTACCGTCTGAAGGACGTCATCAAGACGCACGAGACCAATCTTTTRAGCTTCCTCGGCTCCGGCGACGTSTACGATCCGGACCGTGTCGAGGCCGACCGCGATCTCATCCGCCGCTTTTACCTCAAGAACGGCTACGCCGACGTGCAGGTCGTCGCCGCGCTCACCGAATATGATCCGGAGCGCAAGGGCTTCCTGGTCACCTTCAAGATCGAGGAAGGCCAGCAATATCGGGTCGGTTCGGTCGACTTCCAGTCGACGATCCCGACGCTCGACCCCAATTCGCTGCGCACKTTCTCGCGGGTGAATGTCGGYTCGCTCTACAACGTCGAAAGCCTCGAAAAGTCGGTCGAAGAGATGCAGATYGAGGCCTCGCGGCGCGGCTATGCCTTCGCCGTGGTGCGGCCGCGTGGCGACCGTAATTTCGAGGCCCACACCGTCTCGGTGGTGTTCGCCATCGACGAGGGCCCGCGCACCTATATCGAGCGCATCAATATCCGCGGCAACACCCGCACCCGCGATTACGTCATTCGTCGCGAGTTCGATATCTCCGAGGGCGACGCCTATAACCGTGCGCTGGTCGAYCGGGCCGAGCGCCGCCTGAAGAATCTCGACTTCTTCAAGGACGTGAAGATCACGACCGAGCCGGGCTCCTCGAGCGACCGCGTCATCCTGGTCGTCAATCTCGAAGAGAAATCGACCGGTGACTTCTCGATCTCCGGCGGCTATTCGACCACCGATGGCGCGCTGGCCGAGGTGTCGATCTCGGAGCGCAACTTCCTGGGCCGCGGTYTGTTCGCCAAGGCCTCCGTCACCTACGGTCAGTTCGCCCGTGGCTACTCGCTGTCCTTTGTCGAGCCCTATCTGCTCGACTACCGGGTGGCGCTCGGCCTCGACCTCTATCAGCGTCAGCAGCTGGCCAACAACTTCATCTCCTACGGCACCAAGACGCTCGGCTTCAGCCCGCGGCTCGGCTTCCAGCTGCGCGAGGATCTGTCGCTGCAGCTGCGCTACTCGATCTACCGCCAGGAGATCACGCTRCCGGCGACGCTGTCGGACTGTAACAACCTGACCGCCGGTACCCTGATCGGCAACCGCTTCGTGCCGTTCAACCCGACGCCTGCGTTTATCAATGCCAATGGCGGCGTCGATCCGACCGGCAATAACGGCCTGGGCTGCTTCGCCAACGGCGAGGCGTCGCTGCCGGTCCGCCAGGAGCTGGCGAAGGGCGCGACCCTGACYTCGGCGCTGGGCTACACGCTCAACTACAACACGCTGGACAACAACAAGAACCCGACCGACGGCCTGCTCATCGACTTCAAGCAGGACTTCGCGGGTGTTGGCGGCGACGTGTCGTACCTGAAGACCGCGTTCGATGCGAAGTACTTCACCCCGCTGGTGTCGGACATCGTCAGCATCGTCCATCTGCAGGGCGGTATCCTGAACAAGATCGGCAACACGCAGCTGCGCATGCTCGATCACTTCCAGATGGGCCCGAATCTGGTCCGCGGCTTCGCCCCGAACGGCATCGGTCCGCGTGACATCAACCCGTTCGGCACGCAGGACGCGCTGGGCGGCACCAAGTACTGGGGTGCTTCGCTCGAACTGCAGATGCCGTTCTGGTTCCTGCCCAAGGAAGTGGGTCTGAAGGGTGCGGTCTATGCCGACGCCGGCGGGCTCTGGGGCTATCAGGGACCGACGTCGTGGGCCCAGACCGGCGAGGTCAATGTGGCCGGCTGTCGGGCACCGACGCGAGCCACGGGAACCGTGCCTGCCAATGCCGGCACCTGCCTCGGACTGCAGTTCGACGACCAGAACAAGGTCCGCAGCTCGGTCGGTGTGGGTCTGGTGTGGGCGTCGCCGTTCGGACCGCTGCGCTTCGACTACGCGATCCCGCTCACCAAGGGGCAGTTCGACCGGACCCAGGAATTCCGCTTCGGTGGTGGCACGTCGTTCTAAGACGGCTGTTGCGGCCCGATCCGGATTGGCGTAGGCCGACCGTGACGGTGTAAGAGGATGGAGCTCGGTTCCGGGAGACGGAGCCGAGCTCTGACTTTTTGTCCTGAGAGTGCGACGGATGGCCCAGCCGAGCTTTTTTCAATCTCCACCTCCCACGACCCTCGCGGCGATCGCTGCGGCGGCCAATGCCACGCTGGTCGATGCCTCCCGGGGCGAGCAGGTGATCACGGGACTGGCGGCGCTCGATGAGGCCGGTCCGATGCATCTCGCCTTTTTCGACAATCTCAAATACGCCGACCAGTTGGCGATGACGAAAGCGGGCGCCTGTCTGGTCAGCCCACGCTTCGAGGCGCGGGTGCCGTCCCATGTCGCCGTCGTCAGGGCCAATCAGCCGTTCCGGGCCTTCGTGCAACTCGCGCGCACGATGCACGCCGACGCGCTGCGTCCTCAATCCTGGTTCGGGTGCGACGGGATTTCGTCACAAGCGATCATCGATCCCAGCGCGCGCCTGGAGGACGGCGTCGTCGTCGAGCCGCTGGCCGTGATCGGCGCTCATGTCGAGATCGGGGCGGGGACCATCGTCGGCGCCGGAGCGGTGATCGGCCCGCACGTCAAGATCGGGCGCGACTGCAATGTCGGCGCTCGCACCGTCATCCAATGCGCGCTGATCGGCAATGACGTGCTGATCCATCCGGCCTGCGCGATCGGCCAGGACGGCTATGGCTTCATCTTCTTCGGCCCAGGTGGCCATGTGAAAGTGCCGCAGACGGGGCGGGTGATCATCCAGAATCATGTCGAAATCGGTGCCGGCACGACGATCGATCGCGGCAGTCTGCGCGACACAGTGATCGGCGAGGGCACCAAAATCGACAATCAGGTCCAGATCGGCCACAATGTCACGATCGGGCGGCATTGCCTCCTGGCAGCCCAGATCGGGCTGGCGGGGAGCCTCACGATCGGCGACAACGTCGCGCTTGGGGCAAAGGTCGGCATCAACAACCACCTGACGATCGGTGACGGSGCGCAGGTGACCGCGATGAGCGGCGTCAAGGACGACATCCCGCCGAATGGCCGGTGGGGCGGGTTCTTCGCCAAGCCGACCAAACAGTGGTTCCGCGAGATCGTCGCGGTGGAACGGCTGGTGCGCGATCAGACGGCGACGAACAAGGACGAAGGACAGGAGTGATGGAGGAGTCACCCATCAGGTTTGCGGACGTCGACATCAACGAGATTCTCAAGACACTTCCGCACCGTTATCCGTTTCTCCTGATCGACCGCGTGAAGAACATCCGCGCCGACTACAGCGGCATCGGCGTCAAGAACGTTTCGATCGGAGAGCCCTGCTTCCAGGGCCATTTCCCGGAGCGGCCGGTCTATCCGGGCGTGCTGATGATCGAGGGCATGGCGCAGACGGCGGGCGTGATCGGCATCAAGTCGGTCGAGGGCACGGAAAAGCCGCGCGCGGTGTATTTTCTGACCATCGATAAGTGCAAATTCCGCAAGCCGGTGCTGCCGGGCCAGACCATCGARTATCACATGCGCTCGATCGGGCGGCGCAAGACGATGTGGTGGTTTCACGGTGACGCCAAGGTCGACGGGACAGTCGTCGCCGAGGCCGATGTCGGCGCCATGCTGACCGACTGACGTGCGTGCTGGTAGAGAGTTGATTGCGTCGAGATGAGCAAGATTGATCCCACCGCGCRCGTCGAGGACGGCGCCGTCATCGGCGAGGGCACCGTCATCGGTCCCTTCTGCGTCATCGGCCCACACGTCGTCATCGGGGCGAATTGCAAGCTGATCAGCCACGTCCAGATCATGGGCCACACCACGATCGGCGACGACAATGTGATCTCGCCCTTCGTGGTGCTGGGCGGCGCGCCGCAGGATCTGAGCTATCGCGGCGAGCCGCACCGGCTCGTGATCGGCTCCGGCTGCACCTTCCGCGAAGGCGTGACGATGAACATCGGCACCACCAAGGGCGGCGGGTTGACCAAGGTCGGCGATGGCGGGTTCTTCATGAACAACGCCCATGTCGCCCATGATTGCGTGGTCGGCAACAACGTCATTTTCGCCACCTCGGCGACGCTCGGCGGTCATGTCGAGGTCGGCGATTCCGTCTATATCGGCGGCCTGTCGGCAGTGCATCAGTTCACCCGGATCGGCCATGGCGTGATGGTCGGCGGCGTCTGCGGCGTGCGCGGCGACATCATTCCGTACGGTCTGGTCAACGGCCAGTATGCCGCGCTCGAAGGCCTCAACATCATCGGCATGAAGCGCCGCAAGTTCACCCGCGAACGGCTCGCGACGGTCCGCGCCTTTTATCAGAAGCTGTTCCACGGCCCCGGCGTGTTCGCCGATCGSCTTGCGGCCGTGCGTCCGATGGCGGGRGATGATCCGGCCATCGGCGAGATCCTGTCCTTCATCGACGGTGGTCGACATCGCGCGCTCTGCCTGCCCGAGATCGGCAGACCGGCTGCGGAGCTTTGACCGACATGGGCGGGCCGGCCACCGAGACCTCGCCGCCTGTTGGCCTGATCGCGGCCGGTGGCGTGCTGCCCTTCGCGGTGGCCGACGAGATCGTGGCGCGCGGGCAGACGCCGGTGCTGTTTGCGTTGAAAGGCATCTGCGACCCGAAGCCGCTGGCGCGCTTCCGCCATCACTGGATCGGCCTCGGCCAGCTCGGCAATGCCTTGAAGTTGTTGAAGGCSGAGGGCGTCCGCGACCTGATGTTCATCGGCAACCTCGTGCGTCCCGCGGTCTCCGAGATCCGTATCGACTGGGGCACCTTGCGCGAGCTGCCCTACATCTGGTCGGCATTCCGGGGCGGCGACGATCATCTGCTGTCGGGCGTCGGCCGTATCTTCGAGCGCCACGGCTTCCATATGATCGGCGTCAAGGATGTCGCTCCCAATCTGCTCGTTCCCGAAGGGCATCTGACGCGAAGCCGGCCGAATGATCTGGTCACCGGCGATATCGCCAAGGGGCTCGCCGTGCTCCGCGCCATGGCGCCGTTCGATGTCGGCCAGGCCGTGGTCGTGATCGATGGGCATGTCGTGGCACTCGAAGACATTGGGGGCACCGACGGGCTGTTGGCCCGCGTCGTGCGCCTGCGCGCCGATCGCCGCATCCGGTCCGCGGCCGGGCGAGGCGTGCTGGTGAAGGCGCCGAAATCCGGCCAGGACCTCCGCTATGACCTGCCGACCATCGGYCCGCGSACCGTSGAAGGCCTGTCCGCTGCGGGCCTCGCCGGCGTCGCCGTCTCTGCCGGCTACACGCTGCTGGCCGACCCGCAGGAAACCGTCTCGGCGGCCGATCGTGCCGGCCTGTTCATCACGGGCGTCGCTGCGTGACGGCGCTCCCCGCGGCAGGCCCGGCCATCCGCAGGATCTGTCTGGTCGCGACCGAGGAGTCGGGGGACCGTCTCGGCGCCAGCCTGATGAAGGTGCTGCGCCAACGTCTCGGGGATGGCGTCGCGTTTTCCGGCGTCGGCGGCCGCGGCATGATCGGCGAGGGTCTCGTCTCGCTGTTTCCGATCGAGGAGCTGTCGATCGTCGGTTTCACCGCCGTGCTGAAGCAGCTGCCCAAGATCTTGCGCCTGATCCGCGGCACGGTGGATGCGATCGTCGCGTCGCAGCCGGACGTGCTCGTCATCATCGACAGTCCCGATTTCACCCAGCGCGTGGCGAAGCGGGTTCGCGCGCGCGATGGCGCGATCCCGATCGTCAACTACGTGGCGCCGACCGTGTGGGCGTGGCGGCCGGGCCGGGCACRGACGATGCGTGGCTATGTCGATCATGTCCTCGGCCTGCTGCCGTTCGAGCCCGACGCATTCCGCCGGCTCGATGGTCCGCCCTGCACCTATGTCGGCCATCCCCTGATCGAGCAGCTTGCGAGCCTGCGTCCCACCCCGGAGGAGCAGGCGCGCCGCGAGGCCGCGCCGCCACGGTTGCTGGTGCTGCCCGGCAGCCGCCGCAGCGAGGTCGGGCGGCATATGCCGGTGTTCGGCGAGACCCTGGCCCGGCTGCAGGCCCAAGGCATCGCGTGCGAAGCGGTGCTGCCGACGACACCGCATCTCGAGGCCGCTGTCAAAGCAGGGGTGGCCAATTGGCCGGTGCAGCCGACCATCATCATGGGCGAGGACGAGAAGCGCGCCGCCTTCCGCAGCGCGCGCGCGGCGCTCGCCAAATCCGGTACGGTGACCCTCGAACTCGCGCTGGCCGGCGTGCCGATGGTCACGGCCTATCGCGTCGGCCAAGTCGAAGCCTTCATCCTGCGGCGTCTCGTCAAGGTGCCATCGGTGATCCTCGCCAATCTCGTGATCGGCGAGGCCGTCATTCCGGAGTTCCTGCAGGAAGACTGCACGGCGGACAATCTTGCGCCGGTGCTGGTCGATCTGTTGAAAGACGGGCCCGTCCGCGCCCGCCAAGTTGCCGCGTTCAGTCGCCTCGACAGCATCATGGCGACAGGCGCGGCCTCGCCGAGCGAGCGTGCCGCCGACATCGTGCTGGCGACGATGCGCCGCGAACGAGCGCCGGGCTGATGCGTTCGGGGCGCGGACATCCGGCGATGTCAGGACGCGCTCACCGCAAATGCGCCTGGAGAAAACTGACCGTTCGTGTCAGCGCGTCGGCGGCTTCAGGGCGGCTTGGATCGAAATCGAAGCCGTGGCCCATGCCCGGATAGACGACCAGATCGGCCGCACCGCCGAGTGCCGCGGCACGATCGACAAGCGCCTTGCCCGACGAGAGGGGGACGTTGCGGTCGGCGTCGCCGTGCAGCGCGAGCAGAGGCGGCAGGTGAGCCAGGCCATGCTGAGCCGGGCCGGGAATCCCGCCATAAAACACCACCAGCGCGTCGATCCGCGGATCTGATGCGGCAGAGGTCACGGCGAGGAAGCCGCCATTGGAGAAACCGAGCAGCCCGACCTTGCCGGAGAACACGTCACGTCGCGCCATGAAGGAGACGACGTCGCGGATGCGCGCCGACCACTTTGGCAAGTGTTCGGAGAAGTACGCTTGCCGCGAAGCCTGATCAGATGATCCCATCGGCTCGATGTCGGCGGCGGCGTAGTAGGAGACGAGAACCGCATCGATCCCCTTCTGAGCCAGCGTCTCGGCATAACGTCGATACGCTGCCGCAAAGCGCTCAATCCCCTGTGCGCCGTGGAGAATGATCACGGCCGGCCGCCTGCCGTCCTGACGGCCGGGAAACAGCTTGATCGCGACCGGCGCGTCGGCGGTCGCGACGGTCAGTTCCTGCGGCGCTGCATCGTCTGCATGCGTTGGGCTCGCGCCGATGCAGGCCAGCATCAGCGCCGTGGCGCAGATCCGTCGGAAGAGCCGAAGCCGTTTGGCCATTGCGCCGCCCTTGCGCTGTTGAGATCAGACCATCCAACCGCAATGAAAAAGGCCCGTCCAGCGCTCTGGACGGGCCCTTGATGATTGATCTCGCTATCGATCAGCCGCGCTTGTCGATCTCGACATAGTTGCGGGTGGCCACGCCGGTGTAGAGCTGGCGCGGCCGGCCGATCTTCTGCTGCGGGTCCTCGATCATCTCGCTCCACTGGCTGATCCAGCCGACGGTGCGGGCGACCGCGAACAGCACGGTGAACATCGAGACCGGGAAGCCCATCGCCTTGAGCGTGATGCCCGAATAGAAGTCGACGTTCGGATACAGCTTGCGGTCGATGAAGTACTGATCGCTGAGCGCGATCTTCTCGAGCTCCAGCGCGACCTTCAGCATCTGGTCGTCGGCGTGGCCCGTCTCCTTGAGCACCGCGTGACACATCTTCTGCATGATCTTGGCGCGCGGGTCGTAGTTCTTGTAGACGCGATGGCCGAAGCCCATCAGGCGCACGTCGCTGTTCTTGTCCTTCACCTTGGCGATGAACTCAGGGATCTTGTCGACGGTGCCGATCTCGGCCAGCATGTTCAGTGCGGCCTCATTGGCGCCGCCATGCGCCGGGCCCCACAGGCAGGCAATGCCGGCGGCGATGCAGGCGAACGGATTGGCGCCCGAGGAGCCGGCGATGCGGACCGTCGAGGTCGACGCGTTCTGCTCGTGATCGGCGTGCAGGATGAAGATCTTGTCGAGCGCGTCGGCGAGCACCGGGTTCGGCTTGTAATCYTCGCACGGCACGGCGAAGCACATGTGCAGGAAGTTCTCGGCGAACGACAGCGCGTTCTTCGGATAAACGAAGGGCTGGCCGATGGTGTATTTGTAGGCCATCGCCGCGAGCGTCGGGATCTTCGCGATCATCCGCATCGACGCGATCATGCGCTGCTTCGGATCGTTGATGTCGGTCGAGTCGTGGTAGAASGCGGCCAGCGCGCCGACCGAGGCCACCATGACCGCCATCGGATGCGCGTCACGGCGGAAGCCGTGGAAGAAGCGCGACATCTGCTCGTGCACCATCGTGTGATGGGTCACGCGATAGTCGAAGTCYTTCTTCTGCGCCGCCGTCGGGAGTTCCCCGTACAGCAGGAGATAGCAGGTCTCCAGGAAGTCGCCCTTCTCGGCGAGCTGCTCGATCGGGTAGCCGCGGTATTCCAGGACGCCGGCGTCGCCGTCGATATAGGTGATCTTGGACTGGCAGCTGCCGGTGGAGGTGAAGCCGGGGTCATAGGTGAACATCCCGGTCTGGGCGTAGAGCTTGCCGATGTCGATGACGTCGGGGCCCACCGTGCCGCTCAGGATCGGAAGATCAAAGTTCTTGTTGCCGACGGTGAGGGTCGCGGTCTTGCTTGCGGATTTTGCGTCCATCGTTTGTCCCCGATGAGATCGTTAGGCTTGGCCCTTGTTCTTTTTGAGAGATGGCAGGGCGGGTGGACTTTATCTAGTGCGGTGGCTTTGACATTCGCGTCAGAGACATTCGCGTCAAAGACATTCGCATGCACTTTCRCTGCGAAGACCTTAAGCGAAGGTCAAATCCGAAACCGCACTGGATTCTTATACTTACTAGTGTCCTTCGGCTGTAACATCCGTAAACGAGGCCCGCCGCAACGTGTTACGAATGCCAAAGCCGGGACGCCGGTTGGTGCCGCGCAAATGCGTATCGTATTGCCCTGTGCGCTGCAAGATGGGGTAAATGAGACCTTATGAGGTGGTCTGATCTTTGAGACGGCCTAGGGATTCATCACGCCCCAGAATTGCCAAAACGTCGAAGATGCCGGGCGAGGTGGTCCGTCCGGTCAGCGCGGCGCGCAGCGGCTGGGCCACCGCGCCCAGCTTGAGATTGTTCGTTTCGGCAAATGCACGCAGCGCGGCTTCTGTGGCCGGGCCGCTCCAGGGCTCCACGGCCGTCAGCGCGTCGTGCAGTCGGCCGATCAAGGCGCGACTGTCCGGCGTCAGCAGGGCGGCAGCCTTGGCATCGATCGGCAGCGGCCGGTCGGCGAAGAGGAAGGCGGCGCCGTCGATCAGCTCCAGCAGCGTCTTGGCGCGCTCCTTCAGGCTCGGCATCGCCTGGGTCAGCTGCGCGCGCGTCGCGTCATTGAGCTTGGCCTTGAGCGTCGCGCCGTTCGGCACGTAATTCAGCACGTCCTCGAACTGCCGGACGAGCGCTGCGTCATCGCTGTGGCGGATATAGTGGCCGTTGAGATTTTCCAGCTTGGCGAAGTCGAAACGCGCCGCCGAGCGGCCGATCGCCGGCAGATCGAACGCTTTGATCATCTCCTCGGTCGAGAAAATCTCCTGGTCGCCATGGCTCCAGCCGAGCCGCACCAGGTAATTGCGCAGCGCGGACGGCAAATATCCCATCGCGCGGTAGGCATCGACGCCGAGTGCGCCGTGGCGCTTCGACAGCTTCGAACCGTCGGGCCCGTGAATCAACGGGATGTGCGACATCGACGGCACCGTCCAGCCCAGCGCATCGTAGATCTGCTTCTGGCGCGCGGCGTTGATCAGATGGTCGTCGCCRCGGATCACATGGGTGACCCCCATATCGTGRTCGTCGACCACCACGGCCAGCATATAGGTCGGATTGCCATCGCCTCGCAGCAGCACGAGGTCGTCGAGATTCTCGTTCTGCCAGACCACGCGGCCCTGCACCTGGTCCTCGATGACGGTCTCGCCGGTCAGCGGTGCGCGCAGCCGGATCGTCGGCTTGACGTCGCCTGGCGCGTCCTTCGGGTCGCGGTCGCGCCACATCCCGTCATAGAGCCGGGTACGGCCTTCGGCGCGCGCCTTCTCGCGCATGGCAGCCAGCTCTTCCGCGGTGGCATAGCAGCGATACGCCATGCCGCTGGCGAGCAGCTGCTCGGCGACCTCGCGGTGGCGCGCGGCGCGGCTATATTGGTAGATGACCTCGCCGTCCCAATCGAGTTCGAGCCATTTCAGCCCGTCCAGGATGGCGTCGATCGCTGCCGTCGTCGAGCGCTCGCGGTCGGTGTCCTCGATTCTGAGCAGCATCTTGCCGCCGCGGCCGCGCGCATACAGCCAGTTGAACAGCGCCGTCCGGGCGCCTCCGATATGGAGAAAGCCGGTCGGGGAGGGGGCAAAGCGCGTGACGATCGGTGAGGTCATGGGCGGCAGCACGAAATCCAGGCAGGGGCTGTAAAGGGCGGGGGGTGTATAGCAGGCCTATCGCATAACTAAAGCCTTCCTTGGGGGAGGCGGATTTGGCAGATAGGCTGCCAAATTCCGGAGCAGGATATTCTTGATGACCACGACGACAGACACGGCAGCGACGGCTGAGGCAGGGCGCGACTTCATYCGCGACATCGTCCAGGCCGATCTCGACAGCGGCAGGCACAAGACCGTCGTCACCCGGTTCCCGCCGGAGCCGAACGGCTACCTGCATATCGGCCATGCCAAGTCGATCGGTCTCAACTTCGGCATCGCCAAGGAATTCGGCGGCCGCTGCAATCTGCGTTTCGACGACACCAATCCGACCAARGAGGAGCAGGAATATATCGATTCCATCCAGGCCGACGTGCGCTGGCTCGGCTACGAYTGGGGCGACAACCTGTTCTACGCGTCGGACTATTTCGAGCGGCTTTACGAGTGGGCGGAAGGGCTGATCAAGGCCGGCCTCGCTTATGTCGACGACCAGTCGCAGGAGGAGATCCGGCTGGCGCGCGGCACGCTCACCGAGCCCGGCAAGAACAGCCCGTTCCGCGACCGAACGGTCGAGGAGAATCTCGACCTGTTCCGGCGCATGAAGGCCGGCGAATTCCCGAACGGCGCGCGCGTGCTGCGCGCCAAGATCGACATGGCCGCCGGCAACATCAACCTGCGCGACCCCGTGCTTTACCGGATTCTGCACGCCCATCACCCGCGCACCGGCGACACCTGGAAGATCTATCCGAGCTATGATTACGCCCACGGCCAGTCGGACGCGATCGAGGGCGTCACGCACTCGATCTGCACGCTCGAATTCGAGGATCACCGGCCGCTCTACGAATGGCTCCTCGACAAGCTGCCGGTGCCGTCGCATCCGCATCAATACGAGTTCGCGCGGCTCAACCTGACCTACACGCTGCTGTCCAAGCGCGTGCTGACGCGGCTGGTGCAGGACGGCCACGTTGCCGGCTGGAACGATCCGCGCATGCCGACCATCGCCGGGCTGAAGCGCCGCGGCGTGCCGCCGGCCGCGGTGCGCGAGTTCATCAAGCGCATCGGCATTGCGAAAGCCAACAGCATCGTCGATGTCGGCATGCTCGAATTCTGCATCCGCGAGGAGCTGAACCGCACGGCGTTGCGCCGCATGGCGGTGCTGCGTCCCTTGAAGRTGGTGATCGAGAACTATCCGGAAGGCCAGGTCGAGGAACTCGAGGCGATCAACCATCCGGACGATCCATCCGCCGGYACCCGCAAGATCGCTTTCGGCCGCGAGCTTTATATTGAGCAGGACGACTTCATGGAGAACCCGCCCAAGAAGTTCTTCCGCCTGTCGCCCGGCACCGAGGTGCGGCTGCGCTATGCCTATTTCATCAAGTGCCGCGAGGTCATCAAGAACGCGGCCGGCGAGATCGTCGAGCTGCGCTGCACCTATGATCCGGCGACCAAGGGCGGCAACGCGCCCGATGGGCGCAAAGTCAAGGCGACGATGCACTGGCTGCCGGCAGCGCAGTCCCTCACGGCCGAGATCCGCATCTACAATCAGCTGTTCGCCAATCCGAGCCCCAACGCCGCCGACTTCACCGCCGACCTCAACCCCAACTCGCTCGAAGTGCTGACCGACGCCCGGATCGAGCCGGCGATCGCGGCAGCCAATTCGGATGCACCGATGCAGTTCGAGCGCCAGGGCTATTTCGTGCGCGATCCGGACTCGACGCCGGACAAGCTCGTCTTCAACCGCACGATCGGCCTGCGCGATACGTTCGCCAAGGAAGTCGCGAAAGGCGGATGATGCGCCCGGCCGGCGCGATCGCCGCCTCAGGTGATCGCGTCATGGCCAGCCTCGGTCAGCCTCGGCACGCCGTYGCTGACCTCGACAAGACCGCGGGCGGTGAGCARCGCAATATCCTCGTCCGCGACGGGCGAGAGCGCGAGCCGGCGTCCTTTGATGTCTCGCAATGTCCAGCGCAGGTGGATCGCCTTCTCGAGATCGAGATCGGCAAGGGGGTCGTCAATACGGTCGTCGTCCATGCCCCAATAAGCACCGATGCGACCCAAAGTTCCAATCACCMTTCGTGCACATAGYTGCGAGATTCGCGTTTTGTTCCGCTAGGCCAGTTCCGCTGAGTTCCGCTAGCCTCTGYTTCCGTAAAATTACGGGGTAYCGAGATGGCGGAGCCCGCCAGGCCGCCAGGATGGCGTCGCGGGATCGCGGGCRTGATGGCCGATGTCTGGCCGCCACGCGGCGCGCGGACCGGAGGCTGGCCTGAGGTCGGCGCCGACGCCTGGCCGTCGCTATCCGCCCATCTGACGCGCTGGACGCGCGAGGAGGCCGGGGCTGGCCGGCTGCTGCCCTGGGTGCCGGTCGCCTTCGGCGCCGGCATTGCGGTTTATTTTGCCGCCGATCATGAGCCCGCGCTGTGGGCAAGCGTGCCGACCGCGCTGCTGCTCTGCATCGTCGCCGCGCTGATGCGGCGGCATCCGCTGTTTCCGGCGGYGGTGATGATCGCGGYCGCGGCGTCCGGCTATGCGGTCGCGACCAGCAAGACCGCACGCGTGGCGCATCCGGTGCTGCCTCGGCCGCTTTACTCCGTGGCGCTGTCCGGCTTCGTCGAGGCGCGTGACATCCGCGAGCGCAGCGATCGCATCGTGCTGCGTGTGACCGCGATRGAGAGCGATCGCCACGCGATCACGCTGACGCGCGTCCGGCTGGCCGTGCGCAAGGGCACCGCGCCCGATGTCGGCAGCTTCGTGCAGCTCAAGGCGCGGCTGCTGCCCCCACTGGCGCCGGTGCGGCCCGGCAGCTACGATTTCGCGCGCGACATGTTCTTCCAAGGCATCGGCGCCTCCGGCTTCGTRATGGGCGGGATCACGACGCTGACGCCGCCGCAGGAGGGCGGCTTTGGCCTGCGCTATGGGGCGGCCATGCAGGGCCTGCGCGATGCGATCGACGCGCGCATCCGGGCCCRGCTCGATGGCGACGAGCGCGCCATCGCGACCGCGCTGCTGACCGGCCGGCGCGATGCGATCACGCCTGATGTCAACGACGCGATGTTCATCTCGGGCCTCGGCCATGTGCTCTCGATCTCGGGCTATCACATGGCGGTGGTCGCGGGCGTCGTGTTCTTCGCGGTGCGCGCGCTGCTCGCACTRATCCCCGGCCTCACGGTGAGCCTCCCGATCAAGAAATGGGCGGCTGCGGCGGCTTTGGTCGCGGCGGCGTTCTATCTGCTCCTGTCGGGCGCGGAGGTCGCGACRCAGCGGTCGTTCTTCATGACGGCCGTCGTGCTGATCGCAGTCATGGTCGAYCGCCGCGCGGTGACGTTCCGCACGCTGGCCGTCGCGGCGATGATCGTCCTGATCGCGGCGCCCGAAGCGCTCGTCCATCCGAGCTTTCAGATGTCGTTCGCGGCGACGCTCGGCCTGGTCGCGCTGGTGCAATTCGGGCTGCCGCGATTATTCGCGACGCCGGACAGKTCCGTCACCGAACGCATCGCRTTATGGGGCGGCCGCGAACTCGCGATGCTGCTSTTGGCCTCGCTGATCGCTGGGCTCGCCACGACGCCCTATGCGGCGTTTCACTTCCATCGGATCACGCCCTATGGCGTGCTGGCCAATCTTGCGGCCATGCCCGTGGTCTCGGCGCTGGTGATGCCGGCCGGCCTGCTGGGACTGCTTGCGGCGCCCTTCGGACTCGACGGTCTTTGCTGGACATTGATGGGCTGGGGCATCGACTGGATGATCGCGGTGACGCGCTGGGTRGCGGCGCTACCTGGGGCCGTCGGACGCGTCACGGCGTTCGGCATCGGTCCGCTGATCCTGGCCAGTTTCGGGCTCCTGCTCATCGGCCTGTTGCGGACACCGCTGCGCTGGTCGGGCGCGGTCCTGATCGCTATTGCCACGATCTGGTCCGTCAGCACGCCGCAGCCGGACATCCTGATTTCCGGCGACGGACGCGCGGTCGCCGTGCGCGGGCGCGACGGTCGGCTGCATGTGATGCGGACCGGCAAGGATGTGTTCGTCGTCAAGGAGTGGCTGGCGGCCGATGCCGATCCGCGCGTGCCGTCGGACCCCACCCTGGGAGACGGGGTGTCCTGCGACGAGTCCGGTTGTGTGATGGCCATGGCCGATGGCCGGTTCGTGGCGCTGACGCTGCGCCCGGAGGCGCTGGCCGACGATTGCACGCGCGCGGCACTGATCGTGACGTCGCGCGCTGCGCCAGCGTCCTGCGCAGCCGCCGCGATTGATCGCCAGCGCCTGCAGCAGCAGGGCGCCTTGATGCTGGCGACGCAGGGGGCGGGATTTGCTGTCACACCGGCGCGCGCCGTCGGCACCAGCCGGCCATGGTGGCCAGCCGCCGAGACGGGCGAGTTCGAGCCGGTGCTGACGCCGCGCGCGTCGATGCCACGCGTCCAGGACGCGACACCGCCTGAGGCGGAGCAGGGTGCAGATGATTAGGTCGTTCACGACCGGCGAGGGGGCCGGTTCACCCACGCAATCATCTCAAATGGAACGCCAACATCACGAGACGCTCCGCGGACTCACAAGATGACCGCCGAGCGCCCCATGTTCGTTACCAGATGTTCGTTTCCAGAGGCCGCCAAGCGGCGGCCGCCGGTTGTTGCCAAAACGAGGASCTGCCGCGCCGCGTCGGTGCGATCCGAAGAATGGGCTTGGCGAATCCAGACTCGGCGAATCCAGACGCGCCGAACGAGGGTGGATTTGCCAAGAAAACGCGAGCGSGTGCCGAGCGGTACGATCAGGTGATGCTGATACGGCGAATCGTCGGGCTTTCTGTCGCCGGAAGCTCCTCCGCAACATCCGGGCGTCGATCGGCTGATGGCTTGGTGACCGGCAGCTGCAGCACGGTTACGCGCTGGCCCTCGCACAGCTGGGTGACAAGCACATGGCGCCCGTCGGCGAACTCAACGGCGTCGTGATGGCGATCGGGGACGTGCTTCTCGATGGTGTTGAACTTGGCCACGCGCTCGCGGATCGTGCGGGTCCACAGCCAGCGGCTATCGTAGCGGACGTCCTCGGCGAACGCGAGCTCGGTGCCGGGGAGCATGCAGACCGCGACGTTGGGCTCGCTTTCCAAGGCGAAGCCACGGGTCGCGGTGCCGCGGAACGTCGTCGAAATCAGCGTCTCGCCGACCTTGGCGGGACGGGAGGCAACGGCATGGAGGCTGTAGTCACACATCGGATCGCTCCTCGTTCAGAGATAGCCGACCCACGCTCCCCCCGGACAGGCGCAGGCCTCTATCAGAGTGGACATCAAGGAGGATGTTAGCGCGCGCTTCGCGGCATTTCTGCGCTGATCTGCACGGCCTCTGCCTGCGCGCGATCACAAGCGTTTGAGCACGCGTTCGAGTCTGCCGCGTTGCACATCCGTTGCACATCATGAGGTGCATTGGCAGAGGGCGTGATTGCTCGCCGCCAGCGGCCGCTGTCGCGCGACGCACCGCTTCCTGAGGTGGCCGCCGCATCGTCCCGACGGCGGAGCTCACTCACGCCCCCGGCCACTGTTGAGGTCCGCTGATCATGACGACCGCCGAGCTTGTCGGCGTCAKTATCCGCGCAGCATGTCCGCGATCAGTATTTGCGATAGAGGCCAACCAGCTTGCCCTGGATCTTCACCCGGTTGGGCGGCAGGATGCGCACCTCGTAAGCGGTGTTGGCGGGCTCCAGCGCGATCGAGGCGCCGCGGCGCCGGAAGCGCTTCAATGTCGCTTCCTCATCGTCGATCAGCGCCACCACGATGTCGCCGGTGTCGGCGGTCTCGTTGCGCTGGATCAGCGCCATGTCGCCGTCGAGGATACCGGCATCGACCATCGAATCGCCGCGCACTTCGAGGGCGTAATGATCGCCATTGCCGAGCATGTCAGCCGGAACGCTGATYGTATGGCTGCGGGTCTGCAGCGCCTCGATCGGGGTACCGGCGGCAATCCGGCCCATGACCGGCACCGCGACGGGYCGTTCGCCGTCGTCGAGCGCCGGCGTGGAGGTTCTCACCTTGCCGAGATTCCCCTCGATGACCGACGGCGTGAAACCGCGGCGATTGCTGGCCGCCTGCGACAGCTCCGGAAGCTTGATCACCTCGATCGCGCGGGCGCGATTGGGCAACCGACGGATGAAGCCACGCTCCTCCAGCGCCGTGATCAGGCGATGGATGCCGGACTTCGAGCGCAGGTCGAGCGCATCTTTCATCTCGTCGAAGGACGGCGGCACACCGGCTTCCTTGAGCCGTTCATTGATGAACCGCAGAAGTTCGTACTGTTTGCGCGTCAGCATCTCGACCTGGTCCCCAGTTGGTGTCGTCCGAGTCCCGTGCCGTGCTCCGACGACCAGCGTTCGAGAGCGAAGGGRAATCGGACGATCGCGTTCGCCCGCAACATACTAAAAACAAATCATGAACGGACACTATATGTTCGATGTGTGTTCCGCAATCCCAAAAATATGGTGAACGGACCGGGATTTGCCGGGGAAATCGGCTCAGAGCGGMAGGCGCAGGATCTCGCATGGGCTGCCGGCCGATGCCTTCGGCGCGAACGCCGGGCGGATCACCAGCGCCTGCGACAGCGCGAGATTCCCGAGCAGCGAGGAATCCTGCTGCGTCACGGGGGTTGCGATCAGCGTGCCGTCGGCGCGCTTGTCGAGCTGTGCCCGCAGATAGTCCTCACGCGAATCGTTGGCGCCGAGGTCGCGGCCGAGCAGGGCGGTCTCGCGCGGCAGCTGCGGCTCCCGGCCGAGCAGGCTGCGAATCAGCGGCACCAGAAACAGGATCGCGCAGACATAGGACGACACCGGATTACCCGGCAGACCGATGACGCGCATGCCGGCGAGGCGGCCATGCATCATCGGCTTGCCCGGGCGCATCGCGATCTTCCAGAACGCCATCTCGACGCCCTCGGCCTCGAGCGCCTGCTTGACCAGGTCATGATCGCCAACCGACGCGCCGCCGGTGGTGACGAGAATGTCGGCCGCGGCCTCGCGCGCGCGGCGAATGCCGGCGACGGTCGCTTCGAGCGTATCGGCGGCAATGCCGAGATCGATGGCTTCGGCGCCTTCGCTGCGCACCAGCGCGCGCAGCGCGTAGCCGTTGGAATAGACGATCTGGCCGGGYCCGGGCGTGGATCCCGGCATCACCAGYTCGTCGCCGGTCGCGAGCAGCGCCACCTTCGGCCGGCGCCGTACCGGCAGCGCCGGATGGTTCATGCTGGCGGCGAGCGACAGATCGCGGTCGCTGAGACGGCGTCCGGCCTGCAGCAGCACCATGCCCTGGTGGAAGTCCACGCCGGCGGGCCGGATGTGCCGGCCCTTGATCGCCGGCTCCGTGATCACGACGTGGCCATCCTCGGCGATCGTGTCCTCCTGGATCACGACCGCATCGGCGCCCTCCGGCACCACGCCGCCGGTGAAGATTCGGGCGGTCTCGCCGGGCCCCACGACGCGGTCGAACGGCCGTCCCGCCGCGACCTCGCCGATGACTTTCAATCGTGCCTTGGGCTTGTCGGCGTCGGCTGCGCGCAGAGCATAGCCGTCCATCGCCGACATCGCCTCGGGCGGCTGGGTCCGCAGCGCCGCGAGGTCGCGGGCGAGCACCCGGTGAAACGCGGCGTCCAGCCCCACCTTTTCCTCGGCCAGGGGCTCGGCGCCGGCGAGCACTGCAGACAACGCATCGGACACCGGCATCAGGGCCATGGAAGTTCCTTCGGACGGAGACGGGAGGACGACTCGAAAGTCTCGCCTTCTAACCGAACGCACACGGCCCGGCCAAGGTCTAAGCCGCRCGCCAAGTTCGCATCAGTCCGCGGGGCCTGCCTCGGCAGCGATCTCACAAGCCCGCGAGAAAGTCCGTGATCAGGCGGGTGACCTCCTGCGGCCGCTCCAGGCTCGGCAGATGCGCCGCTTCGGCGATCGCGCAGCCCGAGCCGTTCGGCAATGTGGCCGCGATCAGGCGGCTTCGCTCCTGGATGTGAGGAAAGTCGRACCCGCCCCAGATGATGCGYGACGGCGCGGTGATCTCGGCGAGGCGCGGGAAGGCGGGTGCCGTGTCGAGGTTGGCGCCGACCGCCGGCGCGCGCAGTGCCGCCAGGTTCTTCTGCAGAAAGCTCGCGCGCAGCTCGCCGGTGATGCGGCCYTCCCGCTGCAGCGGTCCATCAAGCCAGAGGTGGACCTTGATCGCGCTGACCCGGTCCCAGTCGCGCGCAGCCTCGGCCGCGGCGAGCCGGGTGAGCAGCGGTTCGATCGGCGGTGGATAGACCGGCTCCGGCGCTCCGCTGACCGACGGCGCGATCAGCACCAGCGCGCGGAGGCGCGACGGATGCAGAAGCGCGAAATCGAGCGCGATGCGGCCGCCTTGCGAGCACGCGACGAGCGTYGCCGGCCGGCCCGGCGCCAACGCATCGAKSACGGCRAGSAGGTCRGCRAYCGGCGAATGATCYTCCGTCTCCGTCCGCGTCTCGCCGAAGCCGCGCCGGTCATAGGCAATCGCCAGATGCGTTGCCGCGACAGCATCGAGCTGCGCCCGCCACATCGTGCGGTCGAACACGGCGGCATGCAGGAACACCACGGGGKCGCCGTGACCCGCGAGCTCGGCGGCAAGCTGCGCGCGGCCCGAATGGATCCAGATGGTGCTCGACRTCATGCTTGTTTCTCTTGCCAAACCATTCGGGGAGATTTTTTCCGCTTCGCCGCGGCTCGACGCGCCGCCGCCAAYGCCGCACGRCTCCAGCTGATGAATTCGTCGGGCTCATCGAAGAGCCGGTCGGGAATGCGCCAGAAGGCGAGGTCGATCGCGACGYCCTTCTTGCGATAGTTCAGCGGCGGATGCGATTGTGCTTCAGCGAACATGGCACGATTGTCRTCGTCGAYCCGCAGATACAGCGTGTTGTCAGCGACCATGCCGAGCATCGCGCCGTCATGGAAGATACCCGTCTTGCCGAACATGCGCCTGAGCGTGATGGAGCCGAGCGGCGCGAATTGCTCGCGCAGGAATTCGACATAGTCCGGCGTCGCAACCATGCGKGAGCCTCTGCCCTGATCGGCGGGATGCTTGTGCGTACGCCATCATACCACATGCCGGATCCAGACATTCGGCTCGACATAGACGGCGTAATCATGCGCGACTGACGCGGTTACGGGCACCAGCGCGTTGGGCAGCTCGACCTCGCCGGAGCGGTCGAACGTCACGCCGGTCCATTGCGTCCACTCGGCSAGGGTGCCGACGATGGTCATCGAGCATGGCGCGATCTTGATGATCTCGCCGCCGATGGCGAGGTGCGTGCGCAGCCAGGAATCCGCGAGCAGACCATCGGGGCGGCGCTGCTGCAGATAGTCCCGCATCGGCATCCGCGGCAGCTGATGTTTCTGGTTCGGTCGCACCGGCGCGTACAATTCGGCGAAACCTTTCGCGCGTGCGCAGTCCTTGAGCGCCGCGAGCATCGCGCGCGAGCTGCCGGGTACGCGTGCCTTCGGCAGCAGCGCGATCTCCAGCGCGCTCATCGTTGTCGGTCGCCGCTCCAGCATGCGGTCCTCGTGACCCCAGCGGATCACCTCGTCCCAGCCCGTATCGGGGAGCTCGCTGCGGCCCTCAGCTCCGAACGCGAAGGGAACGGCAAAGGCGCGCCCGACCACCTCGTCGCCAGCAAGCGCGGCAAAGGCGCAGTCGGCATAATGCGCGAACGCGGCCTCGCTGTAGTACAGCATCGCCGTCCGATCCTGCCGCATGAAGTCGGGCCAGACGCCGTCGAGYTCGGGCGAGAACACGCGGGGAATCAGGTCGGGCCGATCGCCGAGGGAGATGATCTCRAGATCCATTCGCGCTCCAGGAGGCCGCGTTGGTGAGGCTGTCGCGAGCTTAGGCGGTTCGGGCCTGGGTGGCCAGCGATCGCGCGGATGTCGGCCGGACCTGTGGTGACTGCCGCYGGTTTCCTCTTTGCAGGCGGAGYGGCTGCGGGCCGATCGGCGCGCGGGGATCTGGTCAGACATGAGGGGCCGACGCGATCAGATCCCCAACGCCTGCAGGGCCGCGGCGATGTCCTCAGTCGAGCGCACCAGCACCGCCTGCAGCCCGCTGGCACGGGCGCCCTCGATGTTCTCAGCGAGATCGTCGAAGAACAGGATGCGCTCGGCCCGGATTCCAATCGCCTGCACCACGTGCTGATAGGCCGCGGCGTCCGGCTTGCGCAGGCCGATCGACGACGACAGAAAGATCTCGCGGAAATGACCGAGCAGATCGGCGTAGCGCGATGAGAAGTGCTCGATATGCGGCTGGTTGGTGTTGGAGAAGGCGTAGAGCGGCAGTCTGTCCGCCGCGCGGGCGAGCAGGGGGCCGATGCCGGGCATCGGGCCGACAAAGATCGCGTTCCAGCCCTCGAGAAATTGATCGTCGGTGATGTCGATGCCGAGCTGCCGGCGCAGATTGGCGAAGAAGGCAGCATCGGAGACGGTGCCGCGCTCATGCCCATGATAGATCTCGTCGCGCACAAAGCGCGCGGCGAGATCCTCCGGCGCACGGCCGGCATGGCTGGCCCAGCGCGACACGACCTGCACGAAATCGATGTCGATCACGACCCGGCCGAGATCGAACAGCAGCGCGTCGACCGCGCCGGGGCGAAGATCGGAGGAGAGCATGTGACGAGATGGCGTTCCCTGGCGGTAGACCSCSACAGCCTCTCAATAGCGGTATGGCGCGATGTCGACCAGAGGAAACGCGCTGAACACGCTCGGCGGATGGGTTGCGGTCGCMGGATGAAGGTAGGAGGYGTTGAGCTCCGCGAAGGAGGCAAGGCCCAGCAGGCCAAGCGTGCGGATCACCTCATCCTCCAGGAGCTCCAGCATGCGCACAATGCCGTCCTCGCCGGCGGCAGCCAGCGCCCAGCATTGCAGCCGCCCGACCCCGACCAGGTCAGCGCCGCAGGCGATCGCCTTGACGATGTCGGTGCCGCGGCAGAAGCCGCCATCGACCATGATCTTGGCGCGGCCGTTTACGGCAGCGACGATCTCAGGCAGCACATGCATGGCGCCGCGCCCATGATCGAGCTGACGGCCGCCATGGTTGGAGACGTAGATCCAATCGACGCCGTGATCGACCGCGATATGGGCGTCCTCCGCGGTTGCGATGCCCTTGATGATCAGCGGCAGCTTGAACTTGTCCTTGATCAGCTTGACGGTGTGCCAGCTCAGCGCCTTCTGGTGGTCGCCGCCCGTGGCGCGCAGCCGGCTCTCGCGCACATAGCGCTTGGCGATGTCGCGCTCGCGCCGGCTGTARTGGGCGGTGTCGACGGTCAGGCAGAACGCCGTGTAGCTGTTGGCGACGGCACGGCTGACATAATCCTCGACGAAGGCGTCATCGCCGCGCACATAGAGCTGGAAGATGCGCAGCGCGTCTGGCGCCGCCTCGGCGGTCCTCTCCAGCCCAGGCTCGGAGACAGAACTCAGCATGTGCGCCGCCCCGAACCGTCCCGCGCCGCGGGCAACCGCGGCCGCGCCGGCGGGATCGAAGATCTCCAGCGCGCCGACAGGSGCCATCACCAGCGGCAGGCGCATCCTGCGCCCGAATCTCTCGACCGAGGCGTCGACCTTGGACACGTCGCGCAGCACACGCGGACGAAACGCGATCTCGTCGAGCGCSATTCGGTTTCGGCGCAGCGTGGTTTCGGTTTCCGCCCCCCCGATGATGTAGTCCCAGGCATTCTGGTTGAGCTGAATCCGCGCCTTCGTGATGAACTCGTGCAGGTTCTGGAACTTTTCGTCGCTGGCGCCGAGCTCGACATTCCGCCACGCCGCCTCGATCGGAGTTTGTTGATTCATGCCCCAGCCTCCCGGCCCCTGTTCTGATTTGCCGGCAAGCATCGCCGATTGGACCCGCGATGCGCAAGCCATTCCGAACTGGCGGACCACCGCGGCCCGGAGCCTGCTGGCGCGCGCCCCCGGCGTGATTCGCAGCGAGGCTTTGGCTCCGCAAGTTGTGATCGCGCGGTGACCGTAAAAGGCCGGGGTGGGCGGCGGCTCGACCTCCAAGACCGGCGCGCAGGACCGGCGCGAGGGTTGAACATTGCCCGGTGAAAGTCCATCTGGGCGGCAGRCGCAGYGCTGCGTCCGGTGGATCCGGAATCTCGACATGGCGCTGCAATATCGGCCTTGAAGAAACCGGAAATGTGGTGTGAGTTCGTGGTCTGATCACCCCGGCCGGTCGTTTGTAACCTAGGTGATTTGGTCGGCCGACAAACGAGCGCGGGAAGCAAAGACAATGCGGAAGAACTGGCTGTTCCTGGCGGGCACGCTGACCGGTGTCGGACTGACCTTGCTGGTCAGCGGACCCGACGGTGCGCAACTGATCGCACGGGCCAAGGCCGCGGCCGGCATGGCCGACACCTATTCGCAGCTCAACCTGTTCGGCGCGGTGTTCGAGCGCGTTCGTGCCGACTACGTCGAAAAGCCCGATGATCCCGCCCTCATCGAGGGGGCGATCAATGGCATGGTGTCATCGCTCGATCCGCATTCGCGCTACATGAACGACAAGTCCTGGCGCGACATGCAGGAAACGACATCCGGTGAGTTCGGCGGCCTCGGTATCGAGGTCACGATGGAGGATGGGCTCGTCAAGGTGGTCGCTCCGATCGACGATACGCCGGCCTCGAAGGCTGGCATTCTCTCGGGTGACCTGATTGCCAAGATCGATGGCGAAGCGGTCCAGGGGCTGACGCTCGAACAGGCCGTTGCCAAGATGAAGGGCGGCGTCAACACCAAGACCAAGCTCACCATCATGCGCAARGGCAAGGACGCGCCGCTCGACGTGACGCTGACGCGGGAGATCATCCGTGTCCGYCCGGTGCGTTATCACACCGAGGGCGGCGATATCGGCTATATCCGCATCACCTCGTTCAACGAGCAGACCACCGAGAGCCTGCGCAAGGCGATCACCAGCATCTCGAAGGACATTCCGCAGGACAAGCTCGCCGGCTATGTCGTCGACCTGCGCAACAATCCGGGCGGCCTGCTCGACCAGGCGGTGTCGGTGTCCAGCACGTTCCTGCCRCGTGGCGAAGTGGTGTCGACGCGCGGGCGCAATCCGGAAGAGACGCAGCGCTTCACGGCGCGTGGCGGCGATCTCACCAAGGGCAAGCCGCTGGTGGTTCTGATCAACGGCGGATCGGCCTCGGCCTCGGAGATCGTCGCGGGCGCGCTGCATGATCACAAGCGCGCGACGCTGGTGGGCACGCGGTCATTCGGCAAGGGCTCGGTGCAGACGATCATTCCGCTCGGGGCCGGCAATGGCGCGCTCGCCCTGACCACCGCGCGCTATTACACGCCGTCGGGCCGCTCGATCCAGGCGCAGGGCATCGCGCCCGACATCGAGGTCAAGCAGGACGTGCCGGATGATCTGAAGGATCGCACCGACATCAAGGGCGAAGCGTCGATGCGCGGACATCTCTCGGCGGCCGACGGCACCGAGCAGACAGGTTCGCAATCCTACGTTCCGCCGGATGAGAAGGACGACAAGGCGCTGCACGCGGCCTTCAACGTGCTGCGCGGCGTCACWGTGAATGCCGACGTTCGCGCCAAGGCRGCGGTGCCGAATTGATCTGACCGGTGTTTCGGAGGGCTGCGYGGCKGCCCTATCGGCGGCCAGATGCTCACACCCGACGGGGCGGCTATGAAGCCGTCCCGCCGTGGTTTTCGACCAKCGTGTACAGGCGGACACGGAGTATGTCCGTCTGTTTCAGATAGATCATGGCACCGWGCGGGATGGCAAGCGGCCGGCGTTTCGATCGGTCGACAGGGTTTGAATTTGGCTTGCGGAAAACGCTCAAATTGCAACGGTATTTATCGGTTCGGAACTGGCCGCGGTCACGCGGCATCGGAGCGCGGCCGCCGGCGCTTGGTGCTATCGGCGCGGCTCGGGGGACGCTGCGCCTTGAATAGGCTCCGTACGTCGGCCGCGGGCTTCGGCGGGCTGAACAGATAGCCCTGCATCTCCGAGCAGCCGAGCCGCTTCAGCACCTGACGCTGCGCCTCGGTCTCGACGCCTTCCGCTGTTGTCGACATCTTGCGGATCGCGGCGATGTTGACCACGGCCTGGACGATGCTCGCCGAGCCTTCGGACTCGGTGATATCCTTGACGAAGCAGCGGTCGATCTTGATCTTGTCGAACGGGATCCGCTGCAGATAGCTCAGGCTGGAATAGCCKGTGCCGAAATCGTCGAGCGCAATGCGCACGCCGAGCGCGCGCAGCTGGTGCAGGGTGTCGAGCGCATCATCGTCGCGGATCAGCACGGCCTCGGTGATTTCGAGCTCCAGCCGGTGCGGTGACAGGCCCGACGTTGCCAGTGCATTGGCGACCTTGAGCGCCAGGGTTCCGCTCTTGAACTGCACCGGCGAGACGTTGACGGCGAGCCGGATGTCGTCCGGCCAGGTCGCGGCCTCGGCGCAGGCGAGGTGGAGAACGCGTTCGCCGAGCTGGTTGATGAGTCCGGTGTCCTCGGCAATCGGAATGAACTCGGCGGGCGAGACGTTGCCGCGCACCGGATGTTTCCAGCGCACCAGCGCCTCGCAGCCGACGATACGGTCATCCTGCAGGCTCACGCAGGGCTGATAGTAGACTTCGAGYTGATCGTCGACCATCGCCTGGCGCAGGTCGACCTCGAGCTGATGGCGGGCCTTGACCTGCGCATCCATCTCCGGCTCGAAGAAGCGCCAGGTGCGGCGGCCCGCGCCCTTGGCGGCGTACATCGCCAGATCGGCGTTCTTCATGATCTGGTCGAGCTCGGTGCCGTGTTCCGGGATCAGCGCGACGCCGATCGAGGCGTCGGCCGTGAGTTGATGGCCGAGACAATCGCGCGGCGCGCGGATCGCGGCGAGAATGTCCTCGATCAGTTGCTCGACATCGCCGCGGTTGCGGATCCCCGTCTGGACGACCGCGAATTCGTCGCCACCGAGCCGGGCGACGAAGCCGGCCTCGCCGACGCAGGTGCTCAGGCTGGCGGCGACCGACTTCAGGAGCTCGTCGCCGATCAGGTGGCCGAGTGAATCGTTGTCTCTTATACACATCTAGATGTGTATAAGAGACAGCCCTTGAACTCGTCGATGTCGATGTAATGCAGCGCGAGCCGCTGTCCCGCGGAGACGTGGATCAGCTCCTGCTTCAGCCTCTCGTGGAACAGGGTCCGGTTCGGCAGCTCCGTCAGCGCATCATAATGCGCAAGATGGGTGATCCGCTGCTCGGCCTTGCGGCGCTCGGTGATGTCCTCATGGGTGGCGAGCCAGCCGCCGTCGGCGAGCGGCTCGTTGACGATCTCGATGGAGCGGCCGTCCGGCGTCTCGATCAAATGGGACTTCTTGCGGCCGATGTCGCGCAGAATAGTTGCGACATATTCGGCCTCGTCGCCRATGAAGGAGCCGGTGGCCTTGCGGTGCGCGATCAGCTCGCGGAACGTGCAGCCGGGCTTCACGACGTCGGCGGAGAGGCCGTACATCTCGATGTAGCGCTGATTGCTGATGACGAGGCGCTCCGATGCGTCGAACATCAGAAGACCCTGGGTCATGTTGTTGACCGCCTTGTCGAGCCGTTCCTTCTCCAGCGTCAATCGCTGGTTCGATGCTTCGTGGTCGCTGATCAGTCGGCGCACCACCACATAGAGCATCCCGGCGATCAGCAGCACCGACGTGACGCCCACGCCGATCAGGAAACGCATCTGCTCGCGCCAATCGGCGAGCGCCGCCGAGACCGTCGTCGTCGCGGTCACGATCAGCGGATAGCTCGTCAGGCGATGCGATGCGCCGATCCTGTGTTCGCGGTCGACGGGGCTGCTGAAGATGCCGGTCGTATTGCCGTCGCCGGCCAGGATCTGCCGGAAGATCGGCGCATCTTTGTAGTTCTGGTTCAGCATCCCCTCGTGGCGGGGGTGCCGCGCCAGCAATGTCCCATCGCGATGCATCATCGAGATCGCGGCTTCAGGCCCGAGGGCGACGGACGCGAAGAAGCGCTCGACATTGACGGGCTCGAGACTGCGGGCGATGACGCCGAGGAACTCGCCGTTGGGCGCGGTCAGCTTCAGCGCGATGACGGCGACATGSGTGCCGGTGACCCGGCTCACGACCGGTTCGATCAGCAGTTGCGGCGATGCGGGATCGAACTTCAGCCGCTGGAAATAACCGCGATCGGCGACATTGATCGCCGGCACYGGCCATGACGTTGCGGAATTGATCAGGTTGCCTTCGGAATCGAAGATGCTGACGCCGCCGACATAGGACACCGCGCTCAGCTTGCTTTGCAGCATGGCGTTGACGGGCGCGCTSCCCATCTGCTCTCTGAAGCGGGCGGCSGTGTCGATGTGCCTCTGCCGGACGTAATCGGCGAGGTCGCGCTGGATCGCGCCGAGATCYTCCATCTGCTGGTCGAAATGGCGCGCCAGCAGCAGGACGGTGTTCTCCAATTCGCGCGTTGCGCTGTTCAGCGCACGTTCCCGAAAGCTGTCGGCCATGATGGTGGCGCCGATCGCAATGGCTGCGATCAGTGTCAGACCACCACCGATGAGCCAGCGGATCGGCCCCCCGTGATCGGCCGTGGCTCTGATGGAACTCCCCGAACTGGCGTTTGTCGTCATCGGTCCCGTTACGCTGCGAAGGGCGTGAGGGACGGACGTGCAATGTATCCCTCCCACCACCATGGCTACAGGGACCGCCGTGCAGGTCAGGTTAGGAAGTTGAGTTAGCGATGGGTTAATTTACGGTTGTATTCGGCACCCAGGYRCCGTCAGGCGCGATAGTGTCCGGACTTGCCGCCGAGTTTCTCGGTCAAGCGAATGCCTTCGATGCGGACGCCGCGCTCGGCAGCCTTGATCATATCATAGATGGTGAGACAGGCGACGGAGACGGCGGTCAGCGCCTCCATCTCGACGCCGGTGGGTCCGGTGACCTTCACGGTCGCGCTCACCAGGCAGCCGGGCAGGGCGGCATCAGGGGTGATGTCGACCGTGACCTTCGAGAGGGCCAGCGGGTGGCACAACGGAATGAGGTCCGAGGTCCGCTTCGCGGCCATGATGCCGGCGATCCGGGCGGTGCCGAGCACGTCGCCCTTCTTGGCGTTGCCGGACATGATCAGCTCCAGCGTCGCGGCGCTCATGACAACGCGGCCCTCGGCGGTCGCGGTCCGCTCCGTCGCGGGCTTGTCCGAGACGTCGACCATGCGGGCTTCGCCGCGGGCATCGATATGGGTGAGGGACGGCTTGTCCGGCGTATCGGCCATGATCACTCGGCCGCGYTTGCGGGGCTGGCGTCGCGCGCCAGCAGCGCGCGCGTCGCGGCGGTCACGTCAGCCTGGCGCATCAGGCTTTCGCCGACCAGGAAGGTCTGGATGTCGACGCGCGCCAGACGGGTGAGATCGGCTGGGGTGAAGATGCCGCTCTCGCCGACGAGCAGACGCTCCTTGGGCACCAGCGGCGCGAGCGCCTCGGAGGTCGCCAGCGTGGTCTCGAAGGTGCGCAGGTTGCGGTTGTTGATGCCGATCATCGGCGAGCGCAGCTTGAGCGCGCGGTCGAGCTCGTCGCGATCATGGATTTCGATCAGCACATCCATGCCGCTGTCGAGCGCCGCGGCCTCGATATCGGCGGCAGCTGCGTCATCCAGCGCCGCCATGATGATCAGGATGCAGTCTGCGCCATGCGCACGCGCCTCGGCCACCTGGTAGGTGTCGAACAAGAAGTCCTTGCGCAACACGGGCAGRGTGGTCGCGGATCGCGCCGCCACCATGAACTCCAGATGCCCCTGGAAGGATGGCGTATCGGTCAGCACAGAGAGGCAGGCGGCGCCGCCGGCCTGATAGGCCCTGGCGAGAACGGGCGGGTCGAAATCGGCGCGGATCAGCCCCTTCGACGGCGACGCCTTCTTCACCTCCGCGATCAGCGCATAGTCGCCGTTCGCATGCTTGTTGCGGATGGCGGCCACAAATCCGCGGGGAGGCGAAGCGTCGCGCGCGCGGGCCTCGAGCTCCGCGAGCGGACAGGCGCGCTTGGCAGCGGCGATCTCCTCGCGCTTATAGGCTTCGATCTTGGCCAGGATATCCGACATGGCGCGCTCCGAAAGATCAGCTGTTGGAGACCGCGATCAGGTGCTTCAGCCGCGCCGCCGCCGCGCCGCTGTCGAGCGCGTCGCGGCCGATTGCAACGCCTTCCGCAAGCGTCTTGGCTCGGCCGGCGACGACCAGCGCCGCCGCCGCATTCAGCAGGGCGACGTCGCGATAGGGGCTCGGCATCCCGTCCAGGACGCTCTGCAGCGCCACGGCATTGGCCGCCGCGTCACCGCCCTTGAGCCCGTCGCTGCCGCACAGGCCAAGCCCGGCCTGCTCGGGGGTGACCTCGAATGTCCTGATCTGACCGTGCTCGAGCGCGGCGACGAAGGTCGGGCCGGTCAACGTGATCTCGTCGAGCCCGTCGGAGCCGTGCACGACCCAGGCCGCCTTCGAGCCGAGATTCTTCAAGACCTGCGCCAGCGGCTCCACCCATTGCCGCGAGAACACACCGACCATCTGGTGTTTGACGCCTGCGGGATTCGACAACGGGCCCAGCAGATTGAARATGGTGCGGGTCGCGAGCTCGACGCGGGTCGGGCCGACATTCTTCATCGCCGGATGATGMGCCGGCGCGAACATGAAGCCKATGCCGGCCTCCTGGACGCAGCGCCCGACCTGATCGGGCTTGAGATCGATCTTGACGCCGAGCGCGGCGAGCACGTCGGCCGCGCCCGACCGCGAGGACAAAGCGCGATTGCCGTGCTTGGCGACCGGGATCCCGGCGCCCGCGACRATGAAGGCCGCGCAGGTCGAGACGTTGACCGAGCCCGAACCGTCACCGCCGGTGCCGACGATGTCGACTGCGCCGGCGGGCGCATCGACCCGCAGCATCTTGGCCCGCATCACGCTGACCGCGCCGGTGATCTCCTCCACCGTCTCGCCGCGCACGCGCAACGCCATCAGCAGCGCGCCCATCTGCGACGGCGTTGCTTCGCCGGACATCATGCTGTCGAAGGCGGATGCGGCCTCCTCGCGCGACAAGGGCGCGCCGGTCGCGACCTTGCCGATGATGGACTTGAGATCGTTCATCGCCTCACTCAGCCGTCCGTTACTGGTTGTTGCCGCCGCCGACCACCTGTGCGACGGCGGCCTCGTTGATCGTCGTCCCGATGTCCTTCTCGAGCTTCATGACATAGGCCGTGCCTTGCTCGTCGGCCAGCGCCCGTTGCAGCTGGTCCTTCAGCTTCTTAATGTCCTCGGAGGCGAGATCGACCTTCGGCTCGGTGATATCGGTGACGCGAAAGACGATCCATTGCCGGCCACCSTCGGCTTCGGTYTGGCCGACGCCGTCCTTGGCCGTCCGGAACGCGGCGACGATAGCGCCGGCCGGCACGCCGGGCACAGTCGCATCGCGCTTGAACGCGCTGGCGGTTTCGACCTTTACGCCGAGCGTGGCCGCCTCATCGGCGAGCTTGCCGCCTTCGTTGAGCTTCTTGACGAGATCGGTGGCCTTGGCGCGCAGCTTGGCCGCGACCTCGTCATCGCGCCATTTGGCGGCGACCTGATCCTTCACCTCGTCGAGGCTGCGGTCGCGCGGCGGGGTAATGCCGAGCACCTCGTACCAGACATAGCCGCCACGGAACGAGATCGGCTCGTTGTCGACGCCGACATCGCTGTTGAAGGCCTGCGCAACGACGTCGAGGCCGAGCGGGATGTTCGGCACCGGCTGGCCGTCGGGCTGCTTGCCGGACCGGTCGACCGCCTCGACCGTGATGGCGTTGAGGCCCAGCTTCTTGGCAGCCTCGGCCACGCTGGCGCCGCCGCCGCGCTCGTCTTCCATCTTGTCGCGAAGATTGGCCACCTGCGACTTGGCGCGGTCGGCAGCGATCTCCTTCTTGATGTCGGTCGCGACGCTCTCATAGGCCGGCTGCTGGCCGGGCTGGATCGCGCTGACCTTGACGAGCGCCACGTTGAACGCTCCCTTGACCGGCTGGCTGACCTCACCGGTCGGCAGCGAGAACGCCATGTCGGCAACGGCAGGGTCGAGGATGGCCGTTTTCGTCACCAGTCCGAGATCGAGGTCGGCGGGGTTGAGGTTGCGCTCCTTGGCGAGCTCGTCGAAGCTGACCTCACCTGAAGCGATGCGCGCGCGCGCCGCCTGCGCCTCCTCCATGGTCGGGAAGGTCATCTGCTGCACCTGGCGCTTCTCCGGCGTGCCCATTTGCGCCTTGCGCTGGTCGAACAGCTTCCTGGCATCCTCATCCGAGACATCGGTCCATTTGCCGATGTCTTCCGGGGTCACCAGAACGAACGAGATCTTGCGATATTCCGGCGCCTTGAACTGCGCCTTGTGCTCATCGAAATAGGAGGCAAGCACCTCCGGCGAGGGCGCATCGATCGGGCCGGCCTGCGCCGCATCGAGCTTGAGATAGTCGATCGAGCGCTGCTCGTTCTGGAAGCGGCTCAGTGCGTCCAGCATCGTGTTCGGCGGCTCGAGGCCAGCCGCGATCGTGCCCGTGATCTGCCGCCGCAGCGAGACCCGGCGCTGGTCCGCCAGATAGCGCTGCTCGGTGAAGCCGAAATTGCGGATGATGGCCTGGAAGCGCTGCGGATCGAAGGCGCCGTTCGGGCCCTTGAAGTTCGGATCGCTGAGAATCACGCGCATCGTCTCGGCATCGGACTGGCCGAGCCCGAGACGGCGCGCGTCCTCGTCAAGCGCTGCTTCTGCGATCGTCTGCTGCAGCACGGTGCGGTCGAGCCCGAACATGCGGGCCTGCTCCTGCGTCAGGGGACGGCCGAGCTGGCGGCCAATCTGCTGCAGCCGATCGGTATAGATCTGCCGGAACTCGTTGATCGAGATCTCAGTCCGGCCCACCGTGGCAGCCGTCGATTGTCCGAAGCCGCGGAAGATATCGGCGATGCCCCAGATGCCGAAACTGACGATCAAAACGCCCATGACCACCGCCATGATGGTCTTGCCGAGCCAGTTTGATGAGGCCTTGCGTAATCCTCGAAGCATGGGTCCAGTCTGTCTGCAGGAAAAAGGATGAAGGGGCCGCGCCTTAGAGCAGAATCCGCGAAAGGGCGTCACCGAGTTGAAACGGCTTATAAAGACGCCGCCGCCGGGTCGCAACCTCGGGCCTGAGGCGGATTGAAGCGGTGGGAAGGCCGGCCGCGCTCTGGTACTGCTCGAACGGCTCTGCTAGCCGATCCCTGTCACCAACGCTTGCTGGAATCCTGCCATGACCGACCACATCCGGCCGCTGATCGCCGGCAACTGGAAAATGAACGGCCTGAAGGCCTCCACCGCCGAGTTCGAGGCGATGCTGGCGGGCGCCGCCGAAGTCACCGGCAAGGCCGATCTCCTGGTGTGTCCGCCGGCAACCTTGCTGGCCGGCTTTGCCGACAAAGCGCGTGGCACGAGGGCTGTGGCCGTCGGCGCGCAGGATTGCCACGCCAAGGCATCGGGGGCCCATACCGGCGACCTTTCAGCCGAGATGCTGGCTGATGCCGGCGCCAGTGCGATCATCGTCGGCCACTCCGAACGTCGCGCCGATCATGGTGAGAGCGATGTTGTGGTGCACCAGAAGACGGAAGCCGTCTGGCGCGCCGGCCTGGTTGCGATCGTCTGCGTCGGCGAGACGCAGCAGCAGCGCGACGCCGGTCAGACCCTGGACATCCTGCGCGGCCAGCTGAACCTCAGCCTGCCGCAAGGCTCCACGGCGGCCAATCTGACCGTGGCCTATGAGCCGGTTTGGGCGATCGGCACCGGCCTGACCCCGACCGCAAAGGATGTCGAGCAAATCCATGCATTTATCAGGACGCTGCTGATCGAGCGCTTCAACGGCGAGGGGGCGCGGATGCGCATCCTCTATGGCGGTTCGGTGAAGCCGTCCAATGCGGCCGAGCTGATGGCGGTCGSGAATGTGAATGGCGCCCTGGTCGGCGGCGCCAGCCTCAAGGCGGCGGATTTTCTCGCAATTGCGAAAGGATGTTGAGCGGCAATCTGCCGAGATTGCGCGAACGCGCCGCATTCACTCCGTTGGCGCGACGCGCTTCCAGTAGATCTTGGTGCCGGTGAGGCCGCCATGCGGCTTCAGGGCATAATCCGGAATGATCCCGGTGAGTTGGAAACCCAGGCCCTCATAGAGCTGCGAGGCACCGCCATCGACGGCGGTGTCGAGGACGAGCATCGAGCGGCCATGCCGGCGGGCGAGGCTTTCGGCGGCCCGCAGCAGCGCGGCGGCGATGCCGCGCTTGCGGTGGCTGACRCGCGTCATCATCTTGGCGATCTCGGCGCGGTGGGGCTGGTTCGGTGGCAGCTTCAGCTGCAATGTCACGGTCGCAACCACATCGTCACCGTCGAAGGCGCCGAGAACGATGCGTTCGCCGCGYGCAGCGGCGGCRAGCGAACTCTGCCAGAACTCGTTGGCCTCGTGCTCGGCCAGCGGATGCATGAAGCTGACCGAGCCGCCATGGGCGACGGTTTCGATCAGCATGCCGCTCAAGGCGGCCCGGATCGCGGGGGTGTCGGAAAGCGCTGCGATTCGAATCGGCGGCATTGTCAGCTCCGGGCGAGGGCGACCACATAGACGCAAGGCGCGTCGGTCTCGTTGGCGAAGGTGGTGTCGATCGGCGGCCCGAAGCCGAGGCAGTCGCCCGGCCCGAGCACATGGCGCTCAGTGCCTTCCGTGATCGTCAGTCGCCCGCTCTGCACCCAGACGAGCTGGCGGATATGGATGTAGGAGGAGGCTGGCAGCGTCAGGCTTGCCTTTGCGGGCATCTCGACGGTGACGAGCTCAATCGGGTGGTCCGGCCGCAGGAAGATCTGTCGTCTCAGATAGCCGGTGTCGGGATCGCGCCAGACCGGCTGGTCGTCGGCTCTCGACAGGCGCTCGGCCCGGGCCTCCGCGCGCAACATCAGGCCGGCCAAGGTGAGATCGAAGGCACTCGCCAGCTTGACGAGGATGACGGCGGTGGGGCTGACCTCGGCCCGCTCGATCTTGCTGATCGTCGCCTTGGACACGCCGGACYGGTCGGCAAGGTCGGCCAGCGACCAGCCGCGGCTCTCGCGCTCCAGCAGAATGCGGCGGGCGAGCCTGGTGCTGAAATCGTCTATTAATTGATCCATTCGTCTCTAATARTAGAAATTCTTGATCGAGGCAACAGCCGGCTCAGGGCTGGCTTGGTGCTTGTGAGAAGCGTGCCTGCGATGATCTGCAGGGGTGGCGTTGCCCGGCATGATCGTGTAACACCGCGCAAATTTCCGAATAGCCCGCGAAGCTCTCGCGATCCCGGCCYGCGGTCGGGGCCTGCGAGTGCTTGTGACGGAAGGTCACCATGCAGACTGTCTTTATCGTCATTCATCTCATGATCGTCGCCGTCCTGATCGGCGCGGTGCTGTTGCAGAAGTCCGAAGGCGGTGGCCTCGGCATGGGCGGCGGTGCCGGCTTCATGTCGAGCCGGGGCACGGCGAACCTGCTCACCCGGACCACCGCAGTGCTGGCCGTCGGCTTCTTCGTCACCAGCCTGCTGCTGACCTGGCTGGCAGGCTACGATCGCAAGCCCACCTCGATCCTCGGCAACGTGCCCGGGCAGACCCAGTCAGGCGGGGCCACTCCGGTGGCGCCGACCGGCGGCGGCGTTCTCGACCAGCTCAAGAAGGCGGACGAGCAGCAGAGCCCGGCGGCACCATCGGCGCCGCAGGCCCCGCAATCGCAATAATGCGGGGAAGCCATGCAGCAGGCGGTTGGCCTTTCTGCATGATGAGACGGTCTCAACTCGCTGAGACCATTCATATTTTGACGTAACCCACAGGCCCGCGACCACGTTGCGGGCTGCAGGTGATTCGTTTTGGCGAATCGAGCGCGCGGCATTAAAGGTAGGGTCCCATGGCGCGGTAYATCTTCATCACCGGCGGCGTGGTTTCCTCGCTCGGAAAGGGTCTGGCTTCRGCCGCGTTAGGCGCGCTGCTRCAGGCCCGYGGCTACAAGGTCCGGCTTCGCAAGCTCGACCCCTATCTCAACCTCGATCCAGGCACGATGTCGCCGTATCAGCACGGCGAAGTRTTCGTGACGGATGACGGCGCCGAGACCGATCTCGATCTCGGCCATTATGAACGTTTCACCGGCCGGCCGGCGACCAAGGCCGACAACATCACCACGGGCCGGATCTACCAGGACATCCTGACCAAGGARCGCCGCGGCGAYTATCTCGGCGCGACCATCCAGGTCGTCCCGCACGTCACCAACGCGATCAAGGATTTCGTGCTGTCGGGTAATGACGAGTACGATTTCGTGCTGGTCGAGATCGGCGGCACCGTCGGCGACATCGAGGGCCTGCCGTTCTTCGAGGCGATCCGCCAGCTCAAGAACGAGCTGCCGCGCGACCATGCGATCTACATCCATCTCACGCTGCTGCCCTACATCCCGAGCGCCGGCGAATTGAAGACCAAGCCGACGCAGCATTCGGTGAAGGAACTGCGCTCGATCGGCATCCAGCCGGAYATCCTGCTGTGCCGCACSGACCGCGAGATCCCGAAGGAGGAGCGGCGCAAGCTCGGCCTGTTCTGCAACGTKCGCGAAAGCGCCGTCATCGAGGCGCGCGACGTCGACAACATCTACGCCGTGCCGGAGGCCTACCACGCCGCCGGTCTCGAYGACGAGGTGCTGGCCGCGTTCGGCATCGAGCCGCGGGTGCCGCCGGCGCTGGCGAGCTGGCACACGATCAATGAGCGCGTCCGCAATCCCGAAGGTGATGTGACGATCGCGATCGTCGGCAAATACACCGGCATGAAGGACGCCTACAAATCGCTGATCGAGGCGCTGTCGCATGGCGGCATTGCCAACAAGGTGCGCGTCAAGCTCGACTGGATCGAGAGCGAGGTGTTCGAGAACGAAGACCCGGCGCCGTTCCTGGAGCACGTCAACGGCATCCTGGTCCCCGGCGGCTTCGGCCAGCGCGGCGCCGAGGGCAAGATCCGCGCGGCGCAGTTCGCACGCGAACGCSACGTGCCGTATTTCGGCATCTGCTTCGGCATGCAGATGGCGGTGATCGAGGCYGCGCGCAATCTGGTCGGAATCACCGAGGCGAATTCGACCGAGTTCGGTCCGACCAAGGAGCCGCTGGTCGGCCTGATGACCGAATGGCTGCGCGGCAACGAGYTGGAGCGGCGCTCGCAGAGCGGCGATCTTGGYGGCACGATGCGGCTCGGCGCCTATCCGGCGATGCTCAAGCGCGGSAGCCGCGTCTCCGAGGTCTATGGCGGCGCCACCGAGATCTCCGAGCGCCATCGCCACCGCTACGAGGTCAACACCGCCTACAAGGAYCGGCTYGAGCAGCACGGCCTGAAATTCTCCGGCCTGTCGCCGGACGGCGTSCTGCCGGAGATCGTGGAATATGCTGATCATCCCTGGTTCATCGGCGTGCAGTACCATCCCGAGCTGAAGTCGCGGCCGTTCGAGCCGCATCCGCTGTTCGCGTCSTTCATTCAGGCGGCGGTGGTGCAGTCGMGGCTGGTGTGACGAGCCTGCCTCGAGCGTCATTGCGAGGAGCGCCAGCGACGAAGCAATCCAGAGTCCCGCCCGCGACTCTGGATTGCTTCGCTCCGCGCTCCGCTCGCAATGACGGCCGGGGCGCGCAACGCGGCCTTTGACGGCCGCGGCGATTGTTGCGACAACGCTTCCTGATCTTCGACAACGACATCAGGGAGGACCTCCAATGATCTATGAAAGCCGCGTCTATCGCTGCGTGCCTGGGCGCCTGCCGGCGCTGCTCAAGCGGTTCGAGACGATCACGCTCAAGATGTTCGAGAAGCACGGCATCAGGCCGGCGGGGTTCTTCACGACGTTGATCGGCGAATCGAACCAGGAGCTGACCTATTATCTGGCCTGGGAATCGCTCGCCGAGCGCGAGACCAAGTGGACGGCGTTCCAGACCGACCCSGAATGGATCGAGGCCCGCGCCAAGACCGAGGCCGACGGSCAGATCGTCGCCAACATCGTCAGCCAGATCCTGGTGCCGACCGCGTTCTCGACCGTGAAGTGACGGTATCGGTCGGAGCGTGCTGCGATCGGGCAGGAGACGGTCGCGGCGCAACCCTGCGATGCGCCGGTGCGAATGCCTTGATCCTCCGGACAATGCTGGGCATGGTCCGGCCAACCCGAGGGGATCGTGACCATGACCACAGCCACCACTGCCGCYSCSATCGTSACCGYWGGYTCGGTGCGCTTCGGCAAYGAYCTGCCGCTSGCSGTCATYGCSGGRCCSTGYSMGYTSGARAGCCGCGGYCAYGCGCTCGAGGTCGCCTCGGCGCTGAAGGAGATCGCGACGCGGCTGAAYATCGGSCTCGTSTACAAGACCTCGTTCGACAAGGCSAACCGYACCAGCGGCTCCGCCGSGCGYGGSCTYGGSCTKGCGCAGTCGCTGCCGATCTTCGCCGAGATCCGGTCGTCCCTCGGTCTTCCGGTGCTGACCGACATTCACGACGCAAGCCAATGTGCCGAAGTGGCGCAGGCCGTCGACGTCCTGCAGATCCCGGCGTTCCTGTGCCGGCAGACCGACCTGCTGCTCGCGGCGGCYGCGACCGGCARGGTSGTCAACGTCAAGAAGGGCCAGTTYCTGGCGCCGTGGGACATGGCSAAYGTCGTSGCCAAGATCACCGGCGCCGGCAATCCCAACGTGCTCGCGACCGAGCGCGGCGTCTCGTTCGGCTACAACACGCTGATCTCGGACATGCGCTCGCTGCCGATCATGGCGCGCACSACCGGCGCCCCCGTCATCTTCGATGCCACGCATTCGGTGCAGCAGCCGGGCGGGCAGGGGAYGTCCTCGGGCGGCCAGCGCGAATTCGTGCCGGTGCTGGCGCGCGCCGCAGTCGCCGTCGGTGTGGCCGGCGTCTTCATCGAGACCCATCCCGATCCGGATCATGCGCCCTCYGACGGGCCGAACATGGTGCCGCTGGCGGARTTCGAAGGTCTGCTGCGCAGGTTGATGGCGTTCGATAAGCTGGCCAAGGCACCGGCGACCGACACGCGCTGATGCACCAGGCCGTCGCCAAGCCCACCGAGCAGCGCTTTCCGCCAGCGGTCAACATCATTGCGCTGGCCGGCTTCTCGGCGGCGCTGTCGACGCGGGCGCTCGACCCCGTGCTGCCGCATGTCGCCGAGGATTTTGCGATCAGCATCGCCACCGCGGCCGGCATCGCCGCCGGCTATGCGCTGATCTATGCCTTGATCCAGCCGGCGATCGGCGCAGCCGCCGACCTGTTCGGCAAAGCGCGGCTGATGACCTTGTGCCTGGCGCTGCTCGGTGTCGCCAGCATCCTGGGCGCGCTCGCCACCTCGTTTCCGCTGCTGTTCGCCACCCGCATTCTCGCCGGCATCGCCTCGGGCGGCGTGTTTCCGGTCGCGCTCGGCCTGACCAGCGATCTCGTCGCGCCCGACAAGCGCCAGGTCGCGATCGGCCGCACGCTCGCGGGCTCGATGGCCGGCAACCTGCTCGGCGCCACGGCATCGGGGATCATCGGCGATTTCATCGGCTGGCGCGGCGTGCTCGCCATTCTCGGCGCGCTCGGGCTGATCGCCTCCTTCGCGGTCGCCGCCGGCTTTCGCGGCGCCAGCGTCACGCACACCTCGACCACCGATCTCGCATCGCTGCGCAAGGGCTACCGTACCATCTTCTCCAACCCGAATACGCGGTTCTGCTACTCGGCCGTGTTCGTCGAGGGCTGCTGCGTGTTCGGGCTGTTTCCGTTCATCGCCGCGCTGCTGTTCGATCTCGGCGAGACCTCGCTCTCGATCGCAGGCATCGTMATCGCGGGCTTTGCGGTCGGCGGACTGTTCTACACGGCGACGGTGTCGAACTTCCTGCCGCGGCTCGGCGTCAAGGGCATGATGATCGTGGGCGCGAGCCTCGTCGCCCTGCAGCTCGCCGCGCTCGCCTTCGGTCCCGGCTGGAAGCTGCAATTCGCCTGCATGCTGATGATGGGCTGGGGCTTCTACATGATCCACGGCTGCCTGCAGGTGTTCGCCAGCGAGCTGTCGATCGAGGCGCGCGCCACCGCGATGTCGCTGCACTCGTTCTTCTTCTTCATGGGCCAGACGGTCGGCCCGATCGCCTATGGCTTCGGTCTGGCCCATGGCGGCAAACAATCGACCTTGATCATCGCCGCCATCATGATGGTCGGGCTCGGCTTCGCCTGCGCCGCATTGCTGCGACAGCGGCCGCCGGCGGATGTGGCAGCGACTTGACGGCCACCTCCGGCACGAGCGCCGGGCTATCGCGTTTGAAGACATCGGGGCATCGCTGCAGGAATTCCTGCTCATTCGTTGCGCAGTCATGGCCGGGCTTGTCCCGCCTGCGCGGCCGAAGTCGCTTTGGCACGGCGAAGGCCGGGCATCCACGTCCTTCTCGGCATGCCGAACGGCGCGGATAGCCGGGACGAGCCCGGCCCTGACGACGTGAAGACAGGCGAGCGCGAATGCCCATCGTCAAATATCTTAGCCCTGGGCAAGAGCCAGGAAGCCCTTTTCTACTCCCGATGCTTAACCTGCGCGGCTTGGCAGGCCTTGTAGCTGCTGGCTTTCGCGCCTTCGGTGAGGTTGGTGTCTGCTGACGCTTCTGCTCGGACAATCGTGGGGAGGACGCCGTAACGAAATTCGAGATTCTGCATGTGGTATCACAACTCTTGGTTGAGTTGTCAAGGGCCGCCGAACGAGCGCAAGCGATCGTTTACTGGAAGTGGACCGCTAATGGAAAATGGCGCATAGTTGGCGCAAGGTGGGAGGAGCAGATGGGCTCAATTTCGATTTGGCACTGGGTTGTAGTTATTGTGATGTTCGCGAGTCCTATTATGGGCATCGTAAGGGGCGTAAAGAACGGTTCTGCCATCCACGCTGTGTTGTCGGCATTTGTGCCGGTGTACGGTCTCATCTATTTTTTTGTAGCGGCGAACCCCGATCCCATCCCAGGCACGCCGAAACTGCCAGGATAAGATGCGAGGAGGCTCGTGCACGGCAGCGGAAGCTGCTGTGACACTTAACTTCTGCAATCATAGCGCTGATTGTTAGTAAGTGGACTGCCACCGCAAGCACCAGCGTGCCTATCGATACCCGATCGCGCAAGGTGCCGTGACTGCGGGGGGCTCCGTTGGTCGGTCTGATGCACCGCTATCTCAGCAGGCTGATGGAGCCGGTTGTGAAGTTGATCGGATGCAGAAGTCGATGTGCTTCATGAAGGAGCGGGACAACCGCTCAAGCTCAACTCCATCAAGCATCATGGCGGCCCGGATGCTGACAATCCCTATCACGTGCTGACGAATACCGAGGGCAAGCTCGTGACAGCCGGTCCCGGCGCTGCAGCACTCCGTCAGCAGTGCAACCTGCGGGTACCTTCGACTTGTGTTTCTGATCATCTTTTCTTGTGGGTGAGCGGAGAACGACGGGGAAGCGCAGAGGGCGCCTATTGCTGGTTGTGGGGATCGTGGCGGGTGGTCTACGACAGGCGCGGGCGCAGCCGCCGGCAAAGTCAGAGAGCCCGCGCGCAGCCGTCGCCAAGGCGCCGACCAAGATCCTGGTCAGTTCGCATCGGGGCGATGCGACCATCCTGACTTTGTCCGATCTCGACAGCGACACCGCGGCAGTGACGTTCCGGATCGAGCTCGACGACGCGATCGAGAGCTGCCTGCGCGAGCCGCCGCCCGACGACATCAAGCCGGCCGAGGTGGCGCGTTGCGCCAAGCAGGTGATGGATCTCAACGCCGGCAAACAGATCAAGCGGCGGGCGATGTGCTCCAAGAACACCGTCTATACCGAGTTCGGCAACTTCTCGCTGGTCGGCGCCGGCGAGCCCGAGTCGAGCGGCGAAGGAAAGAAGATGATCCGCACCAATTGGAAGGATCATCGCAACGAGCAGATCGTCGACAACAGCACGGCGGCGAGGACGGACGCGATGCTGAGTACGTTCGCGGTGCTGTGTCCGGCAGCCTACAAGGCGAAGTTCGACGGCTATCACGCGTACTGAGACAGGAGCGCGTGATCGACGACTACCAGTTAAGATTGGCTGAGCGGCACGTCTCGCAGACGCTCACATCGTCCTTCTGGGAAAGGGGACGATGGCAGCGGTGACATGAGCCTGCCGTCAGCGTGACATGTAGCGTCATAGCCTTGGCTTCCCTCATCGAGAAGCCGAACTGGGCGACAAGCAGTTTGTGGCCCTCAATCTGGCTGCGGCGGATTTCGGCTGCAATTCTCGCCTTGTCCGCTGCTGACAGCGAAGACGGCCACGTGAGTGTTGTGGTGCACTTGGGACAGTACACCGACAGGCGGGCATATTCGACTGCGCCGTTCACGACTGCAACTCCCGCTTCCCGATCGGCCTCACCCCCGTCCGCGATACGGTGCCACGCCCTGGTCCGGCACCCACAGGCCCTTCGGCAGCTTGCCGGTCTGCCAGAACACGTCGATCGGGATGCCGCCGCGGGGGTACCAATAGCCGCCGATACGGAGCCATTTCGGCTTGAGCTCGGTGGCCAGGCGCTTGCCGATCGCCACGGTGCAGTCCTCGTGGAACGCGCCATGGTTGCGGAAGCTCGCCAGATAGAGCTTCAGCGACTTGGATTCGACCAGCCATGGGCCCGGCGCATAGTCGATYACCAGATGGGCGAAGTCCGGCTGGCCGGTGACCGGGCACAGCGAGGTGAACTCCGGCACCGTGAAGCGGGCCAGATAATCCGTATCCTTCTGCGGATTGGGCACGCGATCGAGCCTGGCCGTCTCCGGACTGTCCGGCGCGGTGACCGGCCGGCCCAGYTGGAGCTCGGGTGATGTCTCGGATTTGATGGATCTTTTTGCCATGTCTCGGGTCACGGATGAGGTTGGGGTGGTCTTATCCAATCGTACCGCTGGCGTCACCCGCTTCGTGACTTGGCGACCTRATCTGGTTGCGACTTGATTTGGTCGCGACTTGGCCTTTTCGGCCTCCCGTCCCTGCGCTAGAAGCGGCGCAGCAAAACCCACCAGAAAAGCCCTCAAGAGGACCCCATGACCGCCATCGTCGATATCATCGGCCGCGAAATCCTTGACAGCCGCGGCAATCCCACGGTCGAGGTCGACGTCGTGCTGGAGGACGGCTCGGTCGGCCGCGCCGCCGTGCCGTCCGGTGCCTCCACCGGCGCCCATGAGGCGGTCGAGCTGCGCGACGGCGACAAGCATCGCTACCTCGGCAAGGGCGTGCTGAAGGCGGTCGAGGCGATCAATGACGAGATCTATGAGGCGCTCAGCGACATGTCGGTCCAGGACCAGGTCCAGATCGACCAGATCCTGATCGAGCTCGACGGCACCCCGAACAAGAGCCGGATCGGCGCCAACGCGATTCTCGGTGTGTCGCTGGCCTGTGCTAAGGCGGCCGCGATCTCCTACGACATGCCGCTGTATCGCTATGTCGGCGGCACCTCGGCCCGCACGTTGCCGGTGCCGATGATGAACATCGTCAATGGCGGCGTCCATGCCGACAACCCGATCGACTTCCAGGAATTCATGATCATGCCGGTGGGCGCGCCGAGCTTCGCCGAAGCGCTGCGCTGCGGCTCGGAGATCTTCCACACCCTGAAGGGCGAGCTGAAGAAGGCCGGCCACAACACCAATGTCGGGGACGAGGGCGGCTTCGCGCCGAACCTGCCGTCGGCCGATGCCGCGCTCGACTTCGTCATGAGCGCGATCGGCAAGGCCGGCTACAATGCGGGCGAGGACGTCATGCTGGCGCTGGACTGCGCCGCCACCGAGTTCTTCAGGGACGGCAAGTATGTCTATGAAGGCGAGAACAAGAGCCGCTCGCGTTCCGAGCAGGCCAGATATCTCGCCGACCTTGTCGCGCGCTACCCGATCGTCTCGATCGAGGATGGCATGTCGGAGGACGACATGGACGGCTGGAAGGAGCTCACCGACCTGATCGGAAGCAAGTGCCAGCTGGTCGGCGACGATCTGTTCGTCACCAACGTCAACCGCTTGGCCGATGGCATCCGCAACGGCCGCGCCAATTCGATCCTGATCAAGGTCAACCAGATCGGCACGCTGACAGAGACGCTGGCGGCGGTCGAGATGGCCTACAAGGCCGGCTACACGGCCGTGATGTCGCATCGCTCAGGCGAGACCGAGGATTCGACGATCGCTGATCTCGCCGTCGCCACCAATTGCGGGCAGATCAAGACCGGCTCGCTGGCGCGTGCCGACCGTACCGCCAAGTACAACCAGCTGCTGCGCATCGAGCAGGAGCTCGACGCGCAGGCGCGCTACGCCGGCCGTTCGGCGCTGAAGGCGCTGGCCTGATCGTTCGCTGAAAACAAGACAACAGGGGAGGCGCGCATGAGTGTCGAGACACAGGGCCTGCAGCTGCGGACATTGATCAAGCGCAGCGGCGAGCTTGAGCTCTCGCTGGTCGACGTGCCGACCCCTGAGCCGGGGCCGGACGAGGTCGTGGTGCGGATCGAGGCGGCGCCGATCAACCCGTCCGATCTCGGCCTCCTCGTTGGCGCGGCCGATCTCTCGACACTCCAGGCGTCGGGCACGAAGGCGCGGCCCGTGATCACYGCCAAGGTGCCGGAGGCGGGGATGCGGGCGATGGCCGGCCGGCTCGACGAATCCTTGCCGATCGGCAATGAGGGGGCCGGCACCGTGGTCAAGACCGGCTCGTCGGAGGCYGCCAAGGCGCTGATGGGCCGCACCGTCGCCGCCATCGGCGGCGCGATGTACAGCCAATATCGCTGCCTCAAGATTTCCGAATGCCTGCCGCTGCCGRCGGGCACCACGGCGGCCGAGGGCGCATCCTGCTTCGTCAATCCGCTGACGTCGCTCGGCATGACCGAGACGATGCGGCGCGAGGGCCATACCGCGCTGGTGCACACCGCCGCCGCCTCCAATCTCGGTCAGATGCTCAACAAGATCTGCCTGAAGGACGGCATTCCCCTGGTCAACATCGTGCGCAGCGCAGCCCAGGCTGAGATCCTGCGCGGCATCGGTGCRACATACATCGTCGATTCGACATCGCCGACCTTCATGGACGAGCTGATCGCGGCGCTGGTCGAGACCGGCGCGACCATCGCCTTCGACGCGATCGGCGGCGGCAAGCTCGCCGGCCAGATCCTCAATGCGATGGAAGCCGCGATCAACAAGTCCGGCAAGCATCCCTACAGCCGCTACGGCTCRAGCGTGCACAAGCAGGTCTACATCTATGGCGGCCTGGATACGCGCCCGACTGAGATCACCCGCGGCTTCGGCATGACCTGGAGCGTCGGCGGCTGGCTGCTGTTTCCGTTCCTGATGAAGATCGGCCGGGCGGACACAGAACGGCTGCGCCAGCGCGTCGTCGACGAGCTCAAGACCACCTTCGCCAGCCACTACACGAAGGTCGTGTCATTGACCGAGGCGCTCGATCCGGCCAACCTTGCMGTGTACGCCAAACGGGCAACTGGCGAAAAATTCCTTATCGACCCTCACAAAGATAAGTGACCTAACGTCGCTCCCCGGACGTTGCGGACAGGCTTGCGTTTGGCCTGCGGCCGGAGACAATCCGCGCCGTTTTGTCCGAGGGCGGTGTTGGCCGCTGACAGCACTGAGGAGAGATGTGTCATGACGCAGTTGGATCGCCGTCGATTTCTGGCCGGGGCGGCCCTTGCCGGAGCCGCGAGCGCGTTGCCGCCGTTGGCCGGCCGCGAGGCTCGCGCGGCCGTCGCGCCTGCCGGTGCGCAGGCGCCCGGCTTCTACCGCTACAAGGTCGGCGACTACGAATGTACCTCCGTCAATGACGGMGCGCGCACCTTCCCGATGCCYGACAAGTTCGTGGTCAACACCGCCAAGGACGACGCGCTGGCGGCGGCGGAAAGCGCCTACATGCCGAAGGGCATGGTCACGATTCCSTTCAATCCGCAGCTGATCAATACCGGCTCSAAGCTGGTCCTGATCGATACCGGCAACGGCGCRGGCGCCTTCGAGGCGAGCAAGGGCGCGGTCGGYCGCACCCTGCAGAACCTGGCCGCGGCCGGCGTCGATCCGAAGAGCATCGACGTCGTCGTGCTCTCCCACATGCATGGCGACCACATCAACGGCCTCAGGCTCGCCGATGGCTCGCTGGCGTTCCCGAATGCCGAGCTCAAGGTGCCCTCGGTGGAGTGGGCGTTCTGGAACAGCGACGAGAACGCCGCCAAGGCGCAGTCGGAGCTGATGAAGGGCAATTTCGCCAACTTCAAGAAGGTGTTCGGCGGGCTCGAGAGCAAGGTCACCCAATACGAGTGGGACAAGGAAGTKGCGCCGGGCATCACGGCGCTGGCGACGCCGGGTCATACGCCGGGCCACACCTCGTTCGCCGTCGCCTCGGGCAATGCCAAGGTGTTCATCCAGTCCGACGTCACCAACGTGCCGGAGCTGTTCYTGCGCAATCCCGACTGGCACGTGATGTTCGAYACCGATGCSGCGCAGGCGCAAGAGACCCGGCACAAGTTCTACGACATGGTCGCYGCCGAGAARGCCAAGGTGATCGGCTTCCATTTCTCGTTCCCCTCGGTGGGCTATGTCGAGAAGGACGGCGCCAAGTACCGGCTGATCCCGGCGCCGTGGAATTCGGTGCTTTGATTCAGCCTCTGTGGGTGTCATTGCGAGGAGCGTAGCGACGAAGCAATCCAGAGTCCCAACCGAGCCCTGGATTGCTTCGCTTCGCTCGCAATGACGCAGGAGAGAGAGTGCCGGGCCGCCTTTGGGCGGCCTGGTCGTTTTTGCATATGCGAAATGTCGGGCTTTCCGCGCTCGCTGCGAACCCCTATGTCGAGCACCTCGGAAATCCCGCAGGATTCGCATGTCGACCGATCTTTCTCCCTCCCGCGCCGATCTCTCCAACTGGCGCACCGCGCCGTTCAGCCGYTGGGCCTTTCACAACATCCGATCGATCCTGCCGGTCGCCGAGATCGAGAGCGCGCCGGGCAGCGCCTGGTCCCTGCCGGCACGTCCGGTCGCGTTCGATGATTTCAGCCTGCGCCTGCCCAAGGGTGGCACGCTCGACCTCGATGGCTTCCTGAAGACGACGGCGACCGACGGACTGTTGATCCTGCAGGACGGCCACATCGTGTTCGAACACCTGAAGACGACGGCGACCGACGGACTGTTGATCCTGCAGGACGGCCACATCGTGTTCGAACACTATGACGGCGGCACCGATCGCGACACGCCGCACATTCTGATGTCCGCGACCAAGTCGATCACCGGCTTGATGCTCGGCATCCTCGCGGATCGCGGCGAGATCGACATCGATGCCGAGGTGGCGCGCTACGTGCCGGAGGTCGCGGCCACGGCCTACCAGGGCGCCACGATCCGTGAGCTCATCGACATGCGCGCCGGGATCGTGTTCGACGGCGCCGGTCTGCAGGCCTATGCCGACGCCGCCGGCTGGGAGCCGGTCGCGCCGGGCACAACGCCGAACCTGCATGACTTCTTCGCGACGATGCGCGCGCAGGCCAAGCCGCATGGCGGTGCTTTCAGCTACGTCTCGTCCAACACCGATCTGCTAGGCTGGGCGATCGAGCGCGCCACCGGCCSCAGTTTCGCCAGCCTCGTAAGCACCCTGCTGTGGAAGCCGATGGGCGCGAGCGGCGAGGCCTTCATCACGCTCGATCCCAAGGGCGCGCCGCGCTGCACCGGCGGCTTCTGCGCCACCTTGCGGGATTTCGCCCGGCTCGGCCAACTCGTGCTGTCGGCCGGCCGGCGCGGCTCGCATGCGATCATCCCCGAGACCTGGCTCGACGACATCAGGACCAACGGAGACGCGCAGGCCTGGCGCGACGGCCAATGGCGCGACAGCTTCGCAGCCATCAGCCGCAACATGCATTATCGCAGCGGGTGGTACGTCATCAACGATCAGCCACAGCTGACATTCGCGATGGGCATTCACGGCCAGAACCTGTTCGTCGATGCTGCGAACGCAATCGTGATCGCAAAGCTGTCCTCCTGGCCGCAGCCGGTCGAGGGGCCATCGATCTGGCTCACACACAAGGCGGTGGCCGAATTCACCCGCTGCATCATGGCCGCACGGTGATCTGGCCGCGGCGGTGACCGGCTGGAACATCCGAACGTTTCCCGCGATGAAACGCTGAGTTTCGCGATCGGCTAGTTCATGCACTTGCATGTTGTTGGCTGCGGGCCTTAAGTGCGTCCCATACGTTCCTCTTCAAAGGATGGTCTCATGCCCGCTCCCTATTCGATCGTCGCGCTCGTCGGCAGCCTCCGCAAGGAGAGCTTCACCCTCAAGATCGCGAAGGCGATGGCCAAGCTTGCCCCCGCCAGCCTCAAGATCGAGGTGGCCACGCTCGAAGGCCTGTCGTTCTTCAACCAGGATCTCGAGGCCAACCCGCCCGCGGATTGGCTCGCCTTGCGGGAGAAGCTCAAGGCCTCGAACGGCGTGCTGATCCTGACGCCCGAATATAATCGCTCGATCCCCGGCGTGCTGAAGAACGCCATCGACATCGCCTCGCGTCCGTATGGGCAGAGCTCGTTCCTGGGCAAGCCGGTCGGCCTCATCTCCAATTCGCCGGGCCCGCTCGGGGGCGTCGCCGCGGCCAAGCATCTGCAGAATATCATGCCGGGCATCTCGGGTCCGGTGATGGGCCAGCCTGAGATCTATCTCAACGGCGTCGGCGATGCGTTCGATGGCCAGGGCGAACTKACCAAGGACGCGCTGAAGACGGTGCTGCAGCAATATCTGGACGCATTCGCCGTCTTCGTGGCCAAGCAGAACGGCTGACTTTCATCCTCGCCGCATCAGGCGGGCCATCCGCGTCGAGCAGGGCAGGGCGTTGACGCGCTCTGCCCGATCGGTTTTCAAGGGGAGGCGGCGCCCTGCGCAATGATGCGCACGCCAGGACGCGCCGCAACGAGACGCACCAAGGTCACGCAGCAAGGACGCGCCATGGCTCATGCATTCACCCCTGCCAACTCGTCGAAGCCCGGTCCGAACCAGCCGGAGCTGAATTCGGAGGCGATCTGGCAGGCGCGCGTCAACCTCGCGGCCTGTTTTCGCATGGCGGCGCGGTACGGCCTGGAGGAGGGCATCTGCAACCACTTCTCGGCGCTGGTGCCCGGCTACGATGACCTCTTCATCGTCAATCCCTACGGCTACGCCTTTCGCGAGCTGACGGCATCGCAGCTGCTGGTGTGCGATTTCGACGGCAACGTCATCGCCGGCGACGGCCGCCCGGAAGCCACCGCCTTCTACATTCATGCCCGCATCCACAAGGCGCTGCCGCGCGCCAAGGTCGCCTTCCACACGCACATGCCCTATGCAACGGCGCTGTCGATGACGGAAGGCCAGCCGCTGATCTTTGCCGGACAGACCGCGTTGAAATTCTACGGCCGCACCGCCGTCGACGAGAACTACAACGGGTTGGCGCTCAACAACAGCGAGGGCGACCGCATCGCCGCCGCGATCGGCGACGCCGACATCGTGTTCATGAAGCATCATGGCGTGATGGTGCTGGCGCCGACCATCGCGGAAGCCTGGGACGATCTGTACTATCTCGAGCGCGCCTGCCAGGTGCAGTGCCTGGCGCTGTCGACCGGGCGGACGGTCGTGCCGGTCGCCCCCGAGATTGCCGAAGCGACCTACCGGCAGATGCGGGACGGCGATACGGAATCGGCGCGGCTGCATCTCGAGGCGATCAAGCGCACGCTGGACGCCGAGGAGCCGGCGTATCGGAGTTGAGCGCCTCGTGGGTTGGGCAGGGTTAGCGATTCCTTAACCGCCGGGCTCGCATTGTCGCGCCTATGGTCTCCCGCGCACGCCTGAAATCGTTCCTGACGGGGCTCGCCCTCTATACGATGGCGGCGGCCATCATCGGCTATTTCGGCATCAACGCTTATACGGGGCGCTACGGACTCACCGCGCGCCAGGAACTCGACCAGGAGATCATCTCCCTCACTTCTGAGCTCGTGCGCCTGAAGCAGGAGCGGGCCGAGGGCGAGAGGCGGGTGTCGCTGCTGCGCTCCGACCGGGTCGACCCCGATATGCTCGATGAGCGCGCGCGCTTTCAGCTGGGCTACGCCAACCCCCACGATCTGATCCGGATCAACCGTCCGTAGTGATCGACCCGTCTACGTTGGGAGGGCGGACGCTGCCGGGGCCGGAAAGCCGGCCCGGAGCCGAGCCGGCTTGCAGCGATCCATACGTCAGGCGGCGCGCACGGATTCGAGGAACCGGCTGACCTCGAGCTTGAGGCGCTGGCTGTCCTGCGACAGACACTGCACTGAATTGAGCACCTGCGACGACGCCGATCCGGTCTCGCTCGCCTCGCGCTGCACCTGGGCAATGTTGGCCGAGACCTGGCGCGTGCCCTGCGCGGCCTGTTGAATGTTGCGGGAGATCTCCTGGGTGGCCGCGCCCTGTTCCTCCACGGCCGCGGCGATGGTCGAGGCGATCTCGGACATGCGCCCGATCGTGTCGCCGATCTCCCTGATCGCCGAGACCGAATGCTGGGTGGCGGCCTGGATCGCGCCGATCTGCTGGCTGATCTCATCGGTGGCCTTGGCGGTCTGCTCGGCCAGCGCCTTGACCTCGGAGGCGACCACCGCGAAGCCGCGGCCGGCGTCGCCGGCGCGCGCCGCCTCGATCGTCGCGTTTAGCGCCAGCAGATTGGTCTGGCCCGCGATCGTATTGATCAATTCGACGACATCGCCGATGCGGGCGGCCGCCTGCGACAATTCGCCGACCCGCTGGTTAGTGCGCCGTGCCTGCTCGACGGCTTCGCTCGCGATCGCGGCCGATTGCTGCACCTGGCGGCTGATCTCGTTGACGGAGGAGGACATCTCCTCGGTCGAGGCCGCCACCGATTGGACGTTGTTGGACGCGTCGCCCGAGGCGTTGGCGACGACGGTGGCGAGCCCCTGAGACCGGTCGGCCGTCGCTGTCAGCGACTTGGCCGAGGATTCCAGCGCGGTCGCCGCCGACGAGACGGTCTCGATGATGCTGCCGACCGAACGCTCGAACTCGTTGGCGAGCCGCTCGGTGTCCGCCTTGCGCTGTGCCGCGAGGCGGCCTTCCTGCTCCTTCTGCTCGGCTTCGAGACGCTGGCGCGCCGCCGCATTGACCTTGAAGACTTCGACCGCCCGCGCCATCTCGCCGAGCTCGTCGCGCCGCTCGGCGCCCGGAACAAGCACGGCCAGATTGCCCGTCGCGAGCTCGGTCATCACCTTCGTGATGGCCTGCAGCGGACGGACCAGTCCCCGCGCAATGAGCAGGGCAATCATGCAAAGCAGCGCGATCAGTCCCGCGGCCCAGAGCAAGGCCGTCTTCACGGACGCGTAGAACATCTCSTCCAGATCGTCGACATAGACGCCGGTGCCGACGATCCAATTCCAGGGATCGGCCTTCAGCGTATAGCCCAGCTTGGCGACGGGAATGGTGCTACCGGCGCGGGCAAACATGTATTCGGAGAAACCGCCGCCGTCGCGCAGGCCCGCCGTGACCAGTTCGCGCACGAACAACAGGCCATTGGCGTCCTTTTCGTTGCTGAGATTCTTGCCTTCCCAGTCGGGGCGGGGACCAAGAACGATATTCTCTCCGTCCGGCTTGTAGACGAAGATGTAGTCGTTCTTGCCATATCGGATGCTGCGCAGCGTGGCCTTGGCGCGGCTCTGCGCCTCTGCTTCGGTCAGCGTGCCCTTCTGAACCTCGGCGGCCAGCGCCTTCACGATCGATACGGCCGACTGCACCTGGCCGACGATGGCCGTCTTGCGTTCGTCGAGAAGGGCGGAGCGGGCGCTCAACAGCTGGCTTGCGATGGCCGCGATGCAGATCGCGATGGAAACGGCGACAAGGATGCCGAAACGGCGAGGGATCGTCAGGACCATATGCATTCCCAGGGCCCGCAGCTCCATTGCTGCGTGGCACATACAGTGCGGGCCGATGGTTTAAGCCGGCTGAATTTGTCTCCGTAGGACTACGCAGATTGCCGGCGGTCCGCGTGGGCCGGAGCAGCCCGGTCTGCGCGTGGCGTGGCCTTCGTCTGCCGCGTTGTGGATCGTTTCGGCGATCGGACCTTCCGCTCGCGCGGGCCGCTCAATCGGGCGGGGTGCTGGCGCGACCTTGGGCAATCCGACGGGCGCACCTCGGTCGGTTGCTGATGCAGCYCAGCTCGCAGCAAAGTGACGGCCMGGGCCAGCTCCCCATTCTTCGTTTCAAAAAACGGGCTGTTGGATTTCTAAAATTTCGTGCCCGTTGCAGTGCGGCAAACGCAAAGTGAATGGTGGTTCACGCGGTCCTTTTACGTCTCCTGGAGTTGAGCTAGAGAGGGCTACTTTTTTCTCTCATCCGGAATTGCCATGGCCGCACCCAAGAAAACCGCCACAAAGGAACAAGGGCAGGACAGAGACAACGGCCCGCCGCCGGAATTCACCAGAGAACAGGAATTGGCCGCGCTGCGCGACATGCTGCTGATCCGTCGCTTTGAGGAGAAGGCGGGTCAGCTTTATGGCATGGGTGCGATCGGCGGCTTCTGCCACCTCTATATCGGCCAGGAGGCTGTGGTGGTCGGCATGCAGATGGCGCTGAAGGAGGGTGACCAGGTCATCACCGGTTATCGCGACCACGGCCACATGCTGGCCTGCGGCATGGATGCCAAGGGCGTCATGGCCGAGCTCACYGGGCGCCGTGGCGGCTACTCCAAGGGCAAGGGCGGCTCCATGCACATGTTCAGCATGGAGAAGAACTTCTTCGGCGGCCACGGCATCGTCGGCGCGCAGGTTTCGCTCGGCGCCGGCCTCGGCTTCGCCAACTGGTACCGCCAGGATGGCCGCGTATCGATGGCTTATTTCGGCGACGGCGCGGCCAATCAGGGCCAGGTCTATGAGAGCTTCAACATGGCGGAGCTCTGGAAGCTGCCGGTGATCTACGTCATCGAGAACAACCGCTATGCCATGGGCACCGCGGTGTCGCGCGCCTCGGCGCAGACCGACTTCTCCAAGCGCGGCATCTCCTTCAACATCCCGGGCGAGCAGGTCGACGGCATGGACGTGCGCGCCGTGAAGGCTGCCGGCGAGAAGGCGGTCGCCTGGTGCCGCGAGGGCAAGGGCCCCTACATTCTGGAAATGCAGACCTACCGCTATCGCGGCCACTCGATGTCGGACCCGGCCAAGTACCGCACCCGCGAGGAGGTCGAGAAGGTCCGTCACGACCRGGATCCGATCGAGCAGGTCCGCAACCGCCTGCTGGCGGCCAAGGTCAGCGAGCAGGATCTCAAGGCGATCGATGCCGATGTGCGCAAGATCGTCAACGAGGCGGCCGATTTCGCCCAGGCCGATCCCGAGCCTGATGCCGCCGAGCTTTACACCGACGTTTACCGCTAAGCGCAGACGCTGTTTCTTCCGGAGCTGATATGCCAATTCAAGTTTTGATGCCTGCGCTGTCGCCCACGATGGAGAAGGGCAACCTCGCCAAATGGCTGAAGAAGGAAGGCGAGGCGATCAAGTCGGGTGACGTGATCGCCGAGATCGAGACCGACAAGGCSACGATGGAAGTCGAGGCGACCGAYGAGGGCACGCTCGGCAAGATCCTGATTCCCGAAGGCACCGCCGACGTCGCSGTSAACACSCCGATCGCGACCATCCTCGCCGACGGCGAGACCGCGGCCGATCTCGGTAAGGYGGCCGCGCCYGCTGCCGAGATGAAGGCCGCGCAATCGGCGCCGCCGGCCGAGCCGGCCGCSTCCGTGCAGGCCTCGCCCGCGCCGACCGGYGTGGCTGCGCCGCACAGCGTGGCCGAGCCGGATCCGGAAGTGCCCGCCGGCACCGAGATGGTCACGCAGACCATCCGCGAGGCGCTGCGCGACGCCATGGCCGAGGAGATGCGCCGCGACGGCGACGTCTTCATCATGGGCGAGGAGGTCGCCGAATATCAGGGCGCCTACAAGGTCACCCAGGGTCTGCTGCAGGAGTTCGGCGCCCGCCGCGTGATGGACACGCCGATCACCGAGCAYGGCTTCGCCGGCATCGGCGTCGGYGCGGCGATGGCCGGCCTSAAGCCGATCGTCGAGTTCATGACCTTCAACTTCGCCATGCAGGCGATCGACCAGATCATCAACTCCGCGGCCAAGACGCTGTACATGTCCGGCGGCCAGATGGGCTGCTCGATCGTGTTCCGCGGTCCGAACGGCGCGGCTGCCCGCGTCGCCGCGCAGCACAGCCAGGACTACTCGTCCTGGTACTCGCACATCCCCGGCCTCAAGGTGGTCGCGCCGTATTCCGCGGCCGACGCCAAGGGCCTCTTGAAGGCTGCGATCCGTGATCCGAACCCGGTGATCTTCCTCGAGAACGAGGTGCTTTACGGTCACTCCGGCGAGGTGCCGAAGCTCGACGACTACGTGATCCCGATCGGCAAGGCGCGCATCGCGCGGAGCGGCAAGGACGTCACCATCATCTCCTGGTCGAACGGCATGACCTACGCGCTGAAGGCCGCCGACGAGCTCGCCAAGGAGGGCATCGAGGCCGAGGTCATCGACCTCAGAACCATCCGGCCGATGGACATCGAGACGGTCGTCGCTTCCGTGCAGAAGACCAATCGTTGCGTCGCGGTCGAGGAGGGCTTCCCGCAGTCCGGCGTCACCGCCGAGATCGGCATGAAGATCATGGAAGCGGCCTTCGACTATCTCGATGCGCCCGTGACGCGCGTGTCCGGCAAGGACGTGCCGATGCCGTATGCGGCGAACCTCGAGAAGCTCGCGCTGCCCTCGGCTGCGGAGGTCGTGCAGGCCGCCAAATCCGTCTGCTACCGCTAAGGGAAATCCCGAACATGGCCGGACCCAAGGAGCAGCCGCTGCCGCCCGACGTTGTCGGCCGCGAGGACGCCACCGAAGTGTTGCGCGCCTTCGTGCTCGATGGCGGGCTCTCGATCGCGTTCCAACGCGCCTTCGAGGAGCCCGACGTGTGGGGGCTGCTCCTGGTCGACGTCGCCCGTCATGCTGCGCGCGCCTATGCGCGCGAGAGCGATTATTCCGAAGACGAGGCGCTGCAGCGCATCGTCGAGATGTTCGAAGCCGAGCTGGCTCGGCCGACTGATATGGGCAGCACCAGCCCCAGGTCGAAACAAGGTCACTGATCATGCCGATCAATATTCTGATGCCCGCGCTGTCGCCGACGATGGAGAAGGGCAACCTCGCTCGTTGGCTCAAGAAGGAAGGCGACCAGGTCAAGTCGGGCGAGGTCATCGCCGAGATCGAGACCGACAAGGCCACGATGGAGGTCGAGGCGGTCGACGAAGGCACGCTCGCCAAGATCCTGGTGCCCGAAGGCACGCAGGACGTGCCGGTCAACGACGTGATCGCGGTGCTCGCCGGCGAAGGCGAGGACGTCAAGGCGGCCGGCAGCGCTCCGGCGGCCGCGGCGCCCAAGCCTGAGACCAAGGCCGCTGCGGCGGCTCCCGCGGCCGCGGCTGCTCCGGCCGCGGCGCCTGCGCCAAAGCCGGCTGCTGCTCCGGCTGTGCCCGTGCCGGCCGCTGCCGCTGCTCCGCAGTTGAACGGCCACGCCCGCGTGTTCTCGTCGCCGCTGGCGCGGCGTCTCGCCAAGGACGCCGGCATCGATCTCGCGCGTATCACCGGCACCGGCCCGCATGGCCGCGTCGTGGCGCGTGACGTCGAGGAAGCGAAGTCCGGCAAGGGCCTCAAGGCCGCGCCGTCGGCGGCGCCCGCCGCTGCGGGCGCACCCGCGCTGGCGCCGTCGATGTCCGACAAGCAGATCCTGGCGYTGTTCGAGCCGGGCTCCTACGAAGTCATCCCGCATGACGGCATGCGCCGCACCATTGCGCAGCGCCTGACCGCCTCGGTGCAGAACGTTCCGCACTTCTATCTCACGATCGACTGCGACATCGGCAAGCTGCTCACCGCGCGCGAGGAGATCAATGCGGCAGCTCCAAAGGACAAGGAGAAGAAGCCGCTCTACAAGCTCTCGGTGAACGACTTCGTCATCAAGGCGATGGCGGTGGCGCTGCAGAAGATTCCGAACTGCAACGTCAGCTGGACCGAAGGCGGCATGGTCAAGCACAAGCATTCCGACGTCGGCGTCGCCGTCGCGATGCCGGGCGGCCTGATCACCCCGATCATTCGCAAGGCCGAGACCAAGACGCTGTCGGCGATCTCAGGTGAGATGAAGGACTTCGCCGCGCGCGCCCGCTCGCGCAAGCTGAAGCCGGAGGAGTATCAGGGCGGCACCACCGCGGTGTCCAACCTCGGCATGTACGGCATCAATCACTTCACCGCCGTGATCAATCCGCCGCATGCGACCATCCTCGCGGTCGGCACGTCGGAAGAGCGGCCGGTGGTACGCAACGGCAAGATCGAGATCGCGAACATGATGAGCGTGACCCTGTCCTGCGATCACCGCGCGATCGACGGCGCGCTCGGCGCCGAGCTGATCGGCGCCTTCAAGCAGCTGATCGAAAATCCCGTGATGATGATGGTGTGAGCCACGCTGCGACCGCATCCGCCGTCATTGCGAGCGCAGCGAAGCAATCCAGAGTCCCGCCGGAACCCTGGATTGCGTCGYCGCTTCCGCTCCTCGCWMTGACGGAGAGAGTTCGACTGACCCGGCTAACGATGAGAATGATTGCATAGCCATGGCCGACACATCCTTCGACGTCATCATCATTGGCTCCGGCCCGGGCGGCTACGTCACCGCGATCCGCGCCGCCCAGCTCGGCTTCAAGACCGCGATCATCGAGAAGTCCTATCTCGGCGGCATCTGCCTGAACTGGGGCTGCATCCCGACCAAGGCGTTGCTGCGCTCGGCCGAGATCTATCACTACATGCAGCACGCCAAGGATTACGGCCTCTCTGCCGAGAAGATCTCCTACGATCCGAAGGCTGTCGTGGCCCGCTCGCGCGGCGTGTCGAAGCGGCTGAACGATGGCGTCGGCTTCCTGATGAAGAAGAACAAGGTCCAGGTGATCTGGGGCAAGGCTACGATCGACGCGCCCGGCAAGATCACGGTGACCAAATCCGACGTCGAGTCGCCCAAGGGCGCGCTGGGCGAGGGCACCTATCAGGCCAAGCACATCATTGTCGCGACCGGTGCGCGGCCGCGCGTGCTGCCGGGCCTCGAGCCGGACAAGAAGCTGGTGTGGACCTATTTCGAGGCGATGGTGCCGGAGAMGATGCCGAAGTCGCTGCTGGTGGTCGGCTCCGGCGCGATCGGCATCGAGTTCGCCTCGTTCTTCCGCACCATGGGCTCCGAGGTGACGGTGGTCGAGGTGCTGCCGCAGATCCTGCCAGTGGAGGACGCCGAGATCGCCGGCATCGCCCGCAAGCAGCTGGAGAAGCAGGGCCTCAAGATCATGACCGGCGCCAAGGTCACYAAGCTCGACAAGAAGACCGACAGCGTGGTCGCCACGATCGACGACGGYAAGGGCAAGATCGAGGCGGTCGAATTCGAGCGCGTGATCTCGGCCGTCGGCGTGGTCGGCAACATCGAAAATCTCGGGCTGGAGAAGCTCGGGGTGAAGACCGATCGCGGCTGCATCGTCATCGACGGCTACGGCAAGACCAACGTGCCCGGCATCTACGCCATCGGTGACGTTGCCGGTCCCCCGATGCTGGCGCACAAGGCCGAGCATGAGGGCGTGGTCTGCATCGAGGCGATCAAGGGCCTGCATCCGCACGCGATGGACAAGAACCTCATTCCGGGCTGCACCTACTGCCATCCGCAGATCGCCTCCGTCGGCCTCACCGAGGCCAAGGCCAAGGAGCAGGGCCGCGACATCCGTGTCGGCCGCTTCCCCTTCGTYGGCAACGGCAAGGCGATCGCGCTCGGCGAGGACCAGGGCCTGGTCAAGGTGATCTTCGACAAGAAGACGGGACAGCTGATCGGCGCGCATATGGTCGGCGCCGAGGTGACCGAGCTGATCCAGGGCTATGTCGTCGCGATGAACCTGGAGACGACGGAGGAGGAGCTGATGCACACGGTGTTCCCGCATCCGACCCTGTCGGAGATGATGAAGGAAGCCGTGCTCGAYGCCTATGGCCGCGTGCTGAACATGTAGCTCCGGGCGTCATTGCGAGGAGCGTAGCGACGAAGCAATCCAGACTGCCTCTGCGRTGAGACTCTGGATTGCTTCGCTCCGCTCGCAATGACGGCGCTGAAACACATGTGCCTCGATCCCGAAAGTAAGTGCCCGTGAAATCCAGCGACAATCTCACCACCGAGCGTCCGACCTTCGTCACCCATCTCGAATGCGCGATGGAGGGCGATCATTATCCGGCCGACCAGGYCCACAACCTCTCCAAGGCTGGCAAGCCGCTGCTGGTGCGCTACGATCTCGCSGGCGTGAAGCAGGCGCTGACCAAGGATGCGCTGGCGCAGCGGCCCGCCGACATGTGGCGCTATCGCGAGCTGCTGCCGGTGCGCAAATGCCAGGATATCGTCAGCCTCGGTGAGGTGATGACGCCGCTGATCAAYCTGCCCAAGCTGTCGAAGAAGCTCGGCGGCGGTGAGATCATCGTCAAGGATGAGGGCCGGCTGCCGACCGGGTCGTTCAAGGCRCGCGGCCTSGTCATGGCGGTGTCGATGGGCAAGGCRCTCGGCATCMSSCAYATGGCGATGCCGACCAACGGCAATGCCGGYGCMGCGCTSGCSGCCTAYGCGACCTCCTGCGGCATCAAGACSACGATTTTCTGTCCGGCGGATACGCCGGAGGTGAACGTCAGCGAGATCGAGMTGCAGGGCGCGACGGTCTATCGCGTCAACGGGCTGATCGACGATTGCGGCAAGATCGTCGGCGAGGGCAAGGCCAAGGTCGGCTGGTTCGATACGTCGACCTTGAAGGAGCCGTATCGCATCGAGGGCAAGAAGACGATGGGGCTGGAGCTCGCCGAGCAGCTCGGCTGGGATGTGCCCGACGTGATCTTCTATCCGACCGGCGGCGGCACCGGCCTGATCGGCATGTGGAAGGCATTCGACGAGCTCGAAAAGATCGGGTTCATCGGTTCGAAGCGCCCGCGCATGGTCGCGGTGCAGGCGTCCGGCTGCGCGCCGATGGTGCGCGCTTACGAAGCTGGCGTCGAGCATGCGACGCGCTGGGAGGACGCCCACACCATCGCCTCCGGCATTCGCGTGCCGCAGGCCGTGGGGGATTTTCTCATTTTGCGCGCCGTTCGCGAGAGCAAGGGTTTMGCGATCGCGGTCGACGACGACAAGATTTCATCTGCGCTGTCGGAGGTCGCGCGCGAGGAGGGGCTGYTGCTGTGCCCCGAGGGCGCTGCGACCTACGCCGCCTACAAGCAGAGCCTCGCCGACGGGCGCGTGACGAAAAACGATCGCGTCATGCTGTTCAATTGCGCGACAGGACTTAAATATCCGCTGCCGCCGGTCACCCGTACGCTCGATCGTCACCAGCCGATCGATTTCGGGCAGTTCTAACTAACAACCGCACCGCGGCCTCGGGCACGAGCTGCAGCGCAGACGCATCGGCGTCTGCGCTTGGCGCGTGCGGCACAAGGGAGGACGTGATGCGACGAGCTGTTTGCGCCGTGCTGCTTGCGTGGGTCGCCTTGGCGATGCCTTCGCGGGCGGACACCTATCCCTCGCGCCCGATCACCGTGATCGTGCCCTTCGCGGCCGGCGGGCCGTCGGATGCGATGATGCGCATCCTGGCCGAACACATGAAGCGGACGCTGGGGCAGCCGGTGCTGGTCGAGAATGTGACCGGTGCGGGTGGCTCGATCGGGGTCGGGCGCGCCGTGCGGTCGAAGCCCGACGGCTACACGGTGAGCTTCGGTCATCTCGGCACCCATGTTGCCAACGGCGCGGTCTATCGGCTGGGCTACGATCTCGTCGCCGATCTCGAGCCGGTCGTGCTGCTGCCGAGCAATCCGATGATCATCGTCAGCAAGACGAATGTGCCGGCGAAATCAYTGCCCGARCTGGTCGCCTGGCTCAAATCGCAGYCGAACCCGGCATCCGCCGGTACCGCCGGCAACGGCTCCGGCAGYCACATCGCCGGCCTCTATTTCGAGCAGGTGACCGGCATCAAGCTGCAATACGTGCCTTACCGCGGCACGGGCCCGGCCATGAACGACCTCGTCGGCGGCCAGATCGACCTGATCGTCGACCAGACATCGAACGCCATCGGCCAGGTSCGGGCCGGCACGATCCGCGCTTATGCCGTGACCGACGCCAAGCGCCTGGACAGTGCGCCCGATATTCCGACGACCGATGAGGCAGGCCTGCCGGGCTTCCACATGACCCTGTGGTCCGGGCTCTGGCTGCCGAAAGGAACGGCGGGGGAGATCGTCACGACACTCAATGCGGCCGCCGTCGCCGCCCTGAATGATCCGGCTGTAAAAAATCAATTGAATAACTTGGGGTTGCAGATGCCGTCCCCAAATCAGCTGACGCCGGAGGCGCTCGGCACCCTGCAGCGGCAGGAAATCGCYAAATGGTGGCCCATRATCAGGGCCGCGGGAGTGGTGCCAGAGTAAAGGAGAGGTATTRGGCTCTGYGAGCGATGGTGGCGCATCGGCCACGAATGTTGCGACGCAGTCACAGTTTACGAAGTTTTGGTAACAATCTCGGGCGCTCCGCAAACGCGCCGCTTTTTGGCCACACCTGGTCGTGAAATACTTTGATCAGAACAGTACCMGTGCGTGTGAGGCTGCAAAAATCCACTCCTGGGATTTGGCGGCCTTCGGAGCACCGGGAGGCCAGAACAGCGATGGACGCGAAGACCGACATCAAGCGCAGGCTGCCCAGCCGTCACGTGACGGAAGGGCCCGAGCGTGCGCCGCATCGGTCCTATCTCTACGCGATGGGCCTCACCACGGCTCAGATCCATCAGCCCTTCGTCGGCGTCGCCTCGTGCTGGAACGAGGCCGCGCCGTGTAACATCGCGCTGATGCGGCAAGCTCAGGCCGTCAAGAAGGGCGTTGCCCACGCCGGCGGCACGCCGCGCGAGTTYTGCACCATCACCGTCACCGATGGCATCGCGATGGGCCATGACGGCATGCGCTCGTCGCTGCCCTCGCGCGAGACGATCGCTGATTCCGTCGAGCTGACGATTCGCGGTCATGCCTACGACGCGCTCGTCGGTCTGGCCGGCTGCGACAAGTCGCTKCCGGGCATGATGATGGCGATGGTCCGGCTCAACGTGCCGTCGATCTTCATCTATGGCGGCTCGATCCTGCCCGGCAATTTCCGCGGGCAGCAGGTCACCGTGCAGGACATGTTCGAGGCCGTYGGCAAGCATTCGGTCGGCCAGATGTCGGACGACGATCTCGATGAGCTCGAGCGCGTCGCCTGTCCGTCGGCCGGCGCCTGTGGCGCGCAGTTCACGGCCAACACGATGGCGACGGTCTCCGAGGCGATCGGACTGGCGCTGCCCTATTCGGCCGGGGCTCCGGCGCCTTACGAGATCCGCGATTCGTTCTGCATGACCGCGGGCGAGAAGGTGATGGAGCTGATCGCGGCCAACATCCGGCCGCGCGACATCGTCACGCGGGCGGCGCTGGAGAATGCGGCGGCCGTCGTCGCGGCCTCCGGCGGCTCGACCAACGCTGCGCTGCACCTACCAGCGATTGCACACGAGGCAGGTATCAAGTTTGACCTGTTTGATGTCGCCGAAATCTTCAAAAAGACACCTTATATCGCGGATTTGAAGCCAGGTGGCCGCTATGTCGCCAAAGACATGTTCGAGGCTGGTGGTATTCCGCTTCTGATGAAGACGTTGCTCGACCATGGCTATTTGAATGGCGACTGCCTCACAGTCACCGGCCGGACGATCGCCGAAAACCTCAAAGGCGTGAAATGGAATCCGCACCAGGACGTGGTGAGGCCGGCTGATCAGCCGATCACTGCGACCGGTGGTGTTGTCGGTYTGAAAGGCAATCTCGCGCCAGAGGGTGCGATCGTGAAAGTCGCGGGCATGTCGAACTTGAAATTCTCTGGGCCGGCCCGCTGCTTCGATCGGGAAGAGGATGCCTTTGAGGCGGTGCAGAAGCGGACCTATCGCGAAGGCGATGTCATCGTCATCCGCTATGAGGGGCCGCGCGGCGGTCCCGGCATGCGGGAGATGCTGCAGACCACGGCGGCGCTCACCGGACAGGGCATGGGCGGCAAGATCGCGCTGATCACCGACGGCCGGTTCTCGGGCGCGACCCGTGGCTTCTGCATCGGCCATATCGGACCGGAGGCCGCCATCGGGGGGCCGATCGCCCTCGTCGAAGACGGCGACATTATCGAAATCGACGCCGTCGCAGGGCGTCTCGACGTCAAGTTGAGTGATGCCGAACTCGCGGCACGCAAGACCAAGTGGACGCCGCGTGAGACACAGCACACGTCAGGTGCGCTTTGGAAATATGCCCAGCAGGTGGGGCCGGCCGTTGCGGGCGCCGTGACCCATCCAGGTGGTGCGCAAGAGAAACATTGCTATGCGGACATCTGATCGACTCATATTCGCATTGATGCTGGGGGTTGCCCCGCTCGCGTTACCGACGCCGTCATTCGCTTTCGACGGTGCTCCGGTCAACCAGGAGCCGGCAATCCCAGTGGCAAGCCCTCAGTCGGGCGCGCCCGGCGCGCTGCGTAAATCGGTGCCGGCCGCCGCCGCGAACGCGACCACCACGACGCCTTCTTTGACCGCATTGCAATATGCGGCTGAGGAAGGTCACCCGGTGGCGCAGTTCAAGCTTGGCCGGATGTATGCCGCGGGCGACGGCGTCGTGCGCGACGATATCCGCGCGTTCGACTATTTCAGCCGCATCGCCAACGCGCATGCCGAGGATAGTCCGTCGGCGCCGCAGGCGCAGATCGTCGCCAACGCCTTCGTGGCGCTTGGCCGCTATTACTTGAACGGMATCCCGAACTCGAAGGTGAAGGCCGATCCGGATCGCGCCCGCGAGATGTTCTCCTATGCGGCATCYTATTTCGGCAATGCCGATGCCCAGTACGATCTGGCGCGGATGTATCTGAAGACGGCGGACGCCTCGCGCGACGACTTCCGCTATGGCGCGCGCTGGCTTGGCCTCGCCGCCCAGAAGGGGCAGCATCAGGCCCAGGCCTTGCTCGGCCAGATGCTGTTCAAYGGCGACCGTCTGCCCCGGCAGCCGGCGCGCGGCCTGATGTGGTTGACCTTGGCGCGTGACAGCGCYGGTCCGGACGAGGCCTGGATCAAGGAAAGCTACAACCGGGCCTTTGCCAAGGCCTCGGACGACGACCGCGCCAGCGCGTTGCAGATGCTCGAGAGCTGGGTGCAGGGCAAGCGGGAATAGCAGGAGCGGAATGCATCGCGTTCCCTCCTTGCGAGAGAGGGCACGTCATGATCATTCGCGATGCGACCCCTGGCGATGCGGCGGCGGCCTGCGCCGTCATTCGTGCGTCGATTTCCGAATTGTGCAGCGCCGACCACCGCGGCGATCCGGACATCCTTGGCCGATGGCTCGCCAACAAGACGCCCGACGTCGTCGCGCAATGGGCGGATGGGCAAGGGCGATCGCTGCTCGTGGCGATCGAGGGTGATGCGATTCTCGCCGTCGGCGGGCTGGCGCATCCYGGCGAGATCACGCTGAACTATGTGGCGCCGCAGGCCCGCTATCGCGGGGTCAGCTCGGCCATGCTTGCGGCGCTCGAACAGCGCGCGGCGGAGCAGGGCGCCACGAGCTGCGTGCTGCTGAGCACCGAGACCGCTCACCGCTTCTATCTGGCACGTGGCTATGTCGACACCGGCGTCCCGGTCGGAAAGTTCGGCACGGCATCCTCCTATCCGATGGCCAAGCCGATCGCCGCGTCCGGTCGTCGGCAGCCCGGCTGAGCCGCCGCCGGCACGCGATTCGCGGGCCGGGCCCTTCTGCCCAAGGATTAAGCGAGGTGCCGCCGCTCTCTTGATCAGTTGTGGCCGGCGACCCTGGAATTGGCGATCTTTCGTACACGAATGACCTGCTTTGCAGGAAACCCGCTGTTGGCACGATTCGTGAGTGGGCGACCTCGATACAACGGAGGCGCCACGCTTTGCGCAGCGTACGGATCGGTCTTCTCGTCCCCCTGAGCGGCTCGGCGGGCCTCTGGGCGCCCTCCGCCGAGGCCTGCGGACGGTTGGCCGTGTCCGAGCTGAACCAGGCTGCAGGTATCATGCGCCGCCCGGTGGAACTGATCGTGGTGAATGCCGGCGAGACCGGACGAAGCGCGGCGCACGCGGCGCGTGAGGCGGTCGACGAGCTCGCCGTCGACGGCCTCATCGGCATGTTGCCGAGCTATGCGCGCGATCCCGTGGTCCAGGCGACACAGGGGCAGGTTCCCTTTGTCTACACGCCGCAATTCGAGGGGCTGGCGACCAACGCGGACGTGATGACGACCGGAGAAACGGCCGGCGAATTGATGGCGCCCGCCATCCGATGGCTCTCCGAGGCGAAGCGCGCGAGGCGCTTCTTCCTGTGCGGCAACGACTACATTTGGCCGCGCGCGTCGCTTCAGATCGCCAAGCGGCTCATCGCCGGTGTCGGCTGCACGGTCACCGGCGAGTGCTATCTGCCGGTCGGCGCTCACGACTTCGACGAGATGCTCGACCGCATCAAGATCACGCGCAGCGACGTGGTGCTGCCGGTGTTTCTCGGTTTCGACTGCATCGCCTTCAGCCGAGCCTTCTGCGCCGCCGGGCTGAGCCGCCACGTGCTKCGCTTYTCCTCCGCCTTCGACGAGACCATCGTCTACGGCCTTGACAGCAGCCAGACCGAGAACCTGTTTGTTGCGTCGAGCTATTTCGCGTCGATGCATTCGCGCAACAACGGCGCATTCCTGGAGCGCTACTACACGGCCTATGGCGATAATCCGCCGCCGCCGAACGGCTATGGCGAGTCCTGCTACGAAGGCGTTCACGCGCTGGCGGCGTTGATCGAACGAGCCGGAAGCTTCGATGCCCGCGAGCTCCGGCGCTATTACGGGCGCACCCTGCAGCGCCGCACCGCGCGCGGCGTCGAGGCACAGCCGGTGGTTGGCGGCCGCCATCCCGTCCATCTCGCCGAGCTGGACGGCTACGATTTTTCGCTCGTCGCGACGTCGCACTGAGGCGCGTCGCACCAAAAATCGCTTGCCTTTTCAAATATTGTAATTTTAAACTTTAACCGGCTCGTGAACCAGCATCACCAACCCATGGGGACCCCTTATGACTCTTTCCCGCCGTCGTTTCCTGCAACGCTCGGCCCTCGCGACCTCGACGCTGATCGCGGCACCAGCGGTGTTCCGTTCGGGTGCGCTCGCGGCCGAGAACCCGATCACGGTCGGCAGCCTGCACGACCAGTCCGGTCCGATCGGCACCTCCGGCACGCCGATGGTGTATGCGTTGCAGCTGGCCGTTGACGAGATCAATGCCGGCGGCGGYCTGCTCGGCCGGCCGCTGAAGGTCATCCACTACGACACCCAGTCCAACATCCAGCTGTACTCGCAATACGCCCAGCAACTGGCGGTGAAGGACAAGGTCGATGTCGTGCACGGCGGCATCACCTCGGCTTCGCGCGAGGCGATCCGGCCGACCTTCGACCGCTTCAAGGTGCTGTATTTCTACAACACGCTGTATGAAGGYGGCGTCTGCGACCGCAACACCTTCTGCACCGGCACGACGCCGGCGCAGACGGTGGAGAAGCTGGTGCCGAGCGCGATGAAGAAGGCAGGCAAGAAGGCCTACATCATCGCGGCCGACTACAATTATGGTCAGATCACCGCGAAGTGGATGACCAAGTACTGCAAGGACAATGGCGGCGAGATCCTCTCGACCGACTTCTTCCCGCTCGACGTCACCAATTTCGGCTCCACCATCTCGAAGATCCAGGCGGCCAAGCCCGACCTGATCCTGTCGGCGCTGGTCGGCGGCAACCACACCGCCTTCTACCGGCAGTGGACCGCGGCCGGCATGAAGGGGAAGATCCCGATCGCCTCGACCACCTTCGGCCTGGTCAACGAGCCCTCGACGCTCGATGCCGCCGAAAGCGACGCGATCATCGGCGCSTACGGCTATTTCGAGGAGCTGACCACGCCGGCCTCCAAGAGCTTCGTCGAGAAGATCAAGAAGGCGCATCCGGATTCGCCTTACATCAGCGAGCTCGCCTCGTGTACCTATGAAGGCGTGATGCTGTGGGCCGAGGGCGTCAAGAAGGCGGGCAGCATCGACCGCATGAAGGTGATCGAAGCCCTCGAAAGCGGCCTCGTTTTCGACGGCCCGAGCGGCAAGGTCTCGCTCGACAAGCAGACCCATCATACGGTCCGTAACGCGTTCCTCGCCGAGGTCAAGGACCGCAAATGGTCGGTGCTGGAAACCTACACCGACGCCAAGCCGGCGGACACCGCGAGCGTCTGCGACCTCGTCAAGAACCCGAACGACGTCAAGCAGTACATCATCAATCTCTGACGCCTGCCGGGTCCCGCCGGCCGGCGGGACCCGGATTCATTGAACTGCCCTGAAAGACCTGACGCATGGCGATCTACGTCATCCTCGCGCTCGACGTCCTCAATGGAATCTCATCGCTGTTCCTGCTGTGCCTGGGACTGGCGATCATCTTCGGCATGATGAAGATCATCAACCTCGCCCATGGCGAGTTCATCATGTTAGGGGCCTATGCGACGGTGATCTCGGCCAATGCCGGGGTGAACATCTGGATCGCGATGCTGATCGTCGCGCCCTTGTTCGTCGGCATCGTCGGCCTCGTCATCGAGCGCTGCCTGATCCGCTTCCTCTATGGCCGCCTGGTCGATTCCATGCTGGCGACCTGGGGGCTCAGCCTGCTGATCATCGGCATCATCACGACGATCTATGGCAACACCCAGCAGGGCGTGCCGACGCCGCTCGGCGGCTTCTCGATCGGCTCGTACCAGTCGAGCTACTACACGCTGTTCCTCGCCTTGATGGCAGCCGTCATGATGGCCATCATCTACGGCGTGATGCGCTATACCCGCTTCGGCCTGGTTGCGCGCGCAACGATGCAGAATCCGGCCAYGGCGGCGACGCTCGGCGTCAATCCGGCCCGTGTCTATATGAGCACCTTCGCGCTCGGCGCCGCGGTGACGGGCCTCGCCGGCGGCCTGCTGGCGCCAGTGTCCGGCATCACCCCGGTGATGGGCGGCGCCTATGTCGCCAAGGCCTTCATGACCGTGGTCGGTGGCGGCGCCGCGATCCTCTCCGGCACGCTCTCGGCGGCGAGCCTGTTCGGCTCGGTCAACCAGATCGGCGCCTATTTYACSACGCCGGTTTATGGCGAGGTCATCGTCTTCACCACCGCGATCGTGCTGATCCGCTTGCTGCCGCAGGGCATCTCCGGGCGCTTCTTCAAGGGGAACCTGTGATGCCCAAGCACGTCCGTCTCGCTCTCCAGGCGGCAGGAATCCTGCTGGCGATCGTCGCCATCGCGGTCGTACCCAGCGTCATCGAGCTGTTCGCGCTGATGCAGCTGACCTTGTTTGCGGCGATGGCGGTGCTGGCGCTGAGCCTCGCCTTCATCTGGGGCTTCGGCGGCATCCTGTCGTTCGGCCAGACCGCCTTCTTCGGCCTCGGCGGCTATGCCTACGCCATCGCGGCGGTCAACTTCCAGGACTCGACACCGGCGATCCTGCTGGCGATCGCTGTTCCCGCTTTGTTCGCCGCGATCCTCGGCTATTTCATCTTCTTCGGCCGCATCTCGGACGTCTATCTCGGCGTCATCACGCTCACCGTCACGCTGATCCTGTTCAACTCGGTCAACTCGACCTCGGGCGATGCGTACAAGATCGGTAAGGCGCTGCTCGGCGGCTTCAACGGCATGCCGGCGGTGCCGACCTTCAACGTGCCGTTCGATCCGTCGACGGTGCTGTCGCCGGAGCAGTCATGGTGGACCACCGCCGGCGTGCTGCTCGCCGTGTTCCTGATGCTGCGCCTGCTGCTGGCGCTGCCGGCAGGGCGCGTCATCGTCGCCGTGCGCGAGAACGAGGTGCGGGCCTCGCTGCTCGGCTACGACCCGCGGCTGGTGAAATGCCTGACCTTCATCCTCGGCGGTGCYATCGCCGGCCTTGCGGGCGCGCTCTACGTCAATTGGGGCGCCTTCGTCAGCCCGACCATCTTCAGCCTGTCGCTGTCGGCGGAGATCATCATCTGGATCACGGTGGGCGGTCTCGGCACCTTGCTCGGCCCGATCATCGGCTGCGTCGTGATCGAGTACATCGTCGCCTAYATCGGCTCGCARCAGCTCTTGAACTCCAATCTCGTGCTCGGCGGCGTGCTCGTCATCTTCGTGCTGCTGCTGCCGAAGGGCATCGTACCGACCGCGCGCGATCTGGTGCTGCGGCTGATGCCGCAGAACAAACCGAAGACCAACGGTCCGCCGGTGCAATCGGCGGCGGCGCCGCATCCTGCAGGAGCCGAATGACATGGCCGACCTCGTCCCTCTGCTCAAGGCCGAGCACCTGACCATGCGCTTCGGCGGCGTCGTCGCCAATGACGACATCACCTTCACTTTGCAGGAGATGGAGCTGCGCTGCCTGATCGGTCCGAACGGTGCCGGCAAGAGCACCTTCTTCAAGACCCTCACCGGGCAACTGGTGCCGACCTCGGGCACGATCGCCTTCCGCGGCATGCCGATTGCCGGCAAGGCCTCGCATGAGATCGCGCGCATGGGTATCGGCATCAAGACCCAGGTGCCGAACGTGTTCAATGGCCTGTCGGTGCGCGAGAACATCTGGATGGCGGTGCGCCGCAAGGCGACGCCGCGGCAGCAGGGCCCGGCGGTCGATGCGGTGCTGCAGATGATCCGGCTGACCGACTACGCCGACAGCATCGTCGCCACCTTGTCGCACGGTCAGCGGCAATGGGTCGAGATCGGCATGGTGCTGGCCGCCGAGCCGGAGTTGATCCTGCTCGACGAGCCCGCCGCGGGCATGACCGACGAGGAGACCTTCCACACCGCCGCGATCATCCGCGAGATCAACCAGACCCGCGCCATCGTCGTCGTCGAGCACGACATGGAGTTCATCAAGCAGATCGCCAAGCGCGTTACCGTGTTCCACCAGGGCCGTGTGCTGGTCGAGGACACCGTCGACAAGGTGCTCGCCGACAGCCGCGTGCGCGACGTCTATCTCGGCAAGAAGGTGGCAGCATGAGCGCGCTCCTCGAGGTCAAGGGTCTCAAATCCGGCTACGGCCGGATTCCGATCCTGTTCGGCGTCGATCTGACGGTGGCCGACGGCGAGTATCTCGGCATTCTCGGCCAYAACGGCATGGGCAAGACCACGGCGCTGCGGACCTTGATGGGACATCTGCCGACCACCGACGGCTCGGTGGTGTTCGCAGGCAAGACCATCACGCATCTCAAGCCGCATGARCGCTCGCGGCTCGGCATCGGGCTGGTGCCGCAGGGCCGCGAGATCTTCCCGGATCTGTCGGTGATGGAGAATCTGCGCATGGGCCTTGCTGCGGCGCCCAAGGAGGACCGCAGCGTCATCGACACCGTGCTGCAGKATTTTCCGCGMCTGGTGCGGCTGCTCGATCGCCGCGGCGGCGCGCTCTCCGGCGGCGAGCAGCAATTGCTGGCGCTGGCGCGCTGCCTCTGCACCAAGCCRAAGCTGATCCTGCTGGACGAGCCCACCGAGGGCATCCAGCCCTCCATCATCGAGGAGATCATCGAGACGCTTCTGGCGCTGAAGACGCGTTGGAAGCTGTCTTTGATCGTCGTCGAGCAGAACCTGGAATTCATCACGTCGTTATCGGACCGCATCCTGCACATCCAGAAGGGACGCATCACCGAGGAACTCGATCGTGAGAGTCTGCTGGCCCGGGAAGGTCAGATGGTCCCGAGCTAGAAAMTTCCGGCGCGGCTGCGCCGGCCCATTGAACTGCACATTGCTGTCTCTGCCYCAGCTTGTCCTCACAAGAAAGGATGACTCATGTCCATCAAACGCCCGAATGCCGAGGAAGTCGCCGATCTCGCCGCCAGCCTGCACATGAACATGACGGTCGAGGAGGCCGCCGAATATCTGTCSCTGATGGGCGGCATGTTCGACCAGTACGACATCATCGATGAGYTGCCGAACCCGCTGCCGCCGGTGAAATATCCGCGCACGCCGGGCGCCAAGCCGCCGGCCAAGGAGAACAAGTACAACGCCTGGGCGATCAAGACCGAGGTCAAGGGCGCGTCAAGCGGCAAGCTCGCCGGCCGCACCGTCGTGCTGAAGGACAACGTCGCGCTCGCGGGCGTGCCGATGATGAACGGCTCGACCACGCTCGAAGGCTTTATTCCCGCCGCCGACGCCACCATCGTGTCCCGCATCCTCGATGCCGGTGGCACCATCGTCGGCAAGGCCGTGTGCGAGCATTTCTGCYTGTCCGGCGGCAGCCACACCTCCGATCCCGCGCCGGTGCACAATCCCTGGAAGATGGGCTATTCAGCCGGCGGCTCGTCCTCGGGCAGCGCCGCGCTGGTAGCGGCCGGTGAGGTCGACATGTCCATCGGCGGTGACCAGGGCGGCTCGATCCGTATCCCCGCGTCCTATTGCGGCATCTATGGCATGAAGGCGACTCATGGCCTCGTGCCCTACACCGGCGTGATGCCGATCGAGTCGACGATCGACCACACCGGACCGATGACGGCCAACGTCAAGGACAACGCGCTGCTGCTCGAAGTGCTGGCCGGCGCCGACGGCCTCGATCCCAGGCAATATGCGCCGAAGGTCTCGGCCTACACCGAGGCGCTCGGCAAGGGCGTCAAGGGCCTCAAGATCGGCGTGCTCAAGGAAGGCTTCAGCGCGCCGAACATGGAAGAGGGCGTGGTGTCCAAGGTCAAGGCCGGCGCGGAGCGCTTCGCCAAGCTGGGCGCCTCGGTGTCCGAGGTCTCGATCCCCGAGCACATGCATGCGCTGGCGGCGTGGAACCCGATCACGCTCGAAGGCTTCCTGGTGCAGATGATGCTCGGCAACGGCATGGGCTTCAACTGGAAGGGCCTCTACGACGTCGGTCTGCTCGACGCGCATTCCGGCTGGCGCACCCGCGCCGACGACCTGTCGGTGACGCTGARGCTGACCATGCTGGTCGGGCAGTGGGGCCTCGAGCACTATCGCGGCCGCTACTACGCCAAGTCGCGCAACATCGCGATCCAGGCCAAGGCCGCCTATGACGCCATGTTCGGCTCCTACGACCTCCTGCTGATGCCGACCCTGCCGTGCGTCGCCACGCCGATCCCGGCCAAGGACGCRCCGCTCGCCGAAGTCGTGCAGCGCGCCTTCGAGATGACCGCCACGACGAGCCCGTTCGACGTGACAGGTCATCCGGCGATGACCCTGCCATGCGGMCTCTCSGACGGYCTSCCSGTCGGCCTGATGCTGATCGGCAAGGACTACGCCGAATCCACCATCTACCAGGCGGCGGCGGCGTTCGAGGCCGACGGCGACTGGAAGACSTTCTGATGATCACCATCACCGCGGTCATCAGGGCCAAGGCGGGACACGAGGCCACGATGCGCGACGCTCTCGTCGCCGTCGCGGCCCATGTCGCGGCCAACGAGCCGGAGACGATCGGGTTCTTCATCTCGCAGAGCGAGACGGAGCCCGGTCTGTTCACCACCTATGAGCGCTTCGCCGACAAGGCCGCGATGGACCGCCACAACGGCTCCGCCGCGGTGGCGACCTTCTTCGGCATTGCCAAGCCGATCCTCGACGGCGAGGTCATTCTCGTGACCTCGCAGGAGATCTCGGCGACGCTGCGGTAGCGCGCGGCGAGAGATGAGCAAACCAACCGTCCTTCGAGACGCCCGCCTTGCGGCGGGCTCCTCAGGACGAGGGCGGTGGGTGCGGCGAGCGGCGGCTTGCGGTCTCGCATCGGACTGGTGCCGAGAATGGCGGAGTTCGCCCGAGGATGTCGCGCCCGATATCTCACCCCTCRTGGTGAGGAGCCCGCCCTTGGCGGGCGTCTCGAACCACGAGGCCCCCATTCGAACGACGAGTGCTGAACAACCAGAGGACCACCGCCGATGCTCCGTCTGCACGGCATCATGGGACGCGCCGACGACCGGGCCTATGCCCGGCAGCTCCACGSGCTGGAGCATCGCGGCGGCATCGAGCTGTTGTTCGTGCCGCCGGCCGATGCCGGCCGCAAGCGTTTCCGCCTGACCACCGATCGCGGYACCGACTGCGCGGTCAGCCTCGATCGCGACGAGGAGCTGGTCGACGGCGCGCTGCTGCATCTCGATGCCGATCGCGCGATCATCGTSCGTTTCGGCGAGCAGCAGGTTTGGCGCCTCAAGGCCCGCGACGACGCCAGCGCCCTCAAGCTCGGCTGGCATGCCGGCAATCTGCACTGGCGCGTCCGCTTCGAGGGCGACCATCTGGTCGTCCTGCTCGACGCGCCGATCGACACCTATCGCGCCCGCATCCGGCCACTGCTCGACGCCGGTGAGGTGGTGGAGCGCGATCATGTTTGACCGCRGCGCGGCCCTGGCATTGCTGCAGCTCGGCGACAGCGCCTTTCCGGCCGGCGGYTTTGCCTTCTCCTGGGGCATCGAAGGCCTCGCCRCCGATGGCCTGCTGTCCRATCGYGGCGATCTCGACGGCGTCATTGCTGATCATCTCGCGCAGCGCTGGGCGAGCATGGATCGCATTCTGCTGCGTCGCGCATGGCAKGCGAACGACATCGCGGCGATCGCYGCTGYCGATCGCCTCGCTGAGGCCACCACGCCGTCGGCGGAGATGCGCGACGGCTCGCGGCGCGCGGGCAGGGCGCTGCTCGGCGTCTGGGTCAAGCTCTCGGGTCCCTTGGCCGTATCCTATCGTGCTCGGGTGTCCGCGGATGCGAATCTCGGTCATCTCGCCGTCGTGCAGGCGATCACCGGCCGCGATGCGGGCCTCGGCCTCGAGGCCGCCGAGCTGGTCTCCGGCTGGACCCTCATCACCGGCCTCGTCAGCGCCGCCGTGCGGCTCGGCCTGATCGGTCACATCGAGTCCCAGCGCAGCCTCGCAACCGCCCGCGCGCGGCTCACCGAGCTGCTCGCCGAGACRCCCGACGACGACGCGATGCCGTCGAGCTTCACGCCCTTCATCGATATCGCCGTGTCGCGCGGGCCGCTGCGGCATGTGCGCATGTTCACGACCTGACGAGAGGTGCCGCGCCATGATGAACCTGTCGCCGACCGAGATGGATCGTCTCGTGATCTTCAACGCCGCGCAGATGGCGCGGCGCAACCGCTCGCTCGGCATCAAGCTCAGCCATCCCGAGGCGGTCGCCTACATCACGGAYGAAGTGATGACGGCGGCGCGCCGCAATCTGCCCTACGCCGAGATCCGCGACATGGCGGGCCGGCTGCTGACGACCGATGACGTCGAGCCCGGCGTCGCCCAGATGATCCCGATGCTCTATGTCGAGCTGATGTTCGCCGAGGGCACCAAGGTGATGGCGTTGTTCGAGCCGATCCAGCCGGCCGAAGGCGCTGTTGCCGACGACATCGTGCCCGGCGAGATCATCGAAGGCTCCGGCGACATCGAGATGTTCATGGAGCTCGCGGCCGTCACCATCGACGTCGTCAACACCGGCGACCGCGACATCCAGGTGCGCAGCCACACCCATTTCTTCGAGGTCAACCGCGCGCTGCGCTTCGACCGCGCCGCCGCCTGGGGCATGAAGATCGACCGCCCCGCAGGCCTCGGCATGCGCTTCGAGCCCGGTGTCTTCAAGTCGGTCCGGYTGGTGCCGATCACAGGCGACCGCATCGTGCGCGGCCAGGCCGGACTCGTCAACGGTCCGCTCGATGCACCCGGCGCCCGCGATGCCGCGCTCAAGCTCGCGCAGTCGCGCGGCTATCTGGGAGCTTGAACTGATGGCCACGCTGACCCGCCGCGCCTATGCCGAGCTCTACGGTCCCACCAAAGGGGATCTCGTCAGGCTCGCCGACACCAGCCTGCTCGCCGAGATCGAGCACGACTACACGACCTACGGCCATGAGCTCCTGGTCGGCGCCGGAAAGAATTTGCGCGACGGCGAGGCCGTCGCGGCGCAYCGCACCTCGCAGCACAAGGCCCTCGACGTCGTCGTCAAGAACGCGACCATCGTCGACGCCGTCATCGGCATCGTGAAGGCCGATATCGGCATCCGCGACGGCCGCATCGTCGGCATCGGCAAGGCAGGCAATYCCGACGTGATGCCCGACGTGCATCCGGACATGGTGGTCGGCCACACCACGGCGCCGATCGCCGGCGGTCCGTTCATCGTCACAGCCGGCGCGATCGAGAGCCACGCGCATCTGATCTCGCCGGAACAGTCCGACCACGCGCTGTCCGGCGGCACGACGACGATGATCGGCAACGGCTCGGGGCCGGTGTTCGATGTCGGCTCCGGCTCGGGGCCGAATTTCGGGCATTTCCTCAAGTCGATCGAGTTCTCGCCGCTGAACTACGCGCTGTTCGGCCGTGGCGGCTCCAACCCGGAGGCGGTCGAGGAGGCGGTCGCGGCCGGCGGCATGTCGGTCAAGATCCATGAGGATTTCGGCGCGGCGCCCGATGTCATCGACAAGACCCTGATCGCCGCTGATCGTMACGACTTCGCCGTCCACCTGCACACGGACTCGATCAACGAATACGGCTTCTGCGAGGATACGATGGCGGCGGTCGATGGCCGCACCATCCACATGTATCACGTCGAGGGCGCCGGCGGCGGCCACGCGCCCGATCTGCTCAAGGTGGTCTCATGGCCCAACGTGATCCCGTCATCGACCAATCCGACCAATCCCTATACCTCCTATGGCATGGAGGARGGCGTGCCGATGACGATGATCTGTCATCAGCTCAACTACAATGCACCCGAGGACGTGATGTTCGGTGAGGCGCGGGTGCGCGCGCAGTCGATGGCGGCCGAGGATTTCCTGCACGACATGGGCGCGATCTCGATCTTCGGCACGGATACGCAGGGCATGGGGCGGCTCGCCGAGAACGTCGCCAAATGCTGGCAGCTCGCCAGCGTCATGAAGGATCGCATCGGCCGGCTGCCGGAGGAGACCACCGCGCGCGCCGACAATGAACGCATCAAGCGCTACATCGCCAAGCTCACGATCAACCCGGCGATCGCCGTCGGCATCGATCACGTCGTCGGCTCGATCGAGGTCGGCAAGATGGCCGATCTCGTGCTCTGGCCGCGCGCCTCGTTCGGGCTGAAGCCCTATATGGTGATCAAGAACGGATTCCCGGTGTGGGCGGCGATGGGCGACGGCAATGGCAGCCTCGGCCTGTCGGAGCCGATGATCCAGAAGCGGATGTGGGGCGCGCTCGGCGCCGCACCGCAGCGGCTCGGCGTCAACTTCATGTCCAAGCTCGCGGTCGACGCCGACATCCGTGGCAGGCTCGGGCTGGGACGCGCGACCGTGCAGATCAAGAACGTCCGCCGTTTGCGCAAGACCGACATGATCCGCAACGCGGCGATGCCGCATGTCGAKGTCGATCCGCAGACCTTCGAGGTGCGCGCCGACGGCAAGCTCCTGATGTGTCCGCCGGCCACGACCGTGCCGCTCGCCAGGAGGTTCATGCTGCGATGAGCCGGCTTGCTCTCACCCGCGCCGATGAGCCGATGACCGCCGCGCGCGTCGGCATCGGCGGCCCCGTCGGCTCCGGCAAGACCGCGCTGGTCGAACGCCTGATCCCGGCGCTGCAGACGCGCGGCATAGACATCGCCGTCATCACCAACGATCTCGTCACGGCCGAAGATGCCGAGCGCGTCCGCCGCTCCGGCCTGATCGATCCCGAGCGCGTCTCGGCGGTGGAGGCGGGGGCCTGTCCGCACACCGTGATCCGCGAGGATCCGACGCTCAACATCGAGGCCGCCGATGAGTTGGAGCGGCGCTTTCCTGGCGTCGAGCTGATCCTGCTGGAGAGCGGCGGCGACAATCTCGCCTCGACCTTCTCGCGCGATCTCACCGATTTCTGGATGTTCGTGATCGACGTCGCCGGCGGCGACGACATTCCGCGCAAGCGCGGCCCCGGCGTCATCCGCGCCGATCTCCTGGTCATCAACAAGGTCGATCTCGCCCCTCATGTCGGCGTCGATCTCGGGCGGATGCAGCGCGAGGCGACGGAGGTGCGGGGCGGACGGCCGGTGCTCTTGACCAATTGCCGGCGCGGCGAGGGCATCGAGGCGATCGTCGATCTCTTGGAGCGCGAGGTGCTGTTCCGCAAGTGAGCGCTTCAGCCCCGGAGCCGCCACGRCTCGATCTCTCGTTTGTCCGGCGCGGCGGCCGCACTGTGATCGACCGGCGGCTGTTCGCCTGGCCGTTTGTGCTGACGCGCAGCTTCCACACGGATGGTGCGCGGCCGGACCTGCTCAGCGTCATCCTGCAGACCGGCAGCGGCGCCGTGCATGGCGAGGACCGGCTGACGCAACGCTTCACGCTGAGAGAAGGAGCAGCCGTCTCYGTCACGACGCAGGGCGCGACCTCGGTGCATCGCGCCGAGCCGGGYGCGCGCGCCGTCGAGCAGGTGCAGCTGCGCGTCGCGGCCGGCGCGTCGCTCGACTACCGGCCGGAGCCGCGCATCCTGTTTCCCGACGCGGCGTTGTGCCAGGTGCTGGAGCTCGACTGCGCCGCCGATGCTGTCGCGCTCGTCACCGACGCATTCACGATGCACGATCCGGACGGGCAGGGGCGGCTGTTTCGCGAGCTCGACTCGACTGTCATTGTGCGCCGGCCAAGCCAGGAGCCGCTGCTGATCGACCGCACGCAGCTGCGCGATCCCGGGACCGCGCTGTTCAAGGGCCGCCGCGCCTTCGGCTCGGCGGTGTTGATGCTGCCCGACATGCACGATCGCGCCGCGATCCGCCTGCGTGTCATCGACACGCTCGCGCACATCGATGAGCTCTATGCCGCCGCGAGCCTGCTGCCGGAGAGTGTCGGCATCGGCATTCGCCTTGCAGCCCGCGAGCTGCGCCAGCTGCGGGCCGGCTTCGACGCGGTCGCGGCGCTGGTGCGCGAGATCGATCTCGGTGCGCGCGCCGCTCAGGCGCCGAGCGCCGCGGCCACGGCGCGGCCGACGGCCGCGTGAGCCGCGTTGCGCCTGTCGTCGCTGGCCTTGGTCTCAGTGAGATAGCTCGTCACGATCACCGGCCCGCGCCCGGCGGGCCAGATCACCGCGACGTCGTTGCTGCTGCCATGATCGCCCGCGCCGGTCTTGTCGCCAACGCGCCACTCGGCGGGCAGGCCGGCGCGCAGCTTGGCCGCACCGGTCTTGCAGCCGATCAGCCAGCCATTCAGCACGTCGCGCGACGCTGCCGACAGCGTGTTGCCGACCGTCAGCTTCGCCAATGTCTGCGCCATCGCTGCCGGCGTCGTGGTGTCCCTGGGATCGCCTGGGATGCTCTCATTGAGCCCGGGCTCGATGCGGTCGAGCCGGGTGATGGCATCGCCAAAGCCGCGGATTGTTCGCGTGAGCCCGGCGGGGCCGTCGAGCGTCGCCAGCAACAGGTTTGCCGCGGTGTTGTCGCTGAGCGTGACGGTCGCCTCGCACAATTCGCCGACCGACAGACCCGACGTGCCGACATGCTGCTTGGTGACCGGCGCATAGGACAGGATGTCGGCTTGTGCGATCGGAATGCGCCGCGACAGCTGCTCGGCGCCGGCATCGACCTTGGTCAGGATCGCCGCCGCGAGCAGCGCTTTGAAGGTGCTGCACATCGGGAACCGCTCATCGAGCCGGTGGCCGCTGAGCGCGCCGCTCGCGGAGTCCAGCAGGGCCACCCCAAGCCGTCCGCCGCAATCTGCCTCGATGCCGGCGATCGTTTGCTGCAGATCGGCCGCGCGAGCCGGCCGCGCGAACAGCGGCAGCAGCGCGAGCGGAAACAATTGCCGCCGTGTGGCACGCGTCACGGGACCCGTCCTTGGTCTCTCACGCCGTCTCGAGATCGAAATCGGCCCACACCGGCACATGATCGGACGGCTTCTCCCAGGCCCTGACGTAGCTGTCGATGCCGACCTCGACCAGCCGGTCGCTGGCCTGTGGGGACAACAACAGGTGATCAATGCGGATCCCTGCGTTCTTTTGCCAAGCGCCGGCCTGATAGTCCCAGAATGTGTACTGCCCCGGCGCATCGGTGACGGCGCGCAGCGCGTCGGTGAGCCCCAAGCCGAGCAGCGCCTGAAAACTCTCGCGCGTCTCCGGCCGGAACAGCGCGTCCTCGACCCAGGCCTCGGGATTGGAGACATCCGCCGCCGCCGGGATGACGTTGAAGTCGCCTGCGAGGATCAGCGGCTCCTCGGTCTTCAGCCGTTCACGCGTATAGTCACGAAGCCGCGACATCCATTTGAGCTTGTAGGGATATTTCTCCGTGTTCGGCGGATTGCCGTTGGGCAGATAGAGGCAGGCGATGCGCACCACGCCGTGCTTCAGGCTGACCACGCCTTCGAGGAACCGCGCATGCACGTCCTCGGCATCGCCATCGAGCCCGGATCTGGTTTCGTCGAATGGCAGCTTCGACAGCAGGGCGACGCCGTTGAAGGTCTTCTGGCCGTGGGTGACCACATTGTAGCCCAGCGCCTCGATCTCCAGCCGCGGGAACGCATCGTCCGTGCATTTGATCTCCTGCAGGCAGACGATGTCAGGCGAGCACTCCTTGAGCCAGGTCACGAGGTGCTCGATCCGTTGCCGGACCGAATTGACGTTCCAGGTGGCGATGCGCATGGCGGGTTCCAGAGACCTTCAGGAGAGACGGCCCGGTTAGATCAAGCCGCGGCGGCTCCGGTCAAGGCGGATGCGCGGGCGAACCACAGACAAGCGCAACAATGCCATGCACGGTGACCCATGGTCGGCGACGACGGGCGGGCGTATCCATCTCGCCACAGCGAAGCCGGTCCGGGCGACCGCGGCAAGGGAGAAGAAGATGGACCATCGACGTCTTGGGCATTCCGGCCTGCGCGTGCCGGCGCTCAGCTTCGGCACTGCCACCTTCGGTGGCAGCAACGACTTCTTCAAGGCCTGGGGCGGCACCGATTCCGAGGGCGCCGCGCGGCTGATCGACGTCTGCCTCGACCACGGCCTGGCGATGTTCGACAGCGCCGATGTCTATTCGGATGGTCTCGCCGAGACCATTCTCGGCCAGGCCATCAAGGGCAAGCGCAACCGCCTGTTGATCTCGACCAAGGCCACGTTCCCGCGAGGCAATGGTCCGAACGATTATGGCTCGTCACGCCAGCATCTGATCGAGGCGATCGACGGCTCGCTGAAGCGGCTCGGGGTCGATCACATCGACCTGTTCCAGCTGCATGGCCAGGACTACAACACGCCGGTCGAGGAGACCTTGTCGACGCTCGACCAGCTCGTGCGCGCCGGCAAGATCCGCTACATCGGCTGCTCGAACTTCTCCGGCTGGCACCTGATGAAGTCGCTCGCCGCCGCCGACCGCTACGGCACTCCGCGCTATGTCGCGCACCAGGCCTATTACTCGCTGCTGAACCGCGACTATGAATGGGAGCTGATGCCGCTCGGCCTCGACCAGGGCGTCGGCGCCGTGATCTGGAGCCCGCTCGGCTGGGGCAAGCTGACCGGCAAGATCCGCCGGGGACAGCCGGCCAAGCCCGGCACCCGCGCCCATGACATCGCCGGCACCGGGCCGCATTTCGAGGACGAGCGGCTCTATCGCGTCGTCGATGCGCTCGATGGCGTCGCCAAGGAAACCGGCAGGACCATTCCGCAGGTGGCGCTGAACTGGTTGCTGCAGCGCCCGACGGTCGCCACCATCATCGTCGGCGCCCGCAACGAGAGTCAGCTGATCGAGAATATCGGTGCAGTCGGTTGGAGCCTCACGGCAGAGCAGGTGGCCACGCTCGATGCCGCGAGCGACATCCCCGCCGCCTATCCAGTCTGGCATCAGCGTGGCTTCCCGATGCTGAACGAGCGCCGTTAGTCGCTCGGCCGTTCAATGGTTGTGGAATCGCGGTGGCGCGGCGCCTGCGTCACCGATCCATTTGACGGCGAGCGGGAGCGAGCGATAACATCGTTATTCGATCGTCACGTGGCCGCGCTTCGGTCATTCTGGAGCCGCCACAACGGGGGGCATCGACCCCGGACCGATCGGCGGTTGAGCCTCACGACTGTGCCGGACCCGCAGTCTTCAATGTGACGATGTTTGGCTCACTAAGTCGTCCCGGCGAACCGCATCAGGTCTTATTTGAAGAGAGAATCGCTCGCTCCTYACCATGAGTCGCGTGCGCCAACCGGCGCTGCAAACAAACCATGAGGACGCTGCCGGTTACGTCCTCATGGAGAGGGGTAAGCAGGGGCGGTACGAAGAACACTGGCCGCCCGCGCGATCAGATCGTCCACCCCTCCGCCGGATACGCCAGCGCGTCGCTTGGCGATATCTCCGCGCCCACCCCTTTGCGGAAGCGGCTGGCGTAGAACGCCAGTGGCAGGCCGTCCTGGTGCCGGCACCAGCGCACTTCGCCGATGAACAGGGTGTGGTCGGCGATCTCGACCGCGTTCACCACCGCACAGCCGAACTGCGCGATGGCCTGCGGCAGCAGCAAGAAACCGTCGTGTTCGTCCAAGGCCGGCGTGCCCTGTGCGAGCGGCGTCCCGGCGAAATGCCGGCCGATCGCGACATCATCGGCGGCGAGCACGTTGACCGCATAGCGGCGGGTCTCGCTCACCGCCTGCCAGGTGCGGCCGCGCTTCAGCGAGACCAGCACGGTCGGCGGCTGCATCGACACCGTCGTGAAGCTGTTGGCCGTCATGCCGACGGCCGCGCCGTCGGCACCGCGGCTGGTGACGACGGTCACGCCGGTGGAGAAGCGCGAGGCCGCGGCGCGGAAGCTCGCCGCATCCGGATGATGGCTCATCGATCGCTCTCCGCCATCCACCTCACGCTGCCAGCTGCGTTCGCTCGTCGATCCAGGCATGAATGCGCCGGTCGCTCGCCAGCCGGTCCCATTGCCGTTCCGGATAGTTGAAATTGTCGGTGAACTCGTCGCAGAGCGCGCGGTTCTGCGCCATCGTGAAGATCAGCCGGCCCATCGCCTCCGACGGCGGCTGCAGCATCAGATTGGTCCAGCGCGCGGCGGCGAGCACGCGGTTCTCGCGGGCGCGATCGACGGTCTCGACGAAGCGGTCGTCGAACGCCACGGCGCCGACGATCGCCCTGCCGAGCTCGAACGCGGCATAGGAAGCCATGTTGGCGCCCTGGCCCATCATCGGATCGACCACCGAGTGCACGTCGCCGAGCGCGATGGCGATCTTGCCGTCGTCGAAGCTGACCGAGGAGCGCCGCACCGTCGGCACCACGGCGCCCTGCAGCAGGTCCAGCGGCTGCAGGTCGAAGCGGTGCGTGTCGATGCGGTTGTAGGTGTGCGGATGGTGCGTCTCGAGCTTGTCGAGCATCGTCTGCCGGAACGCGGCGGGATCGGCATCGTAGTTGAGCGACACCAGCTCGGCCATGTCACCGCCGGGAATGTTCTCCATCAGCAGCGCCGTTTTCATGCCGCCGAACGTCAATGTCGGGATCACGATCATCTCGCCATGCCCGGGCGAGACTGACAGCGTGACGCCGCGCGGATCGTCGCCGTCGGGACTGCCGTGATCGACGCCGTCATAGAGGCCGACGCAAAGCAGGCGCTGTGGCTGGCTGTAGGGCGACAGCTCCGGCCGGTGGCTGAACATCCGCCCGAGCGCGCCCTTGCCGGTCGAGACCACCAGCAGATCGAAGCGCGCCACCAGCGCCGGAATGTCGTCGTCCTGAATGCTGGCATATTCGATCGTGCCGCCGCGATCCTCGAAATCCTTCATCAGCGCCGGCAAATAGATCCGGTAGTCGACCGCGCGGCTCGGCTGCTTGAAGGCGCCGCGGAAGAGCAGGGGACTGCCCGGGAAATTGAAGAAATGATCGTGGTGGTGATAGACCACGTCGGGATCRTCCCAGTGGTTCACCCCGAGCTCGTTCTCGCGCGCCACCGTGACGCCGTGATGCGCCACCGTGTTCATCAATCGCGTTGCTGCATATTGCTCGGGCGCGCGGTCCGTCAGGACGGTCGCCTGAATGCCGTGTTGCTGCAGATACAGCGCCAGATGCAGGCCGCCAATGCCGGCGCCGACGATGCCAATCGACTTCTCCATGGGTCTCCCTCCGGTTCATTTTTTTGCGAGGCTAGACCAGTCCTCCCGATCACGTATACGGAATGACAAGAATAAAACTCATTCCGGGGAGGAATGGATGGACCGGATCGACGCGCTGCAAACCTTCATCCGGGTCATGGAGGCCGGCAGCTTCACCCAGGCGGCGGCCGATCTCGGCCTGGGACAGCCTGCCATCACCAAGCGCATCGCGCTTCTGGAAGAGCAGTTCGGCTGCCGCCTGTTCGTCCGCACCACGCGCAAGCTGCGCCCGACCGCGGAGGCCGACCGGGTGCTGAAGCTCGCCAAGGAGATCGTCACCTTGTTCGAGAGCGCGGGCCTGCCGTCRCCGAAACGGGTCGGMGCGCCCTCCGGCACCCTGCGGATGACGGTGCCGACCTCGTTCGGCCGCTATTTCTTCGGCGACATCTTCGCCGAATATGGCCGGCGCTATCCCGAGGTGCGGCTCGACATCCGCTTCACCGAGCAGTTTGTCGACCTCGTCGAGACCGGAACCGAGCTCGCCATTCGCATCGGCGTSCTCAGCTCGAGCTCGCTCGTGGCGCGCCGCGTCGGCACCGTCAAGCGGCTGCTGGTGGCCGCGCCCGCTCTGCTCACGCGGCATCGCCCGCCGCGGCTGCCCAACGATCTGCGCCAGCTGCCTTGCGTGACCTATTCGCGGCTGTCGCCGAAGAACGAATGGAGCTTCGAGTCCGAGACCGGCCGCCACGTCGTCGGCATCACGCCGTCGCTCACCTGCGACGACGCCGACATCATGTCGCTGGCCGCGCTGGAAGGCCTCGGYGCCGCTGTGCTGCCCGACTGGTGCGCGGTCGGTCACATCGCGTCAGGCAAACTCRTCCATCTGCTGCCCGACTATGATGTCCCGTCACTGCCGCTGCACGTGGTTTATCCAGACCCGCAATGGATGTCGCACCGCGCCCGGCTGTTCCGCGACCTGATCATCGAACGCGCAGATGTGTTCGCGATCAATACGCCSCAGTGAGCRATTCGGAGGGACGAACGACACATCATCCGTGGTCGGMACCGCCAACCGCGCCGGMATCGTYGCCGCCCGCATGGTGACCGCCGCCGTGATCTGCCGAGGCTGCGTCGGAATGGAAAAAGTGCCACCGCTGCGCGTCGATCACCATCGACGTGTACAGCGCTCTCACMGCGCCATATTCAGGATCCATCGTCGTCAAGCGGCTGAGTTTCTCGCGCAGGATCGCGATCTCTCTCAATCTGACTTGTTTGTTGAATAGCCAATACACGCCGGCGCTCAGCACGATCAGCATGAGGACGCCGAACAGTGTCACCCAGGCGATAGCAGGGCCAGTAAACACGCCMACCATGCTTCCGTCTCCACGCGTTGCAGATGAACGGGRCCGCCTCGGCAGYCTGGCACGGCATCGCAAGCGTTTCAACTTGGTAGGACATCGAGGGCGGGCCGAGCGTCCGCCGCAGCCGATCGCGCGCCCGTCTTCGACCGCGCCCGCGATGCTTCGGTCAAACTCTCATTAACGCTGAGCGCGAAGATCGCCGGCGGCGTGATTGACGCGCCGGCCTGTCGCCCGACAATCTCCGCGYGATTGCCAACAAAGTTATATTGCAGGGGAAGGGGATCGATGRASRMGGCCGYSAAGCCAGGCATTCCGCTGTGGTTCAAGCTCGCTTATAGCGCCTTCTGCGCGGTGCTGGTGCCRACCTATCTCATGGCCTACGGCCCGACCAATTTCCTCTATTTCTGCGATGTCGCGCTGTTGACCACGCTGGCTGCGGTCTGGCTGGAGAGCCCATTGCTCGCATCGGCACCGGCGGTCGGCATTMTCCTGCCGCAGGCGCTGTGGGTCATCGACTTCCTCGGCACCGCTGCCGGCGTGCCGTTGACCGGCATGACGGCCTACATGTTCGACGCCAAGCTACCACTGTTCACGCGCGGCCTGTCGTTCTTCCATTTCTGGCTGCCTTTCGTGCTGGCCTGGCTGGTGTGGCGGCTCGGCTACGATCGTCGCGCCTTTGCGGTGTGGACCGTCGCTGCCTGGGGGCTGCTGTCGGTGTGCTATTTCCTGATGCCGCCGCCGCCCGCGACCAGCGACCTGCCGGTCAACATCAACTATGTCTACGGATTGAGCGACGCGGTGGCGCAGAGCTTCATGCCGGGACCGGCCTGGTTCGCGATGCTGCTGGTCGGATTGCCGCTCGTGATCTTTTATCCGACCCACCGGCTGCTGCTGCGCTACGCGGCCGTGTCTTCGCAGCGACCGGCTTGACCTCGTTCGCGGCGTCTCCCCGCATGATCAGTACTTCAACGGCAGACGCGCCGTTTCAGGAGCCGCAAGCACAGCGATCACGGTGAGCAGGGACAGCCCGATCAAATAGAGCGAGATCGCCCAGGACGCGCCGGCCCAGACCAGCAGGGCGGTCGCGATCAGGGGCGTGAAGCCGCCGCTCAAGGCAGCAGCGATGTTGGCGCCGAGCGAGGCGCCGCTGTATCGCATGCGGGTGCCAAACAGTTCCGGCAGGAAGGCGGCCTTCGGCCCGAACAACAGTGCATGCGTCAKGGTCATCGTCACGATCAGCGTRGCCGTGATGATCACCGGGCTCCGTGTGTCGAGCAGCCAGAACAGCGGAAACGCCAGCACGATCGAGGCGAGTGCGCCGATCATGTACAAGGGTTTCCGTCCCCACCGGTCCGACGCCCAGCCCGCGAGCGGAAGCGTCAGGAATTCGAACAGGGACGCATAGACCACGGCATTCAGAATGACCTGTCGCGACAGACCGAGCATCGTGGTCGCATAGGTGATGACGAACACGGTCAGAAGATAGGCCAGGCCGACCTCSGACACCGTGATGCCGATCGCCAGCAGCAGCTCCCGGCGGCTGCGCCGGATGACCTCCAGCGTCGGTTGCCGCAGCACATCCTTGCGGTCCAGCACCTGGTGGAATTCCGGCGTCTCGGTCAGGCGATARCGGGCGAACAGGCCGACGAGAACCAGCACGAGGCTGGCAAGGAACGGCACGCGCCAGCCCCAGCTCAGGAAGCTGGCCTCTGGCAATTGGACCATCAATGCGAAGATGCCGGTGGATGCGGCGACCCCGGCCGGGAAGCCGATCTGCACGAGGCTGCCATACAKGCCGCGCCGACGGCCGGCGTGCTCGATGACCATGGTCACGGCGCCGCTCCACTCGCCGCCGATTCCGACGCCCTGGATGAAGCGCAACAGGATCAGCAGCACGGGAGCCCAGACGCCGATCTGGTCATAGGTCGGCAGGCAGCCGATCGCGAACGTGCCGACCCCCATCATGATCATGGTGGTCACGAGCATCGCCTTGCGGCCGATGCGATCGCCGAAGTGAGCGATGATGGCGCCGCCGATCGGACGGGCAACGAATCCGACGGCGTAGGTGCTGAACGCAGCCATGGTGCCGACCATGGGATCGAAGGCGGGAAAGAACAATTTGTTGAAGACCARGGCGGCCGCCGTGGCGTAGATCAGGAAGTCGTACCATTCGATCGCGGTTCCGAGCACGCTCGCCCACACGACGCGGGAGACCGAAGGGCCGTGTGCTTGGCCTTGCTCCAGATTGACTGCTGCTGCTGTCGTCAACGCCCCATGCTCCCCTGCTGTGCGCAAACAGGCTGCCCYGATCGAGGGCGCGAATGCGGCACAYGTCTCGAGAATCCCCGAATACCRAATTACCATGCGTCGCATGTCCTGAACAATGCCGTTCCGCTGCGCGAGCGAACGACAGGAGGCGTCGGTCGGGATATGTCCGGGCCCGATGTGGATCGAATGCGACACCCGGGATTCGAAGTGATAGCTCTGCGCCGGGCGGTGAAGGAGAGGACCGATGCGACTGGCCRTGATATCCGACGTGCATGGCAATCTGCCGGCGCTGGAGGCGGTGCTTGCGGACATCGAGACGCGCGGCGTCGACGCCACGATCAATCTCGGCGACTGTGTGACCGGTCCGTTGTGGCCGCGTGAAACCTTCGCATTGCTGGAGCAGCTGGCGCTGCCGACGGTGCGGGGCAATCATGATCGCTGGATCCAGGAATGGCCCGAGGAGAAGCTCTCGCCGGCCGGCCGGTTTTCGCGGGCAGCGCTGACCGCCGAGCAGCGTCTCCATTTGCATGGCCTGCCTGCGCGGATTGCGCTGGAGCAGGGCATTCTCGCCGTTCACGGCACGCCCGACGACGACAGTGCCTGTCTGCTTGAGGAGATGTTGGAGGACGGCCGCTATGTCCCGGCCCGTCGCGACGTGCTGACGTCGCGCCTCGCCAATATCGGCGGTGCCGGGCTCGTCCTGTGCGGACATAGTCACCGGCAGGCGGTCGTGCAGGTGYTCCGCGGCCCGTTGATCGTCAATCCCGGCAGCGTCGGTTGTCCTGTCTTCGGCGACATTCCGATCGCCGCCCAGCTCGAATATCGTTCGCCGCATGCCCGTTACGCCATCCTGACGGAGCGGCGCGGCCATTGGCAGGCGGAGCTGTTGGCGCTGACCTATGATTGGGATCGCGCCGCGGCGCGCGCCGTCGAGAACGGCTTCCCGAATTGGGCCAGCGCCTACGCCTCCGGTGCCGTGCTCTGAATGCGGCGCTCGCGATCGGCCTGCGCGACGGGCAAATCGGGCCTGCGCAGCAGGGTGTTGATAGGRGCTTTCATCTGCTCTGCGGCGTCATTTCCGTCTGCGCACGAAGTCCATTTTCATCAGCGTCTTCAAGTTGATTTGGCTTGTCCAGTCCGGAGCCGAAAAAGATTTCTGTTTCTCTTTTTCAGAAGTCGTGCTGGTATGAGCGCGTCCCGCCTCGGCACGAGGGGCGTATCGCGATCGTCACGGCACGCGGGGTGGGATGCGATGGGCGCTGCGGTCCGCAGCATGGCGTAGGTCATGCCGACGAACGGGCCGGAGCGCACGCCGAAATCGCATGGTCCTGGCATCCCGATGCTGATGCTACGCTGGCGGTGACGATGATCTGCCGGTCACGGGGGCAAGACAGCCCGGTCCCCGGGGAGAATGCGTATAAAGCGTAGAGCCGTCGTGCAGGGAATGCCGGTTGACCGGCTCGACCTGTGGTGACTGCCGCCTGCTTTTTTTGCTGCAGGCGGGCCATGGGTTGCGGCCAGCGCCCGGCATTCCCTGCGCCCTTGCTTTCARGAGGGTGACATCGAAACGCACAGCTCGGGCGGTTCGCGCCGCGAGACAGCGAAACCGTGCCTGGGTGAATTGCCTKGGTGAGTTGATGACGGCACGCGGCGGTCCTTGGGGATCACAGCRAYAGCGAGCGCCGGCCAGACAGGTCCGTTCCGTAATTCTACGGGCGGAACAATTAACGCCGCTGAAGCAGCCGCTCGTGCATGGCAGGGGATCACAAGGAAACGTTGCGCCCTCATGAATTGGCCCGGGGACACATCCAGCTCCAAGCGCACTGCCGGCGGCAATCCGCTCAGCGCCTTCTTTCTCTGGATCGGCGGCTTCAGTGCGATCGAAGGGCTCGACGACGAGTCCCTGACCGAGCGTGATCGCCGGCGCATCCGGGCGCGGCAGATCGACGCCGTGGCGAGCCTTGTCCCGGTGACGATCGGCATCAACTTCGCCAATGCCGCAATCATTCTCGGGGTGTTCTGGAACCACATCTCCAACGCATTTCTGACGGCGTGGGGCCTGTCCATCGCCGTGGCCGGAGGCCTCGCACTGCGCGGCTGGTGGCGTGCCCGCAAGTCGCGGCCGAAGGAGGCGTCCGAGCGCGGCCTCCGGCGCATGACATTGCAGGCCTTCTTCCTCGCCGCGGTGTGGGGATCGCTGCCGCTGATCCTGATGCCGCAGATCGAGCCGGAACTGCAGATCATCGTCGGCTCGCTGATGACAGGCATGATCTCCGGCGGCGCGTTCGCGATGTCGAGCGTGCCGCGGGCGGGGCTGACCTACACCTGGACGCTGATGCTGGCGTCCGTCGGCTCGCTGTTGCTGTGTGGCGGCACGACCTATCTGGTGCTGGTGGTCTTTCTGCTGCTTTACTCCTCCTTCATGGTGCGCCATCTGGTGTCGCACGGCAATGTGTTCCTGGAAAACCTGAAGGCCCAGATCCGGCACGAGCGGCAGAACGAGACGATCTCGCTGCTGCTCAAGGAATTCCAGGAGAACGCCGCGAGCTGGCTGTGGCAGACCGAYGCCGAGGGCCGCCTGATCGATGCGCCGCAGCGCTTCGCCGACGTGGCCCAGCTGCCGCTCGATCAGCTCAAGGGCGAACGGCTCGTCGACACGCTGGAATATCTGTGTCCGACCGACACGGCCACCTTGGCGACCTTCGCCGATCGCATGGCGCGGCGGCTGTCGATTCCGGAGATCCTGATCCATGTCGTGGTCGCCGGCGGCGAACGGCGGCGCTGGGCATTGACCGCGCGGCCGGCGCGCGACTATGAGGGAAAATTCGCAGGCTATCGCGGCTTCGGCCGCGACGTCACCGAGCGCTGGCGTGCCGAACAGGCCGAGGCCGAGAGCCGGGCGAAATCCGAATTCCTGGCGATGATGAGCCACGAGATCCGCACGCCGATGAACGGCGTGCTGGGCCTGGCTTCGACGCTGTTGGAGACCAAGCTCGATCCCGAGCAGCGTCACGCGGTCATGACGATCCGCGAGTCCGGCGACAATCTGCAGCGCATCCTCAACGACATTCTTGACCTCTCGAAGCTCAACGCCGGCAAGCTGGAGTTCGAATCGGTCGACTTTTCGCCGGCCGCCCTGGTCGAGGCCGTCACGGCGATCATCGGCGTCAATGCGAAGACCAAGAGCCTGCTGGTCAACGCCGATATCGACCCGAAATTGCCGCCGGCGCTGAAGGGCGATGTCGCGCGCATTCGYCAGGTGCTCATCAATCTCGCCTCCAATGCCGTCAAGTTCACCGAGCGCGGCGGCCTCACCATCGCTGTGGCCTGCCGCACCCGCGACGATCACAAGGCGACGATCGAGTGGCGGGTCTCCGACACCGGCATCGGCATTCCCGCCGACCGCGTCGGCAAGCTGTTCACCGATTTCGCCCAGGCGGACGCCTCCATCAACCGCCGCTTTGGCGGCACCGGGCTTGGCCTCGCGATCTCCCGCCGCATCATCGAGCAGATGGGCGGCGCCATTGCCGTGTCGTCGGTGCAGGGCGAAGGCTCGACGTTCCGCTTCAGCCTGACCTTGCCGTGGAGCGACAAGCAGATCTCCTGTCTCTTATACACATCCGACAAGCAGATCTCCGATCAGCGCGGCGACCGGGTCGGTGCCGGCGATCTCAAGGAGCGCATCGAGGCGCTCGGCCGCCCATTGCGCGTCTTGATCGCGGAAGACGACGCCACCAACCGCATGGTCGTGTCGAAGATGTTGCAGGAGTTTGCCGTCGASAAGTGCATCGTGCCGGACGGGCTGCAGGCGGTGAAGGCGGCCGGCGAACAGGAGTTCGATCTCGTCCTGATGGACGTCCGCATGCCGGAGATGGACGGCATCACCGCCACCCGGACGATCCGCGCCAAGGGCGGSCGGCTCGCCGAGCTGCCGATCATCGCGCTCACYGCCAACGCCTTCCCCGACGACATCAAGCAGTGCCGCGAGGCCGGGATGTCCGATTTTCTGGCCAAGCCGCTGCGCAAGCCGGCGATGGTCGCGGCGATGCTGAAGGCGCTTGGCCCGGCGGCGCCGACCGTCGCGGCACCGAGCTTGGCGCCGTCCGAGGACGGCGCCTCGGTGGCGGCGGAGGCCTGACGCAGGAGAGGGGTGTTAGACCGAGAAGCTGGTGCCGCAGCCGCAGGAGGCGGTGGCATTGGGATTGTTGATCCGGAACGAGGCGCCCATCAGGTCGTCGACGAAATCGACCTCCGATCCGGCCAGGAACGGCACCGAGGCCGGATCGACCAGCACCACGGCGCGGTCGCGCGCGATCACGAGGTCGTCGTCGGCCTTGGCGCGGTCGATGTCGAACTTGTACTGGAAGCCGGAGCAGCCGCCGCCTTCGACGGAAATGCGCAGCATGGCGCCTTCCGTCTCCTTGCCGAGGATCTCGCCGATGCGGCGGGCGGCGCGTTCGCTGATGGTGACGGGGGTGGTCGTGGTTGCGGTCATCACCAAGAGTCTCCTGAAGCTCGTCATGCCCTATTCATTTGGTATCGGGCACTCCCCATAGTTAAGTGGGSTTCGTCGAGGAATCAAATCTCCAAGGGAACAATCGCCCGTGTCGGTCGGAATGGCTGCCCCCCGCGCACCTTATTCCTGCGATCCCGATCGCAGCCGGGGTCGGCTGGTCGCCGAGCCGCCGTCCCGGACCCGCAGCCCGTTCCGCCGGGATTGCGACCGGGTGATCCATTCGACCGCCTTCCGCAGGCTCAAGCACAAGACCCAGGTGTTCGTCTTCCACGAGGGCGACCATTACCGCACCCGTTTGACCCACTCCCTGGAAGTCGCCCAGATCGCCCGCGCGCTCGCCCGCCAGCTCGGCCTTGACGAGGACCTGACCGAGACCCTGGCGCTGGCGCATGATCTCGGCCACCCGCCATTCGGCCATGCCGGGGAGCGGGCGCTGAACCGCTGCATGGAGGCCCATGGCGGCTTCGATCACAATGCCCAGACACTGCGCATCGTCACCACGTTCGAGCAGCGCTATCCGGATTTCGATGGCCTCAACCTGACCTGGGAATCGCTCGAGGGCATCGTCAAGCACAACGGACCGTTGCACGAGGCCATTCCTAGCGGGATCGCCGAGTTCAATGCGCGCTTCGACCTGGAGCTGTGGAGCTACGCCTCTCTGGAAGCCCAGATCGCCGCCTTATCCGACGACATCGCCTATGACGCCCATGACATCGACGACGGCCTGCGGGCCGGTCTGTTCACCGTGGACGATTTGCGCGAGGTGCCGCTGCTCGAGGCCATGATCGGCGACATCGATCGCCATTATCCTGGCCTCGTCGACCTCAGACGTGGCGCCGAGCTGGTGCGCGAACTGATCTCCTATCTGATCGCGGCGGTCGCCGCCGAGTCGCAACGGCGGATCGAGCGGGCGCAGCCGATGTCCCCGCACGATGTGCGGCGACATGCCGGTCCATTGGTGGCGTTTCCGGCCGACGTCGCCGAGCATGAGGCGACGATCAAGCGGTTCCTCTGGCAGCGCATGTATCGGCACGAGCGGGTGATGCGGGTGATGCGCGATGCCGAGCGAATCGTGGCCGATCTGTTCGGCCGCTATCAGGCCGATCCCGCGTCGCTGCCGGCGGGCTGGCTGGAGGGATGCGACAGCGAGGGCGACCGCGCCCGCCGGATCGGCCATTTTATCGCCGGAATGACCGACCGTTTCGCCTTAACCGAGCACCACCGTCTTTTTGACTCGACCCCGGATTTGCGTTAGGCGGCGACATGCTCGAACAAGCTTCCAATCTTCATTTRTTTGCTGACGTCCTCGCGCGCGTCCACGCAATCTGCGCKGCGCTCGCCAAGGACGGCAATTGGCCCGAGGGCATCGATGTCTCGCGCGTGGTCGTCGAGCCGCCGCGCGATCCGAGCCATGGCGACATGGCCACCAATGCCGCGATGGTGCTTGCCAAGGAGGCCAAGGCCAAGCCGCGCGACCTCGCCGAGGCGATCGCCGAACGGCTGCGGGCCGACGAACTGGTCGCMAAGGTCGATGTCGCCGGCCCCGGCTTCATCAACCTGACCCTGCACCCGGTGGTCTGGGCGAGGCAGCTCGGCACGATCCTGCGCGACGGCGATGCCTATGGCCGCATCGCGCCGRTCGTGGGCGCGCCGAAGGTCAATGTCGAATATGTCTCGGCCAACCCGACCGGGCCGATGCATGTCGGCCATTGCCGCGGTGCCGTGTTCGGTGACGCGYTATGCAGYCTGTTGCAGTTCGCCGGCCGCGATGTCACCCGCGAGTACTACATCAACGACGCCGGCGCGCAGGTCGACGTGCTCGCGCGCTCGGCGTTTCTGAGATATCGCGAGGCGCTCGGYGAGGAGATCGGTGYCATCCCGGAAGGGCTCTATCCCGGCGACTATCTGAAGCCGGTGGGGCAGGCGCTCGCGGCCGAGCATGGCGACAGGCTGAAGGCGATGCCGGAGGCGCAGTGGCTGCCGATCGTGCGCGACAAGGCGATCGCGATGATGATGGCCGAGATCAAGGACGATCTCGCCGCGCTCAACATCCGGCACGACGTGTTCTTCTCGGAGCGCTCGCTGATCGCAGGCAGCACCAACAAGGTCGCCGAKACGATCGAATTCCTGCGCGAACGCGGCGACGTCTATGAAGGCCGTCTGCCGCCGCCGAAGGGCGCGCCGGTCGAGGATTGGGAGGATCGCGAGCAGTTGCTGTTCCGCGCCACCGCCTATGGCGACGACGTCGATCGCCCCTTGATCAAGTCGGACGGCTCCTACACCTATTTCGCCTCGGATATCGCCAACCACCGGCACAAATTCGAGCGCGGCTTTGCCGACCTGATCGACGTGTTCGGCGCCGATCATGGCGGCTACATCAAGCGGATGCAGGCCGCGGTGAAGGCGGTGACGGCCGCGCAGGCGGTGCTCGACGTCAAGGTCGTTCAGCTCGTGAAGCTGTTGCGCAACGGCGAGCCGGTGAAGATGTCGAAGCGCTCCGGYGACTTCGTCACTTTGCGGGAAGTTGTTGATGAAGTGGGGCGCGATGCGGTCCGTTTCATGATGCTTTATCGCAAGAACGACGCCGTGCTCGATTTCGACCTCGCCAAGGTCATCGAGCAGTCGCGCGACAATCCGGTCTTCTATGTCCAATATGGCCATGCCCGGGGGCATTCGATCTTCCGCAATGCCCGGGACAGCTTCCCCAGCCTGCCCGTGGAGGAGGGGGCGCGACTCGCGTTCCTTCGCCAGGCCAAGCTCGAAAAACTCGCCGATCCCTCCGAGATCGACCTCTTGAAACGGCTGGCGCTGTACCCACGTACGGTGGAAAGCGCGGCCCTKGCCCATGAGCCGCACAGGGTGGCCTTCTACCTCTATGATCTTGCTAGCGAATTTCACGCCCTCTGGACGCGGGGGCGGGATTTGCCCTATTTACGCTTCATTATCGATGATGATGCAGAATTGACCATGGCACGTTTGGCCATGGTTCAGGGCGTCGTCTCGGTTCTGGCGTCGGGACTCGCGATCTTGGGCGTTAATGCTCCTGACGCAATGCGCTGATTGGGGGAAACACGCGACTTCAGTTGGGGGCCTCAATCTGGCAGGGTCCGCCTTAGGACGCATATGCGGCTCACCCGCAGGGACGCTTCATCACGATGGCTGATCGTTACCAGGACAGACCCTTTCCCGCTGATGGTTTTGGCCGCGGTGGAAACCAGCCGGCCGATGCCGATCCGCTCGCCGAGCTCGCTCGCCTGATCGGGCAAAACGATCCTTTCGCGCAATCGGGCCGCGCGACGCCCCAGGCTGCTCCACGCGCCAATGCCAGGCCGGCCGCGCCGGCTGCCCCCGATCAAGCCGCCGGCATGCCGCCGGCYGGGCCTCCGACATGGATGCAGCGCTCGAACGCTCCGCAACCGACGGCGGCCAATCCGTTYGCCGACATGGGACGTGAGCCGCCGGCTCCGCAGCCCCCRGCMTTCCCGGCTGGCTTCCAGGATCAGCGCGGCCAGGAGCCCGGTTTTTCCGARCCGAATTTTGCTGCCGCGCCGGCCCAGCGGCAGCAGGCCGGTTATCCGAACAATGAGTTCGCTGACCAACTGTCCAAGCTTGATTACAGCGTCGGCGAGTCGCGCCATCGCTTCGCCGAGAACGATCCCGACTACAATCGCGGTTCGGATTTCGACGACAACGATCAGGATTCATCGCGCTACGATGATGCGCTGTTCGGCCAGATGGGGGCCAACCAGCAGGGTTTTCAGGGCGACAACGARTTCCAGGATGGCCAATACGGCTATCAGGACGGCTATGACGAGGGCGAGGAAGAAGAGAGGCCSCGTCGCCGCAGCGGCATGAGCACGGTCYTGGCRGTRCTSACSCTGGCCGTGGTCGGAACCGGCGGCGCCTACGGCTACAAGACCTATATCTCGTCCGCCCGGACCGGCGAGCCGCCGATCATCCGGGCTGACAATACGCCGACCAAGATCATGGCGCAGCAGGATACGACGCCGAAAGTGCCCGATCGTCTGCTCGGCAATGATGGCGGCGAGAAGTTGGTGTCCCGCGAGGAGACGCCGATGGACGTGAATGCGAATGCGCGCGGAGGCAATCCGCGCGTCGTGTTCCCGCAGCTCAACCAGAACGGCGCGCCGCCGGCGGCGTCGAGCGTTGCGCCGGGTGGCATGCCGTCGCAAATGGCCAACGCCAATGGGACGCTGCCGAACAGCGATCCGCGTCCGATCAAGACGCTGTCGGTGACCGGCGGCAACCAGGCGGCAGCCGATCCGGCAGCTGCGGCGCCGACCCCGCCCCCGGCCAAGGCCGCGAAGGCTGGCAAGAAATCCGCGGCCAACGCCAATGCCTCGGCCAATCCGCCGACCGGGGATAGCCCGATGCCGCTTACGCCGCAGCCGTCGGCGCCCGCGCCGGCGCGGATCGCCACTGCTGTTCCGGTCACTGAGCAGGCCCCGTCGAGCGGCGGCGGCGCTACGGGGGGCTATCTGGTCTCGATCTCGTCGCAGGCCAGCGAGGACGAGGCCATGCGGGCCTACAAGGCCGCGCAGGACAAGTACTCAGCCGTGCTCGGCAAATATGAGCCGATCATCAAGCGCGCGGATCTGGGTGAAAAGGGCGGTGTCAAGTACCGTGCGGCCGTCGGCCCCTTCGCGACCAAGGAAGAGGCCAACAAGATGTGCGGAACGTTGAAAACTGCCGGCGGACAGTGTTTCCCGTTTAGCAACAATTAAGGCTTGCTTGACCGACCCCGAAGCGGGGTCTATGCGGCCCGCATGACCATGCGGGCTTTCATTACCGGCATCTCCGGCCCTGATCTCACCGAGGCCGAGCGCGCGTTCATCCGCGCGGCGAAGCCCTGGGGCTTCATCCTGTTCAAACGCAATGTCCAGTCACCTGCGCAAGTGACTGCACTCGTTGAACAATTGCGTGCTTGCGCGGGTCGGGCYGAGGCCCCCGTTTTGATCGACCAAGAGGGCGGGCGGGTGCAGCGGCTGGGGCCGCCGCATTGGCCGGTCTATCCCGCTGGTGTCGTCTTCGACCGCCTCTACGACCTTGATTCGTCCCTCGGCCTGCGTGCCGCCTGGCTCAGCGCCCGCCTGATCGCCGAAGACCTGCAGCAGCTCGGCATCACCGTGGATTGCCTGCCGCTGGCCGATGTCCCGGTTGCCGGCGCGGACGCGGTGATCGGCGATCGGGCCTATGGAACGACGCCGGCCAAGGTGGCGGCGATCGCGCGGGCGGTGACGGATGGGCTGGAGCAGGGCGGCGTGCTGCCGGTGCTCAAGCACATTCCCGGTCACGGCCGGGCCACCGCCGACACGCATTTCCGGCTGCCGACCGTTGACACCCCGGAAACCGAGCTCGACGCCACCGATTTCGCTGCCTTCCGGCCGCTCGCGGATCTGCCGATGGCGATGACTGCACATGTTGTGTTTAGCGCGATCGATGCCGCCCATCCGGCCACGACTTCTGCGACAATGATCCAGCGGGTGATTCGCGAGCGGATCGGGTTCCAGGGTTTGTTGATGAGTGATGACGTTTCCATGAACGCTCTGGCCGGATCGATCGCCGAGCGCACGCGCGCGATCGTCGCGGCGGGGTGCGACATGGTTCTGCATTGCAACGGCAAGCTCGACGAGATGCAGGCCGTCGCCGCCGAGACGCCAGAGCTGGCTGGCCAGGCTTTGCTCCGCGCCGATCGCGCGCTTGCGGCGCGCAAGACCCCCTCGGGCTTTGACCGGATCGCCGCGCGCGCCGAGCTCGATGCCCTGATCAACCGGCTGGGACCCGCGAGCGCATGACCGCTGAAATTCTGTCGTTTGAAACCGGCCGTCCCACGACGGAGCTGGCCGAGGCCGAGCCGGCATTGGTTGTCGACGTCGAGGGCTATGAAGGCCCGCTCGACCTGCTGCTCGCGCTGGCGCGGCAGCAGAAGGTGGATCTCGCCAAGATCTCGATCCTGGCGCTCGCCGACCAGTATCTCCAATTCATCGAGGCTGCGCGAAAAATCCGGCTCGAACTCGCCGCCGACTATCTCGTGATGGCGGCCTGGCTTGCCTTCCTGAAGTCGCGCCTGCTGCTGCCGGAGCCGCCTGCGCAGGAAGGGCCGAGCGCCGAGGAGATGGCGACTGCGCTCGCCAACCGGCTGCGTCGGCTGGAGGCGATCCGCGAGGCCGCCAACCGCCTGATGAACCGTCCGCAGTTCCAGCGCGACGTGTTCCCGCGCGGCAATCCGGAAGAGATCGCCGAAGTCCGGCGTCCCAAATTCACGGCCACCCTGTTCGATCTGCTGTCGGCCTACGCCATCCAGCGCCAGGCGCGTGTCGTGACCTCCGTTCATATGGCCAAGCGCACCGTCTGGTCGCTTGCCGAGGCGCGCGCGACGCTCGAGCGGCTGGTCGGCATGACCGAGGTATCGGACGATTGGGGATGTCTCGACGATTACCTGCTGGATTACGTCGCCGAGCCCACACAGAAGGCCACCGTCTTCGCCTCGAGCTTTGCGGCCGTGCTGGAACTGGTCCGCGAAGGCAAGCTCGAGCTGAACCAGAAGCAGGCGTTCGCGCCGCTGTATTTTCGTAAGCGTCCACCGAACCAGCCCGGCGCGATGGCTGCGCCGGACTTGACGGTTGAGTAACGAAGAAGGAGACCTTGCCATGGCAAGCTTGGCGGAACTGCGCATGGAAGAGCCCGACGAGATCGTGGCGAGCGAGCCCGAGGTGCGCCCCGAAGAGTTGCGCATCCTTGAGGCTCTCCTGTTTGCCTCGGCCGAGCCGCTCGAGCAGGCGACACTTGCCAAGCGTATGCCTGAAGGTGTCGATATCAAGGCCGCGCTGGCCCAGCTGCAGGCAGAATATGCCAATCGCGGCGTCAATCTCGTGCGCGTCGCCAACAAATGGACGTTCCGTACCGCCGGCGACCTCGCTTGGCTGATGACCCGTGAGAGCACCGAGACCCGCAAGCTGTCGCGGGCGGCCATCGAGGTGCTCGCCATCGTCGCCTATCACCAGCCGGTGACCCGTGCCGAGATCGAAGAGATTCGCGGCGTCGTGACGTCAAAGGGCACGCTGGACGTTCTTCTGGAGACGGGCTGGATCAAGCCCCGCGGGCGCCGCAAGACCCCCGGCCGGCCGCTGACCTTCGGCACGACGGATGCTTTCCTCGCCCAGTTCAGCCTGGAGACCCTGGGCGATCTGCCGGGCCTGGAAGAGCTGAAGGGCACGGGCCTGCTGGATTCGCGCCTGCCCACCGGCTTCACGGTGCCGACGCCGTCCGACGATCCGACCCTGCGCGACGACGAGGAACCGCTGGATCCGGGTGATCTCGATCTGGCGCTGGCGCCGGCTGTCGAGGTCGAGGCCGGAGAGGCCGAGGCTACAGAGGCGACAACGGCAGAGGCGGAAGCGACTGTCGCCGAGGCTGACGTCAGCGAAACCGGTTCCATCGACACTCTGGCCGAGACTCCCGAGGTGGGAACGGCACAGGACGATGCGGCGGTTTTTGGTGAAGACACCGCGTCGCAGGTCGTCGGCGATCTGGAGCTCTCGGCCGCCGACGCGGAGGCCGAAATCGCGGAAGTGAGCCTTGAGGTCCAGGAGCTCGATGGCGATGCGCTCGAGGACCCGGCGCTCGAGGCCGAGGAACTGATCGCCGAGCAGGACGATGAGGTCGTTGCCGAACTGGTCGATGCTACGGCCGAGGCCGAGGCCGAGGCCGAGGGCGAAGCGGAACTCTCGGACGAAGCCGAGGCCGAGATCGATGGCGAGGCCGCGGATGACGAAGGCGACCGCGATACCGGCGAGGATGACTCGTCCCACCGGGGCTAACGGCCGCGCCGTTAACACTCGCGTTATTACGTAGGTCCGACCGCGATTTGGCGGACCTTAAGTGCTTGTTTTTGAGGACGCCGACGCCTACCTTCCGGCCAGATCGGGCTATCCGCGCGCCGTTTTCGGCTGATGCCGCCTTCGGTCCAGGTTGCTGTTTCACAATCGGATGCTAGAAGCGAAGTGTCGCGGTCAAAGTCCATGGATGTGGCGCGGTTTCGGCGGTAGCGTYGGCGGGCAGTTGCTGGACGGCTGCACCGGTGTTTGGAGGGTTGCAGGATGGGTTCGCTTAGCATTTGGCACTGGATCGTGGTGATCGCGGTCGTCCTGCTGTTGTTCGGGCGCGGCAAGATCTCCGATCTGATGGGCGACGTCGCGCAGGGCATCAAGGCCTTCAAGAAGGGCATGCAGGACGACGACAAGGCSCCGGAAAAGACCGAGCCGGTCAAGTCGATCGATCACGGTGCCACGCCGTCGGCCACCCGCACGGATGTCGGCAGCAAGGCCGTTTGATCTGCGCGTGATGGGCGCGGGCGGCGCGCGCTCCCGCAAGAGCAGGGCCTGCTCCCATAGGCCCGGGCAGAGCGGGATCATTGGCGTCGTCGCGTAGGCGGATTGTTTCATGTTCGATATCGGCTGGAGTGAGCTGCTCGTCATTGGGGTCGTCGCTCTCATTGCGATCGGCCCCAAGGAGCTTCCCGGCGTTCTGCGCATGGTCGGGCAGTGGATGGGCAAGGCCCGCCGGATGGCATCGGAATTCCAGGGCCAGTTCCAGGAAGCCATGCGCGAGGCCGAGATGGCCGACCTCAAGAAGAGCTTCGACGAGGTGAAGGAGGCCGCGAGCGGCTTCTCACCGAGCGGCATGATGTCGTCATTGCAGCGCGACGTCGACAAGGCCCTGGATATCGAGGGYGTGGACAAGCCGGTCGARTCTCAGCCGGCCGCCTCCGCGGCCCCGGAGACAAGCGCGACCGTCGAGGCTCCGGCAACTCCGACCACTCCTGAACCGCCGCGCGTCGAGACCTTCGTGGAAKCCGACGCGCACCAGGCTGTCGGCGAGCCGCTGGCCATCGTCCGCGAAATCAAGCCCGAGCCGCAGCCGCAGTCCCTCGATGGCGCTGCGCCGGCRGAGGCCGAACGTCTGAAGGACGCCAAAGCGTCATGACCGTCGAAGATATCGAGGCCAGCAAAGCCCCGTTGATGGATCACCTGATCGAGCTGCGTTCGCGGCTGATCAAGGCGCTGCTCGGCTTCGGCGTGGCCTTCATCTTCTGCTTCTTCTTTGCCAAGCAGATCTACAACATCCTGGTGCTGCCGTTCGTCTGGGTGGCCGGCGCGGAGAACAGCAAGTTCATCTACACGCAGYTGCTGGAATACTTCATCACCCAGCTCAAGCTCGCGATGTTCGGCGCCGGCTTCATCTCATTCCCGATCGTGGCGACGCAGATCTACAAATTCGTGGCCCCCGGCCTCTATCGCCATGAGCGCAATGCGTTCCTGCCCTATCTGATCGCGACCCCCGTCTTCTTCGTGCTCGGCGCCATGCTGGTGTATTTTGCGGTGTGGCCGATGATCGTGCGTTTCTCACTCGGCATGCAGCAGCTTGGCGGCCCCGAGACGGCGCAGATCGCGCTGATGCCCAAGGTCGGCGAATATCTGTCGCTGATGATGTCGCTGATCTTCGCTTTCGGCATCGCGTTCCAGCTGCCGGTGATCCTGACGCTGCTCGGCCGGATCGGYATCGTGACCTCGAAGATGCTGAAGGAGAAGCGGCGCTATTTCATCGTCATCGCCTTCATCATTGCCGCCGTCCTGACGCCGCCGGACGTGCTGAGCCAGGCGTCGCTGGCGCTCCCGCTGATGGCGCTGTACGAGGGGGCGATCATCGCGGTGGGCATCGTCGAGAAGCAGGYGGCTGCGGCCAAGGCCGGCGCRTCCTCGGGSYCCGGCAACGTGCCGACCAATCCATCGGAGTAGGGCGGCCTGCGCCGCCCGGMCCCGTTGCGGGGTTGGCTGTTCCCATCTGGTCCCATTCGCGGTAGTGCAAGCGCGCTTGGCCYGAGCCGGGCGACTCGCCGTCATCCTTTCGTTCCCAGGACCGAACGACCATGCACGACATCAAATCGATCCGCGATAATCCGCAAGGTTTCGATGCGGCGYTGACGCGCCGGGGTCTGTCGCCCCAGTCGTCGCACCTGCTTGCGATCGATGAGCGCCGGCGGGCCGCGATCCTGGCCTCCGAGCAGGCGCAGGCGCGGCGCAATGCGGCGTCCAAGGAGATCGGCGAGGCCAAGAAGGCSAAGGATGACGCGCGTGCGTCRGCGCTGATGGAGGAAGTCGCCAAGCTCAAGACGACGATGCCGGAGCTCGAGGCGGCCGCGAAGCAGGCGGACGAGGAGCTGGCGCGCGAGCTTTCGGCGATTCCMAATTTGCCGCTCGACGAGGTGCCTGACGGCAAGGACGAGCACGAMAATGTCGAGCGCCACGTGTTCGGCGCCMGGCGCAACTACGCCTTCGCGCCCAGGCCGCATGACGAGATCGGCGCGGCCCTCGGCATGGACTTCGAATCGGCGGCGAAGCTGTCAGGCGCGCGCTTCGTCGTGCTGAAGAAGGGACTGGCGCGACTCGAGCGCGCGATCGGGCAGTTCATGCTCGATCTGCACACGACCGAGCACGGCTATACCGAGATCAATCCGCCGCTGCTGGTCCGCAACGACGTCATGTTCGGGACCGGGCAGTTGCCGAAATTCGAGGACGATCAGTTCTGGGCGGTGAGAGGCGAGCTACTGATCGCGCCCGATGAGCGTCTCAAGACCGAGCGTCTSGGCCTGATCCCGACCGCTGAGGTCGCGCTGACCAACCTCGTGCGCGAGTCGATCGTCGACGAGAAGGAGCTGCCGATGCGGCTCACGGCGCTGACGCCGTGCTTCCGCGCCGAGGCGGGCGCCGCCGGCCGCGACACCCGCGGGATGATCCGCCAGCACCAGTTCACCAAGGTCGARCTGGTGTCGATCACGACGCCGGAGAMCAGCAAGGACGAGCATGAGCGCATGCTCGCCTGCGCCGAGGAGGTGCTGCGCCGGCTCGATCTGCACTACCGCGTCATCACGCTGTGCACCGGCGACATGGGTTTCTCGTCCCAGAAGACCTACGACATCGAGGTCTGGATGCCGGGGCAGGGCGACGGCGGCGCGTTCCGCGAAATCTCGAGCTGTTCGGTCTGCGGCGACTTCCAGGCGCGGCGCATGGATGCCCGCTACCGCGCAAGCGACGGAAAGCCACGCTTCGTTCATACGCTGAACGGTTCCGGCACCGCCGTCGGGCGCGCCCTGATCGCCGTCATGGAGACCTATCAGCAGGCGGACGGCTCGATCGCGGTGCCGGACGTGCTCCAACCCTATATGGGCGGCCTCAAGGTGGTGGCCGCGGAGCCATAGCCGCGCGGCAAATTGCAATCGGCACGGTCGCCGCGATTGCACGGCGGCCGGTGGATCRTATCCTCGGGTCTGATCAGCAATCGCTTGTCAGAACACCGGCGCCATGGCCCTGCATCGGGACATTTTCTGGATCGGACGGCAATGGGCGGTCACCGGTGCCGGTATCCAGGCGATCGACCAGCGCCTGAAAGGGGCGTTCGACATTGACCGCGCGAAGGTATGGGACGATGGCCTGCTCACGTCCCTGCACGAGTTGCCCTGGTTCAACGCGGCTGATTTCGACAACGCCCTGGGCGTCGCCCGCGGCCGGTTTCCACCGGCGGAACAAGCGTCGCGTGCTGCGTCGACGCGCGTCGTCGACCGGCAGGGAGACGCCGCAGAGCCCGGAGCCCCGGTCGCGTTTCAGCTCAGCACGCGAGGGCAGCTGGCGCGCTTCCTGCCGCAATGGCGGATCCGGTGTTGACCGGTTGATTTAGCTATTGGCGGCGGGTTTGCCTCGATGCTGCGCAGCAGATAAGACACCCCAGCAATCGTCTTGAACGCGATGAAAGGGTGGTCATGCGGATTCTCTGCACCAATGATGACGGGATCCATGCACCGGGTCTCAAGGTGATCGAGGAGATCGCGCGCGCTCTGTCCGATGACGTCTGGATCGTCGCTCCCGAGCTCGACCAGAGCGGCGTGTCGCATTCGCTCTCGCTCAATGATCCGCTGCGGCTGCGCGAGGTCGGTCCGCGGCACTTTGCCGTGCGCGGCACGCCGACCGACTGCGTCATCATGGGCGCCCGGCATATCCTCGGGGCCAAGCTGCCCGATCTGGTGCTGTCGGGGGTGAACAAGGGACGCAACGTCGCCGAAGACGTCGTCTATTCCGGGACCATCGCCGGCGCGCTCGAAGGGACCATTCTCGGCTTGCCCTCCTTTGCGCTCTCTCAGGAGTTCAGCATCGCCACCCGTGACAAGCCGTCCTGGGACACCGCCCTGAAATTCGGGCCGCAGATCGTGCGCAAGGTGCTCGAAGCCGGCGTGCCCAGGAACACGGTGATCAATGTGAATTTCCCGGCCTGCGCGCCGGATGAGGTCAAGGGTATCGTCGTCACCCGCCAGGGCAAGCGCAATCTCGGCTTCCTGAAGGTCGACGAACGGCGCGACGGCCGTGGCAATCCCTACTTCTGGATCGGCTTCGATCGCGCTGCAGCTCTCGATGTTCCGGACGAGGGGACGGATCTTGCCGCTTTGGCGGCCCGTTACGTGTCGGTGACGCCGCTCCGCCTCGACCGGACCGACGAGGCGTTCTCCGGCAAGCTCACGACGATCCTAGGCTGAGGTCGAGCCCTGAGGGGCGGCGCCCCGCAGGGCCTGCTCGATGGCCTTGCCCAGCGTCTCCAATTGGAACGGCTTCTGCAGAGCCGGGCGATCGCGATACTCTTCGGGGAGGCCGGACGAGCCATAGCCCGTTGCGAAGATGAAGGGGCGGTTGCGCCCCCTGATCACGTCGGCGACCGGGGAAATGACCTTGCCGTTGACGTTGACGTCCAGGATCGCGACGTCGAAATAGGTGCTCTCGGCAAGCCGCATCGCCTCGCCGATTTCGCCGGCTTCAGCCGCCACGGTGTAGCCGAGCTCTTCAAGCATGTCGGCCACCATCATCCGAATCATGACTTCGTCTTCAACCAGAAACACAGAGCCGCGTGGCGGCCGCGGTGCAGTCATGATGTCAGTCCTTGCCCATACYTGATGTGACGCTCGCAAATACCGGGTCGATGCGCAACGTCAACTGCGTGGTCCTTGCTGGTCGCGGCCCTGCGGCGCGGGCAAATTCGCCTTCGACGGTCAACACGCCCGACCGGACTTGGTTCCTCCGAGGGGGAACGGATTTTCGGTTCGCGACCGGCAGGGCACCCGTGGTTGTGTCGGGTCGTGAGGAAAAACGGTGCGCGACGTCAAGGCGACGTCTAAATTGACGCCGGCCCAACAAGCGACAGCACGAATGCCTCCGACTGCCCCGCCCGAGAAGATGATGTTCCAGCTGACGCTGCGTCGGCGGGGAATTAGCGACCAGGCGGTCCTGCGCACGATGGAGGAGGTGCCGCGGGAGGAGTTCGTTCTGCCGGCTGATCGGGCCGAGGCCTATCGCGACAGCGCGATGGCGATCGCCTGCGGACAGACCATCAGCCAGCCTTTCGTCGTCGCCTAYATGACCGAGCAGCTGAAGCTGCAGAAGAATCACCGCGTGCTCGAGATCGGCACCGGGTCGGGATACCAGGCGGCGATCTTGTCGCGTCTGTGCGCCAACGTCCTGACGGTGGAGCGATTCCGCACGTTGGCCGACAAGGCGCGGGAGCGGCTGGAGAAGCTCAACTGCTTCAATGTCGAGGTCATGCTGGGCGACGGTTATGCGCTGCCCCCAGGGGCCGGCCAATTCGACCGTATCATCGTCACCGCGGCGATGGACCAGATTCCACAGAGCCTGCTCGACCGGCTGGAGCCGGACGGTATCCTGATCGCGCCAGTGGGACCGCAACACGGGGTGCAGACGCTGGTGCGGGTCACGCGGACGGGCGATCATTTCGACCGGAAAGAGCTCGTCGACGTGCGATTTGTGCCGGCTATTCCGGGGATTGCACGCGAACTTTGAGGCAGCGGATCAGCAGGCCGCACAACGCTTTATTCGCGGCTTAAGCGCTTATTTACCGCGGCTGTGTTTACTCAAATTCGTTGTTTGTTGCGTACGAGTGAGTAACCATGCCCGCTATCGTCGAGTTGCCTCGCTCGCGCCGCCTGCCGCAGTTCGCGGCGCTGGCGCTGATGTCATTCGGCGTTGCCGGCTGCAGCGCCGATATGTCGACGCGGCTGTCGCAAGCGCAAAATCCCTTTTCGAATCCCTTCGCCTCCGACGCCACCGGTTCGGTGCAGGCGCCCCCGCGGCAGCATCAGCCGGTCGCTCAGCAATACACGCCCGCACCTGCGCCGGCCCCCACTTATTCGTCCTCGGCGCTGCCGCCGCCGGCGGTCGCCACGCCGCAATCCTATCCATCCGGCGGCGGCTCTGGAGGCGTGTCGGGCGGCGGGCGCGGCGTTGCGTCCTATGTGCCGCCGGCGGCGGTCCCGGCGGCAGCGCCGCAACCGGCTTACGCCCAGCCGACCCATTCCTATGCGCCGCCGGCGCAGCCGCAGCTCGAGACCACGGGGGCCGTGCCGCCTCGCTCGGTTGCCGCGGCGCGTCCGACGGGAGGCACCAAGATCATCGTCGGGACCAGCGATACGCTCGAGATCCTGGCCAAGCGCTACCGGGTGAGCCCGGCTGAGATCCTTGCGGCCAATGGCTACAAGGGCCCGCGCGCGCTGTCGCCGGGGCAGCAGCTGATCATTCCGCATCCGGGCGCGGTCGCTGCAGCGCCGGCGGCTCAGCCCGTCGCGACGCCCGTGGCTGCGGCGCCGGTCGCGCCGAAGCCGGTGGCGGTTGCAGCAGCCACGGCCCCGTCCACCGTGCATTTCGTCAATCGCGGCGAGACGCTTGCCAGCATCGCGCGCCAGAACCATCTGACGCCGGCCGAGCTCGCCCGCGCCAACAATCTCGATCAGGCTTCGCCCTTGAAGCTTGGTGCCAGGCTGACCGTCCCTGCCAAGGCCGCTGCTGTGGCTGCACCCGTGGCTCCGGTCGCAACCGTTCCCCAGGCGGTTGCGACCGTGCCGGCCCCGGCGCCGACCACCCGGGTGGCGGCGGCGGGTCCGGTCCAGACCGCTCGGCTGGCGCAGGCCAATCCGGCGCCTGAGAAAGAGGAGGAGCCGGCGCGCCCGGCCGAGACCACCAGCTCGCTGCCGACCTTCCGCTGGCCGGCACGGGGCAAGGTGATCACGAGCTACGGCGCCAAGACCAACGGCAAATCCAACGATGGCATCAACATCGCAGTGCCGGAGGGCACGCCGGTGAAGGCCGCCGAGGATGGCGTCGTGGCCTATGCCGGCAACGAGCTGAAGGGATATGGCAATCTGGTCCTGGTGCGGCATTCCAACGGCTATGTCACCGCATATGCCCATGCGAGTGAGCTGATGGTGAAGCGCGGTGATCCGATCAAGCGCGGCCAGGTCATTGCCAAGTCGGGTCAATCGGGAGAGGTCGGATCGCCGCAGCTCCACTTCGAGATCCGCAAGGGATCGTCGCCGGTTGACCCGCTGCAATTCCTCAACGGGGCGTGAGGCCGGCGAGCTGTCGCCTCTGGGAAACTGTCATCGTCCGCGCAGGCGGACGGCTTAGTAGACACCGGCTGCTCGGGACGCATGAACGTCCCGGCGCACTGCATGCCCGCCTGCGCGGGGCATCCCAATTTTGAGATCGAGGCGGTGTGCCTCCCACGGCCTGCGCGGGATGACAACCGAGATTGCTATTTCGCGCTCAGCCTTACGCCGAGACGACCTGCCAGATCCTGCGTGAATTGCCAGGCGACACGGCCGGACCGCGAGCCGCGCGTGGTCGCCCATTCCAGCGCCTCGCGCTCCAGCGCCTCATCATCCACCTTGATGGCGAAATGGCTGCAATAGCCTCTGACCATTGCAAGGTATTCGTCCTGGCTGCAGCGGTGGAAGCCGAGCCACAGGCCGAAGCGATCCGACAGCGATACTTTTTCCTCGACGGCTTCCCCCGGATTGATGGCGGTGGAGCGCTCGTTCTCGATCATCTCGCGGGCGAGCAGATGGCGCCGATTCGACGTCGCGTAGAGGATGACGTTCTCGGGGCGGCCTTCGATGCCGCCTTCGAGCACAGCCTTGAGCGACTTGTAGGAGGCATCATTGCCGTCGAAAGAGAGATCGTCGCAAAACACGATGAAGTGGAACGGCGCCGCGCGCAGGATGTCCATCAGGGCCGGCAGGCTCTCGATGTCCTCGCGGTGAATCTCGATCAGCTTCAGCCGGTCGGCCGGCTTGCGGGTGGCGTTGATGCTGGCGTGGGCGGCCTTCACCAGAGAGGACTTGCCCATGCCGCGCGCACCCCATAGCAGCGCGTTGTTGGCGGGCAGGCCGTTGGCGAAGCGCTCGGTGTTCTCGATCAGGATGTCGCGCATCCGGTCGATGCCCTTGAGCAGATCGATCTCGACGCGACTGACGCGCGGCACGGTCGAGAGCCGGCCGTCCGGATGCCAGACGAAGGCGTCGGCCGCATTCAGATCCAGTGCCGGCGCCGCCGCGGTACGGGTGGCTGCCAGATGCGCCGCAATCGCCTCCAGCGCCGTGGCGATCCGCTCCCGCGTGTCGGCGGGAGCAGGGCCGCCGGGACGTTTTGCCGCGACTTTTGCAGGCTTTTGCACTGCGGCCTTGGGACGCTTGGCGAGCGCTCTGAGCACGGTTTTGGCGGAGGCGGGGGACGGGGCTTTGGCTGGTTTTTTCGRCATGCTGCAAGTTCCTGATGGGGCAGCCATATCGGGCCGCGCCGGCGGCCGCAAGCCAAGGAAATGAAGGGGCTCWGCGCCTTGCTATTGGGACCACGGCCGCTATATTCCGCGCCAAATTCACAAAGGCCGGCCCGCGCTGACCGCCGCGGTTCGCCGGCTATTMCTGTCTCACCGGGCACTGGCCCACGAGGATCGACCGCATGCTGATTACCCCTGCCTATGCCCAGGCCGCCGGCGCTGGTGACACCAACAGCATGCTGATGTCGCTGCTGCCCTTCGCGCTGATCTTCGTGATCATGTACTTCTTGATCCTGCGGCCGCAGCAGAAGAAGGTCAAAGAGCACGCCGACTTGGTCAAGAACGTCCGCCGCGGCGACACGATCGTGACCCAGGGCGGCCTGGTCGGCAAGGTCACCAAGGTCGTCGACGACGATCAGGTCGAGTTCGAGATTGCCGACGGCGTCCGCGTGCGCCAGATGCGCCAAATGATCACGGGCGTGCGCACCAAGGGCGAGCCGGCCAAGGCCGACGCCAAGGACGAGAAGGCGGCGAGYTGAGTTCAGGCTTGCCGGCGCCAATCCGGCCGGCGGTCTGATCTTCGTCTGATGTTCTGATTTTCGGGCCGGCTCGGCCCTTATGGACAACCTCCATGTTGTATTTCACGCGGTGGAAGGCGCTGGGCATCATTCTCACGGCGCTCGTGGTGTGCCTGTGCGCGGTGCCCAACTTCTTCCCCGAAGCGACGGTCAAGACYTGGCCGGCCTGGGCGCAACGCCATATCGTTCTCGGTCTAGACCTGCAGGGCGGCTCTTATCTGCTGCTCGAAGTCGACTCCAACTTCGTCAAGAAGGAGCGGCTCGATGCCGTGCGGGACGACGTTCGTCGGACGCTCCGCGATGCCAAGATCGGCTATACGGGGCTGGTGAGCCGGGGAGACGGCGTCGAGGTCCGGATCACCAAGGACACGGACGCTCCGACCGCATTGTCCAAATTGCGTGAGCTCTCCCAGCCACTCGGCGGCCTGCTGGGCTCCAGCGGCCAACGCAGCCTCGAGGTCAGCGATGCCRGCGGCGGCCTCATCCGMCTGACGATTCCGCAGGCCGCGATCACCGAACGCATCCGCCAGACCATCGAGCAGTCGATCCAGATCGTCGAGCGCCGCGTCAACGAACTCGGYACCGTRGAGCCGGTCATCCAGCGCCAGGGCACCGACCGCATCCTGGTGCAGGTTCCCGGCCTGCAGGATCCCACTCAGCTCAAGGATCTGCTCGGCAAGACCGCGAAGATGGAATTCCGCATGGTCGACACCTCGGTGCCGCCCGACCAGGCGTTGCAGGGGCGGGTGCCGCCGGATTCCGAAGTCCTGCAGAGCGCATCGCCGCCCAACCAGCCCTATGTCGTKAAGAAGCARGTGCTGGTCTCCGGCGGTGATCTCTCGGACGCGCAGACCGGCTTCGACCAGCGCACCAACGAGCCGATCGTGACCTTCCGCTTCAACTCGGCCGGGTCGCGCAAATTCGCGCAGGCGACCACCGAGAATGTCGGGCAGCCCTTCGCGATCGTGCTCGATAACAAGGTGATCTCGGCGCCGGTCATCCGCGARCCGATCACCGGCGGTTCGGGCCAGATCTCCGGCAATTTCACCGTGCAGTCCGCCAATGAGCTTGCGATSCTGCTGCGCGCCGGCGCGTTGCCGGCGCCGCTGACGGTGATCGAGGAGCGCACCGTCGGTCCGGGCCTCGGCGCCGATTCGATCGCCAAGGGCGAGCTCGCCTCCTATGTCGGCTCGATCCTGGTCATCGTGTTCATGCTGGTGACCTACCGGCTGTTCGGCGTGTTCGCCAACATCGCCGTCATCATCAACGTCGCCATGATCTTCGGCGTGCTGTCGCTTTTGAATGCGACGCTGACCTTGCCGGGCATCGCCGGCATCGTGCTGACGGTCGGCATCGCCGTGGACTCCAACGTGCTGATCTATGAGCGCATCCGCGAGGAGCTGCGCGGCGGCCGCAACGCCATCTCGGCGATCGACGCCGGCTTCAAGCGCGCGCTGGCGACCATTCTCGACTCCAACATCACGACCTTCATCGCCGCCGCCGTGCTGTTCTACATCGGCACCGGCCCGGTGCGCGGCTTCGCCGTGACCTTGGGCGTCGGCATCCTCACCACGGTCTTCACCGCCTTCACGCTGACGCGTCTGATCGTCGCGTGGTGGGTGCGGTGGAAGCGGCCGCAAAGCGTGCCAATCTAGGAGCTACTGTGACACACTGGGTTCTTATCGGGCTTGGCATCCTGATCGCGGTGCTGACGGTGGTCAGCGCGCTCGGCCTGCTGCCGTCGCTGCGCATCGTCCCCGACGATACGCATTTCGATTTCACGCAGTTCCGTCGCATCAGTTTCCCGATCTCGGCGACGCTGTCGATCATTGCCATCGTGCTGTTCTTCACGCACGGCTTGAACTTCGGCATCGATTTCAAGGGCGGCACGCTGCTCGAAGTCCGCGCGAAATCGGGGACTGCCGACATTGCCAGCATGCGGAGCGAGCTGTCCAAGCTCAATCTCGGCGARGTCCARCTGCAGCAGTTCGGCGGTCCGGCGGATGTCCTGATCCGCTTCGCCGCGCAACCGGGCGGCGACAGCGCGCAGCAGGAGGCCGTCAACAAGGTGCGCGGCGCACTGGGCGATACGGTCGATTATCGCCGCGTCGAGGTGCTCGGTGCGCGCGTGTCGGGCGAACTGCTGGCGATGGGCATGCTCGGCCTGATGCTCGCGATCGTGTCGATCCTGATCTATCTCTGGTTCCGGTTCGAATGGCAGTTCGCGCTCGGCGCCATGATCGCCAACGTCCACGACATCGTGCTGACGATCGGCTTCATGTCGATCAGCCAGGTCGATTTCGACCTCACCAGCATCGCGGCGCTGCTGACCATTCTCGGCTACTCGCTCAACGACACCGTCGTCATCTACGACCGGATCCGCGAGATGCTGCGGCGCTACAAGAAGATGCCGATGCCGCAGCTGCTCAACGAATCGATCAACTCGACGCTGTCGCGCTCGATCATCACCCACGTCACGGTGACCCTGGCGCTGCTGGCGCTGCTGCTGTTCGGCGGCACCGCGATCCACAGCTTCACCGCCGTCATGATGTTCGGCGTCGTGCTGGTCGGCACCTACACCTCGATCTTCATCGCGGCGCCGATCCTGATCTATCTCGGCGTGGGAACCGTGCGCGGCGATCAGGTCGACGAGCCGAAGAAGAAGYCTTGATGGGACGCCAGCCATTGGACCCGGATCGGGGCTGAAAGGTTGGTCTTGCATGGCGGCTTCCGGGGACGCTCCACACTTTCCGCGATCGGCGTCGATCGACGGCTATGGCAAAGGCGGTTTCGCCTTTGCAGACATGTCGCATCGCGGCTCGCTGTTGTGCCTGCCGGATTCGATCTGGGCCTGGGACGTCACCCAGCCGAGCCAGATCGACCGCTATGCGCTGCAGCGGGTCTTCGATGCCGCCAACAAGATCGACACGCTCATCGTGGGAACCGGCACCGAGGTCTGGATTCCGCCGGCGCCGTTGCGCACGGCGCTGCGCGGTGTCGGTATCGTGCTTGATGCGATGCAGACCGGGCCCGCGATCCGCACCTACAATGTCATGATCGGCGAGCGGCGGCGTGTGGCCGCTGCGCTCATTGCCGTGCCATGAGCGAAACCAGCGCCAGCACCGACGCTGCGTTCTGCGCCAGCCTCGTCCGCGAGCATGATTTCGATCGTTACGCGTCGACGCTGTTCGTTGCGCCGGAGATCCGGCGTGCGTTGCTGTCGCTCTACGCCTTCAATGTCGAGGTAACCCGGATTCGCGATGTCGTGTCACAGCCGCTGCCGGGCGAGCTACGCCTGCAATGGTGGCACGATACGCTGACAGGCCAGGAACATGGCGGTGTCGAAGGCAATCCCGTCGCCGCTGAACTGCTGTTGACGGTGCAGCGCTTCGCCCTTCCGGTCGATCGCCTCACACGCCTGATCGACGAGCATCAGTTCGATCTCTACAACGATCCGATGCCCACGATGGCCGCATTGGATGGCTATCTCGGCGACACGCGCGGAGCGCTGTTCGCGCTGGCTGCACGGATCGTCGTTGGCGCGGTGGCCGACATCGATCATCTCGYTCATCATGCCGGACTTGCCCAAGGCATCCTGCACCTGATCGCCTCGTTGCCCCGGGATGCCGCCCGCCGGCAGTTGTTCATTCCGCTCGATCTCCTCGCCCGGCATGGGCTCGGCCAGGAGCAGGTGTTCGCTGCCAAGGCCACGCCGGTGATCCGGGCCATGCTGGCCGAGCTGCGTGGGCAGGCCCGGCAGCATCTCGATCACACGCTGGAACTGGCGCGCGAGGCGCCAGGCGGSGTGCGACCGGYGCTGCTGCCGCTCGCGCTCGTCAGCCGCGATCTGGTGCGGGCGGAGCGCCGCATCGACGCCGATCCATTCCAGCCGCAGCTCCGCTCGCGTCTGGCAACGCTCTGGACGCTGTGGCGCGCCGCGCGATCGCCGGCCTTTCGGGAGCGCTGACCTCAAGGCGCACGTCACTGTTGAGCCCGATTGGTCCGGAGACTGGTTCCCATCTCCGGATCATCGTTCAAACAGTCGACAGCGCGTTCCAGAGCGGGGGACTGTGCCAGAGCCTCGGCAGGTCCGAAGCCTCGCGCCGGTGGATCGTGCAGCGCGTGTCCCACACAACGAARTCGCCCGGACGGCAGGTGTGAGCCCAGGTGAATTCGGGCCGCTCCGCGATCTGCCAGAGATCGTCGAGCAGCGCGTCCGATTCGGCGCGGTCGAGTCCGGCAATGATGGCGTGATGGCGGTGTCCGAGCGCCAGCATCGACCGGCCGGTGTCGGGATGMGGAGCAACCAGCGGATGAACTGCGCTGGCGAAGGTGGTGTGACARCCGTTCGCTTCGGCGGCCAGATGACGAATCTTCAAATGAGCGACGCGGCTGCGCAGTGCCGGCGARAGCGCATCATAGGCTGCGTACAGGCTGCAGAATGTCAGCCTGTCCCCCGACAAAGTGCTGGGCGACGTGTAGGCGAGATCGGCATGGCCAAAGCGACGGCTGAATACSGCGATGTCGCGCTCGCTGAGACGCTGACCGCGGACCAGCAGGACCTGATGCTTGAGCAGCGCGCGCATGAAGGACGCGAATGCCCAATCGTCGAACGATTTGAGATCGACATTGCAGGCCTCGGCACCGAGCGCCTTTCCCATCGGGATGACCTGGATGAGGCCGCTTTCTGCGTTCCGGGCAGCGTTGCTTCTGAGACTCACTTGYGCCATCTCCCAAGTTTCACCAGCCCCGCAAATCAATCACTGTAATTTGTCGGGGGTGTTTCGGCTCGGAGGCAATTCGCGGAAGGATCGCGGCACGATCTGCCGATTGTCGGCACAGTCTGCCGCTCTGAGTCGGAAATTGGACGCTTCAAGGCGACGCGCGAGGAAATATCGAGCAACCTGCAATTCATTTGCAGGCAATGCGAYGCCTGATCATGCAGATCTGGCGCGCGAGCGAATCACTGCGGGCGCTCTGTTCCCTTGATCTGGGTTCGGTGCATGATTCGCCGCGCCTGATCGTCGAACGGATCGCGTCGATGCATCGTGGAGCGGTTGTCCCAGATGACGAGATCGCCAACCTGCCAGACGTGCTCCCAGGCGAACTCCGGGCGCGCGACATAGGTCCATAATTCATCAAGCAGCGCTTCCGACTCGGCGAGCTCCAGGCCGACCAGATAGGCGTTGCGCCGGCGGCCGAGATACAGCATCTGCCGGCCGGAATCCGGATGCGTACAGACCAGCGGATGCACAGCGCCCGGCGAGCTCCGCGGATCATCCGTCGGCGTCACGCCCTGCCGCACGAAGCCGCCGCTGTTGTAGGTGCCGTCGTGCTTGATCTTGAGATCCGCGATGCGATGCTTCAGTTCGGTCGGCAGCGCGTCGTAGACCGCGTACATGCTGCAGAACGAGGTGTTGCCGCCGACGGGAGGAATCTCCAGCGCATAGAGCGCGCTCGCGATCGGCGGCGTCTCGAGATAGGACATGTCAGTGTGCCACACGGCCTCGCCTGCGCCGAGGCTGCCGATCGCCTCGCCGTTCACCTTCACATTCGAGACGATATAGATTTCCGGGAGGCCCTCGACGAAGCGCCGGCCATTCTCCTGCACTGGCGCCCAGTCGAGATCGCCGAAGCGGCGGCTGAAGGCGATCAGATCCTGGTCGGACAGGTGTTGTCCGCGGACCAGCAGTACGGAATGAGTGTGGAAGGCGCGAAGCACGGCGGCGAAGGCCGCGTCGTCCAGTTGCCGGAGATCGACATTGCGGATCTCGGCTCCCAACGACCGGTCCGTCGGAACAATCTCGATATTGGCTGACCGAGCGGCCGGGGGCATGCGGGTCTCRACATTCATGGCCAGATCCTCCCAACGGATGGCGTTGCTCGGCAGATTAKAGCGGAAGAACCGCGAAGTTTCGCCGCTCAGGCCGAGGGCAGCTTCAGGTCTGCCTCGAAATTGAATCGATCGCGCAGGTTCTTTCGGGAGTCGAGGATGTCCTTGAGGAACGCGCGGTCGCTGTCGCTCGTGATCATCGGCTCGATCAGGTCGATCTGGTTCATTGCAACCAGCTGCAGCAGCTCGGTGCGCGGCCTGCCGCTGGCGTCGCGTGGCAGCGCATGGACGACCTGAATATGCTCCGGCGGCTTCGGCCCCTTGGCGGATGCCAGCTCGCTCTGCAACTGAGCTTCGAGCCCAGGCTGCTCCGCCTCGACGAAGGCATAGAGGCCGACGCCGGTCCGGCGATCCGCGAAGGCGACGATCGCAGCGTCGCGCACGGCCGGGTTCTTGCGGATCATGTCCATCAGCACCGGCGCATCGTTCACGAGGCGCCGTCCACCGCCCTCGCGGTCGGTGAAATTGAAGATGCCGCGGGTGATCGCGCGGTAGACCTTCTTGCCCGTCATCAGCCAGACCCGCGCGAACAGCGATTTGCGCGCCAGGATCTTGCGCTCTCGTGGCGTCAGCGCCTCGGGCGCGTAGCTGCGCTTGTGCTTGAGGAGATGACGGAGGTCCTCATAGGCCGCGATCCGGAACAGGCGGCTCCGGCGCGAGAAGCATGCGGCGAGCTGGAAGTCGGTCACGTAGCAATGGCCGTCATGGCCGACCAGCCAATTCTGCTCCTTGGCGAGGTCGTTGTGGGTGATGCCGGCGCGATGCAGCCGGCGCATCATCTGCTTGGCCGAACGGAAATAGGCGACGTTGCCGTGCGGCTTGGCCAGATGCAGCGCCACGCCGTTGATGAAGCCGCGCACCAGCGCCCGGTCGCCCGCCCACAGCAGGTCGGGGCCGGCATTGAGGCCCTTCGCGCGCATCAGTGCCTTGCGCTCGCGGGCGAACAAATGGCGCGCCAGCACGAACGACCACCATGGCACCTCGTCGAGCCGGCGCAGCACCGCGTCGACCTCGCCGGCATCGCTCTTGAAGCGGCCGCGCTCGACCGTCGAGAACACGTCGCGTTTGAGCAGGACGCCCTCGCTCCAGCGCGCTGACAGCAGGGCAGAGTCAGTCTTCGGCAAGCTCATCGCACTCTCATGCAGCCGCGGCGACGCGCAGATGTTCGGCGATCCAGCCATCGAGATCTGCCAGYGCGCGGGCGCTCAGCGCCTGCTTCTTCGCGACGGTCTTCTCATTGCCCTTCAATCGGCTGCCATCGGGCTTTCGGGTCGGCGCCACCGCCAATGGTGGGAACAGGCCRAAATTGATGTTCATCGGCTGAAAGGAGCGCGTCGCGCCGTCGATCGTCTCGATATGCCCGCCGGTGATGTGGCCGAGCAGGGCGCCGAGCGCGGTGGTGGCGGGGGGCGGCGACAGGCCTGTGCCGCGCGCTTCCGCAGCCGCGTACAATCCGGCGATGAGACCGATGCTGGCCGACTCGACATAGCCCTCGCAGCCCGTCATCTGGCCGGCAAAACGAAGCCGCGGCTGAGCGCGCAGACGCAGCTGCGCATCGAGCAATTTCGGCGAGTTGAGGAAMGTGTTGCGATGCAGGCCACCGAGCCGCGCGAATTCGGCGTTCTCGAGCCCGGGGATGGTGCGGAAGATCTGCTGTTGCGGGCCGTATTTCAGCTTCGTCTGGAAGCCGACCATGTTGTAGAGCGTGCCGAGCTTGTTGTCCTGGCGCARCTGCACGATGGCATGCGGCTTGACTGTCGGGTTGTGCGGATTGGTCAGGCCGACCGGCTTCATCGGACCATGGCGCAGCGTCTCATGGCCGCGCTCGGCCATCACCTCGATCGGCAGGCAGCCGTCGAAATAGGGCGTGTTGGTCTCCCAGTCCTTGAAGTCGGTCTTCTCGCCGGCGAGCAGGGCCGCAACGAATGTGTCGTACTGGTCCTTGGTCATCGGGCAGTTGATGTAGTCGGCGCCGGTGCCACCGGGGCCGACCTTGTCGTAGCGCGACTGGAACCAGGCYTTGGACATGTCGATCGTGTCCCTGTGCACGATCGGCGCGATGGCATCGAAGAAGGCGAGCGCGGTCTCGTCGGTCAGGTCGCGAATCGCTTCGGCCAGCGGCTGAGAGGTGAGGGGGCCGGTGGCGATGATGACATTGTCCCAGTCGGAAGGCGGCAGGCCGGTGATCTCGCCGCGCCGCAGTTCGATCCGCGGATGCCCGTTCAGAGCGGYGGCCACGGCTGCCGAAAAGCCCTCACGGTCGACCGCCAGCGCTCCGCCGGCCGGAACCTGGTTTGCGTCGGCCGCGCGCATGATGAGGGAGCCCAAGCGGCGCATCTCGGCATGAAGCAGGCCGACGGCGTTGTTGGCGGCATCGTCCGAACGGAACGAGTTGGAGCAGACAAGCTCTGCCGGCGTCGCAGTCCGATGCGCCTCGGTCATGCGGTCCGGCCGCATCTCGTGCAGAACGACGTCCACACCCGCTTCCGCGAGCTGCCACGCAGCCTCGGATCCGGCCAGCCCGGCGCCGATCACGTGAACGGTATTCGAAGATGATTTGGTCCCTGTCATGCGCGGGACAGGTAGCGCTTTTCCCGGCGGCTGCAAATGCAACTGTGCGRTTCAGCGCAAGAAACCGGGCGCCTGTGTCAAGGGGCGCCCCARAAACGGCAACGCCCGCAGCGAGGCGGGCGATGTCCGGTAGGGATCGGAAGCAGGCTGATCAGCCGTTGTACTGACCGGCAGCAACGCGCGGAATGTCCGAACGGTCGAGACCGATGTCGGCGAGTTCGCGATCGCTGAGCTGCGACAGCTCGGCAACGTTGCGCTGATACTCACGGAACGCCTGGATCATGCGGATGAGCGAGAGCAACATGAGAAATCTCCTTTAGTTCGCGATTCAGTTCTTCGCTGGAACCTCATCGTTGAAATGAACATAGAAGAGATTGTTGCGGTGCGGAAGCGTCGATGTTGCGATGCAGCTAAACCGCCGGCGCATAGCTCGGGTAACGGTCGAGTAAGAATCGGGCAAGGGCGCCTAGCACCTATGCGTACTGTAAAAACTCCGTATTCATGCGGATTCTCGATCGTTCGTTCGATTTGGCGTATCGAGGGATACCGGCCTAATGGTGAAACTATCATGGCGTGGGCTCCTCTCGTCACATCCCCGAACGCATGGGTGAATCAATATGAATTGTTATTCATTTTTAGAAGCGTAGGATAGTTCACGAGCCGATCGCGGTGATGTCATTTCGCCCGACATCACGATGGTGCGACATAATGTCGCGTCTTCGGCAATGATGCCGTCGCACCAGCGAGGAAGAACAATGAACAGCAAACTGTTGGGGGCCGCGCTCATCACTGCGGCAGTTGTTGCGGTTGGACCGGCCCAGGCGGCCAAGATGCATGGCGCCGGCTGCAGCGGGGCCAATCTGGAAAAGACCGAGACGGCGATCGAGGGCATGGCCGACGGCGATGCGCGGTACACCGCGCAGCGGGAGATTGCGGCGGCCCAGGACGCGCTGCTGAGCGGCAAGATGGCGGCCTGCAGCGTGCATCTGACCAAGGCGATGCAGGCCGGGATGGCCAAGTAACGCGGCGCAGCTCGGTCTCGCCAACGATCGGCCGATCGCGACAGTGCGATCGGCCTCATTGTTTTCTGGGACGACGGCTTATGACTATGGAGCCCGCGCCAGTTGCGTCGCGAAGGTCGCGATCGTCCGGGCGTAGACGTCGCTCTTGTTCCATTGCTGGATGACCGCGAAATTGGGACTGCCCGGCTCCCAATCCTTGCCCTTCTGCCAGCCGTAGCCTTTCAGATAATTGGCGGTGGAGGCGAGCACGTCGGGCGCGCTGCGGATCAGGTCGCGGCGGCCATTGCCGTCGAARTCGACCGCGTATTTGATCCAKGACGASGGCATGAACTGCGTCTGTCCGATCTCGCCGGCCCAGGCTCCGCGCATCTCGGCCGGCTGGAGATCGCCGCGGTCGACGATGCGCAGCGCATCCAGCAGTTCGCCGCGGAATTGCTCAGCCCGGCGGCAATCATAGGCCAAGGTCGCCAGCGCGCGGATGGTCGGGAACTTGCCGACATTGACGCCGAAATCCGTCTCCAATCCCCAGATCGCCACCAGCACCTCGCCGGGCACGCCATAGGTCTGCTCGATGCGGGACAACACCGAGCCGTACTGCTTCATCATGTTGGAGCCGCGGGTCAGGCGCGGCGGCACCATGCGGCCGGAAAACTCCTCGAAGGTCTGGCTGAAGACTTTCTGGCCGCGGTCGCGATTGAGCACGCTCTGATCAGGGGTCACGCCGGTGAGCGCGGCGTTGATGGCGTTCTGCGAAATGCCCTTGGCGGCGGCCTCGGTCTTGAACTCCGCCAGCCACGCATCGAAATTGCCGGTCCCACAGGGGACCGCAGACTGCGCCGACGCGCAATTTGTCATCACAGCAGCACAGAGGGCGGCGGCGGAGAGGACGCGACGAATCATCGAAACACCTGAACGGCAATGGTCTGAAAAAGCATGTGCGGAACCGATCATGTCGGGCATGACCGCGGCGGCAGCAAGGCCCTTCAGTCAACTTGCCGTTGGTTTGTCGTGAGTATGGTTGCTTGGTGGCTGACCGAAGCCGTCGGACGCTCTCCGCCGCGGCCGCCGCAGAGCGGCGGCCGTCGACGGTCGAGCGATGGTTGTCACATCCGGTCACGCGAACGCCACGGGAACAGGTTGGCCGGGAAGTCGGCGGCGGGCTTGGATCCGCGCGGCGCCGGCGGCACGATGCGGGCGGCGTCGGGATGGATCGCGATGGCCTCGCGATAGAGATGCCAGGTGGCGTGGCCAAGCACCGGAATGACCACGGCGAGCCCGAGGAAGAACGGGATCGTTCCGGCGACGAGCAGCACGGCCACGATGAGGCCCCAGGCCGCGACCGGAACCGGGTTGCGCGCCGCCACACGCAGCGAGGTGACGATCGCTTCGAGGGCGCCGGCGTGACGATCCAGCATCAACGGAAATGACACGATGCTGAGACACAGCGCGAGCAGCGCGAACAGGAAGCCGGCGCCGCAGCCGACGGCCATCAGCCACCACCCTTGCGGCGTGGTGACGACGCGCTGAAGGAACTCACCGACCCCGGCGGCGCCGCCATAGCCGAACACCGCGACATAGATCGCCTGTGCCGTTGCCACCCAGGTGACGAATAGCGCCAGCAGCAGGGTGCCGAGCCCGAGCATCGAGCCGAAGGACGGCGAGCGCAGCACTTCGAACGCATCCCAGGCGCTGGCCTCCTCGCCGCGGTCGCGCCGGCTCGAAAGCTCATACAGACCGAGCGCGGCGAATGGGCCGAGCAGGGCGAAGCCCGCCGCCAGCGGGAACAGCAGCGGCAGCACCGCATAGCCGAACACGGCGCGGGCCAGCACCAGGCCGAGCACCGGGTAGATGGCGCACAGCATCACGGCGTGGCTCGGCACCGCCTTGAAGTCGTCCCAGCCGAGCCGCAGCGCGCGCATCAGGCTGGACAAATCGATCGTGCGAATCGTGATCTCGGCCGCCACCTCGTCGGCGGGCCGAACATGTGCAGCGACATTGCTGTGATAAGTGGCCATCGTCGTTCGCTCCCTCGTGCCTCATGGGCGCTTCCCAACCACGCAGGCCGGGYTGCGCTTGTCGTTGGACGGATCGCGGATGGCCAGACGCGACGAACCCCGGGACGGCCATTCGCGAACGGAAGTGATGAGCATAATCGTGATCACCGCGGCGCCTACTCACGCCTCGGTGAGAGTTGTGAATGTCGCGGTGCATTCAAGCGGCTTCTGCGACCAACGAAAGTGAGCATTCCCCGGACAAAGTCATTCCGCCGTCATTCCGCCTTGGGTAAGCTTCACATTCGTCGCGATGTCCGCGTTGGCAGGACGTCGCGGCTGGCGGATGAGCTTATGCGGGYTAATCCGCAACGGAACACCGCGGGCCGAGTTCTTCATTCGATCACTATCCATTGGGAGCCATTGATGAGCGTTTTCGGAAAGATCATGGGCGCGATTTTCGGCCATCATGCCGAGGCCGCGCCGGCCGGCGGCGGCGCCCCGGCTGCAGGTGGCAGCGCGCCGGCCGGCAGCGGCGCCCCGGCTGCAGGTGGCAGCGCGCCGGCCGGCAGCCCGGCTGCGGCTCCGACCTCGGCTCCCGCTGCTGCGCCGCAAAGTGTCGACGTGGCTGCGATCGTCGACAAGGCCGCCGCCGCCAAGCACGAGAAGCTGGAATGGCGGACCTCGATCGTCGACCTGATGAAGGCGCTCGACATCGATTCGAGCCTCGCGGCGCGCAAGGAGCTGGCCAAGGAACTCGGTTACAGCGGCGACACCAATGACTCCGCCAGCATGAATGTCTGGCTGCACAAGCAGGTCATGAGYAAACTCGCGGCCAATGGTGGCAAGCTTCCGCCGGAGATCAAGCACTGAGGCTGTGCCGCTGCCCACAACAAAGCGAAAGGCCCGCCATCGTGCGGGCCTTCGTCGTCTCGGATATTGGTCTTGCTGACGATGCTGCAGAACGATCTCAGGCGAGCACGAAGCCCGCGCGCCGCCAGGCCTCGGCATGCAACTGATCGCGGTTGAAACCGATATCGCGCAGCGTCCTCTCGTCGAGCTGGTCAACATAGGCGAGCTGCGTGCGGTAATGGACGTAGCGCTTGAGAATGTCGAAAATGGCCGTGATGAACATGAGCCTCTCCCCATTGGTCTGGTTGTCTGTTCGGCGGGGGATTGCTGATCCATCCGGGTAGCCATGGGGTTAAGGCCAAGACGTCAATCGTTGCGTTCAGTAGTTCTACGGTCCGCTCACGCCATGATGTCCCGGTTCTCCGGATGRTCGCGGAGGTAATCTGCGACGAAACTGCAGCCTGCGGCCRCCTTGCGGCCCTCGCCGCGGATCAGCTCCAGCGCGCCCTTCACCAGCTCGGAGCCGATGCCCCGGCCGCGCAAMGCCGCCGGGGTCTCGGTGTGGGTGATGATGACCGCCAGCGGCGTCGCGCGATAATTGGCAAAGGCGATGTTGCCGTCGATGTCGAGCTCGAAGCGGCTCTTGGCCTTGTTGTCGCGGACTGACGTCATGGGCTCTACCTTCGTGTCGGTTTGTCGGTCAGCTTGATGAACTCGGCCAGCATCTGGCGGATCGACCACGGCTTGCCGTCCACGGCGCCCTTGATGTCGTCGATCTTCCATTGGCCGCCATCGCGCACGAAGTCGTAACGGATGACGTTGTCGGCCTGTTCCTTGCGTTCGGTGCGATGGCCGGCGATCGTGACCGCGACGGTGGCCTTGTCRGCCTCCTGCGTCTCCGGCGTCACCTTGAACGATGCGACGTCAGGGTCCTGCGAATTGGTGATCGGATCGAAATCGACCGCGCCGACCTCGCCCTTGGGCGTRCGGGCGTCCATCCTGGCCCATTCGGCCGCCAGCGATCTGGACAGATATTTCGCGCGCGCCGCCTTGGTCTCGATGACGAAGGTGCCGCCATCCTCGCCTTTGCCCTTGGCCACGCGGGTGTAGATCGCGCTGACGATGCCGGCGGGATCGTTGGCCGCTGACRTCTGCGCGTGCAGCKGTGACGCGGCGACCACGCTGGCAAGGCCGAGGAGCAGAAGGCGACGATCGATCATGGATATCCTCACATCAGATTCGGTGCGCGGTGAGACGACGGAATGCGCGACCGGCTCGGGTTTGTCGCACGATGCCTGCATTCGTTCGAATGACGCGGTCGCATGGGAGCGATGGGCAGGGCGGCCTTGCGAGGGCGCGCCGGACCACGATAAACAGACCGGAGGTAACGGGCGGCTTGAGACCGCCCGACGCATCGATCGAGGGGACGCCGTCATGGATCTATTCATGCACCGCGGGGACGCGAGGGCTCGCCGATGACTGGCGCACAGCTGCGGATGTCCCGCCGGGTGATGAACCTCGCGCACATCGTGACGCAGAATGGCCGCCGGCTCGGCGACCGYATCGGCTTCGTCTGGGGCGACCGGTCCTGGACCTGGCGCGAGCTCGACGCGATGGTGTCGGCGCTTGCGGCGGCGCTCGCCAAGCAGGGCATCGCGAAGGGCGACCGCATCCTGGTACACTCCAAGAATTGCGAGGAGATGTTCGTCTCGATGTTCGCCGCGTTTCGGCTCGGCGCGGTCTGGGTGCCCACCAATTTCCGGCTCATGCCCGACGAGGTCGCCTATCTCGCGACCGCGTCGGGCGCCAAGGCATTCCTCTGCCATGGCGATTTTCCGGAGCATGCCGCGGCGGTGACGACGACCGATTTCACCTGGCGCMTCGGCGAGGGGGGCAGCCTCGGCACGCGCGCGGTGGCCGAGGCGATCAGGGCACATGCCGGCGCGGAGATCGCCAACGCCGCGGTGGAGCACGACGATCCCTGCTGGTTCTTTTTCACCTCGGGCACCACGGGCCGCTCCAAGGCCGCGGTGCTGACCCACGGCCAGATGGCCTTCGTCATCACCAACCACCTCGCCGATCTGACGCCGGGCACCACCGAGCACGATGCCTCGCTGGTCGTCGCGCCGCTGTCCCATGGCGCCGGCGTCCACCAGCTGATGCAGAGCGCGCGCGGCGCCAAAACGGTGCTGCTGCCGAGCGAGAAGTTCGATATCGCCGAGGCGTTCCGCCTGATTGAGCGGCATCGCGTCAGCAATCTGTTCACGGTGCCGACCATCCTGAAGATGATGGTCGAGCATCCCGCCGTCGATCAGTTCGATCATTCCTCGCTGCGCCATGTCATCTATGCGGGCGCGCCGATGTATCGCGAGGACCAGAAGCGCGCGCTGGCGCGGCTCGGCAAGGTCATCGTGCAATATTTCGGGCTCGGCGAAGTCACCGGCAACATCACGGTGCTGCCGGCCGCGGCGCATGAGGAGGAGGACGGACCGGAGGCGCGGATCGGCACCTGCGGCTATGAGCGCACGGGCATGCAGGTCTCGATCCAGGACGATCAGGGCCGCGAGCTGAAGCCGGGCGAGACCGGCGAGATCTGCGTCATCGGCCCGGCGGTGTTCGCCGGCTACTACGACAATCCGGAAGCCAACGCGAAGGCGTTTCGCGACGGCTGGTTTCGCACCGGCGATCTCGGCCACATGGATGCGCAAGGCTTCGTCTACATCACCGGCCGCGCGTCCGACATGTACATTTCGGGCGGGTCGAACATCTATCCGCGCGAGGTCGAGGAAAAGATCCTGACCCACCCCGCCATCGGCGAGGTCGCCGTGCTCGGCGTGCCCGATCCGGTGTGGGGCGAGGTGGGCGTCGCCGTCTGCGTCGCCCGCGAGGGCGGGGCCGCGCCGAGCGAGAGCGAGATCGCCGGCTATCTCGCGACCAAGYTGCCGCGCTACAAGATGCCGAAGCGCTTCTTCTTCTGGGATGCCTTGCCGAAGTCCGGCTATGGCAAGATCCCCAAGCGCCTGGTGCGCGATGAGCTCGAGGCGCGCGGGCTGCTCGACCTCACCAAACAGGGCTGAGCGCGGATGCGATCCATCAAACAGCCCGGCGCGCCCGTCGCGGACCGCATCCAGTGGGTTGAGGCGCGCGGCCGCGCGTTCACCTTCACCATGGAGCGCGGGCTGCCGCTGCTCGAAGCCGCGCATCGCGGTTTTGCGGCGCAGGGCTTTGCCGGCGGCGTGCTGGACATCAGCGCCGGCGCGCTCGGGCCGTTCGCCTATGTGATGCCTGCGCTGTCGAAGACGCCGGATCATGCCGCGTTCTACAGCGAGACCCATCGGCCAAGCGGGGTCACGCAGCTCTCCACCGCCACGATGACGCTCGGCGTGCGCGACGGCGCGCCGTTCTTCCATTGCCATGCGCTGTGGATGGAGGAGGGCGGCCGCAACGGCGGCGGTCACATCCTGCCCGAGGAGACCGTGGTCGCGGAGCCATTCGAGGTCGAAGCGTTCGGCCTTGATGGAGCGATCTTTGCCGCCGAGCCTGATCCGGAGACCGGCTTCAAGCTGTTCGGACCTGTGGCGGCCGCGCCGCTCGCCGCAACAACCGATCGTTGCGCCTTCGCGCTGCGGCTGCGGCCGAACCAGGATTTTGCCGCCTGCCTCGAAGCGTTCTGCCAGGCGCAGGGCATCCGCGAGGCCCGCATTCGCGGCGGCGTCGGCTCGACCATCGGCGCGCGCTTCGCGAGCGRTGAGGTGGTCGAGCCRTTCGCGACCGAGTTGACCATSACTGCCGGCGTCATCGCGCCCGGCGCCGACGGTCTCGAGGCCGTGCTCGAYGTCGCGCTGGTCGACTATACCGGCGCATTGGCGCAGGGCAGGCTGGTCCGCGGCGACAACCCGGTGCTCATGACCATGGAGCTGGTGCTGGAGGTCCTCGCGTAGCCCGCCGGGGGCACTGGCCGCGCCCGCCGCCTTGTGCAAGATGGCCCGTSGTGTCACCGCATTCGTGAAGGCGTCATGGCGAGGAAGCAACGCGAGATCCGGCTGCGCGCGCCCTATCTGAAGCGGCTGTGGCTCGATCCGGCGAAGATCGCRGACCGCAGCGAATATCCGTTCTGCCTGCCGTTCCTGCAGGACGCGTTCGAGCTGAGCTTCACGAGCGCCATCACCATSRTCGTSGGGGAGAACGGCACCGGCAAGTCGACTTTGCTCGAAGGGATCGCGGCGCTGGCCGGCTAYGACGAAGCCGGCGGTGGCAAGGGCTACATGCCTGTCAATCATGCGCGTGCCGTGGAGCGGATGGGCGGCGCGCTCGGCGCGGCATTCCGCGCAAGCTGGCTGCCGAAGATCACCCAGGGCTGGTTCTTCCGTGCCGAGAGCTTCTTTTCGGTCGCGCGCTATCTCGATGAAGCCGCCTTGGACGATCCGTTCGGCGGTCCGCCGCCCGACTTCCTGTCGCATTCCCATGGCGAGGGTTTCCTGCGCTTCTTCGAGGAGCGCTGCCGGCGCCAGGGCCTCTACATCTTCGACGAGCCGGAATCGGCGCTGTCGCCGGCGCGGCAGATCGAGTTTCTCAAGCTGATGCGGCGCATGGACGAGGCCGGCCATTGCCAGGTGCTGATGGCGACGCATTCGCCGGTGCTGATGGCCTATCCCGGCGCAACCCTGCTGCGGTTGACCAAGTCCGGGTTGGAGCCCGTGCGGGTGCAGGACACCGATCATTTCAAGGCCCTGCGCGAGTTTTGCGCCGACCCGGACGGCTTCGTGCACGCGGTGCTCTCTGAGTGAGGTTGTGCTGTCGCGCATGGCCATTGGCGAGGTCCAGCGGCTTGCTCTGCCGTCATTGCGAGCAGTGAGGCAATCCAAGGCTGGGCAGGGATTCTGGGTCGCTTCGTCGCTTTGCTCCTCGCGATGACGGGAAGACATGAGGAGACGTCCCCGCGACGCAGATTGCGCCCAGGTCTTGCTTCATGCGTTGCCCTCTTCAGTGAGAGGGCGCAGGAAAGGCCGGGCATCCGCTGATGCCCGCGGCCCCCGTGCAGGAAAAAATGCACGGGGCAGGAACCACAGGCTCAGCCGAGATGACCCGGCCTTCCCTGCGCGACGGTTTCTACCGGYTTATACGTGCTCTCCTCGGTGCGCCGGGCTTTCTGGCCACCGTCATCGGCGCGATGCGCTGACRCATCGACGCCCATTTGACCTCAGCATCGGGAGGCCAGGACCACACGATTTCGCCGTCCACGTCCAGGCCCGTCGTCTTGCGCAAAAGCGCCGGGCCGGCCGCGTCCATCGCATCCYCCACTCAACGCTCGTGACGACCGCGAAGCGCCCCTCTCATGAGTGCAGGATGCGGACAGGAGAACGCAGTTTCCGAAAAAGCGAAAGAAGAATGTTTTTCGCGGCACCACTGGACAGGGGTGATGGCGCGGATCCCGCATCGGAATTTAGATTTTGCGCGCATGGCCGTTTTGGTGTCAAAACGAGCGCGTTGCGCCTTCGCGGGGGGCGTCGGGCAAATCAGGTCGGGACGCGCGTGAGGGAAGCAGGGTTGCAGATGTCGGAGCAGGCCAACCGTCTCGACGAGCTCGACCAGGCGCTGCTCGCCCTCGACGACCCCGCCATGGTGCTGGAGGARCTCGACGGGTTTATCGCCGGCCTCTTGATCCTGCCGGAGCCTGTGCCGCCGGGCGAGTGGTTCGCCGCAGCGTTCGGGCTTGGCAGGCGTCGGCGCTCGGTGTTTGCGAGCATCGACCATGCCAATGCGGTGCTTGATCTGGTCATGGCCTATCACGACGAGATCGCGCGGACGCTGGCGCAGGAGCCGGAGCTGTACCAGCCGCGTTTTCCAGTCGATCCCGTGAACGGCGATGTGATCTGGGAGCTGTGGATCGAGGGCCTTGCCGCCGCRGTGAACCTGCGTCGCGAGCGGTTCAACGCCTATCCGCAACTCGGCGGCGACGCGGCCATCGCGAGTCGGAGCCTCTCGACGGCGATCGACATCGCGCTCGACGATCGGCGCGACCGGATCAATCCTGCCGCTCTCGATCCCGCGTTGCCCGCTGGCCTCCGCGAGGCCGTGCTGACGCTTTACAAATACCGGCAGAGCGGGGCGCCGGTCCCGGACCGGCCCCCATTCGCTGTCCGTCCCAATCCGTTCGCCGCCTTCGGCAAAATCGGCCGCAACGATCCCTGTCCCTGCGGTTCCGGCAAGAAATACAAGCGCTGCTGCGGGGCGGCCTGAGCGGCCGGCGGCCGCCACGACACGGTCTTTTTTGTTGCAACAATTGGAAGCGGTGCAAAGATGGCGCCGCCGSGCGCACAGATGCGCCGGCCAATGAGAGTGACCGAGGAAACGAGATGAGGATGGTGTTCGGCAAGGCGCTGGCGGTAACGGCGGCGCTCGCGATCGCAACCACGGGCCTGACAATTRCGCCCCTGACCACGGCGGATGCGCATGGTCCGACCCGGCGCAAGGTCCAGGAGCATGTCGAGATCAACGCCGCGCCCGCCAAGGTGTGGGCCGTGATCGGCAACTTCCAGGACATGAGCTGGCTCGGCGTGGTCGAGAAGACCGAGGGCGACAAGGGCAACGAAATCGGCGCGACCCGCAAGCTGACCCTCAAGGGCGGCGCGACCGTCGACGAGGAGCTCTACAAATTTGATGCCGAAAAAATGAGCTATTCATACCGGATCACGGCCGTCGACGTGAAGGTGCTGCCGGTGACGAACTATTCCTCGACCATCTCGGTGGCGCCCAGTGCCGACGGCAAGGGCAGCGTCGTGGAGTGGACCGGCGCGTTCTACCGCGGCTTCCCCAACAACGAYCCGCCGCCGGAACTGAGCGACGAGGCCGCGGTGAATGCCGTGACCGGGCTCTACAAAGGCGGACTTGAAGGGCTGAAGAAGAAGGTGGAGAGCGGAAGCTAGTGCGGMTTGACGATGTTGACGGGGCCGCGCTCTCCATCTCACCGGAATGCGACGRACGACCCGGCCAATCGGTTGCTCCGTCATGGCCGGGCTCGTCCCGCCTGCGCGGCGGAAGCCGCTTCGGCGCGGCGAAGGCCTGGGCATCAACGTCTTTCCGAGCATGCCGAACGACYTGGATGGCCGGAACAAGCCCGGCCATGACGGTCTGGAGACAGACGGGCGCCAGACTCCCATTGTCATATGCAATCGTACGTCCGCAMATGGGCAGGGTCAGATGCCGAGCCAGCGGCTCAAGCGCGCATCGTCTCTTGCATCGTCTCCGAGGACTTCTGTCGGCTGTCCTGCTTGTTTCCACCACGTGCACGGCCCACACCGAGGAAGCCTTCGTCACCAATCAGCTGAGCGATGATCTGACGATCGTCAACCTCGCGACCTCCACGCCGGTGGCGACGATTCCGATCGGCGGCAAGCCGGCGGGCGTTGCCGTCGCGGCGGACGGGCGCTTCGCCTATGTGGCGAGTCCGGACGACAAGGCCGTCAGCGTCGTTGACGCCGCCGAACGAAAAGTCGTCGGCCGCATCGAGGTCGGCGGCGGGCCGCTCGGGATCGCGGTCACGCCGGATGGCGCGACGGTCTACGTCGCGGACTGGTACRATGCAGCCATTCGCATCATCGACGCCAAGACGCGGGCGGTGACGGCGAGCATCGCCGTCGGCGCCTCGCCCTCGGGTCTGGCGGTGACGCCCGACGGCAAGCTGCTGCTCTCGGCCGACCGAGACGACGATATGGTGTCGGTGATCGACACTGCGACGCAGACCCGGCTGAAGACGATCAAGGTYGGCACGCGCCCGTTCGGCGTCACCATCGACGGCGATGGCCAGCGCGCTTACACGGCCAATGTCGGCTCCAATGACGTTTCGGTGATCGATCTCGCAGARGCCCGCGAGGTCGGCCGGATCAAGACCGGCTTGCGCCCTTATGCGGTGGCGCTGGCGCAGGGCAAGGGCTTCGTCACCGACCAATATGACGGCACGGTCACCGTGTTCGACGTGGCGAGCCTGCAGCCGCTCACGCGCATCACCGTGGGCGATTAYCCCGAGGGCATCGCGGCGACGGCGGATGGCCGGCGCATCATCGTGGCGAATTGGGAGAGCAACATCCTCAGCGTCATCGACGTCGCGACGTTGAAGGTGACGGGAGAGATCAAGGTCGGCAACGGCCCGCGCGCGTTCGGGTCGTTCCTGCGACGGTAGGTCAGCTCCGGTCGTGTCGGCTTGAGAATATCATCGAAGCCGCAATCTCTGTCATTGCGAGCGCAGCGATGCGGAGCAGGCGGCGGTCGTGTTTGTCCTTGATGTCGCTGATCCTCACACAGGCGCAGCATCCTGTCCGGCCGGCAGGCTCGTCAATCGCTCCACGATCTCTTCCATCCGCTCGAACACGTAATCCGGTTGGCGGTCGCGCAACGCCTTCTCGGCGGCATAGCCCCAGGTCACCGCCCCGCAGGCGATGCCGGCGGCGCGCGCCGCCTCGATGTCGCGGGTCTCGTCGCCGATCGCGATCGCGTCATGGGGGGCAAGACGCGCGCGCTTCAGCACGCGGCGGAATTTTCGCGCTTTGCCGAACACGGAGGCCGAGCAGTCGAAGTCGGCGAACAGCGCGGCCAGCGGACCGAGCTTTTCACGCGCATTGGCCTCCGTGTCGGAYGACACCAATGCGAGCTGRTGACCATGGGCTGCGAGCGTATCGAGCATCGGGCCGACGCCGGCGAACAGCGGAATGCTGGCGGCGTGTGCGGTCTTCAGCCTGCGCATGTGGCGCGCGATGAACGGCAATTTCCAGCTGGGGACCGCGAGGAAATCAAGGATCTCTCGCGTCGAGGCGTGACGCAGCCGCTCGACATCCTCGTCCTTCACCTGGCGAAAGCCGTAGCGCGCGGCAACCGCGTTCACGTGGAGCCGAAACCACGGAAAGCTGTCGGCCAAGGTGCCATCGAGATCGAAGATGATGAGGGTGTAGGGCATCGACAAGGAATTGAAGGGATCACCATGGCTACGCGAGCCAGCGCACGCTGACAAGCGGGCGATCGGGCTGGCGCAAGTAGGCTTGCGGTCGCAACCGATCAACACTGCATCACGCGTTTTGTGAGCGTGCACTGCGGGAACGGCGCCGCAGTGCGGTCGTTGACCCCCGCACAAGCAGCAAGGAGAGACACATGCAACGCACGATCAAGATGGCCGCGCTGGCCGCCGCCACGCTGGTGATCGGGACGGCCGCAGCGTCTGCGCAAGGTTACGCCCGTTACGGCGACTCGATGGCTTGGGTGCCACCGGCAGCTTCGACCTATGATTCCGAACCGGTCTATGGCGGCGCCCCGGCGCGGGTCTTCGCGCCGGCCCCTGCAACCTGGGGCCGCGGCTACAACGGCACCAACCACCCGACCCCCGGCTCGACCCAGGGCGATGTCGGCCCTGATGGCAACAACAACGGCACGCTGACCGGTGTCTATCGGCAGTGGTAGGCGTCGCCTCGCGCTGAGTGAAGAGATCAGGCCCGCCGCTTGAACACGAGCGGCGGGCCTGTTGTGTCTGCAGGTCAGCCGCGCGCCTGGTGATGCCAGGGCATCGGATCCGGCGCTCGCGGCCATGTCATCGCGGTCACGTGAGCGCGGACATGTGAGCGGTGCGTTGTGTCGCACGATGATCGGCCGCATCGCGGGAACTGCGAGCCCTCGTGATTGTTTGTTCCTCGATGAATTCAGGAACAACGGAGCAAACTCATGACACGTATCCTTGGATTGGCCGCGCTGACTGCCGTCRCGCTGGTGGCAGGCGCCGCCGGAGCCACGGCCGGCGAATATGGTCCGGGCGGCTATGGCTATGGCGGCCAGGTCACCAGCACCTACGCCTATCGCGACTCCTAYGCCTGGGCGCCGGCCCCAGTCTATGAGGAAGGCTACGTCGCCGTCGCGCCGGGCCCGTATTATGGCCGGGGYTGGGGCGCCGGGTATAACGGCACCAACCATCCGACGCCGAGCTCGACCCAGGGCGATGTCGGCCCGGGTGGCAACAACAACGGGACSCGGACCGGGTATTATCGCTGGTAGGCCGATCTCMTAAGAGAGACAATCGTAACAGAGAAGATAAAGCCCGCCGCTCTGTCGAGAACGGCGGGCTTCGCTTTGATTACCTGGGATGCATCACACGCGTCATTGCGAGGAGCGCAGCGACGACGCAATCCAGAGTCGCGCACGCGGCCCTGGATTTCTTCGCTTCGCTCGCAATGACGTTCGACGCGAGGGCACGCCTGYCTCGCGGGCAGCGCCYAGCCCGGATGAGCGCAGCGATATCCGGGATCAGCGCCGGCGCTYGTGGAGAACCCGGATGTCGCTGCGCTCATCCGGCCTACGATGGCGCGGCTACTCCGCCGCCTCGCTGGCCGCGCCGCGGCTGCGCTTCTTCGGCTTGGCTGACTTCTCCAGCACCGGCTTGAGGAATTGCCCCGTATAGCTGCGCGGCGCCTTGACGATGTCTTCGGGCGGGCCCCAGGCGACGATCTCGCCGCCGCCGTCGCCGCCTTCGGGGCCGAGGTCGATGACCCAGTCGGCGGTCTTGATGACTTCGAGATTGTGCTCGATCACGACCACCGTGTTGCCCTGCGCCACCAGCTCGTGCAGCACCTCCAGCAGCTTCTTCACGTCGTGGAAGTGCAGGCCGGTGGTCGGCTCGTCCAGGATGTAGAGCGTGCGGCCGGTGGCGCGCTTGGACAGCTCCTTGGCGAGCTTRACGCGCTGCGCCTCGCCGCCTGAGAGCGTGGTGGCCTGTTGTCCGACATGGATGTAGTCGAGGCCGACGCGGCGCAAGGTCTCGAACGTGTCGCGCACGCGCGGCACCGCCTTGAAGAAATCGGCSGCCTCCTCGACGGTCATGTCGAGCACGTCGGCGATCGACTTGCCCTTGAACAGCACGTCGAGCGTCTCGCGGTTGTAGCGCTTGCCCTTGCASACATCRCAGGTGACGTAGACGTCGGGCAGGAAGTGCATCTCGATCTTGATGACGCCGTCGCCCTGGCAGGCCTCGCAGCGGCCGCCCTTGACGTTGAAGGAGAAGCGGCCGGGCTCGTAGCCGCGCGCCTTCGATTCCGGCAGGCCGGCGAACCATTCGCGGATCGGCGTGAAGGCGCCGGTATAGGTCGCCGGGTTCGAGCGCGGCGTGCGGCCGATCGGCGACTGGTCGATGTCGATGATCTTGTCGATATGCTCCAGGCCCTCGATGCGGTCATGCGGGGCGGCGGCCTCGTTGGCGCCGTTGAGCTTGCGCGCGATGGCCTTGTAGAGCGTGTCGATCAGCAGCGTCGACTTKCCGCCGCCGGAGACGCCGGTGATGGCGGTGAACAGGCCGAGCGGRATCTCGGCCGAGACGTTCTTCAGATTGTTGCCGCGGGCGTTGACGACCTTGATGGTGCGGCGATGGTTCGGCGGCCGCCGCTCGGGCACCTCGACCTCGAGCTCGCCGGTGAGATATTTGCCGGTCAGCGACTTCGGATTGCGCATGATCTCGGCGGGCGTGCCCTCGGCGACGATGTTGCCGCCATGGGTGCCGGCGCCCGGGCCGATGTCGAGCACGTAGTCGGCGAGGCGAATGGCGTCCTCGTCATGCTCGACSACGATCACGGTGTTGCCGAGGTCGCGCAGCCGCTTCAACGTGTCGAGCAGGCGGGCATTGTCGCGCTGGTGCAGGCCGATCGAGGGCTCGTCGAGMACGTAGAGCACGCCGGTCAGGCCCGAGCCGATCTGCGACGCCAAGCGGATGCGCTGGCTCTCGCCGCCGGAGAGGGTGCCGGAGGAGCGCGCCAGGGTGAGATAGTTCAGGCCGACATCGAGCAGGAAGGTGAGGCGRTCGCGGATCTCCTTGAGGATGCGGGTCGCGATCTCGGTCTGCTGCGGATTGAGCTGCTTGGGCACCTCGGCGAACCATTCGCCCGCGGCCTTGACGCTGAGCTCCGAGATCTCGCCGATATGCTTGCCGCCGACCTTGACGCACAGCGCCTCGGGCTTCAGCCGAAAGCCRCGGCACGCCGCGCAGGGCACGTCGTTGAAGTATTTGCCGAGCTCCTCGCGCGCCCATTCGCTCTCGGTCTCGCGGAAGCGGCGCTCGATATTGGTGATGACGCCCTCGAACGGCTTCTTGGTGTCGTAGGCGCGGACACCGTCCTCATAGGTGAACTTGATCTCGTCATCGCCGGAGCCGTGCAGCAGCGCGTTCTGCGTCTTCTTCGGCAGGTCCTTCCACTTGGTGTCCAAGGTGAATTTGTAGAACTTGCCGAGCGCGGTCAGCGTCTGCAGATAATAGGGCGAGGACGACTTGGCCCAAGGCGCGATCGCGCCCTTGCGGAGGGTGAGGTCCTTGTCGGGGATGACGAGATCGGCATCGACATGCTGCTCGACGCCGAGGCCGCCGCATTCCGGGCAGGCGCCATAGGGGTTGTTGAACGAGAACAGCCGCGGCTCGATCTCGGGGATGGTGAAGCCGGAGACCGGGCAGGCGAATTTCTCTGAGAACAGGATGCGCTCGGGGCCGCTCTTGTCGTGGATCTTTGCGACCTTCTTCTTCTCGTCATGGCCGGGCTTGACCCGGCCATCCATCTCTTTTGCGGAGGATGGATCACCGGGTCTCGCGCCTTCGGCGCGGCCCGGTGATGACGACGGAGGCGCGTCGGCGAACTCGACGACCGCAAGGCCCTCGGCGAGCTTCAATGCGGTCTCGAAGCTTTCGGCCAGGCGCTGGCCGATGTCGGGGCGCACGACRATGCGGTCGACGACGACGTCGATGTCGTGCGGRAACTTCTTGTCGAGCGTRGGCGCCTCGGCGAGCTCGTGGAAGGTGCCGTCGATCTTGACGCGCTGAAAGCCCTTCTTGAGGTACTCSGCGAGCTCCTTCTTGTACTCCCCCTTGCGYCCSCGSACGACCGGCGCCAGCAGATACAGGCGGGTGCCCTCGGGCAGCGCCAGCACGCGGTCRACCATTTGCGACACGGTCTGGCTTTCGATCGGCAGRCCGGTGGCCGGCGAATAGGGCACGCCGACGCGYGCCCACAACAGGCGCATGTAGTCGTAGATCTCGGTGACGGTGCCGACCGTGGAGCGCGGRTTCTTCGACGTCGTCTTCTGCTCGATCGARATCGCCGGCGACAGRCCGTCGATCTGGTCGACRTCCGGCTTCTGCATCATCTCCAGGAACTGGCGCGCATAGGCCGACAGCGATTCGACGTAGCGGCGCTGGCCCTCGGCATAGATCGTGTCGAAGGCGAGCGAGGATTTGCCGGAGCCGGACAGGCCGGTGAACACGACAAGCTTGTCGCGGGGGATCTCGACGTCGATGTTCTTGAGATTRTGCTCGCGGGCGCCGCGGATGGTGATCGCCCGCAGGCTCGACGAGTTGGCTTGCGCGCGCTGCTTGGCCTTGAGCACTTCATCCATGACGATCGTCCCACGGCGCGAGGTCGCGCCATCGTTGCAGGCGCGTTTCGCCGGGAACCGGCCATCGGACGCCAGAGGGAAAAGGTATGGTCGGAACGTAGGAAGAACGGGGCTGGATTTCCAGTGCCGTCAGCGAATCATCAACAATGCGCTGGCGGAATGGCAGCGATTGGCAGGAGCGGAGGGGGCGTGAATGCAGCAGGGTCCCAAAAGAAGCCGGGATCCCAAGAGAATTCAGGCTCCAAAAGAAAAAAACCTCCGCTCTGACGAGCGGAGGCTTTGTGCGTTGGCCCGAAGGCGCAGATCTTAGAAGTGGTAGTTCACGCCGACCTGCACGGTGTGCAGGTTGAGTTCGCCGGTCGGCAGCGCGCCGTTGAAGTAGGTCTTACCGCCGAAGCTCTTGTAGAGGTATTCGGCCTTCAGCGACCACTTCGGAGCGATCAGGAACTCGGCGCCGGCGCCGACGGTCCAGCCGCTCAGGAACTGCGAGTCGGAAACGCTCACACCGAGCGCAGTGAGCGTGATCTTGTTGTTGGCCCAGGCGTAACCACCGGTGCCGTACAGCAGCACGTTGTCGAACGCGTAGCCGATGCGACCACGAACGGTGCCGGTGGCGTCGATCTTGGTGCCGGCGGTGACAATGCCGAAGCCCGGAACGGCCGCAGCAGCCGAGGCGTTGATGTCGGCCCAGGCCGCATCAGCCTCAAGACCGAACACCCAGTTGGCAGTCTGCCAGTTGTAGCCGGCGGTGCCGCCGACGAAGCCGCCCTTCACTGCGTTGGTGCCGGCGTCTTCGGTCGCATAGCCGCCCACGGCGCCCAGGTAGAAGCCAGCCCAGCTCGGGAGCGGAGCGAGAACCGGGGCCTTGGTGTAGGTCGGGCGCGCGGCGAGATCTGCGGCGGCGGCGGGAGCGGCCAGGGCGGCCAGGGCCACGGTCGCGAGCAGGATCTTCTTCATTATTGTCTCCAGTTTCTTCGACGAAGTCCGTATCGCACCGACAATTGCACGCACGAAACAGACTCACTCGTTCAAGTTGACCTCCATCCTATAGCCGGGTTCCTCGCAGATTACCGTCACCCTGAAGCCACAGTCGCGGCGAAACCGCGTTCCCCTGGCGGGGTTCCCAAAAGCTTATGTGGCTCAACTGCTTGGTTCCGGGTGTGGCATCCGGCCCAGGTGGCATCGGCGCAACAAAAAGGCCGGCTCCGAGCCGGCCTTGGGAACCCTCCAGGGAGGATGACGGTCAGTATTTGGCGATGACCGGCCCACCAAAATGGTAGTTCAGACCCGCCTTGACGGTGTGAACGCTGTCCTTCCACTCGGAGCGTCCGGGAACCCCGACATACTGCAGCGTGCTCTTGCCAAAATCGAGATAGTTGTATTCGAGCTTGGCCGACCAGTTCGGCGCGAACATGTATTCCGCACCGGCGCCGACCGTGTAGCCCCAACGGGTGGTGTTCTGACCGAAGAAGACACCGGCAGCACGGTCGTAACGATGCTGCAATTCGCCCACGGCCGCACCACCGCTGACGAAGAACAGGGCGGGGCCGACCGCGTAGCCCAGACGGCCCTTGATGTCGCCGAAGCTGGTGAGCTTGGTGAAATAGGTGTCGCCGACGCCGGCATTGATGACGGCAGAACGGCCGTTGATATCGGACCAGTGATAGTCGCCTTCCAGGCCGACCACCAAATTGTCGAACTGCCAATTGTAGCCGATCACGCCGCCGACGAAGCCGCCATTGGTGTTGTAGTTCTGGGTGCCCAGGAAGCCCGGCGCATTGAAGCGGCCGATAAAGGTTTCCTTGCTGGTGCCCCAGCCGCCGCCGCCCTGAATACCCGCATAGATGCCCGACCAGCTCAGGATCGGCACAACCACAGGCGGCGCCTTGGTGTAGGGCCGGGCTGCGAGRTCCGCCGCCGATGCGGGCATGGCGGCTGCGATGCCGACGAGGGCCGTCGTGATCACAAGCAACTTCTTCATCAAATGCTCCCCCAAGGAGTTGGAATGACAGGCGAYGAAGCCGTCATACACGGGGCATYCCGAACMGGCTGTAACGGATCCGCCACAACCGTRAAAAAGCGTTATAAATCAAATATTTAACACAAAAGAGCCGTCTCGATGCCGGGCTAAGGACACGAAAAAGGCCGGCGCGGGCGCCGGCCTTTGTGATCAGCCTTGGAGCGTGGATTGGGCGCTCAATAGCGCGCCGCYGCCGGGCCGCCGAATCGGTAGTTGACCCTGACGGTCGCCATGTCGATGTCCTGCTTGATGGTGTCGACGCGGGCGTTGACGATGGCGGTGGCCGGGAAGGTGATGTCGCGCGATCCCATGAACAGGTGATCGTACTCGACCGCCACCGACCAGTTCGGTGCGAAGCCGAACTCGACGCCGGTGCCGACGGTGCCGCCCCAGCGCGTCTCGCTTGCTGAATCCAGCAGGGTGCCCACGGCCACGGGCGCTGCCGCATTGGCCGTCCCGGTGTATTTGTTATGCGCGACCGCGGCGCCGCCCTTGACGTACCAGAGCACGTTGCCCCAGGCATAGCCGATCTGGCCGGTGAACAGCCCGATCGCGTCGGTCTTGGTGTTGTTGGTGATGCCCGCCGCGAATGCCGCCGAGCTGGCATTCGAGGATTTCAGGTCKGTCCAGTTGCCCTGGGCCTCGAGGCCGAACACCCAGCTTGCGGCCTGCCAGCGATAGCCGATCTGGCCGCCGATGAGGCCGCTGGTGGCGTTGTGGCATCCTTCGGATTGTGTCGGCACGACCGGCACACCGTTGACCCGGTTCAGCGTCCAGCAATTGCGGCTCCAGTCCGCACCGCCATTGGCGCCGAGGTAGAAGCCGGCCCARCTCGGCAGCGGCGTGACATAGGCCGGCGGCGGTGCCTTGCCATACGGACGCGCGGCGAAATCGGCGGCCGAGGCGGGCGCCAGGCCCAGCGCAGCGACGCCGGCGGTGACAAACAGAGTGCTTTTCATGGCAGTCTCCCCAATCCCAGTTTCATCGCGTCGGATCCCTCCGATCCGAGCCCACTCGCGTGGTCCGAGGCTGGTTGTAGGAAACACTGGTTGCCAAAGCGGTGATGGCCCGTCCGCGGGCGGGCGGATCTGCTGGTCGTGCTTAAGGGCTGGTAAATATACGGGGTACCGCGAAGGACAGCGCCACCGGGCAGATCGTCAGCCCCGCTGAACTCGGGCCGCAGCGCGAACCTGTTCAGTGCTTGGAGACGACGGGGCCGCCCCAGCGATAGTTGACCCGGACGGTGGCCATGTCGACATCCTGGCCGACGGCGTCGGTTCGCGTGGCAGCGCCTCCGGGCACACCTGAGAAGGTCAGGGTCCGGTTGCCCATGAAGAGATGCTCGTACTCGGCTGCGATCGACCAGTTATTGGCGAAGCCGACCTCGACGCCGGTGCCGACGGCAGCCCCCCAGCGGGTCGCGCTGGCTTGATCGAACGGCGTCCCGGTCGCGGTCGCYAGCCCGCTATACTTCTCGCCAGTGACGGCGGCGCCGCCTTTGACGTACCAGAGCACGTTGTTCCAGGCGTAGCCGATCTGGCCGGTCAACAGGCCGACACCGTTGATCTTGGTCTGGTTGGTCACGCCGGGCGCCAACTGGCTCGCGTTGCGGCCCTTCAGATTCGCCCAATTGCCCTGRCCTTCGACGCCGAACACCCAGCCGCCGGTCTGCCAGCGATAGCCGACCTGGCCGCCGGCCAGCGCGCCGGTCGCGTCATGGCAGCCCTCGGCATTGGTGGCCGCGACGCCGGCAATGGTGACCTGGTTGGTCCAGCAGGTCCGTGCCGATCCGCCGCCGGCATTGARGCCCAGATAGAAGCCGCTCCAATCATAGATCGTCGCGATCATCGCAGGCGCTTTGGTGAAGGTGCGCGCGGGCAAATCGGCAGCGATGGCMGGCGCAATCCCCAGCGCCAGCGAAGTTGTCGCCCCCAGCAACAGACTTCTCATCGCAGTCCCCAAACCTCGTCCGACGCCCGCACGCACGCTCTCACCAACGCCCACCCGCCAAACCTTGATAGCTGCTCTGATCGGAAAAAGCCGTCACCCAAATGACACAACGGCCCAGCAAGTGCTGGTTATGGCACACAAAAAAAGGCCGGCGCATGGCCGGCCTTTGGTCGTATTCAATTCGAGCGTGTGATCAGTAGCGCGACACGCCCGGACCACCGAAGTGGTAGGAGATGCCCGCCTTGACGGTGTGAACCGTATCGCTCCACTCGGAGCGGTTGGATGCCACCAGTGGGTTGTTGTACTGGAGCGTGCTCTTGCCAAAGTCGAGATAGTTGTACTCGACCTTCGCCGACCAGTTCGGGGCGAACATGTATTCGGCGCCGGCACCGATCGTCCAGCCCCAGCGCCAGTCGTTCTGGATGGTGCTGAAGGCTGGATTGTCGTAGCGGTGCTGCAGGTCGCCGACGGCGGCACCGCCGCTGACGAAGAAGAGCGCCGGACCCGCMGCCCAGCCGAGCCGGCCCTTGATGTCGCCGAAGCCACGCAGCTTGGTGAAGTAGCTGTCGCCGAGGCCCGCGGTGATGACACCCGAGCGGCCGTTGATGTCGGCCCAGTGGTAGTCGCCCTCGAGGCCGAACACGATGTTGTCGACCTGCCAATTGTAGCCGATCACGCCGCCGGCGAAGCCGCCATTGATGTCGTAGCGCTGCGTGCCGGCAAAGCCGAATCCGTTCGGCGCGTTGAAGAAGGTCTCATCGCTGCGGCCCCAGCCGCCGCCGCCCTGCAGACCGATGTAGAAGCCGGTCCAGGTCGGAAGCGGTGCGGGCGCCRCCATCGGCGCCTTGGTGTAGGGGCGGGCGGCAAGATCGGCGGCTCCCGCGGGCGCCAGGGCGCCCAAAACCATCAAGCTGACGGCTCCAAGAAAAACTCTCTTCATCCCAAGTCTCATCCCAACTCTCCCGGGTTTGGCGCCTCCAATTGGTCCCCGGAGGCGCGCTTCTGTGAATTGGTGCGACCGCGCTTGCGGCCTCAATCCATCCGCAAATATACGCGATTCAACCCTGGATACCGTCTCCCAAAAGCCACAGGCGAGGAGGATGTGAGGCGATCTAACCTAATGAAAGTTAATTACTTTTTCGTGATTTAGGGAACTTTTAAGGGGTTCCRTTCGGGGAACTCGAGGTTCCATTGGGTTYCATGGAGCTCGACGCGAGGTTGCAACGCGCTGGTGTGAACAAAACTGGAACAATGRCGGTTCTCCTGCTATATGTGGATAAGCAACGAGAAAACGGGTGGCTGGCGCGGCAACCGTATAGGGTCCGCGCCGAGAGGACGGGCGCGCCAGCCTGCACCGGGAGGCCGGTGGGATGACCGGCCCAGTGATGAGATAACCGCGGGAGAGTGTGATGGCGGGTAGCGTGAACAAGGTGATTCTGGTCGGCAATCTCGGGAAGGACCCGGAGATCCGCCGCACGCAGGACGGTCGGCCGATCGCCAATCTGAGCATCGCGACGTCGGAAACGTGGCGCGACAAGGGAACGGGCGAGCGCAAGGAAAAGACCGAGTGGCACCGCGTGGTGATCTTCAACGAAGGTCTCTGCAAGGTTGCCGAGCAATATCTGAAGAAGGGCGCCAAGGTTTACATTGAGGGCGCGCTGCAGACCCGCAAATGGACCGACCAGAGCGGAGTCGAGAAGTACTCGACCGAGGTCGTGCTGCAGGGCTTCAACTCGACGCTGACGATGCTCGATGGCCGCGGCGGTGGCGGCGGCGGCAATTTCGCCGACGACATGGGTGGCGGCGATTTCGGCAGCAGCGGCCCGTCGATGGCGCCCCCGCGCCGCGCGGTGGCTTCGGCTGGCGGTGGCAGCCGCAACAGCGACATGGACGACGACATTCCGTTCTAAGGTCACGCTCCCAGGAATGCGCCCTGCCGCCGATCACGGTGGCAGGGTGTCCATCACCTTTTGCAGTGGGGGCGGACGCACAGGCGCTCGCCAGATCGGCGCGGTTGTCGTGATCTCGATCGCCTCGTCGTCGGACCCGTGCATTTCGATCTCCAAGCCGCGGTCGCGCTGGTCAGCCTCGTCGTAGGCACTGATCCAATCGGTGGCTTCTTCAGCGCCGGTTCGGAGTTCGGCACGACGATCAAGAGYCATAGTCCAACTGGACCACAACGGTTTGGCCGAGCAGGTCTGAGGGCCTGCCGGATCTGGCCGCGGATGTCGCGCCCGGCGAGATGGACCGGCTTCACGTCGGGCTTTTCGTCGCCGGTCGTCGCGCCGTGCGGAGCACGTGAATCGTGGCTGTGGCAGGACGATGTCAAGGGCGCCTGCGGCCGGCTCCCARGCGAGGCGCGGTGTCCTCGTTAAGTAACTGGAAATGCGACAAAAAAATCCTTCGGGCTGGAGCGYCGGGGGGTGGCCTGCGGCGCAGCGATGCGCTATATGATTCCACGCGATTTTCGCGTGTCAAAACCGACCGGTATCCCCTTTGTCCGATCAAGAAGATGAGAAGCCCGGCGAGCCGGGCGGACCTTCCGACATTCGTCCCGTTTCGATCCTCGATGAGATGAAACGCTCCTATCTCGATTACGCCATGAGCGTGATCGTGTCGCGAGCGTTGCCGGATGCGCGCGACGGCCTGAAGCCGGTGCACCGGCGCATCCTGTATTCGATGTACGAGCAGGGGCACACGCCCGACAAGAAATACGTCAAGTCTGCGCGCGTGGTCGGTGACGTCATCGGTAAATACCATCCGCATGGCGACCAGTCGATCTATGACGCCATGGTGCGCATGGCGCAGGACTTCTCGATGCGCGTGCCGTTGATCGACGGCCAGGGCAATTTCGGCTCGGTCGACGGCGATCCGCCTGCGGCCTATCGATACACCGAGGCGAAGCTCGCCAAGTCGGCGATCCCGCTGCTCGACGACATTGACAAGGATACTGTCGACTTCCAGGCCAACTACGACAACTCCGACAAGGAGCCGTCGGTTCTCCCGGCCAAGTTCCCGAACCTGCTGGTCAACGGTGCCGGCGGCATCGCCGTGGGCATGGCCACCAACATCCCGCCGCACAATCTCTCCGAGGTGATCGACGCCTGCGTCGCGCTGATCGACAATCCTGCGATCTCGATCGACGAACTCACCCAGATCATTCCGGGKCCGGATTTTCCGACCGGCGGCATCATTCTCGGCCGGGCTGGCATCCGCAGCGCCTATCATCTCGGCCGCGGCTCGATCATGATGCGCGGCAAGGTGACCATCGACACCATCCGCAAGGATCGCGAGGCGATCATCGTCTCGGAGATCCCGTATCAGGTCAACAAGGCCACCATGGTCGAGCGCATCGCCGAACTGGTGCGCGAGAAGAAGATCGAAGGCATCTCCGATCTGCGCGACGAATCCGATCGCGACGGCTATCGCGTCGTCATCGAGCTGAAGCGCGACGCTGTGGCCGACGTGGTGCTGAACCAGCTCTACAAGTTCACGCCGCTGCAGACCAGCTTCGCCGCCAACATGCTGGCCCTGGACGGCGGCCGTCCGCAGACGATGACCTTGAAGGATCTGCTGACGATCTTCGTCGCGTTCCGCGAGCGGGTCGTCACGCGCCGGACCAAGTTCCTGCTCAACAAGGCGCGCGACCGCGCCCACATCCTGGTCGGTCTCGCGGTTGCCGTCGCCAATATCGACGAGATCATCCGCGTCATCCGGACCTCGCCCAATCCGACCAGCGCGCGCGACGCGCTGATGTCGCGTGACTGGCCGGCGCGGGATGTCGAGGCGATCATCACCCTGATCGACGATCCGCGTCACAGGCTCGCGGAAGACGGCACGATCAGGCTGTCATTCGAGCAGGCCAAGGCCATTCTCGATCTGCGCCTGCAGCGCCTGACCGCGCTCGGACGCGAGGAGATCTCCGACGAGCTCGACAAGCTGAAGATCGAGATTGCCGACTATCTCGAGATTCTGCGCTCGCGCGCGCGTGTGCAGGACATCATCAAGACCGAGCTCGCCGCCGTGAAGGCGGAGTTCGGAACGCCGCGCCGCACCGCCATCATCGAGCAGGAGGGCGAGGTCGAGGACGAGGACCTGATCCAGCGCGAGGACATGGTGGTGACCGTGTCGCATGCCGGCTACACCAAGCGCGTGCCGCTGTCGGCCTATCGGGCGCAGCGCCGCGGCGGCAAGGGCCGCTCGGGCATGCAGACCCGCGAGGAGGATTTCGTCAGCCGGCTGTTCGTGGCCTCGACGCATACGCCGGTGCTGTTCTTCTCGTCGCGCGGTCAGGTGTATAAGGAGAAGGTCTGGCGGCTGCCGATCGCGGCGCCCAATTCGCGCGGCAAGGCGCTGATCAACATCCTGCCGCTGGAGCAGGGCGAGCGCATCACCACCATCATGCCGTTGCCTGAGGATGAATCCTCCTGGGCCAATCTCGACGTGATGTTCGCGACCACGGGCGGCAATGTCCGCCGCAACAAGCTGTCGGATTTCGTCGACGTGCGCCGTTCCGGCATCATCGCGATGAAGCTCGATGACGGCGAGGAAATCGTCAACGTGCAGATCTGCACGGAGCGCGACGACGTGCTGCTGACCGCGGCGGGCGGCCAGTGCATCCGTTTCCCCGTCACCGACGTGCGGGTCTTYACCGGCCGCACCTCGATGGGCGTGCGCGGCATCGCCCTGGCCGAGGGCGACAAGGTGATCTCGCTCTCGATCCTGCGCCACGTCGAAACCACCTCGGACGAACGCACGGCCTATCTGAAGATGCGCCGGGCGATGTCCGGCGAGACGACCACGGAGGAGCCCGTCGAGACCGAGGGCGAGGAGGCGGCGGGTGCAATCCAGCTGTCGCAGGAGCGCTACGTGGAGATGTCGGCGCAGGAGCAGGTGGTGCTGACCGTGTCGGTCAACGGCTACGGCAAGCGCACCTCGTCCTACGAGTACCGCACCACCGGTCGCGGCGGCAAAGGCATCGTCGCGATGTCCGTCAACAACCGCAACGGCAAGCTGGTCGCCTCATTCCCGGTCGAGGACAGTGATCAGATCATGCTGGTGACCGACAAGGGCCAGCTGATCCGCTGCCCGGTCGACGGCATCCGTATTGCCGGCCGTTCCACCCAGGGCGTCATCGTGTTCAACACGGCTGATGATGAGCATGTCGTCTCGGTCGAGCATATCGGCGAGGAGACGGAGAACGGCAACGGGACGAATGGGACCGAAGCGGGGAATGGCGAATAAGGGCGAGGGGCGAGTACGGGCAAATGGCGAATAGGGAGTAGTGAATAGGGACGAATCACGTCTTCCCGCTTCGCTATTCGCCTCACTGCGTCCGGTCGACGCCGACCATTCGCGCCTGACCAACGGTCGCCTTGGTGCCGGCGCTGCGCAGGCAGGAAGCTTCGAAATTCGGCCAGGCCTGTTGCGAGCAGTCGCGGCCGATCGGACGGATGTCGAGGCGRTCGCCCTTGGCGAGCGGGCGCGGCACGCTGGCTTCGACCTGGGGAGCGAAGCCGGGCACGACGGAGAAGGCGGCGGCCACGAAGCCGGCGGCGGCAACGGCAGAAAGCGCTTTGATCATGACGGACCCCTGTCAGGGCCGATTTCGGCCCGTTGTTCGTTGATGTCTTGTTAACCATCTCGGGTTTCGGAAGATCTTCGCCGCCGCAAAAAAAAGGTTTCGTGGGAGCACGGAACTGTTTCGTGGCGGCTGTTCCGACGAAACAATCAGGACCCGGACTCAGGGGGCCGATCTCTTTTGCTGCAGTCGCCGGTCGGCATCACAGCTCCGCCATCGGGCATGACGGCCAGCTTGCCGGCCTGTTCCGGCCGGTATAGGACGGGCACATGCAACGCATCGCGCTCTATCCGGGGTCGTTCGACCCTGTCACCAACGGCCATCTCGACGTGGTCCGGCAGGCCGTCCATCTCTGTGACCGGTTGATCGTCGCGGTCGGCGTGCATCACGGCAAGAAGCCGCTGTTCTCGACCGAGGAGCGGCTGGCYATGGTCCATGAGGTGTTGGGGCCGGTGGCYGCGGCGGCCGGTTGTGGCTTCGAAGCCTCCACCTATGACGATCTCACCGTCACCGCCGCGCAAAAGGCGGGTGCGATCATGATGATCCGGGGCCTGCGCGACGGCACSGACTTCGACTATGAGATGCAATTGGCCGGCATGAACCAGACCATGGTACCGGGAATTCAGACCGTGTTCGTCCCGGCCTCGGTGGCTGTCCGCCCGATCGCGGCGACGCTGGTGCGCCAGATCGCCGCCATGGGCGGCGACGTGTCTCACTTCGTTCCGGCCGCCGTCGCCGCCAGCCTGAAGGCCAAATTCAACTGATCCGTCGGGCGCTGGCCGCTCGGCGCGGTGCCGGTCTCTTTACAGCCTCACATCTCATCGGAGTTGCCATGATCCGAGCTCTTGCTTTCGTTGTTGCTCTCGTCTTCGCGTTGCCAGCGCTGGCGCAATCATTGCCGGCTGGTCTCGACAAGCAGAATGCGCTGGTCATCGACACCACCAAAGGCCGCATCATCATCAAGCTGCGCACCGATCTGGCGCCGCAGCATGCCGAGCGGCTGAAGACGCTGGCGCGTGAGGGCTTCTACAACAACGTGCCGTTCCACCGCGTGATGGACGGCTTCATGGCCCAGACCGGCGATGGCCAGAACTTCAATGGCACCGGCGGCTCGAAATATCCGAACCTGAAGCAGGAGTTCTCCCAGACGCCGTTCAAGCGCGGCACCGTCGGCATGGCGCGGCGCGGCGACAGCAACGATTCAGCCAATTCGCAGTTCTTCATCTGCTTCGGCGACGCGTCGTTCCTGAACGGCCAGTACACCGTGATCGGTGAGGTCGTGCAGGGCATGGATGTCGTCGACAAGCTCAAGAAAGCGCCTCCGGGCTCGGCCGGCGGAGCCGTCACCGACCCGGACAAGATGGTGAAGGTGCAGGTCGCCTCCGATATCAAGTAGGCCGGCGAGAGCAGGGCACCCGGGCCCAGGCCCGGGTTCCCCTTCCTTTAAGGAACCCTTTGCCACGCGCCGCCCGTTGCATCGACAGGACCGGCGGCTTCAGCTTTAAGCCGGATCGGTTTATCCTGCGCCTGCATCGCCCGGGCCCGTCGTCCCCGGCTCGCCGTCAGAAGGGGTGACGGCCGCACATTGGAAGCTCGACATTTCAGACCCAGGATGYCCGTCCTGACCCCGATTCATCCCTAGCGAACGAGAGACCAGCATGGCTGTGACCGAAAATACCTTGATCCTCGAAACCACCCAGGGCCCCGTCACCATCGAGATGCGCCCCGATCTCGCGCCCGGCCATGTCGCGCGCATCAAGGAGCTCGTCCGCGAGGGCTTCTATGACGGCATCGTCTTCCATCGCGTCATCGACGGCTTCATGGCGCAGACCGGCTGTCCGCAGGGCACCGGCATGGGCGGCTCAGGCAAGAAGCTGAAGGCCGAATTCAACGCCGAGCCGCACGTCCGCGGCACCGCCTCGATGGCCCGCGCCGCCAACCCGGATTCGGGCGACAGCCAGTTCTTCATCTGCTTCGACGACGCCCGCTTCCTGGACAAGCAGTACACGGTCTGGGGCAAGGTCACCGAGGGCATGGACAACGTCGACAAGATCAAGCGCGGCGAGCCGGTGCAGAACCCGGACAAGATCGTGAAGGCGTATATGGCCGCCGACGCGGCYTRARMTMRAGACCCTCATGGTGAGGAGCGTGCGCAGCACGCGTCTCGAACCATGAGGCCGACATCGGGGCCTCATCCTTCGAGACGCGCTACGCGCGCCTCAGGATGAGGATCCCGATTGTCGTTCCAGGACGACGATGCGCACCGACCTGTTCGATTTCCATCTTCCCCCTGAGAACATCGCGCTGCGGCCGGCGAGCCCGCGTGAGGCCGCGCGCATGCTGGTGGTGCAGGGCGATGGCGTGCTGCGCGATCGCATTGTCGCGGATCTGCCGGACTGGCTSGAGCCGGGCGATCAGCTCGTGGTCAACGACACCAAGGTGATCGCAGCCCAGCTCTCAGGCCGCCGCGTCAGCCGCGAGACCGAGGCGAAGATCGAGGCGACCTTGATCAAGCGGCTCGACGGCTCGCGCTGGCAGGCGCTGGTCCGTCCTGCGAAGAAGCTCGCCCCTGGCGATACGATCCGTTTCGGTCATGAGGGCAAGGTCTGCCTGCTCGGCCATCTCGACGCGACCGTCGAGGCCAAGGGCGAAGAGGGCGAGGTGACGCTCTCCTTTGTCTTCCATGGCCCGGCGCTCGACCAGGCCATCGCCGATCTCGGACGGCCGCCGCTGCCGCCCTACATCGCCGGCARGCGKCCCGCKGAYGAGCAGGATGCGGCGGAYTATCAGACCATGTTCGCGGCCAAGGAGGGCGCGGTGGCCGCGCCGACGGCCGGGCTGCACTTCACCCCGGCGCTGGAGCAGCGGCTGCGCGCCCGCGGCGTCGGGTTGCAGCGGGTCACCTTGCATGTCGGGGCCGGGACGTTCCTCCCCGTGAAGGTCGAGGACACCGAGGGCCACCGCATGCATGCGGAGTGGGGCAGCCTCTCGGCCGAGACGGCCGCCGCGCTGAACGAGGCCCGGGCCAAAGGCGGCCGYATCGTCGCCGTCGGCACCACGTCGATGCGGCTGTTGGAGAGCGCGGCGTTGCCGGACGGCACCATCGCGCCGTTCGAGGCGGAGACCTCGATCTTCATCACGCCCGGCTATCGCTTCCGCGCCGTCGAYATYCTGATGACCAATTTTCATCTGCCGCGTTCGACGCTGTTCATGCTGGTCTCGGCCTTCGCCGGCCTGGAGACGATGCAGGCGGCCTATGCGCATGCGATTCGAAGCGGCTATCGSTTCTATTCGTATGGCGATGCGTGTTTGTTGTTTCGYCAGCCGGACGAGCGCATCGTCGAGCCGTAGCTGATAGCCCGCTGGCGCAAAGGCATTGGCGATCGTGACATCCGGGTGTSGTCATTTCGCGCGGCTCTCCACGTTGCGTCGCTCATGGCAGGCCGTGCTCTCACCACGTCATTGCGAGCGCAGCGRCGCAGCGAAGCAATCCAGGCTGCCGCTGCGGCGGGAGTSCTGGATTGCTTCGTCGCCTTCGGCTCCTCGTAATGACGCGTSGAGATGGCTAAGCCATCACCCGCTCCGGCAACAACTCGGCGATCTGCACGGCGTTGAGCGCGGCGCCCTTCAGCAGCTGATCGGCGGCGACGAACATCGCGATCGAATGGCCGGACGGATCGGACAGATCCTTGCGGATGCGGCCGACCAGCACGTCGTCCTGGCCTGACGCGTCGACCGGCATCGGGAAGTAGTTGTTGGCGCGATCGTCGACGATGCGCACGCCCGGCGCGGTGGCRAGGATGCGGCGGACCTCATCCTCCGAGATCGGCTTCTCGCATTCGAAGGTGATCGACTCGCAATGGGCGCGCAGCACCGGCACGCGGACGCAGGTGACGCCGATCGCGATCCCCTCATCCTCGAAGATCTTGCGGGTCTCGTTGATGACCTTCGTCTCTTCGTCGTTGTAGCCCGTCTCCGGATCAATCGCGGTGTTGTGGCTGAACAGATTGAAGGCGAACGGGTGCGGCATCACCTTGGGCGCATAGACCTGGCCGTTGAGGTTCGCGCGGGTCGATTGCACCAGYTCGTCCATCGCGGCCGCACCGGCGCCGCTGGCGGCCTGGTAGGTCGAGATGATCACGCGCTTGATGCGGTTCTTCTGGTGGATCGGCCACAGCGGCACCAGCGCGGTGATGGCGGCGCAGTTCGGATTGGCGATGATGCCCTTGTGGTCGCGGATGCGGCGGGCGTTGATCTCGGGGATCACCAGCGGCACGTTCGGGTCCATGCGGAAGGCGGACGAATTGTCGACCACGACGGCGCCGGAGCGCACGGCGATCGGGGCRAACTTCTTGGAGATGCCGCTGCCGGCCGAGAACAGCGCAATGTCGACGCCCTCGAATGAGCGCTCATTGAGCTCCTCGATCACGATGCTCTGGCCGCGGAAGCTCACGCTCTGGCCGGCCGAGCGGGCGCTCGCCAGCGCCTTCAGCTTGCCGACGCGGACGTTGCGGCGGTCCAGGGTGGCGATGAACTCGGCGCCGACCGCGCCGGTGACGCCGACAATGGCAATGGTGGGATCGTGGGGCACGTCTCAGGTCTCCGGTTGAAATTTAGGCAATAAAAAAGCCCCGGACCTTCATCAGGCGGGGCTTCGGTTCGAAGATGGTCGCGATCGAGGTCGATTACGCGCGCACGCCTCCCGAGGCCCGCAAGGGCTTGGTGGTTTTCGTCGTGCGTTTGGTCGAGGTCGACATGGCGGGGGACCATAGGGGCGTGAGGCACCGCCGTCAACGGCCGCGAGGGGCCGAACTTGTGCCGATCGCGGTTGAATCCGGGGCCGTCCTGACGCAATAAGCCGGCCATGAGCTCCCCCGGCACCGAACTCCCCAATCATTTCGAACTTCTCGGCACGGATGGCGCGGCCCGCACCGGCCGGCTGACCACGCCGCATGGCGTGGTCCGGACCCCCGCCTTCATGCCCGTCGGCACGGCCGGCGCGATGAAGGGCATTCACTGGCGCGACGTGCGCGACGCCGGCGCCGACATCGTGCTCGGCAACACCTATCATCTGATGCTGCGTCCCACGGCCGARCGCATTGCTGCGCTCGGCGGCCTGCAGCGCTTTACCGGCTGGGGCGGACCGATGCTGACCGATTCCGGCGGCTTCCAGGTCATGTCGCTGTCGGCCCTGCGCAAGGTCACGGAGCAGGCGGTGACGTTCCGCTCGCATATCGACGGCGCCAAGATCGAATTGTCGCCGGAGCGCGCCATCGAGGTGCAGCGGCTGCTCAACTCGGACATCGCGATGCAGCTCGACGAATGCGTGCGGCTGCCGGCCGAGCCTGCTGATRTCGAGCGCGCGATGCGGCTGTCGCTGCGCTGGGCGGAGCGCTGCCGTCGTGCCTTCGAGAGCGCGCCGGATGGCTATATGCTGTTCGGCATCGTGCAGGGCGGMGATGTGCCCGCGCTGCGCGTGGCGAGCGCCGYGGCGCTGGTCGACATCGGCTTCCATGGCTATGCGATCGGCGGTCTCGCGGTCGGCGAGCCGCAGGCSGTCATGCTGGAGATGATCGAGGCGACCGTGCCGGCGCTGCCCGGTGACCGCCCGCGTTATCTGATGGGYGTCGGCACGCCGGATGATCTGCTGGAGTCGGTGAAGCGCGGYATCGACATGTTCGACTGCGTGCTGCCGACCCGCAACGGCCGGCATGGCGTCGCCTTCACGCGCTTCGGACCGGTCAATCTGCGCAATGCGCGCCACGCCGATGATCCGCGTCCTCTCGAYGAGGAAAGCCCGTGGCCGCCGGCGCGCAGCTATTCGCGCGCCTATCTGCACCATCTGATCAAGGCCGGCGAGGCGCTCGGCGCGACGCTGCTGTCGGAGATCAACATCGCCTATTTCCAGCWGCTGATGGCCGGAATGCGCGCGGCGATCGCGCAGGGCCAGTTCGCGGATTTCTACGCGCGCACCAAGGCGGATTGGACGCGCGGCGACATTGCACGGATCTAGTTGCGCGGCCTTCTGCAAGGCCGCAACGCGCTTCGGCGTACGTCACCAAGCTGCGTGGCACGCCGCCGGGATTTTCAGTTGCAGGCGAACCGGCTTTTTACCGCGTGCTTGGTCACGAAGCCATAGCCGCAGGTGTCGCAGGTCCAAAGGTAGCTGATCGCATTGTCGGCCAGATAGGCCGAGGCCTCKGCAGCAATCATGGAATCGGCGCAGACTGGACATGTCGGCAGATCGCAGCCGCGAGGATCGGGGCGGGGCGTTGCGGTCGACACGAGATCAGCAAGTGCTGACATAGTGACCTCCTGGGCGATCTTTTCTTGTCGAACTTTGCAGGCGCAAATAGATTGMAGTTCAGGCACGAAACGAGGCTCAAAGTTACAACCGGCATCTCCGTCTGACTTCGACTATAGACTGATTTGTTTGACTGTGTCGCAACACAAATGCGTTGGTTTGGCGAAATTTAACAACAAGTTGTTGTGCGTCGCGACGATCAGGCCATCGTGGAAACGTGCTTGCGCAGTGCAGCAGCCTCGTCGAAGATGAACGGACGTGGAAGAGTGTCGCAGTTGCGCCGGAGTGCGCGAGGGGTGAGATCATGGAAACAGCAGCCGCAACGCCGCGTCCCGGGCGTGGACGTGTATTTGACTCAATTGTCGATGCCTTCGGCAAYACGCCGATTGTGCGGCTGCGAAAGCTGCCGGAGCAGCACGGAGTCAAAGCGACGATTCTCGCCAAATTGGAATATTTCAATCCAGCCGCCAGCGTGAAGGACCGCATCGGCGTCGGCATGATCCTGGCCATGGAGCAGGCTGGCGTGATCAAGCCGGATACGGTGCTGATCGAGCCGACCTCCGGCAATACGGGCATTGCGCTGGCCTTTGTCGCGGCAGCGCGCGGTTACAAGCTGAAGCTGGTGATGCCGGAATCGATGTCGATCGAGCGGCGCAAGATGCTGGCCTTCCTCGGCGCGGAGATCGTGCTGACCCCGGCGGCACAGGGCATGAAGGGCGCAATCGCCGCCGCGGAAGAGCTGTTGCGAACCACACCGAACTCGGTGATGCCGCAGCAGTTCAAGAACCTCGCCAATCCGGAGATCCACCGCCGCACCACGGCCGAGGAGATCTGGAACGACACCGCAGGCAACATCGACGTGTTCGTCGCCGGTGTTGGCACCGGCGGCACCATCACCGGCGTTGGCCAGGTGCTGAAATCGCGCAAGCCGGGCCTGAAAGTGGTCGCCGTCGAGCCGGAGGAGAGCCCGGTGCTGTCCGGCGGTCAGCACTCGCCGCACAAGATCCAGGGCATCGGCGCCGGCTTCGTGCCTGATATTCTCGATCGCTCGGTGATCGATGAGATCGTCAAGATCAACAGCACGACCGCGATCGAGACCTCGCGTGCGCTGGCCCGCAATGAGGGCATCCCCGGCGGCATCTCCTCGGGCGCCGCGATCGCGGCGGCGATCGAACTCGGCAAGCGGCCGGAGAATGCCGGCAAGACGATCCTGGCGATCGTGCCGTCGTTCTCCGAGCGCTATCTGTCGACCGCGCTGTTCGAAGGGATCTGATCATGGCCGACCAGCCGCGGCGTCCACGGACCCTGGCCGACGCTCGCACCGAGGCGGAAGCCGCTTTCAAGAAGGTCACCACGAAGCCGGTGGAGGCGCCGCCGAAGAAGGCGGCCGTCCCCGGCGTGCGCGAGCAGGTGACCTTGCGGATTGATCAGGACGTGCTGGAGCACTTCCAATCCGAAGGCCCGGGCTGGCAGGACCGCATCAACGCCGTCCTGCGCAAGGCCGCGGGTCTGTAGCGCGATAACCAAGTCCCCGGCTTAGGCGTCGGACGGCTGACTCTCTGGCTCGGCCGGTCGCGGCCGCGCCTGCTCTGCACGCCTTCGGTCACAGGTCAGTGGTGAGGCAATGTGACCGCTTCCGCGCGGCTGATCGCCCCGATGACCGCCGAAGGTCATGGCGGCAGATCACGCGAGGCATTTGCGACACCCCGTCGCATGATCGCAGCGATATATTGGCGCAGCACACGTCTTGGTGGAACTTTTTCTTCTCACCGCCTCGATCCTGATCTACTGTCGTCGAACGTGTTCTTCCATTGTCTCTTGCGTTTCCATCCGGCWACGCGGCGATGTTGTTCAGAGCAAGCCTCTGCAGCGGTCGTCTGCAATGCCTTAATTGTCCCGACTGAGCGATTTCGACGCCTCTCCGGGAGCGTTTCATGAGCGCCGAAGCTGAGCTTCCGGTTCGTGTGCTGCTCGTCGAGAGTGGTCCAGCGAGCGGGCAGGTGGTGCGGGATGCGATCACCGGCCCCTCGATGATGGATGGCTGCGAATTGGTGACTGTTGCAACAGTTGCGGAAGCGCAAGCCATCTTGACGCACCAGCCCATCGACCTGGTGGTGTTGGACGTGGACGATTCCGACGCGCACAGCGTCTTGGATGTCGGCAAGCTCAGAGCCGCTGGCCAGGATATCCCGATCATTGTCGTCAATGGACCGGCCAATGCTGATAGCGCCGCGGCCTATGCTGGGGCTGGAGCTCGTGATTACCTGCCCGGAGCGGAGACCGGACCTTCGACGCTGCGGCGCGCGATGATCTATGCGACCGCTCGGCGCCGCAAGGATCGTATCGAGGACAACAGGCGCTCGCTTGCCAATGATCGGGACTTGTCCTCGGCCGGCCGCGTCACCAGCGTTTCGGCGCATCTGGCCGGACACGGGTCGATCCGGGAGCGCAGGCCTGAGGCCTTCGGTGACCTCGTGGAGCAATATCTGCACCTGTTTCGCGAATACCTGGACCCCAGCGGTGAGCCTCATGCTCGTCCGCTCCGCATGATGGAGAGGATTGCGACATCGATTGGCGATGAAGGCGGCGGGCCGCGCGATCTCCTCGATCTTCACGTTGTGGCGCTCGAGAGGGCGATCGGCGGGACGACCGTCGAGCGGACGAGCACGCTGGTGTTCGAAGGCAGGCTGCTTGCGCTCGAGATGATGGGACTGCTGGTCGACTATTACCGGCTCGGGCATCGACGCCGCATCGCACCGGGAGACAGGGCATGACCCTGCAACTCGGATTGTTCATCACAGGTCAGACATCGAACTCGCTGCGCGCGATGGAAAACCTCCGCAGGATCTGCCAGCACGAGCTGAACATCCCCTGCGAGATCGACATCATCGACGTGCTGGAGCATCCGCAGATCGCCGAGGACGAGAAGATCGTCGCGACACCCACGCTGGTGAAGCGCCATCCCGGCCCGGTGCGAAAGATCATCGGCGATCTCAGCGACACCAGGAAGGTCCTGCTCGGGCTCGGGATCCTCCAGAATTCGTCCGCGGGGCGTATGGGAAAGGAGGAGGGGGCGGGGAATGAGCGCGAGTAGGGCTTTCGAACTTGAGAAATTGCGCACCGGCATCGCCGGATTCGATCAGATTTCGAACGGTGGCCTGCCACTGAATCGAAGCACGCTGGTCTCCGGCACAGCCGGCAGCGGAAAGACCGTGCTCGCGCTGCAGTTTCTCGTCATGGGCGTGCAGACCTGTGCCGAGCATGGCGTCTGTGTCACGTTCGAGGAGGCTCCAGAGGACCTGATGCGCAACGTCGCGTCGTTCGGCTGGGACTTCGAATCCTTGAACCGGAACGGCCAGATCGCGATTGTTGATGCCACGCCGGAGCAGGGCGAGGAGATGGTCGAGGCCGGCGCCTATGATCTCTCGGCGCTGATGGTCCGGATCGAGAATGCGATCCGGAAGGTCAATGCGAAGCGGGTGGTGCTGGATTCGGTCGGCGCGCTGTTTCCGCAGTTCTCGGACGCCAATGTGGTGCGCCGGGAACTGCACCGCATCGCCAGCGCGCTGCGGCTGCTTGGCGTGACCACGATCATCACGATGGAACGTCTCGACGAGGATGGCGGGCTGGCGCGCTTCGGCGTCGAGGAGTTCGTGGCCGACAAYGTCCTGGTGCTGCGCAACCGGCTCGAGCAGGARAAGCGCAGGCGGACCATCGAGATCCTGAAATTTCGYGGCGCCACGCATCAGAAGGGCGAGTATCCGTTTACGGTCGACCACGCCGAGGGTGTTACGATYATTCCGCTCTCGGCCATCGAGCTGAAGCAGCGCTCGAGCGATCTCCGGGTATCCTCCGGCGTGCCCGAGCTCGATCAGATGTGCGGCGGTGGCTTCTACCGCGACTCCATCATTCTGGTGAGCGGAGCCACCGGSACCGGCAAGACGCTGATGGTGACGCATTACCTGAGGGCCGCCATCGAGCGCGGGGAACGTGCGCTRTTGATCGCGGCGGAGGAGAGCCGGGAACAGTTGACCCGCAATGCGTCGAATTGGAACGTCGATTTCGATTCAGCGGAGAAGGAGGGTCTTCTCCGCATCATTGCCAGATACCCCGAGACCATGGGCCTGGAGGATCACCTGCTCTACATCCAGCGGGAGATCAACGAGTTCCAGCCGAGCCGGATTGCGGTCGACAGCCTGTCGGCCTTCGAGCGCGCGGGCACGCCGAAATCCTATCGAGAATTCGTCATTGCGCTGACGAGTCATATCAAGAAGGTCGGGATCACCGGGCTTTTCACCAACACGACATCGATGCTGATGGGCGGCGCGTCGATCACCGAGACCCATATCTCCACCATCACCGACATGATCGTGCTGCTGCGCTACGTCGAGCTCTATGGCGTGATGCGGCGTGGCCTGGCGATCCTGAAGATGCGCGGCACGCAGCACGACAAGGACATCCGCGAGTATGTCATTGACGGTCACGGCATGCATCTGGTCTCCACCTTCCGCGACGTGCACGGAATTYTGACGGGGGCTCCCACCTACATGTTTGCACGCGAGCGCGACCATCTTGCCGAGATGTTTGGCGGATCGCAAAGCGAGCTCTAGGCAGGGACATCCGACATGGACGCATCAACCTACCGAGTGCTGGTGATCGGCGGCGAGGCCGCGGCGCCCCTGCTCGCGGCGGGAGGAAGTGAAGGCGGCGACAAAGCCGAGTTCGACCTGAGCCGGGCATCGACGATCGCGGAGGCGCGCCGCAGGCTCGAAACAGCCTCCTACGACACTATCCTGATGAACCTGGCGTCCTCGCAGGTCGCTGCCGCCTTCCCGGAGGAACTGTACGCGCTGGCTTCCGCAAGCCCCGTCGTGCTCTTCAACCAGTCCGCGGACGGGCGCGACGGTGCCGGACAGGCCCGCCTCAGACTGCCGCTTGGCGCGCCCGCGACAGCGACGCGCGCGTTGTCGGCGGAAAGTCATCGTCACTTCGGCCAGTTGCTCGAGGCCGTGCCGGACGCGTTGATCGTCACCAATCAGGACAACGAGGTCGCCTTCGTCAACCGGGCGGCCCATGAGCTGTTCGGAAAGGCGCGCGACGACTTCATCGGCGAACGCGTCAGCTTCGCGGTCAGCGAAGGCGCGGTTTCGGAGATCGAGGTCTATCGCGGYAAGGACGTCCGGCGCTGCGAGCTGCGCGTGTCGCGATGCGAATGGGAGGGGGCGCCGGCGCAGCTTCTTCTCATTCAGGACGTGACCGAGCAGAAGCGGCTRAACGAGGAGCTTCGGCAGTCTCAGAAGATGGAGGCGGTCGGGGTGCTCGCAGGCGGGATCGCCCACGACTTCAACAACCTTCTCGTCGTGATGATGATCTATGCCGAAATGCTGCGTGAGGAATGTCTCGGCGACGATCCGCGGTTGCCGGATGTCATGGAGCTCATCAAGGCGATTGAACGAGGCCGCGATCTGACGCGGCAGCTGCTGGCTTTCTCGCGCAAGCAGCCGGCGACCCCGACCTTGCTCGATCTCGGCGCCACTCTGGCGGATCTGCAGAAGATGTTTCGCCGGCTGCTGCCCAGCAATATCGAGATCAGCATCGATGTCGAAGAGCAGAGCTGGCCCGTGATCGCGGATCGGGTGCAGGTCGAGCAACTGATCATGAACCTCGCTCTCAACGCCCGCGATGCGATGCCCTCGGGCGGGCAGCTGACGATCAGGTTGGCCAACAGGACGATCCAGTGCGGCGACGAGGGCATGGAGCCGGGCGACTATGTCATGATGACGGTGAGCGACACCGGCACCGGGATTCCTCCCGATGATCTGGATCGCATCTTTGATCCGTTTTTCACGACCAAGGTCCGCGGCGGCGGCACCGGACTCGGACTTGCGACCTGCTACGGCATCGTGAAGCAGGCGGGCGGCAGCATTGCTGTGCGGAGTGCGATCGGCGAGGGGACCAGCTTCATCGTGCTATTGCCGCGTGCGAACGAGACCATCCAGACCGAGGCTGCGCCGGCTCCTCCCGTTCAGCAAGCCAGGGGAGGCGAACGGATCCTGCTGGTCGAGGACAATTCTCTCGCCCAGCGCGCAACAGCGGCGATGCTCACGCGGGCGGGCTATTCGGTTCAGTCCACGAGCAATGGCGAAGAGGCGCTGCGCTTTCTTCGCGAGCATGCAGATGCGGTGGACCTGGTCCTGAGCGACGTGGTCATGCCGCGGCTCAGCGGGCCGGAACTCGCCCGGCAACTGGCCGTTTCGCATCCTGATCTGCCGGTGCTGTTCATGACAGGCTACTCGAACGATCCCATCATCGCTGATGCCGGAGAGCACCGGATCGGCGGCCGGCGGACGATCATGAAGCCGTTCAAGCGCGAGGACCTGCTGGCCTTTATCAGCGACGCCATTGAACGCAAACGTTGCGCCGAGGCCAGCTGACCCGACCGACCGGGCAACGCGTCTTCGGCCGCCYGCAGCCGCGCGGTTGCCGAGATCAGCGACGGAAGGCGCCGCCGAGAATGCCGCCCATCATTCCGCCGATGAAGGCTGCGCCGGCGTCCGGACCGCCGCCGCGATGATGGCCACCACCCCCGCCACCGTTGCTGCGCTGCGTCCGGCGGGCCGGGCGCTCATCCTCGCTGGCGCTTGCCGTGACCGAGGCCGGGATGATCTCGGCGAGCAGGGCCTTGTGCTGCAGCTTGGTCAGATAACCGCTCGACGGATAGCCGCGCGCCGCCTGCCAGCGCTTGAGCACGGCTCGGGTCGGTTCGTCGAACTTGCCGCTGGCCTTGGTGTCGAAGCCGAGGCCGGTCAGGCGCCGCTGCACGTCGCGGCGCTGCCCCTTGTCGAGCCCGATCTGGTCCTCCGTCACCTGGGTGCCCTCTTCGGTGAAGGTCGCGGGATCGACGCCGGTGGTCAGGTTGCGCGTCGTGGTGGACGGGCCATTCTCGAGCGAAGCCACCCGCGCCAGCGCCAGCGATCTGAACTGGCCATTGGGATAGTTGGTCAGATAGGCCTTCAGCTCCTCGGCCTTGTTGGAGTCCTTGACCGAGCGCCAGAACTCCAGCTCGACATCGTTCGCGGGCTGCACCGCCGCGACCGCCGCCGGAACAGTCCCGGCGCTCGGGCCTGCGGGCGCTCCTCCGGCTGCCGGGTTCAGATAGACCGCGCCGATAAGGTTGGTGTGGCCCCATGGCAGCTGGCCCTTGCCGGTCTCCTCGTTTACCTGCGCGCGGACCTGGGTCATGGCCTGCTGGATTTCCAGGCCGGGCTGGGTGATGTGCGCGATCAGAGCCCTGGTGAACGGGCTGTTGGTGCCGGCTTCGCCGTCCAGTGCGGTCTGCCCCGGACCCGTGGCAAACGCGATCAGCGTGCCTTCGCCGGATTTCATCTCGGCGAGGCCGGTCTGCACCGAGACGCTGCGCGTCGATGCGCTCGACCGGATCTTGGCCGCGAATGGATTGTCCCGGCAGGCGTCGAGGAACACCAGCTTCACCTTGGCGTCACCCAGCGTCTGATCGAGCGTCACGTCGACATTGATGGCGGCGCCGAGCTTGGCGTCCATCTCCGATTTGATGTCGGCGTCGATCGGCAGCAGATAATTGGTGCCGGAAATCGCGATGCCGTGACCGGCGTAATAAAACACGGCGACGTCGGCGCCCTGGCTGCGGCGGCCGAAATCGAGCAGTTTCTCCGTCATCTGCTCGCGGTTGAGATTGGTACCCTCGACAACGTCAAAGCCGACATTGCGCAGGGTGACGGCCATGGCCTTGGCGTCAACCGGCGGATTGGGAAGCTGGGCCACGTTCTTGTAAGCGCCATTGCCGACGACGAAGGCCACGCGCCGGTCCGCCGATGCGCTGTCGATCGCAAGCGTAACCAGGACCAGCGCCAAAATGAGCCTTGGAATGAGGCTGATCCCCCGCATCTGAAATCTCCTTGGCGAAGCATAGGCGACGGCTGAAATTCGCCTCCATATCTACACCAAAAAGCCGTGATTGGCCCAGGTCAAATCGGCGGTTGTGGCTGCCTTGTCGGTCGGCAGCAAAAGCCCGTGCCTTGCGGCACGGGCTGACAGCTGTTGTCGAATGATAGCAGGAGAAACTAGCGACGCAGCGCGCTGCCGAGAACGCCACCCATCATGCCGCCGATGAACGCGGCGCCCGCGGCATTGCCGGCGTTGTCCTGCGGCGGCGGGTTGCGATAGACCGGCGCGGCCTGCGGCGGCGGCGCGCCAGCGGCGACATTGCCGGCCGGCTTGGCGCGGCGGGGCTTGGCCTCGTCSCCGACCGCGGCCGTCGCCGGAGCCGGCTGAGGCTCGGCCAGCAGCGCCTTGTGCTGCAGCTTGGTCATGAAGCCGGTCGCAGGATARCCACGGGCCGCCTGCCAGCGCTTCATGACGGCGCGGGTCTCGTCATCGAACACACCCGTCATCTTGGTGTCGAAGCCCAAACCGGTGAGGCGACGCTGTATGTCACGCCGCTTGGTCTTGTCGAGGCCGATCTGATCCTCACTGACCTGTGTGCCTTCTTCCGTGAAGGTGGCGGGATCGACACCCTTGGCGACGTTGCGGGTCGCGGTATTGATGGCGCCGCTCTCGATCGACGCGATGCGCGCCATCGCCAGTGAYTTGAACTGCCCGTTCGGATAGGTCGAGAGATAGGCGTTGAGCTCTTCGGGCTTGTTGGAATCCTTCACCGAGCGCCAGAATTCAAGCTCGGCCTCGCCGGCGACCGGACTTGCGACGACGGCGGCCGGAGTGGTTCCGGAAGAGGCGGTGGTTGCGGCGGGGGATGCGGCCGGATTGAGATACACCGCGCCGATCAGGTTGGTATGCCCCCAGGGCAGCTGCCCCTTGTTGGTCTCTTCATTGACCTGGGCGCGCACCGAGGTCATCGCCTGCTGGATCTCGACGCCGGGCTGCGCGATGTGCGAGATCAGCGCGCGKGTGAACGGGCTGTTGGCGCCGGCATCGCCATCGAGTGCGGTCTGGCCGGGACCGGTCGCAAACGCGATCAGCGTCCCCTCGCCGGATTTCATCTCGGCGAGGCCGGTCTGCACCGACACGCTGCGGGTCGGTGAGTTCGACTTGATCTTGGCGGCGAACGGGTTGTCGCGGCAGGCATCGAGGAACACCAGCTTGACCTTGGCGTCGCCCATCGTCTGATCGAGTGTCACGTCGATATTGATCGCCGAGCCCAGCTTGACGTCCATCTCCGATTTCAGGTCGGCATCGACCGGCAGGAGGTAGTTGGTGCCGGCGATCGCAATGCCGTGGCCTGCGTAATAGAACACCGCGATGTCGGCCCCCTGCGCCTTGCGGCCGAAGTCGAGCAGCTTCTCGGTCATCTTGTCGCGCGTGAGATTGGTGCCCTCGACCACGTCGAAGCCGACATTGCGCAGGGTTGCCGCCATGGCCTTGGCGTCGACCGGCGGGTTCGGCAACTGAGCCACGCTCTTATAGGCGCCGTTGCCGACCACGAAGGCGACGCGACGGTCGGCGCGTGCGGCTTCCGCCGTCAGCACCATGCAGAGCAGGGACAATGTGATGGTGAGAAAGCGCATCAGGAGATCCCCCAACGAATTAGCGAAGCGATCACTTCCGCATTTGTCGCTGCGCGGGCCGAAAAGTCTTGTTCCGATGTAAAAAATCTCGCTTTGGCCGCAAAGCTTTTTGGCGAGTGTTGCGCCGGACCAACGCCAACCACGTGCAGGGGCTGTCTTCCGTGACGAGGATCACAGCGCAGCCAGCGCCTCGGAGCGGGTGCTCCGGGACTCAGGTCCCCGCTGAGCGGCTCAGTGGAACCGGGCGAGCCGGGGCAGGGCGCAGGTTCAGGAGGTTTCCGGCCAGGATCAGAGCTGCGCCGACCAGCGTGAAGCCGTCGAGCCGTTCCGAATAGACGAGCCAGCCGACGGTGGCCGTCAGCGGCACCCGCAGGAAGTCCATCGGCACGACCACGGTTGCATCGGCATAGAGCAGCGCTCGCGCCATGCAGAAGTGCGAGAACGTCCCGGCAAGCGCGACCACGACGATCCAGCCCCATGCCGTCGCCGACGGCCATGCCCACATCGCGATCGAGGGGGCAAGCCCCGCCRTGGCTTGGACCGCGAGCATCCAGAAGATGATCGAGGCGGTCGGTTCGGTGCGGGTGAGGATTTTGACCAGGGCGACCGAAACGCCGAAGCCTACGGCGGCGGCGAGCGCRATGAGCTGYCCCGGGTTCACGGCGCCGGCGTCAGGTCGAACGATCACGACCACACCGACCAGGCCGAGCACGATGGCGATGAGCTTCGAGAACGTGATGCGCTCRCCGAGGAATGTCGCTGCCAGCAACGCTGTCCAGATCGGCATCGTGAATTCGATGGCCACGACCTGGCCAATCGGAATCAATGTGAGGGCCAGAAACCAGCCCAGCTGTGCGCCGTAATGGATCAGGTTGCGCACCACATGCAGCGTCAGCCTGGCGGTGCGGAGCTTGGCAAAGCCGCCRCTCAGCGCGATGACCGGTGAMAGCAGCACGAGGCCGATGAGACAGCGGAGCTCCATCARCTCGAACACGTTCAGCTCCCGCATGGCCTCGCGCCCTGCGACCACCATGACAAGCATGAGAGCGAGCCAGCCCGCCATCCATAATGCGGCCGTCATTTTCGAAGCGGAGCGATGCATCAGGCAGCTGTCTTGGAAAGGATCGGGGCGAGGAGCGGAGGGGCTGTATCTCCGCCCCGGTCCGGTCTTGCAAATGTTTTCCACGATGCGCTGCACCAATGGCTGCAGGGAACCGCAGCCCCGACCAAAGCTGTCCGTCGAGAAAAACGTGGAGTGTGGCCCGGTTTCGTCCTAAAGCCACCGCCCCGAAACAGCAGGGCAGAGCTTCAGACATGACCGAACGTGCCGCCTCAGCCGACTTCCTGACCGCCTTTGCCACCGGCTGGCCGGAGCGGGAGCCTCATCTCATGGTGCTGTCGCTGACCACCCAGAAGGGCGTGCAGGAYTTCGCCATGACCCGGGAGCAGGCGCTGCTGATTGCCAAGACCATCAAACGGACCGCGGCGCAATTGGCGCCCGCTCCGGCCGGTGGTCCGGTGCCAGGCGTGAAGCGCRCTTGAGCGGGCGCCGCGCCGGTCAGAGCGCGACGCGCTTCCGTCCGTGTCTCTTTATTGKCTAGCGCGAGAGCGAGATCGTCGCTGCGCGGAACTGGCTGTCGGCGCGGATTGATACCGATTGCTTGTTGCCGCGGGTGGCGAGCGCGATATTGGCGTTGAAGCCGGCGGTCGTCGCGACGAGCTGGAAGTTGCCGCCGCCGCCGCGCCCCTGCAGCACACCGCTGACGCCGCGGCTGGTCTCGCTCCAGCTTCCCGAGATCGCCGAGCCCTCGGCGACCACATCGGCCTGCAGCCCGAATTTATAGGCGTCGCTCGCGCAGGTCAGGACCAGGCCCATGCGCGGACCCGCGACCGCGTAATTGGCCCGGCAACGGATGCGTTCGGTCGAGCCGTCCTCGAGCGCCACCGTGCCGCTGCCGCTCCACGTCCCGGCCAGGCCGGTGAAGGCGCCCGGATCGGCCCATGCCGGGCCRTCGGCAAAGAGTGCACACAGCAAAACGGCGGCTGTCGAAAGCCGCCGCCTGGAGAAGGGGGCGTGGCKTGCCTTAGAGGCGGGACGCCTGCCAGCGCCCGCTGCACGGGATACCTGCCGAAGCTCCATTCCATTTGCCGGAGCCGGAATTGCCGCTGAGCTGACCATTCGCGTATGCGCCATTGATCGAGACCTTGACCACGCCCTCGCGCCCGATCGAACCCGAGACGTTGGCGCCGGCGGCCGAAATCTTACCGTCGGAGACGATCAGGGTCGAGCTGGCCGTGGGCTCGCAGCTGCCGCTGTTGGTGACGATCGTGACCTGCCACTGTCCGTCATAGGGCGATTGGGCAAAAGCAGGAGAGGTTGCAGCGCCTGCCAGGATCGACGCGGCGAAAGCCATTCCAATGCGATCGAGACGCATGAATCGATGTCCCTCAATGTCTGTGATCGGCTAGCTTATTTGGAAGAATTGTGACGAAAATTTGCCGCGCCGCCGCAATGGAAAATTATCTCGTCTTTTCAAACGGGTAAGGGTTAATCCAAAACTCGGCCTCGAGCCATTTCGGCGACATTGCGGGGAAATTGGGAACTCGCGCGCGACTCGAGCACATCGGCGCCATCGCGTTGCACCGTCTGGAAAATGCCGCCGCTTGCTCAACCGGCACGGCAGAACAGAGCGATCATGTGGCGCMAGATGCGGTGCGGCGATCCGCACTTTAGATCATGATGCGTTTCCACGGAAACGCATCATGATCTTTCCTCTTTGTTTGAGCATGATCTTTTCGGAAAACCGGTTTCAACCAGTGACCGCGATGCTCAGTGCGGCGTCTGCTCAGTGCGGCGTCAGGCTCGGCGCCTTGGTTGCGAACTGCTCGTCCTGCGGCTTGGCGGGGATCGTGCCATGGGCTTTGGCATATTCGACGACGTCGCCGAGCAGCTTGAGGCCGAGCGGCGCCAGCGCGCGCTCCCACAATTCGCGGGCCGTTTCGCCCTTCTTCACAAAGCACCAATCCTGCGCGGCAATGGCGCCGGCATCCATGCGCTCGGCCAGATGATAGATCGTGCCGCCCGCGATCGGATCGCCCTCTTTGACAGTCCACTCCACGGCCGCAATGCCGCGATGCCGCGGCAGCAGCGAAGGATGATAGCCGATGCCACCCAGCGGTGCCGCCTGGACCGCCTCCTGCGTCACGCGGGCATGGCTGTGGGCGGTGACGATCAGATCCGTCCCCGGGGCGATCTCGTTCGCMGGCACCACCTTCGGGTTGGCCTGAACGAGAACCTCGATGCCGGCCGCACGCGCCGCCGCGGCGAGCCTGTCCTCGCCATCATGCACGACGACCCGCGCGATCTCGATGCCTCTCTCACGCAGCATGTTCAGTGTGGCCACACCGAAATGGCGGGAGCCGACGAGGGTGATACGCATGGCCAGGGATCTTCCACGGTTGGGGCGGGGCAAAACCCAGGCTGCTTTCGCAGCCCGGGTGAGATCGGGTCAAACCAAGCCTTGCGCCTCAGGTCAAGCGGCTGCGGTGCGTTCATCACAGTCACAGGGAGCGTCCGGCAGCCGCACCGCCAGCCGACGGCCGTGCATCGTCTAGCAGGCCGTTGAAGAAGTCTGCTTTCGGTCGGATTTGAGTGTCCGGGTCGGCTGGTAAGCGCCGAGTGTCGGCTTTGTGCGGCGCTTGGGCCCTGAGCCGAGGTGCCTCATGCGGTTGCCCCCAACAGTCTTGGCAGGCGGATCAGATTGTAGGCCGCCAGCGCCAGCTTGAAGGCGGCATCGACGCGGGCGCGGCCTCGGAACTTGACCTTGGCAAGGCCGGCCGAGGCCTTGATCCAGCCGAACACCTCCTCGATGCGCTTGCGGCAGCGTTGGCTGACCGCGTAGCCGGCGTGACGCAGCGTTCTCCGGTCGATCGCGGTCTTGCGTGGCTTGCCGGTCTTGCTCAAATGCCCGTCGATGGCGATGTGCGGCGTCACCGAACGGCTTCTCAGCTCTCCGACAAAGTCGGTGACGTCGTAAGCC
>BFBZ01000072.1_pt1 | contig 186210 bp, 169 predicted proteins | sample 1888401 | NCBI WGS metagenome assembly BFBZ01 (sample SAMD00112614, study PRJDB3348) | symbiont metagenome | host: Chara braunii
CACCGCCGCCCGGAGCACTACAAGCTGATCAGCGAGCGGGCAGGGGTGAAGGTCGAACCGTCGAACTGAGGGCTTGCAGAGGGCCGATAGGGGGCTGCGCGATCCGCGCCGCCAAGAACGGCGCCGATCAGGCAACCTTGATCGCTACAGGCGCGAGCGATTGTAGAGCAGGGCGCCGAGACTGCGGGCAAACGCCTCGGTGCAGACCTCGCCAGTCCGCCCGCGCAGGTGCGGATAGCGCTCTTCGAGCTCGGCCAGGGTCACGTTTCCCGAGACCCGGGGATGATGAACGCAGACCGCGCCGTCGGCGGACCAGCCCGCTTCGAACGAGGCGTCCAGGTCGGGATCGTCGTCGACGACCTCGCGATGATCGTAGAGATCGATGCGCATGCCATTGCGCGTCCAGCCGCGGCCGTCGCCGCCATAGTCGCCGCGCATCATCCGGACACAGGCGGCGTGGGCGGGCGCCAGCGCCTGATCGTCGACGCCCTTGGCCCAGGGACGAAAGCCGACACGAACGCACTTGCCGACCGCACCGGACGTGCAGCTGAAGCCCGGACCGCCATGCAGGCCCTCGATCGGGAAACCCTGCCGCGTACCATCGGGACCGGAGGTGCAGTAGAGGCTCCAGCTCTTGTCGGCCTGCTGGACTTCCACCGAATGCAGCCAGACCGTGCCGGTCTGGTCCTTCGGATCGGGCTCGACGGCGGCGATCCGAATGCGCGCGGGCTGCGCCCCGAAATTGACCTCGAGAACCGCCCCCACCAGATCGGCGCTGCGCAGGACGCGCCCGTCGGCGAGATGCGCGACGAACTCGGTGCCTTCCACGGTGACCGAGGTGACGGCAGCCGCCGAGACGGCCTCGCCCATCGGCTCGGCCGCAAGGGCGTGGGAAAGGGTGCTCAGAGCCAGTAGCCCGGCGGCGAGGTGCAGCAGTTTGCGCATCGGTGCCTCCATCGGTTTGTTCGCATGAACGGAAGAACTGGTGCCCCTGTGTCAGGGGCACCGATCTTCCGGGGATTTCACCTGCTGCCTTCAGCGACGGACAAACGGCAGCTCGATCTCGATCGCGTGGATATGGAAGCCTTCGGCATCCGAGCTGGCCTTCGCGTTGGTTTGATCGATGCCGTTCTGCTGGCCGATGCCGTTGGTCTGACCGACACCGTTCGTGCCGATCACTCCGTTGAGCGCGAGGATACCGTTGTAGGTAGGCAGGCCATTGGTCGTGTCGAGGCCGTTCGCTTCAGGCATGCCGTTGTAGGAACCGAGGCCGTTTATGCCGCCGGTGCCAGTAGCCCTGCCCGCGTGGGCCGATGAGGCCGTGGCGACGGCAAGGAGCGCGAAGGAAGCGGTGGCGACGATGGTCTTGAACATGATGATCTCCCCTTGGAGTTTGTGGGCAGCGGCATGCTGTCCGTCGATGGGGGAGAAACTAGGCGGGGTCTGTTTCCCGAGAACTGCGCGCCATCGGCGTTTTGTTTCGTCGGTTGCTCGGTCGCCGCAGCCCCGAAACGAAAACGGCGCCTACTCTGGGCGCCGTCGATTGCTCGTCCGCCTCGCGGTCAGTGGGAGGAAGCCGGCCGCCGCGCCAACATCGGTGAGCGCCTGACCGTGCATGGCATCCATGCCGTCGGTTCCAGCGTAACCCACGAAACAATTCGCGGCCTTCGCAACATATGCGTGAAGCAGCGCAACTCTAAACCTGCGGCAACGCAATCTGTTGGATCAGAATGAAAGGAATGCTCAATGCCGATTTCAATCGACCGACGCGGCTTCGCCCGAATCTTGTTTGCCGGCGTTTTGCTGTCCGCCGTCGATCCGACGCTTGCTGCGGCGCAGGGCACCAAGCTTTTTACTTTCGTGAGTGAGACGGGCTCGATCGTGGCAGCACTCACCAAGGAAGACGCGGCGCTGGAGGCCGATGCCGGCGCAATTGGCAAGGCGCTTCGCGAGCGTGGCTCGCTGACCGTCTGGCGCTATGCAGTTCGCAAGGCGAAGGACGGCGAACTCGAACAGGCGCCACTGGCGAAGATCAGCATACAGGCCCAGGGGACTCTGCGGGTTGAGCCGTATCGGACGCCGCTTCGAGTGGTACCGATGGAATGACGCCAGCCTCCTGCTGTCGCCAGCAAGTCATGCCGGCACCTCGGGTGTGAGAATCGCCAGTTCCAGGCGTCTTTTTTCCCTTTCCTCGTCGAACTTCCGTCCGACGATCCTGTAGGGACGGCGGAACTCGAGTCTGACCGGCCAGCATCTCGGACTTAGCAGCAGGCGTCGCAGGGACTCGCCGAACCCCGGCAGATCCTGCTTCATGGCGTCCGTCATCCTGACGTGCAGCGGCATGATCCAGGCCCGCTTCTTCCAGGCGGCCTTGAGAACCTGGGCATTCCTGATCCTGCCCATCACGTTGGGGCCGACCGACACATGCTCGGCCTGCTTGCTCGTTCGACCGCCTTCGAGATGGGCGACGAAGCACTGCTGTCTCTCGAAATGCTCCATCACTCTTTTCATTGCGCTCCAGTTGAGTTTCCGCGACTCCAGCGTGTCGTCGCGGCCGACGCGAATGCAGCGCAGTCGCTCGTGCTGCTCCGGCGTGAAGCTCTTGAAGAGGTTCTTGTCCGGAAGACTCCACGGAAACATCCTGAGCCTGACCATCGCCCAGGGCCAGAACACGAGAGGAATGAGGAACGTTTCGATCAGCGATGGATGATTGGCGACGATCAGCACGCGGCCGCGCCGCATGTAGTGCACGGCGCGCCAGTAGCCGCTGATTCGGATGATGCGGAACAGGCCGAGCAGCCAGAAGGGGAGTCCGAGAAGAGTTCCGAGCAGCACCGCCATGGCGAGGCCGCTCGAGAGCGACGCGAGTCGGTCTTGGTGCCCCCGTTGCATGGCGTTTACCGTAATCCATCGGGCACGTCCGACATAGCTCTCTTGCCTTGTCGAAATGCGGTCGGAGAGGGAGCGAGAGTGGGCAATTGCCCAATCGAGGAGTATATAATCGCGTCGAAACTCCACGGCTCGAGCGATGACGCACCCTCAACTCATCATTTTCGATTGCGATGGCGTGCTGGTCGACAGCGAGCTCTTGAGCTGCCGCTGCCTGTGCGACGCCCTGGCGGGCTGCGGGATCGAGGTGCGGCTGGATGAAGTGCTCGACCGGTTCCTGGGGCGCAGCATGGACGCCGTGCTCGAGTATTACCGGAACGGGGGGCGATCGCTTCCCGAGCAGTTTGCCGCCGATCTGGCGGCAAAGGTACGCGAGACCTTCCGCGCAGCGCTTTGCCCCATCGAGGATATCGGATCCGTGCTGGAAGGCCTGCCGATCGCGCATTGCGTTGCCTCGTCGAGCGCGCTCGATCGGGTTGCCTTGTCGCTTTCGCTGACCGGGCTTGCCCGACATTTCGACGGCCGGCTCTATACCGCGCAGATGGTGGATCGCGGCAAGCCGGCTCCCGACCTTTTCCTGTATGCCGCCGGGAAAATGCGCGCCGATCCCCGCCATACGCTGGTGATCGAGGACAGCGTGAGCGGCGTGCAGGCCGCCAAGGCCGCCGGCATGACGGTCTGGGGGTTCGTCGGCGGCAGTCACTACCAAATGCGCGACGGTGCGGGCACCCTGCGCGACGCCGGCGCCGACCGGGTGTTTGCGCGCATGGCGGACTTTTGGCGAACCGAGCAATAGGGGGGCGGCAGGGGCATGGCATCATCCGACAACGACAAGGCACGACTCGACGAGGCCGCGCGCGCCGGCTGGCTGTATTTCATCGCCGGCCATACGCAGGACGAGATCGCCAAGGCGCTGAAGATCTCCCGTGCCTCGGCCCAGCGGCTCGTCTCGCTCTGCCTCGCCGAGCGCCTGATCACCTTCCGGCTGGAGCATCCCATATCGGCCTGCATGGAACTGGCCGCCCGGCTCAAGGACCGCTTCCATCTCGCCGCCTGCGAAGTCGTGCCGACCGACCCGGCCCAGCCGCTTGCCGTCATCGGGATTGCGGAGCGTGCCGCGACCGTCCTGGAAACGAGCCTGCGCGCCGAGAAGCCTTCGATCATCGGTCTCGGGACAGGGCGGGCCGTCCGGGCGGCGGTCGAGCGCGTTTCCCAGATCGACTCGCCCAACCACCAGATCGTCTCGCTGGTGGGCAACATCTCGGCCGATGGCTCGGCGAGCTTCTTCGACACGGTCGGACGCCTCGCCGACCGCACCAGGGCCCGGCATTTCCCCATGCCGCTGCCGTTCCTGATGTCGTCGAGCGCCGTTCGCGATCAGATGTTGCGCATCGATCCGATCGCCAAGGTGAGGGCGGTCGCCGCCAAAGCCGATTTGCGTCTGGTCGGCATCGGCCAGATGGACCAGGCGGCACAGGTCCATGTCGACGGCTTCGTCTCGCGCGAGGAGCTGTTCGAGATGAGACGGTTGGGGGCGGTGGGCGAACTGATCGGCTGGGCGTTCGACGCCGAAGGCCACATCATCGATGGCGGCACCAACCGGCGGCTGACCAGCATTCCCCTGCAGCTTCCTGCCCGCGGCCTGACCATCGGCGCCGCCGCCGGCCCCGCCAAGATCCCGGCGATCACGGCGGCACTGAAGGGCCGCCTGCTCAACGGCCTGGTCACCGACGAAGCGACGGCAGGCGCGATCCTCGGTCGCTAGGCACCCGGGCCAGCCCTTGACAGGGGCATCTCCCGAGGCTGAACATACGCCCAACGCGTGGGTATATGCCCAACGCGAGCCTTGGGAGGATACCGTGAAGCCATCACTTGGCGCCCTTCTGGGCGCGGCCATCCTGTCGATTTCGGCACCCGCGATCGCGGAGACCCTGACCGTCGCAACTGTGAACAACAGCGACATGATCCGCATGCAGGGGCTGACCAGCGATTTCACCGCCAAGAACCCCGACATCACCGTGAAATGGGTGACGCTCGAGGAGAACGTGCTGCGCCAGCGCGTCACCACCGACATCGCCACCAAGGGCGGTCAGTTCGACGTGCTGACCATCGGCACCTACGAGGTTCCGATCTGGGCCAAGAAAGGGTGGCTGGTGCCGCTCGACAATCTCGGCGCCGACTACGATACGGCCGACCTCCTGCCCAAGATCCGCGACGCCGTGTCGGTCAACGGCAAGCTCTACGCCGCCCCGTTCTATGGCGAGAGCTCGATGATCATGTATCGCACCGACCTCTTCCAGAAGGCCGGGCTCACCATGCCCGAGAAACCCACCTGGGACTTCGTGATCGACGCCGCCAAGAAGCTCACCGACAAGGCGGCCGGTGTCTACGGCATCTGCCTGCGCGGCAAGGCGGGCTGGGGCGAGAACATGGCCTTCCTGACGGCGATGGCCAATTCCTATGGCGCGCGCTGGTTCGACGAGAAGTGGCAGCCGCAGTTCGACAAGGCGGAGTGGAAGAAGACGCTCACCACCTATGTCGACCTGATGAAGGCGGCCGGTCCTCCGGGGGCCAGTTCCAACGGGTTCAATGAGAACCTCGCGCTGTTCAATGCCGGCAAGTGCGCGATGTGGATCGACGCCACGGTCGCGGCCTCCTTCGTGACCAATCCCAAGGAATCGAAGGTCGCCGACAAGGTGGGCTTTGCCCTGGCGCCGAACACTGGCCTCGGCAAGAACGCCAACTGGCTGTGGGCCTGGAACCTCGCCATTCCGGCAGGCTCGAAGAAGGTGCCGGCCGCCGAGAAGTTCATCGCCTGGGCGACCAACAAGGACTACACCAAGCTCGTCGCGGGCAAGGACGGCTGGGCCAACGTCCCGCCGGGCACCCGCGTCTCGCTCTACCAGAATCCGGAATACCTGAAGGTGGCACCGTTTGCCGCGCTCACCCTGGCCTCGATCGATGCGGCCGATCCGAACAAGCCGACCGTCCAGCCGGTGCCCTATGTCGGCGTGCAGTACGCCGCGATTCCCGAGTTCCAGGGCATCGGCACGGTCGTCGGCCAGCAATTCTCCGCGGCGCTGTCCGGCGCCTCGACAGTCGACGCCGCGCTCGCCGCAGCACAGGCCTCGACCGAGCGCGAAATGAAGCGCGCCGGCTACCTCAAGTAAGGGGCCGACACGTGTTGCGGCAGCCTTCTCCCTAGCCGCGCTTCGGGGTCATCGGACTGCCCGGGCGATCCGATGACCTCTTTTGTCCGCTTCCCGCTTCCCTCGTCCCGCCACTCTTCCCTCCCGCCGACCGAGGTCCGCGATGGCGACACAACAGACGCAAGGTCTCGCCCGTGGCCTGTTGAGCCCGGCCGTCGGGCTGCTGTTCGTCTGGATGATCGTGCCGCTGGCGATGACGATCTATTTCTCGACCTTGCGCTACAGCCTGCTCGACCCCGGCGCCGAGACCTTCATCGGACTGGATAATTTCCGCTATTTCCTCACCGACCCGGCCTTCCTGGCGTCGCTGCTGAACACGCTGGTGTTGGTGGGGGCGGTGCTGGCAATCACCATCGTGCTCGGCGTCCCGCTCGCCCTGCTGCTCGACCAGCCGATGATCGGCCGCAACATCGTGCGCCTGATGGTGATCGCGCCGTTCTTCGTCATGCCGACCGTGAGCGCGCTGGTCTGGAAGAACCTGCTGCTCCATCCGGTCTCCGGCCTGCTGGCGTGGCTGTCGACCCTGGTCGGCGTGACGCCGATCGACTGGTTCAACGACGCGCCAATGCTCGCCGTCATCCTGATCGTGGCCTGGCAGTGGCTGCCTTTCGCGACCCTGATCCTGCTGACCGCCCTGCAGTCGCAGGACGAAGAGCAGAAGGAAGCTGCCGAGATGGACGGCGCCGGCGCCTTTTCGACGTTCTTCCACCTGACCCTGCCGCACCTCGCGCGACCGATCACGGTGGTGATCCTGATCGAAACGATCTTCCTGCTCACGGTATTCGCCGAGATCTTCGTCACCACGGGCGGCGGCCCCGGCCTGCAGACCACCAACATCGCCTTCATGATCTATTCCCAGGCGCTCATCCAGTACGACGTCGGCAGCGCCTCGGCGGGCGGACTGGTCGCCGTCGTGATCGCCAACATCCTGGCCTTCTTCCTGGTCCGCATCGTCGGCCGGAACCTGGAGACCTGACATGGCGCGCCGGGTATCGCCCACGCGAATCGTCGTCTCCACCGCGGCGGCATGGGCCTGCGGGTTGCTGATCTTCTTCCCGATCCTGTGGATGGTGCTGGCGAGCTTCAAGACCGAGCTCGAGGCCTTCGCGATCCCGCCGTCGTTCCTGTTCTTCGAATGGACGACGGAGAACTACACCACGGTGCAGACCCGCAGCGACTATTTCCACCACGCCATGAACTCCATCGTCATCGCCGGCGGCTCGACCATCATCGCCGCTTTGATCGCGGTGCCAGCGGCCTGGTCGATGGCCTTCGCGCCGACCCGGCGGACCAAGGACATTCTGCTCTGGATGCTGTCGACCAAAATGATGCCCGCGGTCGGCGTCCTGGTGCCGATCTATCTCATCTTCAAGAATCTCGACCTGCTCGATACCCGAGTCGGGCTGGTGGCGATCCTGTGCCTCGGCAATCTGCCGATCGTCGTCTGGATGCTGTTCACCTATTTCAAGGAAATCCCGCGCGACATCCTGGAGGCCGCGCGCATGGACGGCGCGACCGTCGAGCGCGAGCTCATCTATGTGCTGACACCGATGGCCATTCCCGGCATCGCCTCGACCCTTCTGCTGAACCTGATCCTGGCGTGGAACGAGGCGTTCTGGACCTTGAACCTGTCGACCTCCCAGGCGGCGCCGCTCACCGTGTTCATTGCCTCCTACTCCAGTCCCGAAGGCCTGTTCTGGGCGAAGTTGTCGGCCGCCTCGACGATGGCCATCGCGCCCATCCTGGTGCTCGGCTGGTTCAGCCAGCGCCAGCTCGTGCGCGGCCTGACCTTCGGCGCCGTCAAATAGGGGCCCTGCAGCATGGGACAGATCACGCTCCAGTCGGTCCACAAGTCCTTCGGACCGCTCAACATCATCAAGGACGCCAATCTCGACATCGAGGATGGCTCGTTCGTGGTCTTCGTCGGCCCGTCGGGTTGCGGCAAGACCACGCTGCTGCGCCTGATCGCCGGGCTGGAGGACGTGACCAGCGGCCAGATCCTGATCGACGGCCGGAACGTCGTGAACGTTCCGCCGGCCAAGCGCGGCCTGTCGATGGTGTTTCAGTCCTACGCGCTCTACCCGCACATGAGCGTGCGCGGCAACATCGCCTTCGGCCTCAAGATGGCGGGCGTGCCGCGGCCCGAGATCGACCGCAAGGTAGAGGCTGCGGCGGCGACCTTGAACCTCACGTCCTACCTCGACCGCAAGCCGCGCGAACTGTCCGGCGGCCAGCGCCAGCGGGTGGCGATCGGGCGCGCCATCGTGCGCGAGCCCAAGGCGTTCCTGTTCGACGAGCCGCTCAGCAACCTCGATGCGGCCCTGCGCGTGCAGATGCGCATGGAGGTCACGCGTCTGCAGAAGCAGCTCGCCACCACTGCCATCTACGTGACCCACGACCAGGTCGAGGCCATGACCATGGCCGATCGCATCGTCGTGCTGAACGCCGGCCGGGTCGAACAGTACGGCACGCCGCTGGAGCTCTACGACCGACCGGTGAATCTCTTCGTCGCGGGCTTCATCGGCTCGCCGAAGATGAATTTCGTGTCCGGTCCGCCGGCCAGCCTGCACCGTGCGGCCACCATCGGCATCAGGCCCGAACACCTGCGCGTCGTCGGCGACGGAGAAGGCTGGCCGGGCCGGGTGTCGGTCGCCGAGCACCTCGGCAGCGACACCTTCCTTTACGTCGATGCCGCCGAGCTCGGCTTGCTGACGGTGCGCGGCCTCGGCGAAGTCCACCTGAAGGAGGGCGATCGCATCTGGCTGTCGCCCGATCCCGCCAGATTGCATCGTTTCGACAAAGAGGGCGTGGCCATCCGGCCATGACGGGAAGCCATGTATCTCGAGAAGTTCAAGCTTGATGGTCGCATCGCCGTCGTGACGGGAGGCGGGCAGGGCATCGGCCTTGCCTGTGCGGAGGCGTTGGGCGAGGCCGGCGCCAGGACCGTCATCGCCGATCGCGACCCCGCGATGGCCGAGGCCGGCTGTGCCCAGCTCAAGGCCAAGGGCTATGCGGCCGAGGCCCTGGTCATGGATGTCACCGATTCGGCGCAGGTCGCGCAGGTGGCCCATGATCTAGCGATGCGCCACGGCAAGGTCGATATTCTCGTCAACAATGCCGGCATCGCCCGCAGCGAGACGCCGGCCGAGAAGGTCGCCGACGAGCACTGGCTGAACGTCATCGACGTCAACCTCAACGGTACCTTCTGGTGCTGCCGCGCCTTCGGCCGTCACATGCTCGAAGCGCGGTCCGGCGCCATCGTGAATATCGGCTCGATGTCGGGCTTCATCGTCAACAAGCCGCAGGAGCAGTGTTACTACAACGCCTCCAAGGCCGCGGTGCACCATCTCACCAAGTCGCTCGCCGCCGAATGGGGCGCGCGCGGCGTCCGCGTCAACGCCGTGGCACCGACCTACATCGAGACCCCGCTGAACGCCTTCGTGAAGAGTAACCCACGAATGTACGATGCCTGGATCGGCGGCACGCCCATGGCCCGCATGGGCGAGGTCGACGAAATAGCTTCTGTCGTGCTGTTCCTGGCCTCCGACGCGGCGAGCCTGATGACCGGCAGCGTCGTCCTCGTCGATGGCGGCTATACTTGCTGGTAGGCTTGCGCCGAGCTGACAGCCGACCGACAGGTAAGGGATCGCGATGAGGCAAGCCTTCATTGGCGTCGATGTGGGTACGTCCAGTGCCAGGGCGGGGGTGTTCGACGAGCGCGGAACCTTGCTGGCGACCGCACGGCATCCCATCACGGCCTGGCACGAGGCCGGCAACATCGTCGAACAGTCATCGTCCGAGATCTGGTCGGCCTGCGCGACCGCGGTGCGTACCGCCGTGGCCGAGGCGGGCCTTGCGCCGTCGATGGTGGGCGGCGTGGGCTTCGATGCCACCTGCTCGCTGGTCGTGCTGGACGCAGCGGCGCAGCCGCTCAGCGTGAGCCCCTCCGGCGATCCGCACCGCAACGTGATCGTCTGGATGGATCATCGCGCCATCGCCGAGGCGCGGGCCGTCAACGACACCGGCGACGACGTGCTGCGCTATGTCGGCGGCTCGATCTCGCCCGAAATGGAGGTTCCCAAGCTGCTCTGGCTCAAGCGGCATTTGCCCGCGACCTATCAGGCGGCCGGCCATTTCTTCGATCTCGCCGACTTTCTGTCATTCAAGGCCACCGGCTCGACCGTGCGCTCGATGTGCACGCTGACCTGCAAATGGAACTTCCTGGCGCATGAGGGGCGGTGGAGCCGCAGCTACCTCGAGCGGGTCGGATTGGGCGAGCTCGTGCAGGATGACTATGCGCGCATCGGCCGGGACATCGTCGCCCCGGGAACGGCCCTGGGGGGCGGGCTGACGACATCTGCCGCGGAAGAGCTCGGGCTGCTGGCCGGCACGCCGGTCGGCGCATCGCTGATCGACGCCCATGCGGGTGGCGTGGCGACGATCGGCGGGCGGGCGAAGGGCGGCGGCACGGTCGATGTCTGCAATCGCCTCGCCTATATCATGGGAACCTCGGCCTGCATCATGGCGACCACCAGCGCGCCCTGCTTCGTGCCCGGCGTCTGGGGGCCCTACTTTTCGGGCATGGTGCCCGGCCTCTGGTTGAACGAAGGCGGCCAATCCGCCGCCGGCGCTGCGATCGATTACCTGGTCGGCTCGCACGCCGCCTACGGGGAGACCGCTGCGGCCGCGCGCACCGCGGGCCTCGACATACTGGACTATCTCGAGCGGCGCATCGTTTCGCGCTTCGACCGTCCCGGCGACGCCGCGCTGCTGGCGCGCAACATCCACGTATTGCCGGAGTTTCTCGGCAATCGCTCGCCTTATGCCGACCCCGATTCGCGCGCCATCGTCGCGGGGCTCGATCTCGACGCCGACATCGGCGCCATCGAACGGCTGTTCGTTGCCGGCCTCTGCGGCCTCGCCTATGGCCTGGCCGAGGTCGTCGAGGCGTTCCGGGCGCACGGCGTGAAGAGTGAGTTGATGGTGATCAGCGGCGGCGCCGCCCGCAGCGCGCTGGTGCGCCAGATCATGACCGACACGACCGGACTCACCGTCGTCCTGCCGACAACCTCCGAGCCCGTGTTGCTGGGGGCGGCCATGCTGGGCGCGGTCGCGGGCGGTGCCTGCGGCTCGGTGGGCGAGGCCATGACGGCCATGTCGGCGATCGGCTCGTCGTGCGAGCCTTCGGGGGCTGCGGTGATGGATTTCCATCGAGCCAAGCGGCAGGTCTACGGGCTGATGCGCAAGCTCGACCATGAGGGCCGCGCCGTCATGCACAAGACCGCGAATGTCACGGGCTCCACGGGCTCCATGGGCTCCGAGTTATAGGTGCAGCCATGATGCTGAGCTGCGGCGACGCCCTGGTCGACTTCCTGCCGGTGACGGCGGCAGACGGGCGGGAGGCGCTCGTGCCGGCGGTCGGCGGCTCCTGTCTCAACGTCGCGATCGGCATGGCGCGGCTGGGCGCCGAGGCGGGATTCGTCGGCGGCATCTCGACCGATCTGTTCGGCCGCATGATTACGGCGCACGCCGAGGCCTCGAAGGTCAACCTTCGCTACGCCACGAACAGCGCCCATCAGACCACGCTTGCCTTCGTGCAGACCGTCGGCGGCGAGCCGCATTACGCGTTCTACGATCAGGGCACGGCGTCGCGGAACTGGACCTGGCGGCCCGGCTCGCTGCCGTTCGACCGGATCGAGGCGATCCATGTCGGCTCCACGACTTTGGTCAACGAAGGTGCAAGCGAGGTCCTCGCCCTCGTGCAGGAGGCACGCCGGTCGGTCACCATTTCGTTCGATCCGAACTGCCGTCCGAACCTGGTGGGCGACAAGCGCCGCTACGTCGAGCGCATGGCCGCCTTTGCCCAAGCGGCGCACATCGTCCGCCTGTCCAACGTCGACTTCGACTATCTGTACGGCTCCGTCGACCCCGTCTCCTGGGCGTCGGCCCTGATCGAGGCGGGGGCCGGCCTGGTGATCCTTACCCGCGGGGAGCAGGGCGCGCAGGCCTGGCACAAGACGGCAGGATCGGTGATGGTCGAGGCGGTGCAGGGCAAGGTGGTCGACACGGTCGGTGCCGGCGACAGCTTCCAGGCCGCCCTCCTGTTCGCGTTGCACACCCTGGGCCGCATCGAGGCCGCGTCCCTGGCCACGATCGGTGCCGCTGAGCTTCAGCGCGCCCTGTCGTTCGCCGCGCGGTGTGCCGCCTTTACCTGTGGTCGGCCCGGTGCCGACCCGCCGCGGCGCTCGGAGATCGACGCCGGCCTGTCCGAACTCCTGTCAGGCCGGCGCGCGTGACCCTGGGGCGCCCCCGCCCATGGCGCCAGGGCGAAGCGCTCTCTGCGCTCAGCCGATATCTTCCACCTGGTCGAGATAGGCGCCGTAGCCGGCTGCCTCCATCTCGGCGCGAGGAACGAACCGCAGCGACGCTGAGTTGATGCAATACCGCAGGCCGCCGCGATCCGGCGGGCCGTCCGGAAAGACATGCCCGAGATGGCTGTCGCCGTGCGCGGACCGCACCTCGATGCGCGTCATGCCGTGCGAGGTATCCTTCAGCGCCCGAACGTTGCCCTTGTCGATCGGCTTGGTGAAGCTCGGCCAGCCGCATCCCGATTCGTACTTGTCGGACGAGGCGAACAACGGCTCGCCCGAGACGATGTCGACGTAGATGCCGGCCTGCTTGTTGTGCAGCAGCTCGCCGCTGCCGGGGCGTTCCGTGCCGCTTTCCTGGGTCACGTAGAACTGCTCCGGGGTGAGCTTGGCCAAGGCTTCCGGTGTTTTCTTGTAGGTCTGCACTTTGTTCTCCCATCGAGACGTGCTGGAGACTGGGACAAATATAGGCCGCAGCGCCCGTCCTGCCAGTAGGCGCCGACCCCCTGCAAATGGCCGCTGGGCCTAGACCATGCCGAGGCCCATGCCGCCATCGACCCGCAGGATCTCGCCCGTGATGAAATTCGCTTCGTCTGACGCCAGGAACAGGGCCGCGTAGGCCGTATCCCAGCCGGTCCCCATCTTGCCGCGCAGCGGCACCCTCGCATCGCGTGCGGCGCGAACCTCAGCGGTGGACTGGCCGGTGGCGCGCGAGATTCCCGACACGGCCATGGGCGTATCCATGAAGCCCATCATGATGGCATTGGCCCTGATGCCATGACGCGCGTTGGACTGCGCGACGCTCGTCGTCAGGCGGTTCACGGCCGCCTTGGAGACCTCGTAGGCCATCTGGGTCGCGCCGGCCGCAGCGGCGAGCGAGGAGATATTGACGATCGCGCCGGCCTTCTGCTCGCGCATCACCGGGAGGGCGGCCTTGATCGTCAGCCACATGCCCTTCAGGTTCACGGCCATGATGCGGTCGAAGGCATGCTCCTCGAGGCGGTGCGCCGGCGCATCGCCGCCCCCGCCGATCCCGACATTGTTGACCAGGATATCCAATCGGCCGTAACGGGCGCGCGCTTCGGCGACGATGCGGGCACAGTCGGCGGAGACCGTGATATCGGCGCCGATCCAGGAGGCCGGTGATACCACGCCCGGCTCGGCGGCAATCCGCTCGGCCGTCTCCCGGGCTCGGTCGCCGACCCTGTCGACACACAGCACGGTCGCGCCTTCACGCGCGAGCAGCTGGGCAATGGCCCGGCCATTGCCGATGGTCTCGCCTTCGGTTTGTCCGGCGCCGACGACAACGGCGATCTTTCCTTCGACACGCTTGGTCATTCACTCTTCCTCAAGTCGGGGGCGAGGTTGCCCCTCGATCGCTGTGCGGACCGCGTAGAAGCAACGGCATCGCGCCGCGAATACTGCAAAGGAGCGCAGAGAAAGGCAATCGCACGCGCCACTGCCGTGACGACATCAGAAGCGTCGACGAAAGGAGAATAGATCTGCATCGAGGTCGTTGCCCCCGGCGAGAATCGTGGATAGCAGCTGAGCGGCCATCATCGAAAAAGTGATGCCATTGCCGCCATAGCCGAGGACGGCATAGCAGTTCCTCATGCCCGGCACCGCCCCGATCGAGGGCGAGCCCGTCTGTGACGACCCGAAGTTTCCCGACCAGGCGTAGTCGGCTCGCGGATCGATGCCAGGGAGCAGCCGCTGCAGCTTGACCTCTATCTGTTTTATCTTGGTGGGTGTCAGGGCATCGCGTGCATCGTCATCAAGGTCGCTTTCGTCTTCGCCGCCGCAGAGGATGCGACCGCCAGGTCCGACGCGTAAGTAAAGGTAGGGCGACGACGCTTCCGAAATCAGCACATTGTCCGTCCATGCGGCTCGCGGCTGAGGGCGTGTTGAAAGCGCCCAGGTCGACGTGATGCGATGCCCCTTGGTTGGAATGCCCCTCAGCATCTCGTAGCCCGTGGCAAAGATGACGTGGCGTGCGCTCACCGACGGCCCATGCCTCGTTCCAATCGTCACGCCGTCGGCGCCAGGCTCGACCATCGTCACGTCGGCCTTGGCATAGAGCCTCGTCTTGCGGTTGAGGGCAGCGCGCAGAAACCCGGAGGCGAGCCTTCGGGGATTGGCCTCGAGGCTGCCATGCCCCAAGAGCGCCGCGCGGTGTCGTATGCCGTAGGTGGCCTCCACACGCGCACGCGAAAGATAAGTGCTTTCAAAGCCGGCCTGCCGCCGGGCCATGGCTTCGTCGCGCAGGGCCCCGGGATCCAGGAGATCGCCCTCCAGGTAGAGCGAGCTCCGACGAGCACAGCAGGTACTGAGCCCAAGACCCTGCAGGCGTTCACCCAGTGCATCCAGCGCAAGCTTCGAGCGACGCCACATCCGCTCGGAACGTCCTTTTCCAATGCGTCGTGCCAGTGTCGAGAGGGGAGTGTCGAGCTCGTATTGCAGCAGGGCGGTCGACGCCATCGTGGATCCAGTAATGGGCTCGCGCCTGTCGAGAACAGCGACGGCAAACCCATCCTCGCTCAGGCGGTCGGCGATCATCGCGCCGCTGATCCCCGCCCCGACGATCACGACGTCGCATCTGATGTCTCGGCGAAGGGACATCGTCGGCAGGGCTGGTTCCGGGATGCTCTGCCAAAGAGTACGCCCGGAGCGCAGCCGGCGTCGCCGCGTGACCGTGCCTTTCATGAAAGCCCGGCGAACGGCGGCTGGGCGGATGTCGACACTTCCATGGCATCGGACAACGGCTTGGCCGACCGGGCGTTCCCGCTGCCGACCGCGGAAAGCATTAGATCCGCGCTATCGACGTAGCGGGCGCCCCCGGTACGCCTCGGCCCCTTCAGAGCGAACGCGTGAGGCCGCCGTCGACGCGGATGTTCTGGCCCGTGATGTAGCCGGCACCTTCTGAGGCGAGGAAGCCGATCGTTGCGGCGACTTCGTCGGTGCGACCGTACCTGGCCATGGGCACGCTGCGGCGCCGTTCCTCCGTGGCGGGAAGACTGTCGATCCAGCCCGGCAGCACGTTGTTCATCCGCACGTTGTCGGCGGCATAGGTATCGGCAAAGATCTTGGTGTAGGCGGCGAGGCCGGCGCGAAACACGGCCGAGGTCGGGAACATCGAGCTGGGCTCGAATGCCCAGGCCGTCGACACGTTGATGATGGTCCCTGCTTTCTGTGCCTGCATGATCGGCGCCACGAGCCGCGTCGGGCGAATGACGTTCATGAGATAGACGTCGAGGCCGGTGTGCCATTGCTCATCCGAGATCTCCAGGATGGGCGCGCGCGGGCCGTGGCCGGCGCTGTTCACCAGGACATCGATGCGGCCCCACTGTTTCATCGCACCGTCGACCAGCCGCTTGAGATCGTCGGTCGACTGGTTCGAGCCGGTGACGCCGAAGCCGCCATGCTCCTTGGCGAGCGCCTCGCCCTTTCCCGAGGAGGAAAGGACCGCAACCTTGAAACCGTCCTTCGCGAGCCGACGGGCCGCGGCGGCGCCCATGCCGCTGCCGCCCGCCGTTATCACCGCAACCTTGTCACTCATTGTGTGTGTCTCCCGTTCGTTGCCGATCAGCGTAGCGTATCCATCAGCCGTACCAGAAGCTGGGCGTGCGGCACGAGCGTCGAATAGGCGATCTGTTCGTCGAGGGCGTGGGCGCCGCGCCCGTAGGGCCCGAGGCCGTCGAGTGTCGGGATGCCGAGCGCTGCCGGAAAATTGCCGTCGCTGACGCCGCCCGTCAGGGGCGTGTCTTCCAGCTTGTAGCCAAACTCCGCCGCGCAGGCCTGGGCATGACGGAAAAGCGCGGCAATCCCGTCGTTCTTGGCGTAGGGCGGCCGATTGATGCCGCCCGTCACGACGACCTGGCAATCCGGCGTGAAGGGCTTGCGGTCGAGGAGGCGCCTCACGATGGCGTCCGCGTCGACCGTCGGCGGCACGCGGAGGTCGATGGTCGCCCGCGCTTCGGCCGGCACGACGTTCGGTGCGCTGCCGCCTTGGGCCATTCCCACGACGACGCTCACGCCGGTCTTGAAGTCGGTCATCGATTCGAGGTCGAGGATCTGGCGGGCCAGCTCGTTGAGCGCGCTCCGGCCCTCTTCCGGCTTGGAGCCGGCATGGGAGGCGCGGCCGGTAATCGTCATGTCGAAACGTCCCCAGCCTTTGCGCGACGTCACGCACTTGTCGCCGTCGCGCGCCGGCTCCATGACCAGAACGTACTTCGCGTTTCGCGCGGCGGCCTCGATGGCCGGACGGCTGGTCGGGCTGCCGACCTCTTCCTCGGGAATGTAGAGGATGCGAACGGGAAGCGGCGTCGTCCGGCTTTCGCGGACGAAGTGCTGTAGCGCGTAATAGGCAAGGTACGAGCCCGCCTTCATGTCGTAGATGCCGGGGCCGAAGACCGCATCGCCCTCGCGGCGGAACTGGTGCGTCGTCGCGAGGCTGCCGATCGGATGCACCGTGTCGAGGTGGCCGAGAATCAGCAGGCCGGGCTCGTCGTGGTTCCCCCAGGGAGAGCGGACTTCGAGAATGTCGCCAAATCCGTCGCGGCCCGGCGTTCGGCTGGTGGTCGCGCCAATCCGCCCGAAGTCGTCCTGCACGATGTCGACCAGCCGATTGACCGCCGCGGCGTCATGGCTGGGCGACTCGACCTCTACCCAGCGACGAACGCCCTCGAGGATTTCGCTGGCGTCGAAGGTCGGTACATTGGTGCGGCTCTTGTCGGTCATTCGTTGGGCCTCTTTGGAATGGTGTCGAGCTATTGCGAATTGGCGGTGGGCGCGCCGAACACCTCGTCGAACAGCGCCAGCATCATCGTCCAGGACCGCGTGTCGGCGGCAGGGTTGTAGCCGTAACCGGGCAGGTTCAGGCGATCGGCGTCGGGATTGGTGAAGGCATGGCCGACACCTCCGAACAGATGGAGCTGCCAGTCGACCTGCGCTTGCTCCATCTCCGCGGCAAAAGCCGCCCTGTCCTCCATCGGCACGTCGGGATCGCGATCGCCGATCATCATCAGGACCTTGGCCTGGATCTGCCGGTCGAGACTTCCGGCCGGCCGCTTCAAGCCGGGATGAAAGCCGACGGCACATCGAAGCGGGGCGCCGCCGCGCGCAAGCTCGAGCGCCGTGATGCCGCCCTGGCAAAAGCCGATCGCGGCCATGCGGGTCTTGTCCACGCCAGGCAGAGCCGTCAGCAGACTGAGTGCCGCACTGGCTCGAGCGTGCATCAGTCCCGGTGCGGCCATCAACTCGATGTGACGCCTCACCGCTTCGGACAGCGAAAACCCTTCGGCGCCGTACATGTCGAGTGCCAATGCCGCATAGCCCCGTTCGGCCAGGCGCCTGGTCCGCGCCCGGATGTGATCGTTCAGGCCGAAGGCCTCGTGCGCGACCAGGATCGCCGGTTTCTCCGTGTGCGGTGCGCCGTCGGCGAAATAGCCGGCAAGCTTGATGCCGTCGCACTCGTAGACGATCGTGCGAGTTTCCATCCTCTGATCTCCTTGCACCGGGCGTCCTGCCCAATTGTTCGCCGCTGGTCAATCCACCGTATCGGCTTGCGCTATGTCGAAGGAAGACACGCCGTCGGTTGCGGGAAGTCGTCCGTTCCGCCGGGGGGCGCTATGCATCGAAGCGTGCGGGGAGAAGGAGGATCGACCATGCGTCTGCCTACAATGGCCGTTGCGGCACTGGCTCTTGGATTTGCGAGCGGCTGTACCGAGCCGCCGCCGGCGCCTACAGCGTCCTCCCAGACCGCCACTCAACCGGGCATGCCAGGTACGCCCATCGAGTTCCGGGTCGTCGCGGACAGCGGCAATCCCTCGTCCTGCCAAAGGTTCGACGCGGCCTTGTCGCGGGTGCACACCCTCACCCGAACGGGAGCGACGGCATCGCTCACGTCCGCGGGAGGGATTTCCAGCACCATGACCCAGACGTCGCCGAACGTCTTCACCACGAACTACAGCCTGGGCACTACGACATTGAATGTCGTGGCGGACGCCTCGACGTCACCGAAGACGCTCCAAGTGAGAGAGGCGAAGCTCGGTTGCCGCTGGCATGCCGTGGCGCCGTAGCCGCATTCGGAACGTTCCCAGGTAGAATGATCCCGCTGTCTGGCTCGGCGGGTACTCCTTCATTGCCATGAGGAATCGCCTGGCGAAGGCCTGCAGGGCACGATGACGAACACCCGATACAGGAACAGGTCATTACAGCACGATCTTGATGGCCTGCATGATCATGCTGCGGAGCGGCAGGATGGTGAAGGCGAGCGGCAGCAACGGCACGGCGGTGATGAGCGCAAGCTGGGTCAACAGCTTCAAGCCGAACGGAACGAGCCGCGTGTCCTGAACGATCTCGTAGCAGGTCGAGAGGTCGGCCAGCGATTGCATGTCGCCGCTGCCCAGCATCGGCTCATCCGGCGGGCGCTTGCCGTGTATCCATTTCCGGTCGAACGCCTGGGTGTATTGCGAGACGAGGGCGCCATACTCGCCGCGTCCCCGCCGCTTGGCGGCGGCCAGCGGACCGGCGAAGACACAGAGGGGTGCGACGATCGCGGCAACGACACAGCAGATCAGGACGACAGCTTCGACTTGGAAATCGAGGGCGCTGCGACCACCGAGCAGCACACGATCGGCAATCCAGCCCGACAATAGCGCCCCGTGGGCCAGCAGGAGCAGGCCGAACGCATAGCTGCTGTTACCCACGAAGCCGAGGCCGGCGGCTCGGTCGGCGTGGGTGGGGATCAGGGTGAGCCGCAGACGTGAAATCCGCAGCAATAGACATGCCCAGATCAACAGGCGCATGTACCAGCGAAAGCCGACGAACTGGAAGAGGGGGATGGCAACGAAACCGTACCAGTAGCCCGGCAAAGTCAGTTCGAGCCCGCTGTCAGTGGACACCGCGTACCAGCTCGTCCCCTCGAAGGCGATCTGGGAGCGCCACAGCCAATGTCCCACCGTGAAGGCGAGAAGCAGAAGAAATGCCTCGAGCATCGCCGAATTGCGCAGTCGCATGGCCGCCGCGACGGCGGCTTCGAATTTCGGCCGCTCCTCTGTCGGAACCAGATTGCGCTTGGTGAACTGCCGGATGGTGCCGCGCAGGCGCTGGTGCACCGGCAGCTCGGCGGCAAGCAGTAGCGGCAGCACGATCAGCAACCGCACGTGGCCCTCGACGTCATGGAGAAAAGGCTCGTAGCCTTTGCCCGGCAACAGTCGTCCGTCGATGGCGGCAAGCAGGAGCAGCGGCAGCCACGTGAAGGCCGTCAGAGCGAGCACGCGGCGTTCCAGCAGGCCGAGCGGTGGCCGGAGCAGTCCCGAGCGGACAAGTATCTGGTACAGCGGCCCGCCGACCATCAGCGAGAAGCCCGGACGTTCCGAAGGCTGGCTCACGCTCATCCGCCGACCTGGAGGTCGCGCCCCACGAAGCAGCCATGGTGCTTTGCGAGCTTCCCCTCAGGGTTCATCGTTGGCGCGCGCCCGTTGCAGGCGAACAGGAGGAACGGGCAGGGAGTGAGGATAATGCATGCAGCCTCTGCAAGACGCGTCCGGCCAGTCGATCCGTAGCGCAGGTTTCAGCGGCGGATTGTTCGCATCCGATCAATCTTCACTGGCACCGTGCGTTATGCGGATGACGGTGACGCGGGCGGTTGCCGCGGGCTTTTTTGCGCCGGCATTCGCAACGCCCCGACATGGCCGATCGGTAGGCTGACACGGCGACGGACTCGCTGACGGAGGGGAGCGATGGGAATGTCCGGAGTAAAGGTAGACGGCCGCATCGCCGAGGCGGAGGCCGCCGGTGACGACCTCGCCGCTCTTTTCGACTATGTCGGCCAGAGGCCGTCGCTGAAGGAACGCCTTGCTACCGGCAGGGAGCTGCGCCGGCGCGTGCCGCGGGCCGATCATGCCCACTATGCGCCGGCGGCCGACCGGGCCGATCCGATCGGTATCCTGGAGGGCCAGAATGCGAGCCGCGTTGCCAAGCTGGTGCCGGTGCGCTTTGCACGCATGCTTGCGTCCCCCTTCGCCTTCCTGCGCGGTTCGGCCGCCGTGATGGCGGCCGATCTCGCGCCTTCCCCGACAACCGGCATTCAGGTGCAGGCCTGCGGCGACATGCATGTCGCCAATTTCGGCCTGTTCGGTTCGGCCGAGCGCAACCTCGTCTTCGCGATCAACGATTTCGACGAGACCCATCCCGGTCCCTGGGAATGGGACCTCAAGCGCCTGGCCGCGAGCGCCGCGGTGGCGGCCCGCTTCGTGGGCGGCGACAAGGCGGCCGCGGCCGATGCTGCTCGCGCGATCGTGCATTCCTATCGCCGGTACATCCGCCGCTACGCCGAAGCCGGCCACCTCGCGGTCTGGTACGAGCGCATCGACGAGGATGCCGTGTTGCGAGCGATGTCGCCCAAGGTCCGTCGCCGGGCTTCCCGGGTGATGGACGAGGCGCGCCGGAAGGGCCACATGCGCATGCTCGACCGGCTGACCGAGGAGAGCCAGGGCGAGCACCGCATCATCGAGGAGCTTCCCCTGATCGTGCGCGAGACGCACACCGAGCAGAAGGTGCCGATCGCGACGGCGATCAATTCGTTCCTGAAATCGTACACGGAGTCCCTCTCTTACGACCGCCGGCACCTGCTGTCGCGCTATCGCATAGTCGATGTCGCCCGCAAGGTGGTCGGCGTGGGCAGCGTCGGCACCGAGTGCTGGATCGTGCTGCTGATGGGCCTCGACAACGAGGATCCGTTGTTCCTGCAGGTGAAAGAGGCATCTCCTTCGGTGCTCGCGCCCTATGCCGGTGCCACTCTGCCGTACAAGAACGAGGGGCGGCGGGTGGTGGTCGGCCAGAGGATGATCCAGGGATCTCCCGACATCTTTCTCGGCTGGGGCACCGTCCAGGCCGCCCGGACGATGGATTTCTACGTGCGCCAGCTCGCCGATCTCAAAGGCGGCGTGAAGTTCGTCGAGGGCGAGCGCGAGACCCTGTCGTCGCTTTCCGAGTATTGGGGCCTCTGCGGCTGGGCCTTGGCGCTCGCTCATGCCAAATCGGGCGACGCCGCCCTGATCTCGGGCTATTGCGGCAAGAGCGACGAACTCGACGACGCCATCGCGCGCTTCGCGCTGGCCTACGACAAGCAGACCCACCAGGACCATGACACGCTGGGCAAAGCGCGGCGGAGTGGTCGCATCCGGGTGGCCTCCTCGGAGGTCGTGAAATAGGCGGGGATCGGTAGGAGAGGGGAAAGACGGCAGAAGACGAAGGGGGAGTCGAGTGGAGTTCCTTGCGCACCTGCCGACGCTGACGTCGTTCGCACTGACGCTCATGCTGACGCTTGTCCTGCCGAGCCTGATGGAGCGCCTGCGGCTGCCCGGGCCAGTTGGCTATATCCTGGCAGGCATCATCCTGGGGCCGCAGGTCCTGGCCGTCCTCAATCCCGACGGCAAGATCGTCCAGTTCTTCGCCGATATCGGCAAGCTCCTGCTGATGTTCTTCGCCGGCTTCGAAGTCGATATCGAGCAGTTCAACCGCGCGCGCCGCAAGGCGGGGACTTTCGGGCTGCTGACCTTCAGCGCGCCATTCTTGCTGGGCGTCGCGGTCGGCTGGCTGATGGGCTATCCGCCGAACGCTTGTGCCGTGATCGGCGCTGTGCTCGCCTCCCACACCTTGCTCGGGCTGCCGGTCGTGAAGGCCGCCGATCTCGTGCATCGTGAAGCCGTTGTGGTGACGGTCGGAGCGACCGTCTTCACCGACCTCCTGTCGATCTTCGTGCTGGCAGTCTGTCTTCCGATCCATGTTTCCGGCTTCGATCCACGAAATGTCCTCATCGAACTCTTCTGGCTCGCCGTCTACGTGCCGGCCGTCCTGATCGGGCTCAGCTGGTTGGCCGCGCGCATGCTCGAGAGATTCGGCAAGAGCAAGGCCAATCGTGCGCTGATCATGCTGGTGGTCATGGCCGTCGCGGCCCAGGGTGCTGAGCTCATTGGGCTGGAGGGGATCATTGGCGCCTTCCTGGCGGGCGTGGCCTTGAAGCGCGCTTTCGGCAGCACGCCGAGCGACGATTCGCTCGAAGTCATGAGCCAGACCCTGTTCATTCCCATCTTCTTCGTCGCCGCGGGTTTTCTCGTCGACTTCAAGGTGTTCTTTGCCACTTTGCGCGACCAGCCGCTGCTCGTGCTGGGAATCCTCGGAGCCTTGTTCGGGGGCAAATGGCTGGCCGCCCAGATCGCCGGCCGTGCCCTGGGCTACGGGGTGGCCGACCGGCAATTGATGTACGCGCTCACCATTCCGCAGGTTGCCGCCACGCTGGCGGTCGCGCTGGTCGCCTACTCGACGCGCAATCCGGCAGGCCAGCGGCTGATCGACGAGCCGGTGCTCAATGCGACCGTCGTGCTGGTGATCCTGTCGTCTCTGATCGGCCTGATCCTCACGGGGCGCGTCGTCAAGCGCCTCCAGGATCGGAAGGCCACGGCAACCGCACCTCGGGAAGCGTCATGACCGACACTGCCTATGTCTTCACGATCTTCTTTCTGACCTTGGGGCCCCTCAAGATCATCCCGCCGGCAGCGGCGGCCACGGCCGGTCTGGGCTGGCGAGAGGTGGTGGCGATCGCGTTCAAGGCTTCGGTGCTGGCGACCTTGATTGCCCTCGCGATTTTCTACGGCGGCAATCATGTCGTATCGGCGTGGCGGGTATCCGTGGAGGCGATTGCGATCGCCGGCGGCGCGCTCCTGTTCGTCACCGCGCTCCGGATGATCACGAACTTCTCGCTGGCCGAGGGACCACAGGTCTCTGCCGCCTCCCCGGCGGTCAAGCCGCCGGCGCACGATTGGCGGACGTTGTTCGGCCTGCTCGACCGGCCGGTCCTCTCTCCGATCGTCCTGCCCGCGACCATCACGCCGATCGGCGTCGTGGCGCTCTTCTATTTTGCCGCCGCGACCCACGACAATCCCGCGGCGCAGCAGAGCATCGTGCTGGTGTTGCTGCAGATCATGGGCTTCAACTTCATCGCCATGGCTCTGGCGCGGCCGATCCTGCGAGTGGTTGGTCTCGCCGTCCTTCAGGCGCTCGGGTGGGTTCTCTCGGCGCTGCAGGCAGCGCTCGCGATCCAGATCGTCCTCGGCTCGTTGCGCCGCCTGAACGTGCTCTCCTGACAAGGGGGCATCGTGCCGCGGCACGGTGCGACGTGGCTTCAATGCTCCCCCAGCAAAGCGCGCAGGCCATCGCCATCGAGCACTTCGAGCGATCTGTAGCCCATCACGATCAGGCCCCGTCTTTCCAGGTCGCGCAGGATACCGCTCGCGGCGGTCCGCGACAGGTTGGCGATCCGCCCGAGCTGCTGCTGGGTAAGATGGATCGGCCCGGGATTGGCGACGAAATGCTTGCCCGTGCGCCAACCGGCGAGCCGGAGCAGGGCGGCTATAATTCGCTGCTGCGGGTCCTGGAGGAGCAGGTCCGCTGTCAGGCCCAGTGCCAGATCGCTGTTCAGGTTGGCCAGGAGCGCAATCCATTGCCATCGGGACGGATCCTCGTCGAGGACGCTCCGGCAGTCGGCCAGAGACATCGCGGCGAAAACCGAAGGTTGGCTGGCGATCGCGTCGAGCGGGCGGACCGTCTTGCGGATGAGCGGTGTTTCACCGAACCAGAAGCCAGGGATGGCGACGTAGGCCAGTCCGGGAGCAAGCTGGGGGCCGGGAATTTCGAATTGAACGCCGCCTTCGACAATTGCCCAAAGGCCGCCTTCTTCGTCGCCCATTCGATAGACCGCTTCACCGGCTGCGAACTTGCGCAAGGTCAGGCGTTCGAGCACGGCCTGCCGGAAATCCGCAGAGGTCAAGGCGAGCCAGCCCTGATCTCGCAGGGTTGGAAACTGCACTTTCGTGGGCCACGGCCGTTCGCATCCGGACATGCGCAACATGCAACCTCGCTTGGTCGATCCTCAACCTGAAGGTCAAACGAAAGGGTCGTCTACGTCCAATAACTGAAGTGCATTGATCGATGCTTGCAGTGTTCGAGGGGCCGCGATCAGGCGACCGCTCGTGCGGTTTTCTTGTCTCCCATCACGAATGCCTCCGCGCGGCGGACGGCATCGCAAAAGGCTTTCAAGGCGGGATGCGGCATGCGATCCCGCCGCCACATGATGGAATGCTCGGTGTAGAACCAAGGTGACGCGAACGGCAGGATGACGAAATCGGAGCCGATCTCCGGGGCATCCAGGAGCGGGCGCGCGCGGCCAGAGACGGCGTCGGAGCTCGAGACGATCTGGCAGATCGCCGTCCAGGTCGCACAGAGGATCGACGGCTCGAAGGACTGCCCGTCGGCGGTCATGGATCCCATCGCCGAGTTCGCCGGGAAGTTCATGCCGAAACGCCGGCTGAGTCGCGGGCCGGCAAAGGGAAATGTCGCGATATGCTCCAGCTCGATCCTGGGCAGCCTGGTCAGCGGGTGGTCCTTGCGACAGAAGAAGGCGCAAGGGCGGCGCGGCAGCCGCGCCAGGACGATGTCGGGATATCCCGCGAGATCGCCCGGCTCTCCGACGGCGACATCGACCTCTCCTGCCATCAAGGCAGCGGGCTGGTCGAGACCGGCGAGTCCGATGTTCGATACCCTGAGCTTCGGATAGGCAACACACAGTTCGCCCATCGCGCGGCCGACCCATTGTTGCGGGCCGGCGCTTCCCACCCCGATCTTGAGCTCGCCGGTCTGGAGGCTGCTCAGCAGATCGACTTCCCGTCGGGCCTCCGCAACCTCGGCGAGGATGCGGTGACCATGGGCAAGCACGATGCGCCCGAATGCCGTCGGCTGAGCCTCGGTCTTGCCGCGTTCGAACAAGCGCACGCCGAATTCCCTTTCCAGGGATTGGAGTGCGCGCGTGAGCGCCGGTTGCGAAACGCCGACGGCGCGCGCTGCACGATGAAAGCTGCGGTGGGTTTCGATGGCGATTGCCATTTCGAAGCGACGAAGCATGATCGGATGCCGCCCCCGTCAGGCCGGGCCATCGGCCATCAGGGAGGCGCCGGAGGGCGTGAGCCCCTCCTTGCGAGCAGCTCTTCCGGGACGACTTGTCCTGAAGTGGGCCATCTTCGCTCCCGTGATGCGGGCATCGATGCAATTTATGCATCACCCGATAACTTCGAGATTGTTCAGACTAGAACGTTCTTCCGTCTGTCGCCTAACACTCTCGCTTCCCCAACCGGGACATCGTGCTATGCATATTTGCACAAAACACGCACTTTAGAGTGCAATTGCGCGTTGGCGAACAATTTCCAGGGGCGAAGCCGTCTAGTTCACGACACTCGCGTGAGTTGCGCCGGTTATGCCTGTTTTCTGAGCAGCATTGCCGGTGCCCGCGCGCCGACCTTAACGGCTTCATGGGACGGAAAGCTTGGAGACCCTGAGTTCGTCGCCTTTCGCGATCGCTGCATTCCTGTTGGTCCTGCTGCTGGGCTCTCACGAGATCGGCTACCGCCTGGGATACCGGGTGACGGGACTCGACGACGACTATAAGCGCCGCGTCGACATGATCCGGACGGCGATTCTCGCGCTGGTGACCTTTCTTATCGGCTTCAGCTTCTCGGCGGCAGGCGGGCGTTTCATCGATCGCCAGGACATGATCGTCAAGGAGGCGAACGCCATCGGCACGGCGTATCTGCGCGCCCAGTTGCTCCCCGAGCCCCAGCGTACTCAACTGCAATCGGAGTTGCGGCAGTATGCGAGGGATCGGCTGCAACTGCTGCACAGCTACGGAACGGAAGCCGTCACCCCCCTTCTGGCCAAAGCCGGGGAAACACAGAAGCGGATCTGGCAACTGGGTGTCGCGGGGGTGGGCAACGATCGCGAATTCGCGAACTTCATGTTGCCGCCGCTCAACGACGTGATCGACATACATTCCGAGCACCTGTCGGCCGCGCGTCGCCACGTTCCGCAGGCGATCTTGGTCGTCATCGTCATCACTGCCGCCATCGGCATGGGGATGATCGGCTACGATAACGGCCTCGTGCGCAAGCGTTACCTGCTGTTGAGCGGTGCCTTCGCCGTCGTCTCGGCGGCGTCCCTTTGGATGACGATCGATCTCGACCGACCGCGTCACGGCCTCGTGCGGGCAAGCGACGTGCCCTACACCGAGCTGCTCCAGTCGATGCAGTGACAATTCATCGAAGTGACAATGACACCGAGCTGCCACACCAGAGCAACCCGTGGAGCGACTCTCGTTGAAGATTGAACGGCTGCGAACAATTCGTTTTTGCCGGGACTGGTAAGCGAGTCGAACGGTTTTGCGCTTCGTTCAAGGAAAGGCATGCCCCTTCTTTCCGTTTCGACGATGGAGACGGTTCAACGGCCAGTCGCTGCATGGCCACGACCCGCGCTTGTCCATTGTTCGCGTGGCGCGCAAGGTGCTGACGGGCAGCTCACATCTTGCCTCCCCGACGAACGCCGGTGCGGTCGCCCAGTGGTGCGCCACGCCCAGCCGATCGCTGCTTCGGCCCATCACCTCAGATTAAGGTGTGTCTCTAGAGTGAACGGAGGACGTCATGAGTGATCAAGACAGACGCGATGATCTCGCGACCGGCCGGCGGCGGATGCTGTTCGCCGGTACGGCACTGGCCACCATCGGCGCACTCGCGGCCGGCAGGTCGGTCGAGCAAGCCCAGGCGCAGCAGGCCGCGCCCGCCCCCACGCCAGGCAAGAAGCCCAACATCCTCGTCATTTTCGGCGATGATATCGGCATCCCGCAGATCAGCGCCTACACGATGGGCCTGATGGGCTATCGTACGCCAAACATCGATCGCATCGCCCGCGAAGGTGCGATCTTCACCGACGCCTATGGCCAGCAGAGCTGCACGGCCGGCCGCGCCTCCTTCATTCTCGGCGAGGAGCCCTTCCGCACCGGCCTGCTGACCATCGGCATGCCCGGTGATCCGCACGGCATCCAGGACTGGATGCCGACTATCGCGAACGTGATGAAGGTGCAGGGCTATGCCACGGGGCAGTTCGGCAAGAACCATCTCGGCGACCGCGACGAACATCTGCCGACCAAACACGGTTTCGACGAATTCTTCGGCAACCTCTATCACCTCAATGCCGAAGAGGAGCCGGAAGGCTACTTCTACCCGAAGGATCCGGAGTTCCGGAAGAAGTTCGGCCCGCGCGGCGTGCTGAAGACGTCGGCCGACGGCAAGATCGAGGATACCGGACCGCTCAACACCAAGCGCATGGAAACCGTCGACGAGGAGTTTCTTGGCGCCGCTAAGGATTTCATCGACCGGCAGGTCAAGGCCGACAAGCCGTTCTTCGTCTGGTTCAATTCGACACGCATGCACGTCTACACCCACCTCAAGAAGGAGTCGCTGGGGAAGACCGGCAAGGGCATCCACGCCGACGGCATGGCCGAGCACGATGCGATGGTGGGCGAACTGCTGAAACAGCTCGACGATCTCAAGATCGCCGACAACACGATCGTTCTCTACACCACCGACAACGGTGCCGAGATCGCGCTGTGGCCGGACGGCGCCATGACGATGTTCCACGGCGAGAAGGGCACGACCTGGGAAGGCGGTTTCCGTATTCCGATGATGGTGCGTTGGCCCGGCGTCGTGAAGCCGGGTACGCAGGTGAACGACATCATCTCCCTGCTCGACTGGTTTCCGACGCTTGCCGCCGCGGCGGGCGAGCCCAACATCAAAGACAAGATGAAGGCGGGCTACGCTGCGGGTGGCAAGACCTTCAAGGTCCATCTCGATGGCTACAACTTCATGCCTTTCTTCAAGGGCGAGGCGAAGGAGGGGCCGCGCGATGCCATCTACTACTTCGACCAGGGCGGCAACCTGAATGCCATCCGCTGGAACGACTGGAAGGTGAGCTTTGCCTTCGCCTCGGAGGGCAACATCGCGACGGCGTTGCGCGAGACGCCCTCGTGGGCATTGATCGCCAACCTGCGCATGGATCCCTATGAGCGTGGCCAGAAGGAAGGCGCCGGCAACATGGACTTCGTCGCCCGCCAGATGTGGCTGCTCGTGCCGATCCAAGCGAAGATCAAGGAGTTCTTCGCCGACTTCGACCAGTATCCTTACCAACTCGGCAGCTCGCTCAATGCCGCCGGCATCAACTATGGACTGCTACAGCAACAGCAGGCGCTCAAGCGGCTGAAGGATGTGGAGAATATGCGGCCACGCTGAGCGATCCCGTCGTTTCGGCTAGGGCTCGCAGGACTACTCAAAGGGGCCTTCCTTCAACGAGACACGGCTTAGTGTCGAAGGAAGGCCCCTGCTTGTGTCCGTCGCGCAGAGATCGACAAGCGGCCGTCGGAGTGGAATCAATCCTTTTTAAACGAACGGTATAAAAGGATTGACGGCGGCAAATTGCAGCGATACGGTTTTTAACCGATCGTTACAAAAAGGTGTGCCGCGATGGAGTTCACAGGCAAGGCTGCGCTCGTCACCGGCGGCACGCGCGGAATCGGCGCGGCCATTGTCAGGCGGTTGGCGCGCAAAGGGGCCGACGTGGCGTTCACCTTCGCCAGTTCCGATCGGGCCGCTTCCGATCTCGTCCAAGAGATCGAGACGCTGGGCGGCAAGGCCTGCGCCATCAAGGCGGATAGCGGTGATCCGCTGGCCGTGCGGCAGGCGGTAGAGCAGGCGGCCAGCGTCCTGGGGCGGCTGGACATATTGGTGAACAGCGCGGGCGTGTTCTATGCCGGCCCCATCGAGAACGTCACGCTCGAGGAGATCGACACCACGCTGGCGATCCATGTGCGTGCGGTGTTCGTGGCCTCTCAGGCGGCGCTGGGCCATATGGGCTCGGGCGGGCGGATCATCTCGATCGGTTCGTGCTTTGCCCAGCGCGTGCCCTATGGCGGGGCGACCCTCTATGCCATGAGCAAGTCCGCGCTGATCGGCTTCACCAAGGGATTGGCCCGCGAGGTCGGCGAACGCGGCATCACCGTCAACGTCGTGGATCCGGGCTCGACCGATACGGAGATGAACCCGGCGGACGGCCCGGCGGTGGCCGCGGAGCTGGAGCTGATGGCCGTCAAGCGCTACGCCGTTCCCGACGAGATCGCGGCTGCCGTCGCCTATCTCGCGAGCGCCGAAAGCGGCTTCGTCACCGGCGCCTCGCTGGCCATCGATGGAGGCCTCAGCGCGTAGCAATGCGGCGAACATCTTTCATCTCCTGGATCCGGCCGCGCCGGCAGATCGTCGACGCATGACGGCGCGCAATCGCGCCGCCGCGAAGCCTGCCGCGATCGGACGGCCTAGAAGCTTCGACAGGGATGCGGCGTTGCTCGCGGCCATGAGGACGTTCTGGGCGCGCGGCTACGAGGGGACCTCGATCCAGGATCTCGTCGAGGCGATGGGCGTCAACAAGCCGAGCCTCTATGCGACCTTCGGCTGCAAGGAGGAGATCTTCCGGGAGGCGGTCGAACTCTACGATCGGCTCGAAGGGCGGGCGACGTCGCAGAGCCTCGGTGAAGCCGCCACGGCCCGTGAGGCGGTCGAAGCCATGCTGCGATCGAACGCGCGTGCCTACACGGCCGGTGAGGGCCCGCGCGGCTGCATGATCGTACTGTCGTCGCTGCTCGGTGCCCCGGAGAACGAAAGCGTGCGGCGGTTCCTGGCGGACAATCGGCTGAGCGGCGAACGCATGCTGCGGGACCGGCTCTCGCGGGGCATCGCGGAGGGCGATCTCTCTCCCTCGGCAGATATCGACCGGCTGGCGGCCTTCTACACGACGGTGCTCGAAGGACTGTCCATCCAGGCGCGCGACGGCGCGTCCCGGAAAAAACTGAACGCGATCATCGACGCCTCGATGCTGGCCTGGCCCGGGCGGTCGTCTTGACCGCACGACTGGAGATCTACGAGCTTGAGCCGGCGGCTGAGCAGATCCGCGGGAGCCTCCTGGACATCGCCTATTCAAGCTTGCTCGTCGTGCTCCCTATCGTACGTCGTGTCGTGTCGGCATGGTCGAGGCCTCCAAATGGCTCTGGCCAATGCTGCAGGCGCCATCGCGATGGCGCCGCCCGGCCGAGCCGGCCTGCTAATACACCCGGTGGAAGTGGGGTGCCTCGACGCCGAGCAAGGCCAGGGCCTCGTCGAGGGACGTCACGATGAACGGCTCGAAATGGTGCTGCTGGTCGGCGGAGGCGCGCGCCAGGGCATAGGTGTCGGGACGCGTCGCCACCACGGCGCGTTGCTGGCCGAAGGCCGTCTGGGCGGTACGGCCGCGCAGGCGCAGGAGCGTATCGGGAATGGCGATGGCCGTTACGCCGGCAAGATCGAGAATGCCACGGCGCATGCCGACCTCGACGACGAGGCGGCGCTCCGTGTCGTCGAACAGCTTGAGATCGCCCGGCGTGAGGATGCTGCGGAACGTGCCCAGCAGCAGATGATGGTTATGATCGTAGAAAAGTTCGAGCATGCGGCATGACGGCGAAGCCGCCCGTCCCGAAGGCAGGTGAAAAGGAAGGCCGCCACATGAAGGACAACCGGCCGTTGTCGCCAACGAATAGGCTGCACTCTGGGCATGAACGCCGTGCATGTGCTTCGCCAGGTACCGGGACGGGACATCTGGTCCAGCCGACGAGCGTCCTCTTTTCATGCGCTCGCCTCGGGCCTAGAGCACGTTCCACTCGACTGGAATCAGTCGAGTGGAAGGTCGTGCTCTAGATTCTATTGAGTCTAGAGCAGCTTATGCCCGGGAAGATGGAACCGCATGCGGTTCCATCTTCCCGGGCGCTGCTCTAGGGTCGCAGCGTCAGCCCGTCACGCTGGAGGACGCGATGAATGACGAAGCCCTGAGCAAGAAGCCGACGCCGGATGCGGCGGAGCTTGACGCCTTCTTTCCATCGCCTTTCTCACTCTCGCAATGGACAAGCCCCAGGTCCAACCTCGAAGGGGCGGACTATCAGACACGCTACAAGGGGAACCGCAAGGTCTTGGTGATCTGCGCAGACGAGCGATATTTGCCGACCGACAACGGCACGCTGTTTTCCACCGGAAACCATCCGGTCGAAACGCTGCTGCCGATGTATCACTTGCACAAGGCAGGCTTCGATTTCGATATCGCCACGCTTTCCGGCGAAATGGCGAAGTTCGAGTTCTGGGCGATGCCGCGGCAGGACGAGGCGATCACCGGGCTGCACCGCCAGTATCTCGATCGGTTCCGCAAGCCGCACAAGCTTTCCGACATCGTCGCAAAGCTCGATCCCGACACGAACTATGCGGCTGTGTTCATCCCCGGCGGCCATGGCGCCCTGATCGGTCTGCCCGAAAGCCGCGAATTGGCGGCTTTGATCCGCTGGGTGATGGACAATGACCGCTATCTCATTTCACTCTGCCATGGGCCGGCTGGATTCCTTGCCCTTGCGGTCGACGGCAAGTCCAACCCCCTGAAGGGCTACAAGATCTGTGCCTTTCCCGATGCCGCCGACCGACAGACGCCTCAGATGGGATATATGCCCGGCGGTCTTACCTGGTTCTTCGGCGAGAAGCTGGAAGCCATGGGCATCAAGGTCGTCAACGCCGACGTAACCGGCGCCGTGCACCAAGACCGCAAGGTTCTGACCGGCGACAGTCCGCTTGCGGCGAATGCCTTGGGCAAGCTGTCTGCGGTGACCTTGCTGAAGGAGTTGGCAGGCGCATGACGCGTGCCTGCTGCTCCCGGCTCGTCATTGGAAGCTGTACCGGACAACCAGGAAGCAGGAGGTCGATATGACCGAAGCCCGTCCGCCGCTACCGCCCTTCACACGCGAGACGGCTATCCAGAAGGTCCGCGGCGCCGAGGATGGCTGGAACTCCTGCGATCCCAGGCGTGTGTCGCTCGCCTATACCGCGGACAGCTCCTGGCGAAACCGCTCGGAATTCCTGCAGGGGCGGGATGAGATCGTCGCGTTCCTGACCCGCAAATGGGCCAGGGAACTCGACTATCGCCTCATCAAAGAGCTCTGGACCTTCGGCGAGGATCGCATCGCCGTGCGCTTCGCCTACGAATGGCACGACGATTCGGGGAACTGGTTCCGCTCCTACGGCAACGAGAATTGGGAGTTCGCCTCGAATGGGCTGATGCGCCGGCGTCTGGCGTCGATCAACGACCTTCCGATCCGCGACTCCGAACGCAAGTACCACTGGGACCGCTCCGGGCCGCGTCCGGCGGATCATCCGGGACTGTCCGACCTAGGGCTGTAATGAGCCGTCGGCGTCAAGCGGCTCGGTTTTTCCTCTTGGACACCGTCGGCGGTGATGTTTCCTCGGCGGCGATCTGGACGCCGGCGCTCTTGAGAAGAACACGGGCGGCCGCCACGGCGACCCAGCCCACCGAGGGATCGCGTCGCACCAGGGCGGCGGCATAAGCGCCGTCGATCAGCAGCGCCAGCTGAGTGGCCAGGGTGTCAGGATCGTCGATATCCAGACGTGAGAGAAGCTCGCGATACCACAGCCGCCGACTCTCCTTGAATTCGACGGCCAGTCTTCTGGCTTCGCTGTCCTCGTCGCCCAGCTCGGCGAGCGCATTCAGGTAAGCGCAGCCGCGATAGTCTCCGGCCATCGACAGCGAGCGCGCGAACCATTCGAAGTTCTTGAGGATTTGCTCGGCGGGCGGCCGGGAGGAAGGCTCGGGAAGCGGCCGGAAGCGGCCCTTCAGGTAGGCGACGATCAGGTCGTCTTTGGACGGGAAGTGCCGGTACAGCGTCTTCTTGCTGATCCCCAGCTCCGCGACGATGGCGTCGACGCCGACCGCCTGCAGGCCGTTGCGGTAGAACAGCCGGTCCACCGCCTCGAGGATCCGCTCTCGCGTTGCCGTCGGTTTGTCTTGCTCGACCATGAGGAAACATATCTGTTTCCTTCTGCTCTTGTCAGCCTAAAAGAGCACCATATGAGGAAACAGAACTGTTTCCATTTGGGAGCTCGAGGCCATCATGACGGACCAGACAATAGCGGTTGCAGTGCCGTTCCGCCGGGTCGACAGCCGGACGCGCCGGCTGCTGGAAGCCCCTGTCCTCGCCACGTTGCTGCGGCTGGCGGTGCCGAACGTCCTGGTCATGGTGACCCAGGCGTCGATCGGCCTGATCGAGATCTATTTCATCGCCCGGCTGGGCATCGACGCGCTGGCCGGCGTGTCCCAGGTGTTTCCCGTGCTGTCGCTCATCGGGGCGATCTCGCAGGGGGCGGTGGGCGGCGGATTCGTCTCGGCGATCGCCCGCACGCTGGGTCGCGGCCGGCCGGACGAGGCGGCCGACTACGCCTGGTATGCTGTCTTCCTGGCCGTGCCGCTGGGCCTCCTGACGACGGTGCTGGTGGTCGCCGCCGGGCCCTCTTTCTATGGCGCAATGGGCGCGCGGGACGCCTCGCTCGACGCGGCGCTGACCTACTCGAACCTGGTGTTCGGCGGCGCCGTCCTGATCTGGCTGTTCAATCTTCTGCTGGCAACGGTCCGCGGCACCGGCAATCTCGTCCTGCCGGTCTATGTCGTCTGCGGCGGCGCGCTGCTGCTGTTTCCGCTGTCGCCGCTGCTGATCTTCGGCATCGGCGGCATCGACGGTCTGGGCGTTGCCGGCGGCGCCGTGGCGATCCTCGCTTATCACGCGGTGGGCAGCGTCTGCTTCGCCGTCCATCTGTGGGGGCGCAAAGGCGTCCTGGCACCGCGGCTGACGCCGCCCCGGCCGCGCCTGCAACCGGTCTGGGAAGTCCTGCGCGTCGGCGGCATGTCGACGGTGGTGAGCACCACCACGAACATCACCCTCGCCATCCTGACCGGCTATGTCGGCTTGCAGGGTGTGGCCGCCGTCGCCGGCTATGGCGCCGGGGCACGGCTGGAGTTCCTCCTCGTTCCCCTCACATATGGCATCGGTGGGCCAGCGGGCATCCTGATCGGCACCAGCATCGGGGCCGGCCAGTCGCGCCGAGCGCTGCAGACTGCCTGGATCGCGATTGCGCTGGGCACGCTGACGGCCGAGGCTATCGGGATTGCCGCCGCGCTCTTTCCGCTGCAGTGGCTCGGGGCCTTCACCACCGACCCGGTCGCTCTGGCGATCGGCGCCGATTACCTGCGCACCACCGGTCCGTTCTTCGGCTTCTTTGGCCTCGGCTACGCGCTCTACTGCGCCGGCCAGGGCGCGGGCCGCATGGAGTGGCCGGTCGCCGGCGCCGTCGTCCGTGCCGTCATCGCGATCGGTGGCGGCTTGCTCGTGGTCCACACCGGCGGCGGTCTCGGCGGCATCTTCCTCGCGGCCGGGCTCGGCATGGCGGCGTTCGGCCTCATCGGCCTCTGTGGCCTGCTGCTGCGGGTCGGCTACGGCAAAGAAAAGACAGGCCTCAATTGAGGTCGTCTATCGACAACCTTCGGGCGACGGTCTTCTGTCGACGGTCTTCTGTCGACGGTCTTCTGGGCGGACAGGCGGAAATCGATCATGCTCATGATGCGTTGCGCCCGCCCGCGCCGGGATTGCGTTCGACAAGAGGCCTTCGATGTTTCTCAGCGTCTTCGACGTCTTCAAGATCGGCATCGGGCCTTCGTCCTCGCACACGATGGGACCGATGACGGCGGCAGGCCAGTTCCTCGGTCTCTTGCGGCAGCATCCCTCCGGCGCCCGTGCGGCGGCCGTCCGCGCGACCCTGCACGGCTCGCTGGCTTTTACAGGGAAGGGCCATGCCACCGATCGCGCCGTGGCGCTGGGCTTGCTGGGCTGGACCCCGGCCGAGTTCGATTTCGAAAGGGCCGACCGCCAGCTCGAGGATCTCCATCGCAGTCATGTCCTTTGCCTCGAGGGACTGCCGCCGCTCGCGTTCGATCCCGCTCTCGACATCGTCTTCGACTACGGGCCGCCTTTGCCGGGGCACGCCAACGGGCTCGTTCTGTCAGCCTGCGACCCTGCCGGCGCCGTGTTGGTATCGGAGACCTACTATTCGATCGGCGGGGGCTTCGTCGTGACGGCCGCGGAGCGTGAGGCGCCACCTGCTGCCACGGCTGCTTCTGCCGCAGCGACAGCCTGGCCCTATCCCTTCGTGAATGCGGCGGCGATGCTGCGCATGGCGCGCGACAGCGGGCTTTCCATCGCCGACATGAAGCGCGCCAACGAGAGCCGCCTGCAGACGCCGCAAGAGGTCGAACGCGGGCTTGCTCGTCTCTGGTCGGTCATGAACGGCTGCATCGACCGCGGGCTGGGCCAGGATGGCGAGCTGCCGGGCGGGCTGCATGTGCGCCGCCGCGCCGCCCCCATCCATCGGCAACTGATGGCGGAGCGGCATGCCAATCGCATCCAGCCTCACGCCGCGTCGGAATGGCTGAGTGTCTATGCCATGGCCGTGAACGAGGAGAACGCAGCGGGCGGCCGGGTGGTGACCTCGCCGACCAACGGCGCCGCCGGCGTCGTGCCCGCAGTGCTGCGCTACTATCTCGATCACTGCGTGGGGGCGGAGCCCGACCGGATCGCCGATTTCCTGCTCACGGCGGCGGCGATCGGCGGGCTGATCAAGCACAACGCCTCGATCTCGGGCGCCGAGGCGGGCTGCCAGGGCGAGATCGGCTCGGCCGCCGCGATGGCCGCGGCCGGCTTCTGCGCCGTGCTGGGCGGATCGCCGGGGCAGGTGGAGAATGCGGCGGAGATCGCGCTCGAGCACCATCTCGGCATGACCTGCGATCCGGTGGCGGGGCTGGTCCAGGTCCCCTGTATCGAGCGCAACGGCATCGGCGCCATCAAGGCCGTGGCGGCAGCCTCGCTCGCTTTGCGTGGCGACGGCTCGCATTTCATGCCGCTCGACAACTGCATCGAGGCGATGCGGCAGACCGGCGAGGCGATGAACACGAAATTCAAGGAGACCAGCCTCGGCGGCTTGGCCGTCAACCTGCCGGGCTGCTGATCCTGCCGAGGCTCAGCGCGCGGTCTGGGGCGCTCCCATCTGGCGCGAAATCTCTTCGGCCGCCGCCGTCAGCAAGGGAATATAGCGGCCCATGACCTTGGGCTTCAGCCGCTCGACGGGCACCGTGAGGCCAAGTGCGGCGAGCGGACTACCGACATGGTCGTAGATCACCGTCGCCGCGCCTCCGACCTGCTCTCGCCATTCGCCGACATTGGTGGCGTAGCCGTCGCGCCGGGCTTTCTCGAGGACCTTCAGGAGATCGGCGCGGCGATAGAGGGTGTGCCTGGTGAAACGCGGCAGTTCTTCGGGCAGCTTCTGCAGGGTCTCGGTGGCCTGGGCGGAAAGCAGGGCCTTGCCCGTCGCCACGCAGTGCGCCGGCGTACGCTGGCCGATCCGGGAGTAGGCGCGGACCGGCTGCGTGCTCTCGACATTGTGGATGGAGACCACCTCGCAGGTCGCCAGGTCGAGCACCGACAGATGGGCCGTTTCATCGACCTGGGCGACCAGGCGCTGCATGACCGGCGCGGCGATGCGCGAGACGTCGAGACGGCCGATGACCAGCGCGCCCAGCTCCCAGAGCTTGGTCGTCGCCGTGTAGCGCCGGTCGATCGGCGTGACGTAACCCCGGCTCGCCAGGGTCTGCAGGAGCCGGTGCACGTTGCTTTTCGACAGCTCGAGCGTGCCGGCGAGCTCCGTGATCCCGAGAGGCATCGAGCTGCGCGCCAGCGCCTCCAGGATCGACAGGGCTTTGAGGACGGTTGTGTCCATGGCGCGGCCGATCGTCGGTTACTCGAGTGAAATGTTCAACGAACGGATCAACGGTTCCCACAGCTTGCGATCCTTCGCGAGGTAGGCCTCGGCCAACCCGGCTTCCTGCGGGCCGGGAATGACGATGCCCAGCGGCTCGAACCGCTGCTGCATCGCGCCGCTGCCGAGGATCTTGTTGATGGCTTTTTCGAGCCGGGCCACGGCGGGCGCCGGCGTCGCTTTCGGCACGGCAAGGCCGTACCAGCCCAGCGCCTCGAAGCCCGGATAGCCGCTCTCCGCCACTGTCGGGATGTTCGGCGTGACGGACAGGCGCTTGGCGCTGGTGAGGGCGAGCGCCGTGACCGTCTTCTGCTCGATCTGCGGCAGCGCGCCGGAGATCACCTCCGAGAACATCTGGACCTCGTTGGACAGCAGCGCCCGCATGGCGCCGGCGCTGCCTGGATAGGGGACATGGACCATCCTGATGCCGGCCTGCTGTGCGAACAGCTCGGCCGCGAGATGCAGCGAGGAGCCGAGGCCCGACGACGAGAAGTTCACCTTGCCCGGATTGGCCTTGGCGTAAGCCACGAACTCGGCGAGCGTCTTGGCCGGAAACTGCGGATTGACGATGAAGACGATCGGCACCTCGGCGATGATCGAAACCATCCTGAAGTCGCGATCCGTGTCGTAGGCAAGGCCCTTCTTAAGGAGGGGATTGAGCGAGAAGGTCGTGCCCGTGCCGAGCAGCAAGGTATAGCCGTCGGCCGGCGCATTGGCGGCCGCCGTCGCGCCGATGGCCGTCGCGGCGCCGCCCTTGTTGTCCACGATCACCGGCTGGCCGAGCTCTTTCGCCAGGGGCTCGGCGAGCACGCGGCCCAGCAGGTCGTTGGTGGCGCCCGGCGGATAAGGCACGATCAGCTTCACGGGCTTGTCGGGATACTGCGCCGCGGCCTCGCGGCCGAGGCCGAGCGAAAGGCCTGCAGCGCCCACCAGCGCGCCGCAGAGTTGCCTTCTGAACATGTTTCCTCCTGGCTGTCTTGTCGTTGCGGTCGCGTCGCGCGGGTTGGAGCGCGGTCAGGCGGCCGACTGCTGCGCGCGATCGATCTCGAGCGCTCCCGCCTTCAGGCGCGGGATGAGCTCACGTCCGAACTCGGTCACGTCGCCCAGCGGGTCGAAGCCGCGAATCAGGAAAGACGTCACGCCGAGCCGGTAGTATTTCAGCATCGCCGTCGCGACCTGCTCCGGCGTGCCGACGAGGCACGAGGTATTGCCCTTTCCAGCCGCCGCGCCCGCCACCGGCATCCACAGCCGCTCGTCATGCACGTCGCCGCGCTTGGCGAGCTCGACCAGGCGTTCGGCGGACTTGTCCTGGGGCTTGACCGGCAGGGGGCCGGCCTTCAGATCGTCCAGGACCTTTTTTGCCTTGTCCCACGCCGCGCCTTCGGTTTCGGCGATGATGGGACGAAAGGAGAGGTTGAAGCCGGCCTCCCGGCCGTGCTGGCGCGCCATGGCCCGGAACTCGGCCATGCGTTCGGCGGTTTCCGCGAGCGGCTCGCCGAACATCGCGAAGACATTGCAGTGGCGCGCGCCCATTTCCAGCGCCCCGGGCGAGGACCCGCCGAAGAACAGCGGCGGATAGGGCTGCTGCAGCGGCCGCGCTTCGGAAAAGACATCGCGGAAACGGTAGAACTTGCCCTCGTAGTCGAACGGTGTCTTCGAGGTCCAGACCTTGCGCATGACGTCGAGATATTCGGAGGCGCGCTGGTAGCGTTCCTCCTTGGGCGAGAAGTCGCCCTCGCGCTGCTGATCGGCGTCGCTGTTGCCGGCGATGATGTGCAGCGCCAGGCGGCCGCCCGAGAGCTGGTCGACGGTGGCGGCGGCGCGGGCGGCGAGCGTGGGGGCCACGACGCCCGGCCGATGAGCGACCAGGTAAGCGAGCTTCTCGGTGTGAGCCGCCGCGTAGTTGGCGACATTGAAACCTTCGGCGGACGACGAATAGTAGCCGACCAGCACGTAGTCGAAGTGCGCTGCCTCGTGCGCCTGCGCGAATTCCTTGAGGAAGGTCGGCGAGATTCCGCCGGCGATCACATGCAGCGCCGTCCCCTGGGGCGGCGCCACCCCGATCATGCCGATCACTCTTGCGGGCAAGGCTTCCTCCGTTTTCCAAATAGTGGAATTATGTTCCAAATTGTTCGAAGATCGACGCAGCTTGTCAAGCCGGCCCGCCGCAGAGCGGCTCACCGGACCGCGGGTCTCCAGACCCGCTCAAGCGTCTTCGTCTTCGCGCAAAAAAATGAGGCGGGTCTGGAGACCCGCGGTCCGACGAGGCGCGAACCGTCAGGTAAAGCTGAAGCCCATCGTGCGGCCGTAATAGTAGAGGCCGCCATCCTGGACGATCAGGGCAAGCGCGATGTCGTCATCGCTCACCTCGCCGCCGGTGATCTGTCGCCCGTTGCAATGGTCGTGCGGTGCGCCGGCCGGCGTCAGCAGGGTCGAATGACGGGTCCAGGCAAAGGTGCGGCCGCCGATCGTCGATGCACAGCCTGCTTCGCGCAGGGCCAGGACGAGGGCCGCCGCGTTGTGGCGATGGGGGCGCTGCGCTTCGCCGGGGCGAACGGCATTCAACGTCAGGGTCATGGCGGGAAGGCAGGTGCCGAGCCGTTCGGTGTGCGCGCTCGCCATGAACAGGGCACGTCCCGCCGTGTCGGGCGCCAGGGGGCGATGGTAGAGCGACTGCAGCTCGCGCGCGATGTCGTCGCGACGATAGAGCGTCGTCTCGATCGCCGCCCGGTCGGCAGCTTCGGGCTGCACTCCGAGAAAGGCCAGTGCCGGCTCGTCGCTGACCATCCACAGAACGGCATCCTCGTCGGCCGCCCATGTCGACGTCGCACCGCCTGGCACCAGCAGGATGTCGCCGTCGCGCCAGTCGATCGCTTCGCCCTTGCGGTCCAGGCGTCCCTTGCCGCGCAGCACGGCCCAGATCTCGCCGCTCGCAGCGAAGCGGCAGGTGAGGGACGCGCCGGCCCGCACCGAAACGTAGCGCGCCAGCATGAAGGGCGTCGTCGCGGGATAGTCGGTGCCGAGCGAGGCGGAGAGATCGAGCGCAACGAGGCCGGTCGGCGCATCGGCCGCGAACACTCGGGTTTTCTGCGGCTCGAACGATTGCGGCTCGATCGACGGGCGGACGATGTTGAAGCCCTTCTCGACCGGAACGTAGCGGGCTCGTTGCGCCTGGATTGACATCATCCCTCCGCGAGGCTGGCCGTTTTGCGTTGTGTCGCTCATAGCGCCATGAAGCCGCCGTCGGCATTCAGGACGTGCCCGACGATGAACGAGGCTGCATCCGACGCCAGCCACACCACGGCTTCGGCGACTTCCTCGGGGCGGCCCATGCGGCGCAGCGGCAGGCCGGCGGCGACCGCACTCATGTCCATGATCTTGGAGCCCAGCATCATGTCGGTGACGACGCGTCCCGGCGCCACGCCATTGATGCGCACGCCCTTGTCGGCATATTCCATGGCCGCCGAGCGTGTCAGCGAGATCGTGGCGGCTTTGGAGGCCGAATAGAGGGCCAGGCCGGGATTGGGATTGCGCAGGCCGCTCACCGATGCGTTGACGACGATCGCGCCGCCGCCTTGCGCCACCATCTGGCGGACCTGGTGCTGCAGGCAGAGATAGACCGACCGCACATTGGTATCGAACACCCGGTCGTAGAGGCCGGGCTCCTGTTCGGCCAACGGCGCGCGCGGCTCCTGATAGCCGGCATTATTGAAGGCGACGTCGAGCCGGCCGTGATCGGAAACGATGGTGCGATGCAGGGCCTCGATCTCGGCGGGCTGGGTGAGGTCGGTTGCGACAAAGCGGCCCGCCGCGCCGATCTCGGCAAGGGCTTCGACCGCTTGCTGTCCTTCGGCGCGGCGGCGGCCGGCGATCACGACGAAGGCGCCGCGGCGCCCAAACGCCAGCGCGCTGGCACGGCCGATGCCCGTGGCCCCTCCAGTGACGAGCACCACCTTGTCGGCGAAGTCATACATCGCGGGCCGCCTGGGCGTCGGTCAGGCGTGCCCGCTCGACGATCGCCCGCTGGTCGAGCCCTGCCGGCAGAGAGCCGTAGACGGCGCCTTGGTCACCGCCGAGACGCGTCACGCAGAAGGCATCGGCGAGCGCCTGCGGCGAATGACGAATGAGCAGGCTGGCCTGTAGGGCAATCGCCATTTGCTCGACGATGCGGCGGCCCCGCGCCTCGGGCTCGCGGGCGCTGCTGAGCTCGTCCTGAAGACGCTCGACCATCCGGTCGAGGCGCCTGTCGCCGCCTTTGGCCTGGCGCAGTTCGGCGATGAAGGCGGGTACGCTGTCCGGCGAGCGCGCGGCAGCGCGCAGCACATCGAGCGCGATGATGTTGCCGCTGCCTTCCCAGATGCCGTTGAGCGGCGCTTCGCGGTAGAGGCGGGCCATCGGTCCCTCCTCGATGAACCCGTTGCCGCCATGGCATTCCAGCGCTTCATGGACGACGCCGACGGCCCGCTTGCAGTTCCAGAATTTGCCGACGGGCGTGCCGATCCGGACCAGCAGCCCGGCGGCAGCGTCGCCGGCCTGCTCGTCGTCGACCGCCCGCGCCAACCGAAAGGCGAGGAGGGTGGCCGCTTCGACCTCCAGCGCCAGGTCCGCGACGACGTTCTGCATCAAGGGTTGGTCGATCAGGCGTTTCTGAAAGGCACGGCGGGACGTCGCGTGGTGGATCGCCTCCGACACGGCCCGGCGCATCAGTCCGGCCGATCCGATGGCGAAATCGAGCCGCGTCAGGTGGGTCATGGCGAGCGCCACCTTGATGCCCTGGCCTTCCTCGCCGACCAGCCAGCCGAGGGCGCCGCGATACTCGATCTCGCTCGAGGCATTGGATTTGTTGCCGCACTTATCCTTCAGGCGCTGGATCAGCAGACGATTGCGCGTCCCGTCGGGCAGCCAGCCGGGCAGGAGGAAGCAGGAAAGGCCTCGGTCGGTCTGGGCCAGGGTGACGAAGAGATCGCTTTGCGGCGCCGAGAAGAACCACTTGTGACCGTCGATGAGATAAGCTTCTCCCGGTCCACGCCGGGTCCCGGCAGGTCGCGCGGTCGTCTGCGTGGCCCGCAGGTCGGAGCCGGCCTGCTTCTCGGTCAATGTCATCCCGACCGTTCCGCCGGCCTTGCGCTGCATCGGCGCAGGCGTCGCGTCGTAATGCGTCGAGACGACGAAGGGCTCCCATACCGCTGCGAGGTCGGGCTGCAGCCGCAGCGCCGGGATCGCCGAGTAGGTCATGCCGAGCGGGCAGCAGATGCCGCTTTCGCCCTGGTTCCAGAGATAGGAAAGGAGGCCACGCGCTACGTGGCCGCCGGGCCGCGTGGCGGTCCAGGCCAGCGAATGGGTGCCGTGACCGATCGCCAGCGACATCAGTTCGTGCCAGGCCGGATGAAAGGCGATCTCGTCGATGCGATGGCCGAACCGGTCGTGCGTTCGCAGCTCGGGGGTATGGCGGTTGGCCTCGCGCGCCAGCTCGGCAACGCGGGCACTGGCGACCGTCGCGCCGGCCTCGGCGAGCAGCTTATCAGCCCATCCGGCCTGGTCGCGGGCCGCAATCTCCGTCAGCAGCCGATCGCCAGTGAAGGCGTTGTGGCCGGTGAGCGGCGTCGCCTGGTTCATCACCTCGTGGGTCGCATAGCCGTCGGCAGCGGGAGGGGGGAAGCGCGCAAACGGATCGATTGCGGCACCGGCGATCTCAGCGCTCATCGCTTTGCCTCCCCGCCGACACTGGCGCGCAGGCAGAATGCGGTGATCTGGTCGATGAGATGCCGGTCGGCGCGCGCGCCGGTTCCCTTGGCCGGCGCCAGCGGTCCGACCAACGCTTCCATGAAGGCGCCGACGATGCAGGCGGCGGCCACCGCCGGATCGAGCCGGGGAAAGGCGCCGCGCATGATGCCTTCCCGCAGGATACGTTCGAAGCCGTGCGCAAGCTTCGCTCGATAGTCGAGACGCACCATCTCGACTTCCGGATCGACCGGCTCGGCGATCAGCGCGTAAGCGAGCCGCCGGCCGCGCAGCGCGCGGCTGGCGAAAGTGCGAATGGCTGCTTCCAGCTTCTCGACGGGCGAGCCATCGGCGTCGGCCACCGCCTTCACGATCTCTACTTCACGCGCGGAAACAGTGGCCACGATCTCGGCGCACAGCTCTGCCTTGGCGGTCCAGTGGCGGTAGACCGTCCCCGTGGCGACGCCGGCTTTTTCCGCGACATTGTCGACCTGGGCGGCGGCCCAGCCGCCCTCGGCGACCAGGTCGCGCGCCGCCTTCAGGATGCGCGCCCGCTTGTCGGCCAGCCGCTTCGTCGCATTCTCGGTCTGTCGGTAAACCATTGGCCCGCGATCCCAGCATCAGACTTCAAACTATGAACTACAGTTCATTTTCAAGAAATGAACATGAGTTCATGATTTGAGTCAAGTCGCGATGCGGCGCGGCAGCAGCCAGAAGCAGAGCACGGCCACGACGGCGATGAGCGCCGCCATGATCAGCATCGTGATGCGGTAGCTCGCGAGGTAGGCTTCGATACCGCTCGCGACGACGTCATGCACCATCTTGGCGTCGAACCGGTCGGTGTTCCCGGTCTGCACGTAGGCTTGCAGGATGCCGATGGCCTGGGCCTGCTCGCCCGGCGTCGCACCCGCCTCGGCGAGCCGCTGCCGCAGCAGCGGATTGAACATGCCGTAGATCAGCGAGGAGCTGAGTGCCAGCCCGAAGGCGAAACCGAACTGGCCGAACGCCGTGCGCGAGGAGCCGACGGCACCGACCAGCGCCGGTGGCGGTTTGGCGACGAAGACATTCGCCGTGGGCGTCTGGGTCAGCATCAGCCCGGTACCGGCTACGAGCAGTGGAACGACGAACATCCAGTAAGGTGTCGAGGGGCCGGCGAAGCCCATTGCTGCCAACGCCGCCGCCATGGCGAGCAGTCCGGCCGGCACCAGCAGCCGCATGGAGACGCCCTTGGCGACCAGGCTGCCCGCCCAGCTCGCGGCGCCGATGCAGGCGACGATAAAGGGCAACTGTCCTAGGCTCACCTCGATCGGCTCGTAGCGATAGACGTACTGCCAGAGCAGCGACAACTGGATGGCGACCACGGCGTTGCCGATGTTGAAGGCGATACCGGACATGGCACCGACCATCAGCTCCGGGTCGGTGAAGGAGCGGATCGGAAAGGCCGGCGTGGCCGACCGCCATTCCCAGAGGCCAAAGGCGGCCAGGAGCGCGAGACCGGCGGCCAGGGGAAGCAGCACCCGGGCGCTGTCCCAGCCCGACGAGGCGGCATTGCTGACGGCGTAGAGTGCACTCACCAGGCCCAGCGCCACCAGGACGAGGCCCAGGCCATCGAAACGTCCAGCATCGGGATCCTTCGCTTCGGGCACGGCCTTGAAGGACCAGACCAGTGCCAGCACGCCGACCAGCGGGCCCACCAGGTAGGCGGCGCGCCAGCTGATGCCGGCCAGGTATCCGCCGGCCACGCACAGGATGACGATGGCGAAGGTCTGCAGCGCCAGCCACTTCGCGACCATACGGGCAAGCTCCTGGGGGCTGCCCGCGATCGTGCGCAACAGAGCGAAGGAGAGTCCGAAGGAGGCGGCAAAGCCCACACCCGACAAGGCACGGCCCAGGGCGAACAAGGCCGGACTCGGGGCCAGCGCGGTGACCACGCCGCCGGCCAGGGTCACCAGCAGGCCGAGCAGCATCACCTTCTTGCGCCCCCAGCGGTCGCCCAGGCTTCCGGTGGCGAGGATGGTGGCGGCGATGCAGAGCGTGCCGATGCTGGCGGCCAGCGACCGCTCGGTGCCGGTCATGTGCAGGGCGTTGCCGGCGCCCACGACGGCGATGTTGTGGATCGCCGGGTCGAGGTTCATGGGCAGGGACGCGCCGACCAGCGCCAGCAGGGCCGTGCTGCCCGATGTGTTTCGCGGGGTGTCGTTCATGGATGGGGTTCTCTCGGAGGGGAGGCGCCGCGGCGCAGCAGCTCGACAAGGTCGGCCGGGCCGACGGTTCGCGCCACGCCGGTGAAATGGCAATCGAGGCGCGCCGGGTCGAGCTGCCCGGTAAGTCCGATGCAGACGATCACACTGCGCGTCTTCGTCAACGGATCGACGTCCTTGTCCTCGGCGTCCAGCGACCATCGACCGCCGGCAACCTGCAGCACGAAGCGACGATCCGGTGCCTCGAGCAGCCGCACGATGCCCTTGGCCCGAACGATTTCGGTCGGCAGCGTGGCGAGGGCGGCGCGCAGGGCCGTGCCGTCGAGCGGCAGCTCGCTCGCCAAGGTCCAGCTCGTGAACATCCGCCCATGGTCGAGGTCGGGCGACAGGGCGAGCCGCGCACCCGGCACCTCGGTTTCGATCCAGAGGCGAACCGCGCGGCAGGTCTCGGCATCGACGATGTCGGTTCTGCTCAGCACGATCAGGTCGGCGCCGGCGAGCTGCAGGCGCACCAGGTCGCCAACATACTTGTCGCGCGCTCGCATGCGGACGGTCTCGGGGTCGGCAACCACGACGATGCTGTCGAGGGTGAGCCGTGGATGGCTGCCGGCATAGTCGGCGATCCTGGCGGGATCGGCGACACCGCTCGCCTCGATGAGAATGCGGTCGGGGCCGTCGGAGCGCTCGGCCAGGTCATGCAGCGCGAGCCCGAGATTGTCGCCGATCGAGCAGCACACACAGCCATTGACCAGGCTGATGGTCTCGCCATCGCGGCCGGCGATCAGGGCGGCGTCGATGTTCACGCTGCCGAAGTCGTTGATCAGCACGGCGAGCTTCACGCCCTGGGCTTCGCTCAGCAGGCGGTTGAGCAGGGTGGTCTTGCCGGCGCCGAGGTAGCCGCCGATCACGGCAACGGGAATCTGCTCTGCCATGGGAGGTCAGCCGACAGGGAAGACCCGGCCACCCACGACGGTCGCCTGGACGGGGATATCCCGGATCGTCATGGGATCGACGGTGAGCGGGTCGCGCGCCAGGATGGTGAAGTCCGCCCGCTTGCCGACGCGGATGCTGCCGATCTCGTGGTCGCGATGCAGCAGGTAGGCCGCGTTGAATGTCATCATCCTGAGCGCGTCGTAGGCGCTGACCCGCTCCTGCGGGCCGAGCACGCGGCCGGTGGCGGTGACGCGATTGGCCGCGCACCACAGGGTGAACAGCGGATCGACCGGCGATACCGGCGTGTCGCTGTGAGCGGAGACCATGACGCCGAGGCGAAGCGCCGTCGCCGCCGGATTGAGCGCCGCCGCGCGAAAGGCGCCGAAGGTATGGGCGCGGTGGAACTCGCCCCAGTAGTAGAGATGATTGGAGAACAGCGTGGCGTGGATGCCGAGCGACGCCATGCGGCGCAGCAGCGATTCGTCGAGCATCTGGCCGTGCACGATGAAGTGGCGGTGGTCGAAGCGTGGATGGGCGGCCTGCGCCAGGGCCACGGCCTCGATGAAAAGCTCGGCCGCCTGATCGGCGTTGCAATGGGCCACGATCTGCAGGCCGGCCTTGTGCAGGGCCGGCACCAGCGTGCGCAATTCGTCCGGCGCGCGATTCCACAGACCGTTCTCGCCGCTGCCGAGATAGGCCGGCGGCCGCAGCCGGCCGGTGAAGCCCTGGTTGGAGCCATCGAGGATGATCTTGATGCCCTGGAAGGCGAGCTTGTCGTTGCCCTTGCCGTCCAGCCCCTTGGCGAACTTGATCATCTCATCGACGCCGGGAACGGTGATGCCGTTGTTGTGCGCCACGATTCGGGCGGGGAAATCCTCGGCTTCCGTGGCGGCCAGCGCCGATGCGAGGAATGCCGGGTCGAAGTAGGTGCTGCCGCCGCCGTCGACGATCGTGGTGGCGCCGCGCGCCTGGGCGACGCGGGCGAAGTTGTAGAACTGGGCGGCATCGGTCGAGCCGCCGATCATGTCGGCGGCCACCGCCTTGACGGCGATCAGCATGGCGGCCATTTCGCGCAATTCGCCGGTCGGCGCTCCCGAGGCGTCGCGCAACACGCCAGGCACCCGGATCGCAGCATAGTTCGCCATCTCGAGGGTGGCCGAGTTCACCGACCCGACATGACAGCTCGCGTGCAGCAGGAAGATCGGGCGGGTCTTCGACACCTGGTCGAGTTCGTGGCGCGTGATCGGTGCGATCGGGTCGTTGAGCGAGGGATCCACTCCCCAGCCGACCAGCGGCTTGGTGGGATCGCTCATCGTCGCCTCGATCTCCTTCAGGCGGGCGATCAGCGCGTCGTTGTCGGTGAGGCCTTTCTGCAGCCTGCCAGATGGGTCGGGCCGGTCGATCGGCCCGACATAATGCGCCTTGGCCCACAGCAGGCCGTCCAGCAGGTGAGCATGGCTCTCGATCAGGCCTGGGATCAGGATGCTGTCGGCGAAGCGCTCGTCCAGGGTGCAAGGGCCCCAGGCGGCGCAGTCGTCGAGGTCGCCGACCTCGAGGATGATGCCGTCGCGCACGGCGACATGCGTGGCCTCGCCGACCGACGCATCCATGGTGATGATCTTCTTGGCGGCGAAAACGGTGACTGGGCCGGGCATGGTCGTCTCTCCTCGAAGGGGGGCAGTCGGCTACTTGGAAAACAGGAACTGGATCTGCAGGCGAAGCTGCCAGTCGGCGTCGTAGTCCCGCTTGGCCACGTTGTAGTAGGCCGAGAGCTCGACGCTCATGGGCACCTTGCCCAGGTGAAGGATCTTGCCGACGCCACCGCCCAGCGGCAGCAGGATCTGACGGCCGGCCGCCGCCAGCCAATCCGCCTTGAGAATCGGCGAAGAGGTGACGTACAGGCCGTCTTCGAAGACGTAAGTCAGCAGCGGCTGCAGGTAGCCGATGCTGTAGGAAGCGGCGGACGGGCTCGTGCCGAGCGACCAGGCGGTATAGGCGATACCACCCAGCACCCAGGGGCTGCCGGGTTCCCAGCGCAGGACGGCGGCCGACGGTCCGAGGCCGAGATTGTCGTTGCCCAGCGTACGACTGCTGTGCGTCGGCAGCTGGATCACGGGGCCGATGCCCCACACCCAGGGGCCGGTCGGAGCCGGCGACAGGAAGGGCGTGATCTGGATGTCGCCCAGGCCGGCGACGGCACTGATCTCGTGAGTCATCGACGGGTTGAAGATCAGCGGCACGACGGCCCGCGTGATAATGTTGAAGTTCGTCGACACGGCCGCTGGGACGATCGGCTGGAAGTTGAGGCCGTCCTGCAGCCCTTGTCGTGGGCCGTAGCGGAAATTGAAGTTGTTCTGGATCGGCACGGAGATCAGGGACGGCAGCGGGTTCTGGGCCTGCACCGCGAGCTCGCGCGGGCCCGCCTCGGCTTGCGCCGGGGCGGGGCGGACGCTCCAGGCGATCAGCACCGTCGCGGCGATCGCGAGACGAAGCGAGAGGACGCTCATCGCGTCGGCGCCCGTCAAAAGCGGAGGCCGACACCGATGACCGGCCCGTGGAAAACGAGGTTCATGCCGTTGGCGTCGAAGCCCGAGCCGGTGCCGTAGTTCACGCCGATGGCGCGGTAACCGGCCACGGCGGCGATGCGGACGCGGTCGGCCTGCCATTCGTAGCTGTAGACGCCGAGCGCCTGCCAGGTGAGCTGGCTGCCGAGCCCGAAGCCGCCGATGTCGCCGCGCAGCATGATGTTCTGGTGCGGCGTGAACTGGTGCCTGAGGCGCAGGCCGACCAGCGGATCGACCCACTGCATGGTGTTCGACAGCGAAACGCCGAACTGGCGCGAGCCGCTGAGGCCGAGCGCTGCATAGTTCGCGGTCGCCAGCGCGTCGACCGAAACGCTGGCCGAGCTGTTCCAGTAGCGAAAGCCCAGCAGCGCATCGACTGCCGTGAACGATCCGCCGCTACCCGACCAGCGATGGACTTCGTACAGGCCACCCAGTTCGGCAATCACCAGGTCGGTGACGAGCGCGGCATTGGCGGTGGCACTGAGCTGCAGGCCCGGCAGCGGATTGCGGTAGGCCGCCGTCGAGCGGCTGAAGCCCAGCCGGGTCCAGACCAGGTCGCCGTAGAACCCGACGCGCCCCTTGTCGGCTTCGAAGTAGCTCATCCAGGCGAGCAGGGAATCGCTCTTCTGCACGAGGTCGATGAAGCTTGCGTTGATGTCCACGGTCTGGCCGCGGGCCGTGAGGTTGCCGGCGATGTTGATCGCCCAGCCATAGGTGGTGACGCCAAAGCGCCACGGCTCGGGATCTAGCGGGGCCGAGGCAGGTGCAGTTCGTCCGGCGGCGTCGAGCGCCGGCCGCTCGTCCGCCGAGGCGGTCGCGGCGCCGGCGATGGCGGCCGTTGCCAGCGCAACGGATATCGTGAGTGACTTGGCAAGACCGATCGATGGCGGCACGTAGGGTCCTCGAGCTGGGGGCCTCGAACTCGACCGGACGTGCGTAGCGGCAGCGACGGCGTGGTCGCTATCCGCTCAGCGCAGAATTTTCCAGCTGAGCGCGAGGCTTGGTGCCCAGGGCCCTGGCAAGCGTGTCGCTCGGACGTTCACCGAAGGTCGCGGCATAGGTCACCGCGAAGCGGCCGAGGTGCCAGAAGCCGAGCTCGAAAGCGACGCCCGTCACCGTCGTGTCGGCCGACGGTTGCCGCAGCATCGAGCGTGCCCGCCAGAGCCGGCGCCAGCGCAGATACTCCAGAGGCGTCCTGCCCGTCCTCTGTTGCACCACCGCTTCGAGCGAGCGCCGCGAGGCGCCGCTCTTGCGGCAGAGCTCCGCCATGTCGATCGGCCGGTCGCCCGCTTCCTCGAGCGCGCGTTCGAAGCGCATCAGGATCCGGGTATGGCGCCCGATGGTCGACCGATCGGGGCGGAACGTGCCGGCCTCGCCCATGGCGGCGATCGCCTCGATCATGCTATTGCGCAAGGCGACGCGGACGGCCGGCGAAGCGAACGCCTGCGGCTCGGCATCGAGTTGGGCCAGCACCGTCTGGGCGAGAGTAACGAACCGCTGGCGCGGCACGATCGAGGCGACGCGCCAGCGACCGGCACGCGGCGCACTGGACGGTCCGAAGGGCAGCTCGAGTTCGGGGGCTTCGCCGAACAGGGACGTGTCGAGACCGAAGGTCGTGACGTCGGCCGCGGCGGCGCTGCGCATCGTGCCGCCTTCGCCCGGCCGCACCGCCACGAGATCGGTGGCCCCGACATCCTGTCCATTGGCCGCGCAGCGCGGGCTCATGACATGCCAGACATTAAAGCTCGGCAGGCGCTCGTCGGTGGTCACCACGCTCGCCTGATCGACCTCCAGGCGGCTCAGCACGACCCCGTCGACATGAAAATGCCAGTACCGGCCGCCGAACGACGGCCCTGACTCGGCGATGCAACGGAAGTTCGCCCCGGGTATGGCACGCCCCAGCGCTTCGCCGTTATCCGATGCCGTTCGACGATAGATGTCCACCGTTGCCGATGCCCCCTGCGGAAGTCTGCCACAACTCCCGATGGATGCCGTCGGAAAATCGCATTGCCGTCGTTTGGAGATTTGCGCGGCACGGATAGCCTTCGTTCTCCTCTCCTCCGGAAGGTGACTGTTGGATTCACACATCGTTCAGGCGTCCTCTCCGCACATGGAGCGGCTTGGAACAAGCCGCGGAGTGGGGGGAGAGGAGGGGCCCCCATGCGCAGCATGGGGTAGGTGAGGTGGGTCAGAGATCTCTCAACCCGCACACCATTTCTGTGATCCACGCCCTCACCTTCCCCATGCTTCGCATGGGTCCCTTTCCTCTCCCGCGTTGCGGGAGAGGACAGACGAGCGCGACGTGTGAATACGACAGTTCTCTGTGCTTCGGGGAAGAGGAACATGAAGGTCGAGAGAACGGCGCAAAAAAAAGAGCGGCTCGTGGGAGCCGCTCCTTGGTCTCTGTATCGAGGCTTCGCCTACTGCACGAGGATCTCGACGCGGCGGTTCTGCGGTTCGCGAACATTGTCGCCGGTCTGCACCAGCAGGCCCTGTTCGCCGCGGCCGATGACGGCGATCGCGGAGGCCGGCACGCCGTTGCGCACCAGCGCGTCCTTCACGGCGTTGGCGCGGCGCAGCGACAGCGCCATGTTGTACTGCTCCGAGCCCGACGTGTCGGTGTGGCCGGTCGCCGTGACGCGCGCATTGCCCTTTGCCCGGTAGGCATCGGAGGCCTGCTTGATGACGTTCAGCGAGGCTTGCGACAGGCGATAGCTGTCCCAGTCGAAGAACACCATGAAGGAGGGCGGTGCCGCGGCGGCGGGCGCCGGCGGCGGCGCTGCGGCGGCGGGCGGCGCGAACTTGTACTGCACGCCCATCACGGCCACGAAGTTGTTGTTGTTGTAGGTCACGTTGGCGCCGCCGATATTGACCCACGGATTGGTCGTGCCGACATAGCGGCCTTCCAGGGCGACGCGCCACTGGCTGTCGACATTCCAGCCAAGGCCGAGGATGCCTTCATAGGCGAACACCGTTGCGCCGAGCGCCGTGTTGCTGTCGACGAAGCCGATGCCGGCGCCCGCACCGACATAGGGCGTGAACGCCGATGCCGGGAAGAAGTCGTAGAGCACCTTGCCCATGACCTGGAGCTGGCCGGCGGTGCCGCTGAAATTGGCCAGCGGAATGCTGGCCGATATCGGCACGCGGCCATAGGCGACCTCGAGCTCGACACGCGGGCCGACGAAGTCGTAACCGACGATGCCGCCGACGGCCCAGCCGGTCGAACTGGTGATGGAGCCGCCGACATTGGTCGACGTGTTGAGGAACCAGGCAAGGCCACCACCGGCGCCGACGTAGAAACCCGGCAACGGATTGATTTCCTGTGCCTGTCCGACTGACGGCAACAGCATTGCCGCTGCCATGACGCCTAGTGCCTTCTTCATCGGCTGGACTCCCCCTGCGACGCGGTCTGGAACACTTGTCTTGGACACTCTACACGTACCGAGCGGTTTTTTCTGCTTATCTCCCGCTGTCTGCCGTGGCCCTCGCGACAGTGTGACGGGAAAGCCACATTCGATAGTCAACTATTTGCAACTCAACTGTCGTGTTGTCTTAGCTTGTAGTTCTCCATCACCCATTTGAGGGTCGTTCCGTACTGCGGGTCGGTCGCATAAACGCCCGTCAGTGCATCTGCAAAAGCCTCGGGATTGGCCACGACCTGCATGGCCGAGCGGTAGGGCGAGCCGGTCGACAGCAGCTTGCCGTGCAGTTCGAAGGCCTCCGACAGACTGGAGAAGCGGCGGAACTTGGCCACGATGGTGATGACCTTGCCGTCGATCACCTCCCGAGTTTCGCTCTCGACCGCCGGCTGGTTGTCCAGCGCCTTGATGCCGAACGGGTTGTTGCTGTCCGGCGGCATGGCCGAGCCCCAGGCGCTTTCGACGATCCACTGGGCCAGGGTGATCGACGCCGGGATGCCGAAGCGGCGCTGCGAGGCCTTGGCGGCCTCGATCACCTCCGGCGGCACGATCCCGACATGGCCGTAGCGGACAGGCGCCGGCTTTTCCTTGGTCACCAGGGGGCGGGCGGCGAGGGCATAGTAGGTCGGGCTGCCGGGGGCGACATGCCCGGTCGGCGGATTCATGTTCATGATGACGGCCTGGAAGGCCTTGATCGCGAGAATGGTCCCCGGATCCATGTTGCCGGTGACGGGGACCTCGGTGTGAGGCTTGGGCAGTCGCTTGTTGAGCAGGGACTGGATGACGAAAACGTCACCGGGGCCGTTCACGGCGTCGAGCCCCACGGACGTGAAGATCGGGGGAGCGACACTGCCCACCTCGTCGGTGCTCAAGATCGTCTGCGACGGGACAAGGCACATGGCGACGACTTCTTCCGAACGTCGAGCAACTTCTGCGCAAAGCTTGGCGCTGCCGGTTGGGGCCGTCAACTCTCAACGCGACAGGAGGCGCCGGGTAGAGCGTGTGCGCGTAGCTCGTGCTCCGGTGGCGACCTTGCCTTATAGTTCCCGAGGGAGCGGGCACACCTTCCCGCAGGGCGAGATGCGGACGGCTCGGCAGGCGCCGCAAGGCCTTGTCCGCCGGTCGTTTTTGGCCAAATGCGATTGCCGGGTTGCAGGTTCCACGACTAGTATTTTTCCGACGTTTATCAGGAGTGCGTCAGCACGTGACCCTGAAGCTTGCCATGATCCGCTGCCCCGACAATGTGGCGCCTCAACGACGGGAAGTTCGCGGCGGAGAGTTCTCCATTGGCCGGGGGCCGGACAACGAGTGGGTCATCGCCGACCCGGACCGCCACCTCTCGAAAAGGCACTGCCTGCTGGTCCATGACGCCGGTGAATGGGGCCTGCAGGACCTCAGCACCAACGGCACCTTCCTCAACCAGTCGAGCGAGCCGATCGGCCGTGGGACCCATCAGAAGCTGCGGAGCGGCGACCGCATCAAGTTCGGCCTCTATGAACTGGAGGTGACGATCGAGGAGGACGAAGACGCCCTCTCCGGTTCGTTGGGCCTGCGGTCCTCCCATCCCTTTGGTGAGCGCCCGTCCGACGAAGCGGCGCCTTTTCTCGACCCTCCCGGCTCCGTCCGCCTTCCGCCGGACTACGATCCGCTGACCGACAGCTCCGACCCCTTTGCCCGTGAAGGGACCCAGCCGGACCATGCGCCGGCACTGGACAGCGCCTTCCGCATGCCGCCGATGGCCATCATCCCGGACGATTGGGATGCCGAGCCGTCCGCCGTGAAGCGTCCGCCGCCCTCCGAACCGGTGGAGCCGCCCAGGCCCCGGCCGGAAGCTGCACCACCGCAGCCATCGCCACCTCCGCGGTCGCCGGCAAACCAGCAGGCGGCAAACCACCAGGCGGCAAACCACCAGGCGGCAAATCATCAGGCCGAAAATCATCGGGCGGCAGTCCCGCAAGCGGCCCCGCCTCAGCCGGTATCCCGGGCGCCGTCGGCGGCCGACGACGCGCGGCTGGCCAAAGCCTTCCTGCGCGGCGCGGGCCTCGGCGAGACGACCCTGAAGGATCCCGAAAAGACGCTGGAACGCATCGGCGAGGCGTTGCGCGCCACGGTGAGCGGCCTGCGCCAGACGCTGATCGCGCGGGCCAGCATCAAGGACGAGTTCCGCATCGAGCAGACCCTGCTCCGGCCGGCCGGCAACAATCCGCTGAAATTCTCGCTCGACGACGACGATGCGCTCGCCACCCTGCTCGGCGAGGGGCGGCGCGGCAGCATGGTGGCGGAGGCGGCCATTGCCGAAGCTTTCGCCGATCTGCGCGTGCATGAGCTTGCGACGATCTCGGCCATGCAGGCGGCGGTGCGCGTGCTGCTGGCGCAGTGCGCGCCCGACGTGATCGAGAGCAAGGTCGCGACCAGTGCCTTGCACATCCATCCCGTCCAGCGGCGGGCGGCCGCCTGGGATGCTTTCGTCCAGCATCACAGGGTGATCACTCAGGCCCTCTCCGACGATTTCGACAGCGTGTTCGGCAAGGCCTTTGCGCGCGCCTACGAAGAGGCGATCGAGAAGCTCGAAGCCGACGACAGTTTCAACGCCGATCGGGGGACATCATGAAGCGCCGGTTTCTGTTCAGCGCACCGATCGTCCTGCTGGCCGCCGGATGCGGCCCGCCACCGCCGGCGGCCGTCGATCTCACCGTCAAGGCGGCCGCCGATCTCAATCGCAATGCGGCCGGCACGCCGCTGTCGGTGGCCGTGCGCCTCTATGGCCTCAATGCGAGGTCGCGGTTCCTGGGGGCGGATGCCTATGCCCTGATGGACAAGGAGAGTGCGGCGCTCGGCGACGAAGGTACGCGTCTCGAGGAAATCGTCGTGAAGCCGGGCGAGATCCGCAAGCTTGCGATCGTGCCCAAGCCCGACGTGCGCTTCATCGGGGCCGCCGTACTGTTCCAGGACATCGACCGTGCTCGCTGGCGGTCCATTGCGCCGATCGCGGCGAGCGGCCTCACGCGCCTCGTCCTCACTCTTGGCAGCAGCCAGTCCGAACTGGAGCTCGCATGACCTGGTCGAACCGCGTCGTATGGCTGGAAGGCATGTTCCTTCGGGCGCAGCACTTCCAGCAGCAGGACCGCTGGTTCGAAACGCAGTTGCGCGACCGCACGGCGTCGTTGCGGTCGCATGCCTGGGGGCTGACCGAGGGCGCGATCAACCGCAGCCTGCTGACCACCGGCCAGTTCGCGCTGGCGACGGGCAGCGGCATCTTCGAGGACGGCACGCCGTTCTCGCTGCCCGGCGAAGTCGATCAGCCGGCGCCGCTCGACCTGACCGAATCGACGCGCAACGCCGTGGTCTATCTCGCCTTGCCGATCCGTCAGGCCGGGGCGATCGAGGTTTCCGGCGACGGGTCGACCGAGGGCCGCTACCAGCAGCGTCCGTTCGAGGCCTACGACACCCATTCGGGTTCGCCGCAACCGGCCGAAGTCCAGGTCGGCCGGCTGCGCCTGCGCTACCTGCTGGAGACCGACAACCGCGCCGGCTATCACTGTATCGGGCTGGCCCGCGTGGTCGAGGTGGGGGCGGACCGGCGCGTCGTGCTCGACGATCAATGGATCCCGCCGGCGCTGACCTGTGCCGCGGCCTCGCCGCTGGCCGATTTCATTTCGGAGCTTGCCGGCATGCTCAATCAGCGCGGCGAGGTGCTGGCAGCGCGGCTTACGGCGCCGGGGCAGCGCGGCGTCGCCGACGTCTCCGACTTCCTCCTGCTGCAGTCGATCAACCGCGCGCAGAAGCTGCTGGAGCACTGGGCGAGCGACGGCAACGTGCATCCGGTCGACCTCTATGCCGCGCTGGTCCAGGTCGCCGCCGATCTCGCGACCTTCACCGCCGCCACGCGCCGGCCGTCGGACTATCCGACCTACCGGCATGCCGACCTGCAGCGCAGCTTCGCACCTGTGATCGCCGATCTCCGCCGCTCGCTTTCCATGGAGATCGATCGGACGGCGACGCAGATTCCACTGCAGAAGAGGGCCTACAACATCCAGGTCGGCACGATCACCGACCGCAGCATCCTGCGCTCCTCGAGCTTCGTGCTGGTCGTCCAGGCCGACATGCCGACCGAATCGCTGCGGCGCTTGTTTCCCAGCCAGGTCAAGATCGGCGCCGTCGAGCACATCAAGGACCTCGTCAACGTCGCCTTGCCCGGCATCGCCGTGCGGCCGCTGCCCGTGGCGCCGCGCCAGTTGCCCTTCTACGCAGGCGCGACCTACTTCGAACTCGACCGCAACTCGTCGCACTGGCAGGGGCTGCAGTCCTCGGGCGGCTTTGCGATCCACGTCTCCGGCGAATTCCCGAATCTGAACCTGGAGCTCTGGGCGATCCGCGGCTGACAGCGGTGATGCGAGGCGAACATGAGCGACAATCCTTTCGCCGAACCGGACGACGACAACCGGACGGTCATCCGCCCGAACCCCGGGCGACGCCGCGCGGCCGGTGCGCAACCGACCCGAGATCCGATGCGGGATCAGGCAGGGAAGGACGCCGCGCCCCAAACGGTCCAGGCGCCGGCGGTGGCAGCCGCCGGCCCGGTTGCGGAAGGCACCGAAAACCTTCTGATCGGCAACGATGTGCTGGCCGCCGCCGCGGCGCCGCTGCTGCAGCTCATGGCGCGCCTGCGCAACACGGTGAATCCGCCTGAATCGGGTGACCTGCGCGAACGGACGGTGCGCCAGATCCGGCGCTTCGAACAGGAGGCGCGCGACAAGGGTGTGCCGATGGACCAGTTGCGTCCGGCGCACTACGCCCTTTGCGCCAGCCTCGACGACATCGTGCTGAACACGCCCTGGGGCAACAGCGGAAGCTGGCACGAACAGTCGCTGGTCTCGACCTTCCATCAGGAAGTGCGTGGCGGCGAGCGCTTCTTCGATGTGCTGAAGCAGATGTGCGACAACCCCGGCAAGTTCCTGCCGGTCATCAAGCTGATGTATCTCTGCCTGTCGCTGGGCTTCGTCGGGCAGTATCGCCTGTCGCGCCGCGGCGTGGGCGACATCAACCGCATCCGCGAGGAGACCTATGCCGTCATCGCCCGGCAGCAGAAGGCCGCCGATCCCGACCTGGCGCCGCATACCAAGGGCATAGACGCGCCCTATCGGCCGGCACGTGCCCGGCTGCCGGTCTGGGTCGCCGCCTGCCTCGGCGTCGGCATCGTCGCCGCCCTGTTCACCTGGTTCTCCGTCGACCTCAACGCCGCTTCCGACGGCATTTATGCCCGCCTGCGCAATGCGCCGCCCACCCAGATGCCGACCATCACACGTACGCCGGTCGTCGAGGTCCAGCCGGCGCCGACGCCGCTGCCGCCGCCCGAACCCACCGTGCTCGACCGGCTGCGCAAGTTCCTCCAGCCCGAGATCGAGCAGGGGCTGGTCGAAGTCGTAGGCACGGTCGGTCAGCCGCTGGTCCGCATCATGGGGCGCGGCATGTTCGCGTCGGGCAGCGCGACCTTGACGCCGAGCTTCAAGCCGCTGCTCGATCGCATCGGGCTCGCCCTCAAGGAGGAGCCGGGAACCGTCCAGGTGATCGGCTACACCGACGACCAGCCCATTCGCACCATCGCCTTCCCGTCGAACTTCCAGCTCTCCGCCGCACGCGCCCAGGCCGCGAGCGCCATCATCGCCACGACGATCGGCGACAAATCGCGGCTTTCGGTGGAGGGCCGTGCCGACGCCGACCCGATCGCGTCCAACGCCACGGCGGAGGGACGCGAACGCAACAGACGTATCGAGATCGTGCTCAACAGGCAGGGCACCTGAACCATGCGCGCCGTCCTCAATTTTCTCCTTTCGCGCTGGGTGCTGAGCTTCGTCGGCGTGGCGATCCTGGCCCTGCTGGTCTGGTTCTTCGGCCCGCTGGTCGAGCTGCTGGAAGGCTGGCTGGCGCGGCTGGTCGTGATCGTTGTCCTGGTGCTGCTGTGGGCGGTCTCCAACCTCTCGATCGATCTCTATCGCCGCCGCCGCGAAAAGAAGCTTGAGAACAGTGTCGCCGAGCAGGTGCAGGTCGCCGTCGACGACGGGACCGGCGAGGAGGCCGCGGCGGTCAAGGACCGGACCTCGAAGGCGCTGGGCCTGCTCAAGAAGGCACGGGGCACGCGCGGCTATCTCTACGAGCAGCCCTGGTACGTCATCATCGGCCCGCCCGGTGCCGGCAAGACGACGGCGCTGCTCAACAGCGGCATGAAGTTCCCCCTGGCCGCCGAGCTGGGGCAGGAACCGATGAAGGGCGTGGGCGGCACACGACTCTGCGACTGGTGGTTCACCGACAACGCCGTGTTGATCGACACCGCCGGTCGCTACACGACCCAGGATTCCAACGCCGCCGTCGACCGCGCCGGATGGGATGCCTTCCTCGACATGCTGCGCCGCTCGCGGCCGCGCCAGCCCCTGAACGGCGTGATCGTGGGAATCGGCCTCGGCCAGATCGCCAATGCGCCGGCCGACGAGCGCATGGCGCATGCCCGGGCCATTCGCCAGCGGATCAAGGACCTCGAGAGCCGCCTGCATATCCGCATTCCGGTCTATGCCGTTTTCACCAAGGCCGACCTGGTCTCCGGCTTCACCGAGTTCTTCGACGACCTCGACCGCGAGGAACGCGGCCAGGTCTGGGGCGTCACCTTCCCGCTCACCAAGACCGAGCACGGACCGGTGGGCCAGTTCACCGAGGAGCTGCAGCTCCTGGTCGAGCGGCTCAACCAGCGCCTGTTCGATCGCCTGCAGGCCGAGCAGAGCCCTGATCGCCGTGCCCTGATCGCGAGCTTCCCTGCGCAGGTCGCAAGCCTCGCCCAGCCGTTGCAGGCCTTCCTCGTCGAGGCGTTCGGCGGGTCGCGCCTCGACCCGGCGCCGCTGCTGCGCGGCGTCTACCTCTCGTCGGGCACCCAGGAAGGCACACCGATCGACCGGCTGACCGGCCTGATGGCGCGGGCCTTCGGCCTCGACCAGCGGCGGGCGGCGAGCCTGCGGCCCGAGCGCGGGCGCAGCTATTTCCTCGAGCGCCTGATCGGCAAGGTCATCCTGGGCGAGGCGATGCTGGTCAGCGAGCCACCGGCGGCGCGGCGGCGCCGGTTCGTGCTGCGCGTGGCCTCCTACGGGCTGATCGCGCTCTTGACGCTGGGCGCTGCGGGCTGGCTGGTCGTCAATCGCTCGGCGGGCGAGAACCAGATCGCGGCGATGTCGCAGGCGCTGGCGACCTACGAGAGCATCGCCAAGGAAACGACCTTCAGTCCGGTCGCGGATTCCGACCTGCCGCGGCTCCTGCCCTTGCTCGACGCCGCCCGCGATCTCGACAAGGCGGCGGGCGGCGGGGGCGGCGTCCTGGCGAGCTTCGACCTCTCGCAATCGGCCAAGCTGCGCGCCGGTGCCGAGGCCGTCTATCGCCATGCCCTGGGCTATGCCTTGCTGCCGCGGCTGATCTGGCGCCTCGAGGCCCAGATACGCGGCAACTTCACCCAGCCCGACTTCCTCTACGAGGCGACGCGCGTCTATCTGATGCTGGGTGGCCAAGGCCCACTCGACCGCGCGCTGGTCAAGGAGTGGATGACCTACGATTGGCGGGCGGCCTATGCCGGCGCCTACAACGCCGCCGTGCTGACCGGGCTGGAGACGCATCTCGACGCGCTTCTTGCCCGGCCGTTGCCGGCGGTGCCGCTCGACGATGCGCTGGTGGCCCAGGCGCGTACAGCGTTCAGCCGCGTGCCGCTGGCCGCGCGAGTCTATTCGCGCATCAAGCCCTCGGCGGCGGCGCAGGCGCTGCCGGGCTGGAAGCCCAGCGATGCCCTGGGCACGGCCGGCCTGCGGGTCTTCACGCGCGCATCGGGGCGCAAGCTGAGCGACGGCGTTCCCGGCTTCTTCACACTCGACGGTTTCCACAAGGTCCTGCTGCCGGCACTGAATGCGGCGACGCGCGAGGTCGCTTCCGAGAGCTGGGTGATGGGACGCGGCGCGCCCGTCAATCTCGACGAGGCGCAGCAGAGGGATCTCGCCAACGGAGTCGTCGCGCTTTATCTCGCCGACTACGCCAAGACCTGGGATGCGCTGCTGCAGGATCTCGAGATCGTGCCGCTGCGTAGCCTGCCGCAGGCGGCGCAAGATCTCTACATCCTTGCCTCGCCGCAATCGCCCGTGAAGGAGCTGCTGACGGCGATCGCCCGCCAGCTCACGCTCTCGGAACCGCCGAAGTCCGCCAATCCGGTGGCCGCCGCGGCGACCGATGCCGCGGGCAAGGTCCAGTCCGCCGCGACGGCGGCGACCAGTGGCCGCGGCACCAACCTGTCGGTGCTGCTGGGCGGCCAATCCGGCGCTTCGGCGCCGCCGCTGCCGCCCGGCCACGAGATCGACGAGCGCTATCGCCAGCTGCGCGAACTGGTGGCGACCACCGGCGGTGCGCCGATCGACCAGGTGCTGAAGCTGCTGAACGACCTGCAGCAGCAACTGGCCAAGCTGGCCGCCGCTCCCGTCGGTGGCGCGGCGCCTGCCGTCGCGACGGCCGGCGATCCCTCGCTCGCCCTGCGTGCCGAAGCGCAGCGCCAGCCGCAGCCGCTCGCGCGTTGGCTCCAGGGCATGTCCGAGTCGAGCACCGCGCTGCGCGGCGGCGGTGCCCGCCAGCAGGTGATTGCCGCCTACAACGGCGCCGGCGGACCCGGCGCCCTCTGTCCGCTCGCGGTGAACGGCCGCTTCCCGTTCGTGTCGGGCAGCTCGCTCGAGACGCCGCTCGACGACTTCGCCAAGCTGTTTGCGCCGGGCGGCCTGATCGACGGCTTCTTCAACACGCAGCTGCGTCCCTATGTCGACACGACAGGCAAGGTCTGGAAGCCGCAGACATCCGATGGCGTGGCCGCTCCGGTCTCGGCGGCGGATGTCGTGCAGTTCCAGCGTGCCGCCGTCATTCGCGATCTCTTCTTTGCGCCCGGCAGCACGACCATTGCGGTGCGCTTCGACATGACGCCGCTGCAGCTCGACTCGAACGCCTCGCGCGTCAGCCTCGAGTTCGACGGCACCTCGGTCACCTACGCACACGGGCCTTCGCGCGCGACCCAGATCACCTGGCCGGGACCGAACCGCATCCAGAACGTGCGGCTGGTCTTCGATCCGCCGCCGCCCGGCGGGACCGGCGTGCTGGCGGACACCGGCCCGTGGGCGATGTTCCGTTTGTTCGGGCGCGGCACGTTGCGCCAGGCCGATTCACCCGAGCGCTATACCTTGACCTTCAGCCTCGGCAATCGTGACGCGACCTTCGAGCTTCGCGCCGCGTCCGTTCTCAACCCCTTCGCACCCGGCATCCTGCAGGATTTCCGCTGCCCGTCGGTCCGGGATTAGGCGCGATGCCAGCGCTGCTGCCCCAAGCGAGCGCAGGCCTCTTCGGCAAGCTGCCGTCGCGCGGCGATTTCGTGCGCGAAGGCCTGTCGCGCGGCTTCACCGATGCCTGGGACGAATGGTGGCAACGGGGCCTCGCCGCCACGCAGGAGCGGCCGGAAGAAGAATGGCTGGCGGCCTGGCTGGAAGCGCCGGTCTGGCGTTTCGTGTTGCCGCCCGGCCTGCTCGGCAGCGAGGGCGTGCTCGGCCTCTGGCTGCCCAGCGTCGACAAGGTCGGCCGCTACTATCCGCTCACCATCGCCGCCGAAGCCCAGGGCGACTGGGCGCCGCTCGTGGGGGCGATGGAGGATTTCCTGGCGTCGGCAGAGGAGGCCGGACGCGACGCGCTCGAGATCGATCTCGAGCCGGCCGAACTCGGCCGCCGCGTGCGCGAGGCCTTTGTCGTGGGCGAGCCGCCACCATCGGTGGTCGATGTCGAGCCGGGGCGCGTCTCGTGGTGGACCGACGGTGGGCCGCGGGTTGCGGCGCGCGTCGAAAGCGGTGCGGCGCTCCCGGTCGGAGCTCGCTTTGCCGCCCTAATGAACGACGAGTGGGGAGCTTCGTGATGGGCGACTTCGCGATCGATCAGGACGTCGCTCAGTCGGGGAACTTCTCCTCGTCGGCCGTCAGCCATGCCGGCACGGCGAACCGCCTGAACGAGGATGGCTTCGTCAATCGACCTGATCTCGGCCTGTGGGCGGTCGCCGACGGCGCCGGGGGGCACGAGTCGGGCGAGATTGCGTCGGCCGAGGTGGTGGCAAGCCTACAGGGCATCGAGCCGGGCCTTTCGGCGGCCGAGATGCTGGTGGAAGTGCGCGCGCGCCTCGAACAGACACATGCCGGCCTGCACGAGGCGGCCTCGCAACGTGGCGCCGACGTGCTGATGGCCACGACCGTGGTCGTCCTGCTGGTGCGCGACGATCATTTCGCCTGCCTGTGGGCGGGCGATTCGCGCGCCTATCTGCTGCGCGGTCACGAGCTGACCCGGATCACGCGCGACCACAGCCTGGTGCAGGCATTGGTCGAAAGCGGGACGATCACCGAGAATGAGGCGATCGGCCATCCTCACGCCAACATCATCACGCGCGCCGTCGGGGCCGACAGCGAGGCCCTGGAGCTCGAGAAGCGGACAGGGCCGCTCATGGCCGGCGACCGGCTGCTGCTCTGCACCGACGGGCTGTGCAAGACGCTGCCGGACGACAAGCTGCGCGACCTTCTGCTGGCCGAGGGTCACGCCGGCGCCGAGCCCCTGGTGGCGGCGGCGCTGGAGGCCCGGGTCTCCGACAATGTCACGGCCATCACCATCGATATCGGCCCGGCCGCTCGTGATGCTGCGGCGGGCACCGATGGCGATAGCGACCGCGACACCGGCACCGACACCGACACCGACACTGACACCGACACTGACACGGTCTCGCCTCACCTGGAGGAGCGTGCGAACGCAGTGTCGTCCAGCGAGGACGCTGCTCCCCGCGGATCGAAGTGACATGTCTTTCATTCCTCTTCTCCCCCGCTTCGGGGGAGAAGAATATGAAGGCGTCGATCACTGAGGCACGATGCCCAGCCGACGCAGGACCGGGACGCGCTGCTCGATGGCGGCGGTCACCACCTCACGGACCCGGTCGTGTTTTTCCGGGAGCACATCGCGGCTCAACTGCGCGATCCAGGCGTCGGCGTCGTCCTCCCGCTGGCCATCCAGCAGGCGGCCGGCGATGAATTGGACCAAGGTCGCGGCGGGCAGGCCGCCGCCCAGGCGGGAGGAGGCGAGCCCGCCGCTGGTCTTGGGTTCCACGATGGAGTCCACGCGGGCGGCCAGCACGCGGTTGAGCCGGTCCGCCGAGTCGGGCTGGGCATCGTCGGGCCTCATGACGATCTGGCACTGGTTGGAGCCGACCAGAACGCTGGCGAGCTCGATGGGGCTGCTGCGTCCCTTTGCCGATTTCAGCAGGTCCGCGACCGTCGCCGTGCCCTGCATGGCCATTTCCATCATGTCCTTGAGAGGGCCCGCCATCTCGGCCACCCCAGCCGGCACCTGCAGCTTGGTCTGAAGCTCGCCGGGGCTGACCAGAGGGCTGAGCGTCAGCCCGCCGATCACGGCGTCGCGTTCCTGATCGCTCAGCCGACGCGCGCCGCGGACGAACACGTCGTGGCGCAACTGCCGCGGCTGGCAGGTATCCTTGACGAGTTCGCGCATGATCGGATCCTTGTAGCGGTCGAGCAGGGCGCGTTGTTCCTCCGTCAGCATGAGCTCGTTGAAGTTCTCCAGCGGATTGGCCGAGGCGACCCAGTCGAGCTTGGCCTCGGCCATCGCGGCAGCGACATCGGCATGGAAGAACGGACACCAGTGCGCGCTCATGAATTCGTGCGACAGGTAGGCCTTCTCCATCCCGCTGATCGTGTCGATGAGGTCGCTCGCCATCGGGCTTTCCGCGAGGTACTTGCCGCCTGCCGCCTTGACGTCGCGGGCGAGTGCGAGCCCGGCCTCGGCCTGCGAATCGCTGCGTCCCCCGGCGCGAATGCCGGCTTCGTAGACGATGCGCTGCATGCCGATGGCGCCCTGCCAGGCGGGCAGGGCGTTGTAGCTCAGATGCACGACGCCGCCGGGGCGGGTCTTGGCGGCCAGCAGCCGGACGATGCCGGCCCGGACGTCGGGGCCGACCCAGGACCACAGGCCATGCAGGCTGACGAAGTCGGCGGCCGGGATCGACTGCGCCTCGCGGCTCTCGGCGAGCAGCGAGAGGTCGGCCTCGATGAACCGGACGTTGTCGAGCCGGGCGGCGCGGGCGAGGGCCGCGGCGGCGGCGATGTGGGCGGGATTGTAGTCGATTGCCGTCACCTGCCATCCGGGATTGGCAGCCGCGGTCAGCAAGGCGCCCATGCCCTTGCCGCAGCCCAGCTCGAGGTAGCTGGCCTGGTCGCCCGGTTGCGGGAGGTCGACGGCGACGCCGGCGATGTGGCAGGCCAGCGCCAGGCGCATCGGCGACTGCTGCACATAGTAGCCTTCGATATAGGCGACGTCGGCGACGTAGCCCTTGCTCCACGTTTGGCTCATGACTGTCCTTCGACGACTTCGCCCTCGAAGACCGCATCGTCGGCGTCGGTCCGTCGAGGGAACATTGCAGATGTCGGCAACCAGGTGTTCCAGCCGAGCATCGGTCCGGCCCCCGCCGCCTGGCCGCCTGCGGTCGCTGCCGCGACCGACGACGGCAGGCGAAGCGGCGGTACGGCATCGCGGGCCAGCACGGGATTGACCGCAAAGCCGACTTCGAAGCCGACGAAGGCACGGATCAGGGAAACCAGCTCGCGCAGCAGCGGACTGTTGGGCAGCAGCCTTTCGAAATAGGCGAGGTCGAGCGGGCCGATCTGCAGCACGATGCGCGCCTGCTGGTCCCAGGCGCGCACGCCTGCCGCGGCGTCGACGCCCAGCTGGCCGAAGGCGCCGGGAGCGACGCCGACCGGCAGGCGCGTCCGCTGATCGACGGGCAGCGACATCCAGGCACCGGCGAACTGCCTGACCTTGACCGGCCGGCCGAGCCAGTCCGACGCCAGCGCCTCGAGGCGATCGGTCGATCGGGGGTGTGCGGCGAAGAAGCCGGCATAGTGGCGCAGCGCCGCTCGGCCGGCCAGCAGACGGTCGGCGAGATGCGGCGTCGCATAGCCCGTGAGCGCCAGCAGGACATCGGCGACCGGATCGGCGGGTTGGCGGGGGGACGCCAGGGCGCCGACATCGGCGGCCCGCTGCGGCCGATACTTCGCCCCGGCCGCCGCAAAGGCGGCGATCATGCGATGCGACAGGACGTCGAGGAAATCGGTGAGCGAGAAGGACCGCGCGCGCTGGTCCGTGACGACGGCGTCGGAATATTGGCGCGGCAGGACGGCGACCGGCCCCGTGAGGCCGATGAGGCCGACCGTGACCCGCGGCGCAGCGTCGGGCGCGGCCGACTGAACGGCGGTGACTTCCGCTGCGGCATAGGCGGAACCGGCGGCGACGGTGAAAGACACGGCTTCTGCGGGATTCGGCCGCTGGCGTTGAAAGGTGAGAAGGCGCACCGCGGCGTCGAAGGTGAACCGGCGCGGTTCGGCCCTCAGTCGGGCCGTGGGGCTCTGCCGCAGCCGTCGCCGTGGCGTGTCGCTCACAAAAGCACCTGGCTACCGGCGCGGGCCGGCCATCTGGCGACCGTCTCGGGCTGGCCGCGCAAGCGCACTTCTGTTCGCACGAACGAATTCACCGTCGCATGCAGCGCCAGGAAGCGGTCGAGCACCGAGGCGAGAACATAGAGGCCGCCGGTCGTCCAGGCCTGGCCGTCGAACGTCAAGGTGACGTCGAGCCCGCGGCAGAAGCCGCCGAACCGCCGGCCGGCACCGCGCAGGTCCGGGACCCGCGCCGTGCCGGGCCGTGAGGTGACGTCGAGCAGGGCACGGATCGCCGTGCGCGACTCGGTCGACTCGCGGCAGTCGTAGAGCCGCAGCACCTCGCGCAGGGCATTCGCCGGGGCTTCGCCGCCGACGACGCTGAGATGGCCGAGCGACAGGTGGGAGATCAGGCGCCAGAAGCCGCGTTCATGCAGGGGCAGGCGCAAGGTCGGTGTCGGGGCGGTCAGGCAGGCCAGCCCGATGACGGCCGCGGCGCCCTCGACCAGCCGCAGCGCCGGCCGGCCGCCGCCGAACGGCAGCGACGCCGGCAGGTCGCGGTTGCAGCACAGGGCATCGATCGAGAGGACGCCGCTCGCCTCGTTGTCGGGATCGAAGTTGGCGTCATGAGGCAGCAGGTAAACGTCGGTACCGAGAATGCCGCCCGTCGTCTCGCGACGCGCCGTGCCGAAGAACTTCCCGCTGTCGGGCGTATCGTCCATGTGATGGCGCGTCAGGCGATGGAACGGCTGCCAGGTCCGGACTTCACCGCCCGGCAGGCTCTCGCGCACCCGCTCGACCGACCAGATCTCCAAAGCGGCGGGCCGTCGAACGTCGGGCTCGATCCGGTATTCGATGCTCGTGTGGTCGAGCGGAACGGGATCGCACTTCTGCTCGAACAGATTGACGATGGGCGAGCAGCCCAGCACCAGGCTGCTCGCCTGAACCGCGCGCTCGAGGTCGGGGATGGCGCGATCGAGGTAGAGAAAGATGTCCATGCGATTGCCGGCCGCCACCAGGGTCTTGGCGTCGAGGCGGCAGATATCGATGAACAGGAACTTCTCGCGGGCGGCGAAATACTCGCTGAGCAGCCGGAAGCCGGAGAAGGAGCGGGCCGGCCAGGGAAACAGCGCCTCTTCCGGCGCGAAGCCGACGGCCTGCACGACATCAGGCGGAAGGATCACCGGTCGTTCGTCGGCCTGGTCGTCGGCCAGTGCGACCGACATCGTGTGCGCCAGCAGAAGCTCCAGCAGCTGCGAGCCGTGCTCGCCGGCCAGGAAGAAGCGCAGCCGATCCAGTCCGAGCTGGGTGAAGGTCATGGCGGCATCGCTACAGCGCAAGGTGATGCGCAGGCAGGCCGCCGCATTTGCCGCCGCCGGGTTCGCAGGCGCGGGCAGCGGCATGCCCGAAAGGCGCACGGCCTCGACCTCGATCGGCCAGAGCGTCAGCGGATAGGCCGTGCGAAAGCGGCAGGGCTCGCCGCCGACCGGTTCGGTATCGATCGCCAGCCCGGAAGGCAGGCGGGCCGGAGCCGGCAGGCCGGGGTCGGCGGAAAATCGCGTGATTGCCACGGACGGCAGTGGTGCCAGGTAGTGTGGGTAGAGAACCGAGAGCAGCCCGTCGGTCAGCTCCGGAAACTCGTCGTCCAGGCGATGCTGGACCCGTGCGCCGAGGAAGGCGACGCCCTCGAGCAGGCGGCCGACATGGGGATCGTCGACCGTGTCCTTGGTCAGGCGCAGGCGGCCGGCGATCTTGGGATGGCGTTCGGCAAACTCACCGGCCAACCCGCGGAGCGCCGCCAGTTCCCGGTTGAAGTAGGCGAGCAACGCGTCGGACACCCTCAGGACTCCTCTTCGGAAACGGTCACCGTCTTGGCCACGAGATCGACGACGGTGTCGAAAATGATCGGCTCGGGCGCCGGATCGGAGCGCAACATCGCATCGATCCGCAGGCGCAGCGTGCCGCTGGTCTTGTCGGTCGCTTCGACCAGCGAGACCTTGAGGTTGGTGATGCGCGGTTCGAAGGTGCGGATGCACTCCTCGACGAGCTGCCGCAGCTCGTCGCGGCGACGCTGCTCGTTGAAGGCGCCGGACGCGAAGTCCGGCAGTCCGTAGGCGACCAGCGACTGCTTGAGATGCGACAGGCCCGGTTCCCACGATTGCCAGCGCCGGCGCGTGTTCAGCAGCTCCTCGAGGTCGCGGCACACGCCGGCGCGCAACAGCTCCATCGCGGCCGGGGTGGAGAGCGTGCGGTCCGCCGTGGCGGCGGGTTCGGCATCGATCAGCCTGTCGAGCAGCGGCAGTTGCGCACGCCGCACGCGGCCCGGGCCCTTGCTGTCGAAGGGCGCGCGTCCTCGACTGTCGTTCATGCCGTCGCCTGCAGCTGGAGGTCGCTCATCTCCAGCCAGGTCTGCGCATCCTCGCCCACCAGCAAGGTTACGGCGCCGACACCGCGGATCGGCCCGTCGTCGCCGGCCTGTCGCCAGTCGGTCGCCCGGCCGAGCTTCAAGGCGTCGGACAAGGGTTGCTGCTCGTCCGGCCCGGGCGGATAGAGAACCGGCAGGTAGATGTCGCCTTCGGGGCCGCCGATCACCTGCATGGTCGCGCGGCGCCAGAAGAGGTCGCGCGGCCGCTTCATCGGATGCAAGTCGAGCGAGGCCACCTTGTCGGTCGCGATCCAGAAGTATTTGCCTGTCGTCGTGATGACCTCGAAGCTGGAGGCCAGGAGATCGTCGGCATCGCGCATGTCGTCGAAGGCGACGCCGCGCAGCGTGCCGCCGGGATGGGGCCGTGCCTGTTCCGCTTCGGCCGCGAGCTTTGCCGACTGCTGGAAGTCGCCGCTGCGCAACGCCACCACCGCCGCCAGCGACAATCGCTGCGCCTCGCTGGGCTCGCCGATGAATTCCGGGACGCGGCCGTCCTTGAACAACTGCCGCCGCGCGGTCTCACCGCGCAGGAGCTGGCGAAACTCCGCCACGGCGATGGCGGCGCCGGGATCGATCTCGCTGCAGGCGTCGAGGACCGTGTCGACACGCTCGGTGCTGCCGGCAAAGAGCAGGAATTCGGCCAGCAGGAGGCGCGCGGCAACGTCGGTCGGTGCCTTGCGTACGGCCGCCGTCGCCGCCGTCACGGCCTCGGCGAGATTGCCGTCATGGAACAGACGGCCTGCCTCGCCGCGATCGCTGGTCTTCGAGGAAGAGTTTGACATCGATCCTCCTGATGGGCCGGTACGACGGCAAGGTGTCAGCCGGTCGGCGCGGCGAGCTCGGTGACGAGGTGGAAGGCGGTGGAGACGTCGTCGAGCTGATAGTGGGGGCGCAGGTGAATGGTGCAGCCGAAGACGCCTGGCTTGCCCGGCAGGTCGCGCACCTCGACATTGCCCTCGACCAGCGGGAAGCGGGCCCGCAAGTCGCCGGTGCTGTTGGTGTCGACATTGACGTAGTCCTGCAGCCAGCGATTGAGTTGACGCTCGATTTCGTCGGCTGTCCGGAAGGATCCGATCATGTCGCGGCCCATGACCTTGAGCAGGTGGGCGAAGCGGGCCACGCACAGCATCGAATTGATCTGGGCGGAGAGGCGGGCATTCGCTTCGGCTGCCGCCGCGGTGGCGCCGGTGTAGCTCGCCGGCGCCTGCAGGCTGCGCGACGCACCGAACACCAGGTCGGGGCCGAAGGGCAGCACGCCGATCGGCATCAGGCCGACTTCGATCAAGGCCTGCTCCTGCCGGCTGCTGAGCTGGTACTCGACGGCGCGGCGCGGCCAGGCATAGGGCGGGCCGCTGGCAAAGGGCTCGGCCGGCAGATCGGTGACGAGGCCGCCGCCCACCCTGTCGATCTCGACGCCGCGCACGTCGGCCGGCCAGTTGTGCGCCGCGAAGGCGCGAACGGCGCAGGCGGCGAAGGCGTAGCCCGCGCTCATCCAGACGCGGGACTCGGTGTCGGGGCTGTATTCGCTGTAGCGAAAGCCGTCGACGCGGCTGGGATCGTCGGTCCAGGGCGTGCGCGCCAGCAGGCGCGGGAAGGTGACGCCGACGAAGCGCATGTCCGCCCGCCCCGCCAGGCTGCGCCACCGCAGGTGCTCGGTACTGCGCAACGGGGCTGCGATATCGCGGACACCTTCCAGGTCGGCAAACCTGTCGACTTCGAGGACGTTCGGGTCGAGCGACAGGATGACCGGCATGAAGGCGGCCGCCGCGACGGCGGAAAGCCGCATGAGCGCCCCGATATCGTCGGTCTGGCTGCCGCCGCCGACGCGATGGCGCACCGGATGGTCGATGATCATCAGGCCGAACGGCTCGCCACCCGGCGTGCCGAACTCGTCCTCGTAGATCCGGCGGAAGGTCTGGCTCTGGTCGAATTCGAGGGCCCGCTCGAGGTCGCGGCAGATCTCCGGCCACTTGATCGGCAGCAGCCGCACCTTGATGCGCCGGCCGGGTTCGATGCCGCCCACCAGCCAGGCGAGGCCGCGCCAGCGGCCCTCGAGGTCCTGGAGCGCTCGCGCGTGCAGCACAGCATCGAGCTGGTCGCCAAGCAGCGCATCGATCTCGGCGATGTCGCGGTCGAGCGCGGCACGCAAGGTCCCGGCGCCCAGCAGGTGCGCAAGAGAGTCGCCGAACCAGTCGCGCAACGCATCCGCCGCATCGAGCCTGCCGTGGAGGAAGCTGCTCAACCGTGCCGACGTGGCGGCATGGCGGTCGCCAAAATACCGGCCAGCCAGGACGGCGTCCCGCAGCGGCAGGCCGAGCACCGTCTCGCTCGGCGCGGCGGATGCCGCAGGCTCGCCTGCAGGCGCCGCTATCGTCGCATCACTCGCCATGCTTCCGCCGATCCCGCCCTGTCAGGTTGGCTGGCGCCGGCCGCCCGCTCTGGCTGGTCGTTGCCGCCGGCCGTTGCCTCCGCGCCCGATCAGGCTCGCTTCGGAATGCTTGCCACCATACGCAGGCTGGTCGTCAGCTCTTCCATCTGCAGCCAGGGCCTGAGGTGGGCTATGGCATTGTAGGAGCCGGGCTTGCCCGGGATTTCCTTCACTTCGATCGCGGCTTCACGCAGCGGGAAGCGGGCCTTCATCTCCTGGCCGGCATCCTCGTTGGGATTCACGTAGTTCTGGATCCAACGATTCAGCCAGCTCTCGACATTGCTCGCTTCCATGAAGCTGCCGATCTTGTCGCGCGCCATCACCTTCAGGTAATGGGCGAAACGGCTGGTCGCCATCATGTAAGGCAGCCGCGCCGAGATCGCGGCATTGGCCGTGGCCTCGGGACGATCGTACTTCTTGGGCTTCTGGGCCGTCTGGCCGCCGAAGAACACCGCGTAATCCGTGTTCTTGTAGTGGCAGAGCGGCAGGAAACCCTGGTTCGACAGCTCGAACTCGCGCCGATCGGTGATGCCGATCTCGGTCGGGCACTTGGAATCGACGTCGCCGTCGTCCGACGTGAAGATGTGGGTCGGCAGGTTCTCGATCTTGCCGCCGCCCTCGGCGCCGCGAATCGCGGTGCAGAAGCCGGTGCGCGCGAAGGCGTCGGTCAACCGCGCGCCCATGACGTAGGCGGCGTTGGACCAGCAGTAGGAGTCGTGGTCCATGACGCGCGACTTGCCGTCGGCGGCGAGCGGCGCCTCTTCAAAGGCGAACTCGTCGATCGGCTTGGTCGCCTTGCCGTAGGGCAGGCGCGAAATGACCCGCGGCATCACGAGGTTCACGAAGCGCGAATCCTCGCTGTCGCGGAAGCTGCGCCATTTGGCGTATTCCACGGTGTCGAAGATCTTGGCGAGATCGCGCGGCTTGGAGAGCTCGGTCCAGGAGTCGAAGCCGAACATCTCGGCAGAGGCGGCGGAGATGAACGGCGCGAACGCTCCCGCCGCGACATTGGACATCAGCCGCAGGGTCTCGACGTCGTCGGGATGGTTCGACCACTCGTAGTCGCCGATCAGCGCGCCATAGGGCTCGCCGCCGGGCGTGCCGAACTCGGTCTCGTAGATCTTCTTGAAGAGTTCGCTCTGGTCGAACTCGATCGCCTTGGTCAGGTCGCGGTTCAGCTCGCGCTTGGGCAGGTTCAGCACGCGGAGCTTGAGCGACGTGCTGGTCTCCGAGTTCATGACGAGATAGTGCAGGCCCCGCCAGCTCCCCTCGAGCTTGCCGAACTTGGGATCGTGCATGATGACGTTGAGCTGCTCCGACAGCTTGGCGTCGATCGCCGCGATCGCCTTGTCGAAGGTGCGCGTCAGGTTGCGGTCGAACGTGACCGTGCCGGCCAGGGCCTGCTCGACCAGCGTCTTGACCAGCTCCTGGGCACGGTCGGGCTTCGTTTGCTTGGTGTTGGAAATGATCTGGTCGAGGAGACCAGGTGCCGCCTCGGTCGTCGTGGCGGCAGCGGCGCCGTCCTGGCGTGCGCTATCGGCCATGGTGTCAGCCCTCCGCCTTCTTGATACCTAGTTCACCCGACAACGACTTGAGCTCGTCCTCGGAGCGCAGCACCTGCTCCAGGAGCGTTTCCAGCTCCTGCGAACGATCCGCCTTGCTCATGAGATCGCGCAGCTTCTCACGGGTTTGCAGCAGGGCGGCCAGCGCCGGGACCTGCTGGGCGACACGCGCCGGCTCGAAGTCGTCGATCGATTTGAATTTCAGGTCGACGGACATCTGCGTGCCGTCGTCGGCGAGCTTGTTGTCGACCTTCAGCTTCAACCCGGGCGCCATGTTGGCCATCACGTCGTTGAAGTTGTCCCGATCGATCTGGGTGAACTTGCGGTCCACCAGAGGGCGCAGCGGGGTCGTGGGATCGCCGGAGAAGTCGCCCATGATGCCGACGACGAACGGCAGCTCGCGCAGGACCTGGGCGCCTTCCGTCTCGACTTCGTAGGTGATGTGGACTCTGGGCTTGCGGACCCGATTCAGCTTGTCGTGAATACTGGCGCTCATCGCATGACCCTCCTGGTATCAGGATAGCCTCGACCATATAACTCGTCCATGCGCTATGCACGCAGAATTTGTGCGATGGAACAAGGCGCTAGCAGCTCCACCGCAAGCAGCATCCGACCGCTCGGCCGGCGGCGGCCGCGTTCACATTTCGCTCATCTGTTCTCTCCGCCGCCGCCTGGCGGGAAAAAAGGCGGGCGGCCCTGTTTACCTCTTCATTGCGGCAACGCTGCCTGTATCATCGACCGGTCAAGGAGCGGGTGGCTTCCTCATGATCTCGGAACTCGAAGCAGCCGACATTGAAGCTGTGCTGGCGCCGCTCGAAGGCGAGCAGCCGACCGGAGTCGACCTGCGCGAGGATCACTCGCCCACGTCGGTCTATTACCGCCTGCGGGACGCCCGGGCCGAGGCCCGGGACGCCGAGCGGAGGGCCGACGGCGAAGGGGGCGACGAGGGGATCGCGACACTCTGGCGGCCGGTGGCCACCCTGGCGATCGATGCCCTGAAATCGACCTCCAAGGACCTCGAGGTCGCGACCTGGCTCACCGAAGCGCTGGTCAGGATCGCCGGGCTGGAAGGCCTGGCGGCGGGCGCCTCGATCATCGGCGGATTGGTCGAGCGGCACTGGGACGGGCTCTATCCGATGCCCGATGAGAACGGCATCGAAACCCGGGTTGCGGCCGTCGCCGGCCTCTCGGGCCAGGGAGCCGACGGCACGCTGATGCAGCCCTTGCGCAAAGTACCGTTGTTCGCCCGGCCCGACGGTGTGCCGTTCGGCTTGTGGCAGTACCAGGGGACGATCGATCTCGTGGGCATCGTCGATACGGAACGGCGCGAGCAGCGGATCGCCGCCGGCGTGGTGCCGTTCGAGGTCTTCGAGAACGAAGCGCGCGCCGCCGGCCAGCCGCACTGGCAGGCCTATCGGACGGCCGTGACCGGGACGATCGACGCCTGGGAGGCGATGGGGCGGCTGCTCGACGACAAGGCCGGCGATGTCAGCCCGTCGACCAGCCGGGTGCGCGAGGCATTGGACCTGATGCTGGAGGTCTGCGATCGTTTCGCGCCGAAGGACGGCCCTGCGGCCGATCAGGCGCCGACGCCCGCCGGCACCGGCTCTGGCTCCGAAGCTGCGGCGGCCGCTGACGCGCCGTCGTCGAAGGGCCCGATCAAGGGCCGTGAACAGGCCCTGCGACAGCTCGAGGAGATTGCCGCCTGGTTCCGGCAGAACGAACCGAATTCACCGCTCGGCTATACCTTGGACGAAGCCGCGCGGCGCGGTCGCATGCAATGGCCCGATCTCGTCGCCGAACTGATTCAGGACGAAATCGCGCGCAGTGGAGTGTTGGTCAGTGTGGGCATGAAGCGGCCGGATCCTCCGACTCAGTAGGCAGCCGCTCATCGATATCCTGCCTGGCGGGGCGACGCGCCTTCGATGCGTCGCCTCTCGGCCTTCGCCAGGGCGCAGGCGTCGCCTTAGCTCGCCTTCATCGCCTTGAGATCGTAGCCGACCACGGCGCCCTTCTTGATCTGGCCCGTATGGTCGAGCGGCGTCGGCGTCATGACGATGTTCGTGAAGTTGAGCGACAGGCTTTCCATGGGAAGGTCGCCGCCCGAACTGGTGGAGTAGCTGGAGACGCCGCAATGCTTCATCTCGTAGGTGACGAACGTCTCGACCTTGTTCTTGGTCGTCGTCGTCATCTTGATCGTGACATTGGTGTCGAAGGCTCCGGCGACAGAATCCTGGTAGAGCTTCGACGACGCCACATCGAGATGCTTGGTCACCACGACTTCGCTGAAGGACGGAGCCGAACTTTCGCGAGTGGTCCCCCCGGCGCCGCTGCCGACATGGCGGCTTACGCCATACTGGAACGAGTTGAGCTCGATCCAGTTCTTAAAGCCTTCCGTCGTGACGCCTCCATCGACGGAACCGAATTTCATGTAGATTGCCACGGCCAGCCTCCACTTCCAAAAGCATCAAGGCCCAAGAGCATCAAGGCACAGTCAAACACGCAACCTGCGAAAAGATAGCAACGCCATTAAGGTTTGTTAATGGCAAAGAAGAACAACCCGTCCGAATCGAGTCCGACATGGACGTTGCGGATGGTCTCGCCGTCGGCGAGGCGCGCCAGGATCTCGGCGGACAGATCGGGCAGTAACGTGCGTGTCAAAATGTTCTCGACGTTTCTCGCACCGGAACTGCTCTCGGTACAGCGCGCGGCGATCATCTCCACCAGCTTCGGATCCCAATCGAGCGTCGCGCGGTAAGTGTCGTGCACGCGCTTGCGAATCTTCTCGAGCTGCATGACGACGATCTGACGGATCACCGAGTCTGACAGCGGAAAATACGGCACCAGGGTCAACCGGCCGAGGAAGGCGGGCTTGAAGTGCTTCGCCAGTTCCGGTCGCAGTGCTTCTGCAAGACCGGCTGCATCGGGCGCCGTCTCCGGATCGGCGAACAGTTTGGTGATCAGGTCGGTGCCGGCGTTGCTGGTCATGATGATGACGGTGTTCTTGAAATCGATGTCGCGGCCTTCGCCGTCCTTCATGTTTCCCTTGTCGAACACCGAGTAGAACACGTCCTGCACGCCGGAATGGGCTTTCTCCATTTCGTCGAGCAGGACCACGCTGTAAGGCCGCCGCCGTACCGCTTCGGTGAGCACGCCGCCTTCGCCGTAACCGACATAGCCGGGCGGGCTGCCCATCAGCAGGCTGACTTTGTGCTCCTCCTTGAACTCCGCCATGTTGATGGTGGTTACGTTCTGTTCTCCGCCATAGAGGAGCTGCGCGAGGCTGAGCGCCGTCTCGGTCTTGCCGACGCCGGACGTGCCGACGAACAGGAAGACGCCGATCGGCCGTCGTGGATCGGTAAGGCCGGCGCGGCTGGTGTGGATCGCCTGGGCGACAGCCGCCATGGCGTGGCTTTGCCCGACCACGCGCCGCTCCATGGCTTCGCGCAGGTTGAGCACGGTGCGGATCTCGTCGGTCTGCATCCGGCCGGCCGGAATGCCGGTCCAGCTTTCGACGATCTCGGCCACCGCCTGGCCATCGACGATTGGGAAGATCAGCGGCTGTTCGCCCTGCAGGGTACGCAGCTTGGTCGTGAGCTCGGCGAGCTTCGCCCTGTCGGCAGCGGGATCGGCGGCAGCAGGATCGGAGGCGGGATTGGCGGTGGAATTGGTGGCGCTGGCGGCAGCGGCCGGCGGCGCCTCGATCCGCGCGCGCGCGGCGTCGATCTCGACGACCAGGGTACGCTCGGCCTCCCAGCGCTTCTCGAGATCCGCCAGCTCTTCGGAGAGCTTGAGGCGCTCGGCATCGAGTTCGTCTTTCCGGACCTTGTGGTCGAGGCCGGCCGCCATCTCGCGGGCGACAATGCCGAGTTCGGTATCGATCAGGCCGATGCGTCGGCGACGATCGTCGATCGGTGCCGGCACGGCGTTCTGGCTCATCGCCACGCGCGCGCAGGCGGTGTCGATCAGGCTGACGGCCTTGTCGGGCAACTGGCGCGCCGGGATATAGCGCGCGGACAGCCGCACCGCCTCGCTGACCGCTTCATCGATGATTCGCACCTTGTGGTGCTTCTCGAGGGTGGCGACCAGGCCACGGATCATCGCCGTCGCCATCTTCTCGGCGGGCTCCTCGACCTTCACCGGCTGGAAGCGGCGGGTGAGGGCGGCGTCCTTCTCGAAGTATTTCTTGTACTCGGCCCAGGTGGTCGCCGCGACGGTGCGCAACTCGCCGCGCGCCAGGGCAGGCTTCAGCAAATTCGCCGCATCGTTTTGGCCAGCCTGGCCGCCGGCGCCAATCAGCGTGTGGGCTTCGTCGATGAACAGGATGATCGGCTTGGGGCTCGACTTGGTCTCTTCGATCACCGATTTCAGGCGGTTCTCGAACTCGCCCTTTATGCCCGCGCCGGCCTGCAGCAGGCCGAGATCGAGCGTCCGCAGGGTGACGTCACGCAGCGCCGGCGGCACGTCGCCCGAGGCGATGCGCAGCGCCAGGCCCTCGACCACCGCCGTCTTGCCGACACCGGCTTCGCCGGTGAGGATCGGGTTGTTCTGCCGGCGGCGGGTCAGGATATCGATCATCTGCCGGATCTCGACATCGCGGCCGAGAATGGGATCGATCTTGCCGGCCTTGGCCTGGGCGGTGAGGTCGATGGTGAACTGATCGAGCGCGGCCGACCCGCCGGGCCGAGCTTCGCCGGCACCGGTCGCCGACGCTTCGGAGCCGTCGGCCTGGGTCGTCGCCTGGGCCGCTTCGGCGGTGTCCTTGCAAAGGGTGAGCAGCTCGCGCTTCAGGACGTCGGCCGGGATGGTGCCCAGCCGCGGCGAGATTTCCCGCGCCCGCAAGGCCAGGGTCTCGTCGGCCAGCAGCGCCCACAGAAGATGGCCGGAGCGCACCCGGCTCGCGCCGTGTTCGACCGATGCGAGCAACCAGGCGTCCTTCACCATGTCCACGATGTCGGGCGACAGCGAGGGCGCGCGGGCGTTGCCGGTCTTCATGCGGTCCAGCGACCGGCCGATATCGGCCAGCAGCCGCGCCGGATCGATTTCCCAGCGCCGCAGGATGGCGGCGATGTCAGTGTCGGTCCGGTCGAGCAGGCCGACCAGCATGTGCTCGATTTCGACGTTGTAATGCGTCCGCAACGCTGTCGCGCCGGCGGCGGCTTCGAGCGCGCGGCGGCAGACATCGTTGAGACGTCCAATGAGAGGCTTCAGCTCGATCGCGCGCACGTGATACTCGCCTCCTCCTGGGACATCTCCCGGCAAGCGTGCAAAGCACCAGCCACCGGCGAGATATTCTGCAAGGTCGGTCGCTTGCACAAGCGAAGATTGGAAGATCGCACTGCGGTTTCGGTTGGACCTTCAATCGCCACGTGTACGATCCGCCAGGTACCGTCTGCTTGGCGTGGCCGTCGAGCCATCGACGGCAGATGTCACAGCAAAACTCACGCTTTTTTAACGCTTTGCCGCCACAATGCATGAGCTAGAATTGTGGCTGGCCTAACCTCTGGGGCCCTGGGGCAGGATCGGTCGATGGCAGCCGACATCAAGGCTGGCGCAAAAAAGGAAGAGCTTCGCGGCACGCTTCCCGCGGGAACGCGGTTGCGCAACTACGAGCTGATTTCCGTCCTCGGCCATGGCGGCTTCGGCATCACCTACTATGCAAAGGACACGACCCTCGGCCGCGAAGTCGCGATCAAGGAGTATCTGCCGACGTCGCTGGCCTTGCGCGAGGACGGCACCATGGTGGTGCCGCGCTCGACCCAGCTGGCCGAGGATTTCATCTGGGGCCGCGAGCGCTTCCTCGAGGAGGCGCGCATCCTTGCCACCCTGGACGGCGCGCCGGCGGTGGTGCGCGTCCACGACTTCCTGGAGGCCAACGGCACGGCCTACATGATCATGGGTCTGGCGCGCGGTGACACGTTGGAGAAGCGCCTCAAGGATGGTGGCTGCCTCGACCCCGACGCGACCGAACATATGCTGCGGCGCCTGCTCGATGGGCTCGAGGCCGTGCATCGAACCGGCTTCCTGCATCGCGACGTCAAGCCGGCCAACATCATCCTCGATAGCCGCAACGATCCGACCCTGATCGATTTCGGTGCCTCGCGCGCCTCCATGGCCGACCGTACGGCGGCGCTGACGGCGATCTTCACGCCGCGCTACGCGGCCGCCGAGCAGCTCACCTCGGACAAGCAGGGGCCATGGACCGACATCTACGGCGTATCGGCGACGCTCTATCACGCGATCACCGGCAAGGCGCCGCCCAGTTCGCTGGAACGGGCATTGAACGATGCCTACCAGCCGCTGTCGTCGCTGGAACCCGAGGGCTATTCCCCGGGCGTCCTGGAAGGGATCGATGCCGGCCTCGCCGTGCGCGCCAAGGACAGGCCGCAATCGATCGCGGACTGGCGCGGGATCCTCTTCCCGGAGGAGCACTTCGAGGACGACGAGACCGTCTACGAGCGGCCGTCGAAGACGTCGCAGCAGCCAAGGCCAGCAACCTTCGTCGGCGGCGACAGCACGCATGGCAAGCGATCGAGGACATCTCAGCAGCCCAGACCTTCGGTCACGCCCACCCGGCCTGCCAAGCCGCCCGAGAACGACGTTCGGCCACCCGCACCGCCCGATGGCGGGCTCAAGGCGCTTTTCGCCGACAAGAAGCGTGTGGCTGTGGCCGCCGCCATCGCGGCCGTGCTGGTTCTGGGAATCGGCGGCTACCTGGCCTTTGGATCGGGCTCGCCGACGCCCGTGCTGACGGCCGAAGAGCAGGCTGCCAAGGCGCAGCGTGACGCCGAGGCCAAGCGGCAGGCGGAAGCGGTCGCGGCGCAGAAGAAAGCCGAGGAAGATCGCCGGAATGCGGAAGCTGCGGCCGCCGCACAGAAGAAGGCCGAAGAGGATCGCCTGAAGGCCGAGGCCGCGGCGGCGGAGAAGAAGGCCGCGGAAGATCTCCAGAAGGCGGAGGCCGCGGCCGCTGCACAGAAGAAGGCCGAGGAAGATCGCCAGAAAGCGGATGCCGCAGCCGCGGCACAGAAGAAGGCGGACGAGGATCGGCTGAAGGCCGAGGCCGCGGCGGCACAGAAGAAGGCCGAGGAGGACCGCCGCAAGGCCGAGGCCGCGGCGGCGGCGCAGAAGAAAGCCGAGGACGATCGCCAGAAAGCGGAGGCCGCAGCCGCGGCGCAAAAGAAGGCGGACGAGGATCGCCTGAAAGCCGAGGCTGTGGCGGCGCAGAAGAAGGCCGACGAAGATCGTCGAAAGGCCGAGGCCGCGGCAGCGGCACAGAAGAAAGCCGAGGACGACCGCCAGAAAGCGGAGGCAGCGGCCGCGGCGCAGAAGAAGGCGGAGGAGGATCGGCTGAAGGCCGAAGCCGAGGCGGCGCAGAGGAAGGCCGATGAAGATCGTCGAAAGGCCGAGGCGGCCGCGGCGGCGGCCCAGAAGAAGGCCGAGGACGATCGCCAGAAGGCAGAGGCGGCGGCAGCAGCACAGAAGAAAGCCGAAGAGGATCGCCTGAAGGCGGCGGAGGCCAAGCAGAAGGCCGACGCCGAGGCTGCTGCGCTGAAGCTCGCCGAGACCACCGAAGCCGCCCTGAAGCTGTCGCCGGTCGACCGCCAGCGCCTGCAGGTGGCGCTGACGTCGTTGGGCTTCGACACCCAGGGCTCCGACGGCGTCTTCGGTCCGCGCTCGCGCGAGATGATCCTCAACTGGCAGCGCGCGCGCAGCCAGTCGCCCACGACCGGCTATCTCACGGCGGCCCAGCAGCAGGCGCTGCTCGGCGAGGCCGCCCCTGCCGTGGCCAAGTTCGACGACGACCAGAAGAAGGCGGAGGCCGCGGCCAAGGCCCGCGCGGCGACCAATACGGCGCCGACGACGTCGACGACATCCACGGCACCGACGACATCCCCCCGAACGAGCAACAGCTATGGTATCTCCTGCCAGGATCCCTCGGGCCGGCGGATCGACTATCCAGGCGAGTCGTCGTGTCCCTTCGGCTTCAGGCCGGTGCGTTGAAGCCGGAGGGCGTCGAAGCCAGAGGGCGTTGAGTACCTTGTAACGGGTGAGGCAGATGGAACCTTGTTGTCGGCAAGAGGTGCAATCGGCTCCGTCGGGTGTCGAGGCGCGGCCAGCGGGAGCGGCGAAGCTATTGGCAGGTTTGCTGGCGCTGGGAGCCCTGGTCGGCTTTGCCGACACGGCCAAGGCGCAGGATTCCTGGGCCTTCACCACCGAGATTCCCTGCAATGATGCGCCTGTCTACGGCGTGCCCTTCTCGCAGTGCTGGATCTCCAACACGCGCACCTTCCGCATCGGAACCGTGCAGGGCTGGCGGCTCACCTACACCGATTCCAAGAGCGAGTTCGCCATCGGCTTCTACCGGATCGTCCAGGCGCATGGCGTGGGCGGCATGAGCCCGGTCTCCGCATCGGGCGCCGTCGACTGGCTGCGCGGGGCGGACGCGCTGAAGAACGTCACGGCCGGCGCCAGCGGCTGGGCGGCGACGCAGAGCACGGCCTATGACCGCTACGTCACCTACCAGAAGCCGCAACGGCAGTGCATCGCCTTCGTGCGCAATGGCCCGGTGATCAACGGCCAGGTCAACTGGATCCTGGGGGCCGCCTTCTGTCGCGAGTCGGCGACGCCGATCCCGCCGACCGAAGTGCAGTTCATCGCCGACGCCGTCAAAGTGAAGGATTGATCGACCTCCAGCCGAAGAGGCGGGGCAGCATGAGAAAGTTCCTGTCGGTCCTCGTGGTGTCTCTCTCGGCGATTCCCGTCACGTCGTCCGCTGCGCCGGATGGCGACAAGGCCTACTGCGACGAGCTGTCGGCGCTCTACCGCCGCTACGTTCAGAATTCTCCGGGCCGCCGCTTCGACGCGGAAGCGGCGGTGGCGCTGGACGATTGCCAGAAGGGCAACGCCGCCGCCTCGATTCCCGTGCTCGAGAAGAAGCTGCTGCAAAGCGGCTTTTCGCTGCCGAAGGAATTCAAGCCGTAGGGCGCTTGCAACGGCCGGTAGGTCCCAGCCGATTCAACTCCTCCAAATCTGATTCATGGGCATCCGCAGCAGAGTGCTGCCTCGGCGGGGCTTCGCCTGTGCTAGTCTTGCGCCGGCAATACCTGAATGAATGTCAGTGTCGACAATCGCGGTGCCCGAGACGGCCGGAGGAAAACGATGAGCGTGCGTGCAGGACGAGAGTTTCTGGCGATCCCCGGGCCGACGACGATGCCCGACGAGGTGCTGCGGGCCATGCACCGCCCCGCGGTCGATATCTATTCCGGCCCTCTGCTGGCCCTGACCGACAGCCTGCTGCGCGACGTCGCCCGTGTCTTCAACACCAAGGGACGATCCTACATCTATATCGCCAACGGTCACGGCGCCTGGGAGGCGACGCTCACCAACGTGCTTTCCAAGGGCGACAAGATCCTGGTGCTCGAAAGCGGCCGCTTCGCAATCGGCTGGGGCGAGAATGCCCGCCGCATGGGCGTCGAGGTCGAGGTCCTGAAGGGCGACATGCGCCGCGCCGTGCGGCCGGAAGAGGTCGAAGCCCGGCTCAAGGCCGACAAGGCCGGCAACGGGAGCAGCACCTTCAAGGCCGTGCTGGTGGCGCAGATCGACACCGCCTCGGGCGTCGTGAACGACATTGCCGCGATCGGCCAGGCGATCCGTGCCGCCGGCCACGACGCGCTGTTGATGGTCGATGCGGTGGCCTCGCTGGGATGCATGCCCTTCGACATGGATGCCTGGGGTGTCGACGTCGCCATGTCGGGCTCGCAGAAGGGCCTGATGACGCCGCCCGGTCTCGGCTTCGTTGCCGCCAACGACCGCGCCCGCGATGTCCACAAGAAGGCCGGACTGCGCACGCCCTATTGGGACTGGACCGATCGCGAAGGCGACCTGCACTACCAGAAATACGCCGGCACGCCGCCGGAGCATCTGCTGTTCGGTCTGCGCCAGGCACTCGACATGCTGTTCGAGGAGGGCCTGGAGAACGTCTTCCGCCGCCATCAGCTGCTGGCCGAGGCGGTTCGCCGCGCCGTCGGCGTCTGGTCGGAAGGCCAGGCGATCGGCTTCAACATCATCGAGCCGGAAGAGCGCTGCGACAGCGTCACCACCGTGCTGATGGACAGCGGTCACAATCCCGAGGCGCTCAGGGCCTACTGCCACCAGAAATGCGGCGTGGTGCTGGGCCACGGCATCGGCGATCTCTCCGGCAAGGCGTTCCGCGTCGCGCACATGGGCCACGTCAACGCACCGACCGTGCTCGGCACGCTCAGCGTCATCGAGGTGGGCCTCGGCGCACTCGGCGTGCCGCACGGCAAGGGCGGTGCCCAGGCCGCCATCGACTGGCTGGCCGAGCAGGTGGCGGCCTAGTCCCTACCGCTTCGGCCGGCAGCGGGAGAGTGTTGTCGGCTTCAGTCTTGCCCTTTATAACGCAACTGCGAACCATTCGCAGTTGAAGGGGCAGGGTCCGGAGCGTGCCGCCGGCTGAGACGACGCTGACGCTTTATCTGGAGCATCGCGGTGAGCTGGTGAACTACGCCAGCGGCATCATCGGCGATCGCTCGCGCGCGGAGGACGTCGTGCAGGAGGCCTATCTGCGGTTCGCCGATGCGGCGGCGCGGCGGCTGCTCGAAGAGCCCGTCAGCTACCTCTATCGGATCGTGCACAATCTGGCCTTCGACGGCGTTCGCCGGCTCAGCCTGGAGAACCGGCACATCAAGCCGGGCGCCGGACCGTCGGCGCACGAGGTGCCCGAGGAGCGGCCCTCGCCGGAGGCCGAGCTGATCGCCCGGCAGGAACTCGACCGCGTGCTCGCCGCCATGGCGGCATTGCCGGAGCGCACCCGTCTCGCGCTCGAGATGCACCGGTTGGGCGGCTTCAAATTGAAGGAGATCGCCGCGCGCCTCGGCATTTCGATCTCGATGGCACAGGTCCTCGTCGTCGAAGGCGTGAAGCACTGCCAGCGCAGCCTGTGAAGGCCGAGAAGCTTCGGAAGCCGGGCCAAAAATTTATGCCGCGCCATTGGAAAAGCTGGACGCTCATCCGTTTGCTAGAAGAGCAACTGTATCCATAAGTGAAGGCATGACGACGTCGTCCGGGACCGAACGCGACCGCGCCGAGACAGAGGCGGCGACCTGGCTGGTCCTGCTGGCGGAGGATCCCGAGGATCGCGACCTGGCGCGGCGCTTCGAGAGCTGGCATGCGGCAAGTCCACTGAACGCCGAACTGTGGGCGCGCACGAAGCGCGCCTACGAGCTCGCCGGTAAGGCACCGTCGACGTCCGGTACGGTCGTTTCCCTGCCGCGGCGCCTAGCGATGACGGGGGCGACGACGGGCGCAACGACGGAGCCGAGAGCAAAACCGCGCCGCCGTCTCGTTACTGTAGCGGCTGCTCTTGCCGTTGCCGCCTGCCTGCTGGTGCTGGCAGCACCGCCCCTGCTGCTGCGACTGCAGGCCGATCACGTCACGGCGACCGCTGAATTGCGTTCGCTGACGCTCGAGGACGGCACGCAGGTCCGCCTGGGGCCGGAGAGCGCGTTTTCCGTGGATTACGTGTCCGGCCAGCGCCGTGTGCGACTTCTCAAGGGCCAGGCCTTCTTCGACGTCGTACCCGACACGGAAAGACCGTTCCGGGTGACGGCGGGAGAGGTCGTGACGACCGTCCTCGGGACGGCCTTCGAGGTCACGCTCGGCACGGAACATGTCGACGTCGCCGTGAAGCACGGCCTCGTTCGCGTCGATGGCGGCAGCCCGCCGCTCTCGGAAAAACTGTCGGCCGGCGACTGGCTTTCGGTCGGGCAGGGCAGCGGCGTCAGCAGGAGCCAACGCAATGTCGACGACATCGGTGATTGGATGACCGGTGAGCTGGTCGCGCGCGACCGGCCGATGACGGAGATCCTCGACGCGCTGAGGCGCTATTACAGCGGTGCCATCCTGGTGCAGGACAGCGCCTTCGCGCGCACCAGGGTCACCGGCATCTACGACCTGCGCGATCCGGCTGCGACGCTCGCCAGCCTGACATCGTCGCACGGCGCGAACCTTCATCGTGTCTCGCCATGGCTTCTGGTCGTGACATCGAAATAGAACTCGTTGAAAAAAATCGGGTGTCGCTTGGAAAAGAAGCGCGCCTGTCCGTTTTCTGAAAGGGGTGAGTTCGCGACGCGCTCGCACGGTTTGCCTTCCATGACATTGATTGGAGTCGGGGGAGAGCATGTCGTTGCGGAGTGTCGTCTTGTGTGGGGCGACGATGCTGGCGTCCCTGGGTGCAGGCCTTGCGGCTGTTGCCCAGCCGATTGACAGGGAAGTCGCCCAGGCCGCCCTTCAGACTTTCGACATTGCGCCCCAGCCGTTGTCGGAGGCGTTGATCCAGTTCGGCCGTCAGGCCGGTCTTCAGGTTTCGGCCGAGAGCAGCGTCGTCGGCGGCATGCGAACCGGCGGCGTTCGCGGCACCATGAGCCGCGATCAGGCTTTGACGGCGTTGCTGGCCGGCACGGGCCTGGTCTATCGCATCAACGGCTCGATGGTGGCGTTGGAACGGCCCGGCGCAGGCTCGGGCGCGCTCCAGATCGATCCCGTGCAGGTCCAGGCCGCGCTCGTGCCGCCGCAGGCGATGATCGACAATCTGCCGCCGCCCTATCCCGGCGGCCAGGTCGCGCGCGGCGGCCAGGTCGGCCTGTTGGGCGAGCGCGACGTGATGAACACGCCGTTCAACCAGTCGAACTACACCGCCCAGGTGATCGAGAATCAGCAGGCGCGCAGCATTGCGGATGTGGTGGCCAACGACCCGTCGGTGCGCAATGCCTGGCCCGCCGTCAGCTACACCTCGCCGCTGATGGTGCGCGGCTTCCCGCTCGGCAACCAGGATCTCTCCTTCAACGGCATGTACGGCGCCGCGCCGGCGCTCACGGTCACGCCCGAGTATCTTGAAAGGGTGGAGGTGCTGAAGGGCACCAGCGCCATGCTGAACGGCATGGCGCCTTTCGGCAGTATCGGCGGTTCCATCAATCTCGTGCCCAAGCATGCCGCCGAAGAGTCGCTCGCACGCCTCACCGCCAATTACTTCTCGAGCGCCCAGGTCGGCGGGCACGTCGATCTCGGCCATCGCTTCGGGCCGGACAAGAGCTTCGGCATCCGCGTCAACGGCGTCTATCGCAACGGCAACACGCCGGTCGATCACCAGACCCAGGAGATCATCGCCGCCGTCATCGGAATGGATTATCGCGGCGACAGCTTCCGCGCGACGCTCGACTACGGCTATCAGAAGCAGAACTACAATTCGCCGCTGCGGCCGACCTACGTCGCCGCCGGCATCGACGTGCCGCTGGCACCGGGCGGACGTGCCAACTGGTTCCAGCCCTGGACCTTCGTGAACACCGAGGACATCTTCGGCGTCGCCCGCGTCGAGTACGACTTGGCGCCCAACTGGACGATCTTTGCCGGCGCCAGCGCCCGGACCAACCGCTTCGAGGGCCTGACGGGCTTCGCCAATGTCAGTAACGCCAACGGCAATCTGATCGACACGGTGGCGACCTTCCCCTCAGGCACGGACACCAATAGCCAGGAGGTCGGCATTCGCGGCCGGCTGGTCACCGGGCCGATCAGCCATGCGTTGTCGCTGGTCGGGACGCGGCTGGGCGTGGTCGGTCGATCGATCTACACGCCGTTCCTGAACACGCCCTCGAACCTCTATCTGCCGACCTTCGTCAACAAGCCGAACGTGAGCCTGCCGTCGCCGCCGAAGGTCAATCAGAGCGACCTGACGAGCGTGGCGCTGGCTGACGTCCTGTCGGCCTTCGACGACAGGGTGCAGCTGATCGTCGGCGGCCGGTACCAGCGGGTGAAGGTCGACAATTTCTCCAACGTCACCGGCGCCGTCACCTCGAGCTACGACCAGAGCGCCGTGACGCCCGGCGTGGGGTTCATCGTCAAGCCGTGGCAGAACGTGTCGATCTACGGCAACTACATGCAGGGACTCCAGCAGGGACCGACGGCGCCTGCCGGCACGACGAATGCCGGCCAGATGTTCGCACCCCTGAAGTCGACGCAGTTCGAGCTGGGGGCCAAGGTGGATTTCGGCCAGTTCGCCGCCACCTTGGCGCTCTTCCAGATCGAGCAACCGGCCGGCCTCGTCAATCCGGCGACGGCGACCTTCAGCGTCGACGGCATCCAGCGCAATCGCGGCCTCGAGCTGAACGTCTTCGGCGAACCGCTGAAGGGCTTCCGCACCCTGGGCGGCATCAGTCTCATCGACGGCGTGCAGGTCAGCACGGCCTCGGCTCTGACCCAGGGCAAGAAAGCCACGGGCGTGCCGGATGTGCAGCTCAACCTGGGCGCGGAATGGGACGCCTCCTTTCTGCGCGGGCTCACGTTCTCCGGCCGGGTGATCTACACCAGTGCCCAGTATCTCGATCCGGCGAACACCCAGAGCATTCCGGCCTGGACCCGGTTCGATGCCGGTGTCCGCTACAGTTTCGAACGGCCGGACGGAAAGCCCATATCGATCCGCTTCAACGTCGAGAACCTCTTCGACCTGAACTACTGGGCGTCCGCCAACTCGACCTACGGCCTGTCCATGGGTGCGCCGCGCACCTTCCTGCTGTCGCTGAGCGCGGACTTCTGAAGATGGTAGCGGTCACCAGGCCGGCAGCACCGCGCCCTTGAACGTGGCCAGCACGAACTCCTTCACCTCGGGTGACTGGTAGCTCTCGACCAGCACCTTGACCCAGGGCTTGTCCTTGTCGGCGGCCCGCACCGCCAGCAGGTTCACATAGGGGCCTTTGGGATCCTCGCGCAGGATCGCGTCCTTGGCCGGATCGAGGCCGGCCTGCGAGGCGTAGTTGGTGTTGATGGCGGCCGCCGCGACGTCGTCGAGCGTGCGCGGCGTCTGCGCCGCCTCGACCTCGACGATCTTGAACTTGCGCGGGTTCTCGACGATGTCGGCCACTGTCGGCTTGTAACCGACATTGGGCTTCAGCTTGATCGCGCCCTTGTCCTGCAACAGAAGCAGCGAGCGGCCGCCGTTGGTCGGATCGTTCTGGATGGCGATGGTGCTGCCGGCCGGCAGTTCGCCCCAGCTCTTGTACTTCTTCGAGTAGATGCCGAGCGGGAAATTGACGGTCAATCCGACCGGATCGATCTTGTAGCCGCGATCGGCCTTCTGATTGTCGAGATAGGGCAGGTTCTGGAACGAGTTGGCCTGCAGCTCGCCGGCGTCGAGCGCGGCATTGGGCACGACGTAGTCGGAGAATTCGAGGATATCGAGGTCCAGCCCCTTCTTGGCGGCGATCGGCTTCACCACCTCCAGGATCTGGGCGTGCGGACCGGGCGTGACGCCGATCTTGATCTTCTCCGCGGCGGCGGTGCCGGCCAGCAGCAAGGACGCAGCAAGGGCCAGGCCGAACATACGTATCGACATGAGGGTCTCCAGTGAACAGCAGGGAAAGCGAAAGCGGCCGAGCGCCGCGGTTGGCGCTTCAGGAAGCGACGGCGATGTCTAGTTCAGAGACATCGACAGATGCGCACGGATGGCGACGCTTTCGACATGCAGGACCAGTCGCACCGCCTGTCTTCGTCGTCAATGTGAGCGGCGCGCCGCGGCAGACGACATTATCTCGGCCTCCGTCTTCGAAAAAATCAGACGACCGATGCGACTAAACGCTTTGTCGCCGTCGCGAGGCGACAAAGATCCGCGAGAGCGACGGCATGCAGAAGAAATTGCCAATCGATCCGTGCCGGAAGCGATCGCGGTATCGGGATTCATCCGATGCGTAAATTAATCTCGCTGGAGAGATCGCACTCGATCGCCAGATGATTCGGTATCCGATCGTCTTTTCGATCTCTCCGGAGTGCCGTCATGCCGCTCGATCTCGCCAGCAAGACCAAGCCCGTCACCGCCACGCTTCACTATCTCAAGCGCGGACCCGAGAAGCCGGTCCGCTATGTCGAGGAACCACCGCCCGGCGTGCCGCAGTGGAACGGCATCGACGATCCGCGCGAGATCGCGATCGAGGATGCGCGCGGCCGCGAGGCCGAGTTCTCGGTCGACCGCAACGGCTTTGCCCTCGTCACGGCGCCGTCGGCCGTCGCCGACTTCTATGCCGCCGACGAGGTGAAGCGCGTCTACTATCCCGAGGTCGAGCGGTTGCTGCGCGACAAGCTCGGGGCGAGCCGCGTCGTGATCTTCGACCACACGGTGCGCAATGCCGCACGCCAGGGCGCCCGCGAGCCGTCTCGTCGCGTTCACAATGACCATACGATCAACTCCGCGCCGCGGCGCGTGCGCGATCATCTCGGCGCCGATGCCGGCGACCTGCTCGGGCAGCGTTTCGGCATCGTCAATGTCTGGCGGCCGATCCGCGGCCCGGTGGTGGATTCGCCGCTGGCGCTCTGCGATGCGCGAACCTTCACGAACGATGACCTGATCGCCAGCGACCTCGTCTATCCGCACCTGCGCGGCGAGACGTCGTCGGTCGAGTACAAGCCCGGCCATCGCTGGTACTACTTCTCCGACATGCAGCCCGACGAGGCGCTGCTGATCCGCGTCCATGACAGCGCCGACGACGGCCGGGCGCGGCTGTCGTTCCATACCTCGTTCGACAATCCTCTGGCGGCGGGCGCGCCGCCTCGGGAGAGCATCGAGGTGCGCAGCCTGGTGTTCTTCCCGCCCGACGCCTAGCAGGCTGGCATGCTCAGGCCCGTGCTGAGTGCCGCCGGCGGCGCGCCATGAAGGCAAAGAAGCCGGGGAAGTAGCGCCCCTCGGCAAGCGCTTTCTCGCCGGCCAGTTCGAGCTGCTTTTCCAGGGCCGGCAACGCGTCGCGCCCGGGCGGTGGCCCGAACCTGTTGATCGACGTCGAGACGAGCTCGTATCCGAGCTCGTCCAGCAGGGGCAGGAACTCCCCCAAGGTGTGACTTGTTTCATGCGGATGAAGGACCTGATCCTGGAACCAGGATCGCAGCAGCGCCTCGTCGCGATCGTTCCGCCCCGCGCCGCGCCACAGCCGGCGGAACGCCGCGAACATCGACTCCTCGCCGGCGCGTTGCCGCTTCAGCGTCTCGAAGTGGGCAAGGAAGGGGCGCCGGCCCCAGGCATGGTACAGGCCGATGAACATCGCGCCGTCGTCGCCGACGAACGATTTGCCCAGGTGCGAGAGCGCGGCCCGACAATCGTCGGTGTGGTGCAGAACGCCCATGGAGGTGACCAGGCCGTAGCGTTCCTGGGGCCGGTAGGCGAACAGGTCGGCCACTTCGAACGACGAGGCCACGCCGAGCAGGCCTGCCACGCTCCTTGCCCGGGCAATCGCCACCGTGCTGGCGTCGATCCCGTGCGCCGCGCAGCCGTAGCGCAGCGACACGCCGTTGACGAGCCATCCGGTGCCGCAGCCAACGTCGAGGACGCGTGGCTGGTCGGCAAGGGCTGCGACCAGCGGCGGATAGTCGAGCAGGGAATTGCCGGCCCGCAGGCTCGCGGCATGTCGTTCCGGCGACTCGCGCAGATTGAAGGGCCCGGAATTGTAGAACGCCCGCACATCAGGTCGTGCGGATAGCCCTGTCCCGTCGATCATGGACTGCCGCCTGTGCCGGGTTACCACATCGGATAGGTATCGCCGGTCTCCTCGGGCCGGCGCAGGGCCTTTCGCCGCCTCGCCAACACCCAGAGGCCCACCAGAACCAGCGCCACCGCCGCGCCCGCCACGAAGTAAAGTTCGCTCATGGCGTGGCCTGCATCATAGGGGAAGGCTTGCCGTCGGCCGGCAGAGCTCGGCCAATCGCCAGCTCTGCCTCCGTGCGGGCAATGATCTCCGCCACCCAGCCGTGCTCGTTATCGAGCAGCTTTCGGGCGAAGATCGGCTGCAGCTTGATCTCGGCGGGCAGTGGCTTTCCGCCGCTTTCCGCCTCGGCGATCATGCCGGCCAGCGAAGCCTCGCTGTGCAGCTCGGCCTCCATCGCGGCATTCAGCTCGGACAGGAACGCCGTGTGCTGGCGGGCAGCGGGGTCGTCGCCGGCGGTGGGGCTGAGCATCCGTTCGACGAAGTCGGCCAGCGAGTCGCCGCGCTCGATCAGCCGCTCGAAGAACGCCCGGTGCAGCCCGTTCATGAAGATTGCGTGGAACCAGGTGTTGAGCGCGCGGAAGAACTTGTAGTCCTCGAAGTCGAACGTGGTCGACGACACCACGACCTGCTCGGATTCGGCGCACAGCTCGCCTTCGATCGTCTGCGCATTGCCGTTCATCAGTCGGCGTCGGGTCTCGATTTGCAGCCGTTCGCGGTAGCCGGCGCGGCTCATCTCGATGCCGTCGAAGATGATCAGGTTGCGGCACAGGATCCAGTCGAAGCCGAGCCGGGCGCACTTGTCGAGCAGGGCCTTGAAGCTCTCCCGCGTCTCCATCGGCAGGCCGAAGATCAGCTCCGTGGTCGTGCGCAGACCGAGGCCGCGTGCCCAAGAAATCGCCGAAGTGATCTGCTCGTCGGTCAGGTTGCGGCGCTTGATTTCCTTCAGCGTCTCGGGGTTCTCCGACTGCAGCGACAGCGTGACCCCCTGATAGCAGAGGCTGCCGAGGATCTCCTGCAGGCTGCGGCAGATGTGCGTGAACCGCTTGTCGTTGTAGTAGAAGACCTTGGCCGGGTAGCCGACGGTCTCGTGCGTCTGGCGCAGGAAGCGGGCGACGTCGATGTCGCGCTCCATGATGCCGAAATTCTCGTCGACGATGAACAGCACGTAATCGGGCCGCTCCTTGAAGCGCCGTGCGATGTAGGCGATCTCCTCACGCACCTGGTCGAGCGAGAAAGCGCGCAGCTTGCCGCGGTTCTTGCCGCTGACGCAGAAGGCGCAGGTGTAGGGGCAGAGTCGAGAGGTCTGGATCAGCGGCTGGAATGGTCCGTCGAGGAAGGGATCGAGCGTGCCGTCGAGATAGGGCGAGGGTACCTCGGAGAGGTCGGTCGAAAGCCCGATCGGGATGTGGATGTCGGTGCCGCCCAGCATCGCGGCGACCACGGAGGCAAAGCCCGCCTCGCCCTCGTTGGGGATGACCAGGTCGACGCCCGCGTGGCGTGCCTTGTACAGCGCCTGTTCGCTCGGGTCGCTGTCGACCGACGGGCCGCCGAACACGATCCTGGGCGTGTAGCCTGGGATCGAGCGTGCCTTGCGCACGACCAGCCGGTCGAGCTCGGCATTCCAGTAGTACGCGCTCAGCCCGATCAGATCGGGCCGCTCGTCGCGAATGTGCTGCAGCATCGCGGCAGGGTCCTTGAACAGCCGCACGTCGACGTCGCGGCCGAAGCGGCGCTTGGCGTAGGACGCCAGGAAGCCGATGTTCAAGGGTACGTAGAGATTGCTGTCCCACCCGGCCTTCGGGTTGAGGGAGCTGGCGCCGTTGAGGTAACTCAGGTCGCCGAGCGCGATGCGGAGAGGCCGGGACATGTCTCCCTCCATAGCCGATTGCGACGGGCCTGCCTGTCGCGATGGCAACGCATAGCCCTTCAGGGTGCGGCCGATCGTGGCGCCAAGTCAAGCCGGTCGCAGGGGGGCCGGCCCTGCAACCGCCCAGCGGCCGCCCCGCAACCGCATTGGCGCGTCTCAGCGGAAGCCGAGATCAGACCCCTTGGCCGAGCGGCGCCAGCCCGGCCGGGCCGGGCGCACGGCGCGGCGCGCCACGAACCAGAACATCGCTACGACTGCTTTTCGAATTGTGCGGCCCATGCTCGTTTCTCGTCCTCAGTCCTGTCGCGGGGATTGCGGTACAGCTCGTCGTCGATCACCACGAAGTCGATGTCGGTGTGGCGGAAGCACTGCCACGCGTCGGCGGCGGTGCGCACGATTGGCTGGCCGCTGACGTTGAAACTGGTGTTGATGATCATGGGAACGCCGGTCAGCGCCTTGAAGGCCTCGATCAGGCGGTGCAGGTCGGGATGCACCGCGCGCCGCACGGTCTGCAGGCGCGCCGAGTAGTCGACATGCACGACGCTCTGCAGTCGGCAGCGCGGCGCGCGCAACCGGTCGGCCAGGCCAGCGGCCGTCGCGGGGGCGGGCAGGCGATGCTCGGGCAGCAGGTAGGCGGTGTATTCCATGTAGTCCGAGGAGCCTTCGGCCTCGAACCAGGCAGCGCAGTCCTCGGCGAGGATAGCCGGCGCGAACGGCCGGAACGATTCGCGGAACTTGATCTTGGTGTTCAGCACGGCCTGCATGTCGGGCACGCGCGGGTCGGCCAGGATCGAGCGCGCGCCCAGCGCCCGTGCGCCGAGTTCGAGGCGGCCCCGCGCCCAGCCGACGACGGCGCCTTCTGCCAGCATGCGTGCCGCTGCCGCATGAATGCCGCCGTCGCTCCTCAGGCGGTAGGGCGCCGCCTCCGCCGGCGGCTCGCCGGGAGGGGGCCCGAGATACAGGCCGCTGGCATCGACCTTGCCGTCGCCGGTACCGTTGTGTGCGCGATGCGCCAGCACGGCCGCGCCGACGGCGCTGCCCATATCGCCGCCGACCGGGGCGGTGAAGACGCGTTCGAAGATGCCGGACCGGCGCAGTCCGGCGGCTGCGACGCAGTTCTGTGCGCAGCCGCCACAGAACAGCAGGTCGGGCTCGCCGGTGACGGTGCGGGCAAAGCGGGCCATCTTCAGGATCTCCTGCTCGAACACGGCCTGCAGTGACGCGGCGATATCGGCATGTGCCTCGGTCAGGGGCTCGTCCCCGCGCCGGGCCGGCACACCGAGATGGTGCGCCAGAGCGCCGATCGTGTCGGCCATCGAAACGCGGCTGAAGTTGGCGCGGCGGGCGAGCCGCAGCGCGCCGTCGCGGTCGGTCCGCGCGAAGTCCTCGAGCTTCCCGGCGAACCTCGGCGCGCCGTACGGGGCGAGGCCCATGACCTTGTATTCCGAGCCGAAGCTTCCGAAGCCCAGGTAGCGTGTGACGGCCGTATAGAGCAGGCCCAGCCCGTTCTCCCAGGGCAGCTCGTGCAGGATCTCGGTGCGATCGGCCGTCGCGATGCCGATCGAGGCGGAGCTGTCCTCGCCCTTGCCGTCGAGGCAGAGGAAGGCGGCGCGCTCGAACGGAGAGGTCGCGAAGGCCGCCGCGGCATGGGACTGGTGATGCCAGGCGAAGACGAACGGCACGTCGGGAAACATCGTCCGTGCCTGCCGCGCCTGGGCTGTCGGATTCCAGAACTGTACGCTGGGAAGTCCCTCGTCCAGCCACTCGTCAGGCACCAGCCGGGCCAGCAGCCAGGTGACCGGATTGGTCGGTCGGCCGAGCTGATCGAAGATCAGGCTCTGCACCGGCTTCTCGGCGAAGGCGCAGAGGTCGACGCGGTCGAGTGTCAGGCCGGCGCCGGCCAGGCAATCGAGGATGGCGGCGTGCGGAAAGCGCGACTCGTGCTTGAGGCCGGTGAAGCGCTCCTCCTGGCTGGCTGCCACCAGCCGGCCATCGATCAGAAGGGCTGCGTTGGTGTCGTGGCCGAAGGCGCCGCCGATGCCGAGGATGACCGACGGCCGGGCCTTGCCCGAACGGGCTCGCCTGTCGCTCACAGTACCAGCGCGTTGATGACGTTCCGACGCATGATCAGTTCGCCGGAGCTTGCGATGTCACGGCGCAGGTCGGGCAGCGATAGCGGCCCGCGGATCGTGCTGTTCACCTCGGCAAGCTCGCAGGCTGCGGGATCCTGCGGGTTCTTCTGCACCAGGATACGGCAGGAGATGCGCGGATGATCGACGGTCTGCGGCTGCGTGCCGTGCAGGATGGCACCGTGCCAGAACGCCATGGAGCCGGCCGTGCCGGTGACCTCCACGCAGTCGTATTCGGCCGACTCCCGCTCGTTGCCGTAGCGGATGCATCGCCCGCCGACCGCCGCGATATCGTGGGGAAACCGGGTCACGCCAAGCTCGTGGGAACGCGGCACGACAACGACCGGAGCGTTGCTCCTGCCGACGTCGTCGCAATAGATATACATCGTGGCGAAGTCGAGTTCGCGGTAGGGGAAGTCGATGATGTCCTGGTGGAAGTCTGTTCCCGTGAAATTGATGACGTCCCTGAACTCCTCCCGGATGAACTGCCCGAGATTGGCATTGGGCGCGTCGGTGAGTTCCGCCTGCACCCAGCCCGGCAGGTAGTGCCGGGGGATGGCCGCGACGAAGGCGTAGTCCAGGATACGGCCGCGCGGACCGGTGACGCGCGCGACGACCTCCCGGAACGCCTCGTTGAAGAAGATGAACCGCGGGTCCATCCTCGCCATCAGGTTGCGGCCGGGCCGGGGCAGGATTCCGCGGCGCTGCGGGTTGCGACGATACTCCGCTTCTTCGAGGAAGATCGTCCTGAAGTCGCGCGTTGCGAGGACATCGCGTTTCAGCTGCTGGCAGTCCTCGGGGGCGAAGATCACGCCCGCTCGTTCGAAGCCGTCGCGGATGAAAGTGAACATAGTGCACTCACCGGCTGCAGGACGAGTGCAAAGCCTAACCGCTGGTCGCGACGCTGCCAACAGCGGGCAGCAGCTCCTTCTCGGTCAGCAGCGACGACAGACCTGTCGCGACCAGGCGGTTGCCGGTCACGGTGAGGTGGGCATAGTCGTAGAAGATGTCGGTGCCAGCTCCGAGTGCAGCGATGGCGGGCTCGGGATCGTAGACATGGGCGCCGAGCCGCGCCGCGAGGTCGTGCGAGGCGACGCGCTGCACCGCATAGTTCTCGCTGAAGGCACGGCGCTGCGGCTCGGCCGATACCGGGTCGGGGCCGAAGGTCAGATCCATGTGCTGTTCGTAGGCCCGCTCGTAGGGGCTTTTCGGCTTGGCGGTGGCCGACAGGGCGGGCTGATGGCAAAACACCAGCGGCTTGCCGTGGCGCTCGGCGAGCGCACAGATCTGGGCGACGAGCACGTCGAACAGGCGGCGGCCCTCGCCATAGGCTGACTCCAATCCCGACCTGCGGATCGTGAATTCCCGCCTCTTCTGCAGCAGCCGCTCGAAGGCGTCCGAGCCGCGCGGCTGGGCGGTGAACTCGACCTTCCGCTCGACCGCCGCCCAGGCGTTCCTCAGGTGATAGGACGGCGCCGCGCGGTGCGCATTCCACTCGAATCCTTGCTGCAGGATGGTCTCGACGTCTTCGTATCCCTTCCAGACGTTGCCGTGATAGGCGCGCAGCACGTCGTTGTAGCCGGTGTAAACGACGAGCACGTCGGGATCGAATTCGAGCAGCGCCTTGAGGAGCGCGTCGTGCTGGTTCCTGATCATGCTGCACATGACGGCGAAGTTCAGCGCCTCGACCTGCAGGCCGCGGCGCGCCAGTTCGGCGCGACACAGCGCCGGGATGGTCTGCTCGTCCGTGGCGTTGGGCACGCCGAGCATGGCCGACGCCCCGAAGAAAGCCAGACGCACGGCCGCCGTCCGGCCCGGCACGAACTCGGGGCCGCGAAAGCCCATGCTGTTGAAGTTCAGGGTCGCCGACCGAAAGGGGGCGTGGACGTACTGCAGGAACGGGCAGTACTGGAAGCGCTTGCCCAGGTACCAGTAGGCGTGGAAGTCGTCGAGCGGGACGCGGACCTCGTCGCGGACCCGGGAGATGATCTTTCCGTCGTCAGTGATGTCCTGTTGCACCCCAGCACGCATGACATGCTCCTTTGGCGATCATGACTCGAGCAAGGCGCGCCATTCATAGCATGCAAATCTTGCGTCGGACAAACGAAGGTGCGTATCGTTCAATCGAGCCGTGTGGCCTGCCAGATTTTTTAGCGGCTCGCGTCAGCCTGTCATGAGTGCCGCCCTCGATATGTCCACCGCGATCCGCTGGGCACGGGGGCAGGCAGATAGGGACAGGCAGAGGGCGTCGTCGATCGGTCGCGATGGAGCGAACCCATGAGCACGCGATTCGACATCAAGATTGCCGGTGCGGGGACGGTGAATGCCGTCGATTTCTCCGCGACGGGCGGCGGCCGTTGCGACACCGCCAGCGGCCGCATTGACTTCGACGTCGAGTTCTCGCGTCTTGCCCGAGGCAGCCATCCGCTGGCGAACCTTCTCGGTGTCCTGATCATCCCGACGGTTTTCGGCCGTGAGCACGATGGCGCGCAGAACCTGATGTCGCTGACCGACGGCAACTTCCGGTTCACCCAGGTGATGACCGCCAAGGGCGTCGCCGTGACCAGCGAGGGGTCGATGTCGCGCACTGGGGACAGTGAAGTTACCTGGCGGTCCAGCGCCGAAGGCACGGTGCGTCTCGCCGATGTTTCGGCGATCGAGCCATTCTCGGCGGTCATGCTGCCGCGCAAGGCGGGCCACGTCGTCGATGTCCTGTCGATTCCGCTGGTGCAGCGCGGGCGCCGCCTGGTCGTCCACGCTATCCGGGACTACCGATTCACGCCGCGCGCTACGCTCGCCCAGCATCAGATCCGGCATATCACCATCAAGCCGAAGGTCGATCGCCTGTCCGTCGGCGTCACCATCACCTCGGACATCTTCCCCTTCCCGGGCACGGCCCGACTGGTGCGATGAGCCGGTCCATGCTGCGGGTTCTGCATTCCAGCGACTTGCATGGCGCTTACGAGGCGCTCCTCGACATGCAGGAAGACTTCGAGGTGTGGCTCGACACGGGAGACTTCTTTCCCAACCTCGGCAGGGTCGAGGCCACGGGCTTCCGCATCGATCCGATCGAGGAGCGGCGGCATCAACTCCATTGGTTTGAGCAGGCCGGAGTAGCCGGACAGCTCTGCGACTGGTTGCAGGGCCGCAAGGTGCTGTCGGTGCCGGGAAACCACGATTTCGTCCCGCTGGCCGCGCTGTTGCGCCAGTCGGGCGTGGATGCCGACGAGATCACGACCGGCGGCGTGCACGCAGCGGGGATCACCTGGGCCGGATTTCGCGAGGTGCCGTGGATGCAGGGCGAATGGCAGGGCGAGGTCCGCGATCTCGCCACCGTGGTCGACGCGGCTTTCGCGGCCGACCCCGATATCCTGGCGACTCATGCACCGCCCACCGGCATCCTCGACCATCCCGGTCTCTTCGGCATCCCGGAGCTCGCCACGGCGCTCACCGGACGCAAGCACAACATCAAGGCGCACTTCTTCGGCCACGAGCACGACGACGGCGGAAAATGGCTCCATGTCGGCGAAACCCTGTGCGTCAATGCCGCCACGGCGATCATGATCGTGACGGTGAGCATTCCGGAGCGCGTGATGCCTTGACGGCGGGGAGGCCGCTATGACCAGCAAGTCTGCACGTCGCGTCAAACCCGTGCCGTCCGGTTCTCCGGCTGAAAAGGCATCGCCCGCGGGGGCCCTCGATGACCTCTTTCCACGGGCCTGCCGGCAGGGAACGCTGCTCGATCAGTGGGCCGAAGGACGGTTTCTCGTCGAGCACGGCGCGCCCAAGCGCCTCGAGGACGCCATCGCCGCGCGCTTCCCGACGCTTCGCGAACTGGCCGCGTCCCATCCCGACCTGCCGGTGTCGGTGTACGGCTTTCGCGACCCCGCCAAGACGGAGGGAACCGCCGCCGGTGCGGCTGGCGTCCAGCCCCTGCACACGTTTCCGCCCACGACGGCCCGCGAGGCGCTGCCGCTCTACCAGGCGGGCTACACGGTGATCTGCTGGCGGATTCGCGAGCACCTTCCCGAGGCAATTGAACGAGGTTCGGCTGTCCTGCAGGCGCTCGGCCTGCCGCACCAGCCAATGGCGTCGCGCGGCCTGGCTGAGCCGTGGAACAAGGCCAGCCTGTTCGTGGTGAGCCTGGTGTACACACCCGCTGACTGCACGTCGGGGCTGGGCGTGCACTACGACATGTTCGACAGCATCGTGGTGCATTTGAGGGGGCGCAAGCGCTGGCGCGTGGGCCGGCATCGGCACCTCGAGTATCCCGTCTACAACGAGGAATCGGCGGCCCGGCTCGACTACCCACCGGCGGCGCCGCGCCTGTCGACCCGGACGGATCTGCTGGAGGATCTGGAGGATGTCGATATGCGGCCCGGGTCGGTGATGCTGTTGCCGCGCGGCACCTATCACACGACGCAGGTCGACGACGAAGCCTCGCTATCCATCGGCTACCATTTCGCGCTGCCCACCTGGTCGGACGTCATCCTTGCCGCGCTCGAGCGTCGCTTGACCAGCGACCCGCTGATGCGCACGACGCCGTTTGGTGCTTTTTCGCCGGCAGGTCCCACGGCGTCGGCGCTCGAGGGCATGGCCTGGGCGGCGGGGCGGGCGCGCGAGGCCCTGGTCGATCCGCGCCATCTTCTCGAGACGGATCTGCTGGGCAACCTGGCGTCGCACCATCAGGCGGCCTTCCGGCTGGCGCCCGATCGCGTAGGCCGCCTGATCGCCGATCCACCGGCCATCATCAATTACGCGGGCCGCGGTCTCGACGTGAGGTTGCCGCCCGCCGCAGGTCCCTTGTGTCGGTGGATGCTCGGCAGCAACGCGGCCTGGTTCGATTTCTACGACGCGTTGGCTGCGTCCGCGAACGAGCTCGCGCCGCGGGATGTCTGGAACGTCCTGCAGGAAGGTGTCGAGGCAGGCATTCTCCAGCGCCGCTGGGGTCGCTCCGGCGGCCATGATTGACCGGCTGGCGTGGGATGTGAGACGCTGAAAGGCTGTGCACACAGGGAGCAGCCCGCCAGGGCTGGAGCCGACCGTGTGGAAGAAGCCCTCGAATTTTCGAGTGTTGCTGGTCTATCCGAACATCCAGCACTCCGCGATGATGCCTTACTCCATGGGCCTGTTCACGGCGCTGCTGCGTCAGCACGGCTTCGAGGTGGCGCTGTTCGACGGCACCTTCTACGTCGAGGAGTTGACGGCGAATTCCGTTCACTACCGGACGTACGTCAAACGCTTCGACTGGCTCGAACGCGGCGTGACCTTCCGGCAGAGCCGAATGCTCGATGACTTTCGCGCCAAGGTGGCAGACTACCAGCCCGACCTGATCGCCCTGACCGTCGTGGAGAACACCTATTCGGTTGCCCGGGAACTGATACGCGCGCTGCCCGAGAAGGATCGCAAGATCCCGACGATCTGGGGCGGCCCGTTCGCCACCTTTGCGCCGGACTACATTCTCCGCGATCAGGTGGGAGATTTCGTGTGCCGCGGCGAGGGCGAGATCGCGCTGATCGAGCTGTGCAAGCGCCTGTGCGAGGGGCGGCCGGTCACCGACATTCCGAACGTGTGGGTCCGCCAGGACGGCACGGTGCACCGCAATCCGCTGGGACCGCGCGTCGATCTCGATAGTCTTCCCTTCGCCGACTACAGCCTGTTCGAGGAACAGGCGATCTACCGGCCCATGGAAGGCCGGTTGTGGCGCACCGTCGGCATCGAGAGCCAGCGCGGCTGCCCCTTCCAGTGCACCTACTGCAACTCGCCGGGCCAGAACCGCATCGCTTCGGAGGAGCAGGGCAGCCTGTTCTACCGGCGCAAGTCGTTGTCGCGCGTCATGGCCGAACTCGAGCACCAGCACAAGCAGCACCGCATCGAGCTGGTCTACTGGCTCGCCGACACCTTCCTCGCGCTGCCGCGGCGGGACTTCGACGAGATGGTCGACCGCTACCAGGATTTCCGCATCCCGTTCTGGATGAACACGCGCTCCGAGACGATCACCGAGCGTACGGCAGACGGGCTCGAACGGATGAACATGCTGCGCATGAGCGTCGGCATCGAGCACGGCAACGCCGAGTACCGGCGCAAATACCTCAAGCGCTACCAGACCAACGAGCAGCTTCGCCGTGCCTTCGAGATCGCCTCGGGGCGCAGTTTTTCGACCACCGGCAACTGCATCATCGGTATGCCCGAGGAGACGCGCGAACTGATCTTCGAGACGCTGGAATTCACCCGCAGCCTGCCGGACGACATCGACACCACCGGATGCTTCATCTTCTCACCGTTGCACGGCACGGAGCTCCGGCAAGTCGCCATCATGAACGGCTATCTCGACCCCGCGACCCTGTGCGACCTCGCCGATCCCACGACGAGCATCCTCGACCAGCCACAGCTTTCCCGCGCCGAGGTGATCGGCATCGCCAAGACCTTCGGGCTCTATCAGTGCGCGCCGACGTCGGACTGGCCTCGGATCAGGATGGCCGAAGCCGACACGCCGGCCGGCGACGCCATGCTCGACCTCCTGCAGCGGGAGTACCGGCCCGATGACGCCGGAACCGAGGGGGCCTATGCCCGGATGGCGACTGCGGAGCAGGCACCGCAGCCCGTCATTCCCACGGCCGCGCATTAGTGGCGCGCTTCCAGCGAAGCTAATCGTTCAAGATCCAGCTCTCGACGTCGGTGATGCCGAGCGCGCCGAGCGTGTTGCGGGCCTCGGGACCGTGGAGCAGCCAGAGCGTGCGCGTGGCGTCGAGCGCGTGGGCGGCGCGGGCGAGGCTGCGGGCCGCCGCGTCGTTGCCGCGCCAGGCAAGCAGCAAGGCCAGCGCGACATGGACCTCGATGCTGCCGGGCGCCATCTCGAGAGCGCGGCGCAGGTAATCCTCGCCGAGCCCCAGCGTGATCTCGTCATCCCAGCATCCCGAATGCTTGTAGCAATAGAGGCCCATCCGCCCATGGACGTCGGCCATGAACGACCGGTCGATGCCATGCGCGCGCTCCACCGCCTCGCGTGAGGGAACGGCCGGGGCGGCCTTTGTGCCGGTGAAATCGGCGATGTGGGTGCCAAGTCGCTCGGCCATGAGGATGTATCCCTCCAGCTTGGGATGGCAGTCGTCCCAGAACTGCTCGTTGCCGCAGATTCCATCGGGGGCCGCGTCTTCGAACACCGCCTCCGCGTCGAGCAGGCGGATCCCGTGTAGCGCGGCGAGGTCTCGTATGTTGCCGTTGATGGCGCTCGTGGCGCGAATGGGCCGGCCGTCGAAGTCGTTGGCTGCAACCAGATGCCGTCGCGCCGCGTCCCGTCGGCCGGCGGCAAGGTGCAGGCGGCCGAGCCGGAAATGGGCCTGTGCGCAGTCCGGTGCCAGGGTCAGAACCTCGCTGAGCAGGCGCACAGCCTCCTCGCCGCAATGTCCGCTGACGTCGATTGCCTCGCCGTACAGCCGCTCGATCTGCTCGGCGCGATCGTCGGCGAGCACCGTGTAGCTCGGCGGCCAGTCGCGCAGGTTGGTCGGAAGGGTCGACAGAACCGGCTCGACGCCGGCTCGGCGCAGGTCGAGGACCGCCGCCTCCAGGTTCCGCCGGTGGGCGGCGGCGACGGCTTGCGTCTCGTCGGGGCCGGCCAGTGTCGGCCCCCGGCCACGCTTGCCGCGGCCGGGCACCAGCTGGAGGAATTCGTTGTTGCCCGAGTAGACCAGCGCCAGTGCCGAACGAGGGGTGTGCTGTCGTTGGGCGATCGAGCGGGCACGCTCCACCACGTAGGTCGACTGTGCGCCGTACTTCGCCTCGTTGCGCACCACCAGCGTCTTGTCGCGCACTGCGCCAGACCAGGCCTGGGCGACGATGGTGCCGATGTCGCAGGCGGGCGCGTAGGGGAAACCCCACGGCACCGAGCTGCCCAGCAGGTAGAGCGTGAAATCCGGTCCAGCCATGGCGTTGCTCACCCACCGACTAGAAGAGTGTGTAGATATAGGGCGTCACGGTGCCGAGATTGTCTTCCGTGCGCGCATCAATGAGTTCTTCGGCGAGTTCCAGCAGCGGCGGGATGAGCTCGCAGGCCGCGCCGAGGCCCTGTTCCGTCCAGCGTTCCCGCAGCATGCCGCCGATCGCTTCCAGCGATTCCAACTCACGGAACACGGGTATGGTCTCGGGTGGGCAGTATGAGCTTCCGCTCGGCCGTTCGCTTCCAAGGCGGCGCGCGAAGGCCGCGCCGTCGCGCTCTGCCACCGGGGCCAGCATCAACCGGAAGAAGAGATCGACCCGTGCGGGAGCGTGCGACGGCGAAGGTGGGGGCGGGGGTGAGGGCATGGTCGCTTGGCCGTGCCGGTCGGTCGGCCATTCCGGGGTGGGCTTCGGCTTACCGGTGATGATCAGGTCTTCGACCACGAGCAGGTCGATATCCGTCCGCTTGAAACACGACCAGGCGTCGTGCGGCGTGCATACGATGGGCTCTCCGCGCACGTTGAACGAAGTGTTCACCAGCAGGGGGCAGCCCGTGAGGTCGTGAAAGGCCGAGAGGATGGCGTGGAAGTCGGGATTGGCGTCGGGCCCCACGGTCTGCAGCCGTGCGCTGTGGTCGACATGGGTGATCGCCGGCACGTCGCTGCGCACCTGGCGGACGATGGCCAGCAGATCATCGTCGGCCGGGGCGGAGGTGGCGGGGGCGGTGTGCAGCCAGCGGTCGCGCCGTACCGGTGCCGTCATCAGCATGTAGGGGCTCGTGCCCTCGAACTCGAAATAGGCGGGGCACGACGCAACCACGACGGCCGGCGCGAACGGCCGAAAGGATTCGCGGAACTTCACCTTCAGGTTCAGGCGGGTCTGGGTGTCCGGCCGGCGCGGATCGGCGAGGATCGAGCGGCTGCCGAGCGCGCGCGGCCCGAACTCCATCCGCCCGGAGCACAGGGCCACAACGTCGCCCGCAGCCAGGCGCTTGGCGATGCGGAGCGCGCGCGTTGCGCGGTCGGCGACGGCGTCGAAGGCACAGCCGAGCCTCTCCAGTTCCTCTCGCAGGCCGTCGGACGGGAAGCGTGGTCCGAGCAGGCTGCCTTGCTGGGAATCCGATATGTCGCTCGGCCGGCGACGCGGCGTCGACAGCAGCAGGTGGCTGCCCAGCAGCGCGGCGCCCAATGCGCCCCCGGCGTCGCCCGCGGCGGGCTGGATCCATATCCGCTCGAAGATGCCGTCGCGTGCCAGCAGGCCGTTGGCCACGCAGTTCAGCGCCACGCCGCCGGCGAGACAGAGATTGCGCGAGCCGGTGATGGTACGAGCCTGCCGGGCGAGGGCGAGCACCGCGTCCTGGGTGACGAGCTGGATGGACGCGGCCATGTCCATCTCGCGGCGCGTGATGCGCGCTTCCGGTTGACGGGCCGGTCCGCCGAACAGCGCCTCGAATCGCGGGTTGGTGAGGCGATCGCCGTCGAGGAAGCCGAAGTAGTCCAGGTTCAGGCGGAAGGAGCCGTCCGGTTCGAGATGGAACAGATGCTCGCGGATTGCGCCAGCGAAGCGCGGCGTGCCGTAGGGCGCGAGCCCCATCAGCTTGTATTCGTCGGCGTTCACGTCGAAGCCGCAAAAATGGGTGAACGCGCTGTAAAGCAGGCCGAGCGAATGGGGGAAATGGATGGACTTCAGCACACGCATGTCGCTGCCCGTGCCATGGGCGATCGTGGCGGTCTCCCATTCGCCCACGCCATCGATGGTGAGGATCGCGGCGTCCTCGAAAGGCGACGGATAGAAGGCCGAGGCGGCGTGGCTGAGATGGTGCTGCGTGAAATGGATAGGGGTGCGCGTGTCGAGCCGCCGTCGGATATCGCGGGCGACCAGCAGCTTGTGGGCGAGGAAGGACTCGGCGAACTCCCGCCACCGCTCGCGACCTCGCGGCGCGACCGACAGAAAGGTCGTCAGCGCGCGGTCGAGGCTCAGCACCGGATTGTCGTAGAACACGATGGCGTCGAGATCGTCGGCGCGCAGGCCGCCCTCGTCGAGGCAGTAGCGGATGGCGTGCAACGGCAGGCGCGCGTCGTTCTTGAGGCGCGAGAAGCGCTCCTCCTGCGCCGCTGCAACGATCATGCCATCAGTGACCAGGGCGGCAGCCGAATCGTGATAGAGGCCGGAGATGCCGAGGACGTGGCGGCGCGACCCTGGCATCGCCAGCTCAGCCCCGGCGTTCCTGCACGCGCCGGATGAGGTCGGTGGTTGAGATCCCCGCCGTGTATCTGACGAGACGCAGCCGGCCGGCGGCGGCGACTTGGCCGTAGACCTCCTCGACGGTCTTCGGCGGCAGGTCGTCGCCATGCACCACCACGGCGATGTCGTGCCTGTCCAGGAACTCGACCGTCACGGCGTAGGGCGCGTCGGGCAGCACTTCGTCGACATGGCGGCAGGCCTCGATCACGGCGAGGCGCTCGGTGAGGGTCATGATGGGGCGGCGTTTGTAGGCGGCCACGACCTCGTCGGACAGCACGCCAACGACCAGCCAGTCGCCGAAGCCGCGTGCGGCTTCCAGAAATCGCACGTGTCCCATGTGGAATAGGTCTCCCACCATGTCGACATAGACGCGTCTGCGGCCGGCCGCCCCGGGATGTTGGATTGTCATGATCCTTCCCTGCGTTGGAAATCTTAGGCGTGCCCTGCCGGCAACGAAATATGCGCGCAGGCATGCGTGGGGGGCAGTTGACTCCGCCAACGACCTGTTTCCATCCTCGATCGAGGAACGAGTGCTGCCATGTCCGGCGCGTTTCATCCAGGCGGGGGAGATGTCTCATGAACGACGTCGACTTGCGTATCGGCGGCACAACCGCTGCCAGCTCACTCCCACAACTCTCCGCGGACACCGCGCCGGCATTGGCCGAGGCGAGCGCGGTCTGCTCCTACACGGAGTGGGATCCTCTCGAAGAGGTGATCGTCGGCACCATTGGCGGCGTGACCGTGCCGCCGCTCACCCACGAGATGAAGGTCATGGTCCGGCGTGACTACTGGGACTATTACCGCACGCATGCCGGTGAGCCCTATCCCGAGCATCTGGTGCGCGGCGCCGCGCGGGCGCTCGACAATCTCCAGAAGGTGCTGGAAGGCGAGGGTGTGGCAGTCACCCGGCCCGATGCCGTGGACTACGCCACGCAGAACTTCCGCACGCCGTACTTCGAATCGACAGGCTTCTTCAACGCCGACGTTCGCGACGTCCTGCTGGTGATCGGCGACGAGATCATCGAGGCGCCCATGGCGCTTGCGCCACGCTACTTCGAGCATCTCAAATATCACGCTCTGCTGCAGCGCTATTTCGAGCGCGGGTGCCGCTGGACCGCGGCGCCCAAATGCTCGATGGGGCGGCACATGTACGACCACGACTATCCCGAGGAGCATCTGGCCTTCTTCCGCGGTGATCCGAACATTCCGGACAATGTCGGGCCGCTGGTCGGCCGCTACATGACCAACGAAGCGGAGCCTTGCTTCGACGCTGCCGACTTCGTGCGCTTCGGGCGTGACATCATCGCCCAGCGCAGCCACGTCACCAACGAACTCGGCATCCGCTGGCTGGAGCGCCATCTCGGCAGCGCGTATCGCGTTCACCGGGCGCGCTTTCGCTCGGCGGGGCCGGTCCATATCGACACGACCTGGGTGCCGATCGGGGAGGGCCGTGTCCTCTCCTGTCCCACCCGGCCCTGCCTCTCGCCGCACATCCTCGACATGTTCAGGCAGGCGCGCTGGGAGGTGATCGAGGCGCCGGAAGGCGTGGCGCCTGCCGAGTTCCAACTCTCCAGCCGCTGGCTTTCCATGAACATCCTGATGCTCGACGAGAATCGGGTGCTGGTCGACAAGCACGAGGGGCCGACGATCGCGATGTTCAAGGACCTTGGCATCAAGCCGGTGCTCGTCGACTTCAAGGACCACTATGTCTTCGGCGGCGGCCTGCATTGCGCTACCCTCGACGTCCGCCGGCGGGGGACGCTCAAGAGCTACTTCTAGACCGCGACTTCACTGCCTCACGGCCGCGCGCAACGCGTCGATCGCCGCGTCGACCTCGTTGTCGAACAGCCAGCCCGTGTGCCCGAACTGCAGGGTCGTCGTGCCGTCCGCCGACCTGCCTGACGCGATCACCATCAGCCGGCTGGCAAAGAGCGCGCCCTGGAGCTGCGCCAATGGCAGGCCGTCGGGCAGCAGGGCGACGGTGCACGCGGCACTGGGTCGTTGTGCAATGAGCGACAGCCCCGCCTCCTCCGTGCAGCCGTGCCGGAATCGCTCCGCCGCTTTGGTGCGCTGGCTGAGCAGGCTGTCCAATTCCAGGGCCAGGATTGTCCGCACGGCAACAAACAGTCCGGTGAGCGCCGGCGCGGGCAGCTGAGGCGACCGCTCGCCGTTGAGATGCGTGCGGAGGTCCAGGTAGGTGCCGGCGACGGCTGATCCGGTGGTGCCGTCGAGCGCTTCCCGGGCACGCGGACCGATGGCGACGAGGCTGAGGCCGGGTGGCGCCATGATGCCGCTGTCCGACGAGGACAGGGCGATGTCGATGCGCCACTCGTCCATGCGCAAGTCGTCGGCGCAGAGCCCGAGGCAAGCGTCGACCACCGCGAGCCAGGGGCCACCGTCCATGATCGTGGCGACAGCGGCGAGATCGGTCAGACTGCCGCTCTCGGCCTCGCTGAGCGACAGGCAGACGACGCGCACGCCGGGGTGCTGTGCAAGCGCCTCCTTGAAGTCCGGCAAGGAAATGCTTGCGCCAAGCGGCACCTCGAGCATGGTGACCTGCACGCCCAGTCGATTGCCGATCGTGTGCCAGCGCGCAACGGCGGCGGGGCCGCCGACCGCAAGGATCTCGCCGCCGGCACGACAGAGCGAGCCGATCACCGCCTCCTGTGCCGCGTCTGGCGGGCAGGCGAGCGTCAGGACCTGGCCGGACGTGCGGAAGAGCTGCGGCAGCATTCCCGCGAGTTCGTGTCGAGTCGCTTCCAGCACCGGCGAGCTGGCCGCCATCGGCGGCCGCCCCATCAGGCCGAGGATCACTGGCGGTAGCTGCGGAGTGCCGGGAGTCCACCAGCGCGCCATCGGAAAATGTGTCCGTGCGACATCCTCCGCGTAGCGGTCCAGGCGGTTGGCGAACGACTCGGGATCGTCATCGAGCGTCGTACGCCATTGTCGGCGGTCGTTGGCCAGGGTCAGCAGGAAGTGCATCACGAAGACTGCGATCGCGGACACAGCCAGAGCCACGGTGATACCGAGCACCGACTCTTCGGTCACGCCCAGCACGACGAGCACGCCGACGATGGGCAACTCGATCGGCGAGAGGTACCACAGGGCCTTGATGACGACGCGGAAGGCCTGCCGCAGGAGCGGATGTTCCGGGATGTTGGCGGCATCGGAGCGCACCTGGCGGATGACGGCGATATAGACGGCCTGTACGACGGCCAGGGCCGATACCAGCAGGACGTTCTGCGGACGCGGATCGGCGAGCAGCAGGGAGGCGCCGGCGCCGGCCATCAGCGCCATATTTCCGATCCAGTGGGCGAGCTGCTCGAGGAAAGTGCCGGACAGGGAGGCCTGGTTGCGGCCGCGTGCGAGGTCGCCGTCGAGGCAGTCGAGCAGCACGGACAGCAGGACCGCGAGGAACGCGATGCCCGCCTGCTCGAAGGCAAGGGCCACGGAAGCGGCGATCAGCAATAATGTCCAGGTGACGGTGATCGCGTTGGGGCTCAGCCGCGAGTCGATCAACCGCGCTGCCAGATGCTCACTGAGCAGCTTGAACGGGATGTAGAGCGGCGGGTAGGGGGGATTCAGCCACCAAAGCTTCGCCGGATCGGTCGCTTCAGTCACGGTGCCTCCGCGTCACACCGATCAGCGCGGGCCGAAGCGGGCCCGCACCCTTTACGCTGCACCTGGAGACGAGCGCCTACTTCGGCGAGAGACGGGTCGCAATGTCTCCGGGCAAGTCGACTCCGACGCTGGCTGCAATACTGGCTGCCAGGCTCGCCGCTTCGCCGGGGGAGAGGCCCGCCATCAGGCTTGCGGCGACGCTCGCGGCATCGCGCGGCGAGAGGCCGGCGGCCAGGCTCGCGGCGAGGCTTGCCGCCGCACTCGCCGGTACGCGGGCCGCGAGGCTCGCGGCGAGTCTGGCGGCTTCTACGTGGGACACGCCCGCTGCCAGGCTGGCCGCGACGCTGGCGGCATCGCGCGGCGACAGGCCTGCCGCCAGGCTGGCGGCCAGGCTCGCCGCTTCATGTGAAGGCAAGTGGGCCGCCATGCTGGCGGCGACGCTGGCCGCAACGCTCGCCGGAAGGTGCGCGCTCAAACTTGCCGCGAGGCTCGCGGCGCTGGCTGGCGACAGGCTCGCCGCCAGGCTGGCGGCCAGGCTCGCCACGTCGCGGCTCGGCAGCATGGCCACCAGGCTCGCTGCTTCTGCCGCCGTGAGGCCGGTCGGCTGCTTCACCGAGCGCACGGCGCTCTTGGATTGTGCTGGCTTGCTTCCCCTTTTGGCTGTCGCCATCGTCAGTCTCCTGAATCAAGGGTAGCTCTTCAGCATGGAATGCGAGGATACAGTGGTCAAGCGCATTCTGGTGGTGGCTGCCGCATCTCCATCAACCATCCGATGGCGGCCGTCATCTGTGTTGCGATGACGGAGGATCGGTCAGCGCATCCTGTCGCGGATGAACTGGCCGATCTCGCGGCAGCCGTCGCGGCCCTCCGACAGGATCGGCGCGAAGAAAGGAAAGACGTGCAGCATGTCCGGCCAAACGGCCAGCCGGACATCGCCGCCGGCGCGGTAGAGTTTTTCGGCGAGCCGCGTGGCGTCGTCCAGCAGGGTCTCGGCGGTGCCGACCTGCACCAGCACCGGCGGCAGGCCCGTGAGATCGGCATGCAGGGGCGCGGCGAGCGGTGTGCGTGGATCCTTGCCGGCGAGATAGAGCCCCGCCATCCAGAGCAGGCCTGCCTTCTGCACCATGGGATCCTGCGCCGCGCGCGTCGTGATGCTGGCGCCTTGGCCTTCGAGGTCGATCCAGGGTGAGATCGCCACGGCGCAGGCGGGCAGGCCGAGCTTGCGATCACGCAGATTGACCAGGGTGGCGATCGTGAGGCCGCCGCCCGCTGAGTCGCCGGCGATCGCCAGCCGGTCCGACGTGAAGCCTTGCTGCAGCAGCCAGCGCCAGGCCTTTGCTGCATCGTCGACGGCCGCGGGGAAGGGATGCTCGGGCGCCAGGCGATAGTCGATCAGCAGCACCCGCGCGCTGCTCGCCGCCGAGATGTCGTAAGCCAGCCGCCGATGGGTGTTGATCGAGCCGATGGCATAGCCGCCGCCATGCAGGTAGAGCACGGCACGCTGCGAATCGATGCCGGGAGCGGCCACCCATTCGGCCGGCACGCCGTCCGCGTCGACTTTCTCGCACTTGGCGTCGGGCGCGCCGCCCAGCAGGACCGCCAGCTTCTCGTAGGCGGCCCGTGAGTAGCCGATATCCGGCGTCTCGGGGCCAGGCCGGGAACGCAGCAGCGACACGATGCTCTGAAGCTGGGCGACAGTCATGATGAAGCACTCCCCCGGGCATGATTTGGGTCTGATCTCGCAAACCCGATCGGGGCAGTGTGCCTCGCGAGGCTTCGGCCGTGACAGCGTTTTTGTCGCGCCGTTTCGTCAGCCGATGATGAGCAGCAGCCGGCGGAATTCCCGCTGGCCCTGGCGTCGCGGCAGCTGGTCGGCCGGACGTGCCGATGGAATCGGCTTGCCGTCGAGGATCAGCGTGCGCAGGCAGTCGCGCGCGCGCCGCGACAGCTCGTGCAGGACTTCGTCCTCCGTCGCGCCATAGGCCGTGACGCCGGGCAGGTCCGGCACCCACGCCATGACGCATCCATCGGCATCGCGTTCGAAGAGCGAGTAGTAGTTCGTGCCTGGCATGGCCGCCTCCGACACGACGATACCCGTACGATCGCCAAGGTCGTTGATCTGCATCAAGTCGGCGCTGCACCGGCCTTGCCAGATTGGCGGGGCAACAACGGAGTGTGCAATGCCCCAAGGCCAATTCTACTATCTGCTTCTGGTCTGCGCGTCGTTCGTGATCTTCGGCCTCGCCGTCGCGACCAACTACATCCAGTATCGCCGCTGGCTGAAGCAGCAGGCGCCGCAGCGCTAGACCTCTCGCCGAGAATCGACGCCTTCGGCTTCGTCGTAGCCCGTCTTGATCATCCACCAGCAGAACAGGACGGCGAACAGCGATAGAGCGAGGCCGAAGGCCAGGATGCCGGTGTCGCGTGCGGCACCGGCCATCAGCAGGCCGGCCAGGCCGAGAAGGGCCACGAACACGCCCATGATCCAGTGAGACATCTTTCTCTCCTCTATTGTTCCTGATCGTCGTCGAACAAAATGCGGCCCGCAGCGCCGTCGGGATCGTCGTACTGGCCGTCGCGCAATGCCCACAGGAAGGCCGCGAGGGCGAGCAGGCCCAGAAGAAGCGCGACCGGTACGAGAATCAGCAGGCTGTCCATCAGCGTGCCCTTTGCAAGCGCGGCGTGCCTGCACTCAGCCGCAGCGCATTGCCGATCACCAGCAGCGAAGACGACGACATCGCCACGGCTGCGACCAGCGGCGTGACTTCACCCGAGATGGCAAGCGGCACCGCCACGAGGTTGTAGAGCAGCGCCAGCGCGAGGTTCTGGCGCATCAGCCGGCTGGCCCGGCGTGCCACCTGGAAGGTTTCGGCGACCGGCCGCAGGGCTTCACCCTGGAACACCGCATCGGCGGCGTTCTGTGTCGCTTCCGCCGCTGTGGTCGGCGAGATCGACGCATGGGCAGCGGCCAGTGCCGGCGCATCGTTCAATCCGTCGCCCACCATCATCACGCGCTTGCCGCGCGCCGCGAGAATCACAAGGCGCTGCGCCTTGGCGGCAGGCGTCGCTTCGGCCTGCCAGTCGGCGATGCCCACCGCGGTGGCGGCATCGGCCACCGCCGCCGGCCGGTCGCCTGACAGCAGCTCGACGGCGAGGCCGTCGTGGCGTAGCGACGTGACGACGTCGCTGGCGTCGGGACGCAACCGGTCGGCGAAGGCGAAACGCACCGCCGGGCGGCCGGGTTCGCTGAACCACAGTTCGGAGCGGCCGTCGTCCAGCGGATCGGCGACACTGCAGAAGGCCGCCGATCCCAGGCGCGCGCTGCCGTGCCGCAGACCTTCGCCGGGATGCTCGACGACGGCCGGCGCGGGGCCGGCATCGGGCACGGCGCGCACCAGGGCCTGGGCCAGGGGATGACGCGAGCTTGCCGCCATCGCGGCGGCACGCCGGCGAATCGCCGGATCGGCTGGACCATCGACCAGGTCGGGCCGGCCCAAGGTCAGCGTGCCGGTCTTGTCGAACACGACATGGTCGATCTGGGCCAGCCGTTCGAGCGCCGTCGGCGACAGCAGCAACACGCCCGATCGCAGCAGGCGCGTGCTCGCCACGACCTGCACCACCGGCACGGCGAGCGCGAGCGCGCAGGGGCAGGTGATGATGAGGACGGCCGTGGCCAGCAGCAGGGCGCGGTCCCACGCGAGGCCGCCGAGCAGGGTCCAGCCGAGGAAGGTCAGCAGCGCCGTGAGATGGACGACCGGCGCATAGGCGCGGGCCACGCGATCGGCGATCGCCGTGAACCGTGAACGGCCGCGCTCCGCCGCCTCGACGAGGCGCACGATCTCGGCCAGCAGGGTCTGTTCGCCGGCCGCCGTCACGCGCACCCGCAGCGGCGCCCCGAGATTGACCATGCCGGCGAACACGCGCGCGCCTGCCGACACGGACTGCGGCAGGCTCTCGCCGCTCACCAGCGCCGCGTCGACCGAGGAGGTGCCGGCCGAAACAATGCCATCGGCGCCCAGCCGCTCGCCGGCTGCCACCAGCAGCACGTCGCCGGGCGCGAGCGCCTCGACGCGCCGTGCCGAGGCGCTGCCGTCGGGAGCGAGGACCGTGACGCTGCGCGCCGTCAGGGCCAGCAGGGCACGAACTGCATGGCGTGCCCGCCCGCGGGCGCGGCGATCGAGGGTCCGGCCGATCAACAGGAAGAAGAGCAGGGTGATCGCAGAATCGAAGTAAGCATGCGGGCCGCCGACCCAGGCTTCATGCAGGCTGACGACGCAGGCCAGGACGACGCCGATCGAAATCGGTACGTCCATGTTGGTGCGCCCGGCCTTCAGTGCCGTGAGGGCGGAGCGAAAGAAGGGCCGGCCGGCATAGGCCACGGCCGGCAGCGCGATCGCCGCCGACAGCCAGTGGAAGAGCGTGCGCGTCGCCTCACCCATGGAGCCGTCGTGGCCGGACCACACCGCCACCGACAGCAGCATGACATTGGCGGCGGCGAAGCCCGCCACGCCGAGGGCACGCACGAGGCTGCGCGCCTCGGCATCCTCTTCGGCGCCGGCGGCGACGATGTCGTAGGGCGCGACCCGGAACCCCAGCGCGGCAATCAGGCCGGCATGGGCGTTGGCCTCCTGTGCCGAACCGCGCCAGGCAAGCGAGAGCCGCCGCGTCGACAAATGTGCCCGCACCCTGGTGATCGCTGGATTGCGCGCCAGCAGGCTTTCCAGCAGCCAGACGCAGGCAGCGCAATCGAGTCCGTCGATCAGCAAGTCGAGGGCGGCTTCGTCCTTGCCGGTGACGCGGACGTGGCCGGCGAAATCGACTTCGAGCGGCTCGGGCCGGTGAGCGCGTCGTTCCTCGAGACGGCGGTAGAACGACGCGAGGCCGGCAGCATCGATGATGGCGTGGGCGCTCGCGCACCCGGCGCAGCAGAACCCACCAGGGGATTCATCGCCGGAAGCCCGGCGCAGGGGCTCGCCGCAATGCGCGCAGGTGCTGCCGGCCAGCGGTGCGGCGGGAGCGGCCGCGAGCATGGCGGCAGCGGTGCTCATCGCAGGAACATCCGCTTGGTCTGCGCAAAGTGCTGGCCGCCGCGCTCGACCACGATGTCGAGATCCCAATTGCCGTGCGCGGGCAGGTCGACATGGCCGGCATGCCGTCCCGGCTCGACCATGACCAGCGCAACGCGCAGCGGCTGGCGCTTCTCGGCCGGCCGCACCAGCTCGACGCTTACCGTCGCGTCGGCGAGCGGACGGCCGGTGCGGTCGTATACTTCGAGTTCGAGGCGGCCTGCCTCGGGCTGCCATGCCGTGCCGATGCGCCAGCCCAGCGCATCGCGTTCCTGCTGGGCGGCGATGAGGTCGTTGTAATGCAGCCCGCGGTCCCTCGGCTTGGCCGTGTAAAGACCTGAGAAGGAACCTACGGCGAACCAGATCATGATGCCGTTGACCGCGATCACCAGCAGGAAGCCCGCGACGAAGAGCCAGGGGATGTAGCGGCCGCGCTCGGCCAGGGAGGTGCTCATCTGCGTTCTCCTCAGCGTCCGGGCCCGACGAAGACGGCGTCGTGCGACGCTCGGCGGGCCCGCGCCGAGTCGTGCACCGTGAAGGTGATGCTCTTGGAGCCGGCAGGCGCATGGCCGGCCGGCACGGTGACGAGCACGCGGAACGTGCCGACGGCGTCGGGATGCACGACGAGGCCAGGCTCGTTCGAAGCGCCGTCCCTGTCGGCACCGACGAAGCTCAGGGTGGCCGACGGCAGGCCGTCGAGGGCGAGGTGGAAGGCGGTTTCCTGCCGCTCCTTGTTCAGGATCTTGAGCGTGTAGGAGTTGCGAATGTCGCCGTTGGACAGGCGCACGAAGTTCGGGCTGCGGTCGCGCTGCACGGTGAGCTCGGTGTCGCTGCGCAGCAGGAAGGCCACCGCCATCACGATCGCGACCAGGGTGAGCAGGCCGGCATAGACCAGGGTGCGCGGCCGTGCCGGCCGCCAGGGCACACGACCGATCCCCTTGGTTACGCCGATCTCCTTGGCGGTCTGATTGGCCAGCGTGTCCCAGCGGATCAGCCCGCGCGGACGGCCGACCTTGTCCATCGTCTGGGTGCAGGCATCGATGCAGAGGGCGCAGCCAATGCATTCGATCTGCTGGCCGTCGCGAATGTCGATGCCGGTGGGGCAGACCGCGACGCAGAGCCGGCAATCGATGCAGTCGCCGCGGCCGAGCCAGCTGTCGCCCGCCTTGTGCTTGCCGCGTGGCTCGCCGCGCCACTTCTGATAGGTGACGATCAGGCTCTGCTCGTCGAGCATTGCCGCCTGGAAACGCGGCCAGGGGCACATGTAGGTGCAGACCTGTTCGCGGGCCCAGCCGGCCAACAGATAGGTCGTCGCCGTGAGCATCCCCACAAAGGCATAGACCTCCATCGAGGCCTCGCCGCGGAAGATCCGCACGAACGTCGTCGGCGCATCGACGTAGTAGAAGACCCAGGCGCCGCCGGTCGCTGCCGCGATCGCGAGCCAGGCCGTGTGCTTCAATGTCTTGCGGACGGCCTTCGACGCCGACAGGGGCTTGCGGTCGAGCCGCATGCGCTCGTTGCGATCGCCTTCGATCCAGCGCTCGACCAGCATGAAGAGGTCGGTCCACACGGTCTGCGGGCAGGTGAAGCCGCACCAGACACGGCCGAACAGCGACGACGCCAGGAACAGGCCGACGGCACCCAGGATCAGCAGGCCCGTGACGAAATAGACCTCCTGCGGCCAGATCACGATGTCGAAGAACCAGCCGCGCCGGCCGTCGAGATCGATCAGGATCGCTTGCGACGGCGCGTTCGGCCCGCGATCCCAGCGCAGCCAGGGCACCAGGTAATAGAGGCCGAGCAGCAGGATCAGGACGGTCCACTTGACGCGCCGCCACTTGCCGGAGACGGCGCGCGGATAGACCTTGATGCGCGTGGCGTAGAGTGGCTGCTCGGCCTTGCGGGCCGCCACCGATACGACGGCCTCATCGTCGCTACGGAGCTTCGAGTCGATGTCCATGGTGCGCTGCTCGCCCATCGTCTGCCTGCCCAACGTCGCCTTTGGACGGCCTAGCGGCCGCCGCCCAGGGCGTGGACGTAGATCGTCAGCATCTTGATCGTCGCCTCGTCGAGGCGGCCGGCCCAGGCGGGCATGCTGCCGTTGCGGGCATAGAAGATCGACCGGTACACCGCGTCGTGGGAGCCGCCATAGAGCCAGATGCCGTCGGTGAGGTTGGGTGCGCCGAGCTCCTGGTTGCCCTTGCCCTGCGGGCCGTGGCACGCAACGCACTGCTCCTGGAAGATCTGCGCGCCTTCCGGTGTCGCCGGCGCCTTGCCCGAGAGGCTGAGCACGTAGTCCGTCACCGCAGCGACCTGGGCACCGGTGAGCAGTCCGTCGACGCCGAAGCGCGGCATCATGGATTGCCGCGACTTGTCGTCGGCGTTGCGGATGCCGTGCTCGATCGTGGCGTGGATGTCCTGCAGGCTGCCGCCCCAGATCCAGTCATCATCGACCAGCGCGGGGAAGCCGCGGGAGCCGGCGCCACCTGCGCCATGGCATTGCATGCAGTTGGTCTGGAAGGCCGAGCGGCCACCTGCCATCGCGAAGTTGAAGAGCTCGGGATCCTTGTTGATCTCGGCAAGCGGTGTCTTGCGGATGCGGTCGACGAAGCCCGCCCGTGCCTTGGCCTGATCGGCGAGCTCCTGCGTGAGTTCGGCGCGGCTCCAGTAGCCCAGCATGCCCTGGGCATGGCCGTTGAGCCACGGCCAGGAGGGATAGAGCGCGCAGTAGACGACCGCGAACACGACGGTGGCGTAGAAGGTGTAGATCCACCAGGTCGGCAGCGGCGTATTCAGTTCCTTGACGCCGTCCCATTCGTGGCCGGTCGTGTCCCGGCCCGACAGCGTGTCCTTCTCGATCTTGGTCGGCATGGCCGGTTCCTCAGCAATCGTCGTTGAGCGGGATGCGGGAGTCCTTTTCGAACCGGCGCCGGTTTTTCGGACGCCAAGCCCAGAAGGCGATGCCGGCGAAGACCACGATCGCCCAGATGGTCCAGATCGAGCTGAGCAGCTCGCCCAACATTTGGAGGTTCATGATCGTTCCCCTATTGCCGCAGCCGCTCGGGCGGGATGTCGCCGAACCGCACCAGCGTTCCCAGCATCTGCAGGTAGGCCACCAGGGCATCCATCTCGGTGATCGCTGTGGTCTCGGCGTTGAACTTGCCGACCACCGCGCGCGGATAGCGCTTCTCCAGCGCCGTCGGATCGAGGTCCGGATTGACCTGCGCCTCGAGGTCGGCGCGGGCATTGGCGATCATCTCGTTGCTGTAGGGCGTGCCGACGACGCGCAGTGCTTCGAGATGCTGGGCGATGTCGCCATAATCGAGCTTGCGCTCGGCCAGGAACGGATAAGCAGGCATCACGCTCTCCGGCACGACGGCGCGCGGCGAGACGAGATGGGCCACGTGCCAGTCGTTGGAGTAGCGGCCGCCGACGCGCGCCAGATCCGGCCCGGTACGCTTGGAGCCCCACTGGAAGGGCCGGTCGTACATGCTCTCGGCCGCCAGGCTGTAGTGGCCGTAGCGCTCGACCTCGTCCTTGAAGGGACGGATCTGCTGGCTGTGGCAGGTGTAGCAGCCCTCGCGGATGTAGATGTTGCGCCCCAACAGCTCGAGCGGGGTGTAGGGGCGGACGCCGTCGACCCGCTCGATCGTGGTCTCGATCGAGAACAGCGGGATGATCTGTACGAGGCCGCCGATCGAGACCGTGATCAGGGTCAGGACCACCAGCAGGATGGCGTTCTTCTCGATCGTTTCGTGACGGATGGACATTGCGCGTCTCCTAGGCCGCGAGCACGGCGCGGGGACGCGCGGCGACCGCTTCGGGCTCGCCGCGGATCGTGCGCCACATGTTGTAGGCCATGATAAGGCCGCCGCTCAGGAAGCAGACGCCTCCCAGGAAGCGGATGAAGTAGAAGGGCTGCATGGCGGCGACGGTCTCGACGAACGAGTACTGCAGGAAGCCGAGCTCGTCGTAGGCACGCCACATCAGGCCCTGCATGATGCCGCTCACCCACATCGCGGTGATGTAGAGAACGATGCCGATGGTCGCGATCCAGTAGTGCCAGCCGATCAGCCGGGTCGACCACATGGCCGGCCGGTTCCACAGCTTCGGCACCATGTAGTAGAGCGTGCCGAACACGATGAAGGCGACCCAACCCAGCGCGCCGGAGTGGACATGGCCGATCGTCCAGTCGGTGTAGTGGCTGAGCGAATTGACGGCCTTGATCGACATGACCGGCCCTTCGAAGGTCGCCATGCCGTAGAAGCCGACGGCGGTGACGGAAAAGCGCAGGCCGGGGTCGGTGCGCAGCTTGTCCCACGCGCCCGACAAGGTCATCAGGCCGTTGATCATGCCGCCCCAGCTCGGCATCCAGAGCATGACCGAGAAGACCATGCCGAGCGTCTGCGCCCAGTCGGGCAGCGACGTGTAGTGCAGGTGGTGCGGGCCGGCCCAGATGTACATGAACACCAGGGACCAGAAGTGCACGATCGACAGCCGGTACGAGTAGACCGGGCGGTTCGCGGCCTTGGGGATGTAGTAATACATCATGCCGAGAAAGGCGGCGGTCAGGAAGAAGCCGACCGCGTTGTGGCCGTACCACCACTGGATCATGGCGTCCTGCACACCCGACCAGGCGCCGTAGCTCTTGGTGCCGACGATCGACACCGGGACCGCGAGATTGTTGACGATGTGCAGCATCGCGATGGTGATGATGAAGGCGAGGTAGAACCAGTTGGCGACGTAGATGTGCGGTTCTTCGCGCTTCAGCACGGTGCCGAGATAGGCCACCAGGAAGGCGACCCAGACGATGGTGAGCCAGAGATCGACGAACCATTCCGGCTCGGCGTACTCCTTGCTCTGGGTGATGCCGAGCAGATAGCCGGCGGCGGCGGTGACGATGAAGAACTGGTAGCCCAGCAGCACGAACCAGCCGAGCGGCGCGCCGCCGAACAGCGGGGCGCGGCAGGTGCGCTGCACGACATGGAAGGCCGTGCCGATCAGCGCGGTGCCGCCGAAGGCGAAGATGGCGGCCGAGGTGTGCAGGGGCCGCAGGCGACCGAAGGTGAGATATTCGCTGTCGAAGCTGAGCTGCGGCCAGACGAGCTGTGCGGCGATGACGACGCCTGCCAGGAACGCCACGACGCCCCAGAACATCGACAGCACGACGGCGGCGCGGATCACATCCTCGACATAGCGCGGCGCCGCAGGGCGACCGGTGATCAGGACGGCTTGGCTCGACATGCTTTCTCCCCGCGTAGGTCGCGCGGACCCTAGGAGATCGCCGCCGTCACCCCCTTGATCTGGGTCAAGGCCCGGCCGTGCCGCGCCACTATCAAGTGACGCATGATCAAGTGACGCATGCAGGCTGAAGGGAAAACGTCATGAGCGAGTCGGTCGCCGTCTTTCACGGACCGCAACCGCGCATCCGCCGCGTCGCGATCGACCGGCCCTGGACCTGGCTGGCGGCGGGATGGAACGATCTGTGGCGCGTTCCCCTCGTCAGCCTGGCCTGCGGCGCCGTTCCCGTCGTGCTGGGCTGGCTCGCGGTCGCGCTGCTGCTGTGGCTCGACATGCCCTATCTCGTGCTGCCGCTTGGCGCCGGCTTCTTCTTCGTCGGGCCTTTTCTCGCGGTCGGCCTGTACGAGATTAGCCGACGGCTCGAGACGGGCCTGCCGGTCGACGGCGAGGCGGTGCTCAGCGCCTGGCGCCGCAACGCCGACCAGATTGCACTGATGGGCTTTGCGCTGTTGCTCCTCAATCTCGCCTGGATGCGCATCGCACAGCTTCTCTATGCGTTCTTTCCTTGGCCGGGTGTGCCGTCCTGGGATCGTTTCACCGATCTGCTCTGGCACGCCACGCGCAGCCTGCCGTTCCTCGCGGCGGGCACGGCGATCGGCGCCGTTCTGGCCGCGATCGCCTTCGTTCTCGGCGCCTTCTCGATTCCCTACCTGCTCGATCGCCGCTGCTCGAACCTGTTCGAGGCGATCGCGACCTCGGTCGCCGCGGTGAAGCTCAATGTGCGGCCGATGGCGCTGTGGGCAGGGTTGATCGTCCTGCTGGTGGCGATGGCCATGGTGCCGGGCTTTCTCGGCCTGATCGTGGTGCTACCCGTCGTGGCGCATTCGACGTGGCATGCCTATCGCGACATCGTGCAGTTCGATGCTGTGGTCGGGGATGAAGTGCCTAAAAACGCTGGCTCGCCAGGGTGAGCATCACCAGGGCATTGCCGGCGAGCAGCGGGGCGGCGAACCACCGTCCCATGCCGTTGAGCTTGCGCCGCATCAGCAGGCCGCCCCAGCCGACGGCGATCAGGGCGGGCACCGTGCCAAGCGCGAAGGCGGCCATGGTCAAGGCGCCGCGCGATGCCGATGCCGTGCCGGCGGCGGCAGCCAGGGCACCGTAGAGCAGGCCGCAGGGCAGGAAGCCCAGCAGCACGCCCAGGCCGTAACGGGCGCCATGTCCGGTTGCGCCAGCCAGAGGGGCGGCAAGGCGGGACAGAATGCCCTGGCGGGCGCCGCCACCAGTGCCGCGACCCGTTCCGCCACCAGTGCCAAGCGACAGTCCCAGCGCCTGCAGGATCAGCAGCACCGCGGCGCCGGCGAGCAACACGCCCGACAACCATCGGAAATTCATGGTCGAGGCGAACAGGCTCGTGGCCTCGCCGGCAACAGCGCCGAGTGCGGCATAGGTCGTGAAGCGGCCGAGGTGGTAGGGCGCCAGGGCAGCGCCGGCGAGCCGCTGCCATTCGCCGTAGCCGGTCCACCGAGTCGGCCGATCGGCATCGGCGATGACCTGGCCCAGCACGAAGGGGCCGCACATGCCGATGCAGTGGACCAGGCTGCCGGCGAGGCCGGCCAGGAACATGGCCACCGGCAGGCCGGCCGGGCCCGTGGCCGTGGCCGCGAAGCCTTCGCCGCAGAGCGCCAGCAGGCGCGACAACGTCTCCATGGCGGCATTGGACCATGCCGCGTCGTCGGCCGACTTGACGCAGGTCAAGGCGGCCCGGCGGCGCCGACGGCAAGAGGAGGGATCACCGGAGGAGATCGATCATGGGATACAAGACGATCCTGGTTCATTGCGATGCCGACCCCAAGGTTCACCGGCGGCTCGCCGTCGCCGCGGACCTGGCGCAACGTCAGGGCGCCCATCTGGTGGGCGTGCATGCCCGCCCGCCGTTCGAAGCGCCGATCTTCTTCGAGGGCGGCCCGGCGATGAACGGCTTCTTCGCCGCCTACGAAGCCGGCGTGAAGGCCGATGCCGAGGCGGCGCGGGCGGCGTTCGACAAGGCGCTGAAGGGGCGCCACCTGTCGCATGAATGGCGGACTGTCGACGGCTTCATCGATGCCGAGCTCGCCATCCAGGCGCGCTATGCCGATCTCACGATCGTCGGCCAGACGGATCCCGATGCCCAGACGCCGACTCCCGGCGATCTCCCCGAATCCGTTGTGCTGGCGACCGGCAGGCCGATGCTGGTCGTGCCGCATGTCGGCGTGCAGTCGACTCCCGGCGAACGCGTGATGCTGTGCTGGAATGCCAGCCGCGAAAGTGCCCGGGCGGCCGCCGATGCCCTGCCGCTGCTGCAAGGGGCGAAGAAGGTGATCGTCCTGGTGGTCGATCCGCGCTCCTCAGCCGACGGACACGGCCCCGAGCCGGGGGCCGACGTGGCGCATTGGCTGGCGCGGCAGGGCGTCGACGTCACGGTCCAGCGCGACGTTGCGGCCGACGCCGATGTCGGCGGCGTGATCCTGTCGCGCGCGGCCGACCACGATGTCGATCTGGTGGTGATGGGCCTCTACGGCCATTCGCGCCTGCGCGAGATGGTGCTGGGCGGCGCCAGCCGCACGCTGCTCTCCAGCATGACCGTGCCGCTGTTCCTTTCCCACTGAGGGCCAGGCGCGTGAGCATGCCGACACGCGCGGCCTACGACCGGCCGGTGCCGCGTTACACCAGCTTTCCGACAGCGGCCCAGTTCCATGGCGGCGTCGGGCCGGTCGAGCATCGGGCCTGGCTGCAGGAGCTCGCACTGAACGGTGCGACAATGGCAGACGCGACGCTCTACCTGCACGTTCCGTTCTGCGCGCGGCTCTGCTGGTACTGTGCGTGCCACACCTCGGTGGTGAATCGGCCGGAGTCGCTCGAGGCCTATGCGCGCGCGCTCACCCGGGAGATCGATCTGGTCGCGGCGGAGGCGCCGGACCTGAAGATCGGCTCGATCCAATGGGGCGGCGGAACGCCCTCGCAACTCGGCCCGGCACGCCTCGCCGCGGTCGCCCGCCATCTCGCCGCTCGTTTCGAGCGTCGGGACGGCAGCGAGACGTCGATGGAACTCGATCCGCGCTTCTGCGACGAGGCGCTGGCGGCGACATTGCGCGAGATCGGCGTCGATCGCGTGAGTTTCGGCATCCAGGACTTCGACGTCGAAGTCCAGCAGGCGATCAACCGGCCGCAATCGTTCGACGAGACGATGGATGCGATGGACAGGCTGTCGGCCGTCGGCATCGATCGCTTCAACCTGGATCTGGTCTACGGCCTGCCGCGGCAGACCTGCGAGACGCTGGAGCGCACGCTTGACCTGGTGCTGGACCTGGGGCCGGACCGCATCGCCGTGTTCGCCTATGCGCACGTGCCCTGGATGAAGCCGCGGCAAGGTCTGATCGCCGCCGACACCCTGCCGAGCCTGGCTGAACGGGCGGAGATGGCGATGCTCGTCTCGGACTCGTTGCTGTCGGCCGGCTACCTGAAGGTCGGCCTCGATCACTATGCACTGCCGACGGATCCGCTGGCGAGGGCGGCAGGCAATGGTCGCCTGCGCCGCAGCTTCCAGGGCTATGTCGCGGAGACGAAGCCCTGGGTCGTGGGACTCGGTGCCTCGGCGATTTCGACACTGCCCAGCGGATACACCCAGAATACTGCCGATGCACGTCGCTATGGTGCACTGATCGATGCCGGCTGTTTCGCGACGACCCGAGGATATGCCCTCAGTGCTGCCGACCGGCTGCGCGGCGAGATCATCGAGCGCCTGATGTGCGGCTTTGCCGTCGATCTCGGTGAGGTTTGCGGCCGTCACGGCGTGTCGTCGAAGACCTTCGTTGCCGAGATCGAGGGGCTGCCGGCACTGATCGACGACGGCCTCGTGCGGTGCAAGGGCGACAGGCTGGAGGTGACGCCGTTCGGCCAGCCGCTGGTGCGCTTCGTCTGCGCTGCCTTCGACCATCACCTGCGCCATACCGATGGCCGTCATTCGCGCGGCATCTGAAGAAAGGAACCCGCCATGAGCACGCATCAACTGGTCGCCCGTCACGTCGAGGCGGCCCTGGCCGAGGCGGCCTTCAAGGGAATTGCTGCCGACGTGGTGGCGCGCTGCTTCCTGTCGGAGGCCATCCGGATCTTCCAGCTCAGCCGACCGAACGACGATATCGCCGCGGAACTGGCGGCAGCGGCAGACAATCTCGACGAAGCGGCGCCGCTTGCCTTCATCAGGCCCTGACTCTCCTTACTCGAACCGGCCCTTGCTCGAACCGGCTTGTCGGCGTCGTCAGCGGCCATGCTATCGTGGCCGCGAAAGGCGTTGCATCGATGGGAGAGTCCCCTCAATCCACGGCGTCATCGGAGGAGGTCGCTGCCCTCGCTACCGCTTCGGCACTCGTCGAGGCCTCGGCCTACGTCCAGCTGCTTCTGACGCCGGATTTGCGGATCGTCGCGGCGAGCGACGGCTATTGCCGGGCGCTTGGGCTGGCGCGCAAGGCATTGGCCGGCCGCCGCCCGGACGAAGTCTTCGCGGCGGGGCCAGGTCTTGCCGCCCTTGTCGCCGCACTCGAAACCGCTCGCGACACGCGCCGGGTCCATCGTGGCGGCGAGGCCTTGCAGCTGCAAGCGCAGCAGGCAGCCGGCGGCGCTGCGGGCGTGCCGCTTGGCGATGCGGTCATCAGTCCCGTGCCGACGGCCGGCGGCAACGTCGCCTGGCTGCTGCAGGAAGTGTCCGGTGCCGGTGACGGCCGCGCCTCGCAGGCGCTGGCCCTGGAAGCGGCGGAGGCACGGCTGAGATCGATCCTGCAGACCGTGCCGGACGCGATGATCATCATCGATGAGCGCGGCCGCATCGAATCGCTCAGCACCACGGCGGAGCGCCTGTTCGGCTTCACCACCGACGAGGTTGTGGGGCAGAACATCAGCATGCTGATGCCGTCGCCCTATCGCGAGCAGCACGACGCCTATATCGAGCGTTACCTCTCGACCCGCGAGCGGCGCATCATCGGCATCGGCCGCATCGTCGTCGGCCAGCGCAAGGACGGCACGACCTTCCCGATGCACCTGACGGTCGGCGAGCTTCAGGCCGGCGAGCGGCACCACTTCACCGGCTTCATCCGCGACCTCACCGACCAGCAGATGACCGAAAGTCGCCTCAAGGAGCTGCAGTCGGAAGTCACGCACATGTCGCGCTACACGGCGCTCGGCGAGATGGCCTCGACCCTGGCACACGAGATCAACCAGCCGCTGACCGCGATCAGCAACTATCTGAAAGGCTCGCAACGCCTGATCGATCGCCTCGACGGCGAGCCGGTGCCGATGCTGCGCGACGCCGTCGGCAAGGCGGCGGAGCAGGCGTTGCGCGCCGGGCAGATCATCCGACGGCTGCGCGAGTTCGTCTCTCGCGGCGAGAGCGAGCGCCGCATCGAAAGTCTGCCCAAGCTGATCGAGGATGCCAGCACGCTCGCCCTGATCGGCATCAAGGAGGCGGGCATCGAGGTGCGGTTCCGGCTCGATCCCCGGGCTGACCAGGTCCTGGCCGATCGCATCCAGATCCAGCAGGTCCTGGTGAACCTGATCCGCAACGCCATCGAGGTGATGGCCGACAGCGCCCCGCCGCGCACGCTCGACATCGCCACCGTGTCCGGCCCCGACGATGCGGTCGAGGTGAGCGTCGCCGACACCGGCTCGGGCCTCGCCCCCGAAATCATGCGGCACCTCTTCCAGCCATTCATGACGACCAAGCGCAAGGGCATGGGGCTTGGCCTCTCGATCTGCCGCACGATCGTGGAGGCGCATGGCGGCAAGATCTGGGTCGACGCACCGCCGGCCGGCGGCACGGTCTTTCGCTTCACCTTGCCCGGCATCCGGCGACAGGATCCTGCTCATGACCACTAATCAGGTGGTACATGTCATCGACGACGATGCCGATGTCCGCCAGTCGCTCGCTTTCCTGCTGAGCACCGCAGGCTACGCGGTTCGGGTGCACGAGTCGGCGGTTGCCTTCCTCGCGGCCTTGCCGGGTGCGCAGGAGGGCTGCATCCTCACCGACATCCGCATGCCTGAGATGGATGGACTGGAACTGCAGCGCCGGCTCAAGGAGCTGAAAGCGCGCTTTCCCGTGATCGTGATGACGGGTCACGGCGACGTCTCGCTGGCGGTCGCCGCCATGAAGGCCGGCGCCGTCGACTTCCTCGAAAAACCGTTCGACGACGAGGCGCTGCTCTCGGCGATCCGCACGGCGCTCGCCCGGCACGCCTCCGATAGCGAACAGCGGGCGCGACAGGCCGCGGTGCGCAGCCGCCTGGCCGGGCTGTCGCCCCGGGAACGCGAGGTTCTGCAGGGGCTGATGGCTGGCAAAGCCAACAAGGTGATCGCCTACGATCTCGGCATCAGCGCGCGAACCGTCGAGGTCCATCGGGCCAACGTGATGACCAAGATGCAGGCGGACAGCCTGTCGGAGCTGATCCGGCTCGCCCTCTCGGCTACGTAGAATCCCTTAGGCCAAGACCCAAATGGTTGTCCGCCCGGCGGCGGGATACCGCTGTGCCTCGACAAGGCACCCAGCCGCCCGCCCCGGGAGACATCGATGCAGACTTCCGCCCAGACGCCCCTCCAAGCACCTGTCCACGCCATTCGCGTCCCTGCCGCCGTTGCCTTGCGCGGCATGCCGTCGGCCAGAGCAGGGCTGGTGCAGGTTCTCGACAAGGGGGAGGAGCTGTTCGCCGAAGGCGACAACGCCGACTGGTTCTACAAGGTCGTGAGCGGGGCCATCCGCACCAGCACCTTGCTGAGTGACGGTCGGCGGCAGATCGGCGCCTTCCACCTGGCTGGCGAGATCTTCGGCCTGGAGGGCGGTGCCGTGCGCCGCTTTACTGCCGAAGCGCTGAACGCCGCGACGGTCGTCGCCTTCCGCCGCAGCCGGCTCGAGCCGTCCGCGTATGGCGATGCCGCCCTGCATGGCGAAGTCCTGGCGTCGACCCTGCGCAGCCTCGATCGCGCACGCGAACACATGCTGCTGCTCGGCCGCAAGACGGCACCGGAGCGGGTCGCGGCGTTCCTGCTCGACATGGCCGACCGCATCGCTGCCGACGACGGCCGGTGCGAGATGCCCCGATTCGAGTTGCCCATGACGCGGTCGGATATCGCCGACTATCTCGGCCTCACCATCGAGACGGTGTCGCGGACGCTCAGCCATTTCGTGCGCGACGGCATGATCCGCATGCCGGCGGCGAGCCGCTGCATCGAGCTTCGCGACCGGCAGGGCCTGCAACAGCTCGGCGCCTGAGCGCCGAGCTCGCGCGCCGGACTCGAAACAGCGCGCTCAGGCAGTACGTTCAGGCTGCGGGCGCGTTGGGTCGCATCCGGTCGATCGCCTTGAAGGCGCGGCGGGCCTCTGCCAGCAGCTCGCCGTCGGTCGGATGGTCCATCGCCTCGACGCCGACCAGCTTGGCATGGACCCAGGGCATCGACGTCTCGACGTGGCGGACCAGCTCGAGCTTGGCCTGCGCGGGGCCAACCAGCAGCCATTCCGTCGTGCCGCGCAGGGCGTCGACGATATGGTCGAGAAAGCTGAGATCGAGCGCCTGATGGCCCGACCCGATGACGCCGGCCTTGTGATGGACCTGGCGGAATGGCCCATGGAAGAGATCGTGCGCCGCGATGGTTTCGCGTTCGACGTCACTGGCATTGAAGCGGAAGATGCGGGCTTCGCGGCTGTCCATCCAGACGATGGCATGCGAGGTGATGGAATGATTGGGGGTCATCCTAGGTCCTTGTCGCAGCGTGGCAGGTCGGGGATGTCGGCGGCCGGTCGGCCAGCAGGCGGCCGTTGCGCGGATCGACGATGTGCAGACCGCGGCAGGCCAGGCAGTGCTGTCCGACATAGGTGGGCAACGGGGAGCCGGTCTCCTCGAAGCTTCCCTGGACGTTGTAGCCCGTGGTCGGACAGCGGAAGAGGAAGGTCTGCATCCGCTGAGATCTAACGCGCCGGACGGTGCGGCACCTTGATCCACCTCAAGGGAAGCGGGCTTAGAACGCCTTGGCGAGGGTGAGGCGGAAGGCGAGCGGCTCGATCGGATGGAAGTGCCGGTCGGCGACGCCCTCGGCCGCTTCGCCAGGCAGGCGGGACGTATAGTAGTAGTCGATCTGGCTGCCCTGCGTGTTCAGGAGATTGTAGGCGTCGAGATTGATCTTGATGCCGGAGTCGAAGACGTAGCCGATGCGGCCGTTCAGGGTCGTCGTGAAGGACGACCAGACGCTGCCGTCCGAGGTGAGCGGCCGCGGCCCGAGGCTGCGCAGCCGCAGTGCCCCGAACCAGCCGGTGTCGGCGCCGAGCGTGATGCCGGCCGAGCCCACGAAATCCGGCGCGCCGGGGATCAGGTTGCCTTCCGATGAATAGTCGCTGAAGCGCGCCTGCGTGAAGGCGAGGTCGAGGTCGAAGGCGGCCCACGAGGTCGGCCGGTAGCTGTTGGTCCATTCGACGCCGATTCGCCGGCTCGGCCGGGAGGCCTCGGTGGTGCCGGCATCGCCGACGAAGACCAGCTCAGAGTCGAAATCGAGGATGAACAGAGCGAGCGAGGTATCGAACCCCCTGAAGCGCTGGCTGCGCACGCCGATCTCCGCGCCCTTGGACCGCACGAGCAGCGGCACGGCGGCCTGCGGCGTCGTGGGGTCGGCCGGATTCACCGTGATGGTGGCGCCACGCGCATCGTTGCTGTGATAGCCCATGCCGGCATTGAGATAGAACTCGGTCTTGTCGAACGGGCCGAAGACGATCCCGGCCTTGGGGCTGACGATGAAGGCGGAGATGGCGCCCGAGTTGAGCGGATTGTCGCTCGCCACCGAGGCGGTGAAGAAGTCGCCGCGCACGCCCAGTGTGACCTTCAGCCAGTCGGTCCATTGCGTGGTGTTCTTGGCGTAGATCCCGACGCTCGATTCGCTCACCTGGTCGGCGCGCACCGTCGAGAGCGGCGTGCGCTGGACGGTCTTGAACAGGCCGACGGCGATGTCGTCGTAGCGGACCTGCGTGCCGATCGTCGTCTCCGACGGCAGGCCCGCGAGCTGATGGCGCACGAGATGGCTGGCATTGAGGCCCAGGATCTTGCGCTTGTCGCTCTGCTGGAACTGGTCGCCGTTGTCTGGATCGTCGAGGAAGTAGGTGAAGTTGCTGTAGAGGTTGGTGGTCGAGTAGATCGCGTAGGCCTCGACCTTCGATGCTGTCTGCTCGTCGCTGCGGGTCCAGCGCATCGACAGCGAATAGCGCTGGGTATCGCCGCCGTCCGTCTGGTCGATGCCGCCGAAGCGGTCGAGGCTGCCGTCGGACACGGCGCGCACCGGGATCTGGTCGGTCGAATGCCAGGAATTGCTGTAAGCCAGCGCCGTGATGGCGAGGCCGTTGTCGGGTGTGCCTTCGCTGTAGCGCAGGAAGCCGTTGTACTTGCGGAGATTGTCGGGCACCTGCCAGGGCCCGGTATAGGCGACGAACTCGGCGGCGCCGGTCAGATATCCCTTGCCGAACGGTATCGTGCCGGCGGCCAGGCCGCGCCAGTAACCGAAGCTGCCGCCGGTCGCCGACACAACGTTGCGGTCGAGCCGATCGGCATAGGCGAGCCGCAGCGAACCCGCCGAGGCGAAGTCGCCTTCCTCGGCCCAGTAGGGACCCTTCTTCACCGTCATCTGTTCCACGAGTTCGGGGATCAGGAAGTTGATGTCGGCATAGCCCTGGCCGTGCCCGTGGGTGCGCATGTTGATCGGCATGCCGTCGAGCCAGATCGCGAGGTCGGTGCCGTGATCGAGATTCATGCCGCGCAGGAAGTACTGGTTGGCTTTGCCTTCGCCGCTGTGCTGGGTGACGATCAGGCCGGGCGCGGCCTCGAGCATTTCGCCCGGCCGCTCGATCGGTCGCGTGTTCAGCGTTTCACCAGAGATGCGCTTCTCGCTCGCCGCATTGGTCGGTTCGGCCTCGAGAGCTCGAGGTGCCGTCACGGTGATGGCAGGCAGGACGGTCGAGGCGCCGGTGCCGGTTCCGAACGGATCGGGGCTGAGGCCAGGGCCGGAATTGGGGCGAGGGCTCGTCTGTGCCCAGGCGTCTCCCGTGGCGGCAATCGCCACAACGCAAAGAAGAACTCTTGTATGCACGATTCTAGAATTGTGCATACTCAGGTTGGTCGGACAAGCGGAACCGCAATGCAAAGACTCACGATGTCGGTCGACGACGATCTCGCCGCGGCGCTGGATCGTCATATGAAGGAGCACCGCTATGCGAGCCGCTCCGAGGCTCTACGTGACCTGCTGCGCGAGTTGCAGGCGCGGCAGCGTCTCGACGAGCACGCCGAACGCAAGGAGGACGGTACCTGCGTCGCGACCCTGACCTATGTCTACGATCACGAGACGCGCGATCTCGGCCGGCGGCTCACCCGCGCACAGCACGCCCATCACGACCTGCAGGTCGCAACCCTGCATGTCCATCTCGATCATGAGGCCTGCCTGGAGGTCGCGGTGCTGCAAGGCCCGGTGCAGACCGTCCGCCGCCTGGCCGACGACACGGTGAGCCAGCGCGGCGTTCGTCACGGCCAGCTTCACGTGATCCCGGTGAAGCGCGTGCGCCGTCGCCATGCGCATGGCGGCGCTGCACACGACCACGATCATCTCCACGCCTAGAGGCGAAAGCCTCTGGCGGGACGGTCGCCGTCAGATCGGCGTGGCCGGCACCGACGCCTGCCAGTGGGCCAGGCGCTTCTTCAGCAGCAGGTCGCGGTAGGACGCGTCCTCTTCTTCCTCCTCAAGACGCTCGAGGATCTCGAAGCTGAAACTCTCCGCGCCATGGTCGCGCCACGCCGCCTGCAGGCCCGGGTGGGGGAAGCTGCCCTGGCGCAGGGTGAACCAGTGCCTATTCTGGATCGTCTCCAGGGTCGGGCTGGCGCCGATCCAGCATTGGCCCGAGGCCCGGCAACGGATCAGGTAGATGCCGACGGCAGGCTTGCGCTCCTTGTAGGCGGCAATGGCGGCTTTGCGGTCGATCGTTTTCATGGGTGGCTAATATTATACGGGTAATATTGACTCAAGGATTTTTACCTTGGTATAAATAATCATCATGGCCGACCCGCTCTCCATTTCGTGCACCGCCTTTCAAGGCAGCCGGCAGTTGATCTCGGGTCCGTTTGTCGAGGTCGTGTTGGCGGTCAAGGAAGCCGTGGACCGTGGCAATGCCGAGCCGATTCTCATGTTCGAGGATGCGACAGGACGCGTCTTCGACGTCGATCTGCGCGGCACCAGGGCCGATGTCGTGCGGCGCCTGTCGAAGGTGCCGTCCGCCACGGCTGTTGCGGCGGAGGAGGCGCAGGCGTCGTCGGAACCACGCGGACGCGGCCGTCCGCGGCTGGGCGTGATCGGGCGCGAAGTGACCTTGCTGCCGCGCCACTGGGAGTGGCTGGCGGCACAGCCGGGCGGTGCCTCGGTGGCGTTGCGCCGGCTGGTCGACGAGGCGCGGCGTTCCGGCGGCGAGGCGCACAGGCAACGCACTGCCCGGGAGGCGGCCTATCGCTTCATGTCGACGATGGCAGGCAACCTCGCGGGCTTCGAGGAAGCGGCGCGCGCGCTCTTCGCCGGCGATCGCGCGCGCTTCGAGAAGCAGATGGCGAAGTGGCCGAAGGACGTGCGCCGGCATGTCCTGCAGCTCGCCTATGGGTTTGAGGATGCGGGCCGTGCCTAGCGTGGCGGCCAACGGCCTTACCTTCGACTACGAAAGCTTCGGCGATGATGGCGCCGAGCCCTGCCTGCTGGTCTCCGGCCTCGGCGTCCAGATGATCCGCTGGGCCGTACCGTTCTGCCGCGCTCTGGCTGCCGAGGGCTATCGCGTGATCCGGTTCGACAATCGCGATGTCGGTCTCTCGACGCATTTGGATGGCGCGTCGGTTCCGAACCTTGCGGCGGTTGCAGCAGCCGTCGCGCGCGGCGAACGGCCGGTTGTCCCCTATGCGCTCGACGACATGGCGGCCGATCTCGTCGGGCTGCTCGATGCCCTGGGCATCGAACGTACGCATCTCGTCGGCCGCTCGATGGGCGGGATGATCGCCCAACTCGCGGCGAGCAGATGGCCGCACCGGGTTCTGTCGCTTGCCTCGATCATGTCGAGCAGTGGAAATCCTGCACTGCCCTCGGCGACGCCCGCGGTCCTGACGATGTTGCAGAAGCCCGTGCCGTCTCCGACCGAAGACGAGGCGGCCTTCCTGGCGCAGAGCCTTGCCTTCGCCCGCGCGATCGCAAGCCCCGGCTATCGATTCGACGACGACGCGTATCGCCGGCAGATCCTCGCCGAGGCGGCGCGTGCCTGGAACCCTGCCGGGGCGGGCCGGCAGATCGCCGCCCTTGCCGCGACTGGCGACTGTCGCGAACGGCTCGGGGCCATTGCCGCGGCTACCCTGGTGATCCATGGCGCCGACGATCCCTTAATTCCGATGGCCGCCGGCCAGGACGTCGCCGCTCACATTGGCGGCGCCGATCTCAGGATCATCGAGGGCATGGGACACGACCTGCCGCCCGAGCTGTTTGTGACTGTCATATCCGCGATTGTCGGCAATGCCCGCCGACGGCCTTTGGGCTCGGAGTGCTAATCGATCACCGGCAAACGCTGCTGCAGCTCCTCGACCAGCACGCGCTTGTTCTCGGAGTAGTCGATCGGCACGATCACGAGATGGACGCCGCCGCCGGCGAAGGCCTGCTCCAGGCTGTCGCGCAGCCGGCCGATCTCGGCCACGCGCGTTGCCTTGGCGCCGTAGGCTTCGGCGTATTTGACGAAGTCGGGATTGCCGAACGTCATGCCGAAGTCGGGGAAGTGATCGACCGCCTGTTTCCAGCGGATCATGCCGTAGGCGTGATCCTCGATGATCAGGACGACGAGATTGAGCTTCAGCCGGACGGCGGTTTCGAGCTCCTGGCTGTTCATCATGAAGCCGCCGTCGCCGCACACGGCCATGACGCGCCGGCCGGGATGGAGCAGGGCCGCCATCATCGCCGAGGGCAGGCCAGCGCCCATGGTCGCCAGCGCATTGTCGAGCAGCAGCGTGTTGGCCATGCGCGTGCGGTAGTTCCGCGCGAACCAGATCTTGTACATGCCGTTGTCGAGGGCGAGGATGCCGTCGGCCGGCATGACCTCGCGCACGTCGTGCACCAGGCGTTGCGGCGTGAAGCGGTCCTCGGTCGCGCGCGCGGCGATCCGGTTCAGGATGCCCTCGCGCAAGGGCAGCAGCGCGCCGGCATTAGGTAGCTTGCCCTCCAGCCGGTCGGCCAGCAGGCGCAACGAAGCGCCGAGGTCGCCGACCACCTCGGCCTGCGGGAAATAGACCTGCTCGACATGCGCCGGCAGGTAGCCGACATGGACCACCTTCGGCCCGGTCGCCCCCATGATGAAGGGCGGTTTCTCGACCGTGTCGTGGCCGACCGTGACGATGAGATCGGCGCGCTCGATGGCCTCGTGCACGTAGTCGCGTTCGGAGAGCGCGGCCGTGCCCATATAGAGCTCGGTGCCGGCCGACACGGTGCCCTTGCCCATCTGCGTCGTGAAGAAGGGCAGGCGCGTGCGCACCACGAACTGCGAGAGATCTGACGTCGAGCGCGGCCGCGAAGCGGCGGCGCCCAGCATCACGAGGGGCCGCTGGGCGGCGCGGATCAGCTCGGCGGCGCGGTCGAGCGAGGCGGTGCTGGCCAACGGCAGGTCGACGGGATGCGGCGGCACCAGCGGCACGTCGCCCACGGCCTCGGCGGCGATGTCTTCCGGCAGCTCGAGATGGACGGGGCCGGGCCGTTCCTCTTCGGCTACGCGAAAGGCTTCGCGCACCAGGGTGGGGACCATGTGCGGCGAGACGATCTGCCGGGACAGCTTGGTGAGCGGCTTCATCGCCGCCACGACATCGACGATCTGGAACTGCGCCTGGCGGGACGACAGGATTCCCTTCTGGCCGGTGATCATGATCATCGGCATGGCACCCAGCAGCGCATAGGCCGCACCCGTGGTGAGATTGAGCGCACCGGGCCCCAGGGTCGTCAGGCAGACGCCGGGCCGGCCAGTGAGGCGGCCGTAGGTCGCCGCCATGAAGGCGGCCGCCTGCTCGTGCCGCGTGACGACCAGCTCGATCGGGGAGGTCCGGAGCGCCTCGACAACGGCGAGATTCTCCTCGCCGGGGATGCCGAAGATGCGATCGACCCCTTCGTTGACGAGGGCGGCGACGAAGAGATCGGACACTTTCATGGAGGCACTCCTGCCGGTGAAGGGCAAACCCTAGCAGCGCCCGCGATCAGGTGCACATGACAGCTCTGTTTTCAGGTCGTCATCGACGGGTGTTTGCCTCAGCGCGCCGCTCCGCGCCTTCGCCGCGCCGGCTTGTCGATCAGCAGGCGCGCGCCGGCGCCGTCGCGGCCCAGCCGGTCGCCGGGGTTGCGTAGCGGGCAGGATTTCAGCGACAGGCAGCCGCAACCGATGCAGCTCGTCAGCTGATCACGCAGTTGCGTCAGGCTGGTGATCCGTTCGTCCAGCATCTCCCGCCACGACGACACGAAGCGCGCCCAGTCCTTGGCATTCGGTGAATGGTCGGGCGGAATGGTGGCCAGCGCCTGCTTGATCACCTGCAGGGGAATGCCGGCGCGCTGGGCGATCTTGACGATCGCCACTCGCCGCAGGACGCCGCGCGGATAGCGCCGCTGGTTGCCGGAAGTGCGCCAGCCTTCGATCAGGCCTTTCTTTTCGTAGAAGTGCAAGGTCGACACCGCGACGCCGCTGCGGGCCGCAACCTCGCCCACCGACAGCACGGCCCGTGCATCGCCGTCCTCGTTCATGGCCATGACCTCAACTATAATTGAGGTATCAGCCTAGCAGCCTGGCCTTTCCCGGCAAGTCCGCGATCGCTCACCCGCCCTCTCCCCCGAAACGGGGGAGAGGAGCATGAAAGAAGGCAACTGGGTGACATGTGAACGCTATAGCGACGATGCAGGAGGAGGGGCTGGCTACGCCCGGCTCACCTGATACTCCCCGAAGTCGGGGTCGTGGGTCATCTGCCAGTAGTCGACGAAGCGCCAGGGCATCGCCGAGAAGACGCGGCCGTGCTTGTTGCGGTAGTAGGTCGTCATGCCGGGATGGGTCCAGATCATCTGCTCGTGCTCGGCATCGACCTTGCGGACATAGTCGTCGAGAACATCCTGGCGGACGTCGATCGTGGCGATGCCCTGCTCGATCATCTGGGCGAGGCTGGCCGAGATGTAGCGGGCCTGGCACTCCGACTGGAAGATGATGCTGCCGCCATGGCCGGGGCCGGTATTGGGCCCGATCATGCAGAAGAAGTTCGGGAAGCCGGGGACGGTGAGGCCGAGATGCGCCGTCGGGTTCTCGTCCGCCCAGGCCTCCTTAAGATTGCGGCCCTCGCGGCCCGTCAGGTTGAGGCGCGCCGCCATCTCGGTGACCTTGAAGCCGGTCGACACCACGATCACGTCGGCGGGGCGGGCGACGCCGTCGGCCGTCACGATCCCGTCGGCGGTGAAGTGGTCGATCGTGTCGGTCACCAGCTCGACGTTCGGCCGGGTCAAGGTCCGGAACCAGCCATTGTCGAGCAGGATGCGCTTGCCGTAGGGCGGGTAGGTCGGCACGCACTTCTCGATCAGATCGGGGCGATCCTTCAGCTCCGACAGGATGAAGTCGGTCAACTCCAGGCGATGGCGGTCGTTGATCCGGTTGACCGCCCGTTCGGGATGCGGCCACTCGGGATCCTTGCGCAGGAACGGCAGCAGGCTGTCGCCGTACCGCCAGAACATGTTGAAGCGGTACCATTGCGCGTAGTGCGGCAGATGGGCGAGCAGCCAACGCGCACCCTCGGGAATCGGATCGGAGTATCCCTTGACCGGCCGCGACCATTGCGGCGTGCGCTGGTAGACGGCGAGCGAGGCGACGTCGCCCGCGATCGTCGGCACGAGCTGCATGGCGGTGGCGCCGGTGCCGACCACGGCGACCCGCTTGCCCTTGAGGTCGATGCCTTCCGGCCACAGCGCCGAATGGACGATCTGGCCGCGGAAGCTCTCTTCGCCCTTGAAGGTCGCGCGCAGGGGATCGTTGAGCTGGCCGATGGCGCTCACCAGCACGCTCGATTCGAAGACCTCCTCGCCGTCCCTGGTCTTCAGGGTGGAGATCCAGCGCCGCTTGCCTTCGTCCCAGCGCGACGAGGTGAGCTCGGTGTTGAGCCGGAGATGGCGGCGGATGCCGAACTCGTCGGCAATCTTCTTCAGGTACTCGAGAAGTTCCTCGCGCGGGCAGAAGAAGCGGGTCCAGTTGTTGCCCTGGCCGAAGGAGTAGGAATAGGAATGGTTGGGCGTGTCGACGCCGCAGCCGGGATAGCGGTTGACGTACCAGGTACCGCCGAGCTCGGCATTCTTCTCGACGATGGTGTAGGGGACGCCGAGCTTGTCCAGCGCCACGCCGAGCGCGATGGCGCACACGCCGGCGCCGACGATCAGCACATGGTGATCCTTTTGCGCCGCGACGGGCGTCTCGCCAGTCCAGGCGGCATGTCGCGGCACGAAGCCCATCTCCTCGCGCATCAGCGGGGCATATTCCGGCGCCACCTTTTCACCGAGGCTCGTGCTCATCATCCGCAGAAGCAGCTCCTCGCCTGGGTCGGTGATGACAGGCTTGGGCGTGCCGTTGGCGAAGAGCTTGACGATCGCCTCGCGGATCTCGTCCTGCACCTCCTTGGAGAGGCCGGCCTCGGGATCGGGAATGAGGCGCACGTCGCGCCGCGGCATGTAAGGCGGCTCCAGCCAGCGCAGGTCGCCGGTCAGGTGCACCAGCACCATCAGAAGGCAGCGTATGTCGCCCTCGGCAATGGCCGAGGCGAGGTCGAGGGGCTTGGGGGAGATCGTGGTGTTCATGCCAGTGTCCATTGTCGTGGCCTCACCGATCCGCTCGGCTCTCTTGGGATTGGGGAATGTCGACGAGTGCCCGCTGGCGCAGCAGGGTGCGCTGCACCTTGCCGGAGGCCGTCATCGGCAGCTGGTCGACCAGCAGCACATGGCGCGGGATCTTGAAGCTCGCAATCTTGCCGCGGCACGCTGCCACCACGTCGGCCGGCTCGAGCGCCTTGCCGGGCTTGGCCGTGACATAGGCGACCACGACCTCGTTCAGGCGTTCGTCGGGGTAGGGCACGACGGCGACTTGGTCGATCGCCGGCACCAGGGTCAGGAGCTCGTTCTCGACGCCGACCGGCGAGACGTTCTCGCCGCCGACCCGCAGCATCTCCTTGTAGCGGCCCATGAAACGCACGAACCCGCCGGGCAGCATCACGCCTTGGTCGCCGCTATGCAGCCACCCCTCGGCATCGATCGTGCGCGCCGTCGCCTCGGGATCGCGGAGATAGCCTTGCATGATGCTGTAGCCGCGATAGACGATCTCGCCGGTCGTGCCGTCCGGCACGGGCACGCCGGTGGCGGGGTCGACGATGCGGCATTCGATGCCCGGCATCGCCCGACCCGACGTGTCGCAGCGTTGCTCCTCCGTGTCGGTCAGGCTGCCCGACGTCACCCAGCCCCAGGCTTCCGACATGCCGCTGCCGGTGACCGTCGGACAGAGCCGCCTCTGGGCGGCGCGCGCCACCGGGATCGATCCGTCCGATCCCGACGGGAACGTGCCGAATCGCAGGCTCGAGAGATCGTAGGGCTTCTCGTCCAGCGCCTTCATCAGGTCGGCGTAGTGCGTGTCGAAACCGTGGATGATCTGGACCTTGTGCTCGGCAATCAGGGCCAGCGCTTCGTGCGGATCGAACACGTCCATCACGATCTGACGCATGCCTGCGACCATGGCGGCGAAGATGATCTCGCCCAGCCCGTAGACGTGGAACATCGGCAGATAGGCGATCGTGCAGTCGCCGGGCCGCAGGCCCCACAGCACGGCGCGGTCGCGGCAGGCACGCATCGCACTGTGATTGTGCATCACGCCCTTGGGCGTGCCCGTCGTGCCCGAGGTGAAGATGATCAGCGCCGTGTCGGTCGGCCGCACGCTCGAGGCGCGCCGGGTGAGCTGTTCGGTCGAGACCGCAGCGGCCTTGTCGTTCAACTGGTCCCACGACAGCGTGCCGGGAGGCTGGGCGCCGCCCACCACCACGATGCTCTCGAGATGAGGAAACCGGTCGAAGCTCTTGCCCTTCTTGCCGGTGGTCACTTCGGGCAGCGCGGCCGAGACGATCGACAGGTAGTCGACCGGCCCCGATCGATCGACGGTGATCAGCACCTTGCATTCGGAGAAGCCCAAAACGAAGGCGAGGTCGTTCTCGCGATACCTGGTATTGAGCGGTATGGCCACGGCGCCGACCTTGAGGGCGGCGAAGAAGGCGACGACGAACTCGGGCCGATTGGTGAGCAGCAGCGCGACCTTGTCGCCGGCCTCGACACCCTGCGCCATCAGCCCGCGCGCGGCGACGTCGATCGCGCGGTCGAGCTCGCTGAAGGTGATGTCCTTTCCCTTGAAATAGAGCGCACTCTGGTCGGGCCAGGCCGCCGCCGCCTCTGCCGGCAGGGCGCCGTACACTTCTGCCTTCATCTCCGCTCCTCACCGTCTTTGGCCGACTTTTCTGTCGGCTCCGAGGCCGCTCGCGTCCTCGACTTACCGTTGGACAAAAAAATATACTCGCCGGTATATTCGTCAACCCATTCGTAGCCGAATCTGGCATGCGGCAAATAGGGCAGCGACTCCGTAGGGCGGAACCGACATGCGCGTGAAGCAGCACATAAAGGAATACAAGCGCGAGCTGATCCTGAAGAACGCCCTGGAACTCTTCTCGGAGAAGGGGTTCCAGAAGACGACCATCGACGATATCGGCGGCAGCCTCGGCGTCACCAAGCCCTTCATCTACACCTACTTCGACAGCAAGTACTCGATCCTCGAGCAGCTCTACGACCGCGCCTATCGCGACCTGCACACCGGCATCCTCGAGATCCTGAACGCCGAGGAAGGCGGCCCGGCAGAGCGCCTGCGCCGGGTGGTCAGGCTCTATGTCGAGGAGAATATCGAGCGCCAGAAGCTCACAGCGATCATGCTGGAGGAGGAGCGGAACCTCGCGCCGAAGAAGCGCGCCGAGGTTCGCCGCAAGCATCGCGAGTTCGACGGCAAGCTCACCAGCCTGATCGAGGAGGGCGTGGCCGCCGGCGAGTTCAAGGTCGCGGACCCCAAGCTCGCCTCGCTCGCCATCAGCGGCATGGTGCGCTGGATGCACCGCTGGTACTCGCCCGAGGGTCGCCTGGCACCTGCCGAGCTGGCTGCACGATTGAGCGACCTCGCGCTGAATATCGTCGGCTGTCCGGCGGCCGACGCCATGCCTGCCGATCTCACTGCCGCGTCGAAGAGGCGAAGTAACGGGCGGGTGGTTGGCCGAGCGCCTTCTTGAACATGGTGATGAAGGCCGTCACCGACTCGTAGCCCAGCTCGTGCGCCACGCGCTGCACCGGCTCGCCGGTGGAGAGCTGGCGCAGCGCATGCAGCAGGTGCCGCTGCTGGCGCCAGCGGCCGAAGGTCAGGCCGGTCTCCTTGACCATCAGGCGGGCCAGCGACCGTTCGCTGAGCGCAAGATGCGCCGCCCACTCGGCGAGCGTGCGGCGATCGGAAGGATCGTCGGCCAGCGCCGTGGCGATCTGGCGGATCTTGGGATGGTCGGAGACCGGAAGATACGTGCGCTCCACCGGCATGCGGCAAAGCTCGTCGAGCAGCACGCGCACCAGGCGCTCGGTGTGGCTGCCGCGCTTGTAGTCCTGCGGCCCATCGGCGAGATGCAGCGCCATCTCGCGGATCATCGGCGAGAGACCGAGCGCACAACAGTCGGCCGGCAGGGCCGCCGCATCCGGCTCGATGAACAGGAAGCAGAGACGGGCATTGGCCGTCGCACGGTTGCTATGCGGCGTACCGCCCGGGATCCAGATGCCGCGCTGCGGCGGCACCATCCATTGGGCGTTCGGCACCTCGCAGGTGACACTGCCGTGCAGTGACAGGATCAGTTGCCCCTTGCGATGGTGATGCACGGGTGCCTCGCGATCGTTGGCCGTGGCCTCGACACGAATCGCCACCGCCGGCTGGCGGGTCCGGTCCGGATCGAAGGCGTAGATCGACGAGCGAAGTGACAGTGTTGCCATGGCGGAAGAACTTGGCCGGATTCAGCGATAGATTGGCACTATCGCTGAATTATTGCCAGTCGGGCCCGCCTATATGCAGGCCCATGTCCACGGTAGAGCGTCCCGGCAAGATCGCCCGTCCTGTGCTTCTGATCGCCGGCATCCTGCTGATCGCCGCCAGCCTGCGTGCGCCCTTTACAAGCGTCGCGCCCGTGCTCGGCATGATCCGCGAAAGTTTCTCTCTCGGCACGGCCGAAGCTGGCCTCCTGACGACCCTGCCCATCCTGGCCTTTGCCGCCGTGTCGCCCTTCGCGGTGCTGATTGCCCGCGCCTACGGCATGGAGCGCAGCCTGTTCGGCGCGCTGCTGCTGCTCGTGGCGGCGATTGCCGTGCGGTCCTCGGGGCCGGCCTGGTGTCTTTATCTCGGCACGGCGGGCATCGGTGCCGGCATTGCCGTCTGCAACGTCCTGCTGCCGAGCCTGCTGAAGCGCGACTTCCCGCACCGGGTCGCGGCGCTCACTGGCGCCTATGCGGTGACGTCGGGCGCGACCGCGGCACTGGCCTCGGCCATCGTGGTGCCGCTGGCCGGGCGGCCGGGTTTGGGTGGGCCGGATTTGGGCTGGCAGGGTGCGCTCGGCCTGCTGGCCATCCTGCCGCTCGCGGCGATGGCGATGTGGCTGCCGCAGCTCGGTGGCCACTCCGCGCCGGTCAAGGGCGTCGCAGGCTCCTCGCCGGGCGGCGCGATCTGGCATTCGTCGCTTGCCTGGCAGGTCTCGCTCCTCATGGGGCTGAACTCCTTCATCTACTACGTCGTCATCGGCTGGCTGCCGGCGATCCTGGTCGATGCCGGCTATTCGCCGGTGCAGGCGGGCTCGCTGCACGGTGTCATGCAGCTTGCTACGGCAGTCCCCGGATTGCTGCTGGCGGCAGTGGTCGGCCGGCTGCGGGACCAGCGGGCGATCACTGTCGGCATGTCGGCCATCGCAGCACTTTCACTGGCCGGCCTGCTGCTGATGCCGCGGGCGGGCGCCGTCTGGGCGGCGCTGTTCGGCTTCGGATCGGGCGGCACCTTCATGCTCGGCCTCTCCTTCATGAGCCTGCGCGCCGCGACCGCGCCGCAGGCGGCGGCCCTGTCGGGCATGGCGCAGTGCGTCGGTTATCTGATGGCTGCCGCCGGACCGCCGCTGGTCGGCGTCCTGCACGACCTGTCCGGTGGCTGGCGGCTGCCGCTCGCCGTCGTGGTCGCGCTGTGCTTCGCCATGGCCGGCCTCGGCTCGCTCGCCGGTCGCGCGCGGCACGTTTGAGCGGCGGTCAGCAGGTCGCGCGATAAGGCGGGCGTCGGCTCGCCAGGGCGTCACCCAGCAAATCGAGACGGTCCTGTCCCCAGAAGACCTCGCCGTCCAGGACGAAGCTCGGCAGGCCGAACACGTTGTCCGCGACGGCCAGGCTGAGGTTGCGTTCATAGTCCGCGAGAATCGCGGTCGAGCTTGCCTGCTCGAGGAGGTCGGCTCCGTCCAGACCCACGCCGCGGGCGATCTCGGCGACGGTGGCAGGTTCGGCGATGTTTCGGCGTTCCCGCCAGGTCGCGGCGAACAGGCGGCCGAGCAACGGCTCGACCGCGTGGCCCCCCATCATCGCTGCAATCACGAGACAGTCGGCGAGCTGCGGATCGGCCGAAAGGTAGGGCGACGTCAGGTCGATCACCACGCCGCGCCGCGCACACCAGCGCTGGACCTCGAAGTCGCGATAGCGCTGCCGCGAGATGTGGCGTTGGCGAAGGGGCGTTCCACCTGTCGCGGCAAACAGCGATCCCAGATGGACCGGCCGGTGCAAGAGCGTCACGCCCTGCTCGGCTGCGAAGGCGGCGATCGCCACGTGGCCGATATAGGACCAGATCGACTTGATCGAAAAGTAGAACGGGATCCTCATGTCATTGCGCTTGCACGTTGGCGCGTTGGAGTGAGCTGCCGACGACATCGCGGTTGCGACGTATGTTGGCCGCCATGTCGGCCGGCGCGTGGGCGGCGACGGGTGCTACCGATAGCGCTTGAAGGATCGTCTTCATGTCGGGTGAATTCATTACCTCCATGGCAGTGCGATTCACGCGTTCGACGATTGCAGGCGGTGTTCCCGCCGGTGCCAGCAGACCATACCATCCGCGGATGCGATAGCTTTCGAGGCCAAGCTCCTCGAAGGTCGGCACGTCGGGATAGAGCGGGGAGCGGGCGGTGCCGGCATAGGCGATCAATTTGAGCGTACCGTCGGCGATCTGGCGCTGGATCTTGTCGTCGAGCACGGCATAGGCGAGCTGGACATCGTTGGCCAGCAAGCCCTGGGTCAGATTGGTCACGTCGCGATAGGGAATGTGCGTCACGGCCCAGCCCGTCTCCTGGCGCACGGCTTCGAGGTACAGGTGGGAATTGCTGCCGATGCCGTACGATCCCCAGTTCAGCTTGCCGGGATGGGCGCGCGAATAGGCGACGACGTCCTGCAGCGTCTCCGCTCCCAGCTCCTTGCGGACCACGATGCCCGCGAGCTGGTTGGCCAACATGGCGACCGGCGCGAAGCCGTTGGTCGGATCATAGGGCAGGTTGCGGAAAAGGAAGACGTTGTTGGTGTAGGGTTCCGTGGCGGTCGTGCAGAACGTGTAACCGTCGGGCCGGGCGTTGGCGCAGGCTGTTGCCGCGATGATCTGGTTGGCGCCCGGCTTGTTGTCGACGATCACCGGCTGACCGAGTTCCTTCTGCAGGGCTTCGGCGAGCTTGCGGGTCAGCGTGTCGAGTGCCGCACCGGGGCCGGCCGCCGTGATGATCTTGATGGGACGATCCGGCCAGGTCTCGGCCCGGGCGGTCGAGGCAAGCGCCAGAAGCAGCGTCGCCAATACGAGTCTGAGCATCGCTATTCCTTCCTGAGATCCGCCCGTCGCCGCGTCAGGCGGCCGTGAGCTGGGTGCCGCCACAGACCGAGATGCATTGTCCGGTGACGTAACGCGACAGGTCGGTCACCAGGAACTCGAGAACGAGGGCGCAATCCTCTGGCGTCCCGTAGCGTCCAAGCGGGACGCGGCCGACATCGGCGGCGCGACCGATTCCCCGCGCTTCGGACTGTGCTTTCACGCGTGACGTCCAGATCAGGCCGGGCGCCATCGCGTTCACGCGAATGCCGTGCGGGCCGAGCTCGAGCGCCATGCTGCGCGTCAGATGGGTCAGTGCCGCTTTCGCTGCGCCGTAGAGTGCGCTCGATCCGCCGGCCGAGATGAAGCGGGCCGAGGCGGAGGACATGTTCACGATCACGCCCTTTCCACGCGCTTTCATCGCGGGAATAGCGGCCTGACTGCACTGCAGCGCCGTCATGAAGTTGAGGTCCATTGCCGCCCGGGCATCTTCCTCGAGGACACAGGAAGGGCTGCTGCGCTCGACCGGCACGAGATTGCCGCCGGCATTGTTCACGAGGATGTCGAGCCGGCCGAAGCGATCGAGACACGCCTCTACCAGAGCACGGGCCGACGCCGGTTTCGTCAGATCGGTTTCGATGCGCTGAGCCGACCCGCCGAGCTGTTCGATCTCCTCCGCGACCGTCTCTGCCGAAAGTTCTTCACCGAAGGCGGAGGCTTGCGCGAAATCCAGGTCGGTCACCACGACGTTGGCGCCGAGACCAGCCAGATGGTGCGCAAAAGCGCGGCCCAGCCCACGCGCGGCACCCGTGACGATGGCAGTCTGTCCGTCGAGCCTCACAGCATTTCCTTTTGGTTTTCATATATGAACTAGTTCATATAATGAAATCAAAGGGACGACCCCAAGTCAAGGTTGCCGGAGGGCAGCGCGTTCGATCGTCAATCAGTGGGGTGGGTCGAACGCCGTGCCGCCGGCCAGCCAAGCGGCGCCCCGGCGGTACAGCGCCTCGACCTCGGGCCCCTTCAGGCCGGGCATGTCGCGCTTCACGCGATAGCCGATCTGCTCCTGCGCATAGCCCAGATGTCGGTAGCCCTCGGGCAAGGCGCTCAGGGCATCGCGGTCGAGCGACGGGGCGGAGGCCGGGTCGATCGGATCCAGCCGATCTTTTTCGTAGATGGGCTGGCGCCGGACGATGCCCCAGCGCTGCTTTCGCTTTTCGAGGAAATCGTAGAATCGCCCGGTGCAAACGACATCGCACGCGACGTCGTGCACGGCGGCTCTTTGGGAAATCGTCATCTTCGTTTGCGCGATGGCGCGGTCTCCCGCTAGATCGATGCTCGTCCCCCCGAGGAAATGCAGGATGCTGACGCCTTTGTTCCATCCCTCGCGACTGACGCGAATGAACTCGGCGGCGGGCCCCTGGAACCACGTGGCCGACATCCAGCCATCTTCGGTCCAGACGGTCGCGAACCGGTCCCAGTCGCCGGCATCGCGCCAAACGACCCAGTTCTCCAGCAGTTCCCGAATGGCGAGCCGATCGACGAGAGCAGGATCGGTCACGCGCCAGTCGGCGGGCGTCACGGCAGGATTGGTCACGACCTGTTTCTCCTATAGAACTAGTTCTGAATATGAAACTTGAAGCAAAACCCACCGTCAAGTCGGCGGACCGCACGCTCGATCTCCTCGAATTCGTGGCCGAGGCCGAGGTGCCCCCGTCCTTCACGGCGCTGATGGCCGGCACCGGCATACCGCGCAGCAGCCTGTTCCACCTGCTCAACAACCTGCAGGCGCGGGACTATCTGCGCCAGGATGAAGGAGGCGGCTACAGGCTCGGGGAAAGATTCCGCCAGTTGGCGGCGCGGCTGGATACTCCGTCGCTGGCCACGATCGTCACGCCGCATCTGCGCCGGCTGAGCGGCGCCGTGAACGAGACCTCGGGCTTCTACGTTCGCCGCGGCGACAGGGTCGAAGTCGCGGCCACGATCGTCGGCGGGCAGGCGTTGAGCTTCACCATGAGGGAAGGCGATCTCGCACCGCTCTATGCCGTTTCCGCCGGCAAGGTCGTCCTGGCGCACCTGGCGGAGCGGGAGCTGGAGGCCTATCTCGCCGGCCTGTCGTTCGAGGCGATCACGCCGCGGACCTTGCGCTCCGTCAACCTGCTGCGAAAGGAAATCGTGGCGGCTCGGAAAGACGGGTTCGCCTATTCGAGGGAAGAGTTCACACCGGGAATCACCGGCATTGCGAGCGCGGTGACCCACGGGAACGAGCTGCTGGGTGCGGTGAACCTGGCCGTGCCCACCTCGCGTTTCACGGACAAGCAGGCGATTCTGTTCCGGCGGGAGCTCGCCAGCGTAGCCACCGCGTTGGCGCGCGCCTTGCGACCTTAAGGGTTTGTCGGGCCCGAGCCGTTCGCTGTCCCCGCTTGCCGCCGTCTAAGCCGACGTGCGGCGCGTGCTCAAGGCTTCGTCCAGGCATCGTATGATGGTGTGACCATCGACGGGCTTGCCGAAGAAGCCGATCGCGCCGGCTGCTTCGGCCCGGCGGCGGATATGCTCCTCGGGAAATGCCGTAATGAAGATGACCGGAATGGTGCTGCGCCGCGCCTGCAACTCGGCCTGCAGATCGAGTCCGCTCATCTTCGGCATCTGGACGTCGAGGATCAGGCAGGCGGTCTCGGTGAGCTGCGGCGACGTCAGGAAAGCTTCGGCGGAGGCGAAGACACATGCATCGTAACCCAACGACCTGACAAGGCTGCTCATGGCCGCTCGAACGGAGTCGTCGTCATCGACAATGGATACGAGGGGGATCTCCGACAACAGGTACTCCTTCAGAAGACGATCACGACGGCATGCGCGACGTCGTCCCCGACAGGAGGCCAAGGTGGCTCATCTCCGGCAGTTTGGGAATCATACAGACGTTTAGGACCTGCTGCTGTCCGGCCGGTGCAGTTCCAGGCTCTCCGCCATCCTCACAAGGTCTGCAAGCGACCTTGCCTGCATCTTCCGCATGACGTGGCCGCGATGCAGCTTGACCGTGATCTCGCTGAGACCGAGCTTGCCGGCCACCTGCTTGTTCATCAGGCCCGAGGTGACCAGGGTCATGACCTCGCGCTCCCGCGCCGTCAGCTGATTGAACGAGGCGCGCAACGAATGGTGCGTCCTCTCGGCCGCGCGTGCCTGCTCGTCGCGCTGCAGGGCCGCCGTCACCGCGTCCAGCATGTCCTGCTCGCGAAACGGCTTGGCGAGGAAGTCGACGGCACCCGCTTTCATGGCCCGTACCGACATCGGTATGTCGCCATGTCCGGTCATGAACACGATCGGGATCCGGATCTGCGCCGCCTGAAGCTGCATCTGGAAGTCCAACCCACTCACACCCGGCAGCCTGATGTCGAGCACTAGGCAGCTTGGGCCGTCGGCCCGCTTGTGCTGCAGGAACTCCGCCGTCGAGGCGAACACGTCGACCTGGAGGTCGACCGAGCGGAACAGGCTATCGAGGGCCTCGCGTATCGAGGCATCGTCGTCGACCACGAAGACGCGGCTCATGCGGCGAGCTCCTGCTGGAACGGCAGGGAGAACGCGAAGGTAGCGCCCGGTCCGTCATTGGCCGATGCCCAGATGCGCCCGCCATGGGCCTCGACGATGGAACGGCAGATCGACAGGCCCAAGCCCATGCCGGCCTCGCGCGTGGTGAAGAACGGACTGAACAGGCGGGCGACGGTCGATGCGTCCAGGCCGACGCCGGAATCCTGGATGGCGACCAGCACGCCACTCCCCTCGACGCTGGAACGAACCACGAGCAGGCGCGGCCGATCGGTGACGGACGCCAGCGCCTGCATGCCGTTCACCATCAAGTTGATGACAACCTGCTGCAATTCGATCCGGTCGGCAAGCACGGGGGCGAGCCCGGTGCCAAGATCGGCCGTCAAGGCGACGCGGTTGGCGAGGATCTCGCGTTGGAGAAGGCCGATGCTCTCGCGGATCACGTCGTTCAGGTCGAGCGGCTGCTTTTCCACCGGTGCCTTTCGGGCAAGCGCCCGCAGCCTCTGAACGACCTCGCTGGCGCGCGTCGCATCCCGGACGATTCGCTTCATGGCGCTCTCGACTTCGGGGAGCACCGGCTCCTTGCGGTTGAGCCAGCGCAAGCCTGCCTCGCCGTTGGCGACGATGCTGGCCAGCGGCTGGTTGACCTCGTGGGCGATCGAGGCGCTCATTTCCCCCAGAGTGGCGACGCGGGAAGCGTGCGCGAGGGCCGCCTGCATGGCTTGCAGCGTATCCTGGGCCTGGCGGGTTTCGGTGACGTCTATGACGGCGCCCACGATCTCCTCCTCGCCGGATCCGAGATGCACCCGGCGGGCGTGGACATGCAGGTGCTTGGTCGCATTGGCAGGGGCCAGCCAGCGCAGCTCGAAGTCGTAGTCCTGTCCGTTTGGCCGGCCAGGACCGAACGCCGCCTGCAGGTTGGCGCGATCGTGCGGGTGCACACGCTGCAGGACGAGATCGCGCGTCGGCTCGTCGTCCCGGTCGATGTCGAGAACGCGATAGCCTTCGGACGACAGGAAGATTTCGCCGCTCTTCACCTTCCAGGCGAAGTAGCCGGTCCGGCTGAGCGCCTGCGCCTCGTCGAGATAGGTCTCCGCGCGCCGGCGGTCGGCGTTCTCGGCCTGCAATGCCCTGTTCGTGCGGCCGAGGGCCTCGTTCGAGCGTGCCAGCGCCCGGCTGCTGCGGCGCTGCGCGGCGCTCAGCGCCACCACGAAGAGGGCGGTGACGAGAAAGAGTGCGATGCGCGGAATGTCGTTGGCGGCGACCTCGAAGGTTCCTTCGGGGGGCAGGAGGAAGAACGTGAAATAGAGTACCGCGACGGCGACGGCCAGGAGGCTGGGGCCCAGGCCGGCGGCCCAGGCGACGAACATGATGGCGCAAAGGAACAGGGAAACGTAGGGCATGGTCTGCAGGTAGGTTTCGAGCAGCCGCGCCATCGCGAACGCCGCCGTCACGGCCAGAACGGCAAGGCCATAGGCGATGACGGGCGAAGACGAAGGCCGCCACGAAAGAGGAAACGTCGACATCTGCGTGCCCATCACCCTAATCAGCCCCGCTCGATTGCTGAAAGTATACTTGCGTATAGCAGTGAGCGGAGTCGCACGCTTCCGCCCTCTCCCGCGAAACGGGAGAGGGGAACATGAAGGTAGGGCAAGCGGGCCGGCGTACGCGCTGATGATTAGGCGGTTTTCCGCTTCACTCCCAGCCGATGGCTGAGGCGGTCGAGATAGAGGAAGACGACGGGTGTCGTGTAAAGCGTGAGGAGCTGCGACAGCGCCAGGCCGCCGACGATGGCATAGCCCAGGGGCTGACGGATCTCCGATCCCGTTCCGGTCCCCAGCATCAGGGGCACACCGCCCAGCATGGCGGCCATCGTCGTCATGAGGATCGGGCGGAAGCGCATGACGCAGGCGCGGTAGATCGATTCTTCAGGGCCCAGCTTCTCAGTGCGTTCGACCTCGAGCGCGAAGTCGACCAGCATGATCCCGTTCTTCTTGACGATGCCGATCAGCAGGATGATGCCGATCATGGCGATCACGCTGAGGTCGAGGTGAACGGCCATCAGCAGAAGAAGGGCGCCGACGCCGGCGGAGGGCAGGGTCGACAGGATCGTGATGGGATGGATGGCGCTCTCGTAGAGAACGCCCAGGATGATGTAGACCGTGATCAGGGCCGCCGCGACCAGCAGCGGCGTGCCCGACAGCGAGGCCAGGAAGGCCTGCGCATTGCCCTGGAACGAGGTGGCAAGCGAGGCCGGCTTGCCGGTCTCCCGCTCCATCTTCTGGATGGCGGCGACGGCATCGCCCAGCGCCACGCCGGGACGCAGGTTGAACGACACGGTCACCGACGGGAACATGGCCTGGTGATTGACGACGATCGGCGCCGGCCGAATGTCGCTGCTCACCAGGGTGCTGAGCGGCACCTGCTGGCCGGTCGCCGAGTTCAGGTAGATGTCGTGCAGCGCCTGCGGGCTGTACTGGAAGCGCGGATCGACTTCGAGCACGACGTGATACTGGTTCAGGAAGGTATACATCGTCGAGACGATGCGCTGGCCGAAAGCGTCGTCGAGCACGTTGTCGATGGTGGATGGCAGGATGCCGAAGGTCGAGGCGACTTCACGGTTGACTGCGATGTCCAGCATCGGGCCGGCATTGGCCTGGTCGGTGGCGACGTCGATGATGCCGGGAATGGCCTTCATCTTCTCGAGAAAGATGGCGGACCAATGGGCGAGCTCGGTCGGATCGGCATCGGTCAGAGTGTACTGATACTGCGTCTTGGCCAAGCGCGCACCGATGGTGATGTCCTGCGCGGCCTGCAGATAGAGGGTGATGCCCTGGACCTTTGCGAGCTGCGGCCGCAACCGGTTGATGATTTCGTCGGCGCTGGCGTCCCGCTGGTCCAGGGGCTTCAGGTTCACGAACACGCGTCCCTGATTGAGCGTCGCGGTCGGGCCGCCCGGGCCGACATAGCTTCCGACCGAGGCGACGGCCGGATCCTTCAGCACGATGTTCACCAAGGCCTGTTGGCGCTGGGCCATCGCCGGGAAGGAGATGTCCTGCGACGCTTCCGTGATTCCGGTGAGCTGCCCAGTGTCCTGCTGCGGGAAGAAGCCCTTGGGGATCACGACATAGAGGTAACCGGTGAAGGCAATGGTGCCGAGCATCACCATCAGCGTCACGAAGCGGTGGCGCAGGACGACCTTCAGGCCCCTTTCGTAGAGCCGCAGCAGGGCGTCGAACGCCCGTTCGGATGCGCGATAGAGTCGGCCATGGCTGCGACGGCTTTCGTTCTTCAGCAGCCGCGCGCACATCATTGGTGTCAAGGTGAGCGAGATGACCAGCGACAGCAGCAGCGAGACGGAAAGCGTGACCGCGAATTCCTGGAACAGCTTGCCGACATAGCCACCCATGAAGAAGAGGGGGATGAACACGGCGATCAGGGAGAGCGTGATGGAGACGATGGTGAAGCCGATCTCGTGCGACCCCTTCAGAGCTGCGTCCATCGGGCTCAGCCCCTCTTCCAGATGGCGCACGATGTTCTCGATCACCACGACCGCATCGTCGACGACGAAGCCGACGCCGATCGAGAGTGCCATCAGCGACAGGTTGTCGAGGCTGTAGCCCAGGGCATACATCACGGCGAAGGTGCCGATCAGCGACAGCGGCACGGTCACGGCAGGAATGACCGTCGCCCAGAAGTTGCGCAGGAAGACGAAGATGACCATCACCACCAGGGCGACGGTCAGCAGGAGGGTGAACTGCACGTCGGCGACCGAGGCGCGGATGGTGGTCGTCCGGTCGGCCAGGATGTCGACCTTGATCGCCGGCGGCATCGAGGCCTGAAGCTGGGGCAGCAGCGCCTTGATGCGGTCGACGGTCTCGATCACGTTGGCGCCCGGCTGGCGCTGGACAGCGAGGATGATCGCGCGCTGCCGGCCGGACCAGCCCGCCAGGAGATCGTTTTCCGGCGCCTCGATCGCCCGGCCGATGTCGCGGATGCGGACGGGGGAGCCGTTTCTGTAGGCGACGATCAGCTCCTCGTACTTGTCCGGTTTCAGGAGCTGGTCGTTGGTGTTGAGCGTGTAGGTCTGGCGCGGACTGTTGAGCGTTCCCTTCGGCAAATCGACATTGGCCTGGCCGATGACGCTGCGCACGTCCTCGAGGCCGATGCCGCGCGCGGCCAGTGCCTGCGGATTGACCTGGATGCGGATAGCGGGCTTCTGCTGGCCGCCGATGCCGACCAGGCCGACGCCCGGGATCATCGAGATCTTGGGCAGCAGGATGTTCTCGGCATAGGCGTCGATCGTGGTGAGCGGCAGGGTGTCCGACGTCAGGGCCACCAGCAGGATGGGCGTTTCCGCCGGGTTCACCTTCCGGATCGTCGGCGGATAGGGGATGTTGGTCGGCAGGTAGGGACTGGCGGCATTGATCGCGGAAAGCACGTCCACGGCGGCACTGTCGATGGTGCGCGAGAGCTCGAACTGGACGGTTAGCGTGGTGACGCCGAGCGCGCTGGTCGAGGCGAGCTGGGTGACGCCGGGAATCTGGCTGAGCTGCTGCTCCAGCGGCGTGGCGACCGTGGACGCCATGGTTTGCGGGTCCGCACCGGGCAACTGGGCGGAGATCTGGATCGTCGGATAGTTGACGTTCGGCAGCGCTGCCACCGGCAGCAGGGTGTAGGTCACGAGGCCGCACAGCAGCAGGCCGGCCATTAGCAGCACGGTCGCGATCGGCCGATGGATGAAGACGGCGGAGATGTTCATGGGATCGCCTTCTCGACAGCGCTCTGGAGATCGGCCTCGCGGGCGGCCTTGCCGTGGAGCAGGCGCACCGTGCTGTTCTCGGTCAGCCGGTACTGACCGTCGACCACGACGTTTTCGTTGGCGCTGAGGCCGCTGTCGATCAGCGCCTCGCCTCCGCTGATCTGCCCGACGGTGACGGGACGGGCGCTCACCGTGTTGTCGGGCGCGATCACATAGACGTACGGCCCATTCTGGCCCTGTTGCACGGCCGCCGCGGGAACGGTGAGGCCGTCCTTGCGAAGCTCGAGGAGCAGGCGGGCATTGACCAGCTGACCTGGCCACAGTCGGTGGGCGGTGTTGGGGAAGTTCGCCTTGAGCTGGACGGTTCCAGTCGACTGGGCGATCTGGTTGTTGACCAGCAGCAGAGTGCCCTCGTCGAGCTTGATCTTGTCGTCCTGGCTGTAGGCGACGACGGTGAGGGGGCCCTTGGCCATCTCGGCCTGGATGGCTGGCAGCTTGTCCTGCGGTAGGGTGAAGATCAGGGAAATCGGTTCGATCTGCGTCACCACGACGAGCCCATTGGGGTCGGTCGGATGAATGATGTTGCCGATATCGACCTGCCTCACGCCGGTGATGCCCGGTATCGGCGAGGTGAGGTGGGTATAGCCGAGCTGGACTTCGGCCTGGGCGATCAACGCTTCGTCGGCCTTGATGGCCGCGTCGAGCTGGGCGACCTGTGCCTTCTGCGTGTCCGAGAGCTGCGAGGAAGCATAGCCCTTGGTCTGGAGGTCGGTGTAGCGGCCGAGATTTGCCAACGCATTGGCGAGCTGCGCCTGGTCTCTGTCACGATTGGCCTTCATTTGCTGGAGCTGGGCCTCGTAAGGCCGCGGATCGATCTGGGCGAGCCGGTCGCCGGCCTTCACCGTCTGCCCCTCGACGAAGGTGATGCTGGTGAGCTGGCCCTGGATCTGGCTCCGTACGACGGTGGTGTTGTAGGCGAGGACGGTCCCGACGCCACGCAGATAGATCGGCACGTCGTGGCGCAGGACGGTTCCGCCGACGACCGGGATTGCGGCGGGCGCCTGGATGGCCGCCGGCCTCGTCGCGAAGCCCGGCAGGATGCCGACATAAAAAGCCGTCCCGAGCCCCAGAGCGAGAGCTCCAAGGACGGTGGTGACGATCAGCTTTCGCATCATGGGGGCCTCCGAAGGCCGAGGAAACGGTCAGCAGCCCGAAGCCGTGGTGGAGCTCTGGCCCGGCACGGTCTGGCCGCCAAAGGAGCCCGAGGCGGCACAGGGCGATGTCGAAGGGGGCGACGACAGGACGGAGGACATTCCGGTCGATGTCGGCGCCGTCGTCGGGGCGGTCGTTGGCGTGTTGATGGTCGTGAGCGGCGGCAAAGGGCTCAGCCCCGGATTGGCGAGTTCGGTTGAGCTGAGGGGAATGCCTGCCGGCGCCGTCTGCCCGGCCGTCAGGCCGAGGGTCGGCATCGATGAGCCGGTGCTGCCGCTGCTTTGCGTGCAGCCGATCGAGGGAGTGGCGGCCACTCCTCCGCCGTCGAAGGACGTGCTCCCGGATAACATGGTGCTGCTGCCGGTCGCGCTGCATCCGTTGCCGATGCCGCCGGTCGGAGGAGGGGCGATGCCTGGAACGGCAAGCTCGGTCGCGCCGAGGGGGACGCCGACGGAGCCGACCGCGGTGCTCGAGTTCAGGGTCGGCGAGGACGTGAAGAGCGACGAATTGGACGGGCTGGTCTGCGCAAACGAGGCATCACAGGCCAGCAGCATCAACAGCAGCGCTGCGATTGGCGGGGGCGTTTTCATGACGCGGCCTCCTCTATCGGTGCCGGTCTCAGCAGGGTTCGGCGGTAGCTTGTCGGCGTGAGCCCGGTGAGCTTGTGAAAAGCAGCGGTGAACGAGCTTGTCTCTCGATACCCGACGGTCAATCCGACTTCCGTCACCGAGGAGCTGGTATGGCCGAGCAGGTGCTTGGCATGCTCAATTCGTCGCTGACGGTGGTATTTGTGTGGCGGCTGGCCGAGCGATTGCTTGAAGGCGCGGCAGAAGTGATAGGGGCTGAATCCCGCCAGCCGTGCGAGCATCGACAGTGAAATCGGCTCCGAGAGATGGTCCTCGATATACGACGTGACCAGCCGTTGCTGGCGTGGCGTCAGTCCGCCTTTGGCCGCTCCTTCCTGGGCGGCACTATCCGGGCCCTGGCGGAACAGCTCGTAGGCGAGCGCGGTGCCGAGAGCGTCGAAGTACAAATTATGGTGATCGTCGGCCTCGAGCAGCTCCTCGAGCCTTGCCACCAGGGACAGGAAAGTGGGGGCTACGAGCCGCCACCGCGGCGCCGGTGCCTCGGGAAGGCGCGCAGGATCGAAGTAGAGGAACAGCATGTGCACCGCGCCGAGCGATTCGTACCAGTCGCGATAGCTGTGGCCGGCAGGAACGAAGATGGCGCGGTTCGTCATGTCGTGCAGGGCCGACCGCGGCAGGCCGTTGACGACCGTCTCGCCATCCCGGCGCAAGCCCTGTCGGCAGATGACGAGAAGGTGACGTGATCCCCGATAGTGAAACACAATCCTGTCGCCCGGCTCGACCTGGATGGCGTCGCCGGCGATGTCGGCCGAACTCTTGCCGCGGCGCGTTGCTGGCGCGCTTCCCTCGATCTCGACCTGGTCGTGCCAACCTCGCGTGAACCGATCGGATGACCCGTACAGTTGCACGGGCGGGCGCAATGGACCCATCAGCATGGTTCGACCTTCGTCGTTTGAGTCTGCTTGCCCCTTGCCCAGGGGGCAGGAACGGGATCAAGCTAGTCGGAGCCGGCCTGGTCTCTCCATCGCGCAGAAGGTGCGAGGTCTATCGCCTCGGTCTAGCGGGCCTATACTTTGGTTTGCTGCGCGTCCGATCACGATCCGCGAAGTTTTTGCGCAAGACCGGCACGTCGAGGGCAAGCCTGGTCAAATCGGGCACGGCGACAAGCCCTATGATGGGGTACCTCGAACGACGTGGAAAAAGAGCATGCTCGGCAAGACGCTGTCATTGGCCGCCTGTGCGGGAGCGATCGTGTTTGCTGGCCTTGTCCAGGCCGGGGCTCAGTCGCCGCCCGATCGCCGTCCTTTCGAGGCGAGCTTCGGCGATCTGATGACGATGGTCATCCAGCCGCGGCACCTCAAGCTCGGTTTGGCGGGGCAGGAGAAGAACTGGGCCTATGCCGATTACGAGCTGCGCGAGTTGCAGGGCGCCTTTCGAAGGGTGGCGCATGCCATCCCGGTCTATCGGTCGACCGACATGGCCGCCTTGATCGATGCAACGATGGCGGCTCCGCTGGACGCCGTTGCAACGGCCATCAAGAGCGCCGACGCGGATCGCTTCACGGAGGCCTACGGTCAGCTCACGGCAACGTGCAACGCCTGTCACCAGAGCACCGGCCACGAAGCGATCGTCATCCAGGTGCCGCGAGCCTCGTCATTCCCCGATCAGGACTTCCGCCCTCGACGTTGACCGGGACGGGCCGGCCGCCGGCGCTGGGACGCCGAGTGTCCCGGCAGGCGCCGCCTAATCGGGCATGACCAGCGGCTTGTCGTTGGGGATACGGCGGATCGTCGACGTATCGAGGTTGAGGTGCTGTGCCACCAGCGCCGGCGGCGTGTGCGACAGCCAGTCGGACAAGGCGACATCCTCGAAGCGATCGCTCCTGAAGACCTCCAGTACCATCAGATCAGTGTCGCCCGTGTTCTGCACGTAATGGCCCTGCGCTCGCTTCACATAGCCGATGTCGCCGGGATTGAAGTCCATGGTGACGGCATTGGGGCCGGTATTGAACACCGTCATGCGGCCCTTGCCCTTGATCCAGTACTGCCATTCGTCGGCGTTGGGGTGCCAGTGCAGCTCGCGCAGCCCACCCGGATGGACCGTCACCAAGGCGGCGGCGATCCGCTTGGAGACCGTGAAGTTGCTCGAGTCGGCGACGCGGACCTCGCCACCTTTGGTCTGCCGCAGGGGCTTCATCGCGCCCAGGGAGAAGGTGAAGGGGTAGGGCGGGGCGCCGAGTGGGCTGGTGACGGCCTGCCGGTCGGCCGCCAGGGGACCGGGCAGCTTGCCCTGGAAGATGTAGAGGTCGTGCAGCGGTATCTTTGAAAACTGCTCCGCTGGGATCCCGAAATTCTTGGCGAGAACGTGGGGCGGCGTGTGGGCCATCCAGTCGGTCAGCAGCAGCGTATTGAATTCGGAGGCCTTGCCGTCGTCGAAGCAGATGACGAACTCGCATCCGTCCGGCCCGAGCCCCTGCAGGGAATGCGGCAGGCCGGCGGGAAAATACCAGAGATCGCCTTCCTTGACGTCGGCGACGTAGGCGCGCCCCTGCTCGTCGAGCACGGTGATGCGGCAGTTGCCGTAGGTCATGTAGGCCCATTCGGTGGCGAGATGCCAATGCAGCTCGCGGATGCCGCCGGCTGTGAGCCGCATGTTGACGCCGGAGATCTCCTCTGCGACCGAGAAATCCTTCTGCGTGACCTGGCGCGCCCATCCACCGCCTTGAATGCGCTTGGGCGCATTGTTGAAGGAGGCCCAGGGCAGCGCCATGCTGCCGACATCGGTCGATGGCGGCGACTGCGCCGAGGGGAACTGACTGGCGAGCGCCGGATTCTGCGAGCCGGGATCGGTGATGCTGGTGGGATCCTGCGCGGTGCTGGCCGCGCCTTCCGGCGGAAGGTCGGGGTTGCCGAACGATTGCGCCTGGGCCTTTGCCGCTGCCGCGACCAGCGCGCCGCCCGCAGTCACCGCCAGGAGATTGCGGCGTGATACGAGTTCCATGGTGATTCCTCCATCTCTGGTGCGATGCCCTGATAAGGGCGTGCTGCACCGGAATGGCTGTCGACGGCTTGCCCACTCTGATTGCCGATTGCCGCGAACACCGCGATGCCGGGACGCCGCGGCACGGGCATCGGGCGATTGGAGAATCCGGCTGTCGCCTTGAGCAAGTGCCAGCAAGACGATCACCGCTCACCGTCCCTAAATCTCTCCTGGAACCGTGACGTGTGTTCGTGATGGGTGAGGCCAATGGAAAGCACCTCTGATCGGCGACTGCTCATGGCCGAAGATGGTTTGGTCGGCGGTTCGCTGGCTGGCCTTTGCCTGGCGCGGCTACAGCATTTCGCTCGCGAGAAAGGCTGGCGAGGATTCGGCCTGGTCGGTCCCGGCGTCCTGATCGCGGTGGGCTATGTCGATCCGGGAAACTGGGCGACTGATCTCAGCGGAGGCGCCCGTTACGGTTTCGAGCTGCTGTCGGTCGTTCTGCTGGCGAACCTGGTCGCGGCCATGGCGCAGGCGCTCTGCGTGCGGCTGGGCATTGTCACGGGCAAGGGGCTGGCCGAGGTCTGCCGCGAGTCCTTCTCGCGGCCGGTCGTGATGCTGCTGTGGTTCCTGACCGAGATCGCCATGGTCGCGACCGACCTTGCCGAGCTGGTCGGCAGCGCCGTTGCCCTGAAGCTCCTGTTCGGGATCGGTCTGCTGCCGGGCGTCCTGATCGTCAGTGCGGGGACCTTCGTTGTGCTTTCCCTGGGCCTCAGCGATCGCAAGCTGAGCGGCCTGGTGGCCCTCCTGATGCTGGTGGTGGCGGTGAGCTTCACGGTGCTTCTGGTACTGGCAAGGCCGCACTGGCTCGAAGTGGTGGCCGGGCTGCTGCCGACGCCGACGCTGATCGTCGATCCTTCGATGCTTCTGATCGCCATTGGAATCGTCGGGGCCACCGTGATGCCGCACAATCTCTATCTGCATAGCGGCCTGCTGGCGGTGGTGGGCCGACGGCTCGAGGCCGGATCGCAGCGGAGCACGGAGGTGAAGAAAGCCGCGATCAGGGCCGGCGCGCTCGATTCCAGCCTGTCGCTCACGATCGCCTTCTTCATGAATGCGGCGATCCTGATCGCCGCGGGCGCCGTGTTCCATGCCAACGGCCTGCACGAGGTATCGAGCCTGAGTTCGGCCTACAGGTTGCTCGATCCGGTGCTGGGTAGCGGAATCGCGGCGACGCTCTTTGCCGTCGCCTTGCTGGCGGCGGGCCAGAGCTCGACCATCACCGGCACCCTGGCCGGCCAGATGATCACGGAGGGCTTCCTGCGGATCCGCCTGTCTCCCCTGATCCGGCGGCTGATCACGCGCGGTGCCGCGCTCGGCCCGGCCATTCTCTATTTCTCGCTGGCCGGTGAGGACAACAGTGCTCACCTGCTGATCGCGAGCCAGGTGGTGCTGAGCCTGCAACTGCCGTTCGCCCTGGTCCCGCTGGTGCATTTCACGGCCAGCCGTCGGCTGATGGGCGATCTTGCGGTGGGCCGGAGGACGGCGCTGTGCTGCTGGGCGATGGCCTTGTTGCTGGTCGGGCTCAACGTCTTGCTGATTGGCGACATGGTGGCCTGAAAGGTGCCCCGCCCGACCGGGATCGGTCGAGCGGACGTCGCCTCTCGGCGCGGGGCTTCGAGCTGTCGCGCTAGTTCCAGGTCTTGAGGACCGGCAATACCTCCTTCGCGAACAGGCGCAGCGATGCCTCCGCTTCCGGATAGGGAATGCCGCCGAAGCGAAACGATGTCGCCAGCTCGAAGCGGCCGAGCATCTTCCGGCGTGCCTCCAGCCCCTGCAGGATGCGATCGGGCGTGCCCCAGGAGGTCGCGCTCATGAAGCCTTTAAGGAAGCCCGCCTTGCCCATCTTCTGCAGGCTCTTCGACGCCTCGGCATAGGAGGCGTAGCCCTTCGTCGTCTTGAAATGCTCGCCCATGATCTCGTAGTGCTCGAGGATGCTGTCGAGATAGGTGTCGAGGTACGTCGTCGCCTTTTCCTCGGCGCTCTGGGCGTCAGGGCCGCAGTAGCAGAAATCGCATGTCATCGGCGGCGGTGCCGCGACGCCATGGAGCTCCTGGTAGCGGGTGCGATGCTTCTCGACGGACGGCAGACGATGTTCCCACGACCGGTCGGCGAACATCACCATGCGCGCGCGCAGCCGTGCTGCGGATTCGACGGAGTCGTCGCTCGAGGCCACGGCGTAGAGGCGATCGGCAAAGGGGCGCATCGGCGCAGGCCGGATCGGCGTTCGCGGCTGCGGATAGAAGGTGCCGGCGCCCTCCATATGGCCGGTCGCCAAGGCATCGACGATCAAGGCGGCGGCCTCGTCGAAGCGCTCGCGCGACTGCTCCATGGCGATGCCGCGGAAATTGGCGAACTCGCGCCGCGACAGGCCGCGCCCGACGCCGAACCGCAGCCGGCCCTGGGCGAGATAGTCGAGCATGGAGATCTTCTCGGCGACGCGCAGCGGATCGTTCCACGGCAGGATCACCGCCGCCGTGCCGACGTCGGCCCGCTTGAGCTGCGTCGTGAGGTAAGACAGCAGCTGCGCGTTGTCGGGGCAGAACGAATAGTCGAAGAAATGATGCTCGACGGACCACACCACGTCGAAGCCGAGTTCGTCGGCGAGACGGGCCAGCCGGATTTCCTCGTCGTAAACGTCGCTATCGGCGATCCCCTCCCAGCCATGGCTCGTGAAGACCATCTGCATGCCGACATCCATCTTCTTCTCCTTTCGATAAGGTTCGCGATCCGGCAGGTTCAGCCGACGAAGGCGCCGCCATTCACATCGAGGACGGCGCCCGAGACGTAGGAAGCCGCCGGCGAGCACAGGAAGGCGATCGGCCAGGCGATTTCCTCGGCACGGCCCATACGCCCCAGCGGCAGGGCCGACGGCGCGAACGGCAGGCCTTGCGCGAGCGGCGTATCGACCGGCCCCGGCGCCACGCCGTTCACCAGCACGTTCCTGGCCACGCCCCGACGCGACAGGCTGCGCACCAGGGTGTGCACGCCACCCTTCGAAGCGGCATAGTCCATCGGCGTGCCGCCGGCGATGCCGCCGCCGTTGCGCCCGGCGGCCGATCCAACGAGTACGACATAGCCGCCGCCGCGCTCGCCGAACCGGTCGACCAGGGCGTTCCCCAGGACGAGGGGCGCCCGCACGTTGATCCGCATCAGCAGGTCGAAGCGGTCCTGCGGCGAGAGGTCGGCGCGCCAGCCGTCACGACTGAAGACGGCCGCGCAGTTCGCAAAGGCGAAGAGATCCGGCTCCGACGACAGCGACTGGAGGAAGCCTTCGTCGGCGAGATCGCCGGGCCGTCCGGTGACCTTCACGCCGCACTTCAGGGCCTGCGTCTCCGTGTCGGCCAGTGGCGCCACGTCGGTGACCACCAGGTCGGCCCCTAGGCGCGCCAGCAGCAGCGCCGTCGCCTTGCCGATGCCGCTCGCGGCGCCTGTCACCAATACGCGTCGGCCTCTCAAGCCGAGAGCATCGTGCCCGTTCTCCGTCATGCGTTTCCTCGTATCGCTTTTGGCCATTCGGCGGCTTTGTCGGTAATTTGTCAATAGCGAATGCATTCGTTATAGTAGAACGGCGACGATCGTGCTCGCTCTGTCGGAACGCGCGGGGTAGCAACCGGTGCGGATCAACGATCGGAGGCGCATGCCGTGAAGGGCCAGCAACGGGGAATTCAATCTGTCGAGATCGGCTGCTCGCTTCTGCTGGCGCTGGTGCAAAGCCGAGTGCCGATGCCGTTGCGCGACCTCGCCAAGGCGGCCGGCATGTCGCCGTCCAAGGCGCATCCCTATCTGGTGAGCTTTGCGAAGCTCAAGCTGATCACGCAGGACGTCGCCACCGGCCACTACGATCTCGGCGAAGAGGCATTGCAGATCGGCCTGGCCGCCTTTCAGCGCCTGTCGCCGCTGAAGGCCGCTCAGGAAGAGTTGAAGTCGTTCGAGGCGGCGGCCCACTATTCGACGGCCGTCTCGGTATGGGGCACGCAGGGACCGACCATCGTGCAGGTCACCGAAGCGGACTATCCGCTTCATGTCTTCGTGCGCTGCGGCACGGTGCTGTCGTTGATGAACACCGCCGCGGGGCTTGCCTTCGCCACCTTCATGCCGCGCAGTGTCATCCTGGCCGCGCTCAAGCAGGAACGCCATCGCTTCGCCGGCCGCCCGGAGCCGGTGAGCCAGGCAGCGCTCGATGCCGCAACGGCCGATGTGCGCCGCCTCGGCGTCTCGCGCAGCCTCGGCACCGTGGTGCCCGGGGTGAACTCGATCTGCGCGCCGGTCTTCAATCACCAGGGCGAGATGGTGCTGGCTGTCAGCCTGATGCGGCCGGGCCTGCCCGCCGACGGCGACCCCGATGGCGCAACCGCCCGCGCGGCGCGCGAATGTGCGCGCCGGATCTCCCGGCGTCTCGGCTACCAGCCGGAGTCCTGAGAAACGGGAATTCGCTATTATCTAATTTGTTTGACATACGCGAACGCCGTTTCTACGCTTTTCCCAAGACGCCCATCGATCAAGGGGCGCCCTTCGGGAAAAAAGCGGGAAGGAAACCAAGATGAAGCGTGCGTTCGTGGCGGGACTGGCGGTCCTCGCGTCAGCCCTGATCCCGTCGCTCTGCCTGGCGGAGGGCGGCCCTCTCAAGATCGGCGTGCTGACCGACATGAGTGGCACCTTCGCCACCATCGTCGGTGAGAATTCGGCCGAAGCTGCACGCATGGCGGTCGAGGATTTCGGCGGGACAGTCGCGGGACGCAAGATCGAGGTGACGGTCGGCGACCATCAGAACAAGCCGGACGTTGCGGCCACCATTGCGCGGCGCTGGTTCGACACCGAGAAGGTCGACGCGATCGTCGACGTGCCGGTGTCGTCGATCGCGCTGGCCGTCCAGGCGGTGGCGCGCGAGAAGAAGAAGGTCGTTCTGTTCTCGAGCGGTCTGACCGACCGCCTGAGCAACGAGGACTGCGCGCCCTACAGCGTGCAGTGGATGCTCGACACCAACGTCCTGGCGCGCGGCACGGTGAAATCGATCCTGCAGGGCGGCGGCGACACCTGGTTCTTCCTCACCGCCGACTACGCCTTCGGCGAGTCGATGGAGAAGATCAGCCGCGACCTGATCGTTGGAAACGGCGGCAAGTTCGTGGGCAGCGTGCGCAATCCGCTCAACACGCCGGATATGTCGTCCTTCCTCCTGCAGGCACAGGCCAGCAAGGCCAAGATCATCGGCGTCGCGAATGTCGGCCAGGATTTCCGCAATATCGTGGTCGGTGCCGCCGACTTCGGATTGATCGCCGGCGGCCAGAAGCTGGCCAGCCTGATCGTCTACGACAGCGACATCATCTCGCTCGGCCTGGACAAGGCACAAGGCCTCTATGTCACCACCGCCTTCTACTGGGATCTCGATCCGGCCAAGCGGGAATTCTCCGAGCGCTTCTTCAAGCGTCGCGGCGTCATGCCGAACATGATCCAGGCGAGCATCTATTCGTCGATCAGCCATTACCTCAAGGCGATCAAGGCGACGGGCACCGCCGATCCCGACAAGGTGCTGCCGCAGATGCGCGCGACACCGGTCAACGACATGTTCGCGACCAACGGCAAGCTGCGCCCCGACGGGCTGATGGAGCACGACACCTACCTCATGGAGGTTAAGTCGCCGGCGGAGTCGAAGTCCAAGTTCGACATCATGAAGCTGGTGCGCCGCATTCCGGCCGACGTGGGCTACGCGCCGCTGTCGTCGTCGAAATGTCCGTCGCTCGCCAAGTAACGTCGCGCCCCATCGAGGAGAACGGCAGTGATCGACCTGTTCGGTGATCTGCGGCTGGGCGACCTGCCGGCCCGCGCCGCCATCAACTGGGGCGGGCGGGAGGCGCTCGTCTACGGGCCGTCCCGCTGGACCTTCGAGGCCCTGGATCGCGAGGTCGATCGCTGCGCCTGGGCGCTCGTCGGGGCGGGGTTCGGTCCCGGCGACAAGATCGGACTGTGGTTCAACAGCCGGCCGGAATACATCTTCCTGCTGTTCGCCATCGTGCGCATCGGCGCGGTGGCGGTGCCGCTCAACACGCGCTATCGCACCCGCGACATCGCCTACTGTCTCGGCCAATCCGAGTGCACGGCGCTGATCTATGTCGAGAAGTCGGGGCCGATCGACTACGGAGCCATGCTGTCGGAAGTCCTGGCCGACGCGCAGCCGGTGGCCGGTGGCGGCCTTCGCAGCGCCGCCTTTCCCCGGCTCCGTCGTCTGATCACGGTCGAGGACCGTTGCCTCACCGTCGCCGACGAGCTTGCGACATTGATCAATGCCGCCGGCCCGCCGGATCGTGCGGCGATCGAAGCGCGAGCCGCGGCGATCGGAATCGATGACCTGGCGATGATCGTCTACACCTCGGGCACGACCGGCAATGCCAAGGGCGCCATGCTGACCCATGCCGGCGTCCGGCTCTGCATCGAGCGCAGCGTGATCTGGGGGACCAGCTTCCGCGACGTGCAGATGCACTACCTGCCGCTGTTCCATCTCTACGCCATCGGTTTCGTCACAGTGCCTTCGATCGCGCTCGGTGCCTCCCAGATCCTGATGGAGACCTTCGATGCCGATCAGGCGCTCGACCTGATCGAGGCGGAGAAAGCCACGATCGTGCACGGCTTCGATCCGCACTATCGCGATCTGCTCGACTGCCAGAAGAAGAGGCGCCGCGACCTTTCCAGCCTGCGCATGGGCAGCTTTCCCTCCGGTCCCGACAACTGCATCGGCATCGTGCGGGCCGTTCACGCCGAGTTCTGTCCGATCCTGCCGTCGTTCGGCCTCACCGAGACCTGGGGTGGCATCACCGCCGGCTTCATGGACGCGTCGGTCGAACAGCGCAGCGAAGCGTCGGGCTTTCCGCTGCCAGGTGTCGAGATCCGCATCGTTGATCCGGAGACGGGCCGGCCGGTGCCGGCCGGGGAGACCGGCGAGATCCGGATCCGCAGCTTCTCCCTGACCAAGGGCTACTACCGCATGCCGCAGGAGACGGCGGCGGCGCTGGGCGAGGACGGATTCCTGCGGACCGGCGATGCGGGCTACATGCGCGCCGACGGCTATCTGCGCTTCACCGGGCGCTACAAGGATATGCTGAAGGTCGGCGGTGAGAACGTCGCGCCGGCCGAAGTCGAGGCACTGCTGCTCGAGCTGCCCGACATCGCCGACGTGACGATCGTCGGCTATCCCGACGAGCGGCTGAACGAAGTCGCTGCGGCCTTCGTCATTCTGCGCGACGGTGCGCGGCCCGTCGACCTCGACACCGTGCAGCGCCACTGCCATGGCAAGGTTGCGAGTTTCAAGATCCCGCGCCAGCTCTTCATCGTCGACAGCTTCCCGATGACTCCCTCGGGCAAGGTCCAGAAGGTGAAGCTGCGCGAGGTCACGCGGCGTCACTACGCGGACGCACGTCAGGCGAGGGTCGACGCATGACCGGCGCGAGCGCACCCGCCCCCAAAGCCGCGCGCTACGCGAGCGGTGCCACGCTGATCGCCGGCGGCTCGGGAGGCATCGGCCAGGCGATCGCCGAGCTGCTCGCGGCAGCAGGCAGCAACATCGCCGTCACCTATCGCGGCAATCGCGAGGCCGCGGAAAAGCTGGTCGCCCGGCTCGAGGCAACGGGCCGCCGCGCGGCGGCGTTCCAGCTCGACCTGCGCGATGCGGCCGCGGTGGCCAGGGTCCACGCGGAGGTGCTCGACCGGTTCGGCGGCCTGCACACCGCGATCTACGCTGCCGGTCCCTACATCAACATGCGCTACATCAGCGATCTTGCCCCGCAGCTGTTCGAGGAGACGGTCGGCACCGACGTCTTCGGTGCCTACAACTTCTTCCATCACGCCATTGCCGGACTGCGTGCCGCGCGCGGCGTCGCGATCGGCCTCGGCACGCCGGCAATCCGCCGCTATGCCAAGAAGGACGTGATGTCGTCGGCGCCCAAGGCCGCAATCGAATCGCTGATCAAGGGCATTGCCGCCGAAGAAGGGCGCAACGGCATCCGCGCCAACATGGTGGGCGTGGGTGCGATCAGCGACGGCATGTTCCACAGACTGGTGGCAGAGGGCGATTTCGACGATCGCTTCATCCAGGCGACCAAGAACGCGGTGGCGCTCGGCCGCTTCGGCACTGCGATGGAGATCGCCAACGTCGTCGACTTCCTCGCCTCGGACGCCGCCTCATACGTCACTGGCCAGACCCTGATGGTCGATGGCGGCTTCGCCCTTTAGGGCGTGGACTCATGATGCGCGGCCAGCCAATGTGCAGGACCGAACAGTGAGCAATTCGAATGGCGATGGAGTTGAGAGGCGCGAGAGGCGAGGGGTTTGCGACGATCGCCGCTGACGGCCGCGTGCTGGATTCCTGGTTTCTTCGGCTGCGCCTGGTCGTGGGGGCGGACAAGTCGGCAACGGTGCGGCTCACGAAGGACGAGATCGGCGGATCGTTGGGTGAGCAGGCAGACGGATATGCGCGACACGACGATATTCGCAGTGTCGACATCGTGCCAATCCGTACAGAAATCGACTCCCTTGCCTCTGCACCGACCGATGTGCACGACGTGTATCTTCGGCTGCATCTCCTCAGTCACCGGCTCGTTCAGCCCAATTGCCTGAACCTCGATGGCATTTTCGGCCTGTTGCCCAACGTTGCCTGGACGACCCTCGGTCCCTGTGAACCCTCTCGTGTACCGGAAGTGCAAATGGCGGCCCGAAAGCGCGGCCTCGCGTTTGAGGTGACAGGCGTCGATAAGTTTCCACGCATGACCGACTATGTGACGCCTGCGGACGTGAGAATTGCCGATGCGGATCGCGTCAGGCTCGGCGCCTATTTGGCACCGGGCACGACCGTCATGCATGAAGGCTTCTGCAATTTTAACGCAGGTACGCTCGGTCCCTGCATGGTCGAGGGCCGGATAAGCGCCGGCGTGGTCGTGGGAAGGGGCAGCGACGTCGGCGGCGGAGCGTCGATCATGGGCACTCTGTCCGGAGGCGGGAAAGAGAGGGTTACGGTCGGTGAGCGCTGCCTGATCGGAGCCAATGCCGGTATCGGCATTTCGTTGGGGGACGATTGTGTTGTCGAAGCGGGCTGTTACATCACGGCAGGCGCGCGCATCCTTTTGGAAGATGGCCGAGTCCTGAAGGCCAGGGAGCTTTCGGGCCAAAAGGGCCTTCTTTTTCGTCGCAACTCCCAGACCGGCGCTCTCGAGGCGACCAGGCGCACGCCAAACTGGGACGGCCTCAACGCGCAACTCCACAGCTAGAGCAGCGCCCGGGAAGATGGAACCGCATGCGGTTCCCTCTTCCCGGGCATAAGCTGCTCTAGAATCGTTAGAATCTAGAGCACGACCTTCCGCTCGACTGATTCCAGTCGAGCGGAACGTGCTCTAGCACCGCAGTTGTGCGCCGGCGCGGAGTGGATCAATCCGATCGGCACCGAGCCGTGCCAGGCGGCGCCATCTGTTCGGCGTCTCGCCGACGATGCGCTTGAAGACCGTGGTGAAGTGCGCCTGGCTTTGAAAGCCGACTTTGAGCGCGATCTCGACCAGGGAAAGGCTCTCGTCGCGCAGGAAACCGCAGGCGCGGGCGATGCGTCGCTGCAGCAGGAATTCGTGCGGCTTGACGCCGGTGGCCACCCGGAACTGCGCGGCGAAGTGCATGCGCGTGAGGCCGACGATGCGGGCCATGTCGGCCAGCATGATGCGGTCTTCCAAGTGGTCGTCGATATAGCGTTCGACGCGGCGATAGCGCCACTTGAGTAGGGGGCCCACGTGACGGCTGGCGCCAGGCGAAGACTGCGGGTCGGGATGCTGCGGGACCTCTGCGTCGAATGCCGGGTCATGATCGACGGCGGAAAGGGGTAGACAGGCTTCCGAAAGACCGTCGAAAGCGCCTCTTTCCATTCGTTCCGTGCTGCGCGACATCACCGAATCTCCACCATTGTGATGAAGGCAGCGTGTCATTCCCTGCACTAGGGTTGCTATTGTACGGAGGGTTCGTCGGCCCCATACATAGGTTTGGGCCTCAATCGTCGGCGGGACGTCCCCGCAGGATGGAGGGTGGATCGCTGGCAGGGAATGTCTCGGCCAGTTCTTCGTCGAGGCGACGTTCTATGTCGTCCCGCGTCGGTTTGGGGGCCGCGCGGTCGGCTGTGCCGCCGGGCCGCGCCGTCGGCCGCGATTTGCCGGGTTTGGGTTTGCTCTGTTTCATCGGTGCTCGCTCCTGCTGGTATGCGGGCCGCAGCGCCTGTCTTCGCCCAGTATGACCCGAAACGAAGACAGGCGCGACCGCAGAGCCTATCGGGTGGTCTCGAAAAGGAACCAGATGCGGCGTTCGGCTTCGTCGAGCCAGACCTCGACGAGACTTGCCGTCGCGACGTCGCCATGTTCCTCGCAAAGCACGTGCAGCGACCGCAGCGAGCCGGCGAGCTGCCGATTGTCGTCGCGCAGCTCGGCCAGCATCGCGGTCGGCTCGACATAGTCGGCATCGTTGTCCAGCAGGCGCTGCAACCGGGCGATCTGGCCGATGGAGCGCAGGGTCGTGCCGCCGATCTTGCGCACACGCTCGGCGACGGGGTCGGTCATGGCGAAGATCTGGCCGGCCTGTTCGTCGAGCAGCAGGTGATAGTCGCGAAAATGCCGTCCCGAGATATGCCAGTGGAAGTTCTTCGTCTTGATGTAGAGCGCGAAGCAGTCGGCAAGCAGTGCCGTGAGCGCGCCGGACAGGTCCTTGACGGCATTGTCGGAGAAGCCGCTGGGCGTGTGCAGCTTTGCCGACTTACGGTCCTGGATTGAAAGAGTCATGACTGGCCTCCTATCGGTTCGATGATCTGCAGATGGCGCTTCGAAGGTCGTCGTCGTCATTGCGTCATGAACGTGGGATGCCACGGGCCTGAAATCTTCCCGGTAATTCGCTGCTTTTTCGAGGATGCACGACGTTCGGTGCGGAGAGCTGCCGAGACGTGACGATGTCGCATCTTTTGCCGCAAGGTCTCGACACTTCGCACACGCTGGTCGAGATTCGATGACACTGACCGGGAACAATCGTGCCCGCGCAAGCTCTGACGCTTCGAGGAGTAGAGTGCCATGACCGATCGCCCGTTCTCCGAGGCTTCACAGACCGACAACGCCGATCATGAAGATCGGGATGTGCCGCAATTCGCACCCTACAGTCCGCCGGCCGGTGGCTGGGGCGCCCTGCACGCCACGGCCAAGGCGCTGCGCGAGCAGGGTGTCTTGGTCAAGGGTTCCGCCGCGCTGCTGGCGATGAACCATCCCGAGGGCTTCGATTGTCCCGGCTGCGCCTGGCCCGATCCGCGGCATACCAGCTCCTTCGAGTTCTGCGAGAACGGTGCGAAGGCGGTGGCCTGGGAGCTCACCAGGAACCACGTCACGCGCGAGTTCTTTGCGACACATACCGTGAGCGAGCTGGATCGGCAGAGCGACTACTGGCTGGAGCAGCAGGGGCGGCTCGTCGAGCCGATGCGCTACGATCCGGCGACGGATCGCTACCTGCCGATCGATTGGGCCGACGCGTTCGCCCTGATCGCCCGCGAGCTCAAGGCGCTCGATGATCCCAACGAGGCGGAGTTCTACACGTCGGGGCGTACCTCGAACGAAGCGGCGTTCATGTATCAGCTCTTTGCGCGACGCTTCGGGACGAACAATTTTCCCGACTGTTCCAACATGTGTCACGAGCCGACCAGCGTCGGCCTTCCCGCCAGCATCGGCATCGGCAAGGCCACCGTCATTCTCGACGACTTCGCCCGGGCCGACGCCATTTTCATCATCGGGCAGAATCCGGGCACCAACAGCCCGCGCATGCTGACGGAGCTGCACCGGGCATCGCGTGCCGGCGTGCCGATCGTCGTTTTCAATCCCCTGCGGGAGCGGGCGCTCGAACGTTTTGCCGCGCCGCAGAACCCGCTGGAGATGGCCACGTTCGGCGAGACCAGGATCGCCAGCGAGTATTGCCAGGTCCGTGTCGGCGGCGACATTGCCGCCCTCAAGGGGGTGATGAAGCTGGTCCTCGAGGCCAACGACGCGGCGATGCGAAAGGGCGATCTGCCGGTTCTCGACCTCGATTTCATCGCCGAGCACACGCATGGCTTCGAGGCCTTCGCCGCCGACATTCGGGCGACGAGCTGGGACGACATTCTGCGGGTGAGCGGCCTGCCGCGGGAGCAGATCGAGCGGGTCGCCGACATCTACATGAAGGCGCGCGCGGTCATCGCCGTCTACGGCATGGGCATCACCCAGCATCGTCTCGGCACGGACAACGTCCAGCAGATCGTCAATTTGCTGCTGCTGCGGGGCAATATCGGCAAGCCTGGCGCCGGCGTCTGTCCGGTGCGCGGCCATTCCAACGTCCAGGGTGATCGCACCATGGGCATCGACGAGAAGCCCAAGCCGGAGTTTCTGGATCGGCTGCAGAAAGTCTTCGGCTTCGATCCGCCGCGCGCCCACGGCCACAACGTCGTCAAGGCCCTGGGGGCAATGAGGGCGGGCCAGGCCAAGGTCTTCATCGGCCTCGGCGGAAACTTCGTGCGGGCCGTGCCGGACTGGACAATGGCCGCCGAGGCGATGCGCGGCCTGCGCCTGACGGTTGCCGTCAGCACAAAGCTCAATCGCGGCCATCTCGTGCACGGCAAGGAAGCCTTGATCCTGCCCTGCCTCGCCCGCAGCGACATCGACATCCAGGCCGGCATCGGCCAGGCGATCACCGTGGAGGACAGCATGTCGATGGTCCATGCCTCGACGGGGATCATCGAGCCGATGAGCAACCAGATGAGATCGGAAGTGGCGATCGTCTGTGGCATGGCCCAGGCGACACTGCCCGATCACGGCATCGACTGGGCAGAGTACGCGAAGGACTATGGCCGGATCCGCAGCAAGATCGAGGAAGTGTTTCCGGCCCTGTTCGCGGACTTCAATCTCCGCATCCGGACGCCGGGCGGCTTTCATCTCTACAATCCGCCGCGCGACCGGATCTGGGAGACCCCGAGTCGGCGTGCCAACTTTCTGCTCTTCTCCGGCCTCGACGAGGACCCTGTCGTGGCCGATCCCTCGGCACTGCAGTTGACGACCTTGCGCAGCCACGACCAGTACAACACCACCATCTACAGCCTCGACGACCGGTATCGCGGCGTGTTCGGCGGTCGCATGGTGGCGTTCATGAACGAGGACGACATGAAGGCGCGCGGCATCGCCGAGGGAGCCATGATCGAGATCGAGACCCTGTCGGCCGACGGGCGGCGTCGCCTCGTCGGCGGATTCCGGGCGAAGCCGCACAGCATCTCGAAAGGGTCGATCGGCGCCTACTATCCGGAGACCAATCCGCTCCTGCCGCTTTCTCACCACGACGAGAAGAGCGGTACACCGGCGGCGAAGTCCATTCCCGTCGCAGTGCGGCTGCAGTCCGCCGCCTGACGCCGGGGAGGCTTTCCCCGGGACCGGCCCAAACCAAAGTATGTGTCGGTCATGCCAAGAGGTCGGCCGCCGATGCGACCGGACAATGGTCGCGTCGTGGTGGGGCCGCTATCGAGGAAGGAAGCTCGGACCTCGACACTTCTGGGAGTAGCTGATGGACGCCTCCATGCTGGCGGAACTGGCGCGCGATCCCTTCGTCCAGACCGGCGCGCTGGCGGCCATCGGCGTGCTCGTCACCCAGGTGTTGCTGCGTCGCTATCCGGCGCAGCGGCTGATCTTCCAGTTCGTCTTCTTTGCCGGCCTCACGGCGCTCCTCTACAGCCACGACATCGTCCCCTATGTCATTGCGCCGAGCGATACCCCGCCCTTCGAGCGGATCTTCCTGGCTCTGGCCAAGACCATCTGGTGGGTCAACGCTGCCTGGGTGCTGACCAGCTTCACGCGCATCTTCCTGATCTTCGAGAAGCGGCCGCACGAGAGCCGGCTGATGCAGGACGTCATCGTCGGCGTGATCTATCTCGGGGGCGTCCTGTCGGTGTTCGCCTATGTCTTCAATGTCCCGGTCGGCACATTGATCGCCACCTCCGGCGTGTTCGCGGTCATCCTGGGTCTCGCTCTGCAGAGCACGCTGGCGGACGTGTTCTCGGGCGTCGCGCTCAATCTCAGCCGCGCCTACAATGTCGGCGACTGGATCGTGCTGAGCGACGGCACGCAAGGACGCATCATCGAGACCAACTGGCGGGGCACCAGCCTGCTCAACGCCGCCAACGACCTCGTCGTCCTGCCCAACAGCAGCCTGGCCAAGGCGCAGGTCACCAACATCAGCAGCCCCAATCGCAGCCATGGCGTGACCCTCACGGTACGCATGATGCCGACCATGAGCCCTGCGACGATCCTGGCGGTCATGCGCAATGTGCTGGTCAGCAGCAACGCCATCCTGGTGACGCCGGAGCCGGCCGTGGAGATAAAGTCACTCGATGCACAAGCCATCGAATTCGAGCTGTCGTTTCGTGTCCGCGACTTCGAGGCCGCCTCGGTGGCGAAGAACGAGGTTTACGATCTGATCTACCGCCATGCGCGGGCGTCGGGCCTGATGCTGGCCCCGCCCAAGGGCGCCGTGGGCATCGCCACCAGCCTGGCACCGCAAGGCACGCCGGTAGCGCCCAAAGCCGCAGCCCTGCGGTTGCTGGAGACCTTGCCGCTTCTCGCGTCTCTCACCGACACGGAGAAGCAAATCCTGGCCGAAACGATGATCCGCAAGACTTACCGCAAGGGAGAGGTGCTCGTGGAAGAGGGCGCCCCTGTCGGTTCGCTGATCGTCATTCGCACCGGCGTCGTCGTGGTGTCCTGCCACAGCGAGGAGGGCGAACTCGAACTGCGCCGGCTGGCACCCGGCGATTACTTCGGCGAAAGCGCCTTGGTCCCCAGTGCCTGGAAGGCGGCGACGGTGCGCGCCCTGACCTTCACCGTCGTTTATGAGATCGGCCAGGCAGCCTTGATGAAGCTGATGCAGGACAGGCCGGGCATTGCCGACGAGGTCAGGCAGACACTGTCGCAGTACGTCAAAGGGAACATGTCTCCGGCCGCCAACGACGGCGCCGCCGACATGCCGCCGGCATCTGCCCTGGTCTCGCGCATGCGCCAGCTCTTCCAGATCGCGCGCGCGTAGCGGCTGTCGGAGTCACGCTTCGCTCTCTTCGGTCCTCTCCCGTGAAACGGGAGAGGAAGGGGCCCCATGCGAAGCATGGGGGAGGTGAGGGCGCACGCGACGGCAACGCTGCGCGGGTCGAGATATCCCCCTCACCCGGCCTCTCCCCCAAGGGGGAGAGGAGGATAACGGCAAGCCACTGATTATTACCCCGTTCAGCGGACCGCCGCTTTGCGGCCGGACGCGTCGCGCAGGGCGGCATCGATCAGGGCGTCGACCATCCAGCGGGTGATCTTCTCGACCTCGCGGTCGGTCGAGTTCCAGATGTCCTTCAGCACGACATGCGGTTCGATGCCGTAGAGGATCGAAAGCGCCTTGAGGAACTGCTCGAACGGGCCGCGACCCAGCCGGTCGCGCAAGGGGCCGGCGGCGCGAAGCAGCAGGTCGCGACGGAAGCCGCGACGGTAACGCGGCTCTTCGAGGCTGCCGACACGCTCCAGTGATTCGTGCTCCAGCGACAGTTGCAGCGCGGCCCGCATGTGCGGCTCGAACTCCTTGAAGCGCGGAAAGGTCTGGCTGAACAGCTCGCGCACCCGCTCGCCACCTTCCTGCGCCTGCGGCCTGAAGGAGCGCACCGGGCCGAGGCTCTCGGCGACGACGGCGGCGATGACGGCGCTACGGCTCGGAAAGTAGCGATAGGCAGTGGCCCGCGACACGCCGGCCATTTCGGCCACTTCGGCGACCGACGGCGTGCGGCCGCGTCGCGCCAAGCGCATGGCCGCGGCCAACAGCTTGCGATGCGTGCGGGCTCGAGCATCGTTGTCATTCGATGGTAAAGATGGTGTTCGTTGCAACCGTGTAGCCATGGCTTCCTTGACAGTCCCGGACACCGGCCCTAGCGTTCACACGATCTGTGAGATACGTGTCTCACGCGTGCCCTGTCTGTGAGAGCGTCTCACCAAATAGCAATACGAATCGGTCTTGGCCATTGCCGGGATCGAGCCCGCAATCGGGCCGAGGGCTGGAAACGTGAAGATCGCCACCTTCTGGTGGGCGGGGCGACGGCATGTCGGTCGGCTGAGTGCTGACGGACGCGACCTGAAGACGCTCGCGCTCGGAGACCGCGCTCATGCCGTGGGCGCGCTGGCGCTCGTCGAGGCGATGGCGGCGGGGGCAACGGGCGCTTCTTTTCCCAAGGAGACGGGACCAGCCTTGCCCGTGTCGGCGGTCAAGCTCGATGCGCCGCTGCCCGTGCCGCGGCGCAACATCTTCTGCGTCGGCATCAACTACCGCGCCCATGCCAGCGAGTTTGCCGCCAGTGGCTTCGGTAACGACCAGCCCGATCCGCAGCAGGCGGTGCCCGACCATCCCGTGATCTTCTCCAAGGTGCCGGAGTGCGTGATCGCGCCGGAAGCGCCGATCCGCATGCCCGAGGGCCTCTCGTCGTCGATCGACTACGAGGCTGAGCTCGCGGTGATCATCGGCAAGGGCGGCACCTCGATCCCCGCGTCGCGCGCCATGGACCATGTCTTTGGCTACACCATCATCAACGACGTGACGGCGCGCGACCTGCAGCGCCGTCATAAGCAATGGCTGATCGGCAAGTCGCTCGACACGTTCGGGCCGATGGGCCCCTGGCTGGTCTCGCGCGACGAGGTCGACGGCGCCGACACCCGCGTGCGCTGCTGGGTGAACGACGAGCTGCGCCAGGACGCCTCCACCCGGGATCTGGTGTTCGACATCCCGACCCTGATTTCGACCCTGTCGGCAGGGATCACGCTTCATCCCGGTGATATCATCGCCACCGGCACGCCCTCGGGCGTCGGCATCGGCTTCGATCCGCCGAAGTTCCTGCGACGCGGCGATCGCGTGCGCATCGAGATCGACGGCATCGGTTCGCTGGCCAACCCCGTGCACTAGGAGGAGCGATGGCCAACGTCCTCTTCAGCAACGTGCGTATCCTCGACGGATCGGGCGCGCCGGCCTACCCCGGCGAGGTGCTGGTCCAGGGCAACCGCATTGCCCGCCTGGCGCGGGGCAGCCGGGCGCTGCCCACGGTCGGCGTCACCACCGTCGACGGCGCCGGCGCCACCTTGATGCCGGGCATGGTCGAGGCCCACACGCATTTTTCCTGGAACGACCAGCCGGGGCTGGGCGACATCCAGCGCATGCCGACCGAGGAGCACATCCTGTGGTGCGCCCACATCGCCAAGCGCTACCTGGAGATGGGCTGGACCTCGTGCATTGGCGCCGCCACGGCCAAGCCGCGGCTCGACGTGGTGATCCGCAACGCCATCGAGCAGGGCATGATCGCAGGGCCGCGCTATCTCGCGGCCAGCCAGGAGATCACCGTGCCGGGCGGTCTTGGCGACGAGACCCTGCCGCATCTGCCGTTCCCCGAGTTCAGCTTCGGCGCCATCGTCAACGGCCCGGAAGAGATGCGGCGCACGGTGAGGCAGTTCCTGAAATTCGGCGTCGACACGATCAAGCTCAACCTGTCGGGCGAGTATATCGCGGGCATCCCGGCCGAGTTCACGCCGATGACCGACGCCGAGATCGCCATGGCGGTGGCGGAAGCGCATCGCCGCGGCAAGCGGGTCGCCGCCCATGCGCGCTCCGCCGAATCGGTCAAGCAATGCATCCGCCACGGCATCGAGATCATCTTCCATGCGAGCTTCGCCGACGAGGAGGCGCTCGACCTCCTCGAAGCCGCCAGGGATCGCCATTTCGTGGCGCCGGGCATCGCCTGGCTGATCAACACCTCCTATCACGCGTCGCCCTGGGGCATCACGCCTGAGCAGGCCGCCGCCATGGGCTACCATCGCGAGCTCGAGATCGCCTGCGAGACCCTGAAGAAGATGCATCGCCGCGGCATCCGCATCCTGCCGGGCGGCGACTACGGCTTCGCCTGGATCAAGCACGGCACCAATGCCAAGGACCTCGAATATTTCGTGAAGTATCTCGGCTTCACGCCCATGGAGGCGCTGGTTGCCGCGACGCGGCTCGGCGGCGAGATCATGATGCGTGGCCGCGAGCTGGGGCAGGTGCGGGAGGGCTACCTCGCCGACCTGCTGCTGGTCGACGGCGATCCGGTGGCCGACATCACGATCCTCCAGGACGGCCGGCGGATCCTGGCGGTCATGAAGGATGGCCGCTTCGCCAAGGAGCCGGTTCTGGCAGGCTCCGCCGGCCGGCGTCTCTCGGTGGCGTAGGGGGACGGAGATGGCCACCCAGTACGTCGATCGGATCGCGGTGGAGACCAACGGATCGGGCGACGACGTACTGCTGATTCACGGGCTGGGCGGCACCTCCAATGTGTGGATGCCGCTGATGCCGACTCTGATGCGCCACCGCACTGTGCGGCCCGACCTGCCGGGCTCGGGACGGTCCGCGCGCATCGACGGACCGCTCACCATCGAGCGCTTTGTGCAGGCGATGCTGAGCCTCTGCGCCAGCCTCAATGTCGAGCGGGCGCATGTGATCGGCCATTCCATGGGCACCATCGTGGCCTTTCATCTCGCCGCGGCGGCGCCGCAACTGGTGCGCAGCCTGGCGCTGTTCGGGCCGCTGCTTGCACCGCCCGATGCCGCCCGGCCTGGCATCCGGGCGCGCGCCGAGAAGGCGCGCGGCGAGGGCGATGCCGGCCTGCAGGCGATTGCCGACGCGATCGTCGAGGCCGCGACCTCGGCCGACACGCGTGCACGCCAGCCGGCGGCCGTGGCGATGGTACGCGAATCGGTGATGCGCCAGACGCCCGACGGCTATGCCCGGTCGTGCGAGGCGCTGGCCGGCGCCCAGCCGGCCGACCCGGCGTCGATCACCTGTCCCACCTTGATGGTGACGGGCGACGAGGATGCGATCGCGCCGCCCCAGGCGGTGCGCCAGATCGGAGAGCGGCTGGGCGATGCGCGGGTCGAGATCCTGTCGCGCTGCGGCCACTGGACCACCCTGGAAAGACCGAGCGAGTGCAACGACGCGCTGCGGCGCTTCTACGCCCGGCGCCTTTAACGCGAGCAAGTGGAGGGAAAGCCATGACCAACATGCTCTTCACCAACGTACGGATCATCGACGGCTCGGGGGCGCCGCCCTTTGCCGGCGACGTCCTGGTCCAGGGCAACCGCATCCTGCGGGTCGGCCGCGGCGCGCGCGCCATCCCGGCGGTGGGCGCGGCGGTGATCGACGGCGCCGGTGCCACTTTGATGCCCGGCATGGTCGAGGCGCATACCCATTTCTCCTGGAACGACTCGGCGACGCTGGACGGCATCCAGCGCATGCCGCTCGAGGAGCATGTCCTGTGGTCGGCCGACGTGGCGCGGCGCTACCTTGAGGCGGGCTTCACCTCCTGCGTCGGCGCCGCCTGCGCCAAGCCGCGGCTCGACGTGGTGACGCGCAATGCCATCAACCAGGGCATGATCCCGGGGCCGCGCTACCTTGCGGCCAGCCAGGAGATCACCGTCGCCGGCGCCTTGGGCGACGAGACCCTGCCGCATCTGCCGTTCCCGGAATTCAGCTTCGGCGTCGTGGTCAGCGGACCGGAGGAGATGCGCCGCGCTGTGCGCATGTTCCTGAAATACGGCGTCGACACCGTGAAGCTGAACCTGTCGGGCGACAACTTCGTGCCCGGCGCGCCGGCCGACACGACCTGGATGACCGACGAGGAGGTGGCTGTCGCCGTCTCCGAGGCCAAGATGCGCGGCAAGCGCGTCTCGGCCCATGCGCGGTCCTGCGAATCGATCAAGCAGGCGATGCGGCACGGCGTCGAGATCATCTATCACGCGAGCTTCGCCGACGAGGAAGCGCTCGACATGCTGGAGGCGAAGAAGGACCGGATCTTCGTGGCGCCCGGCATCGGCATCCTGGTCGCCATGCTGGAGCATGCCGCGCCCTACGGCATCACGCGCCAGAACGCGATCGACATGGGCTACGAGATCGAGCTCGCGGCCGCCGCCGAATCGCTGAAGAAGATGCACAAGCGCGGCATCCGCGTGCTGCCGGGCGGCGACTACGGCTTCGCCTTCACGCCGCACTGCCAGAACGCACGCGATCTCGAATATTTCGTGAAGTATCTCGGCATGACGCCCATGGAGGCGATCGTGTCGACCACCAGGCTCGGTGCCGAGATCATGATGCAGGGCCGTGACCTCGGCCAGATCAAGGAGGGCTGCCTCGCCGACATCCTGCTGGTCGACGGCGACCCCTTGAGCAACCTCGCTCTGCTGCGCGACTCCCGGAAGATCCTGGCCGTCATGAAGGACGGCGTCTTCTACAAGAAACCCGAAATCGCTTCCGCGCGTACGCGCTGGGCGCAGTCGGTCGCGTGACGCTCATGACGCTCTCATTCGCTTATCAGTCCTCTCCCACGCAGTGGGAGAGGAGGGGGACCCATGCGCAGCATGGGGGAGGTGAGGGCGCGCACAAGGGAGAAGGCGTGCGGGTTGCGGCGTCCCCCTCACCCAACCTCTCCCCCAAGGGGGAGAGGAGAATGAAAGAGGCAGCCGCCAGAGGGCCGGCTGAATGACCCTCCTCCGACGCTGGTTCTGGGCATGGCTGGGCGGGCTGGTGCTTGCGGCGCTGGCGGTCTGGGGGATCGTCGACAATCAGCGCCTGTTCTTCGTCACGACGTTGAACGGCCTGACCCTGGCGGCGCTCTATTTCCTGGTCGCCAGCGGCTTCACCCTGGTGTTCGGGCTGCTGCGCAACGTCAACCTGGCGCACGGCTCGCTCTACCTGCTGGGCGCCTATGTCGGCTGGGTGGTGGGTGAGCTTTCCGGCTCGTGGTTCGTGGCGGTGGCGGCGGGCTTCCTGTTCGCGGCCCTGATGGGGCTGGTCCTGCAGGTCGGCGTGTTCCGCTTCATGCAGGGCGAGGACCTGCGCCAGACCATGGCAACCATTGGCCTCTCGATCATCGCGGCCGACGTGGCGCTCTGGATCTGGGGCGGCGAGATCTACCAGTTCGATCCGCCGCGATGGATCAGCGGTACCACGACCCTGCCGCTGGTCGGCAAGTTCTCGACCTACCGGCTGGTCCTGCTGGCCACGGCGGTGGTGATCGGGGTCGGCCTATGGGCGTTTCTCGCCTATACGCGGGTCGGCATGATGATCCGCGCCGGCGTCGACGATCGCGCCATGCTGTCGGCGTCTGGCGTCAATGTGCAGATGGTGTTTGCCGTCACCTTCGCGATCGGCGCCGGGCTGGCGGGCTTCGCCGGCGTGGTGGGCGGCACGGCGCTCTCCATCGCCCCGGGCGAGGATACGCGCTACCTGCTGGCCTCGCTGGTCGTGGTCATCGTGGGCGGCATGGGCAGCGTCACCGGGGCCGCACTCGGGGCGGTACTGATCGGCGTCGCCGAGCAGTTCGGCCTGGCCTACGCGCCGACCTACGGCATCGTCTTCACCTTCGTCATCATGGCGCTGGTGCTGGCCTTCCGGCCGCAGGGCATCCTGGGGAGGCGCACATGAGCGCCGCCCAATGGCGCAAGGCGATGAACTTTTCGGGCGGCGGCCGCAATTGGTCGGGCGGTCGTCCGGCCCCGGTGACGCCGGAGACCGCACGGCCTCCGGCGCGACCTGCGGCGGGCTCGGACTCTGTCGTGCCGACCGGCGCCGGGATCTGGCGGCTCTGGCATCACGTGCGCTGGCGCCATCTCGTCGTGCTGGTCGCGGTACTGGTCTACCCCTGGGTCGCCACGCCCTTCTTCACGTTCCAGATCGGTGGGCAGGTCCTGGCGCTCGGCCTGATTGCGCTGTCGCTCACTTTCCTCGCGGGCTATGGCGGCATGCTCTCGCTGGCCCAGATGACGGTGGCCGGCATCGCGGGATACATCGTGGCCATCCTCGGCGTCAGCGGCACGCCGGCGATCAGCCTCGGCTGGCCGTGGTGGCTGGTGGTGATCCTGGCGGTCATGGGCGCCACGCTGGCCGCCACCTTCATCGGCTGGCTGTCGGTGCGCACCGAGGGCATCTACACCATCATGATCACGCTCGCGATCGGGATGGCGTTCTTCTACCTGGCGCAGCAGAACTACGAGATCTTCAACGGCTTCCAGGGCTTCCAGAAGGTCGTGCCGCCGGTGGTGCTGGGCATCGACTGGCGCCAGCCCATGCCCTTCTACTATCTCGCGCTGTTCTGGGCGCTCGCCGGCTACTTCTTCGTGAAGTACCTGATCCGCTCGCCCTTCGGTATCGCCCTGCAGGGTGTGCGGGACAATGCCCGGCGCATGCGGGCGCTGGGCTTCAGCCCGGTGGCGCACCGGGTGGCCGCCTATGCCGTGGCCGGCGCGCTCGCGGGTATCGGGGGCGTGCTGCTGGTCTGGTACAATGGCCTGATCACGCCGGGTTCCGTCGGGACGTCCTGGCTGATCAACATCCTGATCATCGCCGTGATCGGCGGGCTGCGCCATCCGGTCGGGCCGTTCATCGGCGCCATTGTCTTCGTGCTGCTGCAGAACTTCGCGATCGATCTCATCGACCGCGAACGTTTCAATCTGGTGATCGGTCTCGGCTTCCTGGTGATCGTGCTGTTCTCGCCGGACGGCCTGCTGGGGTGGTGGGACAAGGCGAAAGAATGGGTGATGCGGCGAGCCGGGGGGCGGCGCATCGCCACGCGTAGCGGAGAGTGGCGTTCATCAGGAGGTCCAACGGGAGTCTCGCCACGAGCTCCCATGGCGCGGCCGCTCGGCCGCCAATAGCAACCAGGAGGAAACCAATGACCAAGCGTACGGCGAAGTTGTTCGGTGTGCTGACGGGAGCGGCGGTCGCGACCGTCCTCACCGCGGGCGCTCAGGCGCAGGAGACCATCAAGATCGGCGTGCTGGCCACCCTCGAAGGGCCGTTCGCGGCCGGCGGCCAGGACGGCATGCGCGGCGCCGAGCTGGCGCTCAAGCAACGCGGCGGCATGGTGGCCGGCAAGAAGATCGAGCTGGTGAAGGCCTCGTCGGACGCCAAGCCCGACGTCGCGGTCAACTCGACCCGCAAGCTGGTCGAGCAGGACAAGGTCCAGATCATGGTCGGGCCGTTGTCTGGCTCGGAAGGCATCGCGGTGAAGGACTACTCCAAGTCGCAGCCCGGCGTGACCTTCATCAACGGCGGCTCGGGTGCGCAGGCCACCACCCTGGTGAACCCGTCGCCCAACTTCTTCCGCTTCAACACCGACGGCGGCCAGTGGATGGTCGGCCTCGGCGACTACGCCTACAACACCAAGAACTACAAGAAGATGGCGCTGATCGCCGAGGATTACGCCTTCCCGTACTCGCAGGTGCAGGGCTTCATGGCGGCCTACTGCAAGCTCGGCGGCAAGATCACCCACAAGGCCTGGGTGCCGCTCGGCGGCAAGGACTACTCCTCGGTCATCGCCAAGATGCCGCAGGACGTCGATGCGCTGCTGGTGGTGCTGGGCGGCGCCGACGCCGTGAACTTCCTGAGCCAATACGAGCAGGCTGGCGGCGACAAGCCGATGGTCGGCGGCTCGATCACGGTCGACCAGACCGTGCTCAACTTCAAGGGCAAGCGGCGCGACTCGCTGGTCGGCACGCCCGCGGCGGGCCCGATGGCCGACAGCATCGACACGCCGGAATGGAAGAAGTTCGTCGCCGACTACAAGGCGAACTTCAAGGACGGCTTCCCGAGCCCGTCGCTGTTCGCCACCGTCTACTACTTCAACATGAAGGCCGCGCTCGACGCCCTCGAGGCGGTCAAGGGCGACCTGTCGGGCAACCAGGAAAAGTATCGCGAGGCGCTGAAGGCGCTGAAGCTGCAGACGCCGGTCGGCGAGATCACGCTCGACGAGAATCGCCAGGCGGTTGGCCCGACCTTCATCACCGAAGTGGCGAAGGGCGCGGACGGCACCTTCTACAACAAGGTCGTGAAGACCATTCCCAAGGTCGACCAGAAGCTGAACATGAGCAAGGAGGAGTTCGACAAGATGGGCCTGGGCAGCCGCGACGTGCCGAACTGTCCGTGATCCAAACATGACCTGAACCTTTCACCATAAGGAGAGAAGCCGGGCGGAGCCTGTCCGCCATGGATGCCAACTTACAAAGGTGCCTCACCCTGAGGAGCGGCCCGCAGGGCCGCGTCTCGAAGGGGCGGCAACAGACTCGGTGCTCGTTCCTATCCTTCGAGACGCCGCGCTATGCGCGGCTCCTCAGGATGAGGCCTTTACTGGGTCGTTTGAAGCTAGCACCCATGGGCCACTCCGCCCGGTCGCGATCATGACCCTGATCACTACCGATTCCTCTTCCCAGGCGACGCCGATCGCCACCGGCAACGCGCTCGAGCTCGAGGGCGTCACCCGGGCGTTCGGCGCGCTGCGCGCCATCGACGACGTCTCCTTCACGGTGGCGGCCGGGGAACGGCGGGCCGTGATCGGGGCCAATGGTGCCGGTAAGACGACCTTGTTCAATGTCATCACCGGCGACTTCCCGGCGTCGGCCGGCCGCGTGCGCTTCTTCGGAGAGGACGTGACCCTGGTGCCGGCCTACGACCGCATCCGCATGGGGCTCCGGCGCACCTATCAATCGTCGCTGCTGTTCCGCAATCTCACGGTGCGGGACAATCTCTTCCTTGCCGTGCGAGGCGTGGCGCGCGGCCGGTTCGACTTCCTGCGCGCCCGGGCGGCGCATCCCTCGCAGGTCGCGACCGATGAGCTGCTGGAGCGGGTGCGGCTGCAGTCGGTAGCCGACCGGCCGGTGTCGTCCCTGTCGCACGGCCAGCAGCGCCAGCTCGAGATCGGCATGGCGCTGGCCGGCGCGCCGCGCCTGATCCTGTTCGACGAACCGGCCGCCGGCCTGTCGCCGGCCGAGCGGCGCGAGTTGGTGGCGCTGCTCACGGCGCTGCCCGAACACATGGGATTCATCATCATCGAGCACGACCTCGAGATCGCCCTGCGTGTCGTCGAGCAGGTGACCGTCATGCACAATGGCCGCGTCTTCAAGCACGGCACGCCGCAGGAGATCGAGAACGACCCCGAGGTCGCGGCCATCTACATGGGAGGGCATCGCCAGTGAACTCCCGAGTGAGTTGGTTCTCCCGCCGCCGCGCCGAAGTCGGCTCCGGTCCGATCCTGCAAATCGATCGGCTGAACGTCCATTACGGCCGCGCGCATGCCCTGCAGGACGTATCGCTGTCGCTCGACCGCGGCATCCTCGCGGTGGTCGGCCGCAACGGCATGGGCAAGACCACGCTCTGCAACGCCATCACCGGCCTGGTGCCGTCCGGCGGCAGCATTCGCCTTGGTGGCGTGGAGATCGCGGGCCTGGCGCCGCATGCGATCACGGCGCTCGGCATCGGCTATGTCCCACAGGGACGCCGCGTCTGGCCCTCGCTTTCCGTCGACGAGCATCTCCGGCTCGCCGCCAGCACGGCTCGCCGCGGTGTCTGGACGGTCGAGCGGGTCTACGACCTCTTTCCGCGGCTGGCCGAACGGCGCGGCAACGGCGGCTCGCAGCTCTCCGGCGGCGAGCAGCAGATGCTGGCGATCGGCCGTGCGCTGCTTTTCAACCCGCGCCTGCTGGTGATGGACGAGCCGACCGAAGGCCTGGCGCCGGTGATCGTCGAGCATGTGGCGGCGACCCTGAAGTCGCTGGGCGACGATGCGCTCTCGGTGCTGCTGGTCGAGCAGAATCTCGGTGTCGCCATCGATGTCGCCGACACGGTCGCCGTCATGGTGAACGGCCGCATCGCACGCACCCTGCCGGCGGCGGAGCTGGCGGCCGATCGCGAGCTGCAGCAGCGGCTGCTGGGCGTGGCGGCGGGTGGCGAGGCCGAGGAGGCAGAGGCCGATGCTGCCGCCGAAACGGGGCCGGCCGCCGAGGAAACCCGCATCTACACCATCCGGCGCGCGACCGACGAGGCGCCATCGGAAGCGGCGGCGCCGCCGGTTGCAGAGGAGCGCGCCGTGCGCGGCTTCACGCGCTGGAATGCCGCCGAGTCGGGCGTCGGCCCGCGTGACCGCCTCGTCGCCGACCGTATCCTCGCCAATCGGGCCGAGCCGCCGGCCGCGGTGCCGTCGCTCGCGGTCGCGGCGGCGAGCCTGGCGCGCGCCGGGCGCGAGGCTCGCGTCGTCGAGCTGCCGGTGGCCGAAACGTTCGGGCGTGCCGCCTACATCGCCGGTACCTTCGACACCAAGGGGCGCGAGCTCGGTTTCCTGCGCAACTGCCTGGAGAAGCTTGGGCTCCGCACCGTCACCGTCGATCTTGCGACCTCGGGGGCGCCGTCACCGGCTTCGGTGCCGCCACGCGAGGTGGCGCGACATCATCCGCGTGGCGAGCGCGCGGTGTTCACCGGCGACCGCGGCTCGGCCGTCACGGAGATGGCGGTGGCCTTCGAGCATTTCATCACCACGCGGCGCGATCTCGGTGGGCTGATCTCTGCCGGCGGCTCGGGCGGCACGGCGCTCGCGACCACGGCGATGCGACGGCTGCCGATCGGCATTCCCAAGGTGATGGTGTCGACCGTGGCCTCGGGTGACGTGAAGCCCTATGTCGGCCCCTCCGATATCTGCATGATGTATTCGGTGACCGACATCGCCGGCATCAACAGCGTGTCCGAGCGAGTGCTCTCCAACGCCGCGCATGCCCTGGCCGGCATGATCGCCCATGCCGGGCGCAGTGCGGCGACCGGCCCCGCCAAGCCGGCGGTCGGCCTCACCATGTTCGGCGTCACGACGGCCTGTGTGCAAGGCGTCACCAAGCAGCTCGAAGAACGCTACGACTGTCTGGTGTTCCATGCCACCGGCACCGGCGGCCAGTCGATGGAGAAGCTGGTCGAGTCGGGCCTGCTGGCCGGCGTGATCGACGTCACTACGACGGAGATCGCCGACGAGGTCGGTGGCGGCCTGTTGTCGGCAGGGCCAACCCGGCTCGATGTCATTGCCCGCAGCCGGGTCCCCTATGTCGGGAGCTGCGGTGCCCTCGACATGATCAATTTCTGGGCGATGGACACCGTGCCGGCGCAGCATCGCGGCCGCAATCTCTACCGGCACAACGCCAACGTCACCCTGATGCGTACCACGGCCGAGGAGTGCCGGCGCATCGGCCAGTTCCTGGTCGACAAGCTCAATCGCCTGCAGGGGCCGGTGCGCTTCCTCATCCCCCAGGGCGGCGTCTCGATGCTCGACGCGCCCGGCCAGCCCTTCTGGGATCCCGCGGCCGACAAGGCCCTGTTCGACACCCTGGTCGCGGGCTTCCGCAGCGGCACCGACCGACGGCTGGTCGTGCTGCCGCACAACATCAACGACCAGGCCTTCATCGACGCACTGGTTGCGAACTTCAACGAGATCGCCGGCGGCAGGCCCGCCCGCGTCGCTGCACGGTAAGGGGCTCACGGTAGGGATATGGCGCGTATCGCTCGCAAGGACATTCTCGACAGGTTCCGCGGCATGATCGCCCGCGGCGAGCCCATCATCGGCGGCGGCGCCGGCACCGGCCTCTCGGCCAAGTGCGAGGAGGCGGGCGGCATCGACCTGATCGTGATCTACAATTCCGGCCGCTACCGCATGGCCGGCCGCGGCTCGCTGGCCGGCCTGCTGGCCTACGGCAACGCCAACGACGTCGTGCTGGAGATGGCGCGCGAGGTGCTGCCGGTGGTCGAGCGCACGCCGGTGCTGGCCGGCGTCAACGGCACCGACCCCTTCCTGGTCCTCGACGACTTTCTGCGCCGGCTGGGCGAGCTCGGCTTCTCGGGCGTGCAGAACTTTCCGACCGTGGGCATCATCGACGGGCAGTTCCGCCGGAACCTCGAGGAGACCGGTATGGGCTTCCACCACGAGGTCGAGATGATCCGGTCGGCCGGACGCCACGATCTGCTGACCACGCCCTATGTCTTCAACGAGGACGAGGCCACGGCCATGGCCAAGGCCGGTGCCGACATCGTGGTTTGCCATATGGGGCTCACGACCGGCGGCAGCATCGGCGCCGAGACCGGTCTGAAGCTCGCCGACTGCGTGCCGCGGATCAAGGCGTGGACGGCGATCGTCCGGCAGATCAAGCCCGATGCCATCGTGCTTTGCCACGGCGGGCCGATCGCCACGCCCGAGGATGCACGGTTCATCCTCGATGCCTGTCCCGAGTGCAATGGTTTCTACGGCGCATCGAGCATGGAGCGGCTGCCGACCGAGCGGGCGCTCACCGAAACGACGCGTCAATTCAAGAACATCCGGCGATGAACGGGAGGTCGCTATGAGCGGAGCCCAATTCGGTACCTTTATTCTGGCCCTGGTGGTCGCAGCCATCGTGGTGGCGATCGTGATCTGGCTGTTCAACTGGCTCTATCTGCGCTCGTCCAAGGAACGCGCCTTCGTGCGCACTGGGTTGGGCGGGCAGAAGGTCGTGATGAACGGCGGGGCCTTCGTGCTGCCCATCGTGCACGAGGTCATCCCCGTCAACATGAACACCTTGCGCCTGGAAGTGGGGCGCGGCCGCGACAAGGCACTGATCACCCGCGACCGCATGCGGGTCGATGTGGTGAGCGAGTTCTATGTGCGCGTGCAGGCGGCCGACCCGGCGATCGCCGCGGCGGCCCAGACGCTCGGCCAGCGCACCATGCAGCCCGATGCCCTGCGCGAGCTGATCGAGGGCAAGTTCGTCGACGCGCTGCGCACGGTGGCCGCCGAGATGACCATGGAGGAGATGCACGAGAAGCGCGGCGAGTACGTGAAGCGCGTGCGCGCCGTGGTCGCCGAGGACCTGCTGCAGAACGGCCTCGAGCTCGAGACGGTGTCGCTGACCCAGCTCGACCAGACCGCCATGGAATTCTTCAACCCGTCGAATGCCTTCGATGCCGAGGGTTTGACGCGGCTCACCGAGCAGATCGAGCGGCGCAAGAAGATCCGCAACGACATTGAGCAAGATACGATGATCGAGATCCGCAACAAGAATCTCGACACCGAACGCCAGGGCCTGGAGATCGACCGGGCGCTCGAGCATGCGCGGCTCGCCCAGGAGCAGGATCTCGAGACCCAGCGCGCCGCCCAGCGCGCCAGCGTGGCGCGCGAACGGGCCGACAAGGATCAGGAGGCGGAGCGGGCCCAGATCATGGCACGCCAGGCGATCGAGCAGGCGCGGCTCGCCTCGGAACGGGCGATCGAGGAGCAGCGCATCGCCAAGGAGCGCGAGGTCGAGGAACTCGAGATCGCCCGCCGCAAGTCGATCGAGCTCGCCGAGCAGGAGCGCAACGTGGCGATCGCCGAGCAGTCGCGGGCGCAGTCGGAGGCGCAGGCCGCGGCCGATCGGGCGCGGGCGATTGCCGTCGCCGAGGAGGAGCGTGTCTTCACCGCGCGCGAGACCGAGATGGCCGAGCGGCGCAAGAGCGTCGAGCTGATCGGGGCTCGGCAGGAGGCCGAGCGCGAGGCATTGCGCCTTACGGTCGCCGCCGAGGCGGAGCGGAACGCCGCAGAGGATCGCGGCGCCGCGGTCCGCGCCGAAGCCGAGGCCGAGGCGGATGCCGAGAAGATCCGGGCGCTCGCCCAGCGTATCCGGCTCGAGGTCGACGCGGAGGGCACGCGGCTGATGAACGAGGCGCAGAACCTGCTCAGCCCCGATGCTCGCCTTTCGGCCATGCGCATGCGGCTGATCGAGAAGCTTGATGCCATCATCCGCGAATCGGTGAAGCCGATGGAGCGGATCGAGGGCATCAAGATCCTGCAGGTCGATGGGCTGGGCGGCGGCGGTGGATCGGCCGGCGGTCGTGCCGAGGCGGGCGACGTCGGCGCCGGCCTGGCCGACAGTGTCGTCAATTCGGCGCTGCGCTTTCGCGCCCAGGCGCCTCTGATCGACCAGTTGTTGCGCGAGATCGGCGTCGAGGGCGGCGATGTCGGCCGGGCGGCGCAAGGCCTGCTCGAACGCAGCCAGAGTGGGGGCTCCGGCGGAGGGCAGGGCGGTGGTCCGGCCGTTGTACCGGGTCCAGCGCGCACCCAGGCCGGCGAGTAGGGCAGCGTGATCAAGGTCTATACCTCGACCGTGATCGAGGCGCCGGCCGAGCAGGTCTGGGGCCGCATCCGCGACTTCAATGGGCTCCCGAACTGGACGCCGTTCGTGGCCGATTCGCGCATCGAGGGCGGCCAGCCCTCGGACCGCATCGGCTGCGTGCGCAACTTTCGCCTGAAGGACGGCGGCATGATTCGCGAGCAGCTCCTCACGCTCTCGGACTACGACTTCCAATGCTCCTACTCGATCCTGGAGAGCCCGATGGGCGTCGACAACTACGTCGCCACCCTGAAGCTGACGCCGGTGACCGACGGCAACCGGACCTTCGCCGAATGGTGGGCCGAGTTCGACTGCGCGCCGGACCGCGAAGGCCCGCTGGCGCGTGACATCGGGCAGGGCGTCTTCCAGGCGGCGTTCGATTCGCTGAAGACGCTGATGCGCCGTTGAAGCGCAGGTCGCGATGATCCGGGTCGTCCGCTCTGCCGTGATCGATGCGCCGATCGAGCGTGTTTGGGCGGTGTTGCGCGACTTCAACAGCCACACCGCCTGGCATCCGGCCATCGCCGAGTCGGCGATCGAGAACGACGAACCGTCCGACCAGATCGGCTGCGTGCGCAGCTTCAGCCTGAAGGACGGCAACCATATCCGCGAGCAGCTGCTTGCGCTGTCGGACAACGACTACGTCTCGACCTACTGCATCCTCGACGCCACCCTGCCGCTCAGCCGTTACGTCGCCACGGTGCAGCTGAAGCGCATCACCGACGGCGAGCGCACCTTCTGGCACTGGCAGTCGACCTTCGACACACCGCGTGGTCGTGAACAGGAGTTCGCCGATCTCGTGGGCAAGGGTGTCTACGAGGGCGGCTTCGAGGGCTTGCGCAGCTATCTGCGGCGACGCCCTCAAGGACGCGTGCCCGGCACCCCGGCGATCGCCGGTAGCAGCGGATCGATGGCGACCGAGGGCGTGGTCGCGGCACGCTTCGGCAATGCCGATGTGCTGGAGCCCCGATCGCTGCAGGCGCCGGCGCCGGGCCCGGGCGAAGTGCGGATCCGGCAGACCGCGATCGGCGTCAATTACCTCGACGTCTATGTGCGCAAGGGCGAGGTCCGGCTGATCGAGCCGCCGGCGCCGCTCGGGCTGGAGGCGGCGGGCGAAGTGCTGGATGTCGGCGACGGCGTCGCCCACCTGCTGCCCGGCGACCGCGTGGCCTATGCCTGCCTGCCGCCCGGCGCCTACCTCGGCGTCCGCACCTTGCCGGCGGCGCAGGCTGTGCTGCTGCCGGACGATATTGACGACGAGACGGCGGCGGCGGTGATGCTGAAGGGCATGACGGCCGAGTATCTCCTGCATCGCACCCATCGGCTGCGCGCGGGCGAGACCGTTCTCGTCCATGCCGCGGCGGGCGGCGTCGGCCTGCTGCTCTGTCAGTGGGCCAAGGCACTGGGCGCGCGGGTGATCGGCACGGTGTCGTCCGACGACAAGGCGCGGGCGGCGCGGGCCGCGGGCTGCGACTTCGTCGTCGTCGGCCGCGACTATCGCTTCGCCGCTGCGGTGCACGAGGCCTCCGGCGGCCGCGGTGCCAATGTGATCTATGACGGGCTGGGCGAGGCGGCGGCGCGCGAGAATCTCGAGGCCCTGGCGCTCTGCGGCCACTGGGTCTGCTACGGCCATGCCAGCGGTCCGATCGAGCGTCTCAGGGTCGAGGAGCTGGGCGCCAAGTCGGTGACCTTCTCCAGTCCGGTGCTGTTTCACCACACGGCCGATCGCGCCGTGCTCACCGACATGGCGTCACGCACCTTCGAAGCGCTGCGCCAGGGCACGATCCGCCTCGATATCCGGCACCGCTACCCCCTCACCGCCGCCGCCCAGGCCCACCGCGACCTCGAAAGCCGCACCACCATCGGCCCGCTGATCTTGTTGCCGTAACGATCTCATCCTGAGGAGGCCGCGTAGCGGCTGTCTCGCCCTTCGAGACGCTTGCTATGCTCGCTCCTCAGGGTGAGGTTGGTTCTGTTTTTTCCTCATCCTGAGGAGGCCGCGAAGCGGCCGTCTCGAAGGATGGGCCTCAGGCAAGGTCTGCCGAAGGCTTGCCGCTACTCCTCTTCGACAAAGTCCGTAAGGCACCATAGTCGCCGCGTATCAGCGCCTCTTTCTTTACCCGCGACCATCCCTTGATCTGCCTCTCGACAGCAATGGCATCGGTGATGTCGGGAAAGTGCTCCGCCCAGACCAGGACGACCGGCAGGCGTTTCGACGTGAAGCCGCCATACTTGCCGTCGTTGTGCTCAGCGACACGTCGCTCCAATCCGCGACGTGCCGAGCCAACGTAATAGCTGCCGTCGGAGCAGCGGAGCATGTAGATATGAGCGCCCGGTTCATCGTCCATGGAGCAATGTACCTCGCCTGAGGCCCATCCTTCGAGACGGCCGCTACGCGGCCTCCTCAGGATGAGGCGAAACAAACCAACCTCACCCTGAGGAGCGAGCGCAGCGAGCGTCTCGAAGGGTGGGAA